>Ga0206128_1000002_pt1 | contig 467765 bp, 423 predicted proteins | sample Helgoland_Spring_7_FD_148601 | JGI IMG/M metagenome (GOLD analysis project Ga0206128, IMG submission 148601) | Pelagic subsurface seawater microbial communities from Kabeltonne, Helgoland, North Sea - Helgoland_Spring_Bloom_20160426_1 | ecosystem: Environmental > Aquatic > Marine > Epipelagic ... | reverse complement strand
ATTTGGCTATTATTTTCTCGAGATACTCAATAACAGTGAGGTTGATATCTTGCAGTCGTTAACTCGCGGTAGCATTGAACCCGGTTGGCTGCAGGGAGGTATTCTCTATGCCATGTACAACTTAGCCATTGCACCTGTATTGCTATTTTCCACTCGGGCGATCCAGACGCGGCGCGAAGCTTTGCTGGCCGGTATTATTACAGGTGTTGCCGTTATGGTACCCGCGGTGCTCTTCCATATCAGCTACGCGGCTGGTTACCCTGAGGTATTGGAGCAACCCGTTCCCAACTACTGGATGATCTCAAAATATACAACGCCATTATTGCTGGGGATCTTCCTGGTGGCGCTGTTGGGTACTCTGGTTGAGACCGGTGCTGGATTGGTACAGGGCCTTATCGAGCGTATCGAGGCGGTGATTAGTCCAAGTGGGGATAAGGCTTTGAGCCAGGGTGCCAAAGCTGCTATCGGCATTGCTACCCTGATGCTCGGAGCGCTGATCGGCTCACTGGGTATAGTGGCCTTAGTGGCTAAGGGATATTCGGCACTTTCGGTGGGTTTCGCTCTGGTTTACATTATTCCTATCTGTACTTTGGGTGTGGTCAAAGTTACCAAAACCCGCAGTGAAGTCGCCTAATGTAATTAGGTGCCAGAGGGCCGCCAGACTGTAACGCCATGGGGTTCTATATGGGCGCTTCCCAGCATTAGGCTGGTATCAGAATCTAGTGGCAGTTCCTGAGATTGATCTGAGTAGTTAAAGGCAAATATCAGATCGCCTCTCTGGCACACCCTGATATCTTCGCCAAATCTAAAGGTCTGGATATTCGCTTGCTGGCAATACTGCTGGAAAAAATCCAACAAAAATTCTCGATTGGTCAAAGTGCCAATATAGGTTGTGCGATCTTGGCATACCACGGCGGGCTCGCCATTATCGTAGCGGGCCAAAATCTCGGACTCCCCAGCATCTATTTGCTCGCACCAGCTGCCGCTCTGATACCGCTGCTTATTCCAGCTTAGGCCTTCCATACAGTCGGCGCGCAAGGTTTCGACTGAGAGTATGCGAATAGGGATTAGCTGCTGTAACAATCCTGGCGGCAATGTGGAGGGATAGCCAAACTCTAAGGTTTTGGCGCCAGCTCTGGGGCCAAAAATAAATTGGGCACTGCTGGCTTTGCACTTGTCTATAAAGGCTTGATTAACAATGGGTAGACTGGGAGCAATAATAATTGAGTAGGGTGCGAAGTCAGAATCCACCGAGATAAAGTCAATATTAACCCCCAGTTCTCGCAGTGCGCTGTAGTAGGACAGCTGCACCTGATTAAATTCATAGGCTTCGCCCTGTTTTTCTATATCACTGACCCAGAGTCCCTCGGTGCCGGTGATAATAGCCACAGAGGCTGGTTGTAGAGGCTGGTTGCCAATATCTAATGCAGCCACTTCAGCCATTGCTTGCTCGGCTTCTGGCCAGGCTTCGGTCTTAGAGTTGTCGGGGCGCAATAGCCCGGCATGCATTTGCTCTTGGGCAAAGGGCGCCTGTCGCCAACGGAAATAACAGACACAGTCGGCACCATGGGCAAAGGCTTCCAGTGTCCAGAAGCGAATCATACCCGGAGCGGGGCGCGGGTTATTATTGGCCCAGTTCACTGGTCCGGGCTGCTGTTCCATCACCCAGAATCCGCGGTTTAACAGGCCGCGGGTTTGGTCATGATAATAGGTGGCAAAGTCTGGATGCCCAGTGCGCATATAGCGCTGTAGCTGTTCTTTGGGGGCACCATTTAGTAGCAGATCGGTGCGGCCTAATGGGTAATTATCATAACTAGTGAAATCCAGGGGCGCGGCTAGGGCAAAGTTATCCACCGCGGTTTCATTCATGGGAATAAAATTATGGGTAATAAATTTGCCCGGGGCATGCTGGCGAATCATCTCCACCATTGGGTTGTGGTAGGCGATCACCTGATCGGAGGAGAAGCGGCGATAGGCCAAACGATGGGAGGGACTGGTTTCGGTGACCGCGCCTATGGGCAGTTCTATCTCGGTAAAATCCCGATATTCCATAGACCAGAACACATTGCCCCAGTCGCTATTTAGTTTGTCTATATTGCTGTAACGCTGACGGCACCAGTCTTGGAATCCCTCTCGGGCAAGGTCTGAGCCGCTAAGAGCTGTATCATGGCAGCAAAGTTCGTTATCAGTCTGCCAGCCCACCACATGGTTATGGTTGCCATAGCGTTTGGCCAGAGCCTCGGTAATGCGCATGGATTCGCGCAGATAGACAGCACTGGAAAAGTCATAGTGACGCCGAGAGCCAAAGCCTCTGGTACGGCCAGTATCCGGGTCTACAGGTAATATTTCCGGGTGCTGATCAATCAGCCATTTTGGAGGGGTGGCAGTGGGGGTGCCCATTACCACTTTCAGCCCGGCATTAGTTAGGCAGTCGACAGCATCATCCAGCCAGTCAAAGTTATATTCCCCTGGGTTGGGTTCCAGTCTCGACCAGGCAAATTCGCCAATACGCACATAGGTTAAACCCAGGTCGGCCATCATTGCAGCGTCTTTGTCCCATTGCGCCTGTGGCCAGTGCTCAGGGTAATAACAGACTCCAAACATAGGGTTACTCTGTTTAATTATTTGCGGTAGAACTCAAGGCCACTGGCCCAGAGATGTTTAAAACCGGGCCAGGGATCTCTGTGCTGATGCAGGCTACCCTCATACTGCTGGCTATCATTGCGCGCTGGCAGATAGTCACATCTGGCACTATCACCCTTAACATGGCAGTCTAAAAAAGCCAGACTCATATGCTCCAGCACCCGGTTAATGGTTTCTATATCCCAGGTTGGGTCGAAGTAATGACCCAACTCAAAGTCAGTGGCGAAGGAGGCTGCTGGTGCCGGGTGGGGACCAATATTGTGCCGGGCATTTTCAAATAGCAGCATATACTTGTTTTCGCTGCCGGTCTGTTGATAGAGCTTCTCTATACCCTGCGTAAAACCAGAGGTGTTGTCCTGATCACCCGCAGCATAGAGCGTTGGTACGGTGATTTTCGCCATGGCATCGGCGCTGTGGACATTGTATTCCCCGCCCCAGGGGGCAAATAGCTGTACTGCTTTCCAGCGCGGGTCTATTTCATTGCGACCGGCATAGCAGGAGTTGAGGGCCAGAGGCATAACCAGAGCCACTGGAGCTGGAACACCAAAGTCTTTAAGTATTTTATAGGTAAAATCAAAGCAGCCTCCCACTGTATTTAAGGCGCCAAATCCGCCCATGGAATGACCAATAATCGCGGCCTTATTTGTATCTACAATATTCTCGACGGGAGACTTTTGCTCGGTAAAGTAGTTGAGTAAAAACTGCTGGTCTCGGGCGCGGTTGTACAGGGTGCTGATCATGCCTGCGGGGCGATCTTCTGGTGTCTTGATTTCAGCATTGGTTGAGTCTCTATGATCTATACCCACAACCACATAGCCATGGCTAGCCAGATGTTCCCCAAGATAAAACATCTGGGTGCGGTAGCCGGTAAAGCCATGAGAAAAAATCACCAGTGGGAAGCTGCCAGTTTCTAGTGCCGGAGCATCACGATAGGCATCGCCTTGCAATTCAAAGGGTTTCTGCAAACGAGTGACATTTTTATAGGTGGCCAGTGTCGCTTGTTTAGAGACCTTAGCTGGATACCAGACTTCCAGCAACAGAGGTCGCTCTATATTGGTAATAAAATTGCCAGTGTTTAGTCGCTTGGGATCAGTCGCAGTGATGGTAGTAACACCCACATCATAGGCGCCCGAAAAAGCTAATTCTGGGGTCACCGGGGGCTGGTTTGTATAGAGTTGTTCGGCACTGATGGCAATGCTGCTAAAAAGAATTACACTGATCATTGCGGTTATCCGCAGCCCGTTGATAATCACCTGTTACCCCTGTAAAAGCCTGTCAGCTGGTTTTTATTATCGCGTTCTGGACTGACGTTGTTGTTGCTTCAGAATCGCGTTATGGTTGCTGTTATATTAAAACATAAATAGGCGGGGTGACAGGCTGTGATTGCAGTCTGTGGGGGAATACACGCCGGTCTTCAACAATAAGAGGTCGTCCCATGGGCGAAGCAACAAAATACCCAAGTCTTGAGGGGCGCTGTGTATTTATCACCGGGGGTGCCACTGGTATCGGCGCTGCTATGGTGGAGGCATTTTCGATTCAAGGCGCCAAGGTGGCCTTTGTTGATCTGGATGCAGATTCTGCGGGTTCTCTCTGTATCAGTGTGCAAAATCAGACGGGCATCAGCCCCTGGTTTCAGCAGATTGATGTCACTGATATTGAGGCCCTACAGGCAGCGATTAAGGCTGCGGTAGAGGAGCTTGGTCCATTGCAGGCACTGATCAATAATGCCGCCAATGATAATCGCCACTCTCCTGGGGAAGTGACGGCTCAGAGCTGGCGTGACTGTATGGCGATCAATCTGGATGCTGCATTTTTTGCCGCTCAGGCCGGGGCAGAGTTGATGGCTCAGCAGTCTGGTGGCTCCATTATTAACTTTAGCTCGATTAATGCGCTGCTTGGCCCATCCAATATGCCTGGTTATGTTACCGCCAAGGCGGGAGTTGTTGGTATGACCAAGGCCCTGGCACGAGATTATGGTGAGTCAGCAATAAGGGTAAATGCTATTTTGCCCGGTTGGGTGGTAACCGAACGCCAGCTAAACACCTGGCTGACACCGGAAGCGGAAGCTGACTGGATGAAACAGGTAGCTTTAAAAGAGCGGCTGCAGCCCTCTGAGGTGGCCAATCTGGCGCTGTTCCTGGCGGCCGACGATAGCCGTATGATCACCGGTCAGAGTTTTACCATTGACGGTGGCAGGACCTGATTTGATGACCGAGTCTATATTTATCGCTGGAGATTGGGGCAATACCAATCTGCGTCTCTATCTCTGTTCTTACCATCAGTCCGAACAGCTTGAGATACTAGCCAGCCAACAGGGTCCTGGTTGCATCAAAATAGATAATAACTTTGAAGAGATATTTTTTGATCTGGTATCAGGTTGGCTGGATCAGTATGGCCCAGTGCCGGTGATTTTGTCCGGGGCCATTGGCTCCAATATCGGCTGGCATAATGTGCCTTATTTAGACTGCCCCGCCAGTCCGCAACAGATTAGCCAAGGCACCACAAAATTATCTATTCGCGGGCTGGATATCTGGATTTTATCTGGACTAAAAACTCAGACTGTACTGGGGACTCCGGACATTATGCGCGGCGAAGAGCTGCAGTTGCTGGGTTGGATAAGAGCTGCTGGTTGTGACAGTACTGAACAGATACTGGTGCTGCCCGGCACACACAATAAATGGGTCCGCGTAAAAGGCGATAAAGTGGAAACCTTTGTCACTGCGTTTACCGGGGAACTTTACTCGGTGCTGGAAAAGCACAGTATTCTGATTACCCAGCCCATGGACGAAAATTTTTCGGATGAGTTTTTTATGCAGGGTGTTGAGCTGGCTAAGACCTTGAAGGCGGGCCAGCTGCTCAATGCACTCTTTGCTACCCGCAGTCGCCAGATTGAAGGAGCGCTGGCAGCAGAGGATGCAGCATCCTATCTGTCGGGCCTGCTGGTGGCCTCTGATATTATCGGCTCAATGTCCCTGTTAAATCGGCCTGATAAACCTGTGCCGGTGGTGATTATTGGTAACCAGATGCTAAGTAATGCCTATCAGTTGGCGCTGGGTTCTCTGGGTATAGAGTCACAGATCTGTGACCAAACCCAGATTGCACTTTCAGGCTATCAGGCCGTTTACGAATCTCTTAATAGGAACAGAGATCAATGACAGAAAAATTAAACAGCTGGTTTTCACAGATGCCAGTTATTGCCATCTTGCGCGGTGTGCGTCCAGAAGAAGTAGTGGCGATTGGCGAGGCAGTTTACAGGGCTGGCATTGGCATTATTGAGGTGCCCCTAAACTCGCCAGATCCATTCACCAGTATTACAAAGTTGGCGGAAGCCATGGGCGATCGCTGCGTGATTGGTGCAGGCACTGTATTGACCGAGGCCGATGTGGTGGCAGTGGCCGCAGCTGGAGGTGAAATCGCCGTTAGCCCCAATACCAATCCCGAGGTGATAAAGCTGAGTCTGCAGGCGGGCCTGGTGCCTATGCCTGGCTGGGCCACGGCGACTGAGGCCTTTGCCGCCTACCACTGTGGTGCTCGCTATCTAAAATGCTTTCCGGCCGCCACCTATGGCCCCGAGCACATTAGGGGGCTGCGGGCTGTATTGCCACAAGACTGCCAGCTATTGGCAGTGGGCGGTGTCGGAGCAGAGGTTGCAGACCAGTGGTTGCAGGCTGGCGTAAATGGTTTTGGCATTGGCTCCGAACTGTATAAACCCGGGGATAGCTCAGAGCAGGTCGGCCAGTCGGCGCGTGCAGTGGTGGATGCGATCAATGCAGCGCGGGCGAGATAAAGGTAGGGGATAAATAATGGTAGCAACCCGATTAATAGAGACCCTCAGGGTAGAAAATGAACTGGGTGAAGGCGTTATCTGGGATGCTGCTGGCGCCGCTGTCTGGTGGACTGATATTCAAGGCAGTGCCCTGTATCGATATCGCCCTCAGGATAAAAAGCTCGAGCAATGGGCCACACCAGAGCGTCTGGGCTCCTTTGCACTGGTAGCTAACAGCGACCAGCTGATCTGTGGCTTTGCCAGTGGCTTTGCCTATTTCAATCCTGCAAGCGGGGCTATTCAATGGCTTAGTAAAATAGAGTCGGACAATCCCGGTACCAGACTTAACGATGGCCGCGCTGATCGACAGGGACGATTTTGGGCAGGCTCCATGGTGGAGGTCGGTGAGCAGGGTGCCGGGGCTCTCTATTGTCTCGATCATCAGTTGCGGGTCTCTAGCCAGATTGCGGGCCTGTCAATTTCCAATGGCCTCTGCTGGAGTCCGGATGGCACTATCATGTATCACACTGATACACCTTCAAGACGCATCTATCGCTATGATTTTGATACTGCGACTGGGGCTATCTCAAATCAGAGTTTGCTGGTGCGTACAGAAAAAGGCTGCTTTCCCGACGGGGCAACAGTAGATGCTGACGGTTATCTCTGGAGTGCCCAGTGGGCTGCGAGTCGGGTGGTACGTTACAGCCCGGAAGGCGAGATTGATTTTGTACTATCTCTACCAGTGAGCCAGCCTACCTGTGTGGCCTTTGGTGGGCCAGAGTTAAACCGGCTTTTTATCACCAGCGCCTACCAGGGCTTGGACGCAGAGGCTCGCGCGGCTCAGCCAGAGGCAGGCAATCTATTTATCTTTGAAACTGATATTGCAGGTATTGCAGATCCTCAGTTCCAGCCCTAGAGATGCTTGATTATTTTTGATGAGCCATAAAAAAGGGGTGCCAATCGGCACCCCTTTTCTGTTTCTTGTGGAGCAGCTCTGTCGAACTGCTCCTCTTCCAATTAACTCATGGGAGTCGCTTAGAAGTTGTAACGGTAGTTTGCATAGTAGAATGCACCGCTAAAGCCCATTGGGGCGAATGTGCTGTACGTGTTACCTACAGCAGCAGAGGCAGTGTTGAATCCCAGACCATGCATGTCTGCTGCTTTCTGACCGTTGTTGTCAAACACATTGTTTGCACCGATCAGTAGGCTTGAGTTTTCACTGAAGTCATACTCGACTTCAAGATCAACAACAAACTCAGAGTCAAAGGTGTAAGCACCTGGGTTAGCAGTAACTTCCGCACTACAGCCAGATGAGAATACATCACATTCAAACTGGTCAAACCACTCATCGTAGAAGCTTACACGAGCCAACACTCTCCAAGCATCCATCATATGGTTAGCAGACAGGTTCCAGCGAGTCTCTGGCGTGGTATCTTCGATCTGCTTGATACGCTGCGCATCGATTGTAGCGGCGTTGTAGTCAGTGACTTCAGTTTTAGTGCTGTTGTAAGCCAGGTTCCACATGGTGGTACCCATAGAGCTTTCAGTAGTTGTTGAAATCACAACATCTAAACCGCTGGTGTTAGTGTCAAAGTCATTGGTGAAGAAACGGAAGCGTCTCAGGTCACCAGCGCCAGGAACACCTTCAGCGATCAGGTCAGCAACGTCAGCATCAGTCAGCTCAACTTCAGAAGACAGGTTTAAACGATCTTCTACGTCGATATCGAAGTAGTCAACAGTGATGTCAAACTCACCAACAGTAGCGAACACACCGAATGTCCAGTTGGTTGCATCTTCTGGCTGCAGTGCGGCACCGCCGTTACGCAGTGCTACAGCACTGGTCGCAGGGATTGTACCGTTGTTAACCAGCACACCAGCAGACAGCTCAGTTGAAGTGTTTGAAGTGTTTGACTGACCTGGAGTCGGCGCCTTAAAGCCAGTGCTGTAAGTTGCACGAACACCCATATCATCAGTCATTTGGTAGTTGGCACCAATCTTGTAGTTGGTGGTTGTACCAAAGTCTTCGAAGTCTTCAAAACGCATAGCCGCTTGGATCAGCAGGTCATCAGACGCATCCAGTTCAGATTCAACGTACACGGCGTAGTTAGAACGATCAAATACGCCAGCTGTTGCCGCAGGGAACCCTGGGAAACCGTTTGAAGATGTGCTGAAGCCTTGACTACCGTAACCACCGTCAATGAACGACTCTTCCTGTCCAGCACCCACAGTGAACTCTTCAGTACGGTACTCAGCACCAAATGCCCAGTTCAAAGTTTCGCTAGACGAATAGGTAAAGTCAGCATTCATGTTCATATCAACCTGCTGGTAGTAACCTGGATCAAAGTCACGTGGAGTCATATCCAGTAGGCTGGCATTAACTGTGTTGTTAATGTGGAAGTCAGCTTTGCTCTTACCGTAGTAAGTGCTTACGTCCCAACCTAAACCACCATCAGTTTCACCTTTCAAACCCATCAAGAACGTCTGATCAGTGATCTTGCCACCAAAACGAGGAGTAAATCCGCCAGGGATAGTCTCGTTGAAGTTAAAGCAGTCGTTATCAGCCGCAAGTCCGGCAACAACAGAGGCACTGTACTCAACTGCGTACTGATCACAGTTACCTGACATATCGCCGGTAGTGTCAGCAACCAACAGATTGCCATCGCCATCAGCAAAAACGCCAGGACGGTTAGTTGGGTTACGGAAGAAGAAGCCACCATCTACATTTTTGGAGTTGTAGTTAGTGTAACCATACATCTCAGTACCGCCACCCAGGTCAGCGCCGAAGTTAACGAAGATTTTCATATCGTCATCAACAATCGGACGGCCCCAGATCATAGCGGGAGCAGGAACACCCTGAACGCCAGCGTCGATCAAGCCCTGAGCATCATCACGCTGCTCTGATCGGCTAGTAGGATCCATGCTGCCATATTCAAAGGTCAGGTTTACAAAGCCATTGCTACCTAACTCCATGCCTGTGTTAGCGGCAAAAGTAAGAGCCTGGCCGTCGCCTTCGCTGTACTCACCAGCACGCATAGAAATGCTTGAACCTTCGCTGGCATCTTTCAGGTTAAAGTTAATTACGCCAGCAATTGCATCTGAACCATACTGAGCCGCTGCACCATCGCGCAGAACTTCAACATTTTTCAGAGCCATAGCTGGGATAGCAGCAGCATCTGGTCCCTGAGAACCATTTGAAATACCGTTACCCAACCAGGTAATAACTGCAGCGCGATGACGACGCTTGCCGTTAACTAGCAGCAGGGTGTGGTCAGGAGCCATGCCACGCAGGTTAGCTGGGCGAACAAGAGTCGCTGCGTCACTGATAGGCTGATCGTTTACGCTGTAAGAAGGAACTGAGTTGCGCAGCAGGTTGCTGATATCAGTGTCGCCCTGATTAGCTAGCTCATCAGCGCCAATGACATCGATAGGTGCTGGCGTCTCTGTGGTAGAGCGCGCTTTAATACGGCTACCAGTCGTAACAATTTCCTCAACCATTTCTTGTGCAGAAACAGATACTGCTGGCAACATAGTTGTACCTGCAATCACTGCCGCTGCAATGGTGTTCATTTTCCAAAAGGTATTAGCTTTCATAAATCTCCCCCGAGATATTGTAAATGGGTATAGTTTTATCAATGGGCATTGGACCTAGGCTTGATTTTTTTATTTATCAAGTTAAACAGTCTCTAGTTCCAATGCTGCCTTGGTGTGACGAAGTTATTACGAACTCCCTCAACTGACAGTTTACTCCAATTAAAAATCCTTTTCGATAGTCGTTTTTAAGCAATATAATGTCGTAATAATTAGCCAGAAATATCAGATTGATTGGAGTTCTGCGCCATTAAAGTCTTGGATTTTTCACCGGGAATTTCCCTGACAAGTTTTGGCACTAGAAAGCCTGGCAATTGCTTTTGAAGCTGCCCATAGATTTGCGTTGCCTGTTGGCCTGCTATATCAAAGTGGCTGGCACCGGCAACCGGGTCTAGCAGGTGCAGGTAATAAGGTATTACACCTGTATCGTAGAGCGCTTCGCTCAGCTCTGCCAATATTGCCGACCTATCATTTATACTTTTCAGCAGTACGGTTTGGTTTAGCACCAGCATGCCCTCGCCCAATAAGCGCTGAACCATTTGCTGCACCGCAGTATCAATTTCATTGGCATGATTAATATGCAGCACCACAATGGGCAGCAGTCTGGTACCAGTTGCCCAGCCTAAAAACGCATCATCTATGCGTGAGGGAATTACCACAGGCAGGCGGGTATGAATACGCAGACGCTTAACATGAGGAATATTGGCGATCTGCTCGGTCAGCCAGCCGAGAAAATTGTCATTGGCTGCCAGAGGATCGCCGCCACTAAAGATCACCTCATTAATCTCCTTATGCAACCTTATATAAGTAAGGGCCTGTTGCCACTGTTGTTTGCTCTGTCGATTTTCCTGGTAGGGGAAGTGCCGGCGGAAGCAGTAGCGACAGTTGATTGCGCAGTTGGGACTAACAATTAATAGCAGTCGATTATCATATTTGTGGACAACGCCAGGGATAGGGTTGTGCTGAATCTCGTCGAGCGGATCAGGGCTGTAACCAACCGCGGGCTCTGTTTCTTGGGTAACAGGCAGAACCTGTCTCAACAATGGATCATTGGGATTACCGACCTCCATTCGCTCAATAAAGGGGCGTGGCACTTTTAATGGAAAATCTTCAGTAGCCCGCTGGCTGACAGACAGCTGTTCGGGATTTAGCTGCAAGCAGTGGAGCAATTCGCTGACTGAACTGATGCATTGGCTTAACTCGCTTTTCCAGCTTGGTTGAATATCAAGGGCCCGGGAGGCAATAATGGCTGGCATAGGCTGTTGGCTTTGCATAAAAGTTAGCTGGCAGATTTTACGCTATTTCAGCAGGCAGAGTAGAGAGTGAGTAATAAACTATTGATGACCGATGAGCTTTACATGACCAGGGCACTAGAGCTTGCAGCTCAGGCCGGCGCGGCGGGCGAAGTGCCTGTGGGTGCGCTGCTGGTGAAAAACGGCGAGGTGGTGGGTGAGGGCTATAATCAGCCGATCTCCAGCTGTGACCCCACGGCTCATGCGGAAATTGTTGCGCTGCGCAATGCCGCTGCCAATCTGGATAACTATAGACTGACTGGCTGCGACCTCTATGTGACCATCGAGCCCTGCACCATGTGCCTGGGTGCCATGATTCACGCTCGGGTTAAGCGAATTATTTTTGGTGCTAAAGAGCCCAGAGCAGGAGCATTGACCAGCCAGCTGCAACTGCTGGATCATAGCCATTTTAATCATTCAATCGACTGGCAGGGCGGTGTTCTTGAAGAGGACTGTGGGCACCTTATTAGCGAGTTTTTCCGCCGCAAGCGCGATAAATAGGACACTAGAGTGAAGGCAGGCCATTGATCTCCCAGTCCTGGGGTTCGGGCTGATCTTCAGGTTGTGGCATGAAGTCTTGTTGAGACAGAGAGTGCAGCTGCAGGTAGGTTTTGTAGTACTGAATATTATCCACATAGAGCACAGGTTCGTTGCCCCTTGCATAACCGTGTTTGAGAGTGGAGTAATATTCCATTTTACTGAGCAGGGGCAGGTGCTCGCGCACATCGGCCCAGCTGTCTGGGTTCTTGCCACTGCGCTCGGTTAGAATGCGTGCATCTTCCAAATGGCCAAAGCCCACATTGTAGGCGGCCAGCGCAAACAGAGTGCGGTCTGGGTCTTTAATTCGACTGGGTAAGCGCGTCTTCAGCTTAATAAAATAGGCGGCTCCACCTTTTATGCTTTGGGCGGCATCAAGACGGTTTGTCACTTTCATTTCTCTAGCTGTATTCATGGTCAACATCATCAACCCGCGCACGCCGGTGGGCGATTTGGCTCTGGGGTTCCAGTGCGACTCCTGATAGGCCACAGCGGCAAGTAGCTGCCAATCCATATTGTATTCAGCGGCAGCCTCACGGAATAATGGTTCGTACTTTGGCAGGCGCTGGGCCACCAGTTTGCCCAGACGTTGGGAGTTTGAGACAGAAAAATTCTCGGTCTGTGCCAGCAGTTGGCTGGTCAGTGACTCGAGTTGGCCAGACTCAATATATTGCCGTAAGAATTCATTGGCAGCACTGAGCAGGGTGCCATCATGATGGGTAGGAAAGGCCCAGGCCATTGGCTGAGGTTCAGAGATATCCATGGCTTTGCGCGCCTTTGGATAAATATGCCGATTAACAAGATAGGCAATCGAATCCACAACACTGTAGCTAATTTCACCCTCATGGACTTTGCGGATGAGATCGCTCATTTCGGCATTATCTTGCTCACGCCAACTCAGAGTCGGCTGATCAATTTTTAAGCTCTGCAAGTGCTCGCTGTGAGAGGAGTCGGCGATAACTACCAGTTCAGCGTCGAGGTTTTCCAATGAGCTGGGGCGCCTGCTGCCGCGGTGGTAAATAAGCTGCTGAGTAACTTCCATATAGGCTGTGCCAAACACCAATGACTGATTGCGCTCCGCGGTAACCACGAGATTGGCAGCGGCAAAGTCTCCCTGGGGGCCACCCACAGAGTATAAAAGTCTGCGCAGAGTAGATTTGGTTTTGACCACCAGCTCAACACCCAGGCTGTCTGCAAATGACTTTGCCAGCAGATAATCGAAGCCATTTTTGCCATGGCCATCTTCAAAATAGGTGGTGGGGCCGGGCAATGTCAGCATTACCAGCTGGCCTTTGGCTTTGACTTTGGCAAGGTCGCTGAGGTGGGCGCTGGCAGACATTAACGAGATAAAAGGCAGCATAAAGAGGACTAAAATAATCCTGTTGCGCAATTTTCGTTCTCTGTTGGAGAGTTCTCGCATTATTTTTCGAGATACCTCAATGGCTACAAGCTTGGCTTTATATGTCTACTGCTAAATATCAATTAATTGTACATGGTTTGGTAAATTCTATCTGCCTAAGACTGAATTTTTCCGCTAGAATACCCGCCTTTCCCTAACCATGATCTTGAGACCAGCCTTGATGATAATTCTCAGCGGTGCACCTTCTCTTTCCGCCTTTCGACGCCGAAAATTACTCGCCAATCTGCAACAAGCTGTTCCCTCTGTCACCTCGGTAACTGCAGAATATATGCACTTTGCCGAAGCTGGCCAGCCATTGTCAGAGTCTGACAGCGCAACCCTGAAGGCGCTGATGACCTATGGGCCTCTTGAGGAGCAACAGAACAACCAAGGTAGCCTGTTATTGGTGGTGCCGCGCCCCGGCACAATTTCGCCCTGGTCCAGTAAGGCAACGGATATAGTTCATAACTGCGGTCTCAACAGCATCCTGCGAGTTGAAAGGGGCACAGCCTATTATATTGCCGCCAGCAACAGCTTAACCAAAGCGCAGCTAACGGCTCTGGGCGAGCTGGTCAGCGACCGTATGGTTGAGACAGTGATGACCGATTTACAGCAGGCCGAGGCGCTGTTTACCCATCATCAGCCACAGCCTCTAACAGAGGTAGATATTCTGGCTGGGGGTGTGGGCGCGCTCAAACTGGCCAATGTGGAGCTGGGTCTGGCTCTGGCAGAAGACGAAATCGACTATTTGGTGGCCAGCTTCGAGGAGCTGCAGCGCAACCCCTCAGATACCGAGTTAATGATGTTTGCCCAGGCTAACTCTGAGCACTGTCGCCACAAAATTTTTAATGCCAGCTGGACCATCGACGGTGTTGACCAGCCTAACTCGCTGTTTGGCATGATCCGCAATACCAATAATCTGGGTGGCGAAAATGTGCTTTCCGCCTATTCGGACAATGCTGCTGTAGTGGCAGGCTCCGAGGGCGGCCGCTTTTATCCTGACCCTGTCAGCAAAGTCTATGGCTACAGTCAGGAGCCGGTGCATCTGTTGATGAAGGTGGAGACTCATAATCACCCCACAGCCATCTCGCCATACTCTGGTGCAGGTACGGGCTCCGGAGGGGAGATTCGCGATGAGGGTGCTGTGGGCCGCGGCTCCAAACCCAAGGTGGGTCTGGTTGGCTTTACGGTATCCAATTTGCAAATACCCGACTATGTGCAGCCCTGGGAACAGGATTATGGCAAGCCAGACCGCATTGTGTCCGCCCTGGATATTATGACCGAGGGTCCTATAGGTGGCGCTGCCTTCAATAATGAATTTGGTCGCCCCAATATCTGTGGCTACTTTAGAACCTTTGAAGCAGATTTTGCCGGTGAGCGTCGCGGCTATCACAAGCCAATTATGATCGCTGGCGGCTATGGCAATATCCGCGAAGATCATGTGGACAAACCTGAGTTTAAACCGGGCGCCAAGCTGGTGGTGCTGGGGGGTCCGGCTATGTTGATTGGTCTGGGTGGTGGTGCGGCTTCATCCATGACCACCGGCAGTAGCTCTGCGGACCTGGACTTTGCCTCGGTGCAGCGGCAGAACCCTGAGATTGAACGCCGCTGTCAGGAAGTGATCGACCAGTGCTGGCAGCTGGGTGATACCAACCCCATTGCCTTTATTCACGATGTGGGTGCCGGTGGTCTGTCCAATGCTTTGCCGGAACTGGTAAAGGATGGCGGCACTGGCGGGCGTTTTGACCTGCGTGCTGTCCCCAATGATGAGCCCGGCATGTCTCCGGTAGAAATCTGGTGCAATGAGGCGCAAGAGCGCTATGTGCTGGCTATCAATCCGGTTGATGTCGAGCGCTTTAAGGCTATCTGTGAGCGTGAGCGCTGCCCCTATGCGCTGGTGGGCGAAGCCACGGAAGAAAAACATATTAGGGTCAGCGATGACCACTTTGATAATAATCCGGTCGATCTGCCTATGTCGGTGCTTTTTGGCAAGGCGCCAAAGATGCATCGCACGGCAACCAAGCTGGATACTGCGGGTGGCGATTTTGCAGCCGATAGTTTGGATATTAATGACTCGGTATTCCGTACCCTGCGCCATCCGGCGGTGGCCAGCAAAGGTTTTTTAATTACTATTGGCGATAGATCGGTCAGCGGCATGGTGGCGCGGGACCAGATGGTTGGCCCCTGGCAGATTCCGGTGGCTGACTGCGCTGTTACCACTGTAACCTATGACAGTAATGCCGGCGAAGCCATGGCTATGGGCGAACGCACTCCGCTCGCTCTGATTGATGGCCCGGCCTCTGGGCGCATGGCTATTGGTGAGGCGATTACTAATATTAGTGCCGTGCGTATTGGCTCTATCGTTGATATTAAACTGTCGGCCAACTGGATGTGTGCCGCTGGGTCACCGGGCGAAGATGAAAAACTCTATCGCACGGTTGAGGCTGTAGGTATGGATCTGTGCCCCAAGCTGGGCATTACTATTCCTGTGGGCAAAGACAGCATGTCTATGCGCACGGCCTGGCAGGATAAGGGCGAAGATAAGTCTGTTACCGCACCCATGTCGTTAATTATTACCGCCTTTGCGCCGGTGCTGGATGTGCGTAAAACGGTTACGCCTCAGCTGCGCACTGATCAGGGTGATACTGAGCTATTGCTGCTTGATTTGGGTGCTGGTGCTAACCGCATGGGTGGTTCTATTCTGGCTCAGGTGTTCTCGCAATTTGGCGATACTGCGCCGGATATTGATAACCCCGATATTCTGGTGGGCTTCTTTAATACCATGCAGGCTCTGCTCGAGCAGGGCGATATTCTCGCTTACCACGATCGCTCTGATGGCGGCCTGTTAGCCACTCTGGTGGAGATGAGTTTTGCCGGCCATGTGGGGATCAATGTTTGCCTGGATGCTCTGGATGAAAACTGGATGGCTGCGCTGTTCAATGAAGAACTGGGTGCCGTTATTCAGGTGCGGGCTGAGCAGGCGGACAGCATTGTCGAGCAGTTTGCCGGTGCCGGGGTTGATGGCCACAGGGTTGGACAGTTGAATGAGCGGGATGCCGTGGAGATTAAGCGTGATCGCCAGGTGCTGTTTACTCAGAGTCGCACTAATCTGCAGCGCTCTTGGGCTGAGACTTCTTACCAGGTGGCCTCTCTGCGCGATAATGCGGAGTGCGTGGCTGAGGAGTTTGATCGTATATCTTATGGGGATGATGGTCTTTCGGTTGAGCTGACTTTTGATCCTGCTGAGGATATCAGTGCGCCCTATATTAAGTCTGGTGTAAAGCCCATGGTGGCTATTGTTCGCGAGCAGGGGGTCAATAGCCATTTGGAGATGGCGGCTGCTTTTGATCGCGCCGGGTTTACGGCGGTGGATGTGCATATGAGCGATCTGCTGGCTGGGCGCCGCTCGCTGGCTGATATGACGGGCATGGTTGCCTGTGGTGGTTTCTCTTACGGTGATGTGTTGGGTGCTGGTGAGGGCTGGGCCAAGACTGTGCTGTTTAATGAGAAGATTCGCGATCAGTTCCAGTCTTTCTTTCATCGCTCTGAGACCTTTAGTTTGGGGGTCTGCAATGGCTGTCAGATGCTGAGTAATCTCAAGCCGCTTATTCCTGGCGCTGAGCTGTGGCCGCGCTTTGTGCGCAATCTGTCTGAGCAGTTTGAGGCGCGTTTCTCTCTGGTTAGAATTGATGAATCACCTTCTATTTTCCTTAGGGATATGGCGGGCACCCATATGCCTATTGCGGTTTCTCATGGTGAGGGGCGAGCGGAGTTTGTCAGTGATGAGGCTCTGGCTCAGTTGCAGCAGTCTGACCAGATTGCTATGCGCTTTTTAGAGAATGATCTGTCGGTGGCTTCCCGATATCCGGCTAATCCCAATGGTTCTCCCGATGGTATTACTGGTGTGACCAGTGCCGATGGTCGTGCTACTTTGATGATGCCTCACCCGGAGCGCGTTTTCAGGACTGTGCAGAATTCCTGGCACCCTGATGACTGGGGTGAAGACAGTGGCTGGATGCGTATTTTCCGCAATGCCCGTACTTTTATTGATTAAAACTTGACTGCTGAGGACCTGACTGATGAATAAGATTGCCAATGAGGATGAGTTGGTTAAGAAGGCTCTTCAGGTGGGTGCTGTATATGCCAAAAAGCGTGCCTATGGTGAGGTTGAGGCGCAGGATTCGGTGAAGCTTAAGGTTGAGTTTGTATATCGGGTGCTGGTGGAGGATAAGTTGATTCAGCCACTGGCCAAAGATCAGGTTAGTGACCCTAATATGCGGCATAAATTGGCGCTGTGGATTTCTCGGCAGTTGCCAGCGGGTCACCCTCTGTTGTTTGAAAAAAAATAATCCCTTTCCTGCCTTGTTGTCATCCGGTATCCAAAACGCTGCGGGGCATGCTAAGTTTAGCGAAGAATCTGTTTGTAATTGAGTTTAGGTTTGAGAGAGGGCTTGCCTGCATAAGGGCCCTTTCAAGACACGACGTGAATACATCCATGTAGTCTCGGGGCCAGCATCCCTGCTGGCCAGGGTCTTGAAAGGCCCCTTATGCAGGCAAGCCTCAACATCGAGCGTAATTCGTTTTCCTTTTGATGTACTTCGGGGTTTCTGAAGTGTTTGGGTAGTCATAAATCTATCTGGCGAACTCGGTCAGGTGGTTGCCTCTAGCTATTGCGCCTTTCAAAAATATTCAGTTTCTCTGCATTCTTGCCGCTGTAGGCTGATTATTCAGTTACGTGACCATCGCCAGCAGGGATGCTGGCGTTGAGCCTACATGGATGTATTTACGGCGTGTCGGGTAACTGAATATTCGGCCTGCATCACCCCCAAAACAAAGATTCCCATGCATAAAAAGGCGCTAATTTAAATTGCCACTGTGTTACCCTCCCTGATGAGTTGACTAGACAGTCGCTGTGTTGATTTCTCGCTTATTCGCTTGCGTTTAAAAGGGTGCATCACAGAGGAAAGTCCGGGCTCCACAGGGTAGAGTGCCAGGTAACGCCTGGGGGGCGAAAGCCCACGGCCAGTGCAGCAGAGAGTAGACCGCCGATGGTTCGTTCGCGAACACAGGTAAGGGTGAAAGGGTGCGGTAAGAGCGCACCGCGCTGCTGGTAACAGCAGTGGCATGGTAAACCCCACTCGGAGCAAGACCAAATAGGTTCCCATATGGCGCGACCCGCGTTGGGGACGGGTAGGTTGCTTGAGGCAAGCGGCGACGTTTGTCCCAGATGAATGACTGTCCACGACAGAACCCGGCTTATCGGTCAACTCACCTATTAAAATTCAAAAAGGGCCAGCGGTCTCTCGCTGGCCCTTTTTGTTACCCCTAATTACCCCTACTTATATTCTTTTTTGATCTAAAAAATAAATACAATCAAAATAAACGTTCTTAAAAGCCCGTAAAGCTAGAAGTTACTTTAACTTGTAGCCTTACTGTCATGTTTTATATTGGTAAATATTTTGCGCATTTTGAGCGCTCCAGCACAAACTGGGGAAAATACCGGAACTTACTGATTTTACTCACTTTTTTAGTAATCCCTTAGCCTTGACATTGACCTGAGCTACCCATAACCTGCACAGATGGGTAAAAGTGGCAAAAAGTGGCGAAATTGGGGCTTGATGTGGAGCGAAAGGGGTAAAAGTGTTTAGAGGTAGTGATCCAATCAATATGGATACTAAGGGACGGATGGCAATTCCGACCCGCTACCGTGCCCTGCTCGAAGATATCTGCTCCAACGACCTGGTTATCACCATAGATATGAAGTCTACCTGTTTAACCCTGTCGCCGCTTCCCGAGTGGAAAAAATTTGAAGAAAAAGTTGCTGCCTTGCCTGCCATGGATGAGCTGGGCGAGATGCTGAGCCGTTTTGTTGTGGGTCAGGCTAAAGATCTGCAGGTTGATGGCAGTGGTCGAATCCTTATTCCGCCAGAGCTGCGCGGCTATGCCGAACTTGAAAAGAAGCTTGTGCTGGTGGGGCGAACTCAGCGGCTGGAGATCTGGTCGGAAGAGAACTGGAACGCCGAGCGCGACAAGTCCCAAGAAAATTATCGCAGCATGTTGATCGATAAAGAAAACATGTCCGATGCGCTGAAAAATCTTTCCTGGTAAGGGGCGAGCTATGACAGCGGTTAGCGAGAACGCAGAGCAGGTTGAACATACCACGGTGCTATTGCATGAGGCAGTGGATGCTCTGGTTACAGATGCAGATGGTTTTTATGTCGATGGCACCTTTGGCCGCGGCGGGCATACAGCGGAGCTGCTGGGTCGCCTGTCAGATCAGGGTGCTGTGCTGGCTATAGATAAAGACCCCCAGGCTATTGCCTCGGGCGAAGAGCGTTTTGCCGAGGATGATCGGCTGCAGTTTTTTCATGGCAGCTTTGCTGAGTTGCAGCATGTGGCGACAAAAATGGGCAAGGCCGGCGAGCTGTCTGGTGTTTTACTTGATCTGGGCGTTTCCTCTCCGCAGCTGGATCAGGCGGGTCGCGGTTTTAGTTTTATGCGTGATGGCCCGTTGGATATGCGCATGGATACCAGCCGCGGCCTGTCGGCAGCTGAATGGATTGCCAGTGCGGATGAGCAGGAAATAGCGCGGGTGATAAAGGAGTATGGCGAGGAGCGCTTTGCCCGAAGAATGGCTGGCGCTGTGATTCGCGAGAGGGCTGTAAAGCCTATTACCGGCACTGTGCAGTTGGCGGGAATACTGGCTGCGGCGCACCCGGCCTGGGAGCGGGGCCGTCATCCCGCTACCAAGGCATTTCAGGGTATACGTATATTTATTAATCGTGAGCTGGACGATCTGGAAGATTTGCTGGCGCAGGTAATAGATACATTAAAGGTGGGTGGTCGGCTGGTGATTATCAGTTTTCACTCATTGGAAGATCGGCGGGTAAAGCGGTTTATTCGCGATCAGGAGCAGGGGGTCAAGCTGCCAAAAAATCTACCTGTTCGTGATTTGGATCGCGGGGTTCGCCTAGTAAAGGTAGGCAAAGCTATCAAGCCTGCGGTCTCTGAGGTTGATGGCAATGTGCGATCGCGCAGCGCAGTAATGCGTGTCGCTGAGCGAGTGGCTTGAAGTGCAGTTTAGGGTTAGCCCGCTACCGATAGCTGTGATCTGGGTATTGGTGGTTGTGAGTGCTGTGGCAGTAGCTTTGGTGAGCCATCTTAGCCGGCAACAGTACGCCCAGTTAGGGGCTCTGGAGCGCGAGGCCAACCAGATGAATGCGGATTACGGCCGGTATTTGCTCGAGCAGAGTGCCTGGGGCTCACTGCAGAGAGTAGAGAATATGGCGGCGCAAAAGCTGGATATGCGCAGCCCGGAACCAGAAGAAATTTTGATGGTAAAGCGCAACTAGCCAGTACTGGGTTGGGGCGTTTATTAGAGCTGGATTAGCTCGCAATGAAATACAAAGTTAAGGGAAAAAAGTGGCCAAGAAATCGGTAAAGAAGGTTATACCGCGCTGGCGTTACTATCTGGTAATGCTCGGGTTGGCCTCCCTGCCGATTTTGGTTACGGGCAAAATTGCCCAGCTTCAGGTTATGCCCAGCGAAGAGCGGGGCGTGGGCTTTTTGCAGACCCAGGGTGATGTTCGCGCTATTCGCGAAGAAGTTATTCCGGCCCATCGCGGGCTGATTACCGATCGCAACGGAGAACCTCTGGCGGTAAGTACCCCGGTTATTACTCTGATTGCCAATCCCAAATATATGCAGACTGCCGCCACTGAAGCTGATTTAGCGCGTCTGGCCGCGGCTATGGATATGTCTGTGGCGGCTCTTAAGGCCCGACTAAAGCATTATCGCAATAAGTCCTTTATGCGTCTGGCCAGGCAGATATCGCCAGCGGACGCAGAAAAGATTCTGAGCCTGCGTATACCGGGCGTCAGTGGTCAGCAGGAGTACAAGCGTTTCTATCCTGCAGGTGAGGTTACTGCTCAGTTAGTGGGTATTACCGATATCAAGGATCAGGGTCGCGAGGGCATGGAGTTGGCCTACGACAGCTGGCTAACAGGTGAGCCCGGTTCTAAAAAGGTGATGAAGGATCGCGCAGGTCGCATTATCAAGGATATTTCGCTGGTTAAGTCTGCCAGTCCTGGCGAGGCTTTGCGGCTGAGTATTGATCTGCGTGTCCAGTACGCAGCATACCGCGCCCTTAAGGCTTCGGTAGCAAAACATCAGGCCAAGTCTGGTTCTGTGGTCGTGTTGGATATTGAGACGGGCGAGGTACTGGCTATGGCTAATCAGCCTTCCTTTAATCCCAATGATCTATCCAATCTTAAGTCGAACGCTACCAGAAATCGCGCTATTACCGATCAAATGGAGCCTGGCTCAACGGTCAAGCCCTTCACTCTGTTGGCGGCTCTGGAGAGCGGCAAGTTTGTCTCAAACACCAAAGTTGATACCAGCCCTGGTTATCTCAGGGTGACCTATAAGACCTTTGTTGATCCCAAGAATTATGGTGTGCTTGATTTGGCGGGAATCTTAACCAAGTCCAGTCAGGTGGGTACCACCAAGGTTGCTCTGGCTCTGGATCCAGATGAAACCCGGGGACTGTTTGAGCGTGTTGGCTTTGGCGAGCCTATTGGCAGCGGATTCCCTGGTGAGATTGTCGGTGAGCTGCCCGGTCATAGAACCTGGGACCCTGTGACTCAGGCGACCTTTGCCTTTGGTTATGGCTTAAGTGCCTCCTCTCTGCAGATGGCTCGGGCCTACTCAGTATTGGCAAACGATGGTTTGCGCCGAGAGATTTCGCTGGTAGCGCTGGACGAGCCGCCGGAAAGTATTCGTGTGGTGGATGCAGGCATCACCCAGGATGTCAGGCAGATGTTGCAGGCGGCGGCTGGCGCTTCAGGCACGGGCAAGCGCGCCATGATTGATGGTTATTCTGTCGGCGGCAAGACTGGTACCTTGCACAAGGTTAAGGCTGGCGGCGGTTACGATGAAGATCGATACATGTCTGTTTTTGCCGGCTTATCGCCCGTCGATAATCCAAGGTTGGTCACGATTGTGGTGATCGACGAGCCTCGCGATGGCGATTACTTTGGTGGTCTGGTGGCAGCGCCGGTATTTTCTGAGGTGACTGGTAATGCATTGCGCCTGCTGCAGGTGACTCCAGATCAGCTGGATGTAAATCGTACTATTGCCAGTTTGCGTAAACTGCAGAAAAAGCGAGGGGACTCATGATGAGCCTGTCGCAAAAGTGGACAATGACTTTGACTCAGCTTATTGCTGATTTTGGCATGTCTGATAACTGCCCGGATGTGTCTATTGAGGGCATAGCTCTGGATAGCCGCCAGGTTCAGCCCGGTGATCTGTTTATTGCTATCAAAGGCACCGCAGTTGATGGTTTTGCCTTTATTCCCCAAGCTATTGAGCGTGGCGCGGTGGCAGTGCTGGTCGAGAAAGATCAGCTGGTTGGCTCGCTGGTTGACGGGTTGATCGATGGCGTAAATACCTCTGTGCCTGTGATTGGAGTCGAAAACCTCAGCGAATATGTGTCGGATATTGCCGGCGTTTTTTACGCTGACCCCTCAGCCAAAATATGCCTGACTGCTATTACTGGCACCAATGGTAAGACCACCTGTTCCAGATTGTTTGCCGAGTTAATGGAGAGTTTGGCCTCTGAGCGAGCTGGTACCTCGGCATTTATAGGCACACTGGGCTATGGCATGGTTTGCAATGCGGATTATAAAGCGCCCCACGACAGCGCCCGCCAGCCTGATAGTAAAGAGCCTGGCCTGATTACAGATACAGGTCTGACCACGCCAGACGCAGTGGCCATGCAGCGCATACTTGCCGAACTGGTGAGTAAGGGCGCAAAAAATATTGCGCTGGAGGTATCCTCGCATAGCCTGGTGCAGCGCCGCGTTGCCGGACTAAAGGTTAACACTGCAGTGTTTACCAATCTGAGCCGCGATCATCTGGACTACCATGGCGATATCAATGCCTATGCAGCTGCCAAATCCAGGCTGTTCGCTATGCAGGGTCTGCAGCATGCGGTGATTAATTGTGATGATTCTGTAGGTAGGGTTATTCTGGCCAACCTGGATCAGAGTATTCAGGCTTATAGTTTCAGTTTGCAAAATAACGATGCGGATATTTATTGCTCTACCATTGGTTTATCGCCTGAAGGGCTTAGAGCCTCGGTAGTAACACCCTGGGGCCAGGGAGAAATTAGTTCTCCGCTGCTGGGCAAGTTTAATCTGGCGAATTTATTGGCTGTGATTGGTGCGGCTGGTGCTCAGGGTTTTGCCCTTACAGATATTCTGCGACTAATACCTTCGCTGCGCGCCGTTCCCGGTCGCATGGAGCTGGTGGATGCCAGTGCCCAGCCTGCTGTTGTGGTCGATTATGCCCATACCCCGGATGCTCTCGAAAAAGCATTGCAGGCGCTGCGCGTGCACTGTCAGGGTAATCTCTGGGCTGTCTTTGGCTGCGGCGGCGATCGCGATATAGGCAAGCGCCCTGAGATGGGTGAGATAGCCAGGCGCTGTGCCGATAAAGTGGTGGTTACCAGTGATAACCCGCGCACCGAATCGCCACAACAAATTATTGACCATATTCTTCAGGGAACCGGCCGCGAGGTAATCGTCGACTCAGATCGGCGCGCGGCTATTCGTCAGGCTATTTTTACGGCGGATAAAAATGACGTGGTACTGATTGCAGGCAAAGGCCACGAAGATTACCAGATATTGGGTGCACAGCGTCTGCCCTTTAGTGATCAGGCTGAGGCAAGGCTGGCACTGCGAGAGCTGCAAGCCACAGCGCATGGCGGGGGTGATCAATGATGCCTCAGCAGCGCCTTACTGTTGCTGCCCAGCGATTTGGGGGTACCTTGCTAAATCCGGACTGTCACTTTGATGCGGTATCCATTAATAGTCGCACTATTAATGAGGGCGATCTTTTTGTGGCATTGGTTGGCGAGCGTTTTGATGCCCACAAGTTTTTGCCACAGGCTGCTGCTGTGGCCAGTGGGCTGGTGGTCTCTGAGGCGGACAAGTCTCTGCCACTGCCTCAGTGGGTGGTTAAAGATACTACGGTGGCGTTGGGGCAAATTGCCGAGCTGCGTCGGGAGACTTTTGAGGGGCCGGTTATTGCCATTACTGGCAGCACTGGAAAAACCTCGGTGAAGGAATTGACCGCCTCCATTCTTCGTCACTGTGGTTCGGTACATGCCACTGCGGGCAATCTCAACAACCATATAGGTGTGCCCCTGACGCTGTTATCTATGGATGGCGACACCGAATTTGCGGTGATTGAGATGGGCGCCAGCGCTCGAGGCGAGATTGGTTATCTGTGTTCGATTGCTAAGCCAGATATTGCACTGATTAACAATGTGCAGTCCTCTCATATTGAGGGCTTTGGCAGCGTTGAGGCTGTTGCTGCTGCCAAAGGCGAAATTTACACTGGGTTAACGCCCGCTGGTATAGCTATTCTCAATCTTGACCAGCCCTGGTGTGACCAGTGGCGAGCCTTGATCAATGATAAACCCTGCCTGACATTTTCTGCCTCTGGTGCCCCAGCTGATATTAGCGCCGCTGATATAGAAGTTATGGCTAATGGCTGTTGCAGCTTTACTCTCAGAGTCAATCTGATGTCAGAACAACCCGCTTTGGAGCAGCCTGTAGAGCTGTCTATTCCTGGCACCCACGCTGTTGAAAATGCGCTGGCAGCTTCTGCCTGCGCGCTGGCCGCCGGTGCTAATTTAGAGCAGATTGCCGCTGGCCTGGCTCTGGTCTCTCCTATTGCCGGCCGTCTGGATATAAAGCCGCTGGCCAATAATAGCGCTGTTATTGATGATAGCTATAACGCCAGCCCCAGTTCATTTCGCGCTGCAATTGATGTGTTGGCTAATCGCTCGGGGCGCAAAATTCTGGTGATGGGCGATATGGGTGAGTTGGGTGACGACAGCGTCAATATGCATTCCGATGTGGGCGCCTATGCTCTGGAAGCCGGTATAGACGCTCTTTACGCCGTGGGCGATCTAAGTGCTAACGCCTGTGCTGCCTTTGGTGGCAACCATTTTCAATCTAAAGAACTACTGGCGACTGCAGTGTCTCAGGAGCTGGTCAGAGCCACTGCAGATAATCGTCCGGTCACCTTTTTAGTTAAGGGATCTAGAAGTGCTGGTATGGAAAAAATTGTTGAACATTTAATTACCCGAGGTAATAGCTAATGTTGCTCTGGCTTGCAGACTATTTAAGTCAATTTTATAGCCCATTCTCGGTGGTGCAGTATCTTACTCTGAGAGGAATTTTCTCGGTAATGACTGCGCTGGCGATTTGTATGGTGGCAGGCCCTATTGTTATTCGCCGCCTCAACCATCTGCAGATGGGTCAGGCGATTCGCAGCGATGGTCCCCAGAGTCATTTAAGCAAGGCGGGCACGCCAACCATGGGTGGCGCGCTGATTTTGCTGTCTATATTTGTTTCCACGCTGCTGTGGGGCGATCTGCAAAACCGCTATGTGTGGATTGTATTGGGGGTAACTCTGAGCTTTGGGTTGATTGGCTGGGTTGATGACTACCGCAAAGTGGTTGAGAAGAACCCCCGTGGCCTGCCGGGGCGCTGGAAGTATTTCTGGCAGTCTATATTTGGTTTTATTGCTGCACTGGTACTCTATTACACCGCTCAGAGTCCGGCAGAGCTAGAACTTATTGTGCCGTTCTTTAAGAACTTCGCGCTGCATATGGGTCCGTTTTATATTCTGTTTACCTATTTTGTGATTGTCGGCACCAGCAATGCGGTCAATCTAACCGATGGACTGGATGGTCTGGCTATCTTGCCCACGGTTCTGGTGAGTGGTGCTCTGGGTATTATTGCCTACCTTACCGGCAACTATCAGTTTGCCACCTACCTGCATATTCCCTTTATCAGTGGCGCTGGCGAACTATTGATTTTCACCGCAGCACTGAGTGGCGCTGGCCTTGGCTTTCTGTGGTTTAACACCTATCCCGCCATGGTGTTTATGGGCGATGTAGGTGCACTGGCTCTGGGAGCTGCGCTGGGTGTGGTAGCTGTGATTGTGCGCCAAGAAATTGTGCTGCTGATTATGGGTGGTGTATTTGTGATGGAAACCCTGTCGGTGATTATGCAGGTAGCCTCTTTTAAGCTTACTGGTAAGCGTATTTTCCGCATGGCGCCATTGCATCATCACTATGAATTGAAAGGATGGCCAGAGCCCCGCGTGATTGTGCGGTTCTGGATTATTACCGTAATGCTGGTCCTGATTGGGCTGGCGACATTAAAACTGCGTTAACCAATGATGAGTGCGGCAATGAGCAATGTAATCGCGACTAATCGCAAGACAGCGATCCTGGGCATGGGTGCCACGGGTCTGTCTGCGGCGCGTTTTCTGACGTCCATTGGCGATTCATTTGTATTTGCTGACAGTCGCAGCGAGCCACCGAGGCTGCAAGAAGTAAGGGATCGCTACCCTGATACTCCGGTGGTATTGGGTGATTTTGATCAGGACCTGCTGGCCCATATGGATCGCGCCCTAGTCAGTCCAGGTATCTCATTAGATGAGCCCGCTCTGGTCGCAGCTCGCGAAAATGGCGTTGAATTGATTGGCGATTTAGAGCTGTTTTTACAGCATGCCAAGGCGCCGGTTATAGGTATTACGGGCTCCAACGGCAAAAGCACTGTGACTACCCTGTTGGCAGCCATGGCAAAAGCTAGCGGCCTTAATGTTGGCATGGGGGGTAATTTGGGCGTGCCCATGCTGGATCTCCTTGATGACCAGCATGAGCTCTATGTACTTGAGCTGTCCAGCTTTCAGCTTGAGCTGCTCAATGATAGTCGTGGCGCCATAGTGGCCCTGCTTAATGTCTCTCCAGATCATATGGATCGCTATCAGGGACTGCAGCAATATCATGCGGCTAAACACCGTATCTTCCGTGGTGCCAGCAAGGTGGTGATCAATCGCGAAGACCAGCTGACCAAGCCGCTGCTGTCCACTCAGGTAGAGCAGACCAGCTTTGGTCTCAACCAGCCTGATCTGGGTGAGTTTGGCATTCTGGAAGGTCTGGAGCAGGGCTACCTTGCCCATGGTATTGAGCGGTTGATGCCTATTTCTGAGGTGGCGTTGAAGGGTACTCACAATCTGGCCAATGCTCTGGCTGCCCTTGCCCTTGGTTCTGCTGCGGGACTGTCTGTAAAGGCTATGTGCGACACTCTTAAAACGTATCGGGGTCTGCCTCATCGCTGCGAAAATATTGCTGAGATCAGTGGCGTGCTCTATATAGACGACTCCAAAGGCACTAATCTGGGTGCCACCGAGGCAGCGCTGGAGGGCTTTGGCAGCGCTGAGCACAAAAACCTTATTCTGATCGCCGGTGGCCAGGGCAAGGATCAGGATTTTTCTGGATTGCAGAAGGCGACAGCAGCATACGTTAAGCAGGCCCTGCTATTTGGTCAGGACGCAGAGCAGATTGATCTGGCTATACAGTCTGTCTGTGATACTCAGCGGGTTGATTCACTGCAGTCTGCTGTTGAACTGGCTGCCAGGGTTGCCACCGCCGGAGATATTGTTCTGCTGTCGCCAGCCTGTGCAAGTTTTGATATGTTTTCAGGTTTTGAAGAGCGCGGTCTGTGTTTTCAGCAGGCTGTTGCTAAATTATCTGATGCTCAACAGGCAGAGTCTCAGGAGGGCAAATCATGCAGCTAGTGTTGCCCCTGAAACAATTTAGCCTGTCCAATACTCGCTGGCATCTGGATATGCGCTTGTTGTTGCCAGTACTGGCACTGCTTTCTATCGGCTTGATTATGGTCGCCTCCGCATCATTTAGCTTTGCTGAGCACAAGCTGGGTGATCAGTTATTCTTTTTTAAACGCCATCTGGCCTATTTGTTTATTGCCGCTGGCGCTATGGGCATAGGCTTTTTTGTATCGCCATCGGTCTGGGCTAACTATGGCCGGCTGTGGATTTTGTTGGCTGTCTTTCTGCTGATTATTGTGTTGATTCCGGGTATTGGTCGCGAGGTCAATGGCAGTCGTCGCTGGCTGGCCTTTGCCGGATTTACCCTGCAGGTGTCAGAGTTGGTTAAGGTTGCCACAGTGGTATTTTTAGCAGCCCATCTGGAAAAACACCGCGACACTCTGAGTGATGACTGGCGCGAGTTCTTTAAGCTGATCGGGGTGATTGTGGTGCTCTCAATACTGCTGCTGATGGAGCCAGATTTTGGTTCGGCGGTGACCCTGAGCTGCACCTTTATGGCGCTGTTGTTTTTGGGTGGTTCTCATATCCGTCAGTTTAGTCTGGTATTTGCCACCGGGCTTCTGGCTATTGGGGCGCTGGCCTATACAGCACCCTATCGCTTAGAGCGCCTGGCCACCTACATGGATCCCTGGTCTGACCCCTACAACGCAGGTTACCAGCTGATTCAGTCTCTGATTGCCTTTGGTCGCGGCGAATGGTTTGGAGTAGGGCTGGGTCAATCGGTACAGAAAATGCTCTATCTGCCAGAGGCTCACACTGACTTTGTGTTTGCAATCTTTGCTGAAGAATTTGGCTTTGTGGGTGTGATCTGCCTGATGTCACTCTATGTTTTGATGATCCTGCGAGTTTTGCAGTTGGGCAAGCTGGCGATTGTACGCAAGGATTGGTATGCCACCTTTGTCCTGATCGGCTTTGGTCTGCTGCTCAGTGGCCAGACCTTTATTAACTTGGGGGTCAATGCGGGTCTATTGCCCACCAAAGGTCTGACCCTGCCCTTTGTTAGCTATGGCGGTAGCAGCTTGCTGGTTTGCTGCGCCATGATTGGCATGATGCTCAGATTTTCCCACGAGTTTCAGTCACCTCCAGCCGCAGTTCGGAGGCCCAGATATGGAAAATAACCGAGCCTCAGCCAGTGATTGCAGAGTCATGATTATGGCCGGTGGCACTGGTGGGCATGTGTTTCCTGCGCTGGCAGTTGCCGATCGACTGCGCAGTAAAAATGTGAAAATCTCCTGGCTGGGCACCAAACCTGGTATCGAATCTGAGCTGGTGCCAGCCAATAATATAGAGCTGCACTATCTAAATATTGAGGGTATTCGCGGTCGCGGATTTGCCGCGTTGCTTAAAGCTCCACTGTTACTGTTGCGTTCAATTAGTCAGGCTCTGAGCGTCCTTTCAGAATTTAAGCCAGCAGTGGTTTTGGGTATGGGCGGGTTCGCCTCAGGTCCAGGCGCGGTGGCGGCTAAATTAAAAGGTATTCCGATAGTTATTCACGAGCAGAACTCCGTGGCCGGCACCACTAACAGGTTATCGGCAAAAATTGCTGCCCGAGTAATGCAGGGGTTCCCAGATACTCTAGCCAAAGGAGAATGGTGCGGCAATCCTGTGCGACCTGAAATAGCAAAGCTGGCTCCTCCCCAGGAGCGCTTTGCCTCGCGGGTTGGTCGCCCTCGTGTGCTGGTGTTAGGTGGCAGCAGGGGCGCGCTGGCGATCAATAATTTATTGCCATTGGCTCTGTCTCTGATGGATGCCGATCAGCGTCCCCGGGTTTTGCATCAGACGGGCAAAGCCCACTGGCAGAGCACCTGCGATCAATACAAACAGCAGGGCCTTAAAATTACCGATGAGCAGCTGCAAGTGATGCCGTTTATTGATGATATGGCGGCAGCCTATGACTGGGCGGACTTTGTAATCTGTCGCAGTGGTGCTCTGACTGTCGCCGAGTTAACCTCGGCTGGGCTGGGTGCTCTGTTAATTCCTTTTCCCCATGCTATCGATGATCACCAGACTAAAAATGCACAATGGCTGGTGGTGCAGGGCGCGGCGAAATTATTCCAGCAGTCCGATTTGACCGCCCCATTGCTGGCCGAGCAAATTAGTCTGCTGTGTAAGGGCCCAAAAATGCGTCTGGATATGGCCATGCGCGCCCGAGAGCTTGCGCAAAATGATGCTGCTCAGCGAGTTGCAGATGTCTGTTTGGAGGTCAGCAATGAACGCTAATATTAACTTCCAGGTTCCCGAAATGCGCCGTATTCGACGCATTCACTTTGTGGGTATAGGCGGCAGCGGTATGTCTGGTATTGCCGAAGTATTACTTAATCAGGGCTACCAGATTAGCGGCTCTGATATAGGAGCCAACCCCAGTGTACGCCGTCTGACCGATGCCGGTGCTGAGGTCTTTATTGGTCACAGTGAAAGCAATATTCAGGGGGCCGATGTTGTGGTTCAGTCCTCCGCTGTCACTGTTGAAAACCCGGAGATTGCCAGTGCCCGGGAGCAGGGTATCCCGGTGGTAAGACGTGCTGAGATGCTCGCCGAGCTGATGCGTTACCGGCATGGTATCGCCATTGCCGGCACCCATGGCAAGACCACTACGACCAGTCTAATTACTGCTATTTTGGCTGAAGATGGCCGCGACCCAACCTTTGTGGTGGGTGGTCGAGTCAATAGTGCAGGCACCAATGCCAAACTGGGCGGCAGTCGCTATCTGGTGGCTGAGGCTGATGAGAGCGATGCCTCCTTCTTGCATCTGCAGCCCATGGTGTCGGTGGTGACCAATATCGAAGCGGACCATATGGAAGCCTATGGCTTTGATTTTGAAGTCATGAAGAAAACCTATATCGAATTTCTGCACAATCTGCCGTTCTATGGTCTGGCGGTTATGTGTATTGATGATCAGGTAATTCGCGATCTGCTGGTTGATGTGGCACGGCCCATGCTGACCTACGGTTTCAGTGAGGATGCTGGCTATAGGATACACAGCTTGCAGGCGGATAAGCGTCGTTGTCACTTTGTGGTTGATCGGCCAGATGGCAAGACTTCATTGCCTATCAATCTAAATATTCCCGGGCGACACAATGCACTTAATGCAGCAGCGGCTGTAGCTGTAGCCACTGATGAAGGTATTTCGGATCAGGCCATTATAGCTGGCCTGGAGAAGTTCTCTGGGGTTGGGCGCAGATTTGAAATTATTGGCGACTACCCTGTGACCGATGGTTTGGCCATGCTGGTGGATGACTATGGTCATCATCCCACTGAGGTTAAGGCCACGATTGATGCAGTTCGAGATGGCTGGCCTGACAAACGCCTGGTTATGGTGTTTCAACCCCATCGCTACAGTCGAACTCGCGATCTCTACGAAGACTTTGTCAATGTACTGGCACAGGTTGATGTGCTGTTGGTGCTGGATGTCTATCCGGCGGGGGAACAGGCCATTGCCGGTGCCGGGAGCAAAAATCTGTGCGGCAGTATCCGCCAGCGCGGTGGCATAGACCCTATCTATGTAGAACAAATCGAAGATGTACCCAATTTGTTGGCAGAGCTTGTTCGCGGTAATGACCTGGTGCTGACTCAGGGTGCTGGCAGTGTCAGCAAGTTAGTCGCTATGTTGGCGGACAGCAAATTACTGCCTGTTGCGGAGGACCAGCTATGACTCTGGCTTCCGCAGTGTCAAATTTTGGCCGTGTTGGGCTGCTCTATGGTGGCAACTCAGCAGAGCGCGAAATATCACTAATGAGCGGTGAAGCTGTGCATAAAGCCATGCTCGATCTGGGTATTGATGTGGTAGCCATAGATGCAGGTGAGGATTTGTTGCAGGTGCTGCCGAGCCACAATCTGGATCTGGTGTTTATCGCGCTCCACGGACCAGGTGGTGAAGATGGTACCTTGCAGGGAGCTCTTGAATATCTGGGTATTCCCTATACCGGCAGCGGCGTGCTGGCCTCAGCTCTGGCTATGGACAAGCTGCGCTGCAAGCAGATGTGGCAGGGCATAGGTCTGCCCACAACAGATTTTGCGGTTCTCGAAGAACAGTCAGATTGGTCGGCAATAATTCAGCGTCTGGGTGGCAAAGCTATGGTCAAGCCTGCCTGCGAGGGCTCTAGCATTGGCATGAGTCGCGCAGAGTCACCAGAACAGTTGCAGCAGGCCTGGGCCGAGGCAGCGCGATTTGGGGCCACAGTAATTGCTGAACCTTTGATGGAGGGCGAAGAGTATACGGTCGCCGTTCTGGGTGACCAGGCGTTGCCCTCTATCCGCATTCAGACCAGCGAGGTGTTTTACGACTATCAGGCCAAATACTTTAGTGATGAGACGCAATATTTCTGCCCCTCAGGCCTGTCTGCAGAGCGTGAATCCGAGCTCCGAGAACTGGCCATGAGCGCCTTCAATACGGTTGGCTGTTCAGGCTGGGGGCGAGTTGATGTGATGATAGATAATCAGGATCGATTCCAGCTGTTGGAGGTAAATACTGTGCCTGGCATGACTAGCCACAGTCTGGTGCCCATGGCAGCCCAGGCAGCGGACCTGAGTTTCCAGCAACTGGTGCAGGCTATTTTGAGGGAGGCTGGCTAATGGCTACACAGAATCGTCGCGGTGCCAACCGACAGCAGCAGACAGAAGTCAGCTCCTCTGGGGGTTTTATGGACAATCTGTCGCGGCTGGTGATGTTAGCCCTGTTTGTCACGGTGCTCTATGGCGGTAAGTCGGTTTTTGATCAGATGGATAAGCCACTAACTCAGGTCATGGTAGGCGGCGATTTTAACTATATGCAGCGCCAGGATCTGGCCCAGCTGGTCAGTGCAGAAATCGATGGCGGTTTCCTGACGGTAAATCTCAATCATCTGCGTCAGGTGCTGCAGGATCACTCCTGGGTCGACCATGTGAGTATCCGTCGTCAGTGGCCATCGACGTTGCGAGTCGAGGTTATTGAAGAGGTACCCATTGCTCGCTGGGGTGAAGAGGGCTTTCTCAATCGCCTGGGGGTCGAGCTAACCATTGCCGACAACAGCACATTGAATAGTTTGCCAGTTTTAAGGGCTGACTATGGTACTTCGGCAGAAATGATGCAGCACTATCAGTTGCTCACAGAATTATTGCTACCCACCGGATTAAAGCTGATTGAGATGCAGCGAGACCATATGGGCGCTTGGCGAGTGGAGACCGATGAGGGTATTGAGTTGGTACTGGGACGGGAACAGATTGGTGAAAAAATTAAACGTCTGGCTCTGGTTTGGGAGTCGGGACTGAGTCAACAGGTAAAAGAAATCAAAACCATAGACCTGCGTTATCCCAATGGATTGGCCGTGGCTTGGAGAGACGGCGCATTGGTTAATGCAGATTGGAACAGAGGGCAAAACGCAGTTTCGACTGTGCAGGGATAAAGCGAACTGCTGAGGAAAAATTATGGCCAACACTAACGAAGAAAATATGATTGTTGCACTGGATATAGGCACCTCCAAAGTGGTCGCCATTGTCGGCGCTATCGGTGCCAATGGTGATCTGGAGATTGTCGGTACCGGCATGAACCGATCCTCCGGGCTCAAGAAGGGGGTAGTGGTAAATATTGAAGCTACTGTTAACTCCATTCAGCGAGCCATTGAAGAGGCTGAGTTAATGGCCGGCTGTTCAATTCATTCGGTTTATGCAGGTATTGCCGGCAGCCATATTCGCAGTCTGAACTCCCATGGAATCGTGGCTATCCGCGACCGTGAAGTGCAGCCCCTGGATGTCGACCGGGTAATAGATGCAGCCAGAGCCGTAGCTATTCCAGCCGATCAGGAAATTCTCCATGTTCTGCCCCAGGAGTACATTATTGATGAGCAGGAGGGCGTGCACGAGCCCATCGGCATGTCAGGCGTGCGTCTGGAGGCAAAGGTACATCTGGTGACCTGTGCCGCCAATGCCGCTCAGAATATCAAAAAATGTATCCGTCGCTGCGGATTGGAAGTGGATGAGATTGCTCTAGAGCAACTAGCCTCCAGCCATGCGGTGCTCACTGAAGATGAAAAACAACTGGGTGTGGCGCTGGTAGATATTGGCGGAGGTACCACAGATATCGCCATCTTTACCGAGGGCGCTATTCGCCATACAGGCGTGATACCAATCGCTGGTGACCAGGTGACCAATGATATAGCCATGGCCCTGCGCACGCCCACCCCTCACGCCGAAGAGCTGAAAATCAAATACGCCTGTGCCCTGGCCAAACTGGCTCGCCCGGAAGAGACGGTCAAGGTGCCCAGTGTGGGTGACCGCGAGTCCCGCGACATGTCGCGTCAGCTACTGGCTGAGGTGGTAGAGCCCAGATATGACGAATTATTTACCCTGGTCCAGGCAGAACTTCGCCGCAGTGGTTATGAAGAATTGATTGCCGCTGGTGTAGTGCTAACCGGCGGCACATCAAAGATGGAAGGTGTTACCGAGCTGGCAGAGGAAATATTCCATATGCCAGTGCGAATCGGTACACCGGTCAATGTAAAAGGACTGTCGGATATTGTGAATAATCCTATTTATTCGACGGGAGTTGGACTGTTGCACTTTGGTGTTCAGCAACAGCGTAAGGACGGGTTTGTGGACGGCGCTGGCAATGGCAAAAAGCAAACCAATGCCACTCTGGAAAAGATCAAAGGTTGGTTTCAGGGTGGGGTTTAGTTGTCACGGATGACTGTGACTGTGAAATTTAATTGTGAGGCGCAAATAAGGGGAAACCTATGTTCGAATTAGTAGACAGCATTCCAAAGAATGCAGAAATCAAGGTAGTAGGGGTCGGCGGAGGCGGCGGTAACGCAGTTCGCCACATGATGGACAGTAATATCGACGGCGTGCACTTTATCTGTGCCAATACCGATGCTCAATCTCTCAATGATCTGGGCAGTGCCACTATATTGCAGCTGGGCGGCACCTTGACCAAAGGTCTGGGTGCTGGTGCCAACCCGGAAGTAGGCCGTGAGGCCGCTCTGGAGGACAAAGAGCGCATCGCCCAGGTGCTCGAAGGTGCGGATATGGTGTTTATTACCGCCGGTATGGGTGGTGGCACAGGCACAGGGGCTGCACCGGTTATTGCCGAAGTGGCCAAGCAGATGGGTATTTTGACCGTGGGTGTAGTCACTCGCCCATTCTCATTTGAAGGTCGCAAGCGCATGGCTATTGCCGATGCGGGTATTGCAGCCCTTAAAGAGCGTGTTGACTCGCTGATTATTGTACCCAACGAAAAGTTGCTGCAGGTACTGGGTAAAGAAATGACGGTTCTCAATGCGTTTAAACAGGCCAATGATGTTTTGTTTGGTGCTGTTCAGGGCATTACCGATCTTATTTTGCTCGATGGCTTGATCAATGTGGATTTCGCCGATGTGCGCACTGTTATGGCAGAAATGGGCATGGCAATGATGGGTACAGGAGAGGCTAGCGGTCAGGATCGCGCTGTTGTGGCTGCTGAGGGCGCTATCAAATGTCCGCTTCTGGAAGATATTAATCTTCAGGGTGCCAAGGGGATTCTGGTCAATATCACCAGTGGTTATGATCTGACTCTGGGTGAATTCGAAGATGTGGGTAACACTATCCGCGAATTTGCCGATGAAGATGCCACCATTATCGTCGGCAGTGTCTTCGAGCCTGAGCTCAATGACCAGCTGCGAGTTACTGTGGTGGCTACTGGTCTGCGCAACCCAGGGGTAAAAACCGGGCCAAGAGGAATGGTGATAGATAACCAGCCACCGCGCAAGCTGGGCGGAGATATCGACTACAATCGTCTGGATAAGCCTACAGTCAACCGCCGCAGCAGCACTGTTGGCGGTGGTGATGCGACAGCGAGAAAGATTGAAACACAGCCTGACTCAGAGATGGATTACTTTGAAGTGCCGGCTTTTTTACGCAAACAGGCAGATTAAGAAACTGCTGTAAAAGCGTCTTGACGCAGCGTCCTCTATCACCACGCCTCAGATTATAAAATCTTGGTGATAGAGGGCTTGTCTGATAGAATTACTACCTTAAAAATCAAAGGTATAGAGATGATCAGGCAACGCACGTTAAAAAATGTGATACGTGCCACTGGTGTGGGTCTCCACACTGGAGAAAAGGTCTATCTAACCCTGCATCCCTCTGCCCCGGATACGGGCATCATTTTCCGCCGCACCGACCTTGATCCGGTGGTTGAAATTGTTGCCAAAGCCGAGAATGTCGGCGACACCACCATGTCCACAACCCTGGTCAATGGTGATGTCAGAGTGTCTACTGTTGAGCACCTGTTGTCTGCCCTGGCTGGTCTGGGTATCGACAATGTAATGATCGATGTGTCTGCCGCCGAGATACCTATTATGGATGGCAGTGCGGGACCCTTTGTGTTTTTACTGCAGTCGGCAGGTATATTTGAGCAGGATGCGCCGAAGAAGTTTATTCGCATCAAGCGTCCGGTCACTGTCAGGCAGGACGACAAAGTGGCGACTTTTCGGCCTTTTGAGGGCTTTAAAGTCAATTTTGCTATTGACTTTGACCACCCAGTGTTCAAACATCAGTCCCTGCAGGCGAGCATCGACTTTTCGAGCACCTCGTTTGTAAAAGAAGTTAGTAGAGCCCGTACCTTCGGCTTTATGCATGAATTTGAATACCTCCGCTCCCAGGGTCTGGCGAGGGGAGGAAGTTTAGAAAATGCCATCGTTGTCGACGAGTTCGACATATTGAACAAAGATGGCTTGCGTTATGATGATGAATTCGTCAAACATAAGATCCTGGACGCCATAGGCGACCTCTATTTACTCGGCAATAGCCTGATAGGGGAGTTCGATGCGCACAAATCAGGACATGGACTTAACAATGCGTCACTAAGAGCATTGATCGCAGAAACGGACGCCTGGGAAGTAGTCACATTTGTGGATAATCCGGAAGATGTGCCGATAATGTACATTCAGCCGAATTAAAGTGGTTTAATAGCGTTTTTGCGAGAAGAGGTATTACCCTCCATTGAAAATAATTCTTATCAATAGTCGGGCAGACAAGGTTAAAACCATTAACCTTAACAGCTGGGCAAAAGGCTTGTTGTCAGTATTATTGCTGGGTATCCCAGTGGCTGCTGGCACCATGATGGGCCTTAAGATTGCCGACGGCCGATGGGAAGTACTTTTTGACAACAGCATTGCAGAGATGCAGCATCAGCTGATTATTCAGCAGGAAGAGGTGCAGGCCGGTCGCGACCAGGTCGATAGCTCTGTGGCTGCCATGACAGTCAAACTTGCGCAGATGCGCTCGCGACTGGTGCGACTGGATGCTCTGGGTGAGCAGCTCACGCAGATAGCCAGTCTTGAAGATGGCGAATTCGATTTCTCCATAGCGCCAGGTCTGGGTGGTCCAGATACTGCGGTCATTAGAGAGTCCGCCAGAGCCATGGATGTGCAGGAAGAACTGGCGACCATGTTCGCTCGACTGGATAACAACCTGGATAGCCGTGAGTCTCAGCTGCAGGTGCTGCAGTCAATGCTCGCCGACAACAAACTTAAAAGCGAACGCACCGTAGCGGGACGTCCCATTGTCAAAGGCTGGATGTCTTCCGAATACGGTATGCGCGCAGACCCATTCCACGGTGAGAAGCGCTGGCACGGCGGGGTAGATTTCGCCGGTAGAAAGGGTTCTGATATTATTGCCGTAGCCTCAGGTGTGGTGACCTGGTCAGGCGAGCGCAGTGGTTACGGCCAGATGGTTGAAATCAACCACAGCGATGGCTTTGTTACCCGCTACGCACACAATTCCGAAAATGTCGCCAAACTGGGCGCCATCGTAAAGAAAGGCGAGCTTATCGCCAAAATGGGTAGTTCTGGTCGCTCGACCGGCCCCCACGTGCATTTTGAAGTCTTCAAAAATGGTCGCACTGTCGACCCCGCTACCTATATTCGCCGCACCAGCCGCTGATACCTGCCCGAAACTAGTCTATTCTGGAGGGTAACAAACGCTCTGGGTTCTCCCTTATCTATTTTTATGGAAACTTGTAATGTTCGGCAGCATGCTTAAAAAACTAATTGGTAGCAGCAACGACCGTGATATACGCAAAATGCGCAAAACGGTCAACAAAATCAATGCCTTGGAAGAAAACCTCAAAACCCTTAGCGATACAGAGTTAAAGGCACAGACCCCGGTATTCAAGGAGCGCCTGGCTGCTGGTGAAACTGTCGACCAGATACTGCCTGAGGCCTTTGCTGTGGTTCGCGAGACCGCTCGCCGAGTTATGGGTATGCGCCACTTTGATGTACAGATGATCGGTGGTATCACCCTGCATGAGGGCAAAATTGCCGAGATGCGCACCGGTGAGGGTAAAACCCTGGTAGCTACTCTGGCAGCCTATCTCAATGCACTGCCCGCCGCAGGCGTGCATGTGATTACAGTTAATGACTACCTGGCAAAACGAGATGCCCAGTGGATGGCGCCACTGTATCAGGCGCTGGGTCTGTCTGTTGGCGTGATCCAGTCCTTTCAGGGTCAGGATGTTGCCAACTCCTTTAGACTGGACCCCAATGATGAGGGCGAATTAAAGCCAAGTTCAAGGCAGCAGGCCTATGCGGCCGATATTACTTACGGCACCAACAATGAGTTTGGCTTTGACTACCTGCGCGACAATATGGCTCTGCGTCTGGAGGATAAATCCCAGCGCGGTCTAGCCTTTGCCATAGTCGACGAAGTGGATTCAATTCTTATCGATGAAGCCAGAACACCATTGATTATTTCTGGTGCCGCCCAGGATAGCTCGGCGCTGTACAAATCTATTAATGCCCTGACTCTAAAGCTCAAGGCCCAAGTTGAGGCTGAGGCAGATCCAGAGGCGGACGAGGCAGAGCCAGAGATTATTCCCGGCGACTTTATCGTCGATGAAAAGTCTCGCGGCGTTGAGTTAACAGAAGACGGCCATCAGAAAGTTGAAGAAATACTGATTAAAGAGGGCCTGCTACAAGAAAACGACAGCCTCTATCAGCCCTCTAATCTGGGCATGTTGCACCATGTGCACTCCGCCCTGCGAGCGCAGAATCTGTTCAGCAGAGATGTAGAATATATTATCCAGGACGGCCAGGCGGTGCTTATTGATGAGCACACCGGTCGCACCATGCCGGGCAGGCGCCTATCAGAAGGTCTGCATCAGGCTATCGAAGCCAAAGAGGGACTGACTATCCAGCAAGAGAGTCAAACTCTGGCCTCTACCACTTTCCAGAATTACTTCCGTCTGTATACAAAACTGGCGGGCATGACCGGAACCGCAGATACCGAAGCCTATGAATTTCAGCAGATCTACGGGCTGAAGGTTATGGTGATTCCCACCAATGTCGAGGTTAAGCGGGTCGATCTCAATGACCTGATCTATCTGAGTCAGCAGGAGAAATTTGAGGCTGTTATCGAAGATATCAAAGAGATAGTGGCTAAGGGTGCACCTGTGCTGGTGGGTACAGCCTCGGTAGAGACCTCGGAAATGCTATCCGGCATGTTGAAAGCCGCAAAGGTAGAGCACAGAGTACTCAATGCCAAACAGCATGAGCGCGAAGCCAATATTATTGTTAATGCCGGTCGACCTGGCGCTGTCACCATTGCCACCAATATGGCGGGCCGAGGTACGGATATTGTGCTGGGTGGTAATCTCGAAGCCGAACTTAAAGAACTAAAAGAAAACGGTGCCGACCGCGAGGCAAAAATAGAAGCGGTTAAAGCTGACTGGCAGCAGCGACAGGCCAGAGTTCTTGAGGCTGGCGGCCTGCATATTGTGGCCACCGAACGCCATGAGTCCAGGCGCATCGACAACCAGCTGCGCGGTAGATCAGGGCGTCAGGGCGACCCTGGTGTTTCGCGCTTTTACCTGTCTCTGGAAGACCCCCTAATGCGGCTGTTTGCCTCGGATCGCGTCAAAAACATGATGCGCTCTCTGGGTATGGGTGAGGGTGAGGCCATAGAACACAGTATGGTGACCAAATCTATAGTTAAGGCTCAGCGCAAGGTTGAGGGACGTAACTTCGATATTCGCAAGCATCTGCTGGAATATGATGATGTGGCCAACGACCAGCGGCAGGTTATCTATCAGCAGCGCAACGACCTGCTTGTGGATGAAGATATTTCCGATGTGATTACCAATGTTCGCGAGGACGTAGTCGACTCCTGCATCAGTGGCTTTCTGCCACCGCAAAGCCTTGAAGAGCAGTGGGATATAGAGGGTCTGGAAAAAGCATTGTCCACCGACTTCACGACACCACTGCCGGTTCAGGAATGGTTGGATGAAGATAGCCGTCTGGATGAAACCATTCTGCGTGACAAGATTATCGCTGAGGTGCAGGCCTCCTATGATCGACGCTACTCTCATGTGGGCGATCAGATGCGTGAGGTTGAACGCCAGATTATGCTTCAGGTATTGGACAACCTGTGGAAGGAACATCTTGCCAGCATGGACCAGTTGCGCCAGGGTATTGGCTTGCGCGCCTACGCCCAGAAAAACCCCAAGCAGGAGTACAAACGTGAGTCTTTTGCGCTGTTTGAAGATCTGCTGGACAATATCAAATACGAAACCATTCGCTATCTCAGTCATATTGAAGTGGCCACTCAGGAAGATATGCAGCGTCTCGAGCAACGGCGCCGCGACGAGCAGAAAAATCGCGAATATCAGCATGCCCAGGCACAGGGAATGGATAATCAAGAGGGCGCTGGCAATAATGCCGGCTCAGGTATAGAAGCCAGACAGCCAGTGCAGAGACTCGGCCCCAAGGTCGGTCGCAACGACCCCTGTCCCTGTGGTTCTAAAAAGAAATACAAACAATGTCATGGGCGCATTCAGTAATGGCAACAGGTAGCGGAATATTTCCAACCATGCATCCGGTCGCCGGCTTTAAGCTGGGGACTGCCAGTGCCGGGATAAAAATCCCAGGCCGAGCAGATCTGGTGGTAATGGAAATACCAGCCAATAGTTCTGTGGCTGGTCTGTTCACCCAAAATGCATTTTGCGCAGCACCAGTGACTCTGTGCAAACAGCATCTGGCTGCTGCCAGCCCTCGTTACTTTTTAACCAATACAGGCAATGCCAACGCCGGTACCGGTGACCAGGGTATGGCCGACGCTATACACAGCTGCGAGGCCCTGGCCTCTGCCGCAGGGGTTGCACCCAACCAGGTTATGCCATTCTCCACAGGCGTCATTGGCGAGCCGCTACCCATGGATAAACTGTTGGCCGGCATACCCAATGCGCTGGACAATCTATCCGAGCAATGTTGGGCTGAAGCTGCCACAGGCATATTAACCACAGATACCAGACCCAAAGGTGCAAGCCTGAAATACAGTGCTGGTGAGACCGAGGTTACCATCACTGGTATCTCCAAAGGCTCGGGCATGATTAAGCCCAATATGGCCACTATGCTCGGTTATGTAGCCACTGACGCTGCCATAGATGCAGAGTTATTGCACCGCGCCCTGAGGCTGGCTAACAATCAATCCTTTAATCGTATTACTGTCGACAGTGATACCTCCACTAATGACTGCATTATGCTGGTTGCCACTGGCGCCAGTGGTCTGGTGATTGATGAGCCATTGTTTGATGAGTTTGTCGAGCAGCTGACCCGGGTATTTAAAGACTTGGCCCAGGCGATTATTCGCGATGGCGAAGGGGCCAGCAAGTTTGTCTCAGTTATGGTCGAGGGTGCTGAGAACAGCGCAGAGGCCCTGGCTGTGGCCTATACCATTGCCGAGTCACCGCTAGTAAAGACCGCTCTGGCGGCCTCAGACCCCAACTGGGGGCGAATACTGGCCGCCATAGGTCGCGCCGGCGTGGACAACCTGGATGTCAATCAGGTGCAGCTGAGCCTCAACGATGTACTGATCGCCGAGAATGGTGCTCGGGCAGCCAGCTACAGCGAAGAGGCAGGCCAGGCTGCAATGCAGCCAGAGGATATCAGTATTCAGGTAGCACTCAATCGCGGCCAGGCTGCAGAGACAGTCTGGACCACCGACCTCACCTATGAATATGTGCGTATTAATGCCGAGTACCGAACCTAAGCCGCCATCCAGGCGCATTCATGTGGTGGCCGCTGTAATCTACAGTGTCGACCACAGCAACCAAATCCTTATCTCCAGGCGCCCAGATCATCTGCATCAGGGTGGGCTGTGGGAATTTCCCGGTGGCAAAGTCGAAACCGATGAGCTACCGGAGCAGGCCCTTGGTCGGGAACTCAGGGAAGAATTGGGTATTCAGGTGACTCAGGCCCAACCTTATTTACAGGTATCCCATGACTACAGCGATAAGCAGGTGCTGTTGGATATCTGGCAGGTCAATGGCTTTAGCGGGCAGCCCAGAGGTATGGAGGGGCAGGACTGTAGATGGGTGGCGCTATCAGAGTTACTTGGGTCCGACTCGGGCTATGCATTCCCGGCCGCCAATCAGGCTATTCTGGATAAGCTGGCGACAGAGCTGTAAAAGTCAGCAGGCAATTTACTGGTACTCATCATCCATAGGTTCCTCGCCCAGAGCGGGCTCTCCAGCTATAGTAAAGCTTTCCTTGGCCCAGTCGCCAAAGTCTATCTGTTGACACCGGGGGGAGCAAAACGGCCGCTGCGGATGCTTATCGCTCCATTCAATACTGGTTTTGCAGGTAGGGCACTGCACAATAGTGGGTTTTTTCATACGGCTAGGTCACCTGATTATTCTGGGCCATGGACAAAAAATGCTGGTGAAGGGCTTCAACTCTGGGTGCAATAGTCTCCAGTGGCTGGGCATTATCAAACTCAAAGTCGGCCCTGTCGCGCTTAATCTGTCGGGGCATCTGGGCATCAACAATACGCTGGATCTGCTGTTTGTCGCTGTTATCCCGCGCGCTGGCGCGCTCAAGCTGCAACTCGACCGGGACATCTACCAACAGCACTGCGTCCACCAGCTGATGCTGATCCGTCTCGAATAATAATGGTGACTCCAGAATCACATAGTCGCTGGTTGCCGCCTGCAATTGTGCCAGTATCCAGTCGCGAATCAATGGGTGTAGCAATGCTTCTAGCCAGTCTTTTTCACTGGGATTGGCAAAGATAATCTCGCGCAGGGCAGGGCGATTCAGCTGGCCATCAGCAGTAATTAACTCTGGGCCAAAATGTTTCTCTATACTGGCCAGCGCTGGCATGCCCGGCTCAACCACAGCGCGGGATGCCTGATCTGCATCCACAGCGACAATACCCAGCGCAGCAAACTGCTCGGCCACCGTGCTTTTGCCACTGCCGATACCGCCAGTAAGACCAATAATCAGGGGTTTTTTTGACACCGCTTTTCTCTGAGTTGATTAACCTTGAGTTGAGGCGTTATTAGAAATTAAAAAGCCCTAAATAACCAGCCAAAATCTTATCGCCCCAGACAAAGGCCACCCAGCCAGCAGCGGCCAAAAAGGGGCCAAAGGCAATGGGCATCTCTTTATTGCGGCCAGCCAGCACAATACCTGCAATACCCACCAGTGCTCCAACGGCTGTAGACAATAAAATAATCATTGGCAGCATCTGCCAGCCCATCCAGGCCCCCAGAGCGGCCAGTAATTTAAAGTCGCCGTAGCCCATGCCCTCTTTGCCGGTAATCAGTTTAAAGGCCCAAAACACCGTCCACAGCGACAGATAGCCGGCAATAGCGCCAATAACAGCATCATTGAGACTGACAAAGGTGCCATCGAGGTTGGCAAACAGGCCCAGCCACATCAGCGGCAGAGTAATCTGGTCCGGCAATAGTTTTTCATGCAAGTCGATACCAGTCAGCACCAGCAGAGAGTAAGAAAATACCAGGCCATAAAAAGACTGACTGCTAATACCGTATTGATACACAAAATAAGCAGTTAACAGACCGGCCAACAACTCTACTATTGGGTACTGAATCGAAATAGGCTCAGCGCATGACTTGCAGCGACCCCTTAGCAAAAGAAAACTAAACAGTGGAATATTATGCTGCGGCTTAATGGCCGCATGGCAGGCGGGGCAGCGAGAGGCTGGTTTAGCAATCGAGACTGGCTCATGTGGTTCCGGCTCCAGGCCGAGAAAGTCCCGCGAATCTCTGCGCCAGTCGCCTTTAAGCTGCACCGGCAGGCGCAGAATAACCACATTGAGAAAGCTGCCAATCAGCAGGCCAAATAAAAGCCCAATAGCGGCCAGTGCAGAGGGTGAGATGCCCAGTTCGATTTCCATGTGATTACAGTCCTTTTAATGTCCATTGGCAAACCAGTCATAGACCAGGGTGCAAACTCACAGAATCATACTACACAACATTACCAAGCTGGAAGATAGGCAGATACATAGCAATCAGCAGGCCGCCAACCAGAACCCCCAGCACCGCCATAATCAGTGGTTCCAGCAGGCTGGTGAGATTGTCGACAGCATTGTCCACCGCCTCCTCATAATAGAGGGCGGCCTTTTCGAGCATTTCATCCAGAGCACCAGATTCTTCGCCAATGGCCGTCATCTGATGCAGCAATGTAGGAAATATTTTACGGCTCTTAATGGCCTGCTGCAGCTGGATACCAGTCATAACCTCCTCCCGCACCTCCATAATGGCATTGGCATACAGCTGATTGCCAGCGGCACCAGCTACCGACTGAAGAGCATCTACAATAGGTACACCAGCTGAAAAGGTGGTGGCCAATGTGCGGGCAAAGCGGGCGATAATACTATTGAACAGAATATCCCCCACCACCGGTAACTTGAGCATATATTTGTCCACCCCGTAGGCGAATTTTTTGGATCTAAACCTGGCCTCTCGAAAACCCACCAGACTGGCACCAATTACCAGCAGCACCATCAGCCAGGAATTTTGCAGGGCCTCCGACAGCCCCAGTACAAACAGGGTAAAGGCTGGCAGGTCGGCGCCAAAGCCGCTGAAGGTTTCAGCAAATACTGGCACCACCTTAATCAGCAAGATGCCGGTAACAATAATGGCCACCACCAGCACTGCCAGAGGATAGGTCAGGGCCTTTTTAATTTTGGCTTTAAGCTGTTCGGTTTTTTCTTTGTAGGTAGCCACTCGGTCCAGCATGGTCTCCAGTGCACCCGCGGTCTCGCCCGATTCCACCAGGCTGCAAAATAGATCATCAAACTGGCGGGGATGCTTGCGCAGGGCGTTGGCAAAGCCGCCACCGGCAGCGACTGCATCGCGAATCTCGACGATCAGCTCTTTCATCAAAGGTTTATCACTGCCATCGGCAACAATATCAAAGCTCTGCACCAGCGGCACACCGGCCTTCATCATAGTGGCCAACTGCCGGGTAAAAACCGCAATATCAGCAGGGACAATTTTTTTAGGCCGGCTAAACAGCGGCTGGGCTTTCTTTTTAAGCGAGGTCGAAATAATGCCCTGTTTGCGCAATAGGCTTTTAGCCCCAGCCAGACTATCGGCTCGCAGCTCGCCATCCACTTTCTCGCCTTTGCGATTTTTGCCCCGGTAAATAAATAATGAGGTCTCTACGGCACTGGTCATAATCTAATCCTTGGTAATTCTGTTGGCTTCTTCAATGCTTATCAGCCCCTGGGCAGCCTTGCGCAACGCAGAGACTCGCAGGGTTCTAAACCCCTCCTGCAGGGCAGTTTGCAAAATATCCAGCGAGCTGCCTCCCTGCATAATCAGTTTTGATATTGCCGGGGATATTTTTAATGTCTCGTACACGCCCACCCGACCTTTGTAGCCATTGGTGCAATTGGTGCAATCCCCCGCTTTAAACAGGGTAAATTCCTCTCGGGGCAGATCAATATCATCAAACCCCTCATCCTTAAGCACAGAGTCGGGAATATCATCCAAGGGAGTGCGGCATTGAACGCAGAGTTTGCGCCCCAGCCGCTGAGCAATAATTAAATTGACCGAGGTAGCCACATTAAAAGAGGGCACGCCCATATTCAGCAGCCGGGTCAAGGTCTCGGGGGCGCTATTGGTATGTAATGTGGACATTACCAAATGGCCGGTTTGCGCCGCTTTAATAGCAATTTCTGCAGTCTCCAGATCGCGGATCTCGCCCACCATAACCACATCAGGATCCTGGCGCAGAAAAGACCGCAGCGCCTCGGCAAAACTCAGCCCCACGCGCATATTAATCTGGGTCTGGTTAATGCCCTCCATATTGATCTCAATTGGGTCCTCCGCGGTGGAGATATTGCGCTCTGCGGTATTCAATATATTTAGGCCCGTGTACAGCGACACAGTTTTACCGCTGCCCGTGGGGCCGGTGACCAAAATCATGCCCTGGGGTTTGGCCAGGGCATCCATATAGGCGCTCTTTTGATCATCCTCATAGCCCAGGGCATCAATACCCATTTTGGCGCTGGAGGCATCGAGAATACGCAGCACAATTTTTTCGCCAAACTGGAGAGGCAATGTATTGACCCGAAAATCAATCGACTTGTTTTTTGATAGCTTGAGTTTAACCCGACCATCCTGGGGAATGCGGCGCTCGGAAATATCCATGCGCGCCATCACTTTTAGACGGGCAGCCAGGCGAGGGGCCAGATTGGCGGGGGGCTTGGCCATTTCTCTCAATATGCCATCGACGCGAAAGCGCACGCGATAGCTTTTTTCGTAGGGCTCAAAATGGACATCCGAGGCACCCAGCTTAATAGCATCAACCAGCATCTTATTAATAAAACGTACAATGGGGGCTTCATCTTCTCCATTGGAGTCAGAGCCATTTGAATCCTCGTCATCTATGGCTTCCATATCCAAATCGTCGAGATGCATATCATCTATGGTACCCAGCACTTCGCCAATATCCCGGTCACTGTCTGTTTCCAGCCACTTTTCCAGCGCCTGGGTGATGCTGGAATAAAGGGCCAGAATTGGCTCCACAGCAATACCAGTCTGGAACTGAATTTCGTTAAGGGCGCGGTGATCTGTGGGGTCTGCAATAGCCACAAACAGGCGATTGCCCCTCTGTACCAATGGCATAACCTGATGCTTGCTAAGTAGCTTGTTATCAATCAATCCTTTGGGAATATGCTCGCTATTATGATGCTCCAGAGAGTAGATAGGTATACCAAATTCTTTGGCTGCCGAATTGGCAATGGCTTTATCCGAGACCAGTTTTTTTTCGCAGAGATACTGCACCAGAGAGAGTTTCTCGGTCTTGGCTGAACTGGTAGCAACCTCAAGATCCTGAGGTTCTATCAGATGATCATCGACCAGTCTTTTGGGCAATCCATGGAGTGCCATTGGTGCCATATTCATAGTGATTTACCTTCCCTGCACAAAATTCCTGATTAGCCCGATTCTACTTTGCAGTCCTATATGTCGCAGTGCCGGAGTGCACAAAATCAGAAATAAACCGTGAAGCAAATAACAGTTTTTTTAAAAATGGTTGGCAACAAAGATCAGTGACAAAAATGGTCACAAACTGACACTGACTGGCGATGAAAAGCCCCCAAGAGCAGGCTGATTTTTGAATAAATATTTATAACCTATTGAAATAATTAGGAATTAATAATTTGGCATGCTAATTGCGGTTGATCTGGGTAGTGCAGCTAGGACAGGTAATATAGTTGCCAGTTAACTGGAATTAACACTGCCAAGCGCCCGCCGCTGAGTGCAGACCTTACTATTTGGAGATAGACAAATGAAAAAAGCTCAATCAGGTTTTACTCTTATCGAACTTATGATCGTTGTAGCCATTATTGGTATTTTGGCTTCTGTAGCACTTCCTGCTTATCAAGACTACACAATACGTGCTCGTGTTACCGAAGGGCTTAGTTTGGCTCAGTCTGCAAAACTAGCAGTGAGTGAAACAACTATTACTAATAATGCATTGCCTGCAACCCAGGCCGCAACGGGCTACACATCTCCAGCAGCCACGGACAATGTTACAAGTATTGCAATTGCTGATACCACAGGTGCAATCACTATTACTTACACTGCTGCGGCAGGTAATGGCACTATAATTATGGCCCCTACCCTTACTGCAAATGGCGACGTGACTTGGGCATGTACCGGCGGTACGCTAGATGATTCATACCGCCCATCTAACTGTAGATAATTGAGAACCATTAAAAGAGGCTCCCATCGGGAGCCTTTTCATATCTTACATTTATTGCTCTAACGATTTAACAAATCGCATAGATAAATCCACCGCCCTAATATGCTTGGTTAAACTTCCCGAAGAAATATAGTTTACCGCCGAGCTAATATATTGCTGCACAGTCTCAGCAGTAATATTGCCAGACACCTCAATTTTGGTATCGCCAAAATCAATAGCCGCCAGCGCAGCAATATCCGCCGGCGAAAAATTATCCAGCATCACCACATCGACTTTGGCCGCCAGCGCCTGCTGCAACTCTTCAACTGATTCCACCTCCACTTCGATTAATTTATCCGCGGCAATGGTGCGCGCCTGAGATACTGCCTCGGCAATACTGCCACAGGCGGCAATATGATTTTCCTTAATTAAAAAGGCATCGTACAGACCAATGCGATGGTTGTGGCAGCCGCCCACAGTCACCGCATATTTTTGTGCCAGCCGCAGGCCGGGAATGGTTTTTCTGGTATCGAGAATTTTGACATCGCTGCCCGCTGCCAGGTCGGCATATTCGCGGGCCAATGTGGCGGTGGCCGACAATGTCTGCAAAAAGTTTAGTGCGGCGCGCTCACCAGTAAGCAATATTCTGGCATTGCCTTGCAGGGTGAATAGGGTTTGCTCTGGACTCACCAGATCGCCCTCATTGATATGCCATTCAATCTGAGTCGAGGGGTCAAGCTGTCTGAAAACCTCGTCTACCCAGGCGCGACCGCAGATAACCGCGGCTTCTCGGGATATTACTGCGGCCCTGGCCTGTTTTTCTGCTGGTATCAGCATGGCTGTGATATCGCCAGTGCCAATATCTTCGCTCAGGGCGCGGGCGACAGTGGCAGGAATATCTGCGGCGGTAGCTTCAGGTGGTTGATATTGGGTCATGGAATACTCTCAATATGGTCTCTGGGGGCGCTGTCAATTGCCTCACTTTATAAACGCGCAGGAGTATAACAGCAATAATGAGATTGGATTTTGCCAGTCGATCTGTTTCAATGCCCGCAGGAGTTTTTTAAACTTAAATGCTCGAAATGACGAGTGGTTAAAGTTTGGTTAGCCAAAGAGTTGGCAGGGTTAATGATTAACGGATTAAACTTTAGTGAAAAAGAGCATATTAGCTCGCTGCGGCAGTCTTGCCTGCGGCATCTTCAGACTGTCTTTAACAGCTTCTTCGAATTAGCTTCCACGACCTTGATCGGCATGGCCGACAGGGCCGAAACCAATCGTCTGCAAACCCTGTATCTGGATGCTCAACGTCTGCTGCGAACGCGCAGATCTGCCATAGAGTCACTGGTTTTGGAACGCACCATGGACAGTTTTTCGGTGCTGGATTCAAGCCTGCAGCCTAGCTCTGTCAATAGCGCAGTTAACCCCGGTGGTCACAATACCCCCTACAACCATCTGGAGCTGCTGGGCAATGAAGATCTGGAGGTGATGATTGCGCTGGACAATAGCAGCACCGCAGCTCTGGAAGCTTACAAACAGCCCCTCTACCTTTTACACCGTCGTTTTCAGACTATGGTTGGTGGTGACATGGACTCTGGCAAGCCTGATCCCATGTCTCCAGATGCGCTGCTGGAATGTTTTTCTGAATCTATCCGCCATGACCTGATTGCTGTGGAGATACAGGTGGTACTGATCAATCTTTTTAATCAGATCTGCTTTGATCGAAGTTATGGCCGCCTGCTGGACGAGGTTAATCAAAATCTGGAGAGCGCCGGAGTGCTGCCGCAGCCAGAACAAACTGCCAGCGGTCTGGATAGACCCTCAGCTGCAGCTGAACAAAGAGCTGTGTCTGAGCAAAAAGCTGTATATACAGATAATGAAGCTGCGCGAACTGATAATGATCTTGGGCAGCGTCAGGCTGTAGTGGATAAATTAAAAACCAGGCGTCCAGGCTCTCTATTAAGTGCCCAATCATATGCTGAGTCATCCGCTGAGGTGCCAGCAGAGCCAGCCCCCGAGTCACCCCGTGCAGCAACGGGTAGCACTTCGCAGTCGATTGCCAAAACCAGAGTTCAGACTGAACTGCTGGCACGAATTTCAACCATTTTGGATAATGCCGGTCAGTCCTTTGACCATGAGGATAAGATCACTATCAGCAGGCAACAGGTTTTTGCTGAAATCGATAAGCATATCAATCACCTGTTGCAGGACCTTGATCAGGGCTCTCAAGCCCCGGGCCAACCCAGCCAGAGGCTTGAGCAGGCACTAAACAGGGTGCGCGGCGATGGCCAGCCGGGCCTGCATGGCAGTGACAGCAGTATCTTTAAACTGATAGGCAGTACCTTTTCCCGGTTTAGCCAGGTCAGTGGCATAGCACCCGAGGCGCAGCAGGTAATAAACCGCTGTGAGCTACCACTACTTAAATTGGCTCTCAACAAGCCAACCCTGCTGGAGCAAGAGAACCATCCCATCCGCAGGCTATTTAATGAAATGGCCAAATATGCCATTGGGCTTGAGGCGGGCAACTGTGCCGAGAACAGTATTTATAAAAAGATGCTGAGCCTATCTGAAAAAATGCTCTCTGACTCCTTTGATGAGCGCCAGATACCCCTGATGCTCACTGAATTTATGTCGGCAATAGATACAGAGGCTCGACAGACTAGCATTCAGGCTCAGCGTCAGTTAGAGCAGGTTGCCGCCGCTGAAAAAATAAACTGGGCCCATACCAGGGTAGAAAAAGAAATAACCGAGCGCCTGTTGGGCCACAGGGTGCCAGTAGCCATTTTAAACTTTGTCGAGCAGCACTGGTGCAAGGTGCTGCATATTGCCCATCTGCGGGGTGGCGAGGGCAGCGGGGACTGGCAGAAAGGGCTGCAGATTCTGAACCACTTACTGGCTATAGAGAGCACCCCGCTGGTGCACCGCGATATGAGTGCCCTGGCCCAGGTGCTAGAGGATATTGACCTGCGACTGCAGCATATAGGCATAGATACAGTGCAGCGGGCTGACCAAATGGAGCGACTGAGGTTTGTTCTTGACCCGGAGCTACCGGATAATGTCACCCCGCTAAAACCCAGAGGCAGGAGCAACAAGCAGGACAACAGTGACCAGATAAAACGAATTGTTATAGAGAATCTGGAGGCTGAGATGCCCGGGGAAAATATTGCTCAGGCGATACTTAGCCTGGAGGAGCTGGACTCTGGTGATCAAGACAGCCTGGCCGCGATACAAAAGGGTTGTTGGATTGAATTATCCGATGATATAAAGTCTGTCAGGCGCGGTAAGTTGGCTGGTATTGTCGGGCCCTCATGGAAATATGTGTTTGTGAACAATAAAGGTAAGTTAGTGGCAGCGCCAAATCGCGCGCGACTGGCTGAACAAATAAGAGCAGGAGAGGCTGTGCCATTGGATAATTCTGGTCTATTTGACAAAGCTATCAGAGCCGCCATAAACGATATTAAAGAGTTATCAGTCGCCAGTTAGGGGCAGTTAGCGCAGGATTCAGCATGAAGATTACCCAGGGGTGGCTCAGCGCCAGCACACAGCTTGTCTCGCCCAATACAGATCAGCGACCAGATGAGGCCGATGTCAGTCTGTTGGTGGTGCACAGTATCAGCCTGCCGCCGGAGCAGTTTGGAGGCCCCTATGTAGGCCAGCTGTTTTCCAACTGCCTGGACCCAAACCAGCATCCCTATTTTGCAGATATCGCCCATCTTAAAGTCTCCTCTCATCTGCTGATAGATCGTCTGGGCAATATCACCCAATTTGTACCCTTCGATCAGCGAGCCTGGCATGCAGGTGTCTCTGAATTTGAGGGGCGAGACAGTTGCAATGATTTCTCCATTGGCATTGAAATGGAAGGTGCGGATAATATTGCTTACACTGACGCCCAATACGATATGCTAACCGCTGTTACTCAGGTGCTTCTTGAGGCCTATCCATTAATTACCCGCGAGCGTATTGTGGGTCATATGGATATAGCCCCAGGGCGAAAAACTGACCCGGGTCCAGCCTTTGACTGGGCCCGCTATAAAAGTGCGTTAAATTAGTGCTGGGATTACCATGAATTTTTTGATTGTGCTACTCGCCATTATTCTGCTCGAAGCCTACTCCGAGCTTGGCTTTGTGCAGCGCGATAACTGGCTGCGCAGATGGCATGCTGGCCTCTCCAGGCTGGGTCTGGCAAGCGGGTCCTCAGCTCTGGGAATGGTACTGTTTTTGGCGGTGCCCCTGCTGGTACTGTACCTGCTGTTGACCACTCTCAGCCAGCAGGGTTTGGGCCTGTTTGTTTTCCTGCTCGAGCTGGCAGTGCTGCTCTATGCCCTGGGGCGGGGTAATCTGGACACCCAGATTGCGCTGCTAACCTCGGACCTGGAGCGCGATGATCTGCAGGCCGCCTTCCACGATGCCGCCATATTTAATACTGCCTACCCTGAGGGGTCGGCCGATTCGGCTGAAGATCTTAAAAACGAGGTGTTCGCCGCGCTGCCATACCGTATTTTTGAGCGTTCATTTGTGGTGATTTTCTGGTTCTTTTTGCTGGGTGCGCCGGCCGCACTGGCCTACCGTTTGTTGGCTCTGCATGGAGATCTAAGATTGGATAGCGAGGACAGTCGCGCGGTTAGATGGCTGTGGTTAATGGAGTGGCTGCCGGTGCGGCTGCTGGGTATTACCCTGGGTCTGGTTGGTAACTTTTCGCAGGCAGCTGGCTTAACCCGCCAGTTAATATTTTCCCGCAGCATCGGCACAGATGAATTTCTGCGCCAGGCCATCAAAGGTGCTCTTCAGGATGAGGAGGGCTCTGGTCATGCTGGCGAGACCTCAATGCAGTTAAACGCTCAGGCCATAAGTAATTTAGTGGCTCTGTTGGGTCGAGCCATGACCGCCTGGTTGGTGGCCATAGCTATACTGGTGATTCTGAGTTAACCGTCTTCGAATTTTCCTCGTGCCAGGGCGCTACTTTTAGCAGCAGTAACATGCCTGGAATGGCCAGCAATGTGCACAGATAAAAGAAGTTTTCCCAGCCCAGATTCTCAACAATCACTCCGGTCACCGAGCTGGCCAATGTGCGAGGCACCGCGGTAATCGCGGTAAACAGCGCCAGCTGAGTAGCAGCAAAGGCGGGGTTGGTCACCCGAAAAATAAAGGCAATAAAGGCGGCAGTGCCCAGGCCAACACCCAGATACTCAAAACCAATCACCATGGCTAATAGCCAGAGTCCCTCACCCACCCGGGCCATCAATGCAAAACCCAGAATAGAGACAATCTGCACAGCTCCAAATAACCACAGCGCGCGATTAATACCGATTTTGACCATTAGAATACCGCCCAGCATGCCACCCACTATCATGGGCACCAGGGCGGCAAATTTAGCTACAGAGCCTATCTCGGTTTTGCTAAAGCCCATATCCAAATAGAAGGGAGTCGCCAGTGCGGTTGCCATGCTGTCGCCAAGCTTATACATAAGAATAAACAGCAAAATAAGGCCTGCCTGCCTGACCCCCTGTCGGGAGATAAACTCTCTAAAGGGCTCAGTGACCGAACTGGCTAATGTGGTGGGGTGCAGCTCCGATCTCTGGGGCTCCTGGATGCTCAGGGTCAGTGCAATCCCAACCAGCATAAAGGCACCAGTCACTGCAAACACAGTTTCCCAGGGCAGAATATCGGACAAAATTAATGACAGCGACCCAGGCACAAGGCCGGCCAATCTATAGGCATTGACATGAATCGAGTTGCCCAGACCAAGCTCGGTGTCGGGCAGAATTTGACGCCTGTAGGCATCCAGTACTATATCCTGGGTGGCACTTAAAAACGCAATGCCCAGACAGAGCCAGGCTATAGGCCAAAGCTGACTCTGCGGATCCAAAAAGCCAAGAACCGCTATGCTCAGAAACAGTGCAACCTGTGTGCCCAGCATCCAGCTGCGGCGCAGCCCCGGGCTATAGGCAAACAGCCGCAGTTGGTAGCGGTCGAGAAAGGGCGACCAGACAAATTTCCAGGTATAGGGCAGGCCAATCAGAGCAAAGAAGCCAATTTCTGCCAGCCCAACGCCCTCAGAGCGCAGCCAGGCCGGTACCAGAGAAATCAACAGGTACAGGGGCATGCCTGAGGCAAATCCGGTAAAAATACAGATCAGCATGCGCCGGTTTAGCAGTGCCTCACGTAAGCTTGGTGGATTCATTTAATCCCCTGTTGGTATTAGGGCCGCCATCGATATTTTGCAAGACTTATGCGGCAGCCATCCACTACTAGTCCCTCTTGCTTTAAGCGGGCTATTTGCCGTTGTCCGCTGTCGCTATCTGGCGGCAGGCTTATCTTTCCCGCGGCATTAATGACTCTATGCCAGGGCAGAGTGCTATCACTGGGCAGATGGCGCAGTGTTCGGCCAACCAGCCGAGCTGCTCTGGGTAAACCCGCCAGCTCGGCAACCTGGCCGTAGGTCACAACCACACCAGAGGGTATAGCCGCTAACACAGCGTAGATCCTCTGCTCCGGGTCAATATTCGTCATGGGCAAAGCCTACGCTATTCGCGCACATGTTGAAATAGTGAAAACAGCCCCAATAAAACAAGCAGGGTTACTGAGAGGTTTGCAATGCGTTTTCTATTCTTGCTGTTTATTGTTATGCCGGTGGTCGAGATGTGGCTACTGATTGAGGTTGGCTCGGCAATAGGCGCACTGTATACCATTGGGCTGGTTCTGCTGACTGCTATTATTGGTGTCAGACTGTTGCGCCAGCAGGGCTTTGATACCCTGTGGCGCGGTCAGCGCAAGCTCGAAGAGGGTCAGTTGCCCGCGCAGGAGATAGGCGAGGGTATTGTCTTGGCTATTTCTGGCGCTCTGCTGCTAACCCCCGGGTTTATGACCGACGCTATTGGTTTTGCCGGGCTGTTCCCACCCCTCAGAAGTCTGTTTGTCAGCCAGCTGTTGAGCAATATGGTGGTTGCCAATGGTCAGGGCAGTAGCTTTCGGGCAAACCATGGGGGCGCTAAGGCCCAGTCCGGCGATATTATTGAGGGAGAGTCCTGGGACAATAACGACGGCGTTGAGAAACAGGACCCACCAAGAAAATAACTATTTAAGCTAAATAAATTTGCCGCGCCCTTGAAAATGATTTGCCCTGCCTCCATATGGTTAAACAATTGCGGAAACATTCGATTCGCAAGTGACTGTCGAATATTGAACATTGATTAATTGGAGAGACAAACTATGAAAATTCGCCCCTTACATGATCGTGTGATCGTGCGTCGCGAGGAAGAAGAGCAGACAACAGCAGGTGGAATCTTGTTGCCGGGTTCTGCGCAAGAAAAGCCCAATCAGGGCGAAGTGGTTGCCGTAGGCAATGGACGGGTTTTAGATAACGGCGAAATTCGCCCAATCGATGTAAAAGTGGGTGATGTTGTAGTGTTTGGCCAGTATGCCGGCAACGACAAAATCGATGTCGATGGCGAAGAGCTGATTATCCTCAGCGAGAGCGATATCAAGGCAGTAGTTGAAGCCTAAGACTAATTTTAAGTGAATTTTTGTAACTGATTTGGAAGGAAAAGAATCATGGCAGCTAAAGAAGTAAAGTTTGGCGACAACGCTCGCCAGGGCATGTTAGAAGGTGTAAACGTTCTAGCCAATGCCGTTAAAGTAACTCTGGGTCCCAAGGGCCGTAACGTAGTACTAGACAAATCATTTGGCGCGCCAACAGTCACCAAAGATGGTGTTTCTGTTGCCAAAGAAATCGAATTGAAAGACAAGTTTGAAAATATGGGCGCTCAGATGGTTAAAGAAGTAGCCTCCAAAGCATCAGATGATGCGGGTGACGGCACTACCACAGCCACAGTACTGGCCCAAACTATCGTTAACGAAGGTTTGAAATCTGTCGCTGCTGGTATGAACCCAATGGACCTAAAGCGTGGCATCGATAAAGCGGTGATTGCTGCTGTTGCAGAAATTGCTGCCATCGCCAAGCCCTGTGCAGACACCAAAGAAATTGCTCAGGTGGGTACTATCTCTGCCAACAGCGATGCCCATGTAGGTGACATTATTGCCGAAGCTATGGGCAAGGTTGGCAAAGAAGGTGTTATCACTGTTGAAGAGGGTTCTGGCCTCGAAAATGAATTGGATATCGTTGAAGGTATGCAGTTTGACCGTGGTTACCTGTCTCCATACTTTATTAACAACCAAGAGAGCATGAGCGCTGATCAAGAGAGCCCAATGATTCTGCTGGTTGATAAGAAAATTTCAAATATCCGCGAGTTGCTGCCCCTGCTGGAAGCTGTTGCAAAAGCAGGCAAACCGCTGTTGATTATTGCCGAAGATGTTGAGGGCGAAGCCCTGGCAACTCTGGTTGTGAACAACCTGCGTGGCATTGTTAAGGTCTCTGCCTGTAAAGCACCTGGCTTTGGTGATCGTCGCAAGGCAATGCTGGAAGATATCGCTATTCTGACTGGCGGCACCGTGATCAGCGAAGAAGTGGGCCTGGAACTTGAGAGCGCAACTCTTGAGCACCTGGGTACTGCCAAGCGCGTCAGCATGAATAAAGAAGCGACCACTCTGGTCGATGGTGCTGGCGATCCGGCAGCAATCGAAGCTCGTGTTAATCAGATTCGTGCTCAGATCGAAGATACAAGCTCAGACTATGATCGTGAGAAACTGCAAGAGCGCGTAGCCAAGCTGGCTGGCGGTGTTGCTGTGATCAAAGTAGGTGCAACCACCGAGATCGAAATGAAAGAAAAGAAAGCCCGTGTTGAAGATGCCCTGCATGCAACACGCGCTGCTGTTGAAGAAGGTGTGGTACCAGGGGGCGGTGTTGCTCTTATCCGTGTACTACAGAAGATCGAATCTCTAGCTGGCGACAATGATGACCAGACTGTCGGTGTGGGTATTGCCCTGCGCGCGATGGAAGCGCCACTGCGTCAGATCGTTGAAAACGCCGGTGGTGAAGGCTCTGTTGTTGTTGACAAGGTCAAGCATGGTAAAGGCAACTTTGGTTACAACGCTGGCTCTGGTGAGTATGGCGATATGATCGATATGGGTATTCTTGATCCAGCCAAGGTGACTCGCACAGCACTTCAGGCAGCAGCCTCGATTGCTGGTTTGATGATTACCACAGAAGCTATGGTTTCTGAGGCAGCTGACGAAGGCGGCGCTCCGGCAATGCCAGATATGGGCGGCATGGGTGGAATGGGCGGTATGGGCGGCATGATGTAAGCCTCCAGCTCTTTTCCAGCTGTGAAAAACCCCGCAACCAAGGTTGCGGGGTTTTTTTTGAGCTTTTATGCGAAAAACCCTGACAGTCTGGCCCTCAAGGTTGCTATTTAGCTGGGATTGCAGAACAATTGCGGCGGTTATAAAAATATGTCCCATCAGGGTAAAAACTTAAGGAGTTGTCATGACTATTGAATTTATTAATTTCCTCGCCCGTTGGGGCCACGTGCTGTTCGGTATTGTTTGGATCGGCATGCTTTACTACTTCAACTTTGTTCAGGGTGGCTACTTTAAAGAAGCCTCTGCTGAAGGCCTGGCTGATGCCAAGGCCAAACTGGCGCCCAGCGCTCTGTGGTGGTTCCGTTGGGGTGCCATGTTCACCTTTATCACTGGTCTCTATCTGTTGCACACAATCTCTAATGTACTGAACAACTACATTATTGTGGGTGCGGTTATGGGCATATTGATGGCTGCCAATGTGTGGATGGTTATCTGGCCTGCGCAGCGTATTGCTCTGGGTATAGAAGAGGGTGGCGACAAGGCCGCAGCTGGTGCCAAGGCACTACTGGCCTCGCGTACCAACACGCTGTTTTCAGCGCCAATGCTGTTCGGCATGCTGGCTGGTCCTCACTACGGACAGTATGGTACTGAAGTTGGTGGCACTGGTTTGACTGTTATGCTGGTGATTGTGCTGGCTCTTGAAGTCAATGCGCTCAAGGGCAAGCAGGGCCCAATGACCACTGTAAATGGTGTTATTGGTTCCAGCCTGGCACTGACGGCTGTTATGGTGCTTGCACTCAATATGCTCTAAGTGATTTAGCGGTATTAAAAACCGGCGCTGATTAGTCAGAGCCGGTTTTTTTATGCCTGGCTAATATCTATATGCGAAGAGGTATAAAAAGTGTCTGATCCGGGATGCCCCAGCGCCTCTATGGGCGTATAATCAAAACCTATTGAAATGATCTGTCAGGGAACCGTGATTATGGAAAAGAAGCGCATTAAACCGATTGTCGCCGAGCGCGACGATATGATCGGCCGTTCGCCATCTACACCCAAGTCTAACGGCGGCGACGGCAATGGTTCTTCTGGGCAACCCGCCGGCATGTCAGGGCTGTGGAAATTTCTGGTTTTGGTGGCTTTTTTTGGCTTAGGCGGGGCCGCGGGTCTGGGCTGGATGCAGTATCAGGATTTGTCGGCCAAACATAGCTCACTATTACAGCGCTTTGAGTTACTGGAGTCCCGCCTGAGCAGCACAGATGAGTCGGTAACCCAGTCTGGCGCAGCCATGCAGGTCACTATCAGCAGGCAGGGAGACGAGCTTAAAAAACACTGGAGTGAAATCAGAAAGCTCTGGGGTGTGACCAACGATATCAACAAAGGCAAAATTGAGAAAAATCAAAAAGACATCTCTTTTTTGGCCAGCAAGCGCAATACTCTTGAAGAGGCTGTAAAAAAAGACGGCAAAAAACTGGCTACCCTAAGTGCCAATTATCTGGGTATTTCCGCGGACCTAGAGGCTGTTACTGAAAGCATGCGCAACCAGAGCGACGGGCTTAACCGCGTCAATAACTCTCTGGGACTGGTCAATCAGCGCGTAAAAAATAACGCCGAGGGCATTGAATCCATGGAAGCCTTCCGTCGTCAGATCAACCAGAAAATATATACCTTAGAGCAGCGCAGCGGCACTAATCTCAACTAGATAGGATCGAATTAATAAAGGCTATGACTATCATTCGTCAACAAGATGTTATCCAAAGTGTTGCAGATGCTCTGCAGTATATTTCCTACTATCATCCAGCCGATTTTATCAAGGCGGTAAAAGAGGCCTATGACCGCGAAGAATCCAAGTCTGCCAAAGATGCCATGGCGCAGATTTTAATCAACTCGCGTATGTGTGCCATGGGCCATAGGCCGATCTGTCAGGACACAGGTATTGTCACTGTGTTTGTGAAAGTCGGCATGGATGTGCAGTGGGACGCAGAGATGAGCCTGACTGATATGATCAATCAGGGGGTGCGTGAAGCTTACACCCATCCAGATAATATACTGCGCGCCTCAATACTGGATGACCCGGATGGCGCGCGCACAAATACCGGCGACAATACGCCTGCCGTAATTCATTATGAAATCGTCCCTGGTGACAGGGTTGAGATTGATGTGGCTGCCAAGGGCGGTGGCTCTGAGGCCAAGTCTAAGTTCGCCATGCTTAACCCCTCAGACTCTGTGGTGGATTGGGTGCTCAATGTGGTTCCCACCATGGGTGCCGGCTGGTGTCCACCGGGCATTCTGGGTATTGGTCTTGGTGGCACAGCAGAAAAAGCCATGCTGATGGCCAAGGAAGCCCTGCTCGAGCATATAGATATTCAGGAACTTCAGGCCAAAGGGGCCGACAACCGCAATGAAGAGCTGCGTCTGGAGCTGTTTGATAAGGTCAATGCACTGGGCATAGGCGCCCAGGGTCTGGGTGGTTTAACCACAGTACTGGATATCAAAATTAAAGATTATCCCTCCCACGCCGCCAACAAAGCCGTGGCTATTATTCCCAACTGTGCGGCAACTCGCCATGTGCACTTCGAGCTGGATGGCACTGGCCCGGCTCAGCTTGAGGCGCCCAATCTTGAGGACTGGCCCGATATCACCTGGGAGACAGACGATAGCGTGCGCCGGGTTAATCTGGATACAGTCACCCAGCAAGATATAGAGCAGTGGAAGCCAGGTGATACCCTGCTGCTATCGGGCAAAATGCTTACCGGCCGCGATGCAGCTCATAAGAAAATGACTGATATATTGGCCCGCGGCGAGCAGCTACCTGTGGACCTGACCGGGCGCTTTATCTATTACGTCGGCCCGGTTGATCCTATTGGAGACGAGGCTGTTGGTCCCGCAGGGCCAACCACGGCCACAAGAATGGATAAGTTTACCCGCACCATGCTGGAAGAGACTGGCTTGATGGGCATGATCGGCAAGGCCGAGCGAGGCCAGATGGGTATAGATGCCATTAAAGACAATAAAGCGGTATATCTTATCGCTGTGGGCGGCGCCGCCTATCTGGTTTCCAAAGCTATAACCCATGCAGAGGTGATAGCCTTTCCGGAGTTGGGTATGGAAGCTATCTATGAATTTGAAGTCAATGATATGCCGGTTACAGTGGCAGTTGATACCAGTGGTGAATCAGTGCATCGCATAGGTCCTGAAATCTGGCAGGCGGTAATTGAAGAGAAAACGCTTAAGTTGGGCTAAGCTTAAGCCGGACTATGTTTAAGTTCGGCTAAAATGCTATTAGAATTTTGCAGTACCAGTTTGAGCAACAGTAACAGATCCCAGTTAAATGGATTTGCATAAAGCCCTTGGGGCACAACATAAACTAAAGGAAAACAAAATGAATACCGTTAAATCAGTCATTGCAGGGCTGGCCATTATTGCTTCTGGCGCAGCCGTTTCGGATAGCTGGTACCTGGGAGAGGCAGTGAGTCACTATGTCCTTGATGATCAGCGCGCCCTCGAGGGAGATATTGAGGGTACTCAGGCAGGCCTGCACCTAGGCAAATATTTCACCGACAATGTCGCCGTAGAATTAGGTTATGGCGCCAATGTGGGTCATGACAATTTTGATGTAATTACTCTGACCAGTGTTATTTGGTTGGGCGATAAGGCTGCTAAATGGCGCCCCTACGCCATGTTGGGGTTCAATCAGTATGACTTTGATGATGCCAGTAATCTGGTTGCCGATCACGACGATAGCTCCAGCCAGATACTGTTTGGTCTTGGCGTGGGCACCATGATTGCTGACGAAGTTCAGTTCCGCGCCGACCTGCGAGGTATGGGCAGCCATGATGAGAATGGTGAAGATGTTGGCTTGCAGCTGTCGATCAATCATATGTTCGGTCAGAAATCTGCGCCAGCGGCTAAAGCTGAGCCAGCTCCAGCTCCCGCCCCTGTGGTCGAGCAGGAGCCAGAAGTACGCACCATTACTATCCGTTTAAATGTCGAGTTTGAATTTAATAAAGACATTGTAAAGGCGGTTTATGGTGACCAGCTGCAGGCCATTGCGGCTGCCATGCAAGCCCATGAAGATATTGAATTGGTGCTGGAAGGCCATACCGATAGCCGTGGCTCAGACAGCTACAATGCCGACCTTTCCAGCCGCCGTGCCGCAGCAGTAAAGCGCAAGATCGCCGAGGACTATGGCATTGCCAGTGACCGAATCTCAGCAGTGGGCTATGGCGAGAGCCGACCCATTGCAACCAATGACACAGATGAGGGCCGCGCCCGAAATCGTCGAGTTGTTGGTGAGATGACTTTCTCTGAAGTGTCTGCCGATTAATCAGGCAGAGGTTACTAAAGAGTCATAGATAAGAATAAAACGGCGCCCACAGGCGCCGTTTTGCTATCCACCAAAGGGACTGTCCATGGGTAATACATTTTATTGGCATGATTATGAAACCTTTGGAGTCGATCCCTCCAAAGACCGGCCATCGCAGTTTGCCGGTATGCGTACCGATGAAAACCTCAATCCCATTGGCGAGCCGCTGGTTATCTACTGTCAGCCACAAAAGGATATTCTGCCGGCTCCCATGGCCTGCCTGGTAACAGGCATAACTCCTCAGCATGCCATGGAGCAGGGTTTGCCTGAGCCAGAATTTATGGCGCGGATTTATGCTCAACTGGCCATGCCGGGCACCTGCGGCGTAGGCTATAACAGTGTTCGCTTTGACGATGAGGTGACCAGATACAGTCTGTATCGAAACTTCTATGACCCCTATGAGCGGGAGTGGAAGAATGGCAATTCGCGCTGGGATATTATTGATATGCTGCGCCTGTGCCGTGCACTTCGCCCCGAGGGCATAAACTGGCCAGACCACGAACCGGGACGGCCCAGTTTTAGACTGGAAGACCTGACCAAAGCCAATGACATTGCCCATGAGGCAGCCCATGATGCCCTCAGCGATGTGACAGCCACCATTGCCATGGCCAAGTTAGTCAAGGAAAAACAGCCTCGACTGTTTGACTATGTGGTCAATCACCGCAGCAAAAAAGCCATTGCTGAAATGCTTAACACCCAGCAGCGCAAACCGTTTTTTCATATCTCTGGCATGCTGTCCAGAGAGCATATGTACGCTGCCATTATGATGCCGCTGGCGCCACATCCAACCAATAGCAACGGCATTATCTGTGCAGATCTGTCTGCAGATCCCGAGCCATTGATCAGTCTTGATGCCGAAGAAATTCGCCGTCGCGTATTTACCCCTGCTGAAGAGTTAGAGGATAAAAACCAACGCATCCAGCTAAAAGTAGTGCACGTCAATAAGGTACCAGTGGTTACCACCCACAAGCTGGTCGACGAAGCGGCCGCACAGCGGCTGGCTATTGATGTAGCTGCCTGCGAACAGCACTGGCAGCGCCTAAACCAACTGGATCTAAAGGCCAAACTGCATCTGGTGTTTGCCGAGCAGGAATTTCCAGCCAAGCCCGAAGCTGAGCAACAACTCTACGATGGCTTTCTGGCTAATCAGGATAAGCCGCTGCTAACTGAGGTGCGCCGCGCCAGTCTGGATGACTTTAAGCAGCACAGTTTTCATTTTACCGATGCCCGTTACAACCAATTGCTGTTTAGCTATCGGGCCCGCTACTTTGCCGACTCATTGACCGCCGAAGAGCAGAAAATCTGGCAGGAGAGCTGCAAGTGGCGTTTAACCGACGAAACAGCCGGTTATTTAACCCTTGAGCAGCAGACCAGTGAAATTAATCAATTACTGGCCGATAACAGCCTGAGCGAGGAAAAACGGGCGGTTTTGGCTGCACTTCAGCAGTGGAGTGGGCAGATAGCGACGGAATTTGGCCTGACAAGCTAGAGTGAAACGCCTAAACAGGCTAAAATCCGCCAAATCAATTTGCCCTGGGGTGACCGTTTGAATTTTACCGGCGCGCATATTCTCTCAATTAACCAGTTCCAACGTCAGGATGTCGAGCGAGTATTCGCTGTGGCAGACCAGATGCGCCCCTATGCACTGCGCAAAAAAGTGACGCGGGTGCTGGAGGGAGCAATTCTTGGCAATATGTTTTTTGAGGCCAGCACCAGGACCAGAGTCAGTTTTGGCTCAGCCTTTAATCTGCTTGGGGGCGAGGTTCGCGAGACCGCCGGTTTCGAGAGTTCAGCGCTGGTTAAAGGCGAGTCCCTGCAGGATACCGCCCGAGTACTGTCCGGCTTTAGCGATGTTATCTGTATGCGCCATCCTCAGGAGGGCTCGGTAGCAGACTTTGCCTCAGCCAGCCGCGTACCAGTCATGAATGGTGGCGACGGCGCCAATGAACATCCCACTCAGGCGCTGCTCGATCTCTACACCATACGCAGTGAGCTAGAGGCCAAAGGCCGCACCATCGACGGCTTAAAAATTGCCATGATCGGCGACCTTCGCCATGGCCGTACTGTGCACAGTCTCAGCAAACTGCTCTCGGTTTACGACAATATTGAAGTAGTTTTAGTGTCGCCCAGGGAGCTCTGTCTCCCTGAGTCGATTATTGACTCTATGCGCAGCGCGGGTGTGGTGGTGAGAGAGTCTCATGAATTGACTGGCGGCATCAGTGATGTGGACATTGTCTACTCCACCAGAATCCAAGAAGAACGCTTTTCCAGCAAAGAAGAGGCGGATTTATACCGCGGCAAGTTCAGGCTTAATCAGGCCATCTACACAGAATTCTGTCAACCCAATACAGTGATTATGCACCCGCTGCCCAGAGACTCCCGGGCGGATGCCAATGAACTGGATATCGATCTCGATAGCAACCCCAATCTGGCCATATTCCGTCAAACCGACAATGGCGTACTGGTGCGCATGGCGCTGTTTGCCCTGGTGCTGGATGTGGCGCACCTTGTCGATGACTATGCTTGCGATGTGCGCTGGTATAACTCGCGCCAGAGTTAGATATTACTAAAAGATAAACTGGCAGCCCTATGACTGAATTCGATGATATTCGCCCCTACAATGATTCCGAGGTACCTGCGGTTATTGCCCGGCTGCTGGCCGATAAAGAATTTCTCGATCTATTGTTGTCGCGGAGCGCGCCGATACTCGGCAAACTGCCACTGTTTAAAATGTTGGCCAGACCATTTCTAAAAAACAGTCTGGGTAAGCTGGCCTCAGAGGTGCGCACTGTGGAGGACTTTCAGTCGCATATGTCCACAGCGCTGGTCAGTGCGCTGGAGCGAACCACAGATAGCTACGGTTTCTCCGGTGTGGAAAATCTGCACAGCGATAAAGCCTATCTGTTTATGAGCAATCACCGAGATATAGCGCTGGACCCGGCAATGATAAATCTGGCGCTTATTCGCAACAACCATAAGACAGTGCGCATTGCCATCGGCGATAATTTACTGCGCAAGCCCTATGCCTCTGATTTAATGCGCGTCAACCGCAGCTTTATTGTTAAGCGCTCGGTGACTAGCCGTCGGGATAAACTCGACGCGCTAAAAACATTATCCCGCTATATTCGTTACAGCATTAACGACGAAAAAGTCTCCTGCTGGATTGCACAGGCAGAGGGCCGCGCCAAAGATGGTTGCGACCGCACGGAAACTGCTCTGTTAAAAATGCTCGCCCTGTCAAAAGATAAAGAGCAGAGTTTTGGCGCTGCAATTCAGGGTATCAACCTGATTCCGGTGTCTATCTCCTATGAGTATGACCCCTGCGCTGGCGACAAAGCCCGAGCCTTGCACGCCGCACAGCAGGGGTTGACCTATGTTAAAGATGAGTTCGAAGACCTGGATACTATTCTTAAAGGGTTAGTGGAATACAAAGGCCGCATTCAGGTTAATTTTGGTGAGCCTATTACCCAGGAATTTGAAACAGCTGATCAGTTGGCTGCAGAGATTGACCGTCAAATACAGTCTAACTACCAGCTGTTCCCCAGTAATATTCTGGCCTGGCAGATGCAGAGCCAGAAAGATAATAGCGATAACACCAGTCTTGAGACCTTAAAGCAGCAGTGGCCCGATGAAGACTGGTTGCAAGCGCAGCTAAGGTTTCAGTCACATTTAGCCACGATACCCAGTCTCCATCGGCAGATAGCTATTGATGCCTATGCCGCACCAGTGAACAATCAGCTGGCCCAGCAAAACCTATCAAAGGGAAATTGATCATTGTTAGACACTGATGTCAGAGACAGTATTCAGCAGGGCTACAGACAGTTTTTAAAATCCCGCGAACTCAGCCCCAGGCTGGGCCAGAAACAGATGATTGGCGCTATCGCCAATGCTCTAAGCGATGATGATGCCGACAAACGTCTGGCCGTTATCGAAGCCGGAACAGGCACAGGTAAAACCGTAGGCTATCTAATGGCCGCGCTGCCCATAGCTCGAGCCCTTAAAAAAACCGTGGTAGTGGCTACCGGTACTATCGCGCTGCAAGAACAGCTGATTCATAAAGACCTCCCCGAACTGATGGAGAGCTGCGACTGGGACTACAGCTGTGCTCTGGTTAAAGGCCGCGGTCGCTATGCCTGCAATCTGCGCATGGAACAGATTATTGATTCGGTAAAATCCAAAGATGCCGGGTTATTTTTGTTTGAAGACGAGCAGCAATTTAATCCCAATGTAGAGACAGAAGAGCTTTATCGTGAGATGGCTCTGGCCCTTGAAGAGGGCACCTGGGATGGCGAACGGGACTCATGGGAAACCCGAATCAAAGATATCGAGTGGCGCGCCCTCACCGTAGACCGCCGTCAGTGCACTGGGCGCCGCTGCCGTTTTGTAAACCAGTGCCCGTTCTTTAATGCCCGCAATAACCTCGACGAAAGCGAAGTGATAGTGGCCAACCATGATTTGGTGATGGCAGATTTAGCCCTGGGAGGCGGTGCCATACTGCCTCCGCCAGAAGACTGTATCTATATTTTTGATGAAGGCCACCGCCTGGGTGATACCGCCGTTCGTCATTTTGGTGCCGAATGCCGCATTAATGGCACACTGAGCTGGCTGGAGCGACTGCCCAAGCAGATTAAAGGGCAAGCCCCCCTGTTTGCAAAAGACAGCGCACTGTCAGACCAGCTGCCGCGCATTGAAAAAGAAGCAGGCAAAATTACCGAACTATTAGCCATGACCTATCCATTGCTAAAACAGTATGTGGACCAGTCAGATCATGCCGAGGGACGCTACCGTTTTGCCCATGGCGATGTAGGTGAATCCATTCGCGATCTGGCCAAGCAAATCACCCTGAGTACCAGCGGCTGGTTAGGGCGTTTGGAGGTATTGGAAGATACCCTTAGCGAAGCTCTTAGTGATAAACAGTATCCCGTACCTCTGCCTGATATTGAGCTGTTTTATCAGCAAGCAGGCAACTGGCTGGGTCGGGCAGAAAAATTATTAGCCCTGTGGGACAGGCTGCATAAAGAACTTAAACAAAATGACATGCCCATGGCCTGCTGGTTAAAGTTGGATGAAGGAGGCGGCGGCAATGTAGATATCAGTATTAATGCCAGTCCTATTCAAGCCGCAGAGATACTTCGAGACCAGCTGTGGGGTAGTTGCTATGCGGCAGTGGTAACCTCAGCGACTCTGCGTTCACTGGGCAATTTTAATAGTTTGCAGCGTGAGATTGGCATGCCCAACAGTGCCAGTTACCTGTCGGTAGCTGGAGCCTTTGACTATGCCAATGCCGCAGTGGTGAGAGTGCCCAGCGATGCAGTTGAAGGCAATAATGTTGATGAGCATAGTCGCTATATTGTCGATAATTTTGAATCGCTGGTTAAAGACAGGGCCGGCACTCTGTTGCTATTTTCTTCCAAACGGCAAATGGAACAGGTCTATGACGAGCTGTCCCGTGATTTACACAAGCTTATTTTGATTCAGGGCCAGTACTCCAATCGCGAGATGGTACGCCTGCATAAAGAGCGAATCGATCAGGGCCGCACCAGTGTCCTAATGGGCCTGGCCAGCTTTGCCGAGGGAGTGGATCTGCCCGGCAACTACTGTGTGCATGTGGTTATAGCCAAGCTGCCCTTTGCTGTGCCCGATGACCCGCTGCAGGAAGCCTTGGCCGAATGGATTGAGGGCAATGGCGGTAACTCATTTTTTGATATTTCCCTGCCTATAGCTTCTCTGCGACTGATACAGGCCTGTGGTCGCCTGCTGCGCACAGAATCCGATACAGGCACAGTCACCATTTTGGATAAGCGACTGGTCACCAAGCGCTATGGTGGCCAGTTAATCAATGCATTGCCACCATTTCGCCGTGAGATAGGGTAATGGATATCTATGGGGAGCTGGGGCAGTTATTAGCCGATATTAGCACCGAGCTGCAGGCCATGGGTCTGTGGCAAGAGTATCCCCCATCGGCAGCAGCGCTGGCCAGTACCGAGCCATTTGCCCTGGATATGCTGTCGTTTAGCCAGTGGCTGCAGTTTATATTTGTGCCGCGAATCCAGCAGATCATTGCCGCTCAAGCTTCGCTGCCAGAGAACTGCAGTATTGCTCCTATGGCCGAAGAATTTTTTAATCAGCAACAAAATCTGGATCCACAAAAAAGCGCGGCATTGCTGGTGCATCTGGCCGCGCTTGATCGATTGATAACCCAGAACTAGCTTTTAGCTTTTTTGGGCTTTTTGGTATAGGTCTTTTTCTTCTTGATTGGGCTGCTGCCATCGGTAGGCTTTTTATCCTCAAAAGACTTCTTGCCCTTAAATGAGCGGCCCTCGCCAGAGTCTTTGGCAAACTTGCCACCGGCAGGTTTTTTCTTGCCAAAATCTCTTTTCTTGGCGGGCTTCTGAGTATCCGCAGTGCGCTTGTCGTTCACATCGCGGCTCAGGGTTTTCTTAACTCGAGGCTGGCGTGGTTTATCTTCTTTCTGTTCAGGTGCCGCTTTAGAAGGCGCAGCATTAGGATTGTACACACTGATGCGCATGGGCTTGGCACAGACTCGCACCTTCTTTAAATGCTTTAGCAGATCGTCTGGCATGCCCTCGGGCAGGTCGACGGTGCTGTAATCATCATGTAGTTTGATAGAGCCGATATAGCGGCTACTGATATCAGCTTCATTGGCGATAGCGCCAACAATATTGGAGGGCGTGATGTTGTCGTTATTGCCCACTTCCAGCCGGTAGGTGACCATGCCTATATCATTGCCATTTTCATCGCGCAGACCTGGGTCTCGCTGTGGGCGGTCTTCTCGCCGCGGGCTATCTTCTCGCCGCGGGCGCTCTTCTCGCCGCGGGCGCTCATCCCGTTTCGGGCGCTCATCCCGTTTCGGGCGCTCATCGCGACGACTCTCTTTGCGATCACGGTTATTCTCTCGGGGCGCCACAATATTATCCAGTTTGGGAAATAGCGGGCGCTCTTTCTGGTTTTCATAGGTCAGAGCGGCGGCAATATCAGCCATATCCAACTCATTCTCTGCCGCAAATTTAGTAATCAGATCGCGGAATTTATCCAGACGCGGTGTCTCCAGCGTCTTTACCAGTTGATCAGTGAAGTGCTGAATACGCTGATCGCTAACCTGCTCATTGCTGGGCATGGTCAGAGGTGTAATAGCCTGGCGTGTCGACTTCTCAATCGAACGCAGCAGGCGAGTCTCTTTAGGCGTAATAAACAAAATCGCCTTGCCCTCACGACCCGCGCGACCGGTTCGACCAATACGGTGAACATAGGACTCATTGTCGTAAGGAATATCAAAATTGATAACATGGCTGATGCGCTCAACATCCAGACCGCGAGCCGCCACATCTGTAGCCACTACCACATCCACCTGGCCTTTCTTAAGGCGGTTAATGGTGCGCTCACGCAGTGCCTGACTGAGGTCGCCATTCAGCGCCGCAGCAGAGAAACCTCGAGCTTCCAGGCGCTCGGCAATATCCACCGTCGAGGACTTGGTGCGCACAAAAATAATCATGCCATCAAAGCTTTCAACTTCCAGCACACGGGTCAGGGCATCCATCTTCTGATGACTTTTTACCGTCACATATTGCTGTTCAATGCGCTCAACGGTTTTGGTTTTACTTTCAATGCTAACGCGCTCAGCATCACCCAGATACTTCTCGGCAACACGGCGAATCTGATTAGGCATGGTGGCCGAAAACAGTGCACGCTGACATTCCGGTGGCGTCTGCGCCAAAATAGTCTCAACATCATCAATAAAACCCATACGCAGCATTTCATCGGCTTCATCCAGAATCAGGCCTTTGATCTGACTCAGATCCAGACTGCGACGACGCAAGTGATCTAGCATACGACCAGGCGTGCCCACCACAACCTGCACACCACGCTTGAGGCTACGCAACTGGCCACCGATATCAGCACCGCCGTATATGGGCAGCACATTGAACCCTTTCATATATCGGGCATAGCTTTGGAAAGCCTCAGCCACCTGAATAGCCAACTCACGGGTAGGAGTTAGCACCAGAATCTGTGGTGATCGTTGCTTCTCGTCGATCTTGCTCAAAAACGGCAATGCAAAAGCAGCAGTCTTGCCAGTACCAGTCTGGGCAGTACCCAGCAGGTTTTTACCGTCCAGCAGAATAGGAATACTCTGCGCCTGAACAGGGGAGGGTTGCTCATACCCAAGTTGCTTAACAGCCTTGAGAACGGGAGCAGAAAGACTTAAGGATTCGAAGTCAGGGGATGACATTAATTTACCTGTGGCTTGGGGTGATTAGACCCCGGGTTGCGAGGCCGCGGAGTATACGCGTAAGTGGTTAATTTTTATAGTGTATTTGGGGTTATTTTTGTTCGCGGCAAAGCCATTAAGAATAGTGGCTAGCAATGGGCTAGAGGTCCGTTTTATCGCAAATCGAACTGCTAGGATGTTATCGAAAATGGCAAGGATGCAATCAATGAAAGAAGTCCACTTTGTAAACAAGCAATCTCTTAAAGAATTCAAAGCATTACCTCGCAAAATTAAGGAGCGCTTTGCGACTGATTTAAATGAAATTAGAAAAGGTAAGCCACCGTTCTCCAAGTTTAAGCATATCGGTAGCTCAGTAGGAGTTGGAGCCATCGAATTGATTGAAAATGGTCGGCCCGCTTATCGCACCGTCTATGTCGTCAAATTTAAGCAAACTGTCTATGTGTTGCACTCATTTACCAAAACGACCAATGGTGTCGACCAAAAAGCCATGGATACAGCTAGGCGGCGATACAAAATAATGGCTGCTGATCTACAAAAATGATATATCAGTGCTTGTATATTTTTCGTAAAAGATTAACATATCAGCACTGGTATATGAGGTAGTCAAATGACTTCTATTAAGTTTGATAACATTTTTGATGCGATCACTGATAATCCCGAGGAAGCTAGCGAGTTGCAAACCCGAGCGGATTTAATGAGTGTGATTCGCGATATTGTGCAAGACAACAACTGGAAGCAGAGCGAAGCTGCTGAAAAAATGGGTTTGACTCAGCCAAGGGTCAGCAATCTACTCAACGGGAAGATTGATAAATTCTCAATCGACCTGTTGATGACTTGCCTCTATCGATTAGGCTATCGCTTTAAGCCAATATATAAAGATAGGCAGTTAACTATTGATGTTTGGGCTGCATAGGCGAGGCAATAATTACGAGCTGTTACAGAACAATTTCAGTCAGTATTTCGGTTTTAACCGAATTGGCAATAAAGCACTCTTGATGAGCACGGTGGTGTATCGATTCTAGTTGCTCAATGCTGGGCTGATCACCAGAAAATATGACTTTAGGACGCAGTGTGACCTTAGTCATGGCTACTTTGCCATCGCCACCCTTTTCCATGAGGAGACGAGGAAGTCGGCACCACTGTTCCGCCATTAAATTCCCAGCGAATGTAACCTGTAACGTAACGAGTGTTTATTTGTGAGTATCAGCTGGGGCCGCCTGTTTAATTAGAGCAGGATAATTATTCTTATCAATATCTCCTATAACCGACGATCAGCTATTCATCATCCATAATTTGGGTTTAAATGGACCATATAAGAAATGGCATTCAACATGCGTATAAATTAATCTTTAGGTTACTTCCATGACTGAGCTCTACCTTGTCCGGCACGCCCAAGCCTCTTTTGGCGCGGCCAACTATGATCAACTCTCAGACCTAGGCCACCAGCAATCGCGCTGGCTTGGCGATCATCTCGGTATGCGCGGCATGGCGTTCGACCAGCTGGTGGTAGGGGATATGGTGCGCCATCACGAAACCATGAATGGTATCTGTGCGGGTATGGGCGTCGATGGTGCAGAGCGCCTGGTTATACCTGGGCTCAATGAATATAACTTTGCTGCCATGACCGAATCCTATGCCCAGGCCAATGGCGATGATCCTTTGATTAAGGCCATCGCCGACAACCCCGACGATAAGCGACATCACTTCCGGCTACTGCGCAAAGTGTTGACGCTATGGACTCAGGACAGGGTAGAGAATGTGCCCGAGACCTGGGCAGAGTTTAAAGGCAGGGTGCTGGCTGCCCAGCAGCAGATTATGGCGATGTCTAACAGTGGTAATCGTATTTTGGCGATTGGCTCTGGTGGCTCCATAAGTACCTTTGTGGGGCTGGTACTGGGGATTCCGGATGAGAATATCTTTGATCTAAACCTGCAGTATAAGAATACGGCGATCAGTCATTTTTTCTTTAATGAGCACAAGATGAATTTGACGGGGTTTAATGGCATACCCCATTTGGATACTAATGAAATGGAGCGGTATGTGACTTATGGTTAGGTGCTCCTGTAAACACTAGACCTATGCCCAACTTTGACCACCTGAATCACCAGGCGAGTATCCTGGATTTCATAGATTATTCGATAAAGCCCCACGCGCACTCTATATTGCTGTTGGTTTGAGAGCTTAAGACAGCCCTCTGATCTTGGGTTTTCTGCCAGCAGGTCAATTTGGGCAAGAATGCGATGCACATCCCTTTTGGGAATATTCCGAAGGTCCTTCGCCACTGATTTTTTGAATGTGACTTTATATTTTGCCATGCTTCTTTAAGTCATTAAGCAGGGATTCATAGCTCATCTCAGCTTCATTTACTCTATCGGCAAACGCCTGCAGATCTTCCTGATCTTCAGCTAGATGAACTCGCACAGCTTCATTGACTAGGTCTGAAAAGGACACATGGGTTGAAGCAGCCTTGAGCTTTAGTGCTTGGTGAATAGCAGGGTCGAAGTAGACTGTCGATCTTTTGGATAAATTACTCATGGCGCAATCTTCGCTTAAAAATCGTATCTTAACGCTATAACGTTATAGCGTCCAAAAGATTCTTTCAACTTTGCAAGCACCGATCTATCATTAGACATGTGCTTTTAGTTCCAAAAGCCTAAAAACGAGTATTCAGGATGAAAACTTTTTTGAAATTAGGGATTTGCCTTTTGATAACGCAATCCGCTTATATTTATTCCTGTGAGATAGAAACGAATGCCGCTCAGCAGTTAGAGCAGTTTTTCCAGCCTATCGACCAGGCCATCCAAGACAAAATATTTGAAGAAAATAAAGCATCCCTAAGCGAGCAGGCTTATTTAGGGCATCGCTACCGAATTGCAAAAGCCAACCTCGATCTGATCGCGAATGATAATAAAGCCTTTGTGATTAACCCCTTCGATGATGTTTGTTTAGTCGTTAAAACCAGAGAAATCCGCAACTTTAGTAATGGGACAACCCAGATGTGGGTTATGGATAAGGTTAACCTCAGATTGGATACTAATGTTGCAGGGATGACGCCAGAGATTAAAGAATGGCTAAATACAGTTAAATTGACTGTTCAATCTTCAAGTTATTACGATAATTCGCCGGCTCCTCAAGAAGTGACGGGAGTAGGCATTAGTCGGAATCCATTTGATGGAGTTACTCGTTTAACGCGCTCAGTTTGGGGGCAGTGGGAAGATTTTAATAAGATCTTTCATATTTCGCCGGTGACAGATAGAGGCGAGTATTATTTGATTGTTCAGCAGAGCTCACACCAGCGGGAGAAAGATTAAAGAACGCAGAAATCCTGCGGCATGAATAATCATCTAGAAACAATGTCACCAATTAAAGATATCTAGCCCTTTACTTGTGAAGAACCCAACAGTCCCATTTCCTCTAGTTGCCTAGCCATCCACGCGTTAAACTACTCCCTGACAATAAATACAATAACTATTAACAACTGACTAGTAAGGAATCAAAGAGTGACTACAGAATTTGATATGAGCGGCAAAGTCGCCATGGTAACCGGCGCATCCAGTGGTTTTGGGGTGCATTTTGCGAAGATTATGGCGGCTCGTGGTGCCAAGGTAGTGGTAGCAGCCCGTCGTGTTGAGCGGCTTGAGGCGCTGGTGGCGGAGATTAAGGCCGATGGCGGTGAGGCTATGGCTGTGGCTATGGATGTCACTGATTCTGCGTCTATTATCAAGGCCTTTGATGAGGCGGAGGCGGCGTTTGGTACTGTGACTATGCTGGCTAACAATGCCGGTGTGGCGGATGTGCGCAGTGCCCTGAAGATTGGTGAGGACGACTGGGACAAGATGATCGATACCAACCTTAAAGGGGTTTGGATTGCGGGTCAGCAGGCGGCTAAGCGTATGATTGAGGCTGGTGTAAGCGGCAGCATTGTGAATACGGCGTCTATTTTGGGTCTGCGTGTGGCCTTTGGTCAGTCGAGCTACAGTGCCTCTAAAGCGGCGGTAATTCAGCTTACCAAGTCTATGGCGCTGGAGTGGGCTGGCAAAGGTGTGCGTGTGAATGCCCTGTGTCCGGGTTACTTTTTAACTGAGATGACGGCGTCTGCGTTTGAATCACCGGAGGCTCAAGCCTATCTAAACTCCTCTCCTGCGGGTCGCCCTGGTGGCATGGATGAGATGACGGCGCCATTTTTGCTGTTGGCCAGTGATGCAGGGTCTTATCTGCACGGTGTTGCATTGCCGGTGGATGGCGGGCAATCTATAGGCCGTATGTAAGATTATTAATTCCACACCCATGGAAATCATATGAGTCTTGAAGAGAATCGCAGGGAGTACGATTACGGGAAGCTTTCTCGGGAGTCGTTGCTGGATAATCCGTTTGATCAGTTTAGCCTGTGGATGAATCAAGCCATTGAGGCCAGAGTGCAGGATCCAACCGCCATGTCTGTTGCCACGGTTAGCTCTGAGGGCAAGCCCTGGCAGCGCATGGTGTTGTTAAAGGGCTTTGATAAAAAGGGCTTTGTGTTTTACACCAACCTGGGTAGCCGCAAGGCCAAAGAGATTGAGGCCAATGCTCAGGTGAGTCTGCATTTTCCCTGGCTGCAGCTGGATCGGCAGGTGATTATTGGCGGTCGTGCGGAGCGCCTATCGGCGGTGGAGGTAGTGAAGTATTTTCTCAGTCGCCCCAAAGAAAGTCAGTTGGCGGCCTGGGCGTCTAAGCAAAGTAGTCGCATTAATTCCCGCCAGGCACTGGAAACTCAGTTTGCCCAAATTAAAGAGAAATTCTCCAAGGGCGATGTGCCGCTGCCAGATTTTTGGGGTGGCTATCGGGTGGTGCCTGAGGAGATTGAGTTTTGGCAGGGGGGTGAGAGCCGTCTGCATGATCGCTTTAGTTATGGTCTTGATGGGGATGACTGGGAGATTAGTCGGCTGTCGCCCTGATCCCTTGTTATTTATCCCTAGTACTTAATTGCTGTCACAACAAAACACCGGTCCCCAGCCGGTGTTTTTACATTGGCATCATCGTCGACGGATTTGCCAATCAGTGCCTGGGCCATGGGTGAGTCGATGCTGATCCAGTTTTGGGCTGGGTCTATTTCATCGGAGCCTACCAGCCTGAAGGTTTGCTGTTCGCCGGTTTCTTCATCTTCCACGGTGACCCAGGCGGCAAAGAATACTTTGGAGGGGTCTCGGGGTTTGTCTTCGACTATGGTCGCGTCTTCTAAACGTTTGGTCAGGTAACGCACACGGCTATCAATTTCTCGCAGGCGGCGTTTGCCGTAGATATAGTCGCCGTTTTCTGAGCGATCGCCATTTTTGGCGGCTTCATGCACAACCTGAGTTACCTGGGGGCGTTCGATTTTCCACAGTTCGCGCAATTCGGCGCGCATTTTTGCGGCACCCTCGGCGGTAATATAGGGTGAGCTTTTGGGTCTTGGTGGACGGTAGCGACCCATGGTTAAGCCTGGGCCTTTTGATTAAATGCATCTAGATCAAACACGTCGCGATAAAAAGCCAGTTCAGATTCCATGGCGCGGATAATATTATTAGCTTTTCTAAAGCCATGGCCTTCGTCAGGGAAAGTCACATATTCCACTTTAATGCCTTTGTCTTCTAGCAGCTTCACCATCATCTCGGCTTGGTTGGGAGGCACTACTTTATCTTCCAGACCCTGCAAAAAGATTACTGGGCAGTTGAGGCCCTCGGCATGGTGTATGGGTGACCGTTCTAAATAGATATCTCTGCGCTCTGGGTAGGGGCCGATTAGACTATCCAGATAGCGTGATTCAAATTTATGGGTGTCGGTGGCCAGGGTTTCCAGATCACCAATGCCATAGAGGCTGGCGCCGGCTTTGAATGTGTCGGTAAAGGTCAGGGCCGATAGCACGGTGTAGCCACCGGCACTGCCGCCGCGAATCAGGCAGCGTTCGGGGTCAATTTTTTGTTGGTTGGCGAGGTAGCTAATGGCGTATTGGGTATCTTCTACATCCTTAATGCCCCAGGCATTGGTCAGGGCCTTGCGATATTTTCGACCAAAGCCGGTGCTGCCGCGGTAGTTAATGTCGACAATGGCAAAGCCGCGGTTGGTCCAGTACTGTATTTTCAGATTGAGCCCGCTATCGGTGGCCCCTGTGGGTCCGCCATGGCAGAGGGCGATGACTGGTGGTAGTTCATTGTCGGCACCCTGATACTGCGCATTAGTGGGCGGGTAAAAAAAGGCATGTACCTGTTCGCCATTGCCGCTGGGGAAAAATAATGGCTCTGGTTGGGCGATATCGGCACTGTCTAAATCCAAGGTTGATGGTGCGTAAACCGATGTCAGTTTGCTATTCGCGCCATACCGTTCAATGCCGACAATTTGATTGGCCAATGGGGCGGCTCCAGCCACCATATACAGCCGGCCCTGATGGCAGCAGGCAGCGGCAAGGCTGCTGTACTGGCTCTCTGTGTTGCTGAGCTGGCCTGTGGCAATATCGATAAACCCGCTGTGCCAAAGCCCTTGGTCGGTCCACAGGCAACCAATGGTATTGGCGTCAATAAAGTCATAGGTGCTCATGCCAAATTGCCATAAGGGCGTAGCAAATTCTGCGTCTTTGCTTAGCACAGGTTCGCCATTGGCTGTGTAGATATTCCACCAGTTATTTTTATCAGACACATAGTGGAGCTGGTTATCCGGCGACCAGCTTGGCTGGAAAATAGCTTGGTTATTGTCTCCACCAGCGGTCAGAGCAAGGTCGCTTAACCCATCTACGGTTAACTGGGCGCACCACAGCTGGGTACTATCCCAGGGCATATTGGGATGCTGCCATTCTATCCAGCACAGTTGTTGGTTGTCTGGGCTAATGCGTGGGTAGGCATAGAAGTCTGCGCCGCTCTTTAATGTGCTAACAGCCCCTGTGGCTATATTAATGGCAGCGATAAAGTTTTCTGGCTCGCGATCATCATGGTGTTGCTCACCAACGGCGATCAATTGCTGATGGGCTGTATCAATCACCAGATCCGCAAAGCGTAACCCTGGGCTAGTAATGGCTTTGGGTTTATTGCCAGCGTTTAGGTCCAGTTGGTAGATACATTGATCGGCGGCATTCACAAAATACAGATGGGTCTGGTTTGCGGCATAGGCCATGCCGCCATATTCATGGACCTTGCTATGGTGGCTGAAGGGTGGGGGCAGCAGATCACGGATTGTCCCTGCGCTATCGCGGCACATAATTACACTGCGGCCAGCATCCCAGGGTCGGCCTTCAACCCAGAACAGCTTGTCGCCCTGGGATTGAATGAAATTAAGGCTGGGGGCGGCTTTGGTAATAAGCTCTGCGTTAATGGGTGAGGGCCAGGTGCCAAAGGCTTGAGAGGTTTTGGCCATATTATCCACCGGCCAGTTTGACGGTATGGCCAAGCTTTTCTAACTCGGTTTTTAGCTTGTCGCGATGATCACCCTGGATTTCAATAATGCCGTCTTTAACGGTGCCCCCAGTTGAGCATTTTTGCTTAAGCTTTTTGGCCATGGTTTTTAAGTCGGCTTCAGTAAGGTCAAAACCGGTGATTGTGGTCACTCCTTTACCTTTGCGACCACTGGTTTCACGGCGAATGCGCAAAATGCCATCGCCGTCATAGTCGCGGGTTGGGGCTTCGCTTTTTTTAATGCGGCCGGTTTCGGTGGAGTAGACCAGCCTGGAATCTTTTTTACTCATCATATCTCTGGGTTAATTCTGTAAAATAATTTTGCCAATATGCTGATTGGTTTCCATCAGGGCGTGGCCCTTGCTGGCCGCTGCTAATGGGAAGCTGCTGTGAATAATGGGTTTAAATTGTCCGCTGGCGATCAGTGGCCATACCTGGTCTTTCACCCCAGCGGCAATGCGGGCTTTGTTTTCCAATGGCTGGGCGCGCAATGTAGAACCGGTCAGCACCAGTTGTTTTAACATTAATGGCATAAGATCTACTTCAGCTTTGGAGCCGCGCAAAAAAGCGATATTCACGATTCTGGCTTTAGGGGCGCAGGCGGCAAAGTTCTTTTGCACATAGTCACCACCGACCATATCCAGCACCACATTAACCCCTGTGCCGGTCAGTTCCTGACAGGCTGAAACAAAGTCCTGTTGATGATAATTAATGGCTTTAGCCGCGCCCAACTGCTCGCAGACAGCGCACTTTTCATCACTGCCCGCTGTGGCAATAACATTCACACCCATGGCACTGGCCATCTGAATAGCAGTGGTACCAATACCGCTGGAACCACCGTGCACCAGTAACCATTCGCCCGCTTTTAACTCGGCGCGCTCAAATAGGTTATGCCACACAGTAAAGCAGGTTTCGGGCAGTGCGGCGGCATGCTCCATAGGCAGGCTATCAGGCACCGGTAAGCACAGAGATTCCTCAGCAACAGCATATTCCGCATAACCACCACCGGCCAATAATGCACAGACATTATCACCTAGAGACAGGCTAGTGACGGCAGTACCAATAGCCACCACAGTGCCACTGACTTCCAGCCCGGGAATATCGGTAACGCCTGGGGGTGGCGGGTAAAAGCCCATACGCTGAAATACATCAGGGCGATTAATGCCTGCGGCTGCGACCTTTATCAGCACCTCAGTCTCTGTGGGCTGAGGTACTGGTCTATCTGTGGCTTGTAATACCTCAGGGGCACCGGGTTCGGTTATTTCAATGCTGGTTTGGTTTGTCGGCAGGCTCATTATTATTTCACTCTAGGCAAGGCTGTGTTTGGCGGTTCAATAGTAGAAATTATCGTCTAAGTTTGGCCCAAAGTCGCCCATCAATTATCGCCAGTCCCAAGCCAATGCAGGCCATGCCGATAAAATGCTTGGCTTGGAGCTGCTCATCGAGAATTAACCAGCTGAGGAAGCTTGCTGTGACTGGCGCCAGAAAGGTAACCAGCACTACATTGGTGGCGCCGGATGAGGAGAGGATACGGAAGAATAATATATAGGCGAACGCGGTTGAGAATATGGCCAGAGCTAAAATCGCCAGCCATACCTGAAGGCTTGGGTTGGCTAGCTCAAGGGGTTTATCTATAAACCATACCAGGGGCAATAAAAGAATGGTTGATGCGGTGACCTGGCCCACGGCGGTATCAAAAGGGCTGATGCCCATGGCTTTAAACCGCCGGCCAAATACGGTGGCGGAGCTGTACGAGATGGCGGCGCCGATAACTGCCAGTTGGGCCATGGTGTTGGTCCCCAGTTCTAGCAGGGCCGATGGGCCAATCAGCACTATAACTCCTAATAATCCGGCGGCTATGCCCAGTACCTTTTTTGGGGTGATATGTTCATCAGACAGAAAGGCGCCAGCTATTAATATGGTAAAGATGGGTGTTGTGGCATTAATTATTGATGCCAGACCTGCACCAATATGGGTCTGGCCCCAGGCTATCAGAGAGAAGGGCAGCGCATTGCCAAGCAAGCCCATCATCATAAATGTGCGCCATACCTTGGGAGATTTGGGGATAGGGTAGCCAGAGACCAGCAATACCAGCCACAGGGTTAGGGCCGCTAACCCAACCCGCATTGTCACCAGAGTAAAAGGTGGCAGTTCGGAGATGGCAACACTGATAAAGAAAAATGACCCGCCCCACAGAAACGAGAGCAGCAGCAACATGCCCCAGTCTTTGGTACCCATACGTTGGTTTATCATTGGGTCATTCCTATTATTCTATTTATTTGGTGAGAGCTTTAGCCTGTTCTGCTGACTAAAACCTTGATACCCAAGAGCAGCATAGCGCCGCCGGCAACTCGATCAATCCAATGGCCCAGAGCCTGAAATCTATCTGTGACCATGGGCCTGGAAAGCAGCAGGGTTAAAAAAGAGAACCAGGCAAACTGAAGCACCATCATCCAGATACCATAAACCAGCAGATGCTGGGCTGGGGTGCTCTGGGACAGCACTATGGTAAATAGCGATATAAAGTAGATAGGTGCTTTAGGGTTAAGCGCATTGCATAAAAAGCCCAGGCCAATGGTTTTAAGCCCCGGTTGATCGGCCGCTGCATCGGTTGTAATAGCTTCAGCATTGCGAACTCTGGCTCTGAGGCCGCTAACCCCAAGATAGATGAGGTAGCTGCCGCCCAGTAGTTTAATCGCCCAGAGAGCTGAGGCAGAGTTGGCTATCACCGCCGCCAGACCAAAAGCGGAGTAGAGAATATGCACAGATAGCCCCAGAGAAATCCCCAGGCTGCACAGCAAACCAGCGCGTTTGCCATTGGACAATGTCTGCTGTGAGACCAGCACAAAATCCGGGCCCGGCGAGGCGGCAGCCAGCAGGTGGACTGTGGTAATTATGATTAAGCCCTGGGCAAGATCCATAGTATTCTCTAATTAGGCACTGAGATGCATCATAGTCAATTGTATGATTACTGCCTACAATAACCTGACTAGGCCACTGAAGGATATGGGTGATGGTTGAGCTATCTCTGCGAGAAAAAATCTATCGGGTAATCTTTGGCACTGATACGGCAGCGGGCCAGTATTTTGATATTGCCCTCATCTATATGATCTTGCTCAGTGTGCTGGCGATTATTCTCGACAGTATTGAAGCGGTGAACAGCCAGTATGGGCTGTGGCTATTTCGTCTGGAGTGGTTTTTTACGCTGCTGTTTTCAGTGGAATATGTGGCCCGAATCTACTCGTCGCCAAAACCACTGCGCTATATTTTTAGTTTTTATGGGCTGGTGGATCTGGTGTCTATTTTGCCTACCTATCTGGCGTTGATCTTCCCTGGCGCCAATTACTGGCTGGTGATTCGGCTGCTGCGTGTGCTGCGTGTCTTCCGGGTGCTTAAGCTAGTGCGCTATCTGTCAGAAGCTAATATTTTGCTGCGTTCTATGTATGGGTCGCGGCGCAAGGTGCTGGTATTTTTCACTGTGGTGCTGGTGCTTAGTGTGATCTTTGGCAGCCTGATGTTTTTTGTTGAGGGGCCGGAGCATGGCTTTACCAGTATTCCTCGCAGTATCTATTGGACCATTGTGACCATCACCACCGTTGGCTATGGGGATATTACCCCGCAGACGGCTATGGGGCAGGTGATAGCGACTCTGGCCATGCTGACGGGTTATTCTATTATTGCCATTCCAACCGGTATATTTACCGCTGAGATTGCCCGCGAGATGCACAATGAAACCAACAATCGCCGCTGTAATGTCTGTGAGCGTACTGGCCATCATCCGGAGGCGGAGTATTGTTACCACTGTGGGGTGACCCTGCCGGATAGTGCTATTTAGTTGCAAGGTTAGCTTGCAGTGGTTATTGCCGGCCTATAGCTGAGTGCTTCCTGATATTGAGCTGTGCCAGGGCTATCCAGTCCCGCCAAGTCGGCGATGGTTCTGGCGACTTTTAATATGCGGTAAAAACCTCTGGTAGACAGAGCGAAGCGGTTTATGGCCTGGTCCATTAGCTCGCGCTGTGGTTTGTTGAGTGGGCAAAGTTGATGCAGCTGCTGGCTGCTTAGTTCGCTATTGATGTTTCCCTGCCGTGCCATCTGGGTTTTTCTGGCAGCGCAGATACGCTGTTGGATAATCTGATTACTCTCTCCTTGTTGCTGCTCTTGCTGGGCTGGCCGATCTAATAATTGCTGGTTTTCAATGGCGTTGACCTGTACCTGTAAGTCTATTCGGTCCATTAATGGGCCCGATAGTTTGGTGCGATAGCGGCTGATTTGGTCTGGGGTGCAGGTGCAGCGCTGTGAGCCTAAATAGCCACAGGGGCAGGGGTTCATGGCGGCGACTAGTTGGAATCTGGCTGGGTAGCGGGTTTGGGCGGCAACCCGGGAAATAATAATTTCGCCGGATTCCAGCGGTTCGCGCAGCATTTCCAGTACCTGACGCTGAAACTCAGGCAGTTCATCGAGAAATAGTACGCCACAGTGGGCTAGAGATATTTCGCCAGGCTTGGGTGTGCTGCCGCCACCCACTATGGCCGCGGCGGAGGCACTATGATGGGGCGCCCGGAAGGGCCGATTTAGGCTATGGGCTGCGCGGTCGGTTTTTCCGGCCACTGAGTGAATGGCTGCCACTTCTAGTGCCTCGGAGTTATTCAGGGGGGGCAGTAAACCGGGTAAACGGCTGGCTAGCATGGTTTTGCCGGTGCCTGGGGGGCCGTAGAGCAACAGATGGTGGCCGCCGCTAGCGGCTATTTCGAGAGCCCGTTTGGCATGCTGGTGGCCGATAACTTCATTGAGCTGGGACCCTGTATTGCTGGGTTTGGCGGCGGTGGGCTGCCATGGCTGCAGTGATGCTCGCTGGTGCATATGGGCTGAGACTTCTAACAAATGGGTGGCGGGGAGCACGGTTAGTGCTTTGACCAAGGCGGCTTCATTGGCATTGCCGGTGCTGGTAATAAGCGCTTTGTTGGCATTGGCGCAGGCCATTGCTGAGGGCAGCAGGGCTTCAACTGGGCGCAATTCACCAGACAGTGCCAGTTCGCCAATAAATTCATGCTGTCCTAAAAGGTCCATGGGCACCTGCCCGGAGGCGGCGAGAATGCCGATAGCAATGGCCAGGTCAAAGCGGGTGCCTTCTTTGGGCAGTTCTGCTGGGGCCAGATTGATGGTGATGCGGCGTGCGGGGAATTCAAAGTGAGCATTGATAATGGCACTGCGCACCCGATCCTTACTCTCTTTAACCGCGGTTTCTGGCAAACCTACGATATGAAAGGCGGGCAGGCCATTGGAGAGGTGAACTTCTACGCTGACCAATGGAGCCTCGATGCCCAGTTTGGCGCGTGTGCGCACGGTGGCTAATGACATAACACCTGTTCCTTTTGGTGTATGCGATTCCTTTCTTGTCACGGGGTGATTGCGGAGGGGCGTTTATCCGTGCAGACAGCTGGTGGGTCGCTATGAGTTATTGTTTGGTTTGGCTGGCTTCCAGTTCGGCGAGTTGGCGTTCCAGTGCGTCGATCTTTTCCCGCGAGCGCTGCAGCACTGCGCGCTGGGCATCAAACTCTTCGCGGGTTACCAGATCCAACTTGCTGAAGGTGCTCATCATGGCGCTGCGTAGATGGCTCTTGGCCTCGTCACTGATGGCCTGGGCGCCGGCGAAGGTTTTGCTCAACTGGTCTAAAACTTCTCTGTGTAGGTCTTCTGGATTCATAAGGTGCTCCTTTCTGGCGCGTGCTTTGCAGCTTATGTTAACAAAACTTTGGTTACTGATGCAGGCCGGTTTAGGTGATAGGTCACATTAGTCCAAGTTGGTGCGTTCAGATCCGATGGGTGGCGCAATAACGCACCAATCTGGTTCAAATATGGGTAAGAAGCACGAGAATAGGCTTAATTTTGCTGGTTTTTAAGGTTGGCACGGTAAATGCAATGTTCATGGCGAAGCACAAAAAAACCAGGCACCTTCGCTCTGCCATTAACATTTTAACTTTTACAACTTTTTAATTTTACGTCTTGGGAGATGTACCTATGAAAGCTATAAAAACTGCAATTTTTGCTGCAACCCTTATGTCCGGCGCTAGTGCAATGGCTGCTGAAGTTTCTGGAAATGTGGCTCTGGGCTCAGAGTACTTTTTCCGTGGTATCGATCAGTCTGGCGGTGAAGCACTGTCCGGTGGCTTCGACGTTGCCTTCGATAGTGGCTTCTACGTAGGTACCTGGGCTTCTAGCATTGATTTCAGCGGTGGATTGGAGCTGGACTACTATGCCGGTTACGGCGGTTCTTTCTCTGACAGCGTTAGCTACGATGTGGGCTACCTTTACTACGGCTACCCACAGGGTCCAACCACTGAAGAGTTTGAAGAATTCTACGGCAGCGTCTCCTTCGCTGACGCTACTATCGGCTTCGCTCTGTCTGATGACTACTATGCCTCTACAGGTTCAAGCACCTATATTTACCTGGACTATGGCGTAAGCCTGAGCGAAGACTTCAGCCTGGGTTTCCACTACGGAACCATGAGCGCTGATGATCCTGCCAACGAAGCCGACGACTACTCGGTCTCACTGAGCACTGAAGCTGCTGGACTTGGTTTTGATCTGAGCTGGATCGATTCATCTGAAGATGGCGGGCTGTACGCTGACAACGAGTTTGTTCTGACAATTTCTAAGTCACTTTAATTTAGAACCTATCTTGCTCATTAAAAACGGGTGGCTTCGGCCACCCCATGGAGATAAACGATGAAATTAGTAACTGCAATTGTAAAGCCTTTCAAGCTCGATGAAGTGCGAGAGGCTCTTGGCGACCTGGGTGTCGCTGGTGTAACCGTAACCGAAGTTAAAGGCTTTGGCCGCCAGAAGGGTCATACCGAGCTGTATCGTGGCGCTGAATATGTAGTAGATTTTCTGCCCAAGGTTAAGTTGGAAATTGCTCTGGCAGATGAAATGGTAGAGAGCGCTGTTGAGGCGATCACTGCTGCTGCACAAACCGGGAAAATCGGCGACGGTAAGATTTTCATTACAACTCTTGACGAAGTGATTCGCATTCGCACCGGTGAAACCGGCGTTGAAGCGGTCTAACTTAAGGATTTTAAAATGACTGATGTATTTCAATTACAGTACGCTCTAGATACTTTCTATTTCTTGATGTGCGGTGCTCTGGTTATGTGGATGGCGGCTGGTTTTGCCATGCTTGAAGCCGGACTGGTTCGCTCTAAGAACACCACCGAGATTTTAACCAAGAATATCGCTCTGTTTGCGGTAGCCTGCACCATGTATATGGTCTGCGGTTACGCCATTATGTACGGTGGCGACATTTTCTTGAGCTCTATCACTGGCGACGGCGCTACTGGTTCTGAAGAACCAGCAACCTATGCTCCTTCTGCTGACTTCTACTTCCAGGTTGTGTTTGTTGCTACTGCCATGTCTATTGTTTCTGGCTCTGTTGCTGAGCGCATGAAGCTGTGGGCTTTCCTGGCCTTTGCGGTTGTTATGACTGGCTTTATCTACCCAATGGAAGGCGCCTGGACCTGGGGCGGAGCTCCTGTGTTTGGTATGTACACCCTGGGTGACCTTGGCTTCTCTGACTTTGCTGGTTCCGGTATTGTGCATATGGCTGGTGCATCTGCTGCTCTTGCTGGTGTTCTGTTACTGGGCGCTCGTAAAGGTAAGTATGGTCCAAATGGTCAGATAAATGCGATTCCTGGTGCTAACCTGCCAATGGCGACTCTGGGTACGTTTATCCTCTGGTTGGGCTGGTTTGGCTTTAACGGTGGTTCTGTACTGGCTACTGCTTCTGTCGAAAGCGCCAACGCTGTTGCTGTTGTGTTTATGAACACTAACGCCGCTGCCTCTGGTGGACTGATCGGTGCTCTGCTGGTTGCTCGTCTGCTGTTTGGCAAGGCTGATCTGACTATGGCACTGAACGGCGCGCTGGCTGGACTGGTAGCTATCACTGCTGAGCCTTCTACTCCTACCGTACTGCAGGCAACTCTGTTTGGTGCTGCTGGTGGTGTGTTGGTTGTATTCAGTATTCTGACTCTGGACAAGATGAAGCTTGACGACCCCGTTGGTGCCATCTCTGTGCATGGTGTTGTTGGCCTGCTGGGTCTGCTGTTAGTTCCTATCACTAACGAAGGTTCTACGTTCTCTGGCCAGCTAATCGGTGCTGCAACTATCTTTGTCTGGGTGTTTGGTGCCAGCTTTGTTGTCTGGGGTATCCTCAAGGCGACTATGGGCATCCGAGTTTCAGAAGAGGAAGAGTTCAGTGGTGTCGATATCGCAGAATGCGGTATGGAAGCTTACCCTGAGTTTGTCAGTGCAAAGAGCTAATGCTGTCCCCTGAGTAATTTAGAACATGTGTTTTAAATAGACTCTTTGTAAGTTTGCCGGAGCCCTTGGGGGCTCCGGTTTTTTTATGCCTGAAACTTTGTTCTATACTTTTATTGTGACGCTAATGCATTTTTGCAGAGAAACAGGTATCTTTACCCTGATACTTTCCATAGATAGATTTACAGAAGACTAAGAATTATGAAATTGATTACTGCTGTTATTAAACCGTTCAAACTGGATGATGTTCGCGAAGCTCTGGCCGATATCGGCGTACAGGGTATAACTGTCACTGAAGTGAAAGGCTTTGGTCGTCAAAAAGGCCACACTGAGCTGTATCGCGGTGCTGAGTATGTGGTGGATTTTCTTCCTAAAATTAAACTCGAAATTGCCGTTGGCCAGGATATGGTGGACAGCATTGTTGAGGCAGTTACTAAGGCCGCTGCTACCGGCAAGATTGGCGATGGCAAAATCTTTATTTCGTCGCTGGATGAAGTAATTCGTATCCGTACCGGCGAGACTGGCGAAGAGGCTTTATAGGCAGCGTTATCTTAAGCTCTCCCCGTGATTTGAAGCCCGCCCCCTGAGTGCGCATTAAATGCCTGGCCCTCAGGGGGAACCGCTGCGGTTAGAAACACTCCAATGGGTAATCAATCTTTAATAAGGATTTTATTGTGTTAATCAATCCTCTCCTGACCACTGCACGTTCAGCTGGTCAATATCTGGTTCGTGCCAAGTTGCTGATATGCGGCGTTATGCTATCTCTGGGGGCTTTTGCTGAGGTGCCGGCTGATATAAGTGATTCCATTGTTAAACAGCTTAAAGCAGCTCGCGCTGATCTTGATTATTCGGTAATCAGCCTAGCGCCGCTGGATGGTTTTTATGAGGTGCAGGTTGAGGGCGGCCCTGTGCTGTATGTCTCGGCCGACGGCCAATATTTCTTTGATGGCAGTCTCTACCAGGTTCGCCCCGGGCAGTTCGTTAATATCCGGGATTTGCGTCTCAATGCCAAGCGCCGGGAGATATTCGCTAGCAGAGATATAGGCGATATGATTATCTTTAAGCCAGCTGGTGCCACCAAGGCTATTATGAACGTGTTTACCGATGTGGACTGCGGTTACTGTCGCAAGCTTCACCGCGAGGTACCAGAGCTCAATGCCATGGGTATAGAGGTTCGCTATCTGGCCTATCCAAGAGCTGGTATTCCCTCAGAGTCTTATAGCAAGATTGCCACTGCCTGGTGTGCGGCTAATCAGCAGGATGTATTTACCAGAACTAAAAATGGCGAGAATATCCCCAGTGCTGTGTGCACTGATAACCCGGTGTCAGTGCACTTTGAGCTGGGGAAAAAGCTCGGTGTTACCGGCACTCCTGCAGTAATACTTATGGACGGCACTTTAATTCCGGGATATCAACCGGCTGCTGATTTTGCTCGCATACTGGGAATTAGCCAATCCGATAGCTAGAACTAGCAATTATTCCGTCGGCCTGGTTTCTTTGGCAGGTCGGCAAAATAAGCCTGAATATTTTCTGGAATAGTATAAAATTAGCCACCTTGTTGGGCCACTTCGCTGTTGGATTGGTTTCAACGCTTCAATTCGGCGCCAGTGGCTGTCGATTCACATTTTAAATAGCTTGGGGAAATAGGGTGCGATTGGTCAATATCGGCATCTGCGGATTAGGCACTGTGGGTGCCGGCGTGGTTAATGTTTTAGTCCGCAATTCGCAACAAATTAACTCACGGGCCAATTGCGATATCTCGATATTGCAGGTTGGAGCCCGCCGCGACAATCCAAACTGCGATACCGCTGACATCTCTGTCACGCGGGATATTTTTGATGTTGCCAAAAACCCCGATATAGATATTGTTGTTGAGCTGATCGGTGGCACTGATGTCGCCTATAAGCTGGTAATGACAGCGCTCGATAATGGTAAGCATGTGATTACTGCCAATAAGGCTCTAATTGCTCAGCATGGTATGGAGATTTTTGCTGCAGCTGAGGCTCGCGGCCTGATGGTCGCCTATGAGGCGGCGGTGGCGGGCGGTATTCCGATTATTAAGGCCCTGCGCGAAGGCCTGTCGGGCAATCGCATTAATTGGCTGGCTGGCATTATCAATGGCACCACAAACTTTATTCTCTCAGAGATGGACAGCAAGGGTCGTGAGTTTGCTGATGTGCTCACCGAAGCCCAGGAAAAGGGCTATGCTGAAGCTGACCCTACCTTTGATGTGGAGGGCATAGATGCCGCTCACAAGCTGGTTATCATGAGCTCTCTGGCATTTGGAATGCCCCTGAGCCTTGAGGGAATTTATACAGATGGCATTACCAGGCTCGAGCCTCAAGACGTGTCCTATGCCCGTGAGCTGGGCTATGCCGTCAAGCACCTGGGTATTACCAGGCAAACGGGCCAGGGCGTCGAGCTGCGCGTGCACCCTACACTGGTACCTGAGAGTTGCCTGATTGCCGGCGTTAACGATGTCTCCAATGCTGTGATGGTCAATGCAGATGCTGTGGGTACCACTTTGTTTTATGGGCCAGGTGCGGGCTCTGAGCCTACGGCATCTTCAGTGATTGCCGATATAGTTGATGTGGCACGGGCGATGAATACTGGTGCCGATACCTGGGTGCCGGCGCTGGGCTGCAATACAGCGGCGCTGCAACCTCAGGAAATTATGGATATTGAGGATATTGAAACCAGCTTTTATATCCGTTTCTCGGCGCTGGATAAGCCAGGTGTGCTCTCAGATATTACTGGGATAATGGCCAATGCGGGTATCAGTATTGAAGCCATTATTCAAAAAGAGCAGCCTGTGGGAGAGGATTACGTTAATGTGATTATTCTTACCAATGTCACCAAAGAGAAACTGCTGGATGCCGCGGTTGAGAATATTGAACAGCTTGAAACCGTGCGTGGAAGCGTAACTTTTATTCGTGTCGAACATTTGGATCAGTAAATGAGATTTGTCAGTACCCGCGGTGGTGGTGAACCGAAAACTTTTGAAGAGGTAATTCTTACCGGACTGGCGCCAGATGGCGGGCTATTTGTGCCTGAGCAGCTGCCGCAGTTTAGTCAGGAAGAGATTGCCTCCTGGGCCGGCCTGTCCTATCAGGACCTGGCACTTAAGGTAATGACGCCATTTGTCGATGGTGCTATTCCTCAGCATGATCTTAAAAAGCTGATCGACGATTCCTATTCAACCTTCCGCCACAACGGCATTGCCCCGTTGGTGCAGACCGGTCATAACGAATGGATTATGGAGCTGTTCCATGGTCCAACGCTGGCATTTAAAGATTTTGCTCTGCAATTCTTGGGCAATCTGCTGGACTACACTCTCGAGAAGCGCGATCAGAAAGTGGTGATTATGGGCGCTACCTCGGGTGACACCGGATCTGCGGCGATCGAAGGCTGCCGCCGCTGCAAGAATATTGATATTTTTATCCTCCACCCTGACAACCGGGTGTCAGAGGTACAGCGCCGTCAAATGACCACGGTGATAGCTGATAACATTCATAACCTGGCTCTGCAGGGTAACTTTGATGACTGTCAGAATATGGTTAAAGCCAGCTTTGCTGACCAGTCTTTCTTGCCCGATGGTCGACAGCTGGTGGCGGTAAATTCGATTAACTGGGCGCGCATTATGGCTCAGATTGTCTATTATTTTTGGGCTGCTCTGTCGCTGGGCGGCCCTGCGCGCAAGGTCTCATTTTCTGTGCCCACGGGTAACTTCGGCGATATTTTTGCTGGTTATCTGGCCCATAAAATGGGGCTGCCTATTGAGCAGCTGGTGATCGCTACCAACCAAAACGATATTCTCCATCGCTGTATCAGCGACAATGATCACAGTACTCGTCCGTTAGAGCAGAGCCTGGCGCCGAGTATGGATATTATGATCTCGAGTAATTTTGAGCGCCTGCTGTTTGATCTCTATGATCGCGATGGCGCTGCTATTGCAGGTTTAATGGCGGATGCCAAGGCAGGGCATATGGACTTAAATAATAGTGCCCTGAGTCGGGCTCGGGAGCTGTTTTCCAGCTATCGCTGTGATAACGAAGGCATGGTTAAGGTTATTCACGACACCTATGCAGACTGCGACTACCTGCTTGACCCTCACACCGCTATTGGTCTTGAGGCCGCCAGACAGTGCCGCAGCAATAACGCAACGCCTATGGTCACTCTGGCAACCGCTCATCCGGCTAAATTCCCGGATGCAGTGAAACAGGCTGGCTACCCGCAGGATCCTGAGCTGCCGCCTCATATGGCGGATCTATTTGAGCGCGAGGAGCGGTTTACAGTGCTGGATAATGACCAGTCTGCAGTGCAGCAGTTTATTGCAGAGCATATTACTGCCTGATTTGTTGGTCTTGGTCTGCGAGATTTCTGCGCGCTTGCCATATTGAGCGAAGCGAAATATCTCTGAGATCCTTCGCTCCGCTCAGGATGACTCGGGTTTGGGATTTAGGATGACTCGGGTTTGGGATTTAGGATGACTCGGGTTTGGGGTGGCTTGGTTCCGGGCTTCTCTCGAAAATAGGCTGCAATCTACAACTCCAATATTTCCACCAGACATAAAAAAACCGGCCCAAGCCGGTTTTTCCGCATCCAAACTACCATTAAGCCAATTGCTAATAAAAAGCCTTAGGCAGCCAGAGCTTTAACTTTGGTGTTTAAACGGCTCTTGTGACGAGCAGCTTTATTCTTGTGAATAATGCCTTTGTCCGCCATGCGGTCAATAACTGGAACAGCTGCGTCATAGGCGGCTTGGGATGCTGCGTGATCGCCGCTCTCAAGTGCTGCGTCCACTTTCTTTAAATAGGTGCGAACCATAGAGCGCAGGCTGGCATTATGCTGGCGGCGTTTCTCGTTTTGGCGTGCGCGTTTCTTTGCTTGTACTGAATTGGCCACCTGAATTCTCCTTTCAAAGGGGTCTCACTAAAGGCGCGGAAATATACAGGGTTATTTGAGGATATTCAACCCAAACTTATCCCTAATTTACAGTCATTTGCGCGGCTGGGGTAAACCTGTCGTGCATTGCTCTGAGCGCCGCCATCTATAGATTCTCGGTTTAGCTTGGCCAAGTTGCCAGCGATGGTTAAACTGCACCACTGCAACCTTCAATAAAGGCCGAATGGGTGACTCAAAATTCTCTGTCGGAACAGCCAAAGATCAAAGACAGCGGACTGCTGCGCTCCAGTGGCGTGGTTAGCTTCTTTACCATGCTGTCGCGGTTTATGGGTCTGGCGCGGGATATTATTTTTGCTCGGGTGATTGGCGCTGAGGCACTGGCCGATGTGTTTTTTGTGGCCTTTAAAATCCCCAATTTCTTTCGTCGCCTGTTTGCCGAGGGCGCCTTTGCTCAGGCCTTTGTGCCTATTCTTGGTGAGTACCGTGAAAAGGGCAGTCAGGCAGCCGTCAAGGCGCTGATTGATCGAGTGACTGGCACGCTGGGAATCAGCCTGTTGATCCTAACTTTGATTATTGTCCTGGCTTCTCCGGTGATGGCCGCTATCTTTGCGCCCAAATGGTTCTTTGATGACTCGGCCAAGTATGCGGCGACAGCTGATATGTTGCGCATAACGTTTCCCTATCTACTGTTTATCTCTATGACTGGTGTGGCCGGCGGTATTCTCAATAGCTACGACCGTTTTGCGGTGCCTGCTTTTACCCCTCTGTTGCTTAATGTCACCCTGATTGCAGCTGCGCTTGTTGCTGCGCCACTGTTTGCAGAGCCTGCCTATGCCCTGGCCTGGGGGGTGTTTATGGCCGGTGTGGTGCAGCTGATGTTCCAGCTGCCGTTTCTGCATCGCATCCATATGCTGCCAACCCCTAAGGTGGACTGGCAGGACAGCGGAGTGCGCAAGATTTTAACGTTGATGGGGCCGGCGATTTTTGGTGTCTCTGTCAGTCAAATTAACTTGCTGCTGGATACTATGCTGGCGACATTTTTGCCCACCGGCAGTGTGTCCTGGCTGTACTACTCTGACCGTCTGTCAGAATTGCCTCTGGGTGTGTTTGCGGTTGCTATTGCCACGGTGATACTGCCCAACCTATCGCGCCATCATGCGGCTGAATCTAAACAGGCTTTCTCGGAGACATTGGACTGGGCACTAAAGCTGGTATTGATTATCGCGGTACCTGCGGCTGTGGCTCTGGTGCTGTTGGCAGAGCCGATTCTCGTAACCCTGTTCTTTTATGGCGATGTTATGACTGCTCGGGATATGTCTATGGCAACATTGAGCCTGCGCGCCTATGCAGTGGGTCTGGTGGCCTTTATGTTGATCAAGGTGCTGGCTCCTGGATTTTTTGCTCGCCAGGATATGCGTACTCCGGTGAGAATTGGTGTGATTGCCATGGTCTCTAATATGCTGCTAAACCTGCTATTTGTTTTGCCGTTGCATTTCTACTGGGAGATTGGTCATATGGGGCTGGCGGCTGCAACCTCTGTATCGGCTTTTCTGAATGCCGGGCTGTTATATATTTTTCTGCGCAAGAATAAGATCTATTCACCCTCTGCCCGATGGCTGCGCTTCTCTGTGAGTTTGCTGTTATCTGTGGTCGCAATGGTTGCCGTGTTGATTCTGCTGGCTAATCAGTTAAATATTAACGACTCTGTATTCTGGCAGCAGCTGCTCTGGTGGCAGCGGGCTGGCAATATTGTTGCGCTCTGTTCGGCAGGGTTTATGACCTATATTGCTTGCCTGTTTATCACTGGATTCAGGGTCGCAGATTTGCGTGGCCCTGCCAAAGCAACTTCATCTGAGAACTAGATTCAAGGTTGCGTTGGGCCTGTTTAAATTGTCAGCACCAATCTGGTGCTATCCCTTACCTTTGGTCGCTTTGCTAGGTATACTCAGTCCCCTGTGCAGAGAGTAATGCCCTTGGCTTTAGAACCTAGCAAAATGACCTTTATTCGCGATTTGCAGAGCTTGCAGTCGTTCAATCAGCGATCAGTGGTCACCATTGGTTCATTCGATGGCGTTCATCTCGGGCATCAGACGATTCTGAATCAGGTTAAGGCCAGTGCATTGGATCTAGGGCTGCCCTCTGTGGTGATGACTTTTGAACCTCAGCCCCAGGAATTTTTCTCTGGGGAGAGAGCTCCGGCACGTTTGATGAGGTTGCGGGAAAAGGTCGATGCGCTGCTGGAGTTTGGTGTCGACCAGGTACTCTGTCTGCAGTTTAATCGTGCCCTGCGCAATCTAACTGCCAGCGAATTTGTGCGTTCGGTATTAGTAAATGGACTGGGCACTCAGCACCTGATTGTCGGCGATGATTTTCGCTTTGGCTGTGATCGCAGTGGCGACTTTAAGATGCTGTCTGAAATGGGTGCAACCTGTGATTTTATCGTACAGGATACTGCGACCTTAGAAATTGATGGCGAGCGTGTCAGCAGCACTTTGGTGCGGCAGAACTTAGAGCAGGGCAACTTTGATCGCGCCAGCCAACTGCTGGGTAAGCCTTTCTCCATCACAGGGCGTGTAGTTTACGGCCAGCAGCTGGGGCGAGAGCTTGGTTTTCCTACAGCTAATGTGCAGCTCAATCGCTATAGTGCGCCCTTGTCCGGGGTCTATGCTGTTTTGGTGGACATAGATGGCACTGTCTATCGGGGTGCAGCAAATGTAGGTGTAAGACCGACTGTGGGTGATTTACTGAAGCCCATTTTGGAAGTTCATCTGCTGGACTTTAAGGGCGATCTCTATGGTCGAAGAATTGAGGTAGAGTTTGTTACCAAGATTCGCAATGAAGAAAAATTTATTTCGCTGGATAAGCTTATCGAGAGCATCCAGCGGGATGTTAAACAGATTAGAGCCTGGTTTGCAGGCAACAGTGAGAATATAAATTAAGGCCGATATGAGCGACCCAATTGACTACAAGGCAACACTAAACCTGCCCAAAACTGACTTTCCCATGCGCGCCAATCTGGCTCAGCGGGAGCCAGGGATTCTCAAAGAATGGCACGAAACCAATCTCTATCAGCAGATTAGGGCGGCCCGCGCTGGTCGTGAACAGTATATTCTTCACGATGGTCCTCCCTATGCCAATGGCGATATTCATCTGGGCCATGCGGTTAATAAAACGCTGAAAGACATTGTGGTTAAGTCGCGCACCATAAGTGGTTACGATGCGCCCTATATTCCCGGATGGGACTGTCATGGGCTGCCCATTGAGCACAATGTTGAAAAGAAAGTGGGTAAGGCCGGCGTCAAAGTCAACTACTCTACTTTCCGCCAAAAGTGCCGCGACTATGCGATGAAGCAGGTGGAAGGCCAGCGCAAAGACTTTGTGCGCATCGGCGTGTTTGGTGACTGGGATAGGCCCTATCTGACCATGAACTTTGGGGTTGAGGCGGATATTATTCGCGCTCTGGGCAAGATCGCTGAAAATGGCCACCTGGTAAAGGGCTATAAGCCAGTTTACTGGAGTGTAGTCGGTGGCTCTGCTCTGGCGGAAGCCGAGGTGGAGTATCAGGATAAAACCTCGTTCTCCATCGATGTAGCCTATCCGGTGACTGATGCCACGCAGTTAGAAAAAGCTAGCGTTGCCCTCAGCGGCTTGCCTGGCGAAGGGCAGGTTAATGTTCTGATTTGGACCACAACACCCTGGACAATTCCTAGCAGTCAGGCCATTTCTATGGGTGCTGATCTGGAATACAGCTTGGTGCAATGTGCCACTGAGGCAGGGCCTGTAAGGTTAATTTTCGCTCAGGCATTGCTTGAGTCTGTGATGCAGCGCCTGGAGATTGAAGACTACAGAGTACTGGCTAGCTGCCAGGGTTCGGCACTGGAAAATCTGGTCGCTGAGCATCCATTCTATCAGCGTGATATCCCTGTATTGCTGGGTGATCATGTGACTACCGATGCCGGTACTGGCTGTGTTCACACTGCTCCAGATCATGGTATGGAAGATTTTACCGTGGCTGCAGCCTATGGCATTGGTACTCTTAATTATGTGATGGATAACGGTCTGTTCCGCGATGATGTGGAGCTATTTTCCGGTGAGCATGTATACAAGGTTGAAGAACATATTATTGAGGTGCTGCGCGAGCGAGGCAGCTTGATGGCCTGTGGCAAGTTTGTTCACAGCTATGCTCATTGCTGGCGTACTAAAACTCCATTGATCTACAGGGCTACACCCCAGTGGTTTATCTCTATGGACAAGAATGGCCTGCTCGATAAGGCCAAAGCCGCTATTAAGGATGTGGCCTGGCACCCGGAATGGGGTGAGGCGCGCATTGAAGGCATGTTAGATGGCAGTCCGGACTGGTGTGTCTCTCGCCAGCGTACCTGGGGTGTGCCCATTGCGCTATTTGTGCATCGTCAGACGGGTGAGCTGCATCCGCGCACCGCCGAAATTATTGAACAGGTTGCCCGGTTGGTCGAGCAGAGCGGTATTGATGCCTGGTACGATGCTGACCCAGTCGAGTTGTTGGGAGCGGATGCAGAAGATTATCAAAAGGTTACAGATACATTGGATGTCTGGTTTGACTCTGGTGTTACCCATGCCTCGGTGATAGGCGCTCGAGAAGAGCTGCGCTACCCGGCGGATCTGTATCTTGAGGGTTCTGATCAGCATCGCGGCTGGTTTCAGTCGTCTCTCAAAACCGCTATCGCCATCAATGGCACCGCCCCTTACAAGGCGGTTCTGACCCACGGTTTTACGGTTGATGAGAATGGTCGCAAGATGTCCAAATCGATCGGCAATGTCATTCCGCCGCAGAAGGTGATCAATGAGTTGGGTGCAGATGTGCTGCGGCTGTGGATCGCCAGCGCTGACTTTAGTGCTGAAATGACGGTGTCTGATGAGATTCTTAAGCGTGCGGGCGAATCCTATCGCCGCATCCGCAATACTGCGCGTTATTTTCTCTCCAATATAGATGGCTTTGACCCGGCGCAACATGCGGTTGACCACGCTGAGTTATTGGCGCTGGATCGCTGGGCCATTGACTGTGCTGCCCAGCTGCAGGATGAGATTATTGAGGACTACAATAATTTCCAGTTCCACCAGATCTATCAAAAACTGCACAATTTCTGTGTGCGGGATATGGGTGGTTTTTATCTGGATATTATTAAAGACAGAATTTATACCTGCGCCGAAGACAGCCTGCCGCGACGCTCTGCGCAGACGGCCCTATACCAGATTGCCGAGGCTTTTGTGCGCTGGATTGCACCAATACTCAGCTTTACCGCCCATGAGATTTGGGGCCATATGCCAGGTGACCGCAGCAGTTCTGTGTTTGTGGCTGAATGGTATCCACTGCAGCGGCTGGGTGATAGCGAGGTCATTAGTAAACAGGACTGGGCAATTATTTTGCAGGCCAAAGAAGCCATCAATAAGGTGATTGAAGATCAGCGCAACCTGGGCAATGTTAAAGGCTCTCTGGAAGCTGATATACAGGTATTTGCAGATGCAGCTCTGGCAGAGTCTCTTGCCAAGCTGGGGGACGAGTTGCGCTTTGTAACCATTACCTCCAGGGCTAGCCTGTCTGGTTTGGATGGCAGTAATGGCGCTGAAGACTCTGCAATGGAAGGCTTAAAGGTTGCCTTGCAGCGCTCTGCAGCTGACAAATGTGTGCGCTGCTGGCACTTTATAGACGATGTGGGCAGCAATACCGACCACCCGGAAGTCTGTGGGCGCTGTATCAGTAATATCAGCGGTCAGGCCGAGGCTCGACTCTATGCCTAGGTTGCAGCCGACTACATTATTCTGGTTCGCTGTGGCCGCCACGGTGCTGCTCTCAGATCAGTACAGCAAGCTGTGGATTATGGAACGCTATGCCTATGGTGAGGGCGAGTTATTTACTGGCTTTTTCAATTTGGTTCGCGCCCACAATTATGGCGCTGCATTTAGTTTTTTAAGTGATGCTGGCGGCTGGCAGCGCTGGGCCTTTAGCCTGTTGGCTGCGGTAATCAGTGTGGTGATTGCTGTTTGGATTGCCCGGCTACCTGTGCAGCGCAAACTTGAGGGTCTGGCCCTGGCACTGATTTTAGGGGGTGCGCTGGGTAATCTGTACGACCGTTTAACCCTGGGTTATGTAGTCGACTTTTTAGATTTTCACTGGTCAGGGCGTCATTTTCCTGCATTTAATATTGCCGATAGCGGCATTTCGGTAGGTGCGGTACTGTTAATTTTGGATGGTTTTATTAATAAGCCAGACAGCCAAACCACAGACAAAGATTAAGCAAGTGACTATGAGTTTACCTATTGATACAGGCACCAGCGTAACCCTGCATTTTTCCCTGGCACTGGAAGACGGCTACATGGTGGATTCCAATTTTGAGGGCAATCCGGCTACCTTTACGGTTGGCGATGGCAATCTGTTGCCTGGCTTTGAAGCTGTGTTAATGGGCCTGGTCGACGGTGACGAGCGCGAGTTTACTATAGCGCCACAAAATGCCTTTGGTCAGCATAATCCGGAAAATGTGCAGGCAGTTGAGCGCGGCAATTTTAGCGAAGAGGAGCTTGAGGTTGGTGCCATGTATTCTTTCCAGAACGGTGACGGTGAGTTGCCCGGTGTGATCGTGGAGCTGGGAGATAAAGAAATTATGGTGGATTTTAATCATCCTCTGGCGGGGCAGAATATTCTCTTTAAGGTGAATATTATCAGCGTATCGCCACAGCAGGTTCACTGATGGATATCAAACTGGCCAACCCCCGGGGCTTCTGTGCCGGTGTAGATCGCGCTATCGATATTGTTGATCGAGCGCTGGATATGTTTGGCGCGCCAATCTATGTGCGCCACGAGGTGGTGCACAATAAGTTTGTTGTGGATAAGCTGCGCAATCGCGGTGCGATATTTGTCGATGAGCTGGATGAAATTCCCGATGATGTGATTGTTATCTTCAGCGCCCACGGAGTCTCTCAGGCGGTGCAAAAGGAAGCCTCTGAACGCAATTTAAAGGTGTTTGATGCCACCTGTCCGCTGGTTACCAAGGTACATATCGAGGTAACGAAATACTCTGGTGACGGCATGGAGTGCGTTTTGATCGGCCACGCCGGACACCCGGAAGTTGAGGGCACCATGGGTCAGTATGATCAGTCTACGGGCGGCAAAATCTATCTGGTGGAGAATGAAGCCGATGTGCTCGACCTGGAAGTTAACAACCCCGAAAACCTGGCATTTGTTACCCAAACGACCCTATCTATGGATGACACTGCACTGGTGATTGATGCACTGCGTAAAAAGTTTCCACAGATTCGTGGCCCGCGCAAAGATGATATCTGTTACGCCACCCAGAACAGACAGGATGCGGTGAAGCAGCTGGCCATTGAATCTGATTTGGTGCTAGTGGTGGGTTCTGTAGCAAGTTCTAACTCCAATCGCCTGCGGGAGCTGGCAGAGCGCTGTGGTTGCGAGGCTCATCTAATTGATGGCCCTCAGGATATTCAGCCTGCCTGGTTGCAGAATACTAGCTCGATTGGCCTGACCGCTGGCGCTTCCGCGCCTGAGGTGTTGGTTCAGGATGTGATCAGCCGCCTGGTTGAGCTGGGTGCAAAAGCGCCCCGCGAGCTGGATGGTGTGGAGGAGAATATTAGTTTCTCTCTGCCGAAAGAGCTGCGCTCCTAGGTTCCCAAGCTCTATTCCATACTGCCAATCTGGGCAAATAAGGCTTTGGTGGAGGGGTCAAATTCGGCTTTCTCGCTGTTCTCTGCCAGCAATTCATTGGCCATCTTCTTACCCAGTTCCACGCCCCACTGGTCAAAGGAATTAATATTCCAGATGCTGCCCTGAACAAATACTTTGTGTTCATAGAGAGCAATCAGGGCACCAAAGTTTTTGGGTGACAGTTGCTTTAACAACAGCGTATTGGAGGGTTTGTTGCCGGCATAAAATCTATGTTGTTGTCCTTCAGGGGCAGCCTGTCCGGTCATTAGAGCGGAGGACTGGGCCAGCATATTGCCCAGCAGCACCCGGTGGTGCTCCTCATTGCTCAGGTTATCTTTGGCCGCTGCAATAAAGTCGATTGGCACGGTTCTGGTGCCCTGATGCAGCAGCTGGAAAAATGCGTGCTGGCCATTGGTGCCAGTCTGTCCCCAGAGAATAGCGCCAGTATCATAATCCACTGGTTCTCCGCTGAGATTGGTGGCCTTGCCATTGCTTTCCATATCCAGCTGCTGAAGATAGGAGGGCAGAAGTAACAGGCGTTCGCAATAGGGTATAACCGCTGTGGTTTCCAGTTTAAGGAAATTGCTGTACCAGATGCCCAGCAGCGCCATAATTACCGGCATATTGCTCTCTAGTGATGCCTGTTGAAAATGATTATCCATTTCCCGTGCACCAATTAGCATCTGTTCAAATTGTTCAAAGCCGATAGAGATAGCAATCGACAGTCCAATGCTGGACCACAGGGAATAGCGCCCTCCAACCCATTCGGCAAACTCCAGAATCTGATCTTCGGGAATGCCATAGGCTATAGCATTGTCTGGGTTGGCAGTTAGGCCAACAAAATGACTGCTGTTCTGGGCATTGTCCAGACCCAGTGTCTGTTTAAACCAATGGATGGCTGTTTTGGCATTTAGCAGTGTTTCCTGGGTGGTAAAGGTCTTGCTGGCCAGCGCAACCAATGTGGTTTCTGGGTTGAGCTTTTTTAAGGTGGTTAATATTTGGGCGCCATCTACATTGGAGATAAAGTGCAGATTAATATCTGGGTGGGAGTACTCTTCCAGAGCGGCGCAGGCCAGCTTGGGGCCCAGATCAGATCCGCCGATGCCAATATTGACAACATCAGTAATGGCTTTGCCAGTGCTGCCCAGCCATTGTCCGGCACGAATTTTGTCGCTGGCTGCTTTCACTGCCTGCAGTTGCTGCTTTACCTGGGTTACTCGCTCTCTGGCCTCGTCGCTGCTGGCATCTTGTGGCTCAGCGCGCAGAGCGGCGTGCAATACGGCGCGGTTCTCGGTGCTGTTAATGGGTTCGCCCGCGAACATGGCGGCACGGTGACTCTGCAGCGGAGATTGCTCGGCTAAATTGAGCAGCTCTGACCAGACTTTATCAGTCACCAGATGCTTGGAAAAATCCAAAAACAACTCACCACTGCTAACAGAGAATTTGTCGGCACGCTGAGAGTCTGCCGCAAATAAGTCAGTGATACGAACCTCGAGGGCAGTATCAGCCTCTGATGTGAGATTGGACCAGGCTGCGGTGGCAGTGGGACTGTAGGTTTTGCTGTTCATTTTTTGCTCTATTTCCTGTTTGAGACTGCTGATTAAAGGCGTAAAATCACCACCGGCGATAAACGCTGCTGTTATCGAGATTATTCGTAATAAAATTACATTTATTTCCAGTATAACGGATTAAGCATGGTTAATTTATGTAATTTTGTTACAATTAGCCCAACATCAATTCGGAGCCATTATGGGCCAGATTAACCCTCAAATAGCCGCTGTTACGCAGCGCATTATAGAGCGCAGCGCTTCATTGCGCGCTGATTATTTACGTCAGATTGCAGACGACTATAACAATCGTCCCGAGCGTGGAAAGCTAAGTTGCGGCAATCTAGCTCACGGTTTTGCCGCCTGTGGTGAAGAGGACAAAAATAGCCTGCGGATGATGGAGTCCGGCAATATGGCTATTGTCACCTCCTACAACGACATGCTGTCGGCTCACCAGCCCTATGCCACCTACCCGGACCAGCTTAAGCAGGCAATGCGCGATATTGGCTGCACGGCACAGGTTGCCGGTGGCGTTCCCGCTATGTGTGACGGTGTGACCCAGGGACAGGATGGTATGGAGCTGAGTCTGCTCAGTCGCGATCTAATTGCCCAGTGCACGGCCATGTCACTGTCTCACCAGATGTTTGATGGTGTTTTGGCTCTGGGTATCTGTGACAAAATTGTTCCGGGTCTGATTATGGGTGTGCTGAGCTTCGGCTATCTGCCAGCACTCTTTGTGCCTGCAGGTCCTATGGAATCTGGTCTGCCCAATAAAGAGAAGCAGCGCATTCGCCAGCTGTATGCCGAGGGCAAGATTGGGCGTGATGAGTTATTGCAGGCAGAGTTAGCGTCTTACCACAGTGCTGGCACCTGTACTTTTTACGGCACGGCCAACAGTAACCAAATGGTGCTTGAGGCTATGGGTTTGCAAATGCCTGGCAGTTCTTTTGTTAATCCGGAAAACCCCCTGCGCAAAAAACTGACCACTGAGTCTGGGTATCAGTTGGCCCGCATTACAGCTCTGGGCAATGATTACAGGCCGGTGGGTGAGATTGTCGATGAGCGCGCCATAGTTAATGGCACAGTTGCGCTGCTGGCCTCCGGTGGTTCTACCAATCACAGCATGCATCTGGTGGCCATTGCGAGATCGGCCGGCATTATCCTTAACTGGGATGATATCTCTGATCTATCTGCTGCTGTGCCGCTGCTGGCCAGGGTATATCCCAATGGTCAGGCCGATGTAAATCACTTCCATGCAGCTGGTGGCACTAGCTGTATGTTCCGTCAACTTTTGGATGCGGGCTATATGCACCCAGATGCCAAAACTTCCTGGGGCACTACTTTTTCCGATTTTACCCAGGAGCCAAAGTTAAATGACGACAATAAGGTTGTCTGGCAGGAGTCTCCGCTGGTGCCGCTGGATACAGATGTTCTGACCACGGTTGATAAACCATTTTCTGATGAGGGCGGTCTGCGCTTGATGAGTGGCAACCTGGGTCGCGGTATGATCAAGGTGTCTGCAGTGGCGCTTGAGAATCAAATTGTTGAAGCACCAGCCGTGGTTATTGATGCCCAGGACGATCTGGAGCCACTGTTTAAGTCTGGTTCACTGGATAGAGACTGTGTTGTTGTGGTGCGCTACCAGGGGCCCAAGGCACTGGGAATGCCTGAGTTACACAAGCTGACACCATTCCTGGGTACATTGCAGGACCGTGGCCACAGTGTTGCCCTGGTGACAGATGGTCGTATGTCGGGAGCCTCAGGCAAGGTGCCTGCGGCCATCCATCTGGTTCCAGAAGCTGCTGAGGGCGGTATTCTCAGCAAAATTCAGGATGGCGACATTATCCGCGTCAATGCAGTCACTGGTGAGCTGATGTTTATGGGTGATGCAGCTGAGCTCGAAGCGCGCGAGGCTGTGCCGCAGTCTGATGCGGGCCAGCGCGGCTGCGGTCGCGAGCTGTTTGCGGTTAATCGCAATAATATTAGCGATGCAGAGCAGGGCGCCTCCTACCTGTTTGGTGGAGCATAAGCTATGGGTACAAACTGGAATCTGGTTGCGGATATTGGTGGCACCAATGCAAGGTTTTCTGCGCTATTAGATAATGGCAGTCTGGAGACTGAGCACGAGTTTCATCACTCGGTAGAAGAGTATCCGCAATTTGCTGATCTAATCGATGGCTTGCTCGCAGAGATAGCTGAGGCTACTGGCTGGAATAATGCGCCAACCAATATCTGTTTTGCTGTGGCCTGCCCGGCGGATAGCGAAGAGATCTCGTTTACCAATAGTCACTGGAAATTTACCAAGACCCAGCTTAAACAGCTGCTGGGCTGTGAGCGCCTGTCAGTGATTAATGACTTTGAAGCCGTAGCCCATGGTATTACTGAGCTGGATGACAGCGACCTGGTAAAGGTGGGTGGTGGCGATGCAGTAGGCACCAAGCCGATTGGTATTCTGGGCGCGGGAACAGGCCTGGGTGTGGCTGGGCTGGTTCGCCATGCCGATGGCTATCATGTGGTGGACACTGAGGGTGGCCATGCTGACTATGCTCCTGTTGATGATGTGCAGAGCGCAGTGGTTAATTGCCTGCGCGAGCGTTATGGCCGCGTGTCTCTGGAGCGTCTGCTCTCTGGTAAAGGTATTCTGAATATTTATACGGCACTCTGCTCTATCCAGGGAGTAGAGGCTGAGTTTGAAACCCCCGCCGAAGTGGTAGCCGCAGCATTGGAGCGCAATGATGGCAGGGCACTGCAGACTTTAAATATGTTCTGTGAAGGAATGGGTTCTGCGGCCGGTAACTTGGCGCTGACCTTTGGTGCTAAAGGCGGCATCTATATCGCCGGTGGTGTTATTCCCCGCTTTCAAGAGTTTTTTATCAACAGTGGTTTTCGCAGCAAGTTTGAGGACAAAGGGCGTTTTGTCAGTTACTTGCAGCCGATACCTGTCTATTTAGTTACTCGCAGTAATCTAGGCCTTCTAGGTGCGGCGAAAAAATTACAGCAAATTTAAGGAGTTGTTAGTGCGCAATTTATTAGCTGGTAATCCGGTGATTCCAGTCATTACTTTAAATCGAGTAGAGGATGCAGTTCCTCTTGCTCAGGCGTTGATTGCCGGTGGCTTGAAGGTACTTGAAGTCACTCTAAGAACCGAGGCGGCTGTAGAGGGTATTCGGCAGATTGTTAAGCATGTTCCAGAAGCCATTGTGGGTACTGGAACCGTATGCACAGAACAGCAACTAAAGCTGTCTGAAGATCTGGGCTGTCAGTTTACGATTTCTCCAGGTGCCACTGAGGGTTTACTGAAGGCCGCGGCAAATGCTTCGATACCATTTTTGCCCGGTATTGCCACTGTTAGCGAGTTGATGCGCGGTATGGAGTACGGTCACCGCACCTTTAAATTTTTCCCTGCAGAGGCGGCTGGTGGCGTGCCAGTACTAAAGTCATTTGCTGGACCATTTGCAGATATTAGTTTCTGTCCTACGGGTGGTATTGGCTTGCACAATGTCATGGATTACCTGGCGCTGCCAAATGTATTATGCGTAGGTGGTTCATGGATAGCACAACCAAAATTGATTGATGATAAAAATTGGGCAGGCATAGAGCAGTTAGCTAGAGATGCTGTTGAGCTAGCAGGCTAGTCCGAAAACGGTTTAATTAGATATAAAGTCTGAATGTAGTCGATAACTACAGAGGTTTATGATGAGCAATAATATTGATCTGGTTATTTTTGGGGCCCGTGGCGACCTGTCCAAGCGCAAGTTGTTTCCTGCGCTGTACCAACTGGATAAGTCTGGGTTGCTTAGCGACAGCGTGCGCATTGCAGGTGTTGCCCGTGAAGATATGGACAGCGTTAGCTTTATCAAACAGATGCATAAGTCTCTTAAGGCAATATTGCCAGGCACAGATTGGGACGAGGCAGTGTGGAAAAAGTTTAGCCAGCGTCTGCAGTACATCCGCATCGACTTCTCTCAGAAAAAACAGTTTGCGTCGCTAAAAGATTGGTCGATAGAAAAACGCACCATGATTTACTATATGGCAACTCCGCCCAGTATTTTTGGCTCCATATGCAAGCATTTGGATGATGCGGGCTGTGTGGGCAAAACTTCACGTATCGTTTTGGAAAAGCCTATAGGGCACGATCTGAAAAGCTCTCAGGAAGTGAATGATACCGTGGGTCGCTACTTCCCTGAGCGCAATATTTACCGCATCGATCATTATCTGGGTAAAGAGACAGTACAGAATTTATTGGCCCTGCGTTTTGCCAACCGCATGATCAACAGTCAGTGGGACAATAGCTGTATTGACCATGTGCAGATCACTGCAGCTGAAACTGTGGGTATCGAGGGTCGCTGGTCCTACTACGACAAGGTGGGTCAGTTGCGAGATATGGTACAAAACCATCTGCTACAACTGCTCTGTATGGTCGCTATGGAACCACCAAACTCTCTGGAAGCCGATGAGATACGTGCCGAAAAAGTTAAGTTGCTGAGAGCGCTGAGCCCGATAAATTCAGGCAATGTAGTAGATCAGGCAGTTCGCGGTCAGTACTCCGCTGGCTGGATTGCTGGCGATCCTGTAGTGGGCTACATGGAAGAAGAGGGCTGCACTGGAGATAGCAGTAACAACGAAACCTATGTGGCGCTAAAAGTCTATATAGATAACTGGCGCTGGAACGGTGTGCCGTTTTATCTGCGCACCGGCAAGCGCATGAAAGAAAAGGTGACTCAGGTGGTTATAACCTATAAAGATAACCCCCACTCCCTGTTCCCTGAGACCGATGATGACGCCAATAACCGACTGATTATTAATCTGCAGCCCAATGAGGGCATTCAGTTGGAAATGGTGTCCAAAAAGCATAGTTTGAAAGAGCGAATGGGCGTTGAAAAGGGAGTACTCAATCTTGACTTCTTTGACTCAGAAGGGGAGTCCAGAATTCCCGATGCCTATGAGCGTTTGATTCTGGAAGTGATCAAGGGAGATCAGTGGCTATTTGTGAGTCGCGATGAAATTGAAGCCTCTTGGCGCTGGTGTGATACTTTGCTCGATGCTTGGGTAGACCAAAAGGTGGGTACCAAGGCCTATAGCGCTGGTTCTCTGGGGCCAGCCAAAGCTGAAATGCTGATTGAAAATGATAACCGCAGTTGGCACGAGGATTAAGTATGGACATGCTGGAATTTGAAAACACCTCTGCTCTGGATATAGAGCTGGCCGAAAAAGTTGTGGCTCTGTTGGCGGCGGATATCGAGGCCAGGGGCGCAGCTTCACTAGTGGTCTCTGGAGGAAGAACGCCTATGGGGTTTTTCCATTTGCTGTCGCAGCAGCTGCTGGACTGGAGTTCAGTTACTGTCACCCTGGCCGATGAGCGCTGGGTCAATGCTGATCACAAAGACAGCAACGAAAAACTGGTGCGCGAGAATCTGTTAATTAATGAGGCCTATCAGGCTAAATTTATTAGTTTAAAAACCTCTGCTGAAAATGCGGTGGACGGCGAGTCAGAGTGCGAACAGGCACTGGCCTCTGTTGGCCAATTTACGGTAGTGATTCTGGGTATGGGCGATGATGGCCACACGGCCTCATTGTTCCCCGGGGCTGATGCTCTAGCCATGGGCCTGGATATGAGCTCTGGCCGCACGGCTATTGCTGTGACCCCCACGGAGGCTCCTCACCAACGTATGAGTATGACATTGCCCAGGCTGTTAGATGCCCAGCAGCTGATTATTCATATTAGTGGATCGAGCAAGCAGGCTGTATTGCAGGCTGCGCAAGGAAGTGATGATGCTGCTGAACTGCCCATTCGGGCTATCCTTGGTCAGCAGGTCGCGCCGCTCTCAATCTACTGGGCTAAATAACTCAGCAGAGATTATGCGGGCCAGATTTTGGAGGTCTGTTTTAAAGTAGGCCATCCATGGCCTGGGAAGAGACGGTTTTTCAAGCTAGCGAATAACGTCGCCGACTCGAACAATCTTTAGGGTATTGGTGCCGCCATGGACATTTACAAAGTCCCCTTTGGTAATCAATACCAGGTCGCCATCGCTGACCGCAGCGTACTCACGCAATTTTTCAACGGCACAGTGATTAACTTCAGAGGGATCTAACTCTGAGGTGTCAAATGGCACTGGCACTACGCCTTTGTACAGCGCAGTGATTTCGCAGGTACCCAGCTTTTGAGCCATGGCATAAATAGGCAGAGATGAGGTAATGCGTGACATCAGCAATGGAGTAAAGCCGGTCTCTGTCATGCAGATAACTGCTTTCACGCCATGTAGATGATTGGCCACATACATGGCTGACAGTGCCAGTGACTCATCTATACGCTGGAACGTCTGATGCATTCTGTGTTTGGAGCGTTGAGCTAGGGGGTGTTTTTCTGCCCCCTCAATCACTCTGGCCATTGCCTTCACTGTTTCTACTGGGTAGTCGCCTACAGCGGTCTCTGCCGATAGCATTACTGCATCTGTGCCATCCAGTACCGCATTGGCTACATCAAAAACTTCTGCGCGCGTGGGTGTGGGAGCGCTGATCATTGACTCCATCATCTGGGTCGCGGTGATCACTACTTTGTTGGCTGAGTTGGCTGCCTCTATTAACTGCTTTTGCACGGCTACAAGGTTGGCGTCGCCAATTTCTACACCCAGGTCACCACGGGCAACCATGACTCCGTCAGCACTCTCAATAATGCCGGGTAAAAATTCATCGGTGATCGCCTCTGCCCGCTCAACTTTGGCGATAATATGCGCATTGCTGCCGGCTGCAGTTAACAGGCTTCTGGTCTCTTCGATATCGTCTTTAGACTGGACAAACGAGATAGCCAGATAGTCAGTGTTGAGTGCGGCAGCAGTTTTGATGTCGGATTTGTCTTTCTCGGTAAGAGCCTTGGCTGACAGACCACCACCAAACTTGTTTACGCCTTTTTTACTGGATAGCACTCCACCCTGAATCACACGGCAGGCGACAGCATGATGTGTTTTTTCACTGACCTCCAGAGTGAGGCGGCCATCATCCAGCAGCAGGATATTGCTCTGTTCTATATCTTCCAGCAGTTCCTGAGCAATAAATACGCTATGGTCATTGCCCAACTCTGGATCCAGCTGGCTATCCAGAATAAAAGTGCTGCCTTCACTGAGTTGAATCTTGCTGTCATCGGCAAAGCTGCCAATACGTATCTTTGGTCCCTGCATATCGCAGAGAATACCCACCGGAGTTTTTAGCTCCTTGCCTATACGTCTAATCGCCCGGGCACGCTGAGTATGCTCTTCAGCACTGCCATGGGAGAAATTGAGGCGAAAGACATTGACGCCAGCAATAATCAGATCTCTTATTGCTTGATCATCACTGCTGCCAGGGCCAAGTGTGGCCAGAATTTTGGTTCTGCGCGGCATAGATTACTCAGGGGCACTGAGCAGGGCGATGCTGTTATCGAGCATACGATTGGAGAAACCCCATTCGTTGTCGTACCAGGCCATTACCTTAACCAATGAGCCGTTGACGCGAGTTTGCAGCGAGTCAAAGTTACTGGAGTAGGGGATATGGTTGTAGTCGATGGATACCAGTGGCTCATCGCAGTAGCTCAGGACTTCGCTTAAGTCACCCTCGGCAGCCTGCTTAAGAATTTTGTTTACCTCTTCAACAGAGGTGTCTCTGCCGGCATTAAAGGTCAGATCGACCAGAGATACGTTAATAGTGGGCACCCGCACAGCCAGACCATCGAGCTTGCCCGCCAATTCAGGCATAACATCGCCAATAGCCACTGCAGCGCCAGTTTTGGTGGGGATCATAGATTGGGTAGCAGATCGCGCGCGGTAGACGTCTGAGTGGTAGACATCGCTGAGTTGTTGATCGTTGGTATAGGCATGCACGGTGGTCATATATCCAGACTCAATACCCATGGCTTCATGCAGTGGTTTTACCAGAGGCGCTAGACAGTTGGTTGTGCAGGAGGCATTGGAGATCACCTGATGCTGTTGAGTCAGGATACTGTGGTTGATACCGTAGACAACGGTGGCATCCACATTGGAGCCCGGTGCAGAGATAAGTACTTTTTTGGCGCCACCGGCAATATGCAATGCGGCTTTATCGCGACTGGTGAAGACCCCTGTGCATTCGCAGACCAGATCTACTCCCAGATCACCCCAGGGAATATTGGCTGGGTCGCGCTCGCAGAACCATTTAATTTCCTGGCCATTGATGCGGACCGAGTTCTCGCCCACTTCCACCTGCTGACCAAAGCGGCCGTGCACCGTATCAAACTTGAGCAAATGGGCGCTAATTGAGGCATCGCCAAGGTCATTGATGGCGACAATTTGAATCCTGTCCTGAAGGTCTGGGCGCTCATAGAGTGCTCTCAAAATATTGCGTCCGATGCGGCCAAAACCATTGATGGCGATTTTATACATAATTATTATCTTTTAAGTGTAGTAAACTTACGTAAATTATAGATTTAATGCCGGTTTTAATCAATTTATATTGGCATAAATTACGTAAAATTACATTAAATTAAAGCTTTCTATAGTTTTGTTGCAGAAAGATGAAATTTTGTTACAAAATGCTGTTTTATTGGGGTTTTTATGTCGATTAAATCTAGAATCAACTTACACTGTAGATAAATTACGTAACCAAATGTCAACCAGAGTTGGGACCTATGCATAGCCAGAATCTGATCAATATTATTACCGATGCCCTGCCGAATCTAAACAAGTCGGAAACCAAGGTTGCCAACATTATTTTGTCAGATCCAGATGCGGCGACTCAGTCCAGTATTGCGACACTGGCTAAGAAGGCCAGCGTCAGCGAACCCAGTGTTAACAGGTTCTGTAAGCGTTTTGATGCCGCAGGTTTTCCAGACTTTAAGCTCAAATTAGCCAAGTCGCTGGTCAGTGGCATTCGCTTTGTAAACCGCAATGTTGACCCCAATGACGATGTTGCCAGTTACACGCCAAAAATAATTGATAGCACTATAAATACCCTGGCTTCTGTTCGAGATAAAATCAGCTATACCAGGGTAAATCAGGTGGTAGACAAGCTTATTCAGGCAAAGCGGATTTACTTTTTTGGTCTGGGTGCCTCGGGTTCTGTGGCCCGCGATGCCGAACATAAGTTTTTTCGTTTCAACCTGCCAGTGTCTAGCCATGATGATGTGCTGATGCAGCGTATGCTTGCGTCCACTGGCGGGGCTGGAGATCTGTTCTTTATTGTCTCGCACACTGGCCGCACCAAAGAGATTGTTGAGGTGGCAGAGATCGCCAGAGACAATGGTTCCACGGTTATTGGTCTGACCGCGCCAGATTCGCCACTGGCGGCTATGTGCACATTGGCTATGGATGTTGATGTGCCGGAAAACACCGATGAATATATGCCTATGGCGTCTCGTATTGTGCATCTGGTTGTTCTTGATGTGCTGGCGACTGGCATGACATTGCGCCGCGGGCCAGAATTTTTACCCCACCTTGAAAAAATTAAAAGTAGCCTTAAGCCAACTCGTTATAAAAGCGACAGCTGATGGCTCTTTGTTTCTTAGGCTAACGGCTCTTGGTTTCTTAGGCTAATGGCTCTTGGTTTCGTCCGCTGATGGCTCTTGCTGATTGCGACGATTTCTGGTGAATTAGTGCCAGAAGGGGCAATTAGGTTGAGAACGCACGGGTAAATCTACTAGACTAACTCCCTTCTTATGCTGCCAACGTTTTCTAGTAAAGGGTTTCCCCTATGTCTGAATCTTCGCTTTACCCCGTCCCAGCCTCCTGGCGTGAGTCTGCCTGGATTAATAAGCAAAAATACACAGAGATGTATCGTCAATCTATAGAGCAACCCGACCAGTTCTGGACTGAACAGGCCCGTGAATTTCTGACCTGGGATAGCCCATGGCAGACGGTATCCAGCTATGATTTTTTGGCGGCAGAGGCAACCTGGTTTGGCGGCGGCAAGTTAAATGTCGCGGTTAACTGTATTGACCGCCATTTGCCCCAGCGGGCTGATCAAACCGCATTGATTTGGGAGGGTGATGAGCCCAGCGACGATAAAACTATTACCTATGCGGAGTTGCACGACCAGGTATCTCGACTAGGCAACGTGCTGCGTGAGCGCGGGGTTAAGAAGGGCGATTCTGTATGTATCTATATGCCTATGATCCCTGAAGCGGCCTATGCAATGCTGGCCTGTGCGCGCATTGGTGCTGTGCACTCAGTGGTTTTTGGCGGTTTCTCTCCAGAGGCATTAAAAGATCGCATTCTGGACTCTGATTGCCAGCTGGTGATTACCGCAGATGAGGGGGTTCGTGGCGGCAAAACTATTCCTCTCAAGCAGAATGTCGACAGTGCACTAGCTTATTGTCCCGCAGTGCACAGCTGTTTAGTGGTAGAGCGCACTTCTGGCGCTGTGAACTGGGAAGAGGGCCGCGATATCTGGTATCAGCAGTCCACTAATGCAGTTACTGCCGACTGTGCGCCAGAACTTATGGACGCGGAAGATCCACTGTTTATTCTCTATACCTCAGGTTCCACGGGCAAGCCTAAAGGCGTGCTGCACACTACAGCGGGCTACTTGCTGATGGCGGCCATGAGTCATAAATATACCTTTGATTATAAAGAGGGCGATATTTACTGGTGTACTGCTGATGTTGGCTGGATTACCGGTCATAGCTATATATTGTATGGTCCTCTGTGCAATGGCGGTATCTCGCTAATGTTTGAAGGGGTGCCCACCTATCCTGATGCCTCAAGGTTCTGGCAGGTGATCGACAAGCATCAGGTCAATCAATTTTATACGGCACCAACTGCGATTCGCGCGCTTATGTCTGCAGGCAACGAGCCTGTAGAGAAAACCTCGCGCAGCTCGTTAAAGTTGTTGGGAACCGTGGGTGAGCCAATTAATCCCGAGGCCTGGGAATGGTACTACAGAGTGGTGGGTGAGTCTCGCTGCCCTATAGTAGACACCTGGTGGCAGACCGAAACCGGAGCCCATATGATGACTCCTCTGCCAGGCGCTACCGACCTTAAGCCAGGTTCTGCATGCCAGCCATTCTTTGGGGTAGAGCCTGTATTACTGGATCCTGAGGGCACTGAAATTCAGGGTGCTGGTGAGGGGCTGTTAATGATCAAATCTTCATGGCCCAGCCAGATTCGGTCTGTATTTGGTGACCATAAACGCTGTATTGAGACCTACTTTAGTGCCTACCCCGGGTATTACTTTACCGGAGATGGGGCGCGTCGCGACGAAGATGGCTATTACTGGATTACCGGGCGTGTAGACGATGTGCTCAATGTGTCTGGCCATCGCATGGGTACCGCAGAGGTCGAGAGTGCGCTGGTGCTGCATGAGGCTATTGCCGAAGCCGCAGTGGTGGGCTACCCCCATGATATTAAAGGGCAGGGTATTTACTGCTATGTTACTCCGATGGCAAATGTGGAGCCCGATGAGGTATTGCTTAAGGAACTGGTGGCCCTCTGTGTTGCTGAAATTGGCCCCATAGCCAAACCGGATATTATTCAATGGGCTCCGGGTTTGCCGAAAACCAGGTCTGGTAAAATTATGCGGCGTATTTTACGAAAAGTGGCAGCCAATGAGTTGGATAGCCTGGGGGATACCTCAACATTGGCGGAGCCTGCAGTTGTCGAGGAGTTAATTGCAAACCGACACAACCGCTAGCCCGTAACTAGCACCAGTTTTGAGCCTTCAAGAGCAATATAACAATAACAGGTACGCTCTATGAAAGTTTTCGCTGCAATTGCCGTTGGGCTACTGTTGGGTTATGCACTACTAGCAAATCTGCCTGCCGCCGAGCCGGTTGAAGATATTGCTTTTTATAAGTCTAAGGCGGTGCAGGTGATTGCCCATGGCAATGGCCGGGCACTGCTGCCAGGCAATACGCTGGAAGCGGCAGTAAATGCCCTTGAGGTTGGCACAGATATCCTCGAGTTAGATATTCATCTGACAGCAGATGACCAGCTGGTTGTGCGCCATGATGACATGATTGACACCACGACCAATGGCACCGGGCTGATTGCCGAAATGACTCTGGCTGAAATTCAACAGTATGATGTTGGCTTCCATGAGGTTGATTTCCCCCAGCTCTCGTATCCCCCAGGCATTGTAGTTCCGACACTGGAGTCGCTGTTTGTTCGTCTTCCTGATAGTCGTTTTCTGATTGAGTTGAAGCCTGAGGCAACAGCTGCCGCGGACCATCTCTGTCGATTAGTCAACAGGTATAGCCTGGCAGATCAGGTTGTTATTGGGTCTTTCCACAGTTCTGTATTAAGGTATTTTAGGCAGATTTGCCCCGATGTACCCACATCTCTGGGACAGTCTGAGGTTGTACTGTTGGTAATTCTTAGTCGCTTGGGGCTGGGCCATTTATTTAGCTCACATGGTGTTTCTGTGCAGGTCCCGGTTGTCTATGCTGGCTTTGAGATTCTTACGCCGGCAATTGTCGAGGCGGCTCATCTGCTCAATATGCGGGTTGATGCCTGGACGGTAAATGATCCATTACTAATGCAAAAGCTGATCGATAGCCGGATAGATGGTATCATTACCGATAGGCCTGATATTATGCTTTCTGTGCTGGGTCGGTGAGATAGAGTCAAAGCCCGACTGTTAAATTAATATCGCATCTGATCCCAATATGGTCTAAAAATAATACATAGGCTGGATAGTAACGAGTGGCAAAATGGCGACCATGAAACTTGATATTAGCAAACAACTCGCGAGGCTAATGAGAGAGCGTAGGCTCTCCCAAAGCGCTCTGTCTAGAGCGACTGGAGTACCTCAACCTACTATTAATCGTATTTTGAGCGAGGTGACTAGAGAGCCGCGCCGCGACTCCGTGGTGCGCATCGCCAACTTTTTTGGCGTCACACCTGAGTCTCTCTACGGTCCACCACTCAAAAAGCCCGCAGAAGTAGACCCAGTGCCGGTAGAAGAGCTCTACGAACGCATTCAATCGTTGAGTGATAATGAAAGAGCCGCTCTTTTTGCCAAGGTGGCTGAAAAGTTTACCTAGGCTTGTCGCTAGCCTTATCAACTACCAGTTCTAGCAACTGCTGTCGCTGAGAATATGGCAGGCTTTCCAGCCAGGTTGCGAATCTCTCGAGACCGGCATCATAGGCTTCTTTAAACGCGTTCTTGTCATGGGTTTCGGACGTATTGATCACTGATATTTCCTTTATTATGGGTCTTATTTAGGTCCAACCTTGAGTCTGTCAACGTTGCGCCGATTTCAGCGCAACGTCTTCCATGAAACGGCACTCCCTCTGCCATTTGGAGGTGTAAAGTAATGGATACTGGAGAAAGTTCATATAATCCTGAAGAACTAATACTAAAGTATTAGTTGTTGCTCCATAGCCCTGATACCCCCCGTTACTGGCAATAGCGCCAAATTAGCCAGATTATGGGCAGATTAGTCGGAAAAATTAACTTGTTTTCTTCGATTAGGTCTGTATAAAAACCCTATGGATATTATTCTGCAAAGCTCTTCCGGCGCGGTCTTTTGGCTATCGGTCACCACAGCCTGTCTGCTGGGCGCCATGTCCCCAGGCCCCAGTCTGGCATTAATCATTAACCACTCATTATCTCAGGGTAAGGTAGCTGGACTCTGTGCAGCGCTGGCCCATGGTCTGGGCATTGCATTATTTGCTTTTGTCACTGCCTTTGGTCTGGTGGTTGCTGTAGATAAAAACCCTGAGCTGTTTGATGTTATTCAGATTTTAGGTTGTCTCTTTCTGCTCTATCTGGCCGTAAGACTGCTATTTTCACCGGTGAATAGAGATACCGATATCAGCATGGCAGTGCGATCCTCCTATCTGGCTGCGGCCCGGGATGGCTTTTTAATTGCGCTAGTCAATCCAAAGATACTTATCTTCTTTACAGCTTTATTTAGTCAATTTGTCACTGCGGATAGTTCAGATTGGGAAAAGCTAAGCCTTACCCTGATCGCCGGAGGTGTAGATGCGCTCTGGTATATGCTGGTGGTTTTGCTGGTGTCCCATTCCGGTGCAATGGTTAGGTTTCAGCGCAAAAGCTGGGTGATAGATAAGATATTTAGTCTGATACTCTTTGTTATTTCTAGCTACTTTATTAGCCAAATAATACGGCGTAGTGACTGGCTTGAGTGGCTTTAACTTGCTGTGATATTGCGTAAAAATTTTAAAAAGGATGTTAATCCATGACCTCATTTGATGCGCTCTTCCAGCTAGCTGCCAGCACCAGAGGCGGCCCCGAGGTATTTGAAGCAGCACTGCCTGTGCCCAAAACCAGTCAACAACTTATGGCTCAGGCTGATGATCGCTATCTGTCCATGATAGCGCGATGTATTTTTCGCGCAGGTTTTGTATGGCGAGTAATAGATAACAAATGGCCAGGGTTTGAAATGGCTTTTTCGCAGTTTAATCCGCTGGCTGTTGCACATTTTAGCGATGAAAAGCTGGAAGAGTTGGCTCAGGATCGCAGCATAGTGCGCAACTTCACCAAAATTGTCGCGGTGCGCAATAATGCGGTCTATGTATTAGATCGTCAGCGCAGTCATGGCAGTTTTGGAGAATTTATAGCCCACTGGCCTGAGGATAATATTACGGGTCTGTGGCTGGAATTAAAAAAGCAGGGCAGTCGCCTCGGGGGTAATTCCGGCCCTATGATGCTACGCAGCATGGGACGAGATACTTTTTTATTGACCAATGATGTCTGTCAGGCGCTGGTGCACCATGGGTTTATAAAAAAGTTTAGCCCCAATTCCCAGCGAGATTTAAAGTTGGTGGAGCAGGTGTTTGAAAATTTGCGTCAGGAGTCCGGCAGGCCACTGTGCCAAATTAGCCGCATACTCGCCTGTACTCTTTAGCAGCAATACCAGTGACCTGTTGATTGGGCCTTAGGGCCGGTGGTATTATAGCCGCGTTTCCTAAGGGGCGGTCAGATTGGCCTGAGAAGTACCCTTTGAACCTGATCCGGATTATGCCGGCGTAGGAATAGGACTACTAGCTTTTTGCCCTGCCCCCCGTCTTTGACTCCGGGTCTCCTTAACTAAAGTTACTGAGGCTCTATGAATTTCTATCAATGCAAATATTTTACCCTGTTATGTCTGTTAGCTATTGGCACTGGCAATGCGCTGCCAGCGTCGGCCGATCCTGTTATTGATGAAATTATTATCAGCGCGGATTTTCGCGCGGCATCTGCGCAGACTACTCCAGCGAGTATCAGTATTGTGTCTGAAGCACGGCTAATTGACCGAACCGCAAAGCACCTCGAGGATGTCTTAAATATTGCTGCAAATGTAAATTCAGCTGCTGGTGCATCCAGGGGGCGGTTTTTTCAGATCAGAGGAATAGGCGAGCGCAGCCAATTTAAAGAGCCTTTGGATTCATCGGTTGGTCTGGTAGTTGACAGCATTGACTTTAGCAACCTTGGCCTTGCCGGTAGTGTCTATGATGTCGAACAAATCGAGATTTTACGTGGCTCCCAAGGTACGGCTTTTGGCTCAAGTGCTCTGGCCGGTCTCATCAATATCAGCTCGGCTGCACCCACTAAGGAGTTCGAAGGGCAGGTTGATCTGGGTATGGGAAATTATGCATCTCAATCGATCGGCATGGTTGTCAGTGGACCGATCTCGAATAGATTGCTCGGGCGCATCGCTATTAGCAAAAATTCTGGCGATGGTTATATCAAAAATGATTTTAGCAATCGTGACGATACCAATAATATTGATGAGCTTCTGATGCGAGCCAAACTACATTGGACGCCAATAGATGCGCTGGATATAGACTTGACGGCAGTCTATATAGATACAGACAATGGCTATAACGCCTTCTCTCTTGAAAATACACGACGTACTCGCTCTGATGAACCAGGACATGACCGCCAAGAGTCGAGCGCGGTTGCCTTGAAATCTACCTGGCGTGGATCGCCTGCCTATCTCTTTGAAGCTCAAATTTCAGTTGAAGATTCTAATCTGGAATATGGTTTTGATTGGGATTGGTCGGATTTCGATACTTTAGGGGTTCGTGGTTTTGAAAATAATATTCGCGATAGAGAGGCCAAGAGCATTGATCTCCGATTTTTATCCAAGCCAGGCAATGAGATATTTGCTGGTGCAAGTTGGGTTGCTGGAGTTTACGCCTACGACCGCCAAGTTGATCTTAGTTACTCGGAAGATGCTGATTACTGGGGGGCATGGACCGGAAGCCTAAGCAGTGGTTTTGAATCCAGACGCTTCGCGGCCTATGGTCAGCTCGATTGGTCTGTCGGCGATCACTGGATGCTTTCACTGGGATCCAGAGTCGAACATTTCGACAATCAATATACCGACAGTTATGGCGTGGCCGGCGAAATCGCCGACGACCTTGTTGGCGGAAAGTTAAGCCTGCAATATATTATTGATGACAGCGCTATGGCTTATGCCAGCGTGACTCGAGGTTACAAAACCGGAGGTATAAATTCCGATGCAATGGGCAAGGCCTTGGTTAATGAAGATGCCGCGAGCATAGCCTTCCTGCAAAATCACCTAAGCTATGACGGGGAGGTTGCTCTCAACTATGAGGTAGGCCTTAAAAGTTTTCATCTTGAGGACAGCCTTACAGTTAACCTGACCGCTTTTTATATTGATCGCCAGGACATGCAGGCCAGTGTGGCGTTTGAAATTAGCACAGCTAACTGGACAGCTTACCGAGAGAATATTCAGGGTAGCAATAACTATGGGCTGGAATTAGAACTTGATTGGCAGGCTAGCGAGCAGTTGCGACTGTTTGCCGGGGTGGGTGTTTTGGACACTCAACTCGGCGATCTTCAGGTTCTCGATGTCAATGATGAGGTTTTAAAGCAATCTGGCCGAGATCAGGCTCATGCCCCCGGCTATCAGTTTAATGCTGGTTTGGAATATGGGTTTATGCAGCACTATTCGGCCTCCATACAGGTAGATGGCAAGGACAACTTTTATTTCTCAAATAGTCATAATCAGCAATCGGATGCTTATGAACTGGTGCATGCGAACCTTAGCTATAGGCAGGGTGCAGTTACGATATCAGTCTGGGGGAGAAATTTGACCGATAAGGATTATCAGGTTCGCGGTTTTTACTTTGGTAACAACCCTGCTAATGGCTGGATTCCCGAGTCCTATATCCAGTTTGGCGAGCCGAGAGTATTTGGCTTGAGCGGTAAATATGATTTTTAATCATCAATTACTAACAAGGAGAGCAGAATGCAGGTAACTATTGATATCAGTATGTATCCCAATCGTGAAGATTTTATTCCGCCCATCAAAGGTTTTATTGACAAGATCAACAGGTTCGACAACCTTAAGGTAACGACATTTCCCACTAGCACAGTGGTACAGGGAGACTTCGAATCCGCGATGTCTGCAGTGCAGGATACGATTTCTGACTGCTATCGGGAATTTAATATGGCTATCTATGTGGCCAAGATAATTCCCGGTTACGAGGCGCTCTAGGCTTGTTTGACTGGGTGGGTCTCGAGACAGTGGCGGTGGCATTAGCTATTGGCTATCTGCTGTTAGCGGTAAGGGAGAATATTCTCTGCTGGTACTGTGCTTTCTTTAGTACAGCCATCTATGTGTGGATTTTTGGCGATGTAAACCTGTATATGGAGTCAGCGCTGAATATCTACTATATGGCAATGGCCCTGTATGGCTGGTATCAGTGGCAATACGGTGGCTCAGGTCAAGAGGGGGTTGCTATTTGCCGTTGGACAGCTGCTCAGCATATTCAGTGGGGGGCATTGATTTTATTGGTGAGTTTCATTTCCGGGTACTTTTTAGCCCAGAGTACTGATGCTCGTTTGCCCTATGTTGATTCATTTACCACCTGGGCCAGCGTGGTAACCACCTGGATGGTCGCTCGCAAAGTCCTCGAAAACTGGCTGTATTGGATGCTGATTAACTCGGTTTCCATTGGCCTGTTTATTGACCGGGAGCTCTATCAAACCGCGGCAATGCTTGGGGTATACTTGCTGTTATCCCTGATCGGTTACTTTGCCTGGAGAAAGACCTATCTTGAACAGAACCCAGACAGTATTGCAGCTAGCCCTGTCTAGTTGGCATGACTGGAATACCAGTGGTCTTGAGGCCCTTGCAGCAGAGCCAGAGGTGGTCAGCGAACTTTTTGGTGGCCGCACCAATAAAACCTTTTTGGTCTCCAGCGGCGACTTTCGGGCAGTGGTCAGGGTTAACTCCCCTGACGCGGTTAAGCTGGGCATTGATCGACAGCGTGAAAAACGTATTCTGCAACTGTTACAACCCACTGGGCTGGTGCCCAAAGTTTTATTTATCCATGATGATTTTTTAGTCTCTGAGTTTATCGAAGGCAGTTCTTTAACTTATAAAAGCTTAAAAAACAGTCATTTTATGGGGTCCCTCTCCGAGGCTCTGGCTGTGATTCAGTCGGTAAAGATGGCTGATGACAGCCCGCGCAACTATCTTGACTACTGTCGGCAATATCTTAACCAGCTGTCCGAGGTCACAGTATCACCTGTGGTGGTAGAGCAGATAGAAGAGGCGGCCAGAGCGGTTGACGGGGAGGCCTGGGAGCCGGTAATTTGCCACCATGACATGGTGCCTGAGAATATTATTGTCAATGACAGAGGGCTGTTTATTATAGATTGGGAATATGCGGCTCTGGGTCATCCGGGACTGGACTTTTTGCGTCTATACGGGGCGGACTATGCGTCCTTAGACAGCCAAAAAGAGTCTCTGCAGTCCCTTTTTAAGGTCAAGCAGGCGATGGATAAGCTGTGGTTAGCGGTGCAACTTTAGGGTTCATTGATAGAACCTATTGATAGGATAATGAGATGAGTGATCAAGACTATAATCAGTTGAATGCTGAAGAGCAGTATGTGATCTTGCACAAGGGCACAGAGCCGCCATTTGTCGGCGAGTATACCGACAACAAGACCCAGGGTCTGTATAAGTGCAGGCAGTGCAATAGACCGTTATACAGGTCCGAGCACAAATTCCCCTCACACTGTGGCTGGCCAAGCTTTGATGATGAGATTGAGGGTGCGGTGCGCCGTGAGCCCGATGCAGATGGCCGGCGAGTGGAGATTGTCTGCGCTAACTGCGATGGCCATCTGGGGCACGTATTTGAGGGTGAGGGCTTTACCGATAAAAATATACGCCACTGCGTGAACAGTATCTCTATGCTATTTGTTGCGGCGGACTGATACCCGGCTCCGGGCTTAGATTTTAATCTCGAAAGTTTTTAAACTGAAAGGGCTGGCCCAGATCTGCCTCGCGTACCATGGCCATTACGGCTTGCAGGTCATCGCGTTTTTTGCCGGTCACGCGTACCTGATCACCCTGAATAGCAGCCTGTACCTTAAGTTTTTGATCTTTGATCAGTTTGACAATCTTTTTACAAACTTCAGAGCTGATCCCCTGTTTAAAGCTGACTTCCAGAGAGAACGACTTGCCACGATGCACAGATTCATCATCACATTCAATCACTCGGGGATCGATCTTGCGCTTGATCAACTGGGCGCGAAAAATATCCAATAATTGCTGACATTGAAAGTCGGCTTCCGTTTTAATGGTCACTATGTCATTGGCGAGGCTGATACTGGCATCAACACCGCGAAAGTCGAATCTTGTCGACAATTCTCGCTCAGCGTTATCTGTGGCGTTGAGGATTTCAGCGGTATCAATCTCGGAAACAATATCGACGCTTGGCATGGTCTGACTCTCTGCTGGATTTAAGCTATGATTTTAAACCACTCTGTATTGCCCAGGCCAGCCCAAATAAAATAAGTAGGGAACTCCGAATGATGAATCAATATTGTGTTTGCGGCAGCCAGCAGCGGTTTTCTAAGTGCTGCGAGCCGTTGTTAAAAGAGGTGCAGCCCGCTATCACGCCAGAGCAATTAATGCGCTCAAGATACAGTGCCTATTCACTGGGTGGCTATGGTGAGTATCTGCTCAAGACTTGGTTTGCGCCCATGGCCAGCGATCTCTCGGCTGAAGAACTCTCGAAATCAGATACTGAATGGCTGAGTTTAACCGTGCTGGGTTCAGGCACCAGCGGCAATAGCGGCTGGGTAGAATTTAAAGCTGTATACAGAGACAACCAACGGTCTGTTGAGATGCATGAGAAATCTGTATTTACCCTACAGGGCAACCGCTGGTTTTATATAGGCGGGGAAGTATCCCGCAACCAGATATAGCTGTGCTGGATCACCAGGATTACTCGGCGGGTTTGACCAGGCGGCCAAACAGAATGCCAATTTCAAATAGCAGCCACATGGGAATGGCAAGCAGAGTCTGAGAGATAATATCCGGCGGTGTTAGCAGCATGCCCAATATAAAGCAGAGCACAAATACATAGGGGCGCTTCTTGGCTAGATTATCTGGCTCTACTACACCCATCCAGGAGAGAATTACCACAGCTATAGGAATCTCAAAGCTGAGTCCAAAAGCAAAAAACAGCTTGAGTACAAAATCCAAATAGCTGCGAATATCTGGCATTACGCTGATGCCTTCCGGGGCTATGCTGGTAAAAAACATAAATACCAGTGGGAAGACCACATAGTACGCAAAGGCCATGCCACCATAGAACAGCATTACGCTGGAGAAAAATAACGGCAGCACAATTTTCTTTTCCCGCTTATACAGCCCCGGAGCCACAAAGGCCCAAACCTGATAGAGGATATAGGGCATCGCGGCAAACATCGATAACACCAATGTCAGCTTAAAAGGAGTTAAAAATGGTGAGGCGACTTCTGTAGCAATCATGGTGGAAGAGTCTGGCAGAAACGCTCGGATAGGCTCAGAGATGTAGAGATAGAGGTCTTGGCTGAAGGCGAACAGGCCTGCAAAAATCACCAGAATCGAAATAAAAATACGCAGCACACGGTCGCGAAACTCAATCAGATGGGCCATAAATGGCTGTCGATCAAGGTCCTCTTGTTCGTCCTGGAGGCTCTCGTTGCTGGAGGGTTCACTCATGATTTATCGGTTTCCGACGACTGCACTGCGTCTTTGATCTCTGCAGCGGCGCTGTCTAACTCAGCAGTGCTGTCGCGCAGGCTATTTTTAAAGTCTGCTTTGCTGTTTTCCAGATCGCGCAGTATTTTCTCATTGTGCAGTTGGCGGCGGACTTCGCCCATGCCCACTTCACTCTCTAGCTCGGTGCGGGCGGAAGAAATCATTTGCTTGAGTCGACCGAGCCACAGGCTAATGGTGCGGACAGTTTCAGGCAGGCGCTCCGGACCCATTACAATCAATGTAATAACGGCGATAACCAGAAGCTCAGAAAACCCTATATCAAACATGGGTTATTCTGCGGTGTCTTTTTTCTCAGTGCTGGCATCAGCTTCTTCTGCAGATTTGTTCTCTGCAGAGGTTTCGGTGTCACTGGCTATACCATCCTTAAAGCCTTTTACCGCACCACCCAGATCTGAACCTATGTTGCGCAGCTTCTTAGTACCAAAAATCAGCGCCACGATCACCAAAATAATTAATAACTCTTGCCAACCAAAACCCATGTTACCGCTCCTTATTTATTGTTCGCTGAGCCTTCTCGTCAAGGCCAGATAAATCAAATCGTTTGTTTAGCTCTGTGAGGACTGCACTGGCATCCTCGCCCAAATGAGACAGCATAACCAGACTGTGAAACCACAGATCAGCAGTCTCATAAATTAGTTTTTCGTTGTTGCCAGACTGTTCGGCATCGCGAGCCGCGAGAATAGTCTCAACGGATTCTTCGCCAACTTTTTCCAGTATTTTATTAAGCCCCTTGGCGTGCAGACTGGCCACATAGGACTCATCTGCCGAGGCCTGTTTGCGAGCCTCCAAAACTTCGCTTAGCCGATGTAAAACAGAGTCATTCATGAATAAATATCCCTGGGATCTTTGATAACTTCATCTACGGCCTGCCATTGGCCATCGCGCAAAACTGAATAGAAACAAGAGGCTCTGCCAGTGTGGCAGGCAATGCCACCGAGCTGTTCAACATGCATCATAATCACATCATTGTCGCAGTCGAGGCGCAGTTCCTTGAGCAGCTGCATATTGCCTGACTCTTCGCCTTTACGCCAAAGCTTGTGACGCGATCTGGACCAGTACACAGCGCGGTTTTCTTTGACCGTGAGCTCCAGAGCCTGCCGGTTCATCCAGGCAACCATCAGTATCAGGCCAGATTCAGCATCCTGGGCTATGGCAGGAGCCAATCCGTCCGAATTCCAGGCTATTTGGTCTAGATAGTTAGTCATGGCTGCAGTATAGCGGAACTCAGCCTAGCGCAGTAGTAGTAACAGTAGACCCATCCCACCCAGAATCAGGCTGCTGGCAGGAATCTGGCTGATGGGCTCGGCCCAGTGAGGAGAGGCCAAACCTATGCCTATACCAAGCAGCGCAGCGCCGAATCGATTTATCATTCTGCGAGGCTTAGATGAGGACTTTTCTTTGGCCACAGGTGACGGAGCAACAGTGCTGATCGGCGACTGCTGCATATTTTGCAGGGCCTGAAAAATCAATGGTGGTATCTGTGGCAGATGTTCCAGCCAGTCGGGCACATGGCGCTTAAACTGTTTAAAAATGCTCTTTGGCGAATAGCGATCTTTTAGCCATTTCTCCAAAAATGGCTGCGCTGTGGTCCAGAGGTCCAGCTGGGGATACATCTGCCGGCCCAGACCTTCAATATTGAGCAGAGTTTTTTGCAGAAGTACCAGTGACGGCTGCACCTCCATGTTGAATCGTCGAGCGGTGTTAAACAGGCTGATAAGCATATGCCCCAGTGAAATTTCATTCAGTGGGCGCTCAAAAATCGGTTCACAGACCGAGCGAATGGCCCCGGTAAACTCATTGACCGGGGTGTCGGCTGGCACCCAGCCAGAGCGAATATGCAACTCTGCTACCTGTCGATAATCGCGCTTAAAAATCGCCAGCAGATTGCGTGCCAGATAGAACTGATCGTCGCTGGACAACGAGCCCATAATGGCACAGTCGATAGCCAGATAGCTGGGCGACTTGGGTTTGCTGGCATCGACAAAGATATTGCCCGGATGCATATCGGCATGAAAGAAATTATGCTCAAACACCTGGGTAAAGAAGATTTCAACACCCCGTTCCGCCAACAACTTCATATCCACGCCGGCGGCCTCCAGGTCAGCCATATTGGTGACTGGAATGCCGTAAATACGCTCCATAACCAGCACATTTTCGTTGGAGTAGGGCCAGTGGATTTCTGGCACATAGAGCAGAGGTGAGTTTTCAAAGTTATGGCGCAGCAGCGAGGCATTGGCACCCTCGGACTGCAGATTTAACTCCTCGAGAATTACCATTTCGTAATCTGCCACCACCTCCAGAGGACGCAAGCGACGGCCATCCTCACTGTATTTGGCCAGCAGGCGAGCCAGGGTATACAGCAGGGCTATATCTTTGCGAATGGTTTTTTCAATACCTGGACGCACCGCTTTTACTACCACATCTCGGCCATCGGTGAGAACGGCTGCATGAACCTGAGCCACCGAAGCAGAGGCCAGCGGTTCCGCCTCAAAACTATGGAACAGATTATCGACGGTATCCTCGAGGGCTGCCTCTATATTGGCTTTGAAGGTAGTGGGTGAAAAGGGCGGCACATTGTCCTGCAACTGCGCCAGTTCCGTGCAGATATCTGAGGGCACCAGATCTGGCCTAGTGGATAGCAGCTGGCCAAATTTAATAAAGATGGGGCCCAGCTCTTCCAGCGCCATGCGCAGGCGCTCGCCACGTGGTGCGCTGTTGCCGCCAAATAGTGCCGCTGGCGCCAGCAGAGCGCGCATGGAAAAGGGCAGGCTGTCTTTGTCTAACAGCTTATCGAGGCGATATTTACCCACCACTCGGGCAATTTTGGCTAGGCGGCGAAGGCGCATCACTGGCTGATTTTTCCCTCTTGAAGACTGAGACGTAGTTTATTAGCCCTGGCTGCCAGGCGATCGACATCTGTGGACAGATGGCGCACAGACTGCACAAAACCCTCATATTCATTTTTGCTTGGGGCCAAGCGCAACTCTTCCTGAGATACTTCGGCCAGAGCAGACTGGGCGCGCTTTACCGCCTGGCCACGAAATTCGGCAGAGTTGCGAATGGTCTCACCCAGCAGATGTGCGGGAACATCACCAATTAATTCGGCCAGTGCGGCCTCCCAGTCGACATCCAGCCCTGCCAAAATATGATTGAGCTGACGCAAAACCTCCAGATTACCGCTGACATTGACGCCAGTACCGGAGAGGGAAACCATCTCGCCGGAATTGATTGCCATTGCGACGAGAGAGACCAATGTGCCTGTTACGGTCACGTTAGCATCGTCTTGCCAGTTACTGTGCAGCATAAGTCCAGTGGCACTGGGCTCCACAGCAATGCGCAGAGGTGGCATGGAGCTATCCACCAGCAGTACTTTGCCCTCTAGAGCTCTAAGTCGCTCGGCTGAGGCTGGGTCATGTACCAGGGTGGCATTGACAATTTTCTCAGCGCCCTCCAGGGCAGCTGACTGCAGAGCGGCAAATATCACTAGGGTTTAACTCCCCGGTGCAGGGCCACTACGCCACCGGTCATATTGTGGAAGTCGGTATTGGCAAAGCCTGCGTTATCCATCATATCTTGTAATGTTTGCTGGTCTGGATGCATGCGAATGGATTCGGCCAGGTACTGATAGCTGTCGGCATCGCTGGCAAAAAGCTTGCCCAGCTTGGGCAGAATATTGAATGAATAGCTATCGTAGACTTTGGATAACAGCGGGTTGCCTGGCTTGGAAAATTCCAGCACCAGCAGCCGGCCCCCCGGTTTTAATACTCGCAGCATAGAGCTCAGCGCCAAGTCTTTATCGGTGACATTGCGCAGGCCAAAGGCAATGGTAATGACATCAAAGGTATTGTCTGGGAAGGGCAGATACTGGGCATCCGCCTGAGAGAATTTAATATTATTGACCACGCCGCGATCGATCAGACGATCGCGCCCAACCCTGAGCATTGAATCATTGATATCGGCCAGCACCACTGTGCCCTCTGGGCCAACAATGCGTGAGAATTTTGCGCTTAGATCACCTGTGCCACCGGCAATATCCAGTACCGAGTTGCCGCGGCGCACCCCGGACATCTCGATGGTGATACGCTTCCATAGGCGATGCACACCGCCTGACATCAGATCGTTCATCAGGTCGTATTTGCCAGCAACAGAGTGAAAGACCTCGGCCACTTTGCCAGCCTTTTCTTCAGTGTTGACGGTTTTGTAACCAAAGTGGGTAGTTTTATCAGACATTGGTGCAGTTACTCGAAAATCTCTAGAAACAGGGCGCCTATTGTAGCCCTAGTTGGGGTATTTAGGTAATTTAGGCAGCCAGATAACTTAAGACAGTTTGACTACCTGGGTATCTGGATCGCGGGACTGGTTGGCATCGTGCAGGCGCTGCAGATAGTCGGCCCAGTTAGGAGTTTGATTGGAGCCCAGCTCAAACAGGTAGTCCCAGGTATAGATACCCGAATCATGGCCGTCGTCAAAGCTGATCTGAATGGCGTAATTGCCTGATTGCTGGATAGAGGCAATCTTTACCTGACGTTTGCCAACCTGCAGTACCTCTTGACCCTTGCCATGGCCGCGCACCTCTGCGCTGGGTGAATAAACACGCAGGTACTCGGCGGGCAGGTTAAAGCGCACATCGCCCGGATACTCCATGCTCAGCGTATCTTTTTGCTGGCTGACAACAATGCGGGCGGGCACAGGCATTAGAGAATAAACCTGGTCAGATCTTCATTGTTGGCCAGTTCGCCAAGGCTTTTGTCGACAAATGTCGCATCTATACTGATAGTTTCGCCTTTGCTGCCCAGCTCTGAGGCATCAAAGGAAATCTCTTCCAGCAGGCGCTCAAGAATGGTGTGCAGGCGTCTGGCACCTATATTCTCGGTGCCTTCATTGACCTCAAAGGCAATCTCAGCCATGCGTCTGACGCCGTCGGCGGTAAACTCAATAGTCAGGCCCTCTGTGGCCATCAACTCGCAGTACTGCTTGGTTAGCGAAGCATTGGGTTCGATAAGGATACGTTCCAGATCGCCGATCTCCAGGGAGTTTAGTTCTACACGGATAGGCAGTCGGCCCTGCAGTTCGGGGATCAGGTCAGAGGGTTTGGAGAGGTGGAATGCACCAGAGGCAATAAACAGGATATGGTCGGTTTTAATCATGCCGTATTTGGTGGAAACCGTGCTGCCTTCAATAAGAGGCAACAGATCGCGCTGCACACCTTCACGAGACACATCGGCACCGCCACTGCCTTCACCGCGGCGACAGACTTTGTCTATCTCATCGAGAAAAACAATGCCATTTTGCTCGGCGGCCTCTACAGCATTGGTTTTAATTTTCTCTTCATTGACCAGTTTGCCAGCTTCTTCATCTTTTAACTGCTTCATGGCCTCGGCCACAGTGACCTTGCGGGTAGAGGTTTTACCCTTGCCCATACTGCTAAACATACCCTGCAGTTGGTTAGTCATCTCCTCCATGCCCGGGGGCGCCATAATTTCAACGCCTGCGGGCATCTGGCTCAGCTCAATCTCAATTTCCTTGTCGTTGAGCGCGCCTTCGCGCAGTTTCTTGCGAAATACCTGTCTTGTGGAGCTATCTCTATCAGTCTGGGCATCTGCACTGCGGGCTGGCGGCAGCAGGGCATCCAGAACACGCTCTTCAGCGGCATCCATAGCTCGCTGGGCTACCTTTTCCATTTCCTGTTCGCGGCGCTGTTTGACTGAGGTTTCGACCAGATCGCGGATAATTGATTCGACATCTTTGCCGACATAGCCGACTTCAGTAAATTTAGTCGCCTCTACTTTGACAAAAGGTGCATTGGCCAGTCGCGCCAAACGGCGGGCAATCTCTGTTTTACCCACACCGGTGGGGCCAATCATCAGGATATTTTTCGGAGTGACCTCATTGCGCATCTCGGCATCCAGTTGCGAGCGACGCCAGCGATTGCGCAGAGCAATAGCAACAGCGCGCTTGGCATCATCCTGACCAATAATATGGCGGTTGAGTTCGTGAACAATCTCTCGAGGAGTCATTTGTGACATAGGAATTCCTTACTACTCTTTGCTGAGCGGACGCTTAAGCGTTTGAGTCCAGCTCTTCAATAGTTCTGTTGTGGTTGGTGTAGATACAGATATCGCCAGCGATTTTAAGTCCCTGCTCAACAATCTCTCTGGCACCCATTTCAGTATTATCCAGCAGTGCGCGAGCCGCAGACTGAGCAAAGGGGCCGCCGGAACCGATAGCAATAAGGTCGTCTTCAGGCTGAATAACATCACCATTGCCGGTAATGATCAGTGAGGCTTCCGCATCGGCGACAGCGAGCAGGGCTTCGAGTTTGCGCAGAATACGGTCTGTGCGCCAGTCTTTGGCCAGTTCAACCGCCGCTTTGGTGAGATTGCCCTGATGCTGTTCCAGCTTGGCTTCAAAGCGTTCGAAAAGGGTAAATGCATCGGCAGTGCCGCCAGCAAAACCAGCAATCACCTGATCTTTGTAAAGGCGACGAACCTTGCGGGCATTGCCTTTCATAATGGTGTTGCCGAGACTGACCTGACCATCGCCGCCAATGACCACTTTGCCATTGCGTCGCACGGACAGAATAGTTGTACCGCGATATTGTTCCATCTGACTGCCTGCCTTAAGTTTTTGCTTAAAGTAGAGATGGGGTCGGGCATTTAAATATCAATGCCCCTGACCAATTAAATCACTATAGGTGGCCCTGCTGTTTTAAATCATCCACGCAGGCCAGAATACTCTCGCGCAGGGTACTGACAATAAAGTCCACCTGCTCAGCATCAATAATCAGAGGTGGTGACATCACATTCAGGTTAACAATGGGTCGCACAATCAAGCCTCTGCTATCCGCCTGATTAGAGATCCACTTGCCGATATCAAACTCTTCATCGAAGCGCTCTTTACTGGCTTTATCCTTAACAAACTCAACGCAGGCCATAAGGCCAATACCCCGCACATCGCCTACGATAGGCAGATCGCTCAGGGTTTTTAGCTGTGCCTGAAAGTAAGGGCCAATATCCTGCACATGGGGCAGCAGTTTTTCTCGCTCCATAATCTCAATATTTTTAAGGGCAGCGGCACAGGCGACCGGATGACCGGAATAGGTAAAACCATGGGTAAAGCAGCGGCCCTGGCCCAGCTCACTGATGACTTGATGAATATCGCTGGAGTAGATGGTTGCCCCCAGAGGCTGATAACCGGAGGTCAGACCTTTGGCCGAGCAGATAATGTCCGGCTGAAAATCAAATACCTCTTTTGAAGCAAACCAGTGGCCAAGCCGGCCAAAGGCAGTGACTACCTCGTCAGAGACATACAGCACATCATATTTCTGGCAGATCTCCCAGGTCCCCCGATGGTAGCCCTGAGGGGGCACAATAACGCCACCGGCGCCAAATACAGGCTCGGCAAAAAAGGCCGCAACCTTGTCTGGCCCCACCTGTAAAATTTTATCTTCCAGCTCCTGCAATGTCGCCGCAAGAAAATCGGCTTCGCTAACCCCGGCCTCTGCGCGGTAATAGTTAGGGCAGGAGATATGGTGAATCGTATCCTGAATGTAATCGAACTCTGGGGGGTGATCCCCGGGCTTGCCGCCGATCGACATAGAGGCATAGGTAGAGCCATGGTAGGAGTTAACTCTGGATATCACATGTTTTTTATCATGCTTGCCACGACAGTTCTGATAAAAATGAATCAGCCGATAGGCAGTATCTATGGCCGTAGAGCCGCCGCAGGATAGAGCCACATGATTAAGGTTTCCCGGGGCCAGCCCAGCCAGTTTGGCGGCCAGAGTCGCGGCGGGAATATTGGTCATATCGACAAATGGACTGGCATAAGCCATCTGGCGCACTTGATCGGCAATCGCATCAGCCATTTCATCTCGACCCATACCAATATTGGTACACCAGAGCCCGCCCACGGCATCCAGATAGCGCTTGCCATCACTGTCATAAATATAGGCACCTTCGGCGGCGGCAATGGGCAATGCTCCTTCCTCGGCAATAGCATCGAAGACCTGCCAGGGATGCAGAAAATGGTCCCTGTCACTGTTGCTAATGGCTTGAGTATCGTATTGGGTGAAATCGATATTATCTGCTGCGCTCATACTGCACCTGAGTCGTAAATTAAAGCTGATAGATTACTGATGGGTCGGCATAAACCCTTATACCCTCAACTGGGTAATTGCTCTCTAATGGGTGAATAACCGTTTTTGCGCACGGTGCGCTCAACCTGACCGGGGAGAAACATAACTAATGGATGAACATCTAATCCGGCGCGGCTAAGGCCATGTGAGGTCCAGTTATTGCAGGTATTGAGTGCCAGATAAGTGCCGCGGGATTTAAAGAACTGAGTGCCGCAGGTGCGGTCACGCACTTTGGTTAGTTGATCAAATTTGTCCAGCTTGAAGTGGCGGCTGATAAATAGAGCCACAGAATCCAACAGCTCTTCGCTGAGACTGATGCTATAGAGATTGCCGTTATCACTGACTGTTTTAAGTAGATCGTCTGTCCCCAGCAGACCTACAACCGCTGAAGTGGGCAAAATCAGCGCACGCAGTCCCAGCCATAATGGTTGGTGCTCGGCACCATAGTAGCGGTTGTCGCCCCATCCCACTCGGATCCATTGGCAGTCGTGAAAATAGTCGTTTAGCTGAGGCACCAGAGCAAGTAATTTTGCTGCAGGCAGGGCGAGATGGGTATGAATACCATCACGAATAAAATGTAATTCAGAATCAGCCATTCTATATGCCCTCGTTTCACCAGATTACAGTCTTTTTGTTATGCCTGACAATCGTTATCTGCCGCTATCAACCTAGTATGCAGCGATATACCTATACATGGGTATTGTCTCTGTCATACAGGTGCATCACTATTCTGGAAAATTAGGCTATGTTATTGTTCCAGTAAACCAAAGATAGCTTAATCGCACAGTTAATGGACAATTCGATGACTTTATTACTGAATGATCCCAGCCTTATTAAATCTCAGGCCTACATAGACGGCCAATGGGTAGATGCAGACTCGGGTGAGACGCTGGCAGTCACCAATCCCGCCACAGGCGACGTTGTGGCACAGGTAGCCAAATGTGGCACTGCTGAAACTCGCCGCATGATTGAAGCAGCTGAAGTGGCGCAAAAAGCTTGGGCCAAAACCACAGCCAAAGAGCGCGCCTCGGTATTGCGCAACTGGTTTAATCTGATGATGGAAAACCAGGAAGATTTAGCCCAGTTGCTGACTGCAGAGCAGGGCAAACCACTGGCCGAAGCCCGTGGTGAAATCGCCTATGGCGCTAACTATGCCGAGTGGTTTAGTGAGGAGTCCAAGCGCGTCTATGGGGATATTGTGCCTCAGCCCTCCAATGACAAACGCATAATGGTGATCAAACAGCCAGTGGGGGTAGTGGCCTGTATTACTCCCTGGAATTTCCCCAATGCTATGTTGACTCGAAAAATAGCCCCGGCCATTGCTGCTGGCTGTGCCGTGGTGTGCAAGCCCGCCAATGCGACTCCATTGTCAGCACTGGCACTGATGGAACTGGCCGAACGAGCCGGGTTCCCTAAAGGCTTGGTCAATATGGTCACAGGCCGCACTGGAGAAATTGGTGCCGAACTCACCAGCAACCCGATTGTGCGCAAAGTCACCTTTACCGGATCAACTCCGGTCGGCAAGCAGTTGATGGCTGAATGCGCTGCAACGGTAAAGCGGACTTCCATGGAACTGGGCGGCAATGCACCATTCATTGTTTTTGATGATGCCGACATAGATGCAGCGGTGCAGGGCGCTATGGTTTCCAAATATCGCAATGCAGGGCAGACCTGTGTCTGTTCCAACCGCATTATTGTGCAGGCTGGTATCTACGATGAATTCGCCGCCAAACTCAAGCAGGCAGCCGCAAATCTGGTACTGGGTAGCGGTGCAGATGAAGGCGTGACTGTAGGCCCTCTTATCGATGAGAAAGCGGCCATCGGAGTCTGTGAGTTTATTGATGATGCTGTGGCTAAAGGGGCATCAATCACTCTTGGGGGTGGTCGCAGTGAGCTGGGCGGGTCCTTTGTTAAGCCAACTATTTTGACTGGGGTGACTAAGGATATGCGCGTATTCTCGGAAGAGATTTTTGGCCCTGTTGCACCATTGTTTACATTTGAGACAGAAGACGAAGTGGTGCAAATGGCCAATGATACCGAGTTCGGTTTAGCCGCCTATTTCTATTCCAGAGATATTGGCCGGGTATACCGTGTTGCCGAACAGCTTGAATACGGAATTGTTGGTGTTAATGAAGGCGTTATCTCCAATGAGATGGCGCCCTTTGGTGGTGTTAAAGAATCTGGTGGTGGTCGCGAGGGATCGAAATATGGTCTCGACGACTATCTGGAAATTAAATATATCTGCCTGGGTGGAATAGATGGCTAACCAATAGATAGCCCGTAAAATTTCGAGCTAACCAGAGTTTCCAATAATAAGAAGAAATAAACGAGTAGTGCTATGACCCATTTAATTTATCCAACAACCAATTTTAAAGCCATAGAGCAGATCACCATTGAGCGAGGTGAGGGCTGCTATGTGTGGGACAAAGAGGGCAATAAATATCTCGAGGGTCTGGCGGGTCTGTGGTGCACTGCTCTGGGGTATGGCAATCAGGAGCTGATTGATACCACCACCGAGCAGATGAGCAAGCTGACTTTTAGTCATATGTTTGGTGGCAAAACCCATCAGGTCGCCATTGATCTGGCGGACAAGCTGGCCGAGATGATTCCAATGGATGATGCGGTACTGTCTTTCGGCAATTCCGGCAGCGACGCCAATGATACCCATATCAAGTTACTGCGCTACTACCATGAGGCCATAGGCAAGCCTGAGCGCCGCAAAATTATTGCCCGGGAGCGTTCCTACCATGGTGTAACCGTGGCCGCGGCCTCATTAACTGGTCTGCCGGTCACTCAAAATCATTTTGATTTGCCGGTTGATGCGCTGGGTATTTTGCGCACCGACCATCCCCATTATTACCGTGGCAAGCAGGGCCAAGAATCCGAGACAGAATTTGTTGACCGCATTGTCGGTAATCTGGAATCCATGATTTTGCGCGAGGGGCCGGATACCATAGCCGCCTTTATTGCTGAACCAATTACCGGTGCTAGTGGCGTTATTGTGCCGCCGCAAGGTTACTATCAAAAAGTTCAAACAGTGCTAAATAAGTACGGCATTATGTTCTGGGCTGACGAAGTAATTACTGGTTTTGGTCGCACAGGCAGTGACTTTGGCTGCACCACAATGGGTATTGAATCTCCGGATATGATGACCTTTGCCAAGCAGCTGTCCTCGGCCTATATGCCCATCAGTGCATCTGCAATCCGTCGTGATATCTACGACGCCATGATTGAGCAGACCGCTAATGCCGGTGCCTTTGGTCATGGTTATACCTACTCAGGTCATCCCGTGGCCTGTGCAGTTGCACTAAAAACCCAAGAGATATTTCAGCGTGATCAGATCTTTGAGCAAGCCGCAATAACCGGCGAGTATCTGCAAAAGCGTCTGGCTGAATTTGCCGGCCATCCTTTAGTTGGCGAAGTTCGGGGCCGCGGCTTGCTTGGTGCTATTGAGTTGGTCGCCAACAAACAAACCGGAGAGCCATTTGTGGGTGGAGCTGTGGGTGGCTATGCGCAGAAGATGGCCCAGGATAATGGGCTATTGATCCGTGCCGTGGCAGGTTCCAGTCTGGGCTTTTGCCCGCCATTGATTATTACCAATGCTCAGATTGATGAGATGATGGCCATAGTTGCACTGGCACTGGATGGCACATTGCAATATTGTCATAAAGAGAACCTTTTAGTCTGACTATCAAGTTTATTTCCCGACCATCTCGAACTGAAGGCTGAGCTTGCTCACAGTTTGGTTCGAGATGCTGTTAATAATTAAGCAACGCAAAATCACATTTTCCTCAGCACAATGACTACAGCATCCCACCTTGACTGTGCATCACCACTGATCCCTGTTCTATAGCCTCAAAACTGCGCGCCCGTTCCTGTTTTTATTGCCGACAGCTCACTAACCTTGCCGGGCTTCGAGAGGAATGAAGCAACACATTTCACAAATAAAAAACAGAGGACGTCAACATGGCACTTGCCAACGCAATTAAAAAAAACGCAGTATCACTAGCGGTTAAACAAAACTCCTATAAGCAGAATGTAGTTGCAGTAAACACTTTGATTACCAGTGTTCTTTCTTCAAGCTTGCCCACCCTGAATCAAAACCCACCGGACTGGAAAGAATTTCAGTCTGCTTATGAGAAAGCAGATGCCGGGGCATTAACCTGGGTCAATAACGTTATGGCCCGCTTGCTCAATGTGCCCGATGATGTAAAAAGTTATAACTCAACCATCACTCAGCTACTGGCTAACGCCAAGACTCAGGCTCAGACCTTGCAGGCTGATCCTAGTAATAAAACTGCCCTAGATACATTGAATACAGATCTTAGCAACGTAAATAGTACCTTTAGTTTGGTGGTGACATTTATCACTGGTGCACTTAATGCGATTAAAAGTTTTAAGGATGAGTTGCCAGCTATAGCAACCAACTTGCAAACCATTGCCGATGATTCAACCAAAGCGGCCAGTGCTGATCAGGCCCAGATCGACAAGCTGAATCAGGATATTGATACTCTGCATGCAGAGATTAAAAGCCTGACCGCATCAATTGTTGCACTGGGTATTGCCGATGGTATTGCACTCACTTTGGGCACCGTAGCGACCATTGCAGCCTTTCCTGAAGGTGCCCTGGTATGGTTTGTACTTGGTCCTGTGGTGGCGGTAGCCACTACCTATATCGTTATCGATGGGTTGAAAATAAAAACTGACAATGCGGCGATTAAAGCGGATGAAGCGCAGATCACCGGGCTGACTGCAGATGTATCCACATTACATGTACTGTCGAAAAACTTTGCAGCAATGTCAGCCCAGACTGTCGAGATCGAGAGTAACCTGCAGGCTATTTTAAATGAATGGCAAATTCTGCAAACTGATGTCAATACTGCGGTTAACGATATCAAGACAGCAGTAGCTGATGCCGGCTCCGCTAACTTTGCAGCAGTTGGAGTTGAACTTGATGGTGCTATTGCAGAATGGAATGCGGCTTACAAGCAGGCGGGGGATTTGCATCTTGATCTCAATGTTAATGATGCGCAGCTTAAGGTGGGTATGTCATCTGCTGAAGTTCAGGCCGCTACAGCCAAGGGCCAAACTGTGGATATTATTAGCTACTACAATAATTTGCAGACTCAAAAGAGTAAAACAGCAGCTTAGAGAAAGATTCCCAAAAACAATAAACTCTACGCTGCAATCTATTGGCAGGGCTAAGCAATTGGCTCTGCCATTTTTATGGGCAGCCAGAAATCATGCTGGATAACCAGTGATCGAGCGAATGGCTTCATAGGTTGGCTTGAGATGTCGGTACATTTTCTTATACACATCGCTGTACAGAGCCTGATAAATAGCCTGATTTTCAGATTGTGGTTCAAAGCGATCTGCAACATGGCTCATCTGCGCCACTGCAGTTGGAAAATCTTTATATACCCCAGTGCCCACAGCTGCCGCTATAGCAGCACCAAGCCCAGAGGTCTCATAGGTATGCGGGCGCTCCACGGTCATGCCAAAGATATCTGCGGTGATCTGCATCACCTGATCACTCTGTGAACCACCGCCAGAGACAACCAGCCGCTTGAGTGGTACGCCGCTGCGTTTTTCCACTAGCTCTTTTCCTTCACGCAGCGCATAGGTTAGACCTTCTATCATGGCCCGATACAGATGAGCTCTGGTGTGGGCATCAGTAAAACCGACAATGGCGCCTTTGGCCTCTGGACCCGCATGATTGGTACCCCCGCCCCAATAGGGCTGTAAGGTGAGGCCCATTGAGCCTGCGGGCACGGCCTCTAATAGTTCATCAAACAAAGTCTCTGGCGCAATCCCAGTTTTATCGGCGATGGTTTGTTCGTGCAGGCCAAACTCCTGCTTAAACCAATTGACCATCCAGTAGCCGCGCTCAACCATCATCTCGACATTGTAAGAATCTGGCATAACGCCGGGGTAGGCCGGGTGATAGGGAATGGCTTCGAGATATTTATCACTGGTGATATTTAACGTGGCCATGGTGCCATAGCTGAGGCTGCCAGTTTCTGCATCCAGACAACCGGTGCCCAGCACTTCACAGGCTTTGTCCGAGCCGCTGGCAATCAAGGGTAATCCGGCGGGGATACCTGTGTCATCCGAGGCGGCCGGGCTGATCTTCCCCAGACTGTCCCCCGCGGGTTTTAGCTCGGGCATCATCTCTTCAGTTGCGCACACAGCGCGCCATTTCCAGTCCTTTTTACTGGCCCATCCGAGAGTTTTGAAATCAAAAGGAATATAGCCCACCTGACTGGCGACAGCATCATTGTACTGCCCTGTAAGTCTGTAGGTCTGATAGCCGGACAGCAGTAAGAATTTATCCACTTGCTGCCAGAGTTGCGGTTCTTCCTGGGCTATCCAGTTTGCTTCAGCCTGTTGATGCACCATATCGACAAAGCTTTTGGCTTTAACTAAAGTCATCAACGCTGATTCAAAGGCGCCCAAGGTAGGTTTGCTTTCAACTGCCCGCTGGTCGAGCCAGCTAATGGCTGGGCGTACCGGTTTATGATCTGCTGCCATGGCCACGGCAGTTGCACGCTGAGTGGTGATAGAGACTGCTTTAATATCTTCCCGGGGGAAATCCAGCATAGGCCAGAGTAGGTTGCAGGCCTCACATAAGACTGACCAGAAATACTCAGCCTCCTGCTCAGCCCAGCCTGGCTGCGGGGCGGAATAAGCTTTTATGTCCACTTTGCTTTTGGCCACCAGGGTACCCTGGTGATCAAAGATCATGGCGCGAATGCTCTGGGTGCCATTATCTATCGCTAAAAAGTATGTGGGTTTAGTCATTGCCGCCACCATTGTTATTATTATATTTTCTGGTTATTAATCTACTTGGGGACATAATAAAAACGCTGCCAAATATCCTGGTAGCGTTTTAGTTCACCCTGCCATCGCCGCGTATCCCAAGCCAGTTCAGCTCGGCAAATATCTTCTAGTTGGGCAAATATCTGTTCACCACCATCGGCCAGACACATACCCAGCCTAGTGCGTCGCAGCAGCAAATCATCTAAGTGCTGAACGGATTCATGGCGCGCGGCCCAGCGGCATTCAGCCAGACAGAATTCTGTATGACCTATTAGCTGGCGCTCGCTTGCGCTGGCGTCGGCCAAGATAGCCTGTGCTGCATTGCCATAGCGACCCAGCAGGCGCTGACCCCATTGAGGGTTATGCGGACTTAAAGACTCAGCTGTGATGACTGGTGCTGCAAATACCCGGTCATCGGTAAATAGCTTAGCTGCAGGCAGTTTGCTCTGTGCTGCATCCAGTGCATCAAGGGCGATCAGTCTAAAGGTTGTCAGCTTGCCGCCACTCACAGTAATCAGGCCATTGTCGGACCAGGTGGCATGGTCGCGGCGTTCCTTGGAGGGATCTTTAGCATTCTCAGAGCCGATAACAGGGCGCACGCCGGCCCAGGTAGAAATAATATCTTTGCTAGAGATCTGTGCTCGGGGAAACATTGCATTGTAAGCATCTAACAGATACTGGGTTTCCTGCTCGGAGATGCTGGCTTCAATATCCAGATCCTCCTGATGATCCAGATCTGTGGTGCCTATAACTGTAGTACCTTCCCATGGATAGACATAGACGCCGCGTTTATCCTGTGGGTGCAATGTGGTTAGAACATCGCTTACCGGGCACAGGTGTTTGGCAATAATAAGATGGCTGCCGCGCAAGGGGCGCACGCGCTTCTCCGGGTTTAACTGATTGCGCAGCCGGTCTGCCCAGGCACCGGTAGCATTAATTACCACTGGAGCGCGCAATTCGATTGCATCATTATCGCCGCTATCCAAGGTCACCCCAGCGACTTTATTATCTTCAATTATTAGCTTGCTGACCTTGCAGTAATTAAGCGCCTGACCACCTTCGGCAATGCTTTCCTGAAGTACCCGCAGTACCAGCCTGGAATCATCAACCATGGCATCGGTGTAATAGCAGGCACCTTTTAGGTTGCTGGTATCTACGCCTGGGAAACGGATTTCCAGTGCACTGTTATTACAGTAGCGATGATCGCGAATGCGGGCCAGGAAGTCATAGATCGTGAGAATCACCGTCAGAGCAAAACGGCCGGGAAAGTTGCCTTTACCCAGAGCAAAATAAAAGGCAATGCGATCTACTAACCCCGGCGCTTCTTGCAACAGCCGCTCGCGTTCTTGCAGAGAATGTTTGGTCAGTTTGATGTCGCCGGCAGCCAGGTAGCGCAGGCCGCCATGGACCATTTTTGATGAGCGGCTGGAGGTGCCCCAGGAAAAGTCCTGCTGCTCTAATAACAGAGCCCGATAGCCGCGGCGCACGGCCTCGCGCAATACCCCGGCACCGGTAATGCCGCCGCCAACAACAATAATGTCCCATTCAAGGGATTTCCCTTCGCGCATTTCTGCCAGTAAGGTGTCGCGAGGAGTAGTCTTATCCATTGGTTTACTCTGTATCAGGTAAAAGTTTGCCAGGGTTCATCTGTCTCCTGGGGTCAAACAATTCGCACAGACTATTGATCGCAGCAATGCCCAGTTCGCCTTTCTCTGCTGGCAGGTAGTGGCGATGATCAGCACCCACACCATGCTGGTGACTGATGGTACCGCCACAGGCAACGATCTGTTCCGCGCCAGCTGCCTTGAGTTTGTGCCAGCGCTCGAGTGCCTGTTTGTAGCTGTCGCCAAAACGATAGACATAGGTGGTATAGATACTCGAACCCTGACCATAGACATGGCTGAGATGGGTATAGGCATGCACCTGCTCATTTTCATCCGCCAGACCTGTGCGAATAGCCTGCTCAATGCTCTCCATTGATTCAGTCACACGGGACCAGTCAACAGCAGTCTCCATGGTATCCACTGCATAACCCGCGGAGCCCAATGGATCGCGAACATAGGGCGCGCGGAAGCGGCCATGTGCCCAGTTATCACCAAGACCGGACTGATCTGCCACGGCGCCATGACTAGCGCAGATCTCCAGCGCGGTCGCACTGTTGAAATCACATTGTTTTTGGCTGCCAGTCACGGCAAAGGTCATCATTACTTTGCCCGACCCTATGCCTTTTTCTGCCAGTGAAGCCTCCAGTGCAGCCACAGCCGCAGTATTTTCACCGGCACCCATATGCAGCAAGCTAATGGTTTCTAGTGGATTGCTCAGGCGCACCATAGACAGTGCGACACGTTGTTGTACAAGTTCTCTGGCGGCAGTTAAACCTGTATCCCATGAAGGGAAAAACGCCACCTGAAATTGCTCAGCCTGAGGTACTGGGGTTACGCGTACTACCACCTCAGTGATAATACCCATGCGACCCTCGGAGCCGAGAACCATTTCACGGATATCTGGGCCAGCAGAGGATGCTGGAATAGTGGGGATATCCATAGTGCCCTTAAGGGTTTCCATACTGCCACCGGCAAATAATGCTTCGATGCGGCCATAGTGCAACGACTGCTGACCACTGGATCTGCTGGCAACCCAGCCACCCACAGTCGATAGTTCCCAGGACTGGGGAAAATGCCCCAGAGTAAAGCCTTCAGCTTTGAGTTGGGCTTCGATTTCTGGGCCAGGGGTTCCAGCACCAAATCTGGCCAGCTGACTCTCTCGATCCAGAGATAGAAGTTTATTCATTTTTGCCATGCTGATGGTCAGCACAGGACGGTCGCTGGCATTGGGATTAATATGACCCACCACAGAAGTGCCGCCGCCATAGGGAATCACATCAATGTTATTGTCTGCGGCAAACTGCAATAACTCACGCACCTGTGCAGAGGTATCAGGCAGGGCCACGCCATCAGGGAAGGTATCTACATTGCCGCTGTGCATCGCTAGCCAATCGGGTAAGCTCTGGCCGCGGGCATGGCGCACGCGGGTTTCTGCATCCAGGCTGATGAGTGGGTGTGCTGTCAATCGCGAGGCAGGTACTTTGGCCACAACCTCAGCGAGAGTTGCTTCAGGCAGTGAGATAGAAGGCCCGACCAGCGCCCCCAGAAGCATTTTTAAACCGCTGTTAAGGTCCATGCTCAGATCACTATTTTCATTCCCCCAGCCATTCCAAAGCCGCATATGATTCACCTATTTCATTGTTTTAATTATTTACTGTCGCAGCTGTAAGTTCTGCTATCCTGCGACTTGAATCTAGACCGTAAATGTAAGCGTAACACGATAAATAGTATAATAAAGGCACAGAGAAACTGGTCACTGTCGGACTGCGACAGTCGTGTCACTATTTCGGCCAGCCATAGGAAAATCTAGTTAATGACGATAGATTTATGATGACAAATAGCAACGATAATAATCTGGCCTCGGTTCCAGCGATTAACCCCTATCTAAAATCAGCACAGGCCTGTGCGATAGACTATCTGCCATTGCTCCGCAACGCCGGCATTGATCCCGAGTTACTGGACGACAATAACCAGCGAATCTCTGTCGCCGCCATGGAGAAACTTCTGTTACTGCTGATTGAAGCCAGTGGTGATCAATGTTTTGGTCTGCATTCAGCAAAATTTATCGAACCGGCATCCTATTCTGTGCTGGGGTATATCTCGATGAACTGCTCGTCGTTGCGTGATATTCAGGCCAAGATTCCAATCTACGAAAAAATTGTCGGCGATATGGGTGTAACCAGTGTTGAGATCGCCAATGGCTTTGCTCTGCAGCGGTGGGAGTGCAAATTTACTGACCCTGAGGCATTGCGCAACGAGGTGGAGCATGTGTTGGGCTCCTGGGTTACCTATGCGCGAAACTTCCTCAACTTTCAGCTCCATGATGCAGTCTGGTTTCAGCATTCTGCGCCTCGTGACCCAGCACTATTAGCCAGCTATAGCGAAATATTTGCCTCTGAGGTGCTGTTTGATCAAGCGGCCAATGGCCTGCGTATCCGTGAGGAAAAGTTGGATATGCCTTTGCCCCAGGCCAACGAAAAACTACTGGATATGCTGCTTGGACATGCCACTCAGTTACTGGCCGAGATCACTCACCATCAGCGGGTCACCGATCAGGTTAAAAATTTACTGCGCCTGATGCTTAGAACCCAGACACCTTCCAGTGCAATGATCGCTGAAAAGCTCGGTATCAGCAGCCGTACATTGCAGCGCAAACTGGGGGATGAGGGCACCCATTACAAAGATGTCCTCAATGAATTACGTCTTGAGCTAGCGCTGTATTTCTTGAAAAACACAAATCTCAGTCTCGACAGCATTGCCCATGAATTAGGTTACAGCGAAGCGCGCTCATTCTATCGTAGCTTTAAACATTGGACCGGTCGCACCGCTGGATCCTACCGTACTGATGGATCTACTTAATCAGTCCCTGGGCCTGAGCCCATTGTTTAGAGCGTTGTATACCATCCTCAAATGTAACCTCCGGCTTCCAGCCCAATAGCCGCTCGGCCTTGGCGATGCTGAACCAGCTTTTGGTACATAGTTGAGCCACGGTCGCGGTAGAGGCTTCATTAACGCCGCCGGTCATCTGTGCCAGTTTGGTCGCTGCTGAAGCGGCAAACATGGCCAGCCCAGTGGACACTTTGAGTGGGCCGCGCTTGTTCATCCATTGGTAGTGATGACTAAAAAATTCTGCAGTGGTCATATAACCCTCGCAGGATAGATTAAAAATCTCACCCGCAGCTTCTTTGGTGGACACTGCCAGAGCGATGCCGCGGATTAGATCATCTATAAAGATAGGGCGAAAAAACCCCTTACCTTTAGCCGGCAACATAAACTGTCCTTTATTAATAGCCTCGATAGGTAGGATCACCCAGGGTCGGCTACCGGGACCATAGACATCGCCGGGACGGATAATCACCAGTTCCATGGCGCTGTTTGCCGTGGCTGCCAGCACTGAATGTTCAGAAGCCAGTTTGGTCAGCACATAGCTGCCACCATCTGCATGCACGGGTTGCTCTTCGTCTAGTTCGCCCTCGGCGCTATTGCCGTAGGCGACAATGGAGGAGATTTGCACAAAGCGCCGCACTTTGTATTTCTCTGCCGCGGCAACCAGATTGCGAGTCGCCAACACATTGACTCGCCACATATCGGCGTCGGCAATAGAGTTGGAAACCAGTGCTGCTGTATGCACTACCACATCGCAGTCCTGCAATAGTTGGCTGATGGTTTCGGGCTGGCCAATATCGCCCTGAGAAATATCAAGGCCATTACCACTCAGGTCCACACCAACCACCGGGATTCCCTGAGCCCGATAATGAGCCATTAACATATTGCCAATAAATCCATTGGCACCGGTAATCAATACTTTCTTGGGTTTGCGCTGGGCCATATCAACCTCTTATTTTTGTTGGCTGTGTTGCTGCATATTTTTACGGTAAAAACTGCCTGCGATTCGTGCCAATGTCATTTTTGAAAACAGGCGAGTTGTCCAGGCAGTCATTCGATTTGAGAAACCGGGAATTAATGTTGGTTTGCCCGCGAGGCAGGCATCAATACCCTGTCTGGCAACATCCTCAGCAGACTGCATCAGGCCAGCTGGAATCATTAACTTGCCCCCTTGATCAGGGTTGTCCATCATCTTGGTCGCCGTATAACCTGGGCACAGAGCAGTGACAACAACGCCTGTACCAGCTGCCTGTAACTCATTGTGCAGTGCCTGAGTAAAGGACAGCACATAGGCTTTGGTCGCGGCATAGACATTTTGGCTGGGGATAGGTGTCCAGGCAGCTAATGAGGCTACATTGAGAATACGGCCGCCACCTCTGCTCGCCATATCGTTGGCAAACAGGTGGGTGAGAGAGGTCAGAGCCAGGATATTGACGGTAATCATATTTTCCTGGGCAACCAAATCCAGCTCAGTGAAAAGACCATTGTGCAGTAAGCCTGCATTGTTAATTAACAGATCCACCTGCAGGCTTTTCTTTTGCGTTGCCTGAAATAATTTCTGCGCAGCTTGGGGTTTTGAGAGATCAGCACTGATAACGGTGCATTTAATATCTTTTTCTGCACTCAGACTCTTGCCAATTTCATTGAGTTTATCTTTGCGTCTTGCGACCAGAATTAGGTCATAGCCGCGGTCGGCGAGAATGCGACAAAATTCTAGGCCTATGCCGTCGGAAGCGCCGGTTACTAAAGCTGTACTCATGATGTTCCCCTGTTTTATTTTTTATAGTCTACAAAAATTGGTGACGACCAGGCCCTTTGACTGTGGGGCTGCTGGCAGTCGTCATCAATGCTGGTGCGGTAGTCGCCGTAACACATATCAGTGGTTTCGGCCTGACCATTTTCATCGAAGCTGGTGCGCAGATTGCCGCCGTTAACTGTGGCGATGGGTTCTTCAAGGGCTCTGACATAATAGAGCGCATCGCGACCCTCAGCGACAAAGTCCGGGTCTTCAAATTCCACGATGCAGCCCTCTGGCGAAGGCTCACAGTTAAACTGTTTCCAGGTATCTTCGATTAATGGTGCTATAGCTTCACCGGCTACAGCCTGAGGTCTAATTTTGATTACCTCTATGCTGGCTATCTCATAGCGCTCCTCAGAGGGGTTGTAGCATTCGCCCTGAGCCATTTTTTGTAGATGATTTTTTTCCAATGCGGCAACCACATAGTTGGGACAGCCGGGCAGCTGTTTAAATGAGCCCAGTACTTTGGCACGGAAGCGCGGTGTAGTATCCATAGCGACCGCACTACCCATGGGAACCGAACCCTCAGCTTGCAGCAGATCAAACCACAGCAGCATTCGGTGGCCGCTGGTGCCGTAGACTTCCCGGCGTTTCATAGCGTCCCAGATGGCATCTCGGTCGCGCCCGGCAGAATGCACTGCGGCAAGACCGCCGACACTGAGGAATGAGGTTGTGCGCTCAAATTCTGAGGCGAATAGCTTGGCGGCAACTGGATCGATCTGGTCGGCGCGCAATGATGTAGATGCATATTCGCTGACCACAGCACCAGTGGAGAAAACCGATTCCCAGAAGCTATCTCGCACGCCGGTAGAGTCTGAGGTGTTTAACCGCTGCTGCTGTTTAAACCCATGTCCGGCGCGGGCGGAATGAGTGTCCGTAGAGCCAATAAAGCCCCAGCGATTGCGCAGTGGATTATCCTCGTCTTCCAGATTCTGCAGAGCCAAACCATATTGCACAGATTTTTGTGGGCGATAATTAAAGGCGGGCAAAAACATATCCCGTGCCTGGCCTGCGTCCAGCCATTCTTCCGCCTTGCTGCCGGGCACAGTCATAAAGCCTTGGATGCCATCCACTTGCACAAAGTTATGTCGTGCTTCTACAGCTCGCTGATTGCAGTCTTCTTCAGAATTATCTTCTGCCAGACAGCGATCGCGAATAATTTCGCCAGCCTGCCAGCAGCTTGGCAGATAGTTGGGCTGAGGTTCTGGGCATACCCATTCCCCGGCTTCATTGCGGACTCGCGCTGCAAAGTCCTGAAACTGCTCTGAGTTACCATGGCCAGAGTAAACCTCAATCAAGCGAGTCTTATTCGGGTCAGTATTGTCGGCGGTAAGCTGGTGGCTCCAGCTGGAGTTTGGAGGACTGTAAAAGCCCCAGCTGGTGCCGTGGGGAACCACCATATTATCAAAACCCCATTCATCCAATTTGCTAAATAGCTCGCCTGGGGTGGCGGCTGTCTCATAACATTCCAGTGGCAGGTCCGGGCTTGCTATATCTGGGTCGCAGGCAGGAATAGCGGCCATTTGCATCACCCAGTCATTGTAGGAGGCATAATAATTTTTATGGCGAGGATCCAGAAGACCCAGCAATGTGGACTGCTTGGCTGATCCGGAGCGAGCGGCCACTGTGGCCACACCCACGCCTTTGGAGGCGATTGGTCGAGCAGGCAGCAAGTCTGGGTTATCGTCTTTAAACAACACATTGTGGTGGCCATAATGGGACTCGGCAGTGGCACCCACCTGAGTCCATTCCCAACCTACAAATGCCACCAGATCCGGGTTCTGTGGATCTCCCGCAAGGCGGTTACACTGCCGTACCGAGTCGATGCCATCGCGCCATTGGCGAGGGGTAAAGCTCTCGGCGTGATCGGTCAAAAAGTAAAAATCCAGCTGGGAAATAAAGCGCGCATAGTCACAGGCATAGGCGGGAGGATAGGCTCCAGACGCGCCGTGCATCATGGGCAGGCTATACATAAAGGCGTCAGCGGAATTGGTAGTGTGCACATGGGTATCACCAAACAATATCTGCTTGTCTGCGGGCTGGGCAGAATTATTATTCACAGCTCGCTGTTCGATAACAGACTCCGGCAGTCTCCCCTCGGTAACCTGGCCAAAGTCCAGGGGCGTCTCAGACCAGGCCTTTTCATCATCGACAAAATAGCCGGGAAGAAGCCGGTAAGTGAAATCTGGTGCCGAGCCGGAGAAGAAAACTGCGCCCAGTAATACCAGCGCCAGTACTGCGATCATTGTCCGTTGCAACATTGTGATGCCCTCATTTTTTATTTTCTTGTTAGATTACTCTGTGCCCATTATTTACGCCATATAGCTGCGCGCAATAAACCAGTACAGCCCTAGACCACAGAGAAGTGCAGAGCTTATATCCCGCGCGGACTCTGGTATGGAAACTACAGTTTTTAATGTCTTAAATACTATGTAAACAGCGGCCAAAATCATTAACTGGCCAAGCTCTACGCCTATATTAAAGCCCAGTAGTGCTGGCCATAGTTGATCATTGGGCAGCCCAATTTCTTGCAGTATGGCAGCGAAACCAAAGCCGTGAATCAGTCCAAAGGCCAGACTCAGTGCCGGCCTCGTGGCAATGCTGCCGGCTTGGCTGCGGATGCCGGGCAGGTAACTCAATGTAAAAATCAAAAGACCCAGCAAACTGAGTATGGGTAGTGCGGGCGCAGTTGCTTGATTCAGTGATAACAGAATCATTATGCCAATCAAGGCTGCCGCACCAAGGGTAATCTGCCTATAGCTGCCGGTGCTGGCTGCGATATTTTCGGCAGCCACCAGTGCAATGGTAAAACCGATAAGTGCTTCAACCACCATAATATCCAGGCTTATCCAGCCCAGAACCGTCAGGCACAGAGTGATACTGTGGCCGATGGTGAAACCTGACACCATCAACACCAGGCTTCGCATAGGCTGCAGCAGTAATATCATCGCCAGCAGAAAGGCAATATGGTCGATACCGGTAAAAATATGTTCCAGCCCCAGCGCTGTGTACTGGGTAAAGGCCCGGTCGAGACTATCTGACCAGTGTCCCCGGGCCATAGCAATCTCATGCTGTTGGCGGTTCTCTGTAAACAGATATTCCTGCGCCGATTCTCCGACAGCAGCGATACGAGCATAGTGAACATGGGTTGAGGCCAATGGGAAAAAACTTCTAATCTGAATTATTGGCGGTTTTTCTGCAAGGGACCCGGGGCAGTTAAAGCTGGCACCGAGACGAAGATAACCGGGTTTGGCACTCAGGGGGACAATTCCAGTGCCAGTGCTGAGTGCGCATTGGGTATCTCCCTGGGTGACTGACAGGGTTGCAGACAAATGCTCAGCCAGCGCTGTTTCAAGGGAGCTGCGGCGATTATCTAAAAGCCTGGTTGCTTCCCGGGCTTTAACGGTAAATAGCATCTGCAGCTGATTATTATCAATCGTCCATTGGGAGAATGACTGACTGCGATTGTGAGCGTCTGCTGGCAGGCCTACAAACAGCAGCAGTAGGATGCTGAGGAAAGAGGCTCTCATTGCTGACCTCCAACCTGTATATCTGCGCTGCTGCGCAGCTCAATAAGATAGTCTTGCAGGCCATTGTCAGAATCTTGCTTTACTGCCGCTCGAGCCTGTATATCAAGACCGGCCAGTACTGACTGCAAGACTGCGCTGCGGACTTTTCTGTCAGCGCGCAGAAGGTCTTGTGCAATACCGTACTGCACCAGAAGCTCCTCCTGAATCAATCGTTCGAGAACCAAAATGCGGTCTTCTGCAGTTAATGGACTGCGTTTGCCGCTGGCCATTAAACCGAGTGCGCGCTGGTAGTCCAGCTGACGGATTTCAGTGTGATTAACACGGGCGGCGCTGTCCGTGGGCAAAGATCTACTGTCCTGCCACCAACCATTGGCCTCTAATCCACCCAGGGCAATGCCTGTTGCTGCTGCCAGTGCCAGCAATTTTAGGCTAAGTTGATCAGAGCGTTTCATTATTGTGCGCCCTCAGTTGCAACTGAGCTATTAATGAGAGGGCTGCTCATGACCGGGCTATTATGGACCGGCTGATGGGTTGTGATATCAGCCTGTTGCCAAAGCTGGTTAAGGCGATTGCTTAGCGCAATATCGCGCCCGCGACGCTGGTACTCGGCTTTGATACTTTGGCGAATCGTTTGATAGCTGGGTGTGCGGGCTTTCTGAATAGCGGTTACCTGTACATAATATAAGCCGTCGGCTTTCTGTAGGGGCAGGCTAATCTGATCCTGATCCAGCTTTTCGATGTGGCTGACAAGACTTGCACCCAGATAGCGGTGCAGCGCAGGTATGGATAAAAGGTTTGGCGGCAGCACAGGATCCAGTTGCAGACTTTGACTGATATGATTCAGATTTTTACCCTCGGCGAGCATTATTTGCGCTTGCTGGATACTGCTTTTACTAGTTAGGCGCAAAGCGTTAACGGCTATTTTTTTCGGCTGGTCAAATATAGAGCCATAGGTTTGATAGAACTCGCGCAGCTGGGTATCTGTCACTGGCTGTTGCAAAAAATTATTGGTGATCTGATTAATAGCAGCTGCGGCCATCACTTTGCGCAGCCCGGGATCTGTTGTGGTCAAGCTCAGGGCCTTAGCTCGTGCCAGCAAGAGTTCCTGGTCGATTAGAAGCTGTACTGCAGTGGATCGCTGGTCTGCACTGAGTTTGTTGTAGGGCAGGGCCCATAGCTCCAAAGCCAAGCTGTCAGCATCTTTAATGCTGATTGGCTGCTGGTTGACTAATGCGACGACAGAACTGTCGCCATTGCTGGTTGATAGCTGTTGTGACAATGTGGCTCCCAATAATGCTAACAGCAATCCGGCGCAGGCTATTAGCCCGCGGATGGCGATATTGGTTCGCGCTGTGCCGTTGCTTGCATTCATGCAGATGCTTCTCGGAGCCGGTTTATATAGCCTGAATTTTGTTGGCCATACCTTCTTATTTTGCTGGATCATGATAACCCAGTGTCACCTGTTGTCACTGTCGAAAGCAGTCATGGCTGTTACAAAAGCGGACAGGCAATTAATTAAAGGCATAAAAAAAGGACGGGGGATACCCGTCCTTTTAGGTCTAACTACTAGCCTTAGAAGCTATAGCTGAATCGCGCGCCATAGATTTCGCCAGGTGCCATGTAGCGGAAGTGGGCACCAGAGGCAAGGGGAGTATCTGCCGCACCAGCTGCAGTGATCTCATTTGTGACGTTGCGACCAAAGAACATTAGGTCCCAGTCATCGCCCTTAAGACCCAAGCGAAGGTTGACTTTTTCGTACCCTTTTTGGACGTCAATTGGATCCAAATCACCTGTCATGAAGTAATCATCAACGAAGTTGACGTCAATACCGGCATACCATACGGTGCCGTTCGACAGGGTGCTAACGTAGTCAGCAGTGAGAGATCCTTCGAAATCCGATCCAAGCTGGCCACCTGAGATATCTTGACTAGAGCCTGAAGGGGTCCCATCACCAAGGAACTGCTGCTGGCAACCTGCCGCTATGGTAACGGGGCTATCAGAACGCAGTTCACCCAGAGGCGCCGCTTCATTAAGAGCTAGAAGGGCAGAAGCTTGAACAGCAGTACAGCCAGCCGAATCAAAGCTTCCGTATTCGCCATCCAAGAATGACAGGCTGGCGCCGAGGTAAAGCTTGTCGGTTGCCTGCCAGGCAAGATCCATCTCGAGGCCAGAGATGTTTGAAGACGCTGCGTTAGCGACCACAAAACCCAGACCCACAAAGGTTGAAACCTGTTGATCTTCGTAGGTGCTGTCGAAGTATGCCCAGTTGAAGTTCATTGCTCCATCCATGAAGACATGCTTACCACCAATCTCCCAAGACTCGGCCGATTCATCGTCGTATTCAAAACCGATACCAGGCACATTCCTCAGAACAGTCCCGTCCTCCTCAATAACAGGATTCTGGTCATCAACTGAGTTGAATCCTCCACTCTTGAACCCTTCTGAGTAGCTAATGTAAAAGTTGTTAGTGTCTGATTGAGCCCACTGAAGGTTTACTGCAGGTACTAACTGATCCGTATCTCGTTTCTCGTTAAATGAGTGGGCGTAGACTCCAAACAGCGAGTCCTGTAGCAATGCAAGCATTGGATTTGCATCGGGCGTTGCATATCCAGTAGCGCTAGAGGTAAGGTCAGCAGATGCGATGGCCGTCTTTTCTTCCTCTGTATAACGAACACCTGCTGTTAGCGTTAGGTCATCAGTAAGGTCGTACGTACCTTGAAAGAAGGCGGCTGTAGTATCGGTCTTCTGGTTGTAGTAGCTCACTCTACCAGCCTGCGACCACATCGTAGCGCCTTCGACACCAAAACCGCCGTAGACTGCAGCAGTCTGTGGATTTTCGGGGAATAACCAAGCATCAACGGTCTGCTCTATTTGTAACTCAGTCATGCCTGCTGTTACACCCAAAGCGTCCAAGCCTGCGGCAGCAATTGCGTCGATTGGAATTGCCAAGAATGAATTTGTTCCTCCTTGCCCATAAGTAGCGCCCATGCCCGTGACCAGGTTTACGAGGGCAGGCTGGCTGAGCGTTCCATCGACCTGAACAACACGGTCAATTTCTTGCTCGGACTCAGACCAGTAAACGCCGGCAACGAACGAGAAGCGCTCATCAGTTGGTGAAGAGATTCTGAATTCTTGGCTAGTTTGCTCATAATTAGAGATATCAGCGCGACCAACAAACTGAAGAGGTAGCCAGTCCGCGTCAATGCCGTCCTGATAGTCATAGGTATTTCGGCCTGTTACCGAGTGAAACGAGTACCCGCTGTCCGACTCAATGTCGATAACTAAAGACGTGTCTGCAGTTTCAGTATAGGTCCCCTCTGGACGCTCTCCACCATTGTCACACGAACTCGCTGAGTTGCTACCGATGCCGTACCGCCCTTCCGCCTTAACATGCTCTTCCAGTGCACAGCCGCCCAGTGTGATTGAATCTCGATACATGGTGGTACCGTCGTTGGCGTTGGTCTCTGCTCCGTACTCTGGGTATGCGAGCCCCATAACAGCAAACATCAATGTGTCGGCTGGTCCAACAGGATCATTCGGTAGCCAGTTCATTTGGGTGCTGTTAGCCCCGAGACGCTCGAAACTACTCTCCGCATGAGTGAACTTAACGGAAGTATTTTCGCCCGGGTTCCACATTGTTGTGAAGCGCCAAATTTCTTCATCGGTCGACGGCATATCGGATGGTGCACCCGGCATGGCATTTTTCATGTAGCCGTCGTCGGTCTGGTCCCTGAAGGCAAGTCTGAACGCAAGATTGTCTGACGGAGAGTAGTCCAAGCTACCTTCAATCATTTCTCCGTTATTGGACTCAGCGGTCACAGCAATTTTGCCGCTTATGCCATCTTGGCCCATTTCAGGTTCCGCAGTCGTTACATTTATAGCACCCGCCAGCGTATTCTTACCAAACAGAATCCCTTGAGGGCCTCTCAAAACTTCAACTTGCTGAAGGTCAAACAAGCCTGTTCTGATCTGTCTGCTTTTCCCGTAGTGTACGCCATCCACATAAACACCAACTGATTGCTCAAATGATTGGTTCGCACCAACGCTGATCCCGCGCATTGTAATAATGGTGTTTACCGCATTTTCACTAATGCTTAGATTGGGAACGTATTCAGACAGGCTCTGGAAGTCAGTGACACCAGCGTCCTCAAGCCTGTCACCGCTCACGGCAGTCATGGATATAGGCACGTCCTGAAGGCTTTCAGCACGTTTCTGTGCTGTTACGATAATTTCTTCCAGTTGAGCACCATATGCGCCACTTGACGCGGCAGCAACTGCCAACGCCAGACTGGATAAAGTGCGGATTGATTTCTTGTTCATATACTTCCCCTCGGTTTTTATTATTTGGCAGCTTTGCGCTGACTATTATTGTGTCGGCACATAAGCGCCAAGCTTTTTATTTTATAAGTGATGGCTTAATAGCTTCAGTAAGCTGCTCACTTTCACAGAGATGGACTCTCTTAACACCACTGTGCGGATGAGATTAGCACAAAAAAATCTGTAATGCATGCCCTGTCAAACCCGGCCATATTTGTAGCTATATCGGACAGTTCGAACTGTTTTTGTGCTTTGTCACATGAACCATTGGGTGTGCAAACAAAGAGATAGCCCAACGATTACTATTAGGACGGGCGAGTGAGAGGATACCTCCTAGTCAAATTAGAATACGGTTTAAAATTGAGATGCTCAGCCAGCATTGGGCTGACCCAAAATTTCAGTTAGCCTCTCCAGACAGCCTTCCATGCTGGTGCGGATAAATGTTTCGATTTCAATCGGTGCCACTGTCGTTTCCCATAGCAGTCGGCAGCCATCGGCATTAGGAATGATTTCAATGCTGGCATGATGGGATTCCAGTGGTGCCGGGGTTTCAAAACAGGAATACTCCATGGTTTTGCTATCTTCATCTCGACTGAGAATACGTTCTTTGATATCTCCGGCACCGGGCAGGTGCAGGGATCTGACTTCGCCATCAAAGGTGCAGCTTGTTACGCCGGGTACCCAGTCGATGCGATCTGGTGTTCCTATAATAGCCCACAGCTGGTCAGCGGGGGCATTGAATTGGTGGTCAAACTTTACTGACATGGTGGCTGCTCCATTGTTCTTCCCTAAGTTAATGACGGAAATTTTTTGATATTTATTTGAACTTTTGTGAACTGGGCTGTCGTATTCAGTGCAAGTAGTTTATTCCTTGCAAGTTTCGTGAAATAAAAACTCTCCCCGTAGTAAACAAGCCCTGATCTAATTATTGGATCAGGGTTTTTTTTAAGCCTCAAAATTAACAGCTGAAGCCCGGTCATTTATAAAATAATTTTTAATGGCTGTCGTGCTTAAATAATTCTGGCCTTCACCGCGTAGTAAATTTCTCAATCGCCTGACAAGTTGCTTCCAGAGAGGCAAGCAAAGGATCGATCTGTGCTTTGTGCCTTTGCCATTTGTCTGTTGCCGGCTGTGTCAGAGTTGTGTTGGACAATTTATTGGCAAACTGCATATGGCTTTTGCTGTGACTGTCGATTTCGGCAAAGTTCAGCAGCCGATCAATCTCTGATTGAGGGTTGGCAAGAAGGTCTTCATAACTGACAGTACAGTATTTTTCAGTCGGTAGTTTGGCTAAGTTTTGCACAATAGTCTGATTGCTCTGTTGCCACTGAAAGGCGGCTATCTCTGCTAAAGAGCACCCCACTAGCTCTCTCCAGCCCGGGGGCAGCAGAAAACACCAGCCAGGACGGTCCCAGCCCGGAAGTTCGGGAAATGTCATAAAGCGGCCTGTATCTAGCCCCAGAGTCCAGGCTTCTATGATGCTGGCAATATTTGGCTGGGGTGCCCGGTGCAGAAATATATATCTTGCGTCGGGAAAAACTTGGTCAAGGAAGGGTATATTCAGAGCATTGCGAGGGGTCTTTTCGATAAACTGTGTCGGGCGCTGGAGAAATAATTTGGGGTTCTGGAGAAAGCTCTGTTGCGATACATCGCGCAACAGGCAGGCCATATTATCGCGGAACAGTTGGATGCACTGTGGGTTGGCATGAGTTTCGTTGAGGCTGGCTGAATCCAGTGACTGGTTTTCTGCTCGTAGATGGGGGAAGTTACGAAATACTTTATGGCTCTCACTGCCGATCCAGCTGGTTTGCGGTAGCCGGGTTAGATATTCAAATAACAATGTGCTGCCAGATCTTGGTGCCGAAAGAATAATCAGCGGTTTGTGTAGTGCCTGATCAATCTGCGCCTGAGTTGCATAGGTTCTTAGTTGTTGCGATAACTGTTGGACCGCTGCGAGCTCATTCATAGGGATCAACTAGGCTTCAAAGCAGGTGCAGGGAATGGTCATGCGATCTGTGGCCATGCAGATTTCCGGATGACAGTCTTGACCAGGATGAACCTTGACTGCACAGCAGCATTGTTGGCCTGCAATAACCCAATCGAGCAGAAGATGTATGCGGGCGGCATCACTGTTGTTACTGACACTGTGCATGCGACGATTATTGATTTCTATCACTTCGCCCTCTGCCAGATAACGGGTTTCATTACCCACCTTAAACTCTACCCCCGGATTGGTGAGTAGAGGAATATGAATTCGGTGTGAATGGGCCAAAGAAAAATTCTTGTCTTGGTGAGCATCGATAGTGCCGCCCGGATTGAGTCGAACCAAGCTGGCTCTGACGCAATAGCCCGGACCGGATTGTGCTGCCAGCACTGATCCCTCGGGTGTCTGATCATAATGTTGGGCAACAAATTTAACCATTGGCATCAGCGCTGATTCAAAGTATTTAAATGGTTGCCGAACGGTGGGGTTTTTATGTCGAAAGTCATAGTCATAGACCAACCCAATAGTCTGAGTTTGGCGATGAACTTCGTATTTGGTCTGCCGTTCGGTGTCATCCAGCCAGGCCTGTGGGGGCAGTAATGCGATTAACCGCTTAAAATGGTCTACATTAATTGTGCCGATTTTATGAAAATTTCCGTTAAAGTTCATTTTAGGCTCTGGTTTTAATAGTTATTTTTCAGCTGTCGCAATGCTGTAACTGGATTAGTCGCTGTAACCCAATAATGCGCGCAAACCTGGCGCTGCATACTCGACCATCTGTTTTTGTTTGTCGGGCAATACATCCGGAATAACGTCGGTTAAGCCAGACAGGTTCTCTCGTGCGGTGCCGCTCTGTTTGCGGTCGGACCCCACTAGTACGCGCTCGCGCCAATCGTCGGGCAATGGGCCCATATTGGCCGCCAAAAATAAATCGCTGAAGAATGTCTCAGCCTTATCGGTTTCGAGGTTAGTCAGATTGTCGAGCAGATCTTCATATTTAATGACTTTGGCCTTGGTGGCCAGCCAGCCGACTGCATTGTGAGTGTAGATTTCATTCAGGTTGGGTGACTTGCCATGAATGCCCAGAATCATCATATTCAGAACCTCATCAATGGCGACATTGCCGCCTCTCAGGTGCTCGAGAGATCCTTGGAAGGTATCTGATAAAAAAAACCGCGCCCGAGCCAATACCCAGGTATAGGGGTCGCGCACCAGAACAATATGATTGACGTTGCGCAGAGCAATTGCTGAATCATCTGAAAACAGCAGGTGGCCCCAGGACAGTTTCGAGTTGTCGGGGCTAAATGCCGCCAGGTGTTGGCGCAGTATTGGAATTTGAATAAACGCATCATGGTACTGCTGATCAACCGCCACAAACATGCGCATAATATTGCGCAATAGATGAGTGCCAGATTTGGGGACCGAGTTGAGAAATACCGATTCGGTCAAAGGCGTCTGGTGATAGTTGCCGTTGAGCGAATTGAGGTTGTCCTGTTTGGCATTGATCGTTGGCATTATTGGATTCCTGGAGGCCGCTGGGCAGGTTGTTCGGTATTAGTTGAGTAGGAGCGATAAGTTTATATGCTTTTAAAAAACTATGCCTCCAAAAGGAGGCATAGTTTGTGTTGCTAAAGAACCACTAAAAAATTTAGAAGTTCTTGGTTACATTAACGAAGAACGAACGTCCTCTCCAGTTGTACTGGGAGTAGAAAGCAGAGTTACCCTCTGTACTGACCTGACCCAGGTTCAACGTAGTCAAGCGAGGTGGTTTGGTATTTAAAGCATTATTCACACCAAAGCGCGCCAGAACACCGGAGTCGTCGAAGGCTTTTGACACTGACAGATTGTGATAAACAACAGTATCTGCGCCTAGTACAAACCTTACAGGAGTACCGAATCTAGAACCCTCGTCTGTACCATAGTCATCCACATCAGATGCATCTCCAATGAAGTTCATGCCCCAGTAGTAGCTCCAATCGTTGTTACGCAGCTCTACAGACGCTCTACCAGTCCACTTGGGGTCACCCATGCGGCCGTTGTAGTCACGATTTGGAGAACCATCACGTACTAGGATTGAATCTTCAATCTGGAAAGTGTGCTGAGTGTCAAACACCAGCTCACCCCAGGGGACTTCGGTTGTGTACCGAGCAGAGAGGTCCCAACCACGGTTGGTTTGCTCTGCAATATTGATGTACTGGTCGTAGACGTTGTCAACTTTCATATCAACGGGATCACGCTCAAACAGATCACAGAGTGGGTCGTTGGGGAAGTTGACTGAGTTATAGCAGCCGAAAACAATCGAGCCGGCACCCAGTTGAGAAATCTCATCTTCCACTGTGATATCAAAATAGTCTACAGAGATGCTTAGGTCAGCAAACTCAGGTCGCCATACCAGTCCGATGGTATTAGTTTCTGAAGTTTCGGCTTCCAGCGTATCACCATTACCACCGGAGATAGTGGTTGCACTAATTGCTGCATAGTGGTCGCCATCAACTCCATCTGCCGCACAGTTGTCTGCAACACGCTGACTGATATCGCCGTCCTCAATTGCAGCTTCCCAATCAATACATGGATCGATTGAAGATTGGCGAGCAGAGGCTGTCTGATTAGCTAGGTACAGCTCATACAACGAAGGCGTTCGGAAGGACGTACCATTACTTGCACGGAGCTTTACCGTGTCAGTAATATCCCAGTTGATGCCTACTTTGTAGGTGTCGCCCGAACCGTAGGAAGCAACTTCAGTGTAACGCATCGAAGCATTGAGCGTCAGAGACCTAATGAAGGGCATGTCTTCGAGAAGAGGCATGTCAACTTCGGCAAAGATTGCTTTGGTACGGTCAGAACCAGCAGTAATGCCCGCTGTAGACGTCAAGGCTGCAAGGCCATCGCGGGTCAGCTGCCCCGGGGTGTCGATGATTTCATCCTTTTTGGTTTGGAAGCCCATCGCGAAACCCATGGTGCCTGCAGGAAGCTCCATTAGCGGGCCAGTCACAAATCCTTCAATTGACACCTGATTATACTCAGTAACACCTGTTTCCCAGGCAAAGAGATATTCCATTTGCTCAGGGGTAAAGTTACCAGCAAGGAATTGAGGATCAAACCAAGGCAGGTCAATACAGTCTGCTCCACTGGCTAGTTTGGTGCCCGCACAAAGGCCGGGCAACCAGTTGTTGCCTCGCATGGCGTCGTCCAGTACTTGCTGGCTCATGTACTCACCTTCGCTGCGCGACTTCTGGATAGACAGATCATAGGACCAGTCTGACCAGTCGCCAGAGAAGTTACCCATCAATCCTGCAACTACTCGAGAATAGTCTACGGTGATTTTGTTATCGTTTTGATCCGTTATGGGTGTCGAGCTCAGCCACTGATTACCAGTCCAGCCGTCAGCAGTGGGCGCTGAGTTACCTGTAAAGTAATCGCTTGACTCGTTGTAAGTGTACGACCAGAACTGACGGTAGCCGTTAACATAGTTCTCTCGTCGGTTTAGCAGAAGCTCACCATAGACAGTAGTGTCGTCATTAATATCAAACTTAGCTTCACCGTATACGGTGGTGAGCTCTGTTTTTGGAATTAATGACGCATCATCCTGAAATGGGTGGTCAGCATTGGTAACACCCATTGAATCTCTGTCATAGGCAACGGGATACCAGCCCGGGGGCGTATTCATGCTGCTGAAGTCTTCAAACGAATCGATATAGTTCCCCAGATCACCATCATAATCATACTGGGCTTTCGATCTTGAGGGGATTTCACCATCATAATCATAGATCCAGACATGACCCCAGAGCAGGTCAGTACAATGTGGATTACCTGTGCGCGGGTCTATAGTATCCGCTCGATCGCCGGTCGCTGGATCAAATACATATTCTTCACCACAATTAAAGTAGTCGCGATCGCCTTTTGCCAGTTCTTCTGCTTTGTAGTAGTCAGCCGTCATGCTGTAGTGCAATCGACCTACGGTGTCGCCAAATTTGAAGCTAACCCGGGATGTTTCACCGCCATCCTCACCTGGCTGAGAAAGAAAGGCATCAAAACTACCGCCGTCAGACTTGTCGGTAATAATATTCACAACACCGGCAACCGCGTCAGAACCATAAATTGACGATGCACCATCTTTGAGTATTTCTACGCGCTCAATTGCGTTTAAAGGCAGGACGTTGAGGTCAAAAGATGAAACCCCGCCACGAACACCCGCTGGTCCGGCACGACGGCCGTTCAGTAGAACCAGTGTTCGATTGGCACCAAGGCCGCGCAGGCTCAGAGTGGCTGCGCCTGTACCACCGTTTTGCACGAATGCAGTAGACGATGCAGCAGTCACCTGAGGTGAGCCTGCAGCGACGGTAGTAGTCTGTAGCAGAGTTGCGATATCTCCGATACCCTGTACTTCGGCGACATCCATTTGAATAACGTCCATCGGTGATGAACTTGAGAATACATCTCGTGAAATACGAGACCCTGTTACTAAAACTTCCTCTAATGCTTGCGGGCTTGCGGATGCAGCTCCAGATTCAGCTGTTACTGTTTCACTATCAATTTCGGATTGGGCCAATGCAGACAAGCTGCTCGCCATTACGAGCGAACCTATAGCATAGGCCAGTGGTGTTTTACGTATCATTAGGTTTATCTCCCCCACAAGTCTGTTGAGACTTACAAACAACTGTAAGACGCTACATCCTTGTTTTGAACTGTGGTTTTACTGTTAAAAGAATTATTATTTTAATTGCGTTTCTCTATGCAGAGTCACTGAAGTCACCCCTGCTTACGTTCGAGTATATCCCTGCAAAAAAAGCAGGTCAATACAAGAATATTGGCGCGATTAGGAGCCAATATTCTTGTCAAAAAAGGCCAGCAGTTTCTTAAATAACTCCTCTCTATTATCAACGCTGACAAAACCATGGCCTTCTTTGGCTTTTACCAGCCACTCGTAGTCAATGTCGCGCTTGTCCAATTCATCGCGCAGTACCTCTGCATGGGCAAAGGGTACCCGCTGATCATCTTTGCCGTGAATAATCATAACGTCTGCTTTTAGGCGATCCAGATAGGTGATTGGCGAGCCTGCCTTGCAGGATGCAGGGGAGTCGCAAATAGCCTCATTAATATAGTCGAGGCCGTCATCCCGGCGTTGAATATCACCCTTTTTAGACATAAGCTCAAGATCGTATACGCCCACGTAACCTGCTGTGCATGCATAGAGATCCGGCTCTTTCACTGCACTCATTAGCGCCGAATAACCTCCATAAGAGGCACCATAGATACAGACTCGCCCCTCTTCGGTAATACCAGCCTCAATAGCCCATCGCACTGAATCCGTCAGATCGTCCTGCATTTCTCCAGCCCACTGCTGAAATGCTGAGTACATAAAATCTTTGCCATAGCCGCCAGAGCCACGAAAATTAACCTGCAGTACGGCATAGCCGCGGCTGGCGAGCATCTGCACTTCTGGGTTAAATCCCCATCGATCTCTAGGGCCATAGGGGCCACCATGGGGGTGCATAATCAGAGGGAAGGGACCTTTACCCTCTGGACGAGTTAGATACCCATAAATGGTTTTACCGTCACGCACAGTGATTTTGTAGGGCTCCATTGGTCGCATCTTGCTTGAGTCGATATAAGAGTGAGCCTGGCGAATACGAGATAGCTTTTTATTGGTTTTATCAAATAGCAGATACATACCTGGAAGTTTATCGCTCCGTACAGACACCACCGCGAGTTCACGATCAAGGTCTTTCGCTGAGGTCTCTGATGTTATCTCTACAACATGCTCTGGAAATTGTGCCTGCAGGGCAAGTAACATGCGGTTGTACTCGCTTTCTTCTGATAGCGGAATGAAGGTCTTGTAATCGGGCTCTACCCAGACCCCGGCCAGATAACCTGTGGTGTTGCCGGTTCCCTCTATTAAATCCATCTCTATGCCGCCAACATCGACATAGGGATGCTTGTAAAGTAATGTCTTCTCTCCACTCTCCAAGTTGTAGTGATAAAGAGCTTCGGTGTCAGTGTCGATATTATCTAGGACTAAAATAGCTTCTTCGTTTGGGACAAATGCTTCGGGTATTAATCTTCCTTTATACTCGTCTGTTCTGGACAGTAGTTTCCAGTTTTCTCCTTGTCGTTCAAATACTTTCCATGCCTCCTCATCATCGATGTCAGATCCGTAGGCAAACCGTAAGGCCCCACCCGGGTCAACCATCAGAGATGCATTTTTGATGGGTGATGAACCCAGCGAAATTTCTCTGCCATTGTAAATATTTAGTTTAACCAGTCGCGTGTAAGCACCGTCCTTTGATCCCCAGGTATAGACTTCCATCAAAACATGACGATCGTCTTCCGGTAATTTATGGGCAACCGAAGCGCTGACGCGGGACGAGAAGCGGCGTAGATGGCTCTGCTGTTTCTTGCCAGCTCCATAAATCCAACGCTTCTTGGTACCATCTATGTTGACAGCAATGATATTTCCGGTCGAGAAGGGGATTTCCTGAATTCCTGACTTAACAGCTTCCCAGGCAATCAGCCGCTCATTATTAGCCCAGACAAAACTACCTATAAATCCAGATCCTCCAATAGATATCTGATGCAAGTTCTCCATGGTTTTTGTATCTATCACCATAAGTTTTGAGCCGCCGAGGCCGCTATCAGTGTCCACTATACCTGCCAGATGACTGCCGTCGGGACTTATCTTAATTGAGCTCCAAGTGCTAAATTCGGCAAAGTGACGCAGCGGAGTCTGTTCGCTGGCATAGATATTTGGCGCTAATAATGACAGCGCTATGATTAGTTTTATGGCTATGGTCTTTAACATTCCTCTTCCCCTCAATGTCTTTGAAGTGCTAGCAGCGCCATCCTGCTGGTGTGCTAGCTGTCTGATAGCTTTTCATTCCCACGGTGTTCTGGAGCCAGATGGCGTGGGGTGGCAGTGTTTTTTGGCCTTCCTGAAGTCGTTCAATCACGCGACGGAAAATCTGTGGCTGCGCTTTATTGGTGATGTTTTTCTGCGCATATTCTGGCTGCTGAAACCCCATTCCATGCAGGATACATAAATAACTTTCATGATTCCATAACCCTGCTGTGTCCACTGGGCCGCTGTTGAAGAGTGGGCTGGCCGTGTTGGAAGCCAATCCTGAAAAACATTGATCCTCAAAATCCAGTGGCGTCGGCAATTTCATGGCCCAGTATTCCAGTTTGGCCTTTAGCCGATCATTGATATGTTCAGGCTTTTGTACCTCAAGCCAGAAGTCAGTATCGGTTCTCTGAGTCAGGCAATAGTGCATATTGATAAAATCGAGAATCTCATAAAAGCGATTGGACATGACCCGGTTAAAGCGATAAGACATGGCCTCCATATGGGCATCGTCGAATGGAAAGTGCTCGGCCAGAGCTACGGCACCCAGGTCGCTGAGGTACAGGCCGGTGGACTCCAGCGGTTCAATAAATCCTCCGGATAGTCCAATGGCAACGCAGTTTCCCTGCCAGGTTTGTCGTCGGCGCTCTACAGAGAACTTTATATGCCGGCTATTAAGTTGCTCGGTGTCTGCTCCCTGATAGGCGCGCATTTCCCTCTCAGCATCTTCCGAAGAGATAAAGTGACTTGAGTGCACATAGCCAATTGAGCGCTGCGACTGCATGGGAATATCCCAGATCCAGCCATTGGACAGAGCTGTGGCGGTGGTATAGGGGCGCACCATGCCAGGGTAGTGCGTCTCATAGGGGACATGCATAGTCACGGCCCGGTCACAGAGCAGCCATTGTGAGCAATCTTCCACATCAACACCGGCCGCCTCGCCAATCAGTTTTGCGCGGAAACCGGTACAGTCAACAAATAGATCACCATCTAAAACCTGCTCGTTATCTAGGACTACAGAATCAATAAAACCATTGTCACGCATTTTAACTTGGCTGAGATTAGCCTCAATATGGACTACACCCCGGGCAGTGGAGAAGTCACGCAAGTAATCGGCAAACTTCTGTGCATTCATGTGATAGGCGTAATTGAGTTCGCTGTTTGCGCCATTTTGTCCCAGGGCTAGTGGTGCTCTGCCCATCTCGCAGATGATGGGTTGAGCCGAAACTGTTTCCATGTAGGGAATACTGCGATCACTGGCTGCCCATTCGGAACCTGAGTTATCAATCGGATACTGGGAATAGCGGCTGAATGGATGATGATAAAAGGTATCGTTGTTTTTAACCCAGTTGACATATTTGATCGACTGCTTAAAAGAAGCATCCGTGGTGCGCATAAAATCCTGCTCGTCGACACCTACTACAGCCAATAGATGTCTCATCGAGGGAATAGTGGCCTCACCGACGGAAATTCGCGGAATATCTGGAGACTCAACCAGCGTAATATGGACTTTGGGATCCAGTCCTCGCTTGTTAAGTGCTCCGTTTAAATAGGCTGCGGCCATCCAGCCGGCAGAGCCCCCTCCAACAATGGTTACTTTTCTCAAGGTCATGCCCTAATGTTGTTAAGCTTTCTCTTCAGTGTAAATAAATCTTTGCCTGTGATCTATGGTTATCGCTACCCTGGCGGCTATCTTTTACTCGGCCGAGACTGACCTGCTAACCGCAGACTTTGAGGTGGGAGTCTAGTCAGCATGGCTTTCCCTGAGCCATCGCCTTTAAGGGGTTGGTATCAGGGTGATTTTTATGCCCTGAGTTTTGCTGATATCCAGAGTTTGGATTTGCTCTCCCGAATAGGCAAGGGCGATTGAGATTTTGGAGTTACCAGGCTGCATATCAACGAGGCTGACACCTATATTGCCCAGACTAAATTGTTGCTCAGCCCCGCCGGTTTGCGCTGCTTTGGCTATCAGCGCTTTCTGCAGCATATTATCGGTAGCTGTGATATCAATGACTCCAATCTGAACTGCGATTAAAGCCTGTACGCCATTGACGTGCTCAGCTGTGCCCACCACAGGAATGCGACTATCAATAGGGGTTATATCCTGCAGCAAGAAGGGTAGATCAGCCTGTCTGCTGCCGCCCAGTTTCCAGTGCACGACTTCGCCGTCGGTCCGCTCACGAGAAAATACCTCGCTTGCCAAAATCTCAATGCCCTGGTTCTCCCAAATTGTCAGGCTGGCACCAAGATCATTGACCCGTGCGCACCAGTCAACTGGTCCGATATCGCCACAGATCCAGCTGATAAGTCTGTTGTATATATTGGTTTTTTTCTGCGCCTGTCGCTGCACAATATTGAGTTTTATTGCCAGCTTGATTAACGCGCTATACCAGCTGGGCTTGAGAGCCAATAGTTCGATATAGGTTTGATTGGAAAAGATCACCAGAGCGTTTTCAGTCACACCGTGAGAGCCACCGGGAGTGACGTGAAAGCCAAGCTCAGTAAAATCCGCGGAAGCTCTGTTGAGGTCGGCGACAAAAACCACGGCGTGGTCAAACTGGGCGTTGAGCATTGGCATCTAGATAGTCCGCAACAAATGATTGCGGAATGGTAAATCTAGTGGGACTGATTGTAAAAGCCTGTTGGCTTTTACAACTCCTGCGGAGCGCCATGTCCATCTGCGATGGCCAAGGCGTCCAAATCGTCCTAGAGGACGATTAGTCGAACAGGGTTCTCGTCCGGCAGCCCAATCTACCAATATTAAAAAAGGCCGCTTCTTGCAGAGTGTTCTTTGGAATCGCGTGGGTACTTTTAGTGGGACTGATTGTAAAAGCCTGTTGGCTTTTACAACTCCTGCGGAGCGCCATGTCCATCTGCGATGGCCAAGGCGTCCAAATCGTCCTAGAGGACGATTAGTCGAACAGGGTTCTCGTCCGGCAGCCCAATCTACCAATATTAAAAAAGGCCGCTTCTTGCAGAGTGTTCTTTGGAATCGCGTGGGTACTTTTAGTGGGACTGATTGTAAAAGCCTGTTGGCTTTTACAACTCCTGCGGAGCGCCATGTCCATCTGCGATGGCCAAGGCGTCCAAATCGTCCTAGAGGACGATTAGTCGAACAGGGTTCTCGTCCGGCAGCCCAATCTACCAATATTAAAAAAGGCCGCTTCTTGCGAAGCGGCCTTTTTTAATATTGGCGGACCGGACGGGACTCGAACCCGCGACCTCCGGCGTGACAGGCCGGCATTCTAACCAGCTGAACTACCGGTCCGTGAAAGCTTTTTCTCTTTGGTGGGTGGTACAGGGATTGAACCTGTGACCCTCGCCTTGTAAGGGCGATGCTCTACCAGCTGAGCTAACCACCCCCTGAGAGAGCGACGCATTCTACCGAACTGAAGGTGGCTGTCAAACTTTTTCTGGTGCTATATACATATCGGGTTCGCAGCCCTAATATACTGGCCTTATTAGAGGGTTTTTTAGGCAAAAATGCAGATATATAAAGAGTTTAGTATCGAGGCCGCCCATCGGCTGCCGAATGTCCCCGAGGGACATAAATGTGCGCGTCTCCATGGTCATTCATTTCAGGTGACGATTGCAATTGAAGGCCCGGTGGGAGAGCAATCGGGCTGGATAATGGATTTTGGTGATATTAAAGCGGCATTTGCGCCAATTTATGATCAGCTGGACCACCATTACCTGAACGATATTGAGGGTCTTGAAAACCCCACCAGTGAAAATCTCGCCCTGTGGATCTGGCAGCAACTCAAGCCTGAATTGCCAGAGCTGTCCTGCATCACTATCAAAGAGACCTGCACCAGCGGCTGTATTTACCGCGGCTAGAGACTTGGCTCAGGGCTTAGAGTAAGCACTTTGGACCATGCTGCGAACTTGCAGGTGCTCCCACAGCAGTATTGCCAGCATTAGCAGGATTGGAACCAGACAGCCAAGCAGCATCTGCTGCCAGCTGATTACATTGATCACCCAGCCTGCGCTCAGTGCCGCAACTGCTTGCAGGGAGAATACCGTAAAGTCATTGATGCCCTGCGCCTTGAAACGGTCCCCCTCGCTGTGGGTGCCAGGCAAGAGCGTGGTGCCAGCCACAAACATAAAGTTCCAGCCAACTCCCAGCAGCACTAGCTGTAGCCAAAAGCCGCTGACACTGGTATCTGAAAAACCTATCATAATTGTTGCGCAGTAGCAGGCCAGGCCAATCAGCATCATGCCTCGGATATTGAGATACCTAAAGAGTAGGGGAGCAATAAAAGAAGGCAAGAACATGGCGGCGATATGACTTTGAATCACCCATTTTGTATCTATCAGCGAATGGCCGTGAAAATGATGCATGCTAATGGGGGTGCCGGTCATAATAAATGACATAACCACATAGGCTATGGCTCCGCTGGCTACGGCCAGACAAAGGGAGGGGTTGCGCAGCAGCTGGGCGGTGGCTGTTGAGGTATGTTTGGCAGTGGCTTCAGCTATGGGTGCGGGCCTATAGAAGCTGAGCAGCAGGGCACCTAGCAGGATGCAGATGGCAGCCAGAAAAAATGATCCCTGATACTCTACGGCGGTTAACTGTCTCCCGAGAATAGCCAGCTCAGGCCCAACAAAGGCGGCAATAATACCGCCGGCCAGTACTATGGAGGCCGCAGTAGAGCTGTGCTCAATAGATACGGCCTCCATGGCAGCAAATCTGCTTTGCAAGAGCGCAGCATTGCAAAATCCCAGCATAAAAGCGGTTATACAGAAAAGGGTAAAGCTCTGTAATTGCAGGGCAACAATAGCTAGGCCACAGGTGCCTATGGCAGCCATCATAAACGCCAGCAACCCGTTTTTGCGACCCATGGCGCGCATTAGGTGAGTCACTGGGATTGCCGCCGCAGCCGTGCCAGTTATCATCAGGGCAATGGGTGCAGTCGCCCAGTCTGCAGAGGGTGCCAGGTAGGTGCCCGCCAGGCTGCCAGCCAGAATCATCAGAGGGATAATGGAGCCAGCCAGAGCGGTGCTAATACTGAGAACCCAGACGTTTTTAAAGCCTGGCGCGGACATTATGCTCATGGAGAGATTCCTGATTGATTGGCCGTAGCGGTCTTATTATTTTGCGTATAGCGGGATTCTAGACTACTTTTAGATTGCAGGGGCAGTTATTGCCGTATTTGGTTTGGGCCTAAAAATTGATGAAAGCTCGGCACGAATCAGGATTCTGACAAAGATAAAATAAGAGACTAGATATTATGGACGATAGCAATCAGTCGGCGGTTGAAAAAACCGTTTGCCAGTTTATTAGTGAAAATCCCGCCGTAAAATCCAACCATGTCGAAATCGGCATGACACTAAAAGACCTCAATATAGATTCCCTTGAAAAACTCTCCATTGGAATGGATTTAGAAGATGAGTATTCCATTGAATTTACTGATGAGGAGATTGAGGAATTTGCCACTGTCTCCGATGTAGTTACTGCTGTAGAGGCGGCCCTGGCCGCAAAAGCCAAGCCCCAGGTTGAATCGGCCCCTCCACAGCAGTCTCAACACCAGACATCTGGCAGCAATCCATCGATCTAGATTAGGCCTGATCGGCGAGGTAGTATTCTGCCGCGCCAGCTCTGACTGCTGTATACTCTCGCTCGGCATTAAACACTGCCAAAAGTAGCTTATGTCCGGTAAAGAGTCAGAGATATGGTAGAGATTGGTAAATTTAATAAGCTTCAGGTAGTCAAGCAGGTAGACTTTGGTGTCTATGTTGATGGCGGCGACCTGGACAGTATTCTGCTACCCAGGCGCTATGTTCCCGAAGGCTGTGAGATTGGTGACTGGGTTGATGTTTTTCTGTATTTCGATTCCGATGATTTACTAATTGCCACGACAGAGACACCCAGGGTGCAGGTGGGCGACTGCGCAATGCTAACAGTCGTCGATATTAACCATGCTGGCGCCTTTTTGGACTGGGGTTTGCCCAAGGACCTACTGGTGCCTTACAACGAGCAACAGAAGCCCATGGAAGTAGGTTATTCCTATGTAGTTCATGTATTTCACGACCAGAATTCAGATCGTATTGCCGCCTCTACCAAGCTCAGCCATCATCTGGATGAAGAAACTGTATGGCTCAAGCCGCGTCAGGCGGTGAATCTGTTGATTGCTGGGCGTACTGAGCTGGGCTATAAAGCGGTGATTGATAATAAGTTTCTGGGGCTTATTTTCCGTGCAGACGCCTTTCGCCCGCTCAAGATTGGTGAGCGATTGCCTGGTTTTGTAAAAACTATTCGCGCAGATGGCAAGATCGATCTGTTGATCTCTCAGGGTACGCTGCAGGGAGATCATGATCTGGCTGAGCAAATTATTCGTCATTTGCAGGATAGGGGGGGTGAGTCGCAACTCTCTGACAAAAGCGACCCTGATGAGATTTACCGCTTATTTAAAGTGTCTAAGAAAAAGTATAAGCAGGCACTGGGCACTCTCTATAAGAGTAAGAGGATTCTTATAGAGTCCGGTAAAATTACCCTGATCAGCCTTTAAACCGCCCCAGGCTGTGTAGCTTAAAAACAGGCATCTGGAATACAGCTCAGACTCAAAAATACCTATCCTAAACAACAGTTTTCGTTTAAATCTGGCCTGCAGGACGCTATGCCCTTAAATTCGGGTCATCATTGTGGTACTCTTTCCTTTCTTCGTTGTAGATACGGGCTTGCCATGGAAGGAAGCTGCCTCTTTTAATAAAAAAAACAAATAAATGGATTTAGTTTATTAATTTGTGTCTCTCTCACCACTGAGACACCATCAGGCTGTAGTTACAATAATAATTGCCCGAGTTCCGCAACATTTTATTGGCGCTGGGTAGATCAAGTAATTCATTTTGGGGAAGTTAATTATGTATAGAAATAATAAACTCAGTTTGGCTGTATCTATGGCCATTGGAGTGTCACTAGCGGGAACCGCAAATGCGGAACTTGAAGAAGTGATAGTGACAGCTACTAAAACATCTGCCAGTACTCAGGATATCGCTGTAGCGGTCTCTGCAATTACGTCAGAAAAGCTCGACCAGTTAGGTGTGTCAAACTTTGAGGACTACCTGATTCAACTTCCTGGTGTTTCTGCTGGTGGTAGTGGACCCGGCCAGAACACTATCTATATTCGTGGTGTTGCCTCGACGACGCCAAATCTTACAACCGCTGGCGTTGCTGGACTGGCTCCCAACGTCGCATTGTATTTAGACGAGCAGCCTCTTTCGCAACCAGGACGTAACCTTGATGTTTATGCCGCTGATTTAAGCCGCATTGAGGTGCTGTCTGGACCACAGGGAACATTGTTTGGAGCGAGCTCGCAGGCTGGTACTGTTCGCTTGATCACCAACAAGCCTGACCCTTCTGGTAGCTACGGCCGCATCAAGGTTGGCCTTTCTTCGACACAAGGTGGTGAGGCGAGCGATAGTGTAGAAGCCATGTATAACCTACCTGTTAGCGATAAAGTTACACTGCGTGGTGTGGTTTACAGTGATAACCAGGGCGGTTATATCGATAACGTTCACGGAACCCTAACTGCTTTGGAAAGCGCCCGTTGGCGTTCATCCGGAACTATGCGCTCAAACGGGGTGGCAGTTTCTGACCTTCGTGGTGGTTTCGGTACTCAAGGTTACATTGATTCAATCCAGGGTCTTTCTTATCAGGAAAATCGTATTCCTATGGATGCGGCTGACCCTGCCAGCTACGCGCTGGTCAACTTTGAAGAGGCAGACAATAGCGCTCTAGTAGAAGATGACTTCAACGACACTACATATCAAGGTGTTAGATTGGGTGCGCTTATTGACCTGAATGAGGATTGGTCTTTGCTCCTCGGCTACGGGCATCAGGAATTGGACACAGACGGTGTTTTCCAAGCTGACCCCAATCTGGGACCAGATAACCTAGCTGTCCAAAGATATACTCCAGAAACTCTGGACGATTCTTTTGATAATTTCAATTGGAAGCTTGAGGGCCGCATTGGTGAGTTGGATGTGGTTTATGCTGGAGCTTACACCAAGCGAGAAACCGATCAGGTGGTCGACTACACGGATTATTTGTTTGTAGGCCAGTATCTGCCTTACTACATCTGTGATACGACCGTAACCTACCCTGAATATAACTACTACAATCCTGGTCTGACCTATGACCCCCAAGGCAACTGCTACTCACCAGCTACTTATGTAACCAGCTACAGTGAGACTGAGGTAAGCACTCATGAGTTAAGGTTTACGACTGATCAGGACAAGTCAATTCGTGCCACTGGTGGTGTTTTTTACAGTGATCTGGAGCTTAAAGAGCGCGTTGACTTCAGCTACCCAAGTGTGCAGAAGGCGAATTTCTATGGGCATGCCTATGACGGTTGGGGCCCAGTAGAAAACTTTGCGTTTGACAACGACTATGCTTCACAGGAAGGGGCATTTCCAGTTGATACGGTATTCAGAAATGATATCAAGCGCACTGATGAGCAGTTAGGGGTGTTCGGTGAGGTAACATTTGATCTGAATGATGAGTTCTCATTTACTCTGGGAGCCCGCTACTATGACGTAAAAGTCGATATGAAGGGTGATGCCAATGCTTCATTTGGTAACTTCTTCAGAGAGACGGATGTAAATGCGTTTGGTACCAATATCTCAGATCTTTATGACGGCGACGGTGAATTTACGTTTATTTATGACACCCTTGTAGACACTCACATAACTTTCCAAGACGGCGTTACTTTTGATGAAGTGAAGGCAGCGTTAAACGCAGTAGATTCATACAGTGTTGGTCGAGGCGCGGTTGCCAATGCGCCTAACGCGATCAGTGACGTTGAGATTCAAGGTGTACTTAATGCACTCAAGGCACCAGATAAGGCAGAGACAAGCGGTACAATCTTTAAGGCTACCTTAAACTGGACGCCAAGCGAGGATGTCCTCTTGTATAGCACCTTCTCTGAAGGGTTCCGTCCCGGGTTGTTGAATCGTCCGGGTGGCGCATCGAATGCGGCAGGTTACACAGTACCATTTGAACTTATGACGGACGAAGTGACCAACCTTGAACTTGGCTGGAAGACTGACCTGCTTGATGGCCAGTTGCGATTTAACGGTAGCTTGTTCTTCGTTGAGATCGATAACCTGCAAACTACGATCTTCGATCCATCTATTGCTAACCTGTTCTTCTCGGATAATGCTGCGAATGCAGAAGTTACTGGTCTGGAAGGGGACTTTATCTGGGCGCCTGATTCTACACCTGGGTTACAGATTAGTGGTGGATTCTCGTTCCTGGATTCTGAAATCACAGAGGTCCTGACACCCACCGACGATGTGCAAAAAGGTGATTCTCTGGCCTTTGCTCCAGAGTTCCAAGCTAACTTGCAGGCTCGTTACGAGTGGACCTTGGCATCCGGCATGACCGCTCATGTGATGCCGCATTTGGCACATTCGGACAAGTCCTACAGTGATATTATTCGCATGAATCGCGATGAGATCCAAGATTGGACAATGGTCGGTGTGACCGCAGGTATAACGAATGACACTTGGGGCGTTGAAATGTTTATCGATAATTTGACCGATGAGCGAGCAGAGCTGTCCAGGAACTATGTTAATGACAGAGAGCGTGTATCCTACGCAAGACCAAGAACTACTGGTGTGCGTTTGATCTACAATTTCTGATTGATAGATACAATCGTTAAAACTAATATGCCCCTTTTAAGGGGCATATTTTTTTGCCAAGGGAAAATGTTTTGAATCAGCAACATAAGACTGAAATTGAGCAGTTAATGCGTGGCAAGCAGTTTGATAAGGCGCTTGAAAATCTGGCGTCAATATTGGACGGCGATGGTAACAATATCGACGCGCATTACTACAGTGCAGTTTGCCTCAGGTACCTCGGGCGATTGGACGAGGCGTTAGCATCCCTTAAGGCACTGCGTAAAATTGCTCCAAACTTTGGCAGGGCACTCCAGGAGGAGGGGCATGTTCATAGAGATCGAGGTAATCTAAAACAGGCATTGCACCTCTATACTCGCGCTACCCACGCCAACCCGTCTCTCTCTGGAAGTTGGAGAGGGCAGATTGAGATCTTACTTAAACAGAATCGAGAGGCTGAGGCTATTCGTCTTAAGCCTCATTTTGAGCGTCTTGTTAAAATGCCTCCGCCGCTAGTTGTAGTAATGGACTTGATTGCTCAGGGTAAGTTAGCTAACGCAGAGACGCTGTGCCGGGATTTTCTAAAACAAACTCCCCACCATGTTGAGGCAATGCGACTTCTGGCCGAGATAGGGATGAAACTGAATATACTCCATGATGCCGAGTTTTTATTGGAGAGTGCGTTAAAATTAGAACCCGACAACGACCTGTTGCGCGTCGAATATATCGAGTCTTTGCGTAAGAGGCAAAAAATTGAGGCCGCCCATAAAGAAGTCTTAACACTTTATAATTCAAATCCGGATAACCTGCATTTTGAGTCTTTGTACGCGGTTCTTTGCATGCAAATGGGGCTTTATGAGAAAGCCTTGGAGTTATTTGATAACGTGCTGACCAAAGTGCCTCAAGATCCAGTCACCCTCACCTCAAAGGGACATGCCCTCAAAACTTGCGGTAATACCGATGAGGCTATTGCCTCCTACAGACTCGCTACAAAGAGCAGCAGTGCTTATGGAGAAGCCTGGCATTCACTGGCTAATCTTAAAACCGTTAAGCTGGATGAAAATGATGTAAGTAAAATGCTGGCTCAGATAAACGGCGATGACCTTAAGTTTATGGATAGGGTCTACATCAACTTTTCACTGGGTAAAGCATTTGAAGATGCCGGAGATTTCGATAGAGCCTTTTCCCACTATGCGGCTGGCAACAAGGCCAAAAAAGCTCAGAGTCGCTATGTTGCCGAAGAGATGACCGACGAATTTGAGCAGCAAAAAAAGCTTTTCAGCGACAAGTTTATTAAAAGTTTAAATGGCTGTGGCCACAGCGCGGCTGACCCAATTTTCATCGTCGGATTACCCCGGGCAGGATCGACTTTGCTCGAACAAATACTCTCGTCCCACAGTCAGGTAGATGGCACCCTTGAATTGCCCAATGTGTTGGCTCTGGTCAACGATCTACGCAGAGGGGGCAATATGACCGGGGATAATCTCTATCCGGGAATCTTGGAGACCCTTGACGCTGAAAAATATGCTGAGTTTGGTCAAGCCTTTATCAATGATACTCAGGTACATCGCCAGGGGGCCCCATTCTTTATTGATAAAATGCCCAATAATTTCAGGCATATTGGACTGATTAAGCTACTGCTGCCCAACGCCAAGATTATTGATGCAAGACGTCACCCCATGGGCTGTTGTTTTAGTGGATTTAAGCAGCTTTTTGCCGAGGGGCAGGCATTTTCTTATGATCTGGGTGATATTGGGCATTATTATCGTGATTACGAAGCCTTGATGGATTTTTGGCAAACCGCATTTCCCGGCCAGATATTGCATGTACAGTATGAAGATGTGGTCAACGATTTTGAGACTCAGGTGCGCCGTATACTTGACTATTGCGGCTTGCCCTTCGAAGAGACTTGTTTAAGTTTTTATAAAACCGAGCGGGCCGTCCGAACGCCGTCCTCAGAGCAGGTGCGCCAACCGATATACCGAGGAGGCATTGATCAGTGGAGGAACTTTGAGTCCCATTTGGATCCTCTCAAAGATGCTCTTGGAGAAGTACTTCACAGATACCCAATGGATTAGGTAGCTCCGCACAAAATAACATGAATAAAAAAGGCAGTGAAAAATGGCTGATCAAATGATGACAGTTGCTGACATACAGCAGCTGGTGATTGATTGTTTTATGGCAAATGGCTGTGACATTGACAATGCTGCAGCGCTGGCGAGAACAATTAGTTTCGCTGAGCGCGATGGCAGTGCATCCCATGGCTTGTTTCGACTACCTGGCTATATTGCTTCGTTGCGCAGCGGCAAAGTAGATGGTTGTGCTCAGCCAACAGTAGAGCGTATATCACGGAGCGTTATCCGTGTTGATGGAAAGCGGGGTTACGCTCCTTTAGCCCTTGAGAGGGGTCGTGCTGCATTAATCGAAGCTGCCAGAGAAAATGGCATTGCCGCAATGGCACTGGTCAATGTTCACCACTTTGCCGCGCTCTGGGTTGAGGTGGAGCCTATTGCCGAGGCTGGCTGTTGTGCCATGGCATTTACCACTTACAAACCTGCCGTGGTACCCGCTGGTGCCAAACAGCCATTATTTGGCACCAACCCCATGTGCTTTGGCTGGCCCCGCGGCGATCAGCCGCCAATGGTCTTTGATCAGGCCTCTGCCTCTATGGCTCGCGGTGAAGTAATGATTGCTGCGCGGGATGGCCATGATGTGCCATTGGGCACCGGAGTGGATGCCGATGGTAACCTAACCACAGAGCCACAGAAAATTATTGATGGTGGTGCTCTGCTGCCATTTGGAGGTCATAAGGGGTCGACCATTGCCATGATGATCGAGCTTTTGGTGGCTGGTCTGACCGGGATGGACTTTAGTTTTGAAGCCCAGAAAAATGATAACAATGATGGTGGGCCACCCAATGGTGGTGAGTTTATGCTGGCCATAGATCCCAATCGCTTTGGTGATGCCGACAACTGGCTGCAGCATTCAGAATCATTCTTAGAGCGCCTTACTGGTATGGAAGGCGCCCATATACCCGGCAATCGCCGCTATGCCAACCGTGCCAGGTCGGTGGCTGAGGGTATTGCTGTCAGTGACACGTTGCTCGCTACCTGCAGAGAGTTTCTTAAGCCCGCCGTTTAATTTGACCTGTTAAGGAATGGCCTCATTAGTACGCAGAGTTAAGTTATGCTTTCTGATTTGGCTGGGGGTTTCACGGACAATGGTCTCGATCATGGCTTCAGCGGCGGGGGAGACCGTCCAGCCTTTGCGGGTAATCAGATAGACTTCCCGCGCCTGGGTTGGCACCAGGGGTCTGGATATCAGATTATTTGAAAAGGCGGGAATCGCCAGAGAGGGCAGCACAGAAACGCCCAGGTTGGATCTGAGCATGGCCAGTAACGTGGTGATATTGGGGAAATCAAATTTGGAGTCGCCGAAGCTGGCGCGGCTGCGCAGGGTTTTGGTAACGCCGGTATCCAAAAAGGTCGTGTCTTCTAATTCATTAATTTTCACTGGACCAGTCTTTTTCGCTAGCTGATGATCCACATGGCAAATTAGTTCTAGTTTATCGGCGAACAAAGGTTTGAAATTTAAAAGTTTATTGGGTTTCCACAGGCTGGCAATGCCAAAATCCACCTCGTTGCGCTCGACCCGCCTCTGTACGCCCTGAGAGCTGTCATCATCCAGGTGGAGGTGAATGCCTGGATACTCAGAGGAGAAAGCCTTGATGATATCAGGCAACAGGTTGCTGGCCACTGATGGCACTATAGCCATGCTCACATGGCCGCTGCGGCGCTCTGCCGTGGCGCGCAAGTCATAAATTGCCGTATCAAAGTCACGGACCAGCCGCTGTGCTATGGGGATAAAGTTTTCTCCCTCTGTGGTGGTGCTGACCTGCCTAGTGGTGCGATCGAGAAGTTTTAAACCAATAAATTCTTCCAGCTGCTTAACGGCCAGAGTGATAGCAGGCTGAGTGCGAGAGAGTTTTTCTGCAGCCCCATTGAAACTGCCTTCTTCAGCCACGGTAATAAAAGTGCGGAGGTGTCTCAGGGTTACGTTTAAGTATTTGATAATATTACCTTTATTATATTTATTATTGATATTGCCAAGAAGAAGAATAAATTAATTATGCTTATAAATCTATATAAAGTTTTGATTGGATTTATAGGTGTCTACGTATAACAATGAGTCGCAAATGGGTTGTTCAGCCCTATAAATCACAGGCGGAGACAGTATGAGTCAGGCGTTACACAACAATTATATTAATGGCGAATGGGTCGGCAGTTCAGAGGTCATTGAAAATATAAACCCCTCAGATACAAGCGATATAGTCGGCCGTTATGCCAAGGCCTCCAATGAGGACTGCCTTGCCGCTATCAGCGCGGCTAATTCAGCCTTTGATGGCTGGTCGCAAAGTGCTCTGGAGCAGCGTAAAACCATACTGGATTTTATTGGTGCCGAACTGATTGCCCGCAGCGGTGAAATTGGCGTGATTCTGGCCCGTGAGGAAGGAAAAACCCGTGCTGAAGGCGTGGGCGAGGTGTATCGGTCCGGACAATTCTTTCAATACTATGGTGCCGAAGTGCTGCGCCTGATGGGAGAGAACACTCAGTCCGTGCGCCCTGGCGTTGATGTAGAAGTGCACCGCGAAGCTCTGGGTGTGATTGGCATTGTCACACCCTGGAATTTCCCCATGGCTGTTGCGGCCTGGAAAGTGGCACCAGCGATTGCCTATGGCAATGCGGTAGTGCTTAAGCCCGCTGAATTAGTGCCTGGCAGTGCCTGGCTGTTGGCCGAAATTGTTAGCCGCAGCGGTCTGCCCGCTGGTGTGTTTAATCTGGTGATGGGCTCTGGTCGTGATGTGGGCGAGACTCTCTGTACATCGCCAGATATTCAAGCTGTTACCTTTACCGGCTCTGTTGGCGTAGGCCGTCATATTGCCCGCAATGCCATTGATAATATGGCCCGCGTGCAGCTGGAGATGGGCAGTAAAAATGCGCTGGTAGTGTTAGATGACGCGGATATGGATACGGCCGTGCAATGTGCGGTGGCTGGCGCCTATTTTGGTACCGGCCAAAAATGTACTGCCTCTTCAAGAATTATTGTGCAGGCGGGCATTCATGATGAGTTTGTCGACAAAATGACTACCGCTGTAAGTAATCTGGTGGTGGGCCATGCTCTGGCCGAGGGTTCGCAGATAGGCCCGGTGGTAGATGGGCGCCAGCTGCAGCAAAACCTAGACTATATGCAGATTGCCAAAGATGAAGGTGCAGAGCTGGTGCTGGGTGGTGAAGCCCTGACCATGGATACTGAAGGGTTTTTCATGTCGCCTGCACTGTTTGTGAATACCAATAATCAGATGCGTATTAACCGCGAAGAAGTGTTTGGCCCGATTGCCTGTGTGATCAAAGTTGATAGCTATGAAGAAGCACTGGAAGTCTCCAATGATTCAGACTTTGGCCTGACCTCCGGGATTATTACCAGCAGCCTGGCCAATGCCGGCCACTTTAAGCGGCACTCGAAGTCTGGCTGTGTCATGGTGAATTTGCCGACCGCAGGCACCGATTACCATGTGCCATTTGGTGGTCGCAAAAACTCAAGTTATGGTCCGCGGGAACAGGGTCAGTACGCGCGCGAGTTCTACACCATTATAAAAACTAACTACAGCAAGCCTTACTAATCATTCTTCAGGAAAGTGTAATGAACAGAGATATGCTTCTAGTCGACGGGCTGCAGTATGTTAATTGGAACCGCGACCTGTTTGAAAAGGCCCAGCGCAGTGGGTTAAGTGCTATACATGTGACCATTGCCTACTGGGAAAATATTCGCGAGACTCTGGAGAATATTGGCCACTGGAATCGGCATTTTATCAACCATGCCGATCTGATTATGCCAATTCAGCAGGCCGCGGATATCCTGGAAGCCAAGCGACTGGGTAAAGTGGGTATTATCTTTGGTTTCCAGAACTGCTCGCCCATTGAAGACGATGTCAAAATGGTGCAGATTCTGCAACAGCTGGGGGTGCGCATTATGCAGCTCAGCTACAACAATCAGAGTCTGCTGGCCACCGGCTGTTATGAAGAGCAGGATGGTGGTATCACCAGATTTGGCCGCGAGGTGATCAAAGAGATGAACCGCGTAGGTATGATTATCGATATGTCCCACAGTGCCGAAAAGTCAACGCTGGAAGCCATTGAGATTTCCGAGCGGCCTATCGCCATTACCCATGCTAATCCAAGCTTTTTCCACCCGGCACTGCGCAATAAATCCGATACAGTACTGCGCGCCATCGGTGAATCCGAGGGTATGCTGGGCTTTAGCATGTACCCCTTCCATCTCAAAAATGGCTCCGACTGCAGCTTGCAGGAATTCTGTCAGATGATTGCCCAAACCGCCGACATGATCGGGATAGACCGCATTGGTATCGGCTCCGATCTCTGCGAAAACTGGGACTACTCAATACTCGAATGGATGCGCAGTGGTCGCTGGACCCTGGGTATCGACCATGGTGAGGGCTCTGCGGCCAGCCCGTCATGGCCCCGTCAACCCAGCTGGTTTGTGGGTTCAAAAGATATGCTGACCGTAGCTCAGGGCCTTGAGGATGTGGGTTTTGACAATGCAGATATAGAGAAAATAATGGGTCAAAACTGGCTGTCATTCTTTGCAAAATCCTTCCCCAGAGCGCCCCTAAATTCCTAAACTAGGGTCGCGGAAACAGGTCCGGTAACAGACAGTTGCAGGCGCAAAATAACGCTGTCGCAACTGTCTTTTCAATGTCGTTTTTAGTTAAGTCGCGGTCAAGGACTAAGCCTACAATAGCCGAAAAATCAGCCCCAAATCGATGCTGATATTTGCGACTATTAAAGGAACAGCCCGTGCATTCGCCGTATCGACCAACTGCCAAGCATAGTCACAGCCAAAGCGCTGTGTTGCCCATGCGGCCTGCCAGTCAGGTTATGCAGTTGAATCGTCTGGGTAGTTTTCATCAGTCTCGTCTGAGCTTTATGCGCACATTGGTGCGCCGCATGGTGCGGGAAAACTGGCAGATCAACAGCACGGTTTTTGATCTGGATACAGAGGGCTATGGCACTGCGGTCTATGAAGTGAAAGCCAAATATGGCACCTATAGCTATGTACTGTTCTCCCATTACCTCGACCCTGAAAACCGCAATGATCGAGTAATCGCCGACCAGTGGGATCTGACCATGGCACTCTGTGAAGGCACAGTGAATGCCGAGCAGCTGGAGTTTTTGCGCAGCAATGTACCCAAGCAAGAAGCAGGGCGGGTTGATTCCCGGGTTTTTGTGCTGTCCAGGGGCAATCGCAGCGGCCGCACCTTTGATTATGTCGTCGATGAGCTGGCTCAGGGTCGTCAGCCAGATATCGATGTTATCGCCGAAGTGGGCTATCTCTATCGCACTACCGCCGCCTATGGCAGCGGCAAGCTGGGCATGGCCGACTGGGAAAAAGTTCGCACCAAGCACCGTGACTTTGCCCGTCCCTTCGCCGCAGAAATGTTTACCTGTTTTATGCTGCGCCATTTTAGCCTCCAGCATGCTGACTATATCGCTGCCCAGCGCGCGCCAAAAACCGCCGTAAAGCTGGATGATGATATCAAGCGCTACTTTGGGATTGGCAACTCTACAGGTCTGGGTATGGCGCCATTTTTAATTAATCATCCGCTGCTGATCAATCAATGGATCGAACAGCGCGAGACAGCACTGGCCCGCGCCATTGTTGCTGGTGCCGATGGCATCCATGCTGACCTGTTAGAACGATTTGAAACTGCCGCTGGCAGAGTTGTGCAGCATCTGGGCGAGATCAGTACCGGCGATACCCAGCAAAATATGTCTAATGGGCTGGTTCGTGACGAGTTGCAGCAGCTCGCTCAATGGTTGAGCGCTGAGCGAGACAATATTGTGGCCAGCCGTTACAGCTGGGCAGATCTGGTGCAGTACGCCGAGCAAAGCTGGCATATTGAAACCCAGGAAGTGATCAATACCATGTTGATCGAGCTCTATCCAGAGCTCGTTGACGACCTTGAGGACATGATGTGCGTCGAGGAAGATCAACATCTGATACCTCAGATGTCACTGGCGGATTTGCAGGCGCTTATCGAAGATAAATATGACTGGGCACTGGCCATCGACTTTGGGCAGATGGAATCCCAGGGCTCGTTCTGGTATCGCTCGGAAGAAAAGATGGAACCACGCCTGGGTCAATCCAATGTCGACCTGGGCATGGAAAAGCAAATGCCCCTGGCAATTGGTCGTATGGTGCGTGAATGCTATGACCAGATATCTGGGCATATTGAACAGTTCCCGTTGCAGGATGTTGCCCATTTTATTCTGCAGCAGCCCAACCTAAGTGGCGCTATTTGCCGCATCCAAACCATGGCTCAGAGCCAGTATGGCGATATTCGTGAAAATCTGGTGCACAGCGATGTTCTGCCTATCCATCTGTTGCGCTGCAAGCTGTCGTTCTTCGGTGTCAGTAAGTTCGACCCGCGCTCCCGTCTGTGGGTGCGCAATACTATGTTCCAGGGCGCGCCACTAGTTAGTGATTTTGATAAGCCATTCTTTGATGACTGGCAATTCCCCATCAAACCAGTGTTGTCTAAAAACACAGCCCCCAGTTCGACGTAAAATCATGAGAGTCTCGCGCAATGAATTGACGGCTTCTCTGAAGAAGGCGTTTGAAGGTTTAGGGTTCTCTGTGGGCGACTATCAGGATGCGGCGGCTATGGTTATCTGGTCGCAGATGCATGGTTTAAATGGCTTACAGCAGCTGCAGGAGGCCTTACCCTCTCTCTATAGCTGCCTCTGTCTGCATTGCAAATTAATCAGCAATGGTGACAACCATGCGGTGCTTGATGGCCAGAGCAGTTCCATTCTGCTTTGCGGCAGCCAGGCGGTAAGACTGGCCTGTGCTCTGGCTCGCCAGCATGGCTGCGGTCAGGTGCAGCTTAATAATTGTCACAATCGCCGGTTTATAGCCCAGCGCTTAGTCAGTGCCGCACAGTTGGATTCGGCTCTGGTGGCTTATTGGGTCGAGGGGGATAGTGGCTTTAAATTTAGTATTGAGCCCCGTGCAAAACAGCCCACAGTGTCAAGATACTCACCATCTCCTATTGCCGCAGATCAGTCTCTAATGATTTTTGTTGGCAATGATTTAGCCTCCGTCGAAGAAAAGTTTTCTGTCGCCGTAAACCCCGGCCCGCTAACCGAAATCACTTCACCTGATACCATGATTGATAGCTATAACGATATGCTAGAGCAGGGCATCGAGATTGACGATAATCTGTGGCATGAGCTGGATAATTTGGTCGCCCGAGTCTTAGTAGAATCTACCGAAAGCTCCAGAGCAGGAGCAGGAGACTAACCTAATGTCGAAGTGCGATCTTTCTGGGAAGTCACTAGAGGCTTTATGGGCCGTTGCTGGCAGGGATGCCAGCATCGAGTCTACAGGGATGTATTCACGACGTGCCCATAAAGCCTCTAGTGACTTCCCAGAAACGCTTCGGCACTAAGAGTCACTATAGCTTTTTGCTAGCCTGCGACTTCAGCTTGATTAATTAGCCATTGCCGAAATTGCTCCACATGAGGTCGCACGGGTTTATTGGAGGGAGTTGCCAAAAAGAATGATTCAGAAGTCCCGGTAGTCTGTGAAAAAGGCGCAATTAGACGACCATTGTCCAGCATAGGACCAATCAGGGATGTCCTGCTCAGAGCAAGGCCATGTCCCTGAGCTGCCATTTCCATTGCCGTCATCAATGAATCAAAATGAATGCCCTGAGAGGCATCGATGCTGTGATAGCCCAGCTGGTTGAGCCAATAGCCCCAGCCTTCTTCATAGCCAATCACATGGAGCAAACTGTAATTATCAAGATCCTCCGGGCTCGCAGGAGGTACCTGACCGTTAAGTAGTTCAGGGCTACAAACCGGAATAAGATCATCCCAGGTCAGACGATTGCTGGTAAATCCAGACCAGAAACCTTTGCCATAGCGAATTTCAACATCCGCTTCCTTATCCTGACCAGCGACCCATATATTACTGGTAAAGCGCAGATCAATATCCGGATACTGGGCGCGAAAATTCGCCAGCCTTGGGGCCAGCCAGGTATTAAAGAACACCAGATTGACCCGCACCGTTAAGGTGTAACTGCGCTCTTTGCCGAATACCTCGTCGGTCACCAGCGCCAGTTTTTCAATGGATTCACGCACGCCGGGAATATAGGCCCGACCAGCATCGGTAAGTTCCAGGCCCCTGGGCAAGCGAATAAAAAGTGCGCAACCCAGCGTGGTCTCCAGACCTTTAATTTGCTGACTGATAGCAGCCTGAGTCATATGTAACTCTGCAGCGGCCTGAGTGAAGTTGAGGTGGCGGGCGGCGGCCTCGAAAGAGCGCAGCCAGTTTAATGGCGGTAATCTTTTTTTCATGATTATCTTCTTTGGGTTGACTGCCGTTTATTCGGGGTGATCAATTAGCTGGCCAAGATTTTCCGCGGCGCTCTGCAGAATAGGGGTATAGGCCATCAGTTCTTCAAAGCTCTTGCGTATCACCGGAGCATGGGTAAACAGACAGGCGCAAAGTTTACCGCTGCTATCGGTTATGGGAACAGCGCAGGCCACCATACCATCCACAAACTCTTCGTTGTCTGTTCCCACGCGACTTGTTTTTATCCGCTGAAGCTCTGTTTCCAAAGTCTCCGCATCGACAATGGTGTTGCGTGTGTACTGCATTAGTGGCAGCTTATCGATAATACGTCGGCGCCGTTCTCTGGGTAGTGAGCTCAGATAGAGTTTGCCACTTGCAGTGCACCAGCTGGGCGTATGGCTGCCCACTTGCAGATGGATCTGCAGAGGCCAGTCAGACTGCACCCGATCGTAATACCTCATCTCTGTGCCATTGGGTACAGCAATACCGCAGGTCTCATCTATCTCTTGGGTCAGCTGTTGCAATATGGCGCGGCGCACTGCGCTAAAGCGTTCTGTATGCAGCACGCCCCAGGCGATGCTGTGCATTTTTGCGCTGGGAATTATGAGTCCACGCATATTGGTCTGCACAAAACCACCTGTTTCTAGCTGATTGAGCAGGCGATGGATACTGGGCTTGGGAATATTCAGCTGGCAGGCTAGATCAGCTGGCGACAGTGGTCGCTCAGCTTTGGCAACTGCCTCGATAATCTCCATCACCCGACTAACCGCCGAGCCTTTTTCCCTGGTACTCATAAATCTAGATTAGCTCATGGTTGGCATAGAGAACTGGGCACCTTCACGGACACCAGCTGAAGGCCAGCGCTGCGTGATGGTTTTGCGCTTGGTATAAAAGCGCACAGCATCCGGGCCATAGGCATGCAGGTCGCCAAATAATGAGCGCTTCCAACCGCCAAAGCTGTGGTAGGCCACAGGCACTGGCAGGGGAATATTAATACCCACCATGCCCACCTGAATATGGTCAGAGAAGTAGCGCGCTGCTTCACCGTCTCTGGTAAAGATACAGGTGCCATTGCCATATTCATGATTATCAATCAGATCCATGGCCGCCTGCATGGTATCGACCCGCACTACCTGCAGCACAGGGCCAAAGATTTCGGCATTGTAGCTATCCATCTCTGGCGTCACACGATCGATCAATGTGCCACCCACATAGAAGCCATTTTCATAGCCATCAATGCTGGGGTTGCGACCATCCACGACAATATCAGCGCCTTGCTTTTCGGCACTGTCGATATAGGCAAAGACCTTTTGCTGATGTTGCTGGGTAATCACTGGGCCAAAATCATTGTCAGCATCATGGCAGGGGCCAATCTTTAAGCCTTTCATGGCTTCCTGCATTTTACTGACCAGCGCATCTGCGGCGGCATCGCCAACAGCTACTGCAACTGACAGAGCCATGCAGCGCTCGCCAGAGGAACCAAAGGCAGCGCCTAAAAGCTGAGCCACGGCGTTATCCATATCCGCATCGGGCATCACAATAGCGTGGTTCTTAGCGCCACCCAGTGCCTGACAGCGCTTGCCATTGGCATTGGCGGTGCTATAGATATATTCCGCAATAGGAGTGGAACCTACAAAGCTCACTGCTTTAATGCGCTCGTCATTAAGCAATGTATCAACTGCTTGCTTATCGCCATTGACCACATTCATCACGCCGTCGGGCAGGCCGGCTTCTTTTAGCAGTTGAGCTATAAATAAGGTGGAGCTGGGGTCGCGCTCAGAGGGCTTAAGAATAAAACAGTTACCGCAGACGATGGCCATTGGGTACATCCACAGAGGCACCATGGCCGGGAAATTAAATGGCGTAATACCAGCCACTACCCCCAGAGGTTGGAACTCACTCCAGGAATCAATGTTAGGTGCCACATTTTTACTGTGCTCGCCCTTTAACAGCTCTGGTGCACAGCAGGCATATTCCACATTCTCAATACCGCGCTGCAACTCACCGGCGGCATCATGGCTGATTTTGCCATGCTCTTCGCCGATTAGCGCGCAGATTTTATCCGCATTCTGCTCCAGTAAATCCTTAAATTTAAACATCACCCGGGCACGTTTTATGGCCGGAGTATTGCGCCATTCCGGGTAAGCTGCCTGGGCCGCGGCAATCGCTTCTTCCACTGTAGCCTTTGAAGCCAGAGCAACCTGCTTGCTCACTTCGCCGGTGGATGGGTTGTAGATATCCTGAGTGCGTTCGCCCTCATTGGTTATCTGGCCATTAATTAAATGTCCTACTACTGTCATGGTGTTATCCTCAAAAAATGTGTTTTACCAGAGCTTGCGATAGATTTCGATAATCTCGTCGGCACTGGGTACCCGCGGATTATTTCCCGGTGAGCCAGAGGCCAGAGCCTGCTCAGCCATCACCGGTAAGTTATTAAAAAAGTGGTCGCGATCAATACCAAACTGCTCGGGACTGGGCACCTGCAGTTCTTCATTAATAGCATAGAGTTCGTCCATTAGTTTGCTGTTGGCGATATGGTTAGAATCATCTTCAGTGGCCAGGCCCATTGCGCGGGCACAGTCGGCATAGCGTTCTATGGCCGCTGGAATACTAAACTCTGTGACCATAGGCAGAAGCATGGCATTGGAGAGACCATGGGGCACATGGTAGAAGGCGCCAATCGGGCGTGACATGCCGTGAACCAGTGCCACTGAAGCGTTGGAGAAAGCGACACCTGCCAGTGTGGCACCCAGCATCATTTCTTCCCGGGCTTTTTGGTCACTGCCATCATGGAAAGCTTTGCGCAGATTAGGGGCAATTAGTTTCATAGCCGCTATAGCCTGACTGTCACTGTAGAGGCTGGCTTTCTTGCTTACATAGGCTTCCATGGCATGGGTCAGAGCATCAATACCTGTATCTGCTGTGGTTCTGGCGGGCAGGCTCAGGGTCAGGCTGTAATCTACCAATGCTGCGGTTGGCATAAAGCCAATGCCAACACAGAGCATTTTTTCGTCATTGGTCTCGTCGGTAATAATGGTGACCTTGGTACATTCAGAGCCGGTGCCTGCAGTGGTGGGAATGGCAATAATGGGCAGCCCGGGCTCATTGACCACTCGTGGGAATTTATAGTCACGCATAACGCCACCGTATTTGCCCAGAATGGCAATGGCCTTGGCACTGTCGATGGGGCTGCCACCGCCAATGGCAATAATGCTGTCGTAGTTGCCATCACGCACCTTATCTACACCGGCCTGAATAGAGCTTACGGTGGGTTCCGGGACAGTGTCCTGAAAAATATCTGAGGCAATGGATGCCGCCTCAAGGCTCTTTTGCAGACTAGCTACATAGCCCAGCTGTACCATCATGTTATCGGTAACAATTAAAGGTCGCGTGCAGCTCAGGCTATTAAGAATATTGCCGGCCTCTTTGCTGGCGCCATCGCCAACCTGCAAAATGCGCGGCAGAATTATTTGTGTCGACATTCTCAGTCTCCAGTTTTAGCTATTATTGTTTCTGCCTGAAGAGTTTTGCCCTCGGCATAAAGAGATTTACACAGACCGTAGGTGGCCATAATTAGAACAAACGAAAAGGGCAGGGCCGCGGCAATAGAGGCAGTTTGCAAAGCATTGAGACCACCAGCAAAAAGTAGCACGGCAGCCACCGAACCTATGGCTACCCCCCAAAATATCCGCAGCCGCGCCCCGGGATTATTGTTGCCCATGGCCACCAGGGTGCAGATCACCAATGTTGCGGAATCTGCCGAGGTCACGAAGTAGGTAACCAACATAAAAGTGCAAATGCTGGCCATAAGACCGGTCAGCAGCATGCCCAAATCCAGCAACTCAATGGTTTTGAACAGGGCGATTGTGCGGTCTGCATTGACTGCGGCGGTGACACCTCCATCGCCAAATAGCTCAATAAACATAGCCGTATTGCCAAACAGGGTAATCCACAGAATAGTCAGTAGAGTGGGCGCCCCGAGTACACCGACAAGAAATTCTCTGATGGTGCGACCACGGGAAATACGGGCAATAAAAAGACCAGTAAACGGTGACCAGGCAAGCCACCAGCCCCAGTAGAAAATAGTCCAGTCGCTCTGCCATTGCAGATGTTGCTGTGGTGCCAGCCAGACACCCAGAGCTGGCGCATTGATCAGATAATCAACAGTATTGCTGGCAAAAGAGCTGAGCAAATACAGGGTTGGCCCAAAGATAAAGAACAGGGCCAGTATCACCACCGTAAGTCGCATATTGAGCTCACTGAGAATACGAATACCCCGGTTAACCCCTGTTAGCACAGAGATAGTGGCTACCACAGTGATAACAACAATTAGCAGAATCTGCGTTGCTACGCTGATATTAATACCCAGCAAATAGTGGATTCCGGCATTCATCTGCTGGGCACCCATTCCCAGCGATGTGGCAATGCCAAATACCGTGCCTAGCACCGCCAGCAAATCGGCGATATGACCTATGGGCCCATAGATTCGCTCGCCAAAAATCGGGTAGAGGGCTGAGCGAATAGAGAGTGGCAGCCCTTTACGATAGGCGAAATAGGCAAAGCACATGCCGAGCACCCCATAGAGCGCCCAGCCGTGCAGACCCCAGTGGAATATGGTGATTCTCATAGCAACCTGAGCCGCTTCTGGGCTCATAGCCTGTGACTCAGTGATAAATGGATTGGCCTGCAGATAGTACATGGGTTCCGCGATACTCCAGAACAGGATTCCTATACCAATGCCGGCGCCAAATAACATGGAGAACCAGGCAAAGTAACTAAATTCTGGCGTCTCTGAATCCTGGCCCAGACGTATTTTGCCGTACTTGCTAAATACCAGCCCTATGGCTAACAGTAAAAACAGATTCATCAGGCTGATGTAGTACCAGCTGAGTTCCGCGGCGATAAAGTCCCGCGCCGAACTGTAAAGCGCGCTAGCAGTCGTCGGGCTAATAAGCGTAAATAAAACAAACCCCGCCACTAAAATTGCAGAACCTACGGCCATAACAGGGTGAGTGCCCGACAAAAAGCCAGATTTTTCTGCTGCTATCAAAATTATTCTCCGATTATTATTTTAATGGATGTCTGTCTTAAAACGATACAGATCATATTGTTTTTATAGTAAAAGCACAACAAATTCGACCCCTATTAATTTATTTTGCACAGCAGCACCCAGCTGCCATTAATAAAATTATGTCTTGGGATAAATCCAGTAATGGCGGGCTCTGTAGCCCGGAGAAAAAAATCTTAGCAATAAAAAAAACACGGCCTTAGGGGTATTTTTTATTGCTGGTGGGACTTGCTGTTGGTTTCTATGATCGCGGCCAGAAGGCGGGCTCTTATAGCGATGGAAAACGACCATTCAGGGCCCACAGAAAAAAACAGAGTATCAGTGATGGAAAAACAGGTTCAATTGCCTCTTAAAGGGGTTCGGGTAGTCGACTTTGGTCAGCAGATTGCGGGTCCAGCGGTGGCTATGGTACTGGCAGATTTGGGTGCCACTGTGGTGCATATTGACCCGCCTGCAGGGCCCCAGTGGAAGCATCAGGCCAATGGAATTTTGAACCGCAACAAAAGCTGTCTCCGACTGGATTTAAAAACCTCTGAGGGTTTGAATCAGGCGTTGGAGTTGATTGATCATGCCGATGTGGTGATTGAATCATTTCGCCCTGGGGTGATGCAGAGACTGGGCATTGATTTTGCTGAGTTGCGTAAAACGTACCCACAGCTAATCACATTGTCAGTGCCCGGTTTTGCTAGCAACGACCAGCTGCGCAGCCAGTGGAAAGCCACCGAAGCTGTGGTAGCCGCGACAGCGGGAGCCTTTACGGATATGGGCTTTAACCGCGTGCTGATGGGTTTAAACCCCTGCTTTTCGCCACTGCCTTTAGCGTCGTCTTACACCATTACCCTGGCCGCGAGCTCTGTGGTTCTGGCGCTGCTGGCTCGTGAGAACACTGGTTTGGGTGACCATATAGAAGTGCCAGTGATTGCGGCGATGATGGAAGGCCTGTCCTATAACTCCTATCAGGTGGCCGATCTGCCAGAACGCTATAAGACCATGCGCGAGCTGGAGATCGAGCGCCGCCGTGCCAGCAATATTGATTTTGACCTGAGCTACGAACAGCTTCAGGAATATCTGGACCCCTTCTACCGCACCTATAAATGTGCTGATGGCCGCATGTTCTATATTGTTTGCCCCTCTCATCGCAACCATGCTCGTCGCTGTCTGGAAGTGCTGGGTCTCTATGAAGAGGTGATGGCTGAGGGTATGCCAGAGGTAACCGATCTGCATCTGCCGGTGAGCGAGTGGGAAGGTGAGAGCTCTCTGGGTGTTTACCCGCTGCCCAAGCGCTGGGCGGATATTATTTCGGCAAAAATAAAGCTAGTCATGCGTACTAAGACATCTTCGCAGTGGGGTGTAATTTTTGGTGAGGGCCAGATCCCCGGCGCACCACACAGAACGACCAAAGAATGGGTCAATAGCAAACACTGCAATGATGCAGGACTGATTGTTGAAGTAAATGACCCGGAGTACGGGCTAATGAAGCAGCCTGGCCCGGTGGCCTGGTTACAAGAATCTGCACACCGGATGTTAGCCCCTGCTGCGCGCAGGTTTGTCACTTTTGACCAGGCCCTGGCCGAGCTTGTTGCGGTAGCGAAACCAGTACTTGTCCAGCAGACTCCAGCAAAGCAGTCCCAGGGCTGGCTTGATGGGCTGCGGGTGCTGGATTTGACCAATGTGATTGCCGGTCCTCATTCCACAGCTTTCCTTGGCCGCTTTGGGGCCGAGGTGATTAAGATCGAGCCGGTGGTGCCCATGTACGATCCACTGATCGGAACCTTATTTGCCTTCCAGGCAGATATGGGTAAGAGCAGTGCACTGATTGATATCAATACAGAAGAGGGCCGAGAAGCCTTTAACCGTTTGGTTCGCTCTGTGGATATGGTGGTGATCAATGCACCGGAGCGTCAGATGAAGCCATTGGGGCTGGATCATGATGCACTGCAGGCGATTAATCCCGGTGTGCTGTTCTGTCGGCTCGATTGTCTGGGTGGCCCCGTACCGGCGCAGAAGACGAACTATATTGGCTACGACGATATTATTCAGGCCAATAGCGGCATTATGAGTCGCTTCGGCGGTCCTGATACCCCAGAGGAACATGCCCACCTGGGTACTCTGGATGTGAACTGTGGCTTTGCCGGTGGTCTGGCAATGGCGGTAGCACTTTACCACAGAGCTAAAACCGGAGAAGCGAGCCGCGCGCGAACCTCGCTGTCGGCGGTGACTAATCTGGCCCAGCTGCCATTCTGTTTCGACTATGAAGGTCTTGAAGACTTCAGTGAACCCTCTGGTCGTCAGGCGATGGGGAACCATGAGCTATCCCACTTTTATCAGACAGCCGATGACTGGATTTTCCTCGATGCCGAGTCAGCCGATCTGCCTGCTCTGGAGAATATTCAGGGGCTGCAAGGTATTACCACCACCGCAGATATTCAGGTATTTTTAACCGTAGCATTCCAGCAGGCGTCTTCGCAGAAATGGATGAAGCGTTTGCTGGCCGCAGATGTGGCAGCGGCGCAGCCTCTGTCTATTGAGACCCTGCGCGAGCAGTACAGCCGAGTCGCCGATGGCACAGTGGGTACTGAGCGTGGCAGCTTTGCTTTCTCTATTTATCCTGATCATCCCAGCGGTCATCAGCTAACTCAGATTGATCATTATGCGATTCGTCCAACCTGTGCCCGGATTGATGCAGTGGGCCCAACCGAGGCCCATGGCCAATCCACCCGCGAAATTCTTGCGGCAGTGGGTTACACAGATGTGCAGATTGATGCCATGCTGGAGCGCGGTATCGCTGGTTTAGCCTGGGGTAAAACCTACCTGCCAGCCGATTCTTCGGGGCAGCCAATGCCTGAACTAGATGGACTTTTCAGCGCTGTGGATACAGAGGCTGCAAGTTGGGTCGATACCGAGTCGACCGAGGGAGATATCTTCATCACATAAACTGCATTAGCCGCAGTCGCAAACGTCCTCTTGCTCCGATCTGTTCATTAGATGGCCGGCATTTCGGTAATGGCATAGGCCTGCTGTTCAAGCCAGGGCGCTATCTTTATTAGTTGGGGCACTATTTCGTCGCTGTAGATTGAGCGGCAGGCGGTCGCGATTTGCTCCGGTAAGACACCCAGTTCATTCTCGCGGCAGAGCATAGTTAAATGGCGCGCGTTGGCACCACTGGCCAGTTGCAATACTCTGCAACCCTGCAATAGTTCGGGATAGCGCACCAGACAGAGGCCGGTGGTAATAGCCCAGCCCTGACCAGACTGCACAAAACGCATTAGGGTTTGTGTGCTGTCCAGCTCATAGGCAGTCTGGGGCTGGATGTCCAAGCGACGGGCTATCAGATCAGTCAATTTGCCCAGTCGGGATTCTCTAGTGTAATGAATAAAGGGTACATTCTCGGCTAGCCAGGCCGCTGTTACCGAGCCCTCTTCGCTGCAGTTATCTGGCACAATCATCACAAAGGGGTCGCGCAAAATAGGATAGCGCTGCAGCTCCGGATGTTCATCGATCGGGTCGCTGGTAATCAATATATCCAGATTGCGATTTAGTAAATCCTGAGACAGAGATGATCCCAGACCTGTGCGCAGGGTCAGTTTGGAGACATAGGGGTTGAGCTGTTGCATCAGTTGCAGGCCCGCCACATCGCAAAATGAATCGACCATACCTATATTTAAGGGCAGTGTGCCGCCTTTGGCAGTCAGGCGTACGTCGGCCAGCATGCGTTTAGTATCATCGATAATTTGCAGGGCGTAATCTTTAAGTACCTGACCACTGGGGGTGAGCCTAACCGGGCGAGATCTAGTGTCCACCAGCTGGGTATGGGTCTGAATCTCCAGCTGTTTGATGGTTTGTGATACCGCAGACTGAGTGATACCCAGGCGCTCGGCGGCCTGGGTTAATGTCTCCGTCTCACTGACTGCAGCAAAAATACGCAGCGCGGACATTTCTATATTTTTGTGCCTTTTCATAGCTCAGAAGTATAAGCTATGAATTAGCGCAGGCGTTACTCAGTCGCGGCAAGACTTCTTATGGCTGCGACACCAATGGCGACGCCCAGATGTTCTTCCATAGCATCCAGCAGGCAGTCCCACAGAAACTCTGTAGATGCAATATCACTGAAAATATGGAAGCAAGGGGTAGCGCCCAGGTCATGACGGACAATTACACCATTAATTTTGGCGATGGATGTCTGGGCTACCTGGCCCTGGGCGAACTTATGGGTACGCAAATCCACCCCGCAGATTTTTGAAAACATCTCTGCTGCCAGCAGGCCTGTAACGGCCAGCCAGCTGTGGCTATCTGCGCGGGGCAGGGAATAGACTCCCGGAGCAGGAGCCTGATGGTTAAGTCTATCTATCAGGCCGGAGTGGCCCTGCATATCAGAGCAAATTAACAGTTCTTGATGGGAGAGTTTAGCGACCAAGGATCCATCGGCCTGGGCCAGCGCTGTATTGGGTGCTGAGGGCAGTTCTACCCCCTGGTCAGCGGCCCAGTCAGGAGCCCCGGGACCTTTAAATCCCGTGCGCGGCAGACAGCACAGGTCAGCCACTGCCAGGCTGACACCCAGTCTGGGTTCCATACCTGTATCGCCATAGGCACTTACCACCAGAGCATCGCCAAGCTCTTCAAACCGCGCATTTAACTGCAGATGACGGCGATAAAGAGGGCTGCGTCTCAGGGCCTGATCAGGTTTTTGTTCACTCATGGTTACAGCTCCTGACGCAGTGTTTTGGAATCATAGAAGGGCAGAGTCACTACATTGGCCTCGACCATTACAGCTCCAGAGGATTTGATGCTGATCTGACTGCCTGGCTCGGCACAATGGGGCTGCACATAGGCCAGACCAATAGGTTTGCCCAGAGTGGGTGAATAGTTGCAGGAGGTCACCCGGCCGGTCATCTGATCTCCATCCAGCACCAGATGGCTCTCCAGTGGAATGGGCGCATTTTCATCATTGACCACAAAACCCACCAGACTTCTGATTGGCATTTTCATTTCCAACTCAGCAATAGTGCGTCCACCCACAAAGAATGGCTTCTTGTGGGACACAGCCCAGCCCATCTGTACTTCCATGGGGTTGGACATGGCATCTGTGTCCTGTCCAATAATAATATGCCCTTTCTCCAGGCGCAGAATCCGCTGTGCCTCAATACCAAAGGGCTTAATAGTTTCTTCGCGACCAGCTTCCATCAGGGCATCCCAGAGTGCTTCACCATATTGCTGGGGTACATGTATCTCGTAACCCAACTCGCCGACAAAACCCACGCGAATTAATCGAGCCGGGATGTCTGCAACTGTGCCTTCGCGAACACCCATATAGGGAAAAGCTTCTGCTCGCAGATCAATATCAGAGCAAATTTTAGCCAGTACCTGACGAGCTCTGGGGCCGGCAATATTGACGCCACAGTAAGCTGAGGTGACATTGGCAATATCCACATCCAGGCGCCACTGAGCATTCCACTTCAGCATGGTCTGGTACACGCGATCTACGCCGCCCGTGGTTGCAGTGACATAGTAGTGCTGTTGGCTAAACCTACAGGCCACGCCATCATCAATTACCACGCCCGCCTCATTGGTCAGCAGAGCGTAGCGGGCCCGGCCCACAGGTTGCTTGATAAAACCAAAGGTATAAAAGCGGTTGAGAAATTCACCGGCATCCGGGCCGCGCACTTCAAGCCCACCCAGGGTAGATACATCCACTAGGCCCACATTGTTGCGCACATTATTGACTTCATTGTTGATACAATTTTCTCGATCAGTGGCCTCGCCATAAAAAGCTGGGCGATACCAGGCGCCAGCCTGCAGCATCTGGGCACCAGCTTCGATATGCCGGTAGTGCATATTGCTGCGGCGGGCTGGATAAAAGCTGCGTCCGGCACTGTGGCCCAAATGCTCTGGCGCAAAGGGAGGCCGTGCCGTGGTCACACCGGTCTCTGCCACGGTACGATTAGTGGCAGCGGCTACTAACCTGGCAGCGGCGAGTGCCGAATGACGACCCTGAGACGGCCCCATACCACAGGTTGAATAGCGCTTGACCAGCTGAATATGCTCATAGCCGTCGCGGGTGGCATTAACAATATCGGCAATGGTCAGATCCTCATCGTAGTCGACAAATTCCTTGCCTTTGGGATGGGCAAAAATAGGCCAGCTATGGTTGGGGCTATGTTTTTCCTTAGCTATTGGCTCGGGGATAACTGCCTGAGTAAAACCCAGCACATTGGTGGCAATGGTTGCAGCCCTGGCACCTTCCTCAAGGCAGTTACCCAAATCCCAATAACTATCCACAGAGCCGGCTATCTGCAAACCATCGGGCAGATTATTCAGGGTAAACATCGCCGACTTATCGTCGTAGCTAAGCTGTCCTCCAGCCTGACAGGCCAGTTGATAGGTGGGAGTGTAGCCAATTGCCATACACAGCAGGTCACAGCGAATTTTCTTGCTCTGAGTATCACAAACGCCCTGACTGAGTATTTTGCGAATTTCCACACCGGCCAAATGATTGCGTCGCTTTTGTGCGGCATAGACCGCATAGCCAGTTTTAATTTCAATGCCGCGTCTTTTCGCGGCCCTGACCAGAGGGCTGGATTTGGGTTTATCGCGCAGATCCACAATAGCCGCAACCTGAACTCCAGCGTCAGTCAGGTCCAGGGCATTGGCATAGCCATCATCATTGCCAGTGACAATAACCGCGGTTTTGCCCGGACGAACACCATAGAGGTGAATCAAGCGCTGGGCGGCGCTGGACATCATTACGCCCGGCAGATCATTGTTATGAAAAACTGCCTGCTGCTCCAGCGCGCCGGTGCACAGAATGGTCTGTTTGGCGCGTGCCTTATAAAGACGCTTTTGGCAAATAATAGGTAGCCAGTTATCGGCAAACCAGGCATTCACCGTGGCATTGGTCATACAGGTAATATTGCTATTGGCCTCAATATCATGCACTAGCAGATCGCGGACCTCTCTGGCCATGCTGCCTTTTGCATCCAGACGGGAATAGTTTAATGAGCCACCCAGCACAGGGTTTTCATCGACCAGCAGTACCTCACAGCCATCCACAGCAGCAGTGAGTGCCGCTTGCATGCCAGAGGGGCCTGCGCCTACCACCACCACATCATAAAATTTGTACTGCTTGTCGTAATAGTCTGGCTCCAGCTGCTGATCAATAATGCCCAGACCGGCTTTTTTTCGAATCAGCGGAGCCCATTTTTCCCATATTCCTCTGGGTTTAAAGAAAGCTTTGTAATAGAAGCCAACCGGTAAAAACCGTGAAAACAACCCCAGCAGTGCACCGCGATCAGTCTTTAAACTGCCGCTATAGTTCTGCCCCATTACCCTTAGGTCTGCAGATAGAGGCTCCTTATCTGCCAGCGCATTGGGGTTGGATGGCAACTGCACCATGGTATTGGCATCCTGCCCCGCCATAGTCAGTGCGCCGCGAGGTCGATGGTACTTAAATGAGCGGCTCAACAGCCACTGGTTGTTAGCAGCCAGAGCACTGGCAATAGTATCGCCGGCAAAACCCTGGTAAGACTTGTTTTCAAAACTAAATCCAATCGTTTGCTCGCGATCAATTAGCAGACCATAGGGGAGGGGTAAGCGTTGCATCAGGTTATGTCTCCGGAGGCCGGCTCAACAAAGTCGATTCGTCGCTTAAATATTTCACTGGCTTCAAAGGTGCGAATCACTGTATCTGTAACAGTGTTGCGCTCTGCCAGAAACCAAAATGAGCTGGCGGTATGGCACCACCATTCGATAACCACGCCGGCCTCATTGTCGTGAAAGAATACATACTCGGCCCACTTTCTGGGGCTGGTGGAATTTGGGTTTGGCATAGGGTGGTACTCACCACCATAGGTAAATTCAGAGATATTGCGCTGGCCATTGAGGGGGCAAGTTAATAGTTTCATTGTCGTCTCCCTCAGTGGCTGGCGGCGGTAGCGCCGGCTTCGTTTATTTGTTCATAGTTGTAGAAGCGCTCAAGCTCAAAGGGCTTGATAATATCTGGCACTTTTTTGGTTGCCACCAACTCAGCCATAGTGACACCGCAGATAGGAGTAGCTTTAAAGCCCCAGGTTCCCCAACCGGCGTCCAGGTAATAATTTTCTACTGGGCTCAGCCCCATGATTGGGCTGTAGTCCGGGGTCATATCTGTGGTGCCCGCCCACTGGCGCAGCATTCTTGCCTGGGCTAAAAACGGAAATAGCTCCATGGCTGCAGCGCTTAGTGTCTCACGCTGGTCCAATGTGGCTCTGGTGTGGTAGAGCGGGTAGGGGTCTGAACCGCCGCCTATAACAAACTCGCCGCGAGAGGTCTGATGCACATAGACATGCACATGGGGTGAGCTGACATGGGGGGTGAGTATGGGCTTATAGGGCTGGGTCACCATTGCCTGCAGCGGGTAGCAATGTATGGGCAATGGAATACCAGCCTTTTTTGCGACTATCGAGCTAGCGCCGGCAACAGCTTGAACCACGGCGCCACATTCAACGCGGCCGCGATTAGTTTTTACGGCACTAACGCGACCTTTAACCACTTCAATATCTTCAACTTCAGTCAGCTGATGTAATTCTACGCCGCGCTCACAGGCGCCTTTGGCATAGCCCCAGGCAACGGCATCGTGGCGGGCTGTTGCGCCATCAGCATGCCAGAGTCCGGCCATAATCGGGAAGCGTGAGTCCTCGGACATATTGAGGTTGGGAACCAGCTCGGCAATGGTCTGACGATCGATAAGCTCTGAGCGCACCCCCATATGCTGATTAACCTCGGCGCGCCAGCGAAAACTGCGAATGGCGGCATCGCTGTGGGCCAGTGTTAGCTGCCCGCGATTTTCCATCATCACGTTATAGTTAAATTCATTGCTGAGATTATTGTAGAGTTTGACTGACTCACGGTAGAAGCTAACGCCCTCTTCGGTAAGATAGTTAGAGCGAATAACTGCAGTGTTGCGAGCCGTATTGCCACCACCCAGATAGCTTTTTTCCAATACAGCGACATTGGTAATGCCATGATACTTTGCCAGATTATAGGCAATGGCGGTGCCATGACCACCAGCACCAATAATCACTACGTCGTATTGCTTTTTAAGCTCTGTGGCAGGGGTAAAATGATGCTGTGCTGGATACTCGCTACTGAGTCCATACTTTAAAAGCCCAAAAGGCATAACTTTCTCCCCCTTTTACCGCCTAGCTGCCCAGGAAAACCACTGTTTTATTGCCATCTAAAAACACGCGGCGCTCAATATGGTATTTCACCGCTTTGGCCAGTGCCATAGATTCGTTATCTCGACCCACCTGCACCAGATGATTGGGCCCGTAGCTGTGGTCAACTCTGGTTAGCATCTGCTCGATAATCGGCCCTTCATCCAGATCAGATGTCACATAATGAGCGGTGGCGCCAATCACTTTTACACCGCGGTCATAGGCCTGGTGATAGGGCTTGGCACCTTTAAATCCAGGTAAAAACGAGTGGTGAATATTGATGCAACGCCCTGAGAGTTGCTGAGTTAACTCGTTGGACAGAATCTGCATGTAACGAGCCAAAACCACCAGTTCGGCGCCAGTCTCATCCACGATCTCCATCAGGCGCTGTTCCTGCTGACTCTTGGTATCCCTGGTGACCGGAAGATGGATAAAGCGAATCCCCTCGCGCTCCACCATAGGCCGCAGATCCTGATGATTGGAGACCACTGCAGTGATCTCCATATTTAATTCACCTTTGCGCTGGCGATAGAGCAGGTCGTCCAGGCAGTGATCGTATTTAGATACCATTAGCAGCGTTTTAACCGCAACTTGTGGGTTGTGAATCTGCCAGTCCATTGTAAATTGTTGGGCAATACTGTCGAACTGACGGCGTATATCATCAATCGCCGGAGAACCCTTCTGGCGGCGAAACACTGCGCGCATAAAAAATTTGTCGGTCGATTCATCATCGAATTGTTCCAGGGCGCAGATATAGCAATCTCTGTCGGCAAGGAAGCTGGTAACGGCTGCAACTACACCAAGCCCAGCTCGGCAGGTGCCAGTGAAAATGTAATTGTCAGCAGTTTGGGGTTTGGTAGTCATGTTATTAGCCTGATTGTAAGTTCAATATTAAGTAGATAAGCCGATATTACCCAACCATTCACTCAGGCGGGGATCATGCATGCTTGATGCTTTGTGGGTCAAATAATTAAGTACGTAGTTAGTATTTTTACTGATCACCCGAAAATCTGCTTATGAAAATCTGAGCCTAACAAATATCTTCGACTATACAGAATTAAATAGATGTCACAGGTACACTTGTCTTACTCGTACAATAATAATGAATATAATTTCACTGTTGAGATTCGAAAAGCTAGCTTCCTTTTGCTAGGGATTCCAACAGAATTTAACAGGCTGCCGATGAACTATTCAGGGCGTAACCTCGAAAAAGTATCTTACAAGGTTGTGGATAGACATCCAGAGCTCAATCTGGGTTCTAGTATTAAAAGGGTCATTTGCGTTCGGCTGCTTGTTGTCGCAGTCCTTCTCTGTATCCGCGCAGTAACTGCCTATTTCCATCCCGACCTCTTTATGCAATCAAGGGTGCTTAGTACTCAAATAAACTCATTCATCTTCTACCCGGCAAGTGAATTTATCCAGATAAGAGGGGTACTTCTGGGAGCTGTGTTGGCGTGCTACTGTTATGCTTTGATTACTGGTCGATATTATAAACCGATGGCATTGATTGCCATGGTTGTCGCGAGTGCATTTCTGTGGAGCGATATGGAGCTCTTTATGATCTCGTCGGTGACAGAAATAACCACTGTGTCTTTCGCATTACTTGCTATGCGCGTTATCGCCGTTTGGCTTTTGGTTCTAAACTATCTGGATATTCACCGCTAGAAGCTGCATTATTCAGGCATGATTGTCCAGCGCCTGCTATTTCTTATTTTACCCGTCCTATTATCTGGCTGTTCCACCTATCAGCCGACTCAGGTTAATGATGTGTGTAGAATATTCTGGGGTGACACAGATTGGTATGAAGATGCCCGTCGCTCAAGCAAACGCTGGGGTACACCAATTGGCGTTATGATGGCTATTATCAAGCAGGAATCAGCCTTTCAGGCCAAGGTGCGGCCAGATCGGCCCAAGTTTTTATTTATTCCTCTGCCACGCAGATCTTCAGCCTATGGCTATGCTCAGGCTCAGGATGCGGCCTGGAGTGATTATCGCAAGGAAACTGGACACTGGAGTCATGACCGGGATGACTTTGGTGATGCCATTAACTTTGTGGGCTGGTACACCAACAAGTCCCAGAAGCGACTGGGCATCTCCAAATGGGATCCCTACAGCCAGTACCTTGCCTACCATGAGGGTTGGGGTGGCTATTCTCGCAAGTCATTTAATAAAAAGCCTCAGCTATTGAGTGTTGCCAAAAAAGTTCAGCGCCAGGCTGAGGCCTACGGGGCTCAGCTAAAAAAATGCAGTGCCAAACTGGATAAGTCTGTGCGCGGCTGGTTTTTTTGAAATTGTCGCGACGGAGACATCGAGACAGTTCCTTTGCCCGTACAATCACCCGAGAAGAATAAAAAATATGAGAACCCCAATGTCTGAAGACCATGTAGATGTTCTGATTATCGGTGCCGGCCTGTCCGGCATAGGTGCGGCCAGCCACCTTGAGCGTGAGGCTCCCAATAAATCCTACGCTATTTTAGAGAGCCGGGGCGCTATGGGAGGTACCTGGGATCTATTTCGCTATCCGGGCATTAGATCTGATTCCGATATGCACACTCTGGGCTACAGTTTTAAACCCTGGAAGCACGAGAGAGCCATCGCTGATGGCCCTGCTATTCTGGATTATATTCGCGAGACAGCAAGAGAATATGATGTCGAGAAGCATATACGCTACAACCAGCGAGCCACTAAAATATCCTGGGACAGTGACAGGGCAGTCTGGACTGTCACCATTGAGCAAGAGGGCGCCAATGCCAGCACCATAAGCTGCAATTTTATTTACAGCTGCACCGGCTACTATCGCTACGACCAAGGTTACACGCCAGATTTCCCTGATATAGAGCAGTTTAAAGGCCAGGTTATTCACCCTCAGCTATGGCCTGAAGACTTGGATTATGCCGATAAAAATGTAGTGGTGATAGGTAGTGGTGCAACAGCAATTACTGTGGTGCCGGAGATGGCCAAAACTGCCAAACATGTCACCATGTTGCAGCGCTCTCCCACCTATGTGGTGTCGCGTCCGGGCCAAGATGCCTTTGCGCTGCGCATGAACCGCTGGCTGCCATCGAAGCTGGCCTATCTGGTGACTCGCTGGAAAAATGTCAGCATGCAGGCACTTTTATATCAGTACAGCCGCCGCCGTCCGCAAAAAATGAAAGAGTTTTTGCTGTCTCTGACTCGCCGAGAGCTTAGAGGAGCTGTGGATGTAGATACCCATTTTAATCCTAAATACAATCCCTGGGACCAGCGTCTCTGTCTGGTGCCTGACAGCGATCTGTTCAGGTCACTGCGCAAGGGCACTTCCTCAGTGGTCACCGACCATATCAAGCGCTTTACCAAGACAGGTATTAAACTGGAATCTGGCGATTTGCTGAAGGCCGATATTGTAGTCAGTGCCACAGGTCTGGAGCTTTTGCCTATGGGTGGCATGGAGATTCAGATTGATGACAAAATCATGGCGCTGCCAGATACCCTGGGTTACCGGGGTATGATGCTGAGCGATATTCCCAATTTTGTACTGGCAGCTGGCTACACCAATGCCTCCTGGACATTGAAATGCGACCTGACCAGTGAATACGTCTGTCGTATGCTCAACCATATGGACAAAAAAGGCTTTGCCTACTGCGTGCCGCGCAATCGCGATCCTGCCATGGAGCGCGTATCATTTTTAGATCTGGCCTCCGGCTATGTGGACCGCTCAATAGATCGCTTTCCCAAGCAGGGTCTTAAATCACCCTGGAAGCTCTATCAGAATTATCTGCTGGATATACTGAGCCTGCGTTTTGGTGCACTGAGCGACAAGGAATTGGAATATGGCAGGATCAAGACTTAGGCCCTGAGAATGCACCTTTTATGCTGGAGGCCTATTTAACTCCAGGAGAAGCATTGTATGAAACATCAACTAAACTCTCTTTTACTACTAATTGCACTGGCCTCTGGTTGGGTTGGAGCGGAACCTAATAATATTATTATCGATGTTAGATCAGACTCTGAATGGGCCGCTGGTCATCTGGAGTCAGCACAGCATTTAGAGTTAGGTTTGGTCGCGAAAAATATAGAAACCCTGGTTGAGGATAAAGATCAGCGGATCTATCTGTATTGCCGCAGTGGCAATAGGTCAGGGCAGGCAAAAGTGATATTGGAGGCTATGGGTTATAGCAATGTTGTTAATGCTGGTGGTGTTGGCAATGCGAGTGAGTTGTTGGGCGAGGATGTTGTTCGGTAGCTTCAGGAGTACCTCAACTTCCAAGGCATAAAAAAACCCTGCGGTAGCAGGGCTTTTTCAATTGACCTTGTTAGCCAAAGGTTAGGGCGTGGGAGCCTGCTGAGGTCCTGTATCTGCCCAGATACTTTAGAAGTTGATTTGAAAAGCTCTGGTCGGTTACCTGTCTTTAGGCTGTTGCATAAACATATTTAATGTCTATAGTAGTCTGGCTATCAAACGGGATTACACCGATTGAGAGAGCGACTTAGTAGCATTAGCTGGCTGTTTGATTCGACTCATTCAAAAGGGTAACAAAACATTAACTCAAATTTACGGCAGGCCCATGAGTAGATTTACCTTCTTTCTTTGCATAACATTTTCGATCAACATTTTTGCAGATGATAATTTTGATTGTCATTCAACTAACCCTGAACTTGGAGACTCTGCACATTGGGCGGCAACATCTTTAGATTTATTTGCTAAAAATAAATATGAACAAGCAGTTAATACTGTCGATGCTTGTTTTGAGATATTTTCAGTTGATGCTGTTGTTATGCAAAAAGGCTTCAATGCTGAAAATACTAAATTGCCACCCTCTGGCAGGGTGAGTAGAAGTACAAAGGAAAAAATTCATGATAACTGGGCAGTGAACGATGTTTCGGTTGCCTTATGGGCCAAGGCTCGATCTCTAGATAAGATGGGTGACATAGAGCAGGCTAAAATTGCATATGCGCAGTGTATCTTTCTTACTCATGGCAGGGCATGGGACCCTAAAGGCTGGTTTTGGGCGCCTGCAAGCGATTGTATTCAAAGAGGACGCAAGCTTAATAAGTAATCTTGCTGCATCTTGACGTGAAACATAAGTGGGTTACCGCAACTTTCCAGAACATTTCCGAGCCTCATTTTCAGGCCGCCTAAAAAGCCCCAAGACAGGCACCACCCAAGTGGCTGTGGTGTCGTTTTCGGCTAGAGCCTTCTATTTTACAAGGCTCTATCTACTAAATTGGCGCACCCGGAGAGTGTCACCGCCTGCTTCCGGCTCCATTAGCCTTGTCAGCTAACGTGTTTACTAGTGTTCCAGCAAGCTAGTTCGATGTCAACGGCCCAAAAATGTCTACTATTTTGTCTACTAAGCTTCAAAGGCCTGGAAGTCTCCAGAAGCTTTATAGGCCCCCGGGCAGGTGGTCATACCCCCTCTACGGGTATATATAGGTGAGTGGGACTTTTTAGGGTGTGAGGGTTTGGAAACCAGACACCATATGCCAACTTTTGTCTAGATTAAACTATCCAAAACATGCCTTTTTAAAATGACAATCTTCCCTGCAAAACCCTATCATATAGCTGCGCTCTGAAGCTTAATATTTTGCATAATGCTTTTTTTGAATTTAGGTTTGTAGATTATTCTTGCATTCCCATCGTTATTTTTTATGGGTAGGATAAAGTGTTGATACAAATCATACTCCACACGATTATTAAGCATCGCGTGAATGATACCGCCTCTCGCCCTTTGGATAGATTCTTGATCACCATCTTTATAGTTTTCAATGGTCTGAATTTCGTTACCGTCATTACCTGATTTTAAAACAATGAAAAATTGATTTGTTTCTTCTGACGCTAGCTCACGGAAGTACATTCTTAGTGCGGGGGCTATTGCCGACTGAGGCAGCAGGCCCTCATCAATTAACTTTTCTATGTGCCGTATAGGATCGTCTAAATTAAAATTGATCAATGCCGACTCAAGCTGAGGAGTTAGTGGAAATATCTCTCCGATATTTCTCTCTGAGTTTTGGTGCGATATATTAAGTTTATCAATTGCCCCTGCATCCACGACCTGAGTTTTAGAGCCATAGATATGAAGATATTCACCTGCCTTTGCTAATCTAAGACTTACTTCATGGTCATGAAAACACTCAGCCCAATTTTTAAACAAAGTTTCTGGAACACATAGCTCAAAGTGTTTTGAATAGGGACGCCAGCCAAACATTCGGGCCCGCTGAATATATGTATTTTGCTGTAATTTATTTTTTACATTTCGAGAGAAATAAAATGTGAGTAGATTCTCAAACGTTAGTCCGCGCGAAACGATATTCCCACCAATAGCGAAAGTAAAAAGTGCTTTAGGTTGACCTGCTCTTTTGACGTTTCCCGAATCATTCTTATGATTGATAACAAGAACATCTTTTTTGCCAATATTCTGCATTACAAACGTCCAGAGTTCTTCAGGCAAGAAGTCCGCATTAGAGTCTCTCACAATATTTTTGCTAATCTTAAATAGCTCTTCTGCATATTGCCTATATTTACTACTATTGCTATCCGAAAGGGTAGATAAAATCTTATTAATTTGTGTCTGATCAGTCTCATGATCATTTGTCTTCCCTGCGGTATGAATCAGCATAGAGTAGGGAGTTATCTCACTTTGTGGGTGTAGATTTAAGAGTGCGACTCGAATCATAAATCGGAAAACCGCAGCTCTAAGGAGCCTTGGGTTATCAGTCTCGTCAGGTAGCCTTACAAGATTATAGTCACTATTGGTTACATCAGATCTAGTAAGTGGGAAAAAGAAATTATGTCCTTTGTACTGCCCATGGCTATTTAAGAAAACCCATTTAGACGCGTCATTAGCGAAGGTGTTATTTAAATTAAGTCTGGCTGGCGTAGCGGTAACTCCAATATAAATGCCACAATCCTCCCTAGAAAATTTTCCAAGCTCGCCAAGAAACTTATTAATGGCAGTAATATCTTGTTTGTTTATTTTCGCGTTAGGGCTTGCATAGTCCGCTTCATCATCAATAATAACTCTATCGTCCATCCATCTGGTAAGTTCTATTAATTTCTGTAAGTTTTTGGAATTCTTTCTACAGAATATTATTCGTTGTCGTTTTATTTTCAAGTCAGCGTTCGAGAGGTCTTTTAGTTCGTAGTCTCTCATAGGAGTAGGGTTTAACTCGCTTGCAGCGTGAAAGCGATCAAAGTTTTGATTTTCAAGCTCTGTGTTGTCATTCATCACTATAAAAATAGTTTGTTTGCCCATATCGATAAGTTTACACACCAAAGCTATCATAAACTCCGTCTTTCCCGATTGCGGCTCTCCATAGATAACAAATGACTTCGCACCGGATTGAAGTGTCTGAATTGTATCTGCCATACCTTCTTCGATTAGACTAGTATCCCTACCTCTCTTTTGTAAAGCTGAGAGCCTTTGCGAGTAACAGCTTTCTCGTTTCTTTCTCTCAAGGGTGTTAATAAGGTCTTCAATTTTCATAACTGTCCTGGCATGATAAGGTATTCATATAGGCATAGTTTGCAGGGAGTTCTTCTAATGTCAATCAATAATTCTGAAAAGTACTATGGTGTAGTTGTCTTACGACTATTAGAAGAGCTTGGTAGGTCAATACCACAGACGAACTTTTCTCTTAAAACTGGCGAGAGCTTATCATCATTTGCGATACATGGCATATCACCGAAAACTTTGGGTAAAGGAAATATATGTAGCATTGGACTATTTATAAAAATCTCAAATAGCCGCCGAACACCCTGGAGCTATTCTTTTGATAGGTCTCACCAAGATGAGATTGCACAGCTTAAAAAGGCGCATGATCAAGTTTTCGTCGCGTTCGTCGCGGGGGATGATGGTATCGCCTGTATAAATTTCGAACAGCTAAAGGAATTATTGGATTCAAATCATGAGCAGCAAGAGTGGGTCAGAGTCTCTAGGAAGCTACGGCAAAATTACCGTATTAAAGGTAATGACGGCTCCTTGGAAAGACCTTTGCCACGTAATTCATTTCCAATGAATATTGTAACGTTCCTCAAATCGCAGCTTGATTAATCATCATGTTTATAAAAGATGCCTTTTATACCCGAAAACAAGCATGGAGTGTTTTAAACCCGGGCGTTCCATTCCCTAATGGGGGAAGCTGGGTTACAGGCTATGTGGTTCATGATAGTGCTTTGATTATTTTTGCTAATATTGATTCGCCCGGTCGCACGGGCCACGATTTCCCCAACGAGTATGATCATGAAAAAAGAGAAATGTTATGGTTTGGTAAGCCTAATGCGCACTCTCAACAACAAACTTTTAGAAAGTTATTCGACGGAGTATTAACTCCACATATTTTTGTGCGATGGAACAGTAAAATTACTAAATTTTTATATCTGGGTGTTCCACGTATATCTTCTTTTACTGATAGCGTGAAAATTAAAGGAGGTGTTGAAACAATTCAATTAGTATTTGAATGGGACGAACAAAAGGATAACCCGCCACCTGAGGGATCTATTATAGGCTCGATCGAGGGCAATCTAATAACTGCCATCAACAATAAATATGAGCGCAATCCTGCTTTGAGATTGGCTTGTATAGAACATTATGGCGTTATCTGCCAAGTTTGTGGGTTTGATTTTGAGTCTACGTATGGCGAGTTAGGTAAGGACTATTGCCAAGTCCATCACATAACGCCGCTATCTGAGGTTGCCGAGAGTCACTATGTTGATCCCTTGAATGATTTAATCCCTCTGTGTGCCAACTGTCATGCCATGATGCATAGGGGCGCAAAGGTATTATTGCCCGCTCAGCTCAAAGCTATTGTTGACGCACTAATATAGTTACTCATTGACTATCTCCGTTCAAACCCCCTATCTTAAAAAAGGAATTCAACTAGGAGGCCTATTCAACCATGCCATCAAATGTAATCAATCTAAGTACTGAACTAGAAGCTCGTGAAGATAGTCGTGCACTCACTCCAAAGCAGGAGTTAACGATTGAGTTGAGGAACAACTACAATGAAAAAGCACGATTGCGAAGAGCGATTGAGTTTCATAAGGTTGCTCATAAGCGAAGGGTGAAGGATTATGTAGAGATTGCGAAGCGTATTGGGCTTCAGGAAGAAAAGTTGTTGAGGGATTAGATGAGACTATTAATAATTATTTTATGTGCATTACTGCTTGCAGGATGTGCAGACAAAGATTTGACAATGAAGGGTGTTCAAGCCTTTGATGCAGAGAATTACACCACGGCTTATGAGGAGCTTGCTCCACTTGCTGCTGGGGGAGATCCAGAAGCGCAGTTTTATGTCGCCAAGATGCATTACTTTGGCTTCGGTATTCCTAAAGATTTAGATATAGCCTTTATACGTTACACAGATTCAGCTGAGCAAGGATATATGAAGGCTCAGCATAACCTTGGGTTTATGTATATCAATGGTTTGTCTACTGACACTAACCCAGAGCTAGGCTACGAGTGGATTGCAAAAGCAGCAGCGCAAGGGTTTGCCCTATCTCAGTTTATGATGGGAGTAGCACTCACTATGGAGGGTAGTCCGCTTCAGCAAGATATTACTAGAGGTCTTGAATACTATGAGGCCGCCGCACTGCAAAATTATCCAGAGGCTTTTACGCAATTAGGAGAACACTTCGCTTTTCGAGAAAATGATGATGTAAAGGCCGGCGATTACTTTGATAAAGGTGCAGCCTTGGGTGATCCACGGGCTATGCATATTTTATCGTCTATCTACATGGGCGGCACTCTGCGCACTCGAGACAAAGAGAAAGCTCATAACCTATTAAAGACTTCAGCTGAAAAGAAGTATTTACCTGCCTATTTTGATCTCGCTATGAGTTATATGTGGGGCAATGGCGTCACGCAGGGTATTGAAAAAGCTATTGAATGGTTGGAAAAATCAGCGATTGAGGCAAATGATGCCAGAGCCATGGAATCTCTCGCTCAAATATTGATTGATCAAAGATCAGGATATTTAACCAGAGTTGCAGATTTAGATAGTATCGAATCAGGGATTAAGTGGAGAAAAAAAGCCGCTACGCTAAATGATGCCACAGCTCAATTTAATCTATTTGTTCACTATTATAACGGGGATCATGTTTCAGCTAGTAAGACAGAAGCTATTAAGTGGTTAAAGGCTTCAGCAAAGAACGGAAGCTTAGTTGGTCAGTATGAATTAGGGAGGCAATATATAAATGGTTGGGATGTACCCAAAGATCATAAGAAGGCATTTGCTCTCTATAATAGTGCCGCTAAAGGAGGGCACGTTGAAGCGATTAGAGCTGTAGGGGCGTGTTACATGATTGGTATGGGTGTTGAAAAAAATGCCGCATCAGCATTGGAATGGTTAAAAAGAGTTCCTGATAAAGATTCAGCGTTTTTGATTGGTGCAGTGTACATGCATGGAGGTATTGGTGTTCCTCAAGATAGAGATTTGGCAGAAGAGTGGTTTAGAAAATCTGATGATTCTCGTGCGAAAGGGTTACTCCCTATGTTGTATCTGCTCAAGAAATATGGAGCCGTTAATCTAGAGAAAGGTTTAAGTCTTTGGCAAGAGGTCGAGGCTAACCTTGAGGGAGAATCTCGTATTATGGTTCAAACCGCCTTGATGAATGCCTACCATGACAATAATAATGTCGAAGAAAAATTCTATTGGCTTAACAAGTTATCTGATGCAGGCGATGCGAAATCTCAAGCTGTGCTAGGCTTCTATCGGCTAACGGGAGATGGCATTCAGAAAGACACTTACAGCGGTATCCAGTTACTAACTAAAGCTGCCCAAAATGGTAGCGTCGATGCTCAGCATTTTCTTGGGCTTATATACTCTATTGGGTCTCAAGAGGCAGGTCTTGGTAGGTTTATTGATGTAGATGGAATAAAGGCAAAATATTGGTTATCCATGGCTGTCGCTCAGGGTGACAGCAGAGCAGATGAGGTCTTACTTGTTGTGAATGCAGAGTTAAAAGCAAGAAAAGAGGAAGCTGCTAGGCAACAAGAAATTTACAGATTGGAGCGAATCACTCGATTTGAAAAAGCGCAGCGAGAGAAACGTGCAGCAGAAAAACAGTTGGCAGAATACAAGCGACAACAGGATTATGCAGCAAGACAGGATATGCGCCCTAGTTTGGCAGAGAGTTTCATCGGCGGTCTTTTTGAGGCTTTAGTGGATGGTGCGGTCATGTATGGGCAGGCAAAAATAAACAAAGAGTTAGGTATTAGAAGTCCTCAGGAAAGACAACTGGATGACTTTAGAAGAGTTGCTGACGAGGAAAATGAGAGGATGCTTAGATTGCTAAAAAAGGAGAGGAGAATGGAGAAAATTATGAAGAATCTCCAAACTACACCAAGCATAGGCTATAAAAATTAGTCAAAAGTTATGGCAGCGACCTATGAAAACCTTCTTAAAAACCCTCACAGTCTCAATATCCTCTGGAGCCTGCTTATACCTCCTGTATTACGGAGCTTGTTTCGGGGCTATTTGGCTCTTTGATATATCTATTACCTATGATCAACGATTACTTATTGAGGAGATAGGTTACTGGATGTTTCTTTTGGGTTCAGTGTTTGGAGGAGTGGTGTATTTAAAGGTGTTTCCTCCGATTAAATCTTAACTGAGGGTTAACTAAATACCTATTGCTGATTACAATATCCCTATATAAATCAATCATATATCTTTTTTAAATATAGTTGATTAGAGGCAGTAGGAGTTCACTTAAATATATTTATACACCCTTTTAAAGAGAGTTATTTATATCTCTACCTAATAAGCTATTAGGGCTATAAAGTCCTCCATGTGAGCCAAAAGTCTATGCCTAATTTAAACCTCCATCTGGAGCCTAATCAAGAGTTAAACCCAGACAAAATAATGTGCCGTGGTGAATCATTAACCTCAGTGTTAGGAATCCTTCGAAAGGCTCAAAAGAAAGCATTGGTTTGCATACTATGTAATGTAGCCAAATATAAAAGTACTAAAATACTTTTTAGTGTCCGAAATGAAGCGAACGCTCCAGAGCAATACAATCCCTTTGGTCTTGGCAATAAGCCCCTTGTATACGCTATTGAAAAACTAAGGAAGGCAAAATTATTAAAGGTTAAAAAAGGAACTCCTCACTACTTTAAAAATCAAGCAGAGGAATTTCTAGATCCTCAAAAATCAACCTTTATAGCTTCCAAAGAATTAATAGATTTATGTTGCTTAAATGTTCAAACGATTTTGGAGCAACCTAGAAGTCATGTTGAACTAAAGTCTACTGGAAAAAAATTATTAGCGTTTGAGCCTACACCCTACACTGATCATATAGAACAACTCATGAGCAGTTATAGTAAATACCTCAATAAGCAAACAATTACCGTAGATGGCGTGCCTATCGATGATATATTTTTGGTTCGTAAATACAAGGATTGGAGCAAGAATGGCTATTTCCAGTTTGGTGGGCGAACTCATCATCCATTCATGTCGTACCCAAAAGCTAAGAGAGCTAGGATATTAATCAATGGACATAAAACTATAGCCATCGATTACCCTGCTAGTGTTCCAAACATTCTTTATAAAATGATTACAGGAAAGCGACTGTACCCAGATGATCCTTACGACGTATTGGGTGTGCCTCGCAGTACAGCTAAGAAGTTTCTTAATATCATGCTAAATAGCGATGGAAAGCGAGGTGTTTCAGCGGCTTTCAACAAGTGGCTCAAATATGTAGCTGGTAATGCAGAAAAAAGAGATTACCAAACAGCGGTTAAGAATGTCGGTGACAACGCCCAAATAATGGATGCCGTACTAAAGCGCAATCAACCTATAGCTAAATGTTTTTTTAAAGGCAAAGCTATGGGTCAGCATTATGCTTGGCTTGAGGCTAATTTAGTCTATGAAGTCGCTAACTACCTTACCCAGTTTTTAGACATTCCATGCCTCACTGTACATGATGAATTTATTATTCCTGAGAATCGTGCTTTAGGTATAGAAGAGTATTTATATACAGTTGGTTTTGATTCCACGATCTATAGGTCTAGATACTTTAAGGCTAGGGTAAATAGAAACTAGTTTCCAAACCCTCACCACCCAAAATATTCGTCCACACCTATATATACCCGTAGAGGGGGTATGACCACCTGCCCGGGGGCCTATAAAGCTTCTGGAGACTTCCAGGCCTTTGAAGCTTAGTAGACAAAATAGTAGACATTTTTGGGCCGTTGACATCGAACTAGCTTGCTGGAACACTAGTAAACACGTTAGCTGACAAGGCTAATGGAGCCGGAAGCAGGCGGTGACACTCTCCGGGTGCACCATTTTAAAGCTTCAAAGTCTCTACAGCCCTTGTCAGTTCTCGTTTCTTTCGAGACCGATGAGGAGCCGTATATGAGATTTAGTATTTACATAATGTTGCTGACTTGTATATTTATAGCTTCATGTGATCCTTTCAATTCACCTAAATATGCTGTTGATCAGTGCATACGAATGATTAATCCTGATGATTCGTTATATGACAAGTACGCTATTGTTGTCGATTATGGAACTAGTCTACGCTACGACAATAAACATACTTATAGGTTGGATTTTCCTAATCACCGTACTGAAACAACTATTTTTCGACCTGACTTTATTGAGCGTAATTCGGTATTAGCTGATAGAAAATATTGTCTTTTAGAGTAATTTCCTATGTTTCCTAAGCCAGATAGATCAAATGTCGTTCCCAATTTCTCTAAGACTGAAGAGAATGATTCAATAGACTTAGGTTGGATAGAGGGAGTCTTTAATGACAATAGGCCATACCGTTGTGAATACTGGACTATAGACGGGGTATCATTAGTAACGTTCTTCTTTTCTACATTACGACTAGAAAACACTTCTAACGAGAGTCTCTGTCAGCTGCTCGTTAATGAAAAGCTAATACATTCATCAATTGATAAAATTACCGCAGAAGGACGCATCTGTGAGGATGCAAGCGGCAATGAAATGTGGTCAGTGAATATTGTTCTCTCTGACGAAGACACAATCTATGCTGAACACAGCCTTGAATTTAAGGAATATATCAATTTTAAAGAGGCACTTTTTTTCTTTGTTGAAAAAAATAACATACACCCTAGGATTGCATTTTGGCTACCAAGTATTTTCAAACAGGGTGCAGAAGAGGCAAAGATGTATCCAGAAGAATTAGTAATGCTAGCAATTGATTCAGACGTGAATGGTGATGAAACTATTGGGCAATACCTTATACGGAGTGCTGAAAATACAGCAAACTCTGATGCAGGTATAAAGGCTTGGGCTGACTTTGAAAAACGAACTAAATGACTCAAAATAGTTTAATCTTTAGATATTCCCGATAACTTTACTTCCATAGATTTTATATCATAACCATCGCCATAACCTTGCCCAACAGACTTCAAGGCCCAACCGCCTAACTGGTCGATCATGTCTGTTGGTGCTTCAACGGCTCTTAGCCTATCTCTAAAGCTATGTCGCATGCCATGAACAACATCATTTGGTCCTGCAACAGTCTTGATCCATTTGTTTATTGCAGCAGAAGCAGAGTTGGAATTGCAGCGCTCAGGGTTTGTATACCGCGGGAAGCAATACAGGCCCGTAGAGTGCTGTTTGAGACGCTTTGCGGCCCATAACGATAGTCCAACTAACGGTATTTTACGTTCGCTAGAAGCTGTTTTAAGACGTCTGTGGGGGTGTGGGATTAGATGTATGTGAGGTGTTTCTGCATCAAGGTGCAAGTCACTCAGCATAAGGCCTGCAGCTTCAGATAAACGCATACCTGTATCGAAGATAATGGCGACTAACCACCTGATGTCATCATCCAGTGCAACGCATTCTTTGTTGATCTTAGCCATGTTGGATGCTGTTATGGCATGGCGTTTTTTGGTGTTGTTATCGGAAGGTAAATAGATGCGCGCAAAGGCATTCGTGCAATCCAAGCCGTGTTCTTGGATCATTAGGTTGATGACAGCTTTAATGCCAGAGAATATTCTCTTTAAGGAGCTGCTGCCTAATCCCTTTTTGATCAGCCACTCTCTTAGCATAGTTGCATCTTTAGACGAGTAATTATCTATGGGTCTAGACCCAAGACATTCGATCAAGTAACTAATATGTCGGCGGGCGGTTGCATAAAATAGTGGCTGTTTATCTGTACCTTTGACTTGAAGGTAAATCTCTAATGCTTCTTCAATAGTGGGTAGGGTAGAGGAGTTGGTCTTATTCAGTAACAGATGAGCTGCAGGGACATCGAGGCGCTTTAACCTCAAACCTAACCAATAGTCATCTAGCTTCGCGGCATAGACCTTAGACGCAGTCTTCGCTCGCAGGGCTGACTTAGTTTTGAGCGACTGGATTATGCGTGGTTTTGAGTAGAAACACCTGAGATCACCAGGAACCGACCTAGAGAAATAATAGATATTGTCTTTGGTATAGGTATATTTAGGGTGCTTTGAGTGTCTACTCATTTGTCTACGGCTCCTCATCGGTCTCGAAAGAAACGAGAACTGACAAGGGCTGTAGAGACTTTGAAGCTTTAAAATGGTGCACCCGGAGGGATTCGAACCCCCGACCAAGTGGTTCGAAGCCACCTACTCTATCCAGCTGAGCTACGGGTGCGGTGTTGGTTGCATTGTAGCCTAATTTAGCGTTCCAGGTACTGCAGTTTGTTGGGCACACCATCCCATTCTTCGGCATCTGCTGGTGGCTCTTTCTGTGCGGTGATATTGGGCCATATATCAGCCAGCTCTGCATTTAGCTCCAGAAACACTTCCTGACCTTCGGGTATTTCATCTTCAGCAAAAATGGCATCCACTGGGCACTCTGGCTCACAGAGCGCGCAGTCAATACATTCGTCCGGGTGAATCACCAGGAAGTTGGGGCCTTCATAAAAACAGTCTACAGGGCACACTTCTACACAGTCTGTATGTTTGCACTTGATGCAGTTGTCGCCAACAATAAAGGTCATCTACTGGGTCTCTTGTCTGTTTGGGGTCGCTTTAGGCGCGGCATTATAGCAGGAAGATTTCTGCTGTGAATGCCTGGTTCAGGTTATTTGGTTCTATCTTATACATTAGGTTACCGCTTACGTCAGAGCAGTTTCTTTAGTTCATACACCAGATCCAGTGCCTGCTTTGGCGACAACTCATCGGGGCTCAATGATTCCAGTCGCTTCTGCAGTTCGGGATTGACCGGGGGCAGAAATAATTCTGCCTGACTGGGTTGGGATACAGCATTTACTGAGGGGCTTATCACTCCGGAGCTCCCTGCTTCTAGCAGCGCCAGTTCCTGACGAGCCAGATTAATGACATCTGCCGGGATGCCGGCCAATTTAGCCACTTGAATACCATAGCTCTGGCTGGCAGGGCCATCTTGCACCGAATGGAGAAACACAATGCTGTCGTTATATTCGGTGGCATCCAGATGCACATTAATAGTGCCAGCTACCTTTTCTGGCAGGGCGGTTAGCTCGAAGTAATGGGTCGCGAACAATGTAAATGCTTTGACCTGCTCGGCCAGATAAAAGGCACAGGCCCAGGCCAGAGAAAGGCCGTCGAAGGTGCTGGTGCCGCGGCCTACTTCATCCATCAGCACCAGACTGCGGTCAGTTGCGTTGTGCAGAATATTGGCGGTTTCTGTCATCTCCACCATAAAGGTAGAGCGGCCACCTGCCAGGTCATCGGAAGAGCCTATTCTGGTGAAGATGCGATCGACCAGGCCAATGCTGGCCGAGGTCGCGGGCACAAAGCTGCCGATTTGAGCCAGCAGAACTATTAGCGCTGCCTGGCGCATATAGGTAGATTTACCGCCCATATTGGGGCCGGTGATGACCAGCATTTTGCGGTCATGATTCATCAGCAGATCATTGGCGACAAAGGGGTCGCTGGAAACCTGTTCTACCACTGGGTGGCGGCCTCCTTCTATAGTAATGCCCGGCTCCATCTGTAACCGGGGTTTGCAGAAACTTAGGCTGTGGGCGCGCTCGGCCAGAGTGGCCAGCACATCCAGTTCTGCTATGGCGGCGGCGCAGGTCTGTAGCTGAGCTAAATCCTGGTTCAATGTTTCAAGAAGCTGCTCGTAGAGATGCTTCTCTCGACTGAGCGATCGGCTCTTGGCGCTCAGAGCTTTGTCTTCGAATTCTTTAAGCTCCGGGGTGATAAAGCGCTCGGCATTTTTTAAAGTCTGGCGACGAATATATTCCACTGGCGCCTGATCGCTCTGGCCGCGCGAGATTTCTATATAGTAGCCATGCACGCGATTAAAGCCGACTTTAAGAGTGGAGATACCTGTGGTGGCTTTTTCGCGCTCTTCCATTGCCAGCAAAAACTCGCCGGCGTTGGTATTTAATGCTCTGAGTTCATCCAGCTCAGAATCATAGCCATCGGCAATAACCCCACCATCGCGAATAACCACAGGCGGATTTTCCTGAATTGCACTGGCGAGTAGTTCCACTAAATGGGGCAGTGGTTTGGCACCTGTGGCGAGATGCTGTAAATGGACGACCTCGGCGCTATCCAGTGCGCTAGCAATCTGCGGCAGCACCGCCAGGGAGTCCAGCAGCCGGGTTAAATCTCTGGGTCTGGCTGATCTCAGGGCCACTCTGGTAAGAATTCGCTCCATATCGCCCACCTGTTTTAGATGGCCGTGAAGCGTCTCGTAGAGATAGTTATCCTGCACAGCAGAGATACTGTCCTGTCGCGCCTGTAATGTGCCCAGGTCCTGCAGTGGTCGATTCAACCAGCGACGCAGCATTCTGCTGGCCATACTGGTCGAGCTGTTGTCCAGCACATCAAACAGGGTGTTTTCCTCACCGCCGGTCAAATTGATATCCAGCTCCAGATTGCGCCGACTGGCCGCATCCAGAGCAACTCGGTCCTCGCGGTTTTCGGCGCTGATACTGCGTATATGAGGCAGGTTATTGCGCTGAGTGTCCAGCGCATACTGCAGCAGGCAACCAGCGGCGCTGATGCCCACAGGCAGGTGATCGCAACCAAACCCAGCTAAATCTTTGGTGGCAAATTGCTTGTTGAGTAGTCGTTGGGCACTGTCCAGATCGAACTCCCAGGGAGCGCGGTAGCGAACGCCCGGAGTCTGCTGTAAAAATTCGCCAGTGGTCAGGTCTTCAGAGACCAATAGCTCAACCGGAGTTAGCCGCTTCAGTTCAGCATGTAATTCATCCAGGCTGTCAAGCTGCAGCAGTTGAAAGCGACCGCTGCTCATATTCAATGTGGCCATACCAAACTGATTGTCGCGCTGATTAATAGCGGCAAGCAAATTATCAGTGCGGTCATCTAGCAGGGCCTCATCGGTCAGGGTGCCCGGGGTGAGCACGCGCATAACCGCGCGCTCCACTGGACCTTTGCTGGTTTCCGGGTCGCCAATCTGCTCGCAGATAGCCACCGACAGACCCTGTTTTACCAGCTTGGCTATATAGTTCTCTGCCGCATGGTAGGGCACACCGCACATTGGAATGGGGTTGCCATTGGTTTTGCCTCTGGCCGTTAGGGTGATATCCAGTAGCTGACTGGCCTGTTTGGCATCGTCAAAAAATAGCTCGTAAAAATCCCCCATGCGGTAGAAGACAATATCGTTGGCATGCTCGGCCTTGATGCGCAGATACTGCTGCATCATTGGGGTATGGGGACTGGATTCTGCGGATGCTGTCATAGGGCCACAACCGGGCAAGTTATCTGTCGACGAAATTAAGTGTCTTAGTTTAGACCAAACTGATGGCTATAGCCTATTGAAATAGGCAGTATTGACCGGTAAATCTGGCAATAATATTTAACTTAAGGCATAAGTTCTGTCGATTGTTAAAGTTGGGTAGTAATGCTAAATTGCTGCCCTGCGATGCCGGCACTGGGAACGCTATGGGTGCCAAATATGAATATATTCACAGATACTTGGGGGAAGATAGATGAGCGATGCAGTTACAGTAACTATTGAAGATGGCGTGGCCCGTATTGCAATGGACGATGGCAAGGTCAATGTTCTGGGCTATGCCATGTGGGACTCCCTGGAGGCTGCCTTTGACCAAGCCGAAGAGGCGGGCGCAGTGGTTATTCTGCAGGGGCGCGATGGTATTTTCTCTGGGGGGTTTGACCTCAAGGAAATGAGTAAAGGACCGCAGAATGCTGTGGAGCTAACATCCAGGGGTTCAAAGATGGCGCGTCGCATACTGTCATTCCCCACACCGGTGATTGGGGTGTCAACTGGACACTGCATTGCCATGGGGGCATTTTTAATGCTGGCCTGCGACTATAGAATAGGCGCGGCCGGTGACTTTAAGACAGGGCTGAACGAAACCATGATTGGCATGACTATGCATAACTTTGGTATCGAATTGGCTCGCTACAGAATCCCGCTGCACTACTTTAGTCGCGCAGTAATCAATGCGGAGATATGGAATCCGCAAGATGCTGTGTCTGCAGGGTTCTATGACCGCACGGCGCCGGCGGAGCAACTTGCGGCTGCAGCTGCTATGGCGGCCGAGATGTTTGGCAATCTGAATATGACTGCCTTTAATGGTACCAAAAACAAATCTCGCAAAGATTTACTGGCGTTACTGGATCGCTGTATAGAAATAGATCTGGTAGCCCCTGGCAGCTAACCGACCCAGGGGCCTTTTAGAGACAGAACCCGAGCCAGAGCCAGAGCTGAAATTTTAACTGTCCGCACCAGGTTTAAGCGATTGCTGTGAATTTGGCTCGAAACAGCTATCGGCAGCCTGCAAAGCGAGATACACTTTTGCAATGAATTCTACTATCTCTCAACTATCAGCCGAAATCGGCAAAACCCTGGGTGCCCACAATGCCACCGTGACCTTTGCAGAGTCCTGTACCGGCGGCGGCGTGGCTCATGCCATTACCGCAGTGCCGGGCAGTTCAGCCTGGTTCGGCTCAGGCTTTGTCACCTATGCCAACAGTGCCAAACATAAAATTTTGGGGGTTTCCTCAGAGCTTCTTGATGCGCAGGGCGCGGTCAGCGAACCTGTGGTAGTGCAGATGGCCGAGGGTGCAGTTGCCGCGGCGGGAGCAGACTTTGGCGTGGCCATCAGTGGTATCGCCGGACCCGGTGGTGGCACTGCAGAAAAACCTGTTGGCACTGTCTGGTTCTGCTGGACCGGACCCCAGGGCAGCCTTACTCAGAAGCATTGCTTTTTGGGTGATCGTGCCGAAGTTCGTGAGCAGGCAATCACAATTTGTTTAAAACAACTGTTGCAACAGGTTACTGGTTATTATACTGTATAACCATACAGGTACTGATTAAGTAACCAGTAATTAAAAACACCGCACAATTTTGAGGATACAAATATGGATGCCAATAAATCAAAAGCATTAGAAGCAGCGCTGGGTCAGATCGAACGCCAGTTTGGAAAGGGCACGGTAATGCGTATGGGCGAGGGCGGCCGTCAGGCAATCCCGGCTATATCAACCGGTTCTCTGGGTTTGGATATTGCACTGGGTATTGGCGGTCTTCCCAAGGGTCGAGTCGTTGAGATTTATGGCCCGGAGTCCTCAGGTAAAACAACATTGACACTGCAGGTGATTGCCGAGGCACAAAAAGCCGGCGGCACCTGTGCCTTTATTGATGCCGAGCATGCGCTGGACCCGGTATATGCCGAAAAGCTGGGCGTTAAGGTCGATGATCTGATTGTTTCCCAGCCAGATACGGGTGAGCAGGCCCTCGAAGTCACGGATATGCTGGTTCGTTCTGGCGCCTGTGATGTGCTGGTGGTCGACTCGGTAGCTGCATTGACTCCACGAGCGGAGATTGAAGGCGAGATGGGCGACCATCATGTTGGTCTTCAGGCTAGACTGATGTCTCAGGCACTGCGCAAGCTAACGGGCAATATCAAAACTGCCAACTGTCTGGTTATCTTTATTAACCAGATTCGTATGAAAATTGGCGTTATGTTTGGTAACCCGGAGACCACCACTGGTGGTAACGCACTGAAGTTTTATTCTTCAGTGCGCCTGGATATTCGCCGTATCGGTGCGGTAAAAGATGGTGACGAGATTGTCGGCAATGAAACCCGCGTCAAGGTGGTCAAGAACAAGGTAGCGCCGCCCTTTAAGCAGACAGAGTTCCAGATTCTCTATGGTCGCGGCATTAACCGCAATGGCGAGTTGGTGGATCTGGGAGTCAAACATGGTCTGGTTGATAAGTCCGGTGCCTGGTATGCCTACAAGGGCAATAAAATTGGTCAGGGTAAAGCCAATGTCGGCGTATTTCTTACCGAGAATCCAGAGATTGCTGCTGAGATTGAATCCCAGATCAGAGCCAAAGAGCTGGGTGATTTGACTCCGGTACAGGAAACTCCCGAGGTTCCAGAACAGGATTTTACCGAGGAGTAAGCTGGCGCTGAAGCAGGGACAAATAAGGCAGGACAATTAATTCAGGACAATGAAGAGACAGGATGAGGTAATTACCCCAGCTAAAATTCGCTCTGCAGCTATGGATTTACTGACCGGGCGCGAATTTTCCCGAGCTGAGCTGGCCAAGAAGCTGGATAAGCGTTTTGACGCTGACCCAGCTATCAGCGCACAACTGGACCGCCTTCAAGAGGAGGGCCTCCAGTCTGATGGGCGCTTTACTGAGGCGTTTCTGCGCGCGAGAATATACCGCGGTCATGGATTGGCTAGAATACGCATGGATATCCGTCAGAAAGGGATTGCAGAAGGTTTAATCAATGCCGCGGTGGAGGCGTCAGAGACCGACTGGTTTTCTCTGGCCCGAGAAGTGGCTGAGCGCAAGTTTGGCCGCCACCCGGCTGCAGACCAAAAAGACAGAGCCAAGCGTATGCGGTTTTTACAGTACCGCGGCTTTAATTTTGATCAAATCAAATATGCATTGTCCGCCACTGATGCCGAAGAGTTCTAGTCAGAGCTTGCGGCCAGATAGCCATCAAATAGCTCCACCAGTCTGGGTTCCATATAGCTATGGGCCTGCATATTCAATATAAACCCGCAGTGGCCACCATAATCGTAGACTTCCAGGTTGAGTTTTTCTGGACAGTTAATCTTGTCCAGATCTGATACCGGAATAATGGGATCATCGGACGCGGCGATAAGATGCGCAGGTATGCTTAGTGAGCTGAGTCTGTTGCCGGTCAGGGCATAGGATCTGAAGTAGCTGTCTGCATCCTTAAACTCAGTGTGTCTGGGAACAAAAAACGCATTGAGCTCAGCAAAGGTTTTGGCACCCTCTAGCTCGGGGCCAAAATCATACTCTGGAAAATGCACCAATTTCTTGCGCAGGGATTTGGTCCAGCGATACATAAAGTATTTGCGATAGATAAAAGACCCTTGGTTTAGCGCAGCCATTGCATTGACCGGATCTACCGGTGGGCAAATAGCCACAGCTGCGCTCAGCCCCAGCGCCGAGCCTCGATCAGCGGCGATGCGCAGCGTGAAATTACCACCCAGAGAAAAACCGGCTAGAAATACCGATTGATAGGGCCGTTGATTCAAAAAAATCTCTACTGCATCCCCGACCTCGCCGACCATAGTGGAATTAAACAGCTCTCTGTTGAGATGTTGGGTGTCGCCATGGTCGCGCATATTGAGGCGCAGCACATCATAGCCATGGTCGAGCAGATATTTTGCGGTGGTCACCTGATAAGCCGACTTGCTGGAGCCCTCCCAGCCATGAATCATGACGACTAGAGCCCCTTTTGAAGCAGCCTTTTTCTGAGTGCTTAGGTCGAACTCCGCAGCAAGCCTGACACCATCGTTCGTGGTTAGTATCAATGCTTCTGAATTTAGCCTTTCAGCCAGCCGGTTAGCGCGGCGTTTGCGTGGTCCCACACTGTTGAGTGCGCTCTGAATATGCGGATGACGCAAATAAAAAGGTGGGGTAAATGGGCGTTTTACAGTCATATATAAGGTCAGCAGCGTACTTTTGGGATTATCAGTATTTCTTGAACTGCTCATCATAACTGGGGTCGAAGTTTAAGACCAAGGAATTTGGTTATTCAGGAAGGTATAGTATCAAGGAGATCAGGATGATTAAGATACTGCAGTTATCTGCAATAATAATAGTCACAGCATGTGCGTCAACATTTACCTCAGCCGCCGCAACCACCAGCCCCACAATAGATACCTCCATTAACACCGAGATCGAAAAACCACAGCTATCTCTGGTTGAGCGAATGAAAGCCATAACGCCGGTTAATTATAAAAAATGGAGTATTCGCGGCGGTTGCATCAACTCCAGTCGCATCAAGCGGATCAAGTTTCTCGATGACCGCACCGCACTTCTCAGTCTGGTGGGCAAGAAAAAAGCCGTTCTCAGGTTAGCGTCCAACTGCCCTGGAATTAAGAGACATGGTTTCTCCCATGCCAGTGATGGGCAGAGAATCTGCACCAGATATAGCCGTTTTTCGGTGCTGGGTGGAAGCTATGCCTGCAAGGTTGCATCAATAGACCCCTATCTGGAACTTGAAGACCCGCCTGAGCTGAAAGAATTTGAGTAAATTGATTGGTTTTACTTGCTTCTGCCTGAGGTTTTAGCTTTTCATAGTAGCCCCCATGTTTACTCTGAGGCTATAGATGAAATTAGTAAGGTTCTGTGTGTCTCTGCTGCTATGCACAGCGGCATTCGGTCAGGCCTATTCTGAGGAGAGCCTGCCCGGGGAAGAGTCCGAGTCGACTTCAGTGATTGATCGTATGAAGGCGATTGACGAAGTCAATCCCAAGAGTTGGGGCATTCGCAACAACTGTATTAGCCTATCAAGAATTCGCGGAATCAACTTTAGAGATGATCAGTCCGCCGTTGTGGATGTCGGCCGCGGCAAAGAGGTTCTTATGCGGCTGAAGCGCGAGTGCAATGGCATTAAAACTGAAGGCTTTAAATATCAGCCACGAGGCATGCGCCTCTGTGCCCGCCATGACTATCTGGAGTTGCTCAGAACCAAACGCATATGCCATATTGAATCGTTTGAACCCTATTTGACCGTTGAAGAGCCGAAGGAAGACAGTAAATGACCGGGTTGCGGAATCTTATTGCTTTACTGGTAGCCTGCCTGACGGCCGGGGAGTTGCAGGCAAATCCCATGACCCTACAGGGCAGTTTGCAGCAAGGTAGTCTGTTATTAGGTACCGTTGAGGCTGGATCCAGTGCCTTTTATCGGGGCCAGTCATTGCCATTGACCGCAGAGGGTCAGTTTCTTTTGGGTTTAGGTAGAGATGCTCCGTCAAGTATTGAGCTACGTATTGTTGATCTTGATGGACTGCAGACCGTGCAAAAGTTTGCCGTGGCCAGGCGCGAGTATCCTATTCAGCGGGTTAATGGCGTGCCCTCGAAAACCGTTACCCCGCCCGAGTCTGATCTGGCGCGAATCCGCAATGACTCCGCGCTTGTTAAATCTGCACGCAAAGAGATCACGGCTAGAGAAGATTTTCTCGATGGTTTCCAAATACCCTTGGTGGGTCCAGTCACTGGGGTCTATGGCAGTCAGCGGGTCTATAACGGCGTGCCGAAAAGCCCCCATTACGGTGTTGATTATGCAGCCCCCACAGGCACAGAAGTACTGGCACCGGCGGCGGGCGTTGTGCGCCTGGCCCACCGCGATATGTTCTACTCAGGGGGAACACTGATTGTTGACCATGGCCATGGCCTCAGCTCCAGCTTTTTGCATCTGAGTGATATTTTGGTGGCTGAAGGCAGCAGAGTTATCCGTGGGCAGCCTATCGCCAAGGTGGGTGCCACAGGTCGAGCTACCGGCCCTCATCTGGACTGGCGCATGAACTGGCACAGAGAACGTGTCGACCCGCAGTTGGTTATGAAGACATTACCTGTTCAATAGCCAGGCCCCCTGATGCACGCAAAAACCGGATAATTCGCTGTGGGCATGGCGATTTGGCTGTATTTTGCGTAAACTAACGCGGTTTTTTAATGGACAAATACAGTGGATAAAGAACTCCTAAGCATCTTGGTTTGCCCCGTCAGCAAAGCTCCTTTGACATACGACCCAGAGGCACAAGAGCTGGTGTGTCGAGCCAGCGGTCTGGCCTACCCGATTCGTGATGGTATTCCGGTTATGCTGGAGACCGAAGCACGACAGTTAGATAGTGACGAAAAACTTAAATAACTGATGCTGTGGGCATTTTACAGGCCCTTTGCCAACAGGTTGCGAGCACCTAATCATGACAACAGAGACTCTATTTACGCGGATTATTAATCGCGAGATACCGGCAGATATCCTCTACGAGGACGATCAGTGCATTGTTATCAATGATATTGCGCCACAGGCGCCAGTGCATATGCTGGTTATTCCGCGCCAACCACTGCCCAGGCTGGCAGATGCCAGTCAGGCAGATCGCGATATGCTGGGGCATCTGATGTGGGTGGCAGGAGAGGTCGCCCGCCAGTTTGGTGTTGACGACGCTTTCCGTCTGGTGGTTAACAATGGTGCAGATGCAGGACAGACCGTGTTCCATCTGCACCTGCATATTCTGGCCAATAAAGGCAGCGAGAAAACGTTCTCGGAAGCAAATTTATAAGTGGTTCAGCGCTAGACGCTGAGCCCTCAACTGGAAACAAACCATCATGAAAAGCGCCGAAATACGTGACGCCTTCCTAAACTATTTTGCCAGCAAGCAGCATAAGATTATGCCCAGCAGCAGCCTGGTGCCGGGCAATGACCCCACGCTGTTATTTACCAATGCAGGGATGGTGCAATTTAAAGATGTCTTTTTGGGTGAGGATAAACGTGACTACAATCGGGCTGTATCCTCTCAGCGCTGCGTGCGTGCCGGTGGCAAGCACAATGATTTGGAAAACGTAGGCTATACCGCTCGGCACCACACGTTCTTTGAAATGCTGGGTAACTTCAGCTTTGGCGATTACTTTAAACGCGATGCCATTAGCTTTGCCTGGCAGTTTCTTACCGAAGTGCTGGAACTGCCCAAAGAGCGACTCTGGGTCACTGTGCATATCAGTGACGACGAGGCTGCGGAAATCTGGGTCAATGAAATTGGTGTTGATCCCGCACGCCTTTCCCGTCTGGATGAGGACAACTTCTGGCAGATGGGAGATACAGGGCCCTGTGGCCCCTGCACAGAGATTTTCTGGGATCATGGCGAAGACATTCCCGGTGGGCCTCCCGGCAGCGAAGACGACGACCTCGATCGCTATATCGAGATTTGGAATCTGGTATTTATGCAGTTTGAGCGCGACAGCAGTGGCAAGATGACGCCACTACCCAAGCCGTCAATTGATACCGGCATGGGTCTTGAGCGCATAGCCGCGGTGATGCAGGGTGTGCACAATAATTATGATATTGATCTATTCCAGCATCTGATCAAGTCTGCGGCTGAGGTCATTGGCTGCACTGATCTTCAGGAAAACTCCTTAAAAGTGGTGGCCGACCATATTCGCTCCTGTGCATTTTTGGTGGTAGACGGCGTACAGCCCTCAAATGAGGGTCGCGGCTATGTGTTGCGGCGCATTATTCGACGGGCATTGCGCCACGGCCATAATTTAGGTGCCAGCGGTAGCTTCTTCTACAAGCTGGTGGGGCCATTAGCTGAAGTCATGGGCGAAGCCTATCCCGAGCTGGTTAGCATGGCCGACGAGATTGCCTCAGTACTTAAAAAAGAAGAGCAGCAGTTTGCGCGTACCCTGGATAAAGGCATGGGTGTGCTTGAAGCTGGCCTTGCCGAGTTGTCAGGCACAGTATTGCCCGGCGAGCTGATCTTCCAGCTTTACGATACCTTTGGTTTTCCAACTGATTTAACCAATGATGTGGCCCGTGAAAAGGGTTACAGCCTAGATATGGATGGCTATGAGACATGCATGGAAGAGCAGCGCAGCAGGGCCCGCTCCGCCAGCCAGTTTGGCTTGGATTACAGCGATAATATCCGCGTTGATGGCAGCACCCAGTTCTGTGGCTATGAAACTTTGGAAAATGACGCCAATATTCTGGCTCTTTATGCCGCTGGCGAACCAGTTGATAGCGCCACACAGGATGCAGAGGTGGTGTTGGTGTTGGATAAAACCGCTTTCTATGCTGAATCCGGTGGCCAGGTAGGCGACTCAGGTTATCTGCAGACCGACTCAGGCAAAATTGAAATTATTGATTGCCGCAAGTCCGGTGATCATCATCTGCATATAGGGCGAGTGCTCTCAGGTGCAATTAAAGCGGGGCAGCAGGTCACAGCCAGAGTCGATAGTACTGTGCGACAGAGCACAGCCCTCAACCATTCGGCGACCCATTTAATGCATGCGGCACTGCAGCAGGTGTTGGGCGATCACGTGGTTCAGAAAGGCTCTCTGGTTGATAGTGAAAGACTGCGATTTGATTTCTCTCACAATGAAGCCGTAACCCCGAAGCAGATTCGTCAGATTGAGCACATAGTCAATCGGGAGATACTGCGCAATAGCAATGTGGATACCGAAGTCATGTCTATGGATGATGCTCGGGACAAAGGTGCCATGGCATTATTTGGCGAGAAATATGGCGATGAAGTGCGTGTGCTGAGCATGGGCGGAGACTTTTCAGTCGAGCTGTGCGGTGGTACCCATGTTTCGCGAACGGGTGATATAGGCCTGCTGCGTATCTCCGGCGAGTCCAGCGTGGCAGCCGGCGTGCGTCGCATCGAAGCGGTCACCGGTGATAAAGCGGTGGAGCTCTGCGACCAGTTGCAGGATACCATTGCAGATGTGTCCAGCCTGGTGCGTGCATCTGGCGGCAATGTGGCCGACAAAGTGCAGCAGCTGGTGGATGATAATCGCAGGCTGCAGAAAGAGATCGAGGCGCTCAAGAGCAAACTTGCCAATGCCTCTGGTTCTGATTTGATGTCAGGCCTTAAACAGATCAATGGCATCAATGTACTATCTACTGTAGTTGAGGGGGCAGATGCCAAGAGCCTGCGCGGAGTGGCCGACCAGGTGCGCTCCAAGCTGGATAAGGGTGTATTCTTCCTGGCTGCGGTAGAGGGAGATAAAGCCGCGTTGGTGGCCGGTGTTACCAGTAATCTGACTGACAGTCTCAAGGCAGGTGATCTGCTCAAGCATGTGACTGCTCAGGTAGGTGGCAAAGGAGGCGGTCGACCGGATATGGCTCAGGGTGCAGCTGCAGATATCAGCGCACTCCCAGAGGCTATGCAATCGGTCTATAGTTGGGTAGAGCAAAATATTAGTTAACGCTTGAGTTGAGGATAGATGAGTTTAATTGTTCAAAAATATGGCGGCACCTCGGTAGGGACCGTAGAGCGTATTCAGGCGGTCGCCGAAAAAGTTGCCAGAGGCCATCGTCTCGGCGATAAATTGGTGGTTGCAGTCTCTGCTATGAGCGGGGAGACCAACCGACTGATTGGCTTAGCCAGAGAAATTGATGCACAGCCCTCTATGCGAGAGATGGATGTGTTGGTCAGTACCGGTGAGCAGGTGACCATAGCCCTGCTGTGCATGGCGTTAAATAAACTGGGCATTGAGGCTCGCTCTTACACTGGTGGCCAGGTGCGCATACTGACCGACAACGCCCATGGCAAAGCACGCATTAAAGAAATTGATGGCCATCGCATTGAAGGGGATCTCGATGCTGGTCGGGTTGTAGTGGTGGCTGGTTTTCAGGGCTCTGACGAAGACGGCAATATTACCACCTTGGGTCGAGGCGGCTCAGATACCACAGCAGTGGCGCTGGCAGCCGCTTTAAACGCCGACGAATGCCAGATTTACACAGATGTTGACGGGGTCTATACCACCGATCCCAGAGTCGTGAGTCGAGCGCAACGACTAGATAAAATTACCTTTGACGAAATGTTGGAAATGGCCAGCCAGGGTTCAAAGATACTGCAGATTCGCTCCGTTGAATTTGCTGGAAAATACAATGTACCACTGCGTGTGATGTCCAGTTTTGAAGAGGGCCCAGGCACGTTGATATCTCTTGAGGATGACGATCAGATGGAAAAAGCAGTTGTTTCAGGCATAGCCTTTAATCGCGACGAGGCAAAACTCACAATCCGTGGTATCCCCGATCAGCCGGGCGTCGCCTACAAAGTCTTGGGCGCCATCAGCGCAGCCAATATTGAGATTGATGTTATTGTACAGAATGTGGCCAAAGACAACTCGGCCACGATTACCTTTACAGTGCATCGCAATGATCTCAGCCAGGCCGAGACTCTGTTAAAGCAGATTGCCGAGGACCTGGGTGCTGAGGAAATAGATGCAGATGATCAAATTGCCAAGGTGTCCATTGTAGGTGTTGGTATGCGCTCCCATGCAGGTGTGGCTGCAACCATGTTTGAAGCCTTGGCTAACGAGAACATTAATATCCAGCTGATCACCACTTCGGAGATTAAAACCACCGTGGTTATCGAAGAGCGTTACCTGGAGCTCGCAGTGCGTGCCTTGCACTCAGGCTTTGGACTGGACGCTCCCAGCACAGATCAAGCCTAATCTTTGGACAAGAGTCGTAAAAGCTGTTAGATTCGAAAATCGCACAGAGATTTGAAAATCTGTGAGAAAAAGCAGTAAGGACATCCCACCTGAGGTAGCGGTGGATTAAGGACAAAGACACCCTCCATAGAATGGTAGGGCAGCAGTGTAGGAGCTTGCTATGTTAATACTGACGAGAAGAGTCGGAGAGACTCTTGTAATTGGTGATGAAGTTACCGTAACCGTATTAGGTGTTCGTGGAAACCAGGTTCGACTAGGGGTAAATGCACCAAAAGAAGTCGCCGTGCATCGCGAAGAAATTTATCAGAGAATTCAGATGGAAAAAGGCGGCGAAAAAGCCCCTTCAGACGATAACAGTCTTTGATTTTTTCACCGATGTGATATTATGCCGCCGCTACCGCAGGGCGGCATAGTCGTTTCTAAATAGCGGTAATATTTGGACAAAAAGTTTACGGAGAAATGGCCGAGTGGCTCACAAAATGCGAATGCATTTTGGACGCATGCAGGGCGGTCCGAAGGGCCGAGCAACACAGAGAAGTGTTGCGAGTCACAAAATGCGAATGCATTTTGGACGCATGCAGGGCGGTCTCGAAGAGACAAGAAGCGAGAGCTTCGCAGCAATGCGCGACCGGGCGCGACTTATAGCAGTAAGTAAATACCGGAAGACAAGTTTACGGAGAAATGGCCGAGTGGCTGAAGGCGCGCCCCTGCTAAGGGCGTATACGTTAATAGCGTATCGAGGGTTCGAATCCCTCTTTCTCCGCCATGCATTAGAGCCCCAGTAACTACAGTGTTTCTGGGGCTTTTTTGTGCCTGCTTTGTAGCAAATCTTTGTAGCAAAAATATCTTCTAATTATTCTGATTCAGTCAACTGAGCCGCTCTCTGTGCTGTTTTAGGGTAGGGGGGCTATTCCACAGGGGGCGGGGGAGGCTGTTGAGTCTTGTGATGATTACAGTATCTGGGGAGATACTTTAGAGGTGGTTTTGGAAGAAGCAGGCATCCGCTACCGCCTATACCCTATTGCATAATCATGCCTGCTCTATATAGTTGGGGATGTCTATTGCGAGCGATCAGAGACGAAGTTAGTTACGTTGATTATTGCTTGTTAAGCACTTTATAAGATTGAGGTTTACGATGAATAATTTTATGGGTTACAAGCGTGAGGCTATGTCTACGATTTATGCGGGTTCCCTTGGTTTGGGCGTTTGGGGATTCTTCAATGACGCTCCGCAAGAAAACATTATGGCATTTTTAAATAATGATTCTATTGTGTACGGTTTTCTTGGTTTTGGACTGGTTGGAATGATTGTAGATTTTTTCTTGCTTTATAAAAAACTGATTCGAAACAAAAAAAAAGGCGGCTGAAAAGTCTAGGTATAAAATAGAGGTCGATCAACATATCAATAGTGAGGACCTATTTGGTCCATCAGGTCGTTTGATAAAGAAAGTTATTTACAAAAAAAATCGTCCCCACTGGGAAGAAACCTTTAATGATGATGGAAGTCTCGACAGGAAGAAAAGACTGAGATAGCTCAAGCCCAAGCTCTGGCAACTCAGTGCTACGAGTCAGACTACAAAGACTGTGATTGATATGCTGAAAAGACTATCCCTAGCCCTATTGCTTATAAGCCCTACTGTCCTGACTACGCAATCTGCTAACGCATCTGACTTTTATGACACTGAGACATTAACTGAGCAAGGAGAAACATGGGCGCAGCTTGGGATTGGGTCTTTGATAACATCAGCTGCAGTTGCGGGGAGCTACAATCGTGACAGCTTCTTCTTCGAAAGCTACAAGCCAAACACTTCCATAGGCTTCTATACCAACCAAACCTGTGACTTCATCAACATAGATCACGTAGTAAGCCTAAAAGACGCCTATGACAGCGGGGCAGCCTCATGGAGTGCTTACAAGAAAAGAACTTTCGCCAACGACAAGGCAAACCATGTACCGTCTTGTGGTCGTGTGAACAGCTCTAAAGGCTCAGCTGGACCAAGGGACTTCCTGCGCAGAAGCAATGACGGGAAAGGTCTAGAGTATGAGATTGTTAGGTTTTGCGAGTATGTGCAGAGATACTATGCCGTGAAGGTTGAGTATGGATTGTCCTTTGACGCTAATGGCACTGCTATATTTGAGCAATGTGGTGTCAGTATTAGTTAGGGGGCAGGATAGCGCGAGTGGCCGTTTTGTCGTTGGTAGATATAGAGTATGGATGACTGTTCAATCCTATTTAGAAAGTTGCACCTTCTTATTATAGCCTTATCGATTTAAGTAGGCTTAGTGAAGAAGTTTATCTTGTACCTTTAACAGGTTCAGCATTGCAACTCATGCGAAACGCCGTACTAAGAATTTATTATTAGTTAGGGACTAGTCAAGGAGAAATCTAGCGCTTCGATTGCAAAAAAATGACGGCCAAAACGAAAGCGCTAAGAGGATTCCCATTATTTTTCCTTCTAATGTTAGCTATATGATTCTCTACTGTGCGGTGGCTAATTCCTCTTAGTTTAGCAATTTCTTTAGCAGAAAGTCCGAGAAATAGGCCGGAACAAACTCGTTTTTCTGACTCGGTTAGCTTATCCCTTAAGACGGATTTGCATGAAAGAATAAAATCCCTGTCTACCAAAATTAACTGCTCGTCGGTGACTAATCCGATGGGATTTTCTTTGGGGTCCAATAACTGGCTGGGATCCCCTCTTTTTTTGGGCTTACTTGCCATGCCGAAATCCACTATGCAAACCCGCATAGATTAAAACTTTTAGACTGGAAAATAAATAAGTATAAATACTTAAGGAAAAATACATAAATAATTATACTTATATTATTCTGAGTCGAAGATAACTACTCTCTAACCCACTGATATCGTGAGTCAAGTAAGATCCTTCAAAACCACAAGATAAGATCGCATTGCGAATATTATTTATCTTGCAGAATATCGGTATCGGAAAATTTTACGTTAAACATAATATGGAGAGAATCTATGAGAAATTTTAAAAGTAGCTTGTTAGCCGGGGCCATCATTTTTGCATCTGCGAGTCCGACTTTGGCGGAAGACGAGGGCATGATGCGTGCGCGGATTGGGTTATCAAGTAACGACTTCACTACCCTCTGGTCCGGAGGCGATCTGAAAACGGATTATATGTCTCTGAATTTAGGAGCGACATATATTACGCCAAGCGCTTTCTATCTTGATCTTGGATTTAAGCAGGACACAAGCGCCTCATGGAACACTGTGGAGATAAGCCCTGGGTTCAATGATGGAAAGGACGAAGAGTATACCCGAGACGACCTAACCATAACAATCGGTAAGGTTTTAGATAATGGGATGCAATTATTCGCTGGGTATCAAGATTCTAGCGCTACCATTGCGCTCCCTGAAATCTCTTGGGGATCGGAGGGATACGTGGATGAGGAGGAAATGGACGTAAGTGGTTTTTTCTTGGGTGTTGGAAAGTCATTTAAAGTTGGCGAAGGCTCAATAAATTTAAATCTCGCTTATGGACTTATGGACGGCACGCTCGTAGACGCGGAGGGACGATCCTGGGACTCTACCGATGGAGATGGGTATAGTCTTGGAGCCTCATATACCAGATTCCTGACCGAAAGTTTCTCTTTAAACTTTGAGGTAAAAAAACAAAAATACAGTTATGAATACGACACTGGAGGAGCGACTATTCTTACTAGTGGTGATGATGAGATGACCATGATTGGAGCTAATTTAGTTTACCAGTTTTAGTTTTATATAGGCTCACTTTAAGCTTTTTAAAGTGAGCCTTTTATTTGGAGATAATTATGGCTTGTTCAAGTCGCTATCTGCTTGCGTTGTTTTTTATGATGATGTCTTGTATGTGCTCAGCACAGAATGCGAGATCACTATTTGACTCTGGTAAGGGCGTTGTTTTTGAAGCTGAAGCGCCTAGTGAAGTTTCTGATTTAGATCTGTCAGATTCTGATGATTTACCGAAAGAGGCTTCCCCCCGAAGCGAACAGGATCCAGAATACCCTGCAGAGAAATCGGCTCTCCCATCGCCGTCGTCTGACTTAAAACCAACCGCTAGCAAACTGGCTAGCGCAGAGTCTGCTGTCCCAAAGCCCGACAAACAAGATTTCTCAGGGCTTTCTTACACCATTTTTAAAGAAACTTCTTGGCAGACTTTTGAGGCAATCGACCCATCAACGGTATTTCTGTCAGGTGACCGGATCAGAGTCGAGGTTACATCAAATAAAGCTGGCACTCTAATTGCTGGTAATATTAATCCGCAAGGCGAGGCCACTCTGTTGAGTGTAGAGGGGGTTCGAGCTGGCAGTACCACAAGGATCCCACAGAACGGTGCACTAAAGTTTGTCGGGAAACCTGGTACAGAGAAGCTCGTTTTCGTATTGTCTAGGGAGGCGTTCTCAACGGACACATCCCGAAGCTATAAGTCATACATTACCTATTGTAAAACCTCGTCAAATACTCGTTCTTTAGTAGTAGACGACTCAGCGGGAAATCAATTTCAACTTATCAATGCAGATGGTGAATGCTCGGTAGGGAAAAATAATGGAGCGGCTGCTACTAGAAGCATTGTTGTAGATTTGGACGAGAACTCGGGGTATGGCGTAGTACCAGATGAAAATCTGAAGTCAGGGCAGTTACTGTCATTAATTGTAAACCTAAATCATAGGTGATTTTGATATGTTAAATATTTCCAGAGCGGTATTGCTTTCATTTTTAGTGTGCGTTACAGGCGGCTGTACAGAAGATAAAGAGCAGATTGCCAAAATGCATTTCAATCAGGGTTTCTCTTATATCGGATCATTGGAAGCTGCCCTAGATTCAAAAGCTCGAAAAAAGCTACTTATCAATGCTGAGAAGGAGTTTTCGCTAGCTTTGACGGAAAAGCCAAATTATTTCGATGCTTTAGTTAACCGGGGCGTAGTGTACGTTAGTCAAGGCAAGCTTAATAAAGCTGAGATTGATTATAGTATGGCGCTTGAGATTAACCCAAATGATCCAAGTCTGAATTATAATATGGCATGCTTATATTCTTTGACCGATCGAATTGACTTCAGTATGGATGCACTTAATGTGGCGCTCGAAAATGGCTTCAATAACATTGAGCGTCTGAGAAATGATAACGATCTAGAAAATTTAAGAGGGTCAGAGGACTTTTTTGCGACGCTTGAAAAGCACAAGTTTTTTATCCGGTAGCTTCTAAATATGATGATCACATCCGCTCGCTTCTTTCTGCTTTCGCTTGCATTTCTGTCTTTATTTTCCGCGAAAGATGTATGTGCTGAAAGGCTTGCATTGGTAATTGGGAATGATAAATATCAGTCTATACCTGCTTTACTAAAAGCCGGTGAGGATGCAAAGTCTATGGGCCAGGTATTGAAAAATGCTGGCTTTAGGGTAACTTCACTCCAAAATGCCACCTACAGAGAAATAGTGAAATCAGTTGACAAGTTCTCACGTGAGATAAAGCCGGACGATCAAGCTGTATTTTTCTTCGCAGGGCATGGTGTGCAACTTAAGAGTGGAAATTACATCTTGCCAGTTGATGTAGACGCGGAAAACGAGAGTATGGTTGAAAGAACTTCGTATAGTCTCGACGACATCACTTTTCTACTTGGGCGTCATAAATCAGGATTTCAGCTTATTATCGTTGATGCCTGCCGCGATAATCCCTTTCCTACTAAGACTAGGTCCTTTGGTAACACCAGAGGCTTAATACCGGTTGAGCCAGTTAAGGGTCAAATGGTAATGTACTCGGCAAGTCGTGGCCAACAAGCGCTAGATAGGTTAGGCCCGAATGATCGTGATAAAAATGGTGTTTTCACTCGAAAGCTCATTTCAAAGCTCTCTCAGAAAGGATTAAGCGCTCTTCAGGTAATAAGAGATGTTCAAGATGAGGTAGAAGAGTTGGCGGCTACTGTAAACCATGATCAAAGGCCCGCCGTTTATAATGAGTCCAGAGGAGATTTCTATTTTTTTGGTCCTCCAAAAAACACGGGAGCTTCGCAGATTAATCCGGATTTGTCATTTTGGCAAGATGTTAAAGCTATAGGAAACCTTGAGGCATTCGATGCTTACTTAACTACGTACCCGAAAGGCCGCTATGTGTCCTTGGCAAGGGCATATGCCTCGAAATTGAGAGTAGCAATTACTCCAAATACAAATGCTGAAAGAAATGCTCTTAAGAATGAAATGGAATTTTGGGATGAGGTGAAAAAACGGAATACGATTGCTAGTTTTAGTGAGTATGTGAATCTTTATCCAAGTGGATTTTTTGTTTCGGTAGCTGACGATTATCTACAACTTTTGGATAGTGAAATCGCTATCGCTACCATCGAAAAATATGCCTCTTCTGAAGACATGGTTTCAATTGAGAGAGATAAGAAGGTGTTTGCGGCAAGTAAGAAAAGAATTGAAAATGAAGATAGAGCTAGGATGTCTCTTGCCAAAAAATTATCTCGGTTAGATATTCCAACGTTTTAATAATAATTTAATGCGCGTATTTTGCCTACATGGCTGTTTCCCGGATGCTCTAAGTGACTAACTTTTTGGTAATGATGATGGTGTGGATAATACTATCGGGAGGGATGACTGGCTGTACATCCGGATTGGACAGCCGCGCTTGGTGCAAGGCCAAGGAGAATGATATGGAATGTCAATCGACTAGGTGTTCTGAGGCGCAGACGAAAGCAGTTTTAGCTTTAAGACCAAAAACACCATCGAATCATTTTTCCCAATGTGACGTTTCTCTTCATCATTTACCTACATGGTGATTCGCTGTGTCTTATTCAAATTATGGTGAGGTGGTGAGAGTCAGATGAATTTCTTTTGGACGCTGTACATAGTATTAACTGTTGGCGATTCCACTGATGCTAAATACATTGAGATTAAATCGTTTGAAAATCGGCTTCAATGCGAAGAAGCGATTATGGCGAGAGTAGTCGAGGTTGATCATAAGTACAGATTTGAATTTAAGTGCCATAAGACTGATGAAGCTGTGAGATAACTTGTCGGGGCAGGAGCACTAAGGAAAATCAACCTTTACCTTAGTCCCCACACCATCCAAATGCTCCTGCCAAGTCTCTAACATAACTTCCCTAGCCCAGTCTTGATGTTGCTGCTGTACAGCTACTGCGTCATGTACTGGCAAGCAGACTATATCTTTCTTGATTCCCTCTAGCATGACGTCTTTGAGAATCTGACCTTCTAAGTTCTGTGCAAAGATACCCCAGCCATTAAAGAGTTTTAACTTAGGATATCGCTTTTGGACACCTGAGTGAATGCGATTGAACAGGTCACCATTAAAACGTTCTCTGGCCAAGGAGTTTCTAGCAGCCATCTCACTACTTGCACCCATAGCCACTGTAATGAACTTCTTGACCATATCTCTGCTGGCTACACCTGATTCTATACAGATGTCCTCGTAGGGTGTCTCTCCTGCGTATTCTTTAGCAAAGAGAGCCAGATTAAGTCTCAGATGGTTGGCGTTGTAGTCCACTTCACAGATTGGCTGACCATCTATAAGGGTGTTGATGCGTATCCTTGCTCGTCTATCAGGGAGGCTCTGGAAAGGCGTTATTAGGCGTCCGCCTTGAAAGGGTGTGTGCTTATAAACAAGCCTCACAGGAGCCTTGCAAGCCCATCTATGAGGCTTTAGGAACTCGTTTATAGCAATCATGTCAGCTAGGTCAGGATGATCCTCATCTAGCTTAAATAGGGTCTCCTTCCATCCGTCATCATGCTCGTTTAACGTCAGGTATGGCCCTTCTATTGGCTGTTCTTGGTCTAGAATGTATTCCCAAATCTGGCTACTCAGAGTCTCACTGGGGAAGAGTCTAGTTCGTGAGGGCTGCCCTTTATACTTTTTGCCCTTCAAAACCTTTATTAACCCCTGTGCCTCAAGGTAATCAACAATAGGCTTTATGCTGGAGTATTTGATGTCATAGCGTTGCAGCCAGATGTCTTCTGCGTATGTGTTCTTTTTTAGGCTCACTAGTAGCCAGCTATTGGTAACCAGTGATCTCGACAGTCCCAGTAACACCCATTGCCAGTGATACCTGAACACCTCTAGCTGTTTAGCACCTCTCTGGCCTTTAGTCTCTTGAACATACTTCTCTATCAGGACTGATAACTTAGCGTGCAGCTTAGAGTGTTTATGCAGTTGAAGAGGGGATAGAAAGATATGGTGCTGGTAGTTGTCCTCTGGAGTACCAAGGCTTAGTAGCTGTTGTTTAAGAATGGTATCCATAGGGCTCTGGCGCTTCCTTAGTTGCCTTTAGTATCTACTTCCTACTCCGCTAAAGGGAATAACATAGACTTTATGATGGAGTAATAGTTCTAAAGCATAACTACCAGTAGCTGTTAAACATAGACTTAAGCGTTCTGCCCCACAGGATGCAGAGTTTTTACATTCTACTGCACCTAGAAAGCCCAACTACTAGCAGTTCTTCTTTTAGGTTCTATAGCGTCTCAATAGCTTCCTTTGCCAGGGATTAAGTGCCTGATGCCGCCTCTGGGTTCTTTAACGTCACCTTTGCGCCTAGGTATTAGATGGATGTGACAGTGGAAGATTGTCTGCCCAGCATCCTCTCCACAGTTTATGCCTATGTTGAACCCAGTCACTGTGGAGTCTTCTGCCTCTATTAAGGCTTTGTGTTTGGTCAGTAGTTGGTTAACAGCATTTAACTCTGGTTGATAAAGGTCAAAGTACTCTGCAACATGCCTTTTAGGGATAATCAGTCTATGTTCTTCAGTTACAGGAAAAGCATCTTTGATAACATAAGCAAGCTCATTTTCGTCAATGATTCTAGTGGGTTCTATAGTGCAGAATAAACAGTTATCGTCTCTATCCCTGTAAGAGTCTGCTACGCCTCTGAGATCAGCATCATCTCTATCTCGCTTGGTAGCGTTGCACGAATAACACAGGGCTTGGAAGTTAGTTATGTCGTCACTACCGCCATTGTTCTTTGGCACGATATGATCAACTTCTAGTGCTTTAACATCTGCAGAGATTCCGCACAGCTCACATTTGTATTTAGCTTTCTTCAGCACCTCGTATCGTACTGTACCACTGACATAGCCTTTAGACTTCCTGCGATGCTCCCAGACATCTTGACCTCTCGCTTCGTTAAACTCATCAATTTTGTTAAGACAAAGTTTCTTTAAAACTTCTATATTGTCTGTGGTAAGCGAGTCAAAGCCGCCAAGTAAATAATCTTTATTGTCTTTTTCAACAATTGATCTGCCTCTTAGAACTTTTCCAACCATGTTGTTGGTAATGTTGGTGTAATAATCTATCTGGCTAGGGTCGTGAGCTAGGATGGCTTTAGCAATTTCCTGCTGATGACATCTGCCTGCATTGTCTAAAAGGGTCAGCAGCATTACAGGTTGATAGATATGCGACATCCGCATCTTAGTAGTGATGAATTCTTCTAAATCGTTGAAATCCACGTTATTCTGTTGCTCCAGAAGTTAGCCTGTTTGGTAGGAGTAAAGCATGTTTGTGTAGGCGTTTAAGGGCCAAATACAGCCCCGCTTAGAGCCCATTGCAGCGCCTCTCAGAGGAATCCCAGTATGGCTTTAATGCCCACCCAGAAAAATCAGCCTTGTCAGGGCAAACTGCAGCGAGATTCTGCATAATCAATCAAATCGTCGTCACTGCGAAGCCTCACTCTGCCGCCTAGTGGTTCTCTGACCTCCCATCCATTTGCCCAGCTCTTAATTTTATAATTACGTTGTGACAGAAACTCTTTAGCTGCATTTATATCGAGCTCTCCTTTCTGGCCTCCTAACTTTTCTTTGAGCTCTGCCGCCGTATTTTTGTGGTTCTGCTTCGATGCATTCTCCTGCTTTGTTTTCTCAGCTTCGGCTTTCTTTTCCCTCTGTTGCTGTCTGCGGGTTTCTTCGTGAATTTTCCTCTCCCTTGAATTCTGTTCTTGCTCTTCTAGGACAACTTTAGCAATCGCAGCTTCATCCTTTAGAGATTTAACCCTTGCTTTTGCATATTTGGCCTTTGCTTTTAGTTCATTTCCGTCTGAGTCAGACAGAGCCTTCAACCATAATCCCTGTCTAATATCGCCTCCCTCAATTTCGGTATGAACTTGAGCGTAAAGCGCTTCCTCGTTTAATCTGGCGACCGCCGCAAGGCCAGCGACTTTTGTAAAAAACTTCATTGGAGGTCCTCTAAATATGACAATTTTTGAAAGCATCTACATTAGATCCGCCTAGCACGAAGAAGTCCATAGAGTCTGGTTAAATGGTCAAGAAAAAAGCCAAATATTGCTCCGCTTAGAACGCATCAAAGAGCTTCTCAGAGGCATCCTAAGCATACCTATCAAGCACCATAAAGTCAGTAATAACAAGCCTCTTAGGGCAGCCTGATGCGTCTTAAGGAGTGCTGTGGAGCAGGGTTGGCTGGGGAGGCGTAGTGGGCGTCATATAGGGGTATATAGTACCTGTTTGGACTCTCACTCTTGGCTTTTTAAGCTCCATATTGGAGCAATTTCTTGATCAAAATTTATTGCGTTCATCACTTCCAAACGCTGTTTAATACTACTTCCGCCGCTATATACTCCAAAGGTCATGGTCTGCTTCTCGTGGCCAACAATATCCGCAACTACGCCTTCAATTGCACCCGCCTGCTCGCATGCTGTCACAAAGCTCTTGCGTAAACTGTGGAAGACCTTGGTGCTGGGGAAACCAATTTTGGTCTTCAGTCTTCCAAAGCGCTTCCCAACTGCATTTTCACGGGATTTAGAGGTTCGATTACTTGCGGTACTTGGGATTAACCATCGATCATTATCATCAGCAACCAGATCCTTAATTACTGGTGATATTGAAGGATGGATGGGTACATCACGGATTGCTGCTTGTGACTTTGTACCATCTATGTGAAGGCATTCAACACCATCGACTAAGATTACATCTGATATTTTCAGCGCCATGACTTCAGCAATTCTAGCCCCAGTGTGTAATGAGATCAGCGAGGCCAGCATTACTGTTTTATCACCTACAACCCCATCAAAAAGAGTATCTAGATCAGCATTTGTAAATGGTTCTCGTTTTTTCTTTGGATTCTTTATGGTATCTGGCAACTTAATGTTCAGGAATGGCTGATTGTCTTCGGACACCGCCCCAATGTCTTCTAAGTGCTGCCAGTAGCTCCTAAGAAAGCTCAAGTCTTTCTCAACTGTGGCCTTTGCTCGTGTCTCTTTACTCAGCCAACGTTTGATATTACTCCTAGTCACATCATCGAGCAGCCGTGTGTGGAAGGAAAATCGTCCTATACTCGCTACTGCTGCATTGGCAGTTTTACTATTAGTGTAGACTTGTTCAGCCCAAACTTTGCTTTTGAAGTCAAATGGAAGAGACTTCCTACCAGTTAGAACGTCATAAAATCTTTGCTGATCTTGTTGTGGCAATGAGTCAGCGTAATGATCCGCATAGGCGTCGGATGCTGTCATACCCAGTTCTTTATTGGCGTATTGGCCTCTGATCTTTTCTTCCGCTATGCGTTGCTTTAGTTCTGAAGCCAGAATATCAACAGCCGTGCCATCACCATTTGCTGCCGCTATTTCCAGTTTCCAGTTGGCAACTATCTCAATCGCTTGTTTTGCTGCCACTGGTTTTGACGATGTCTTGAGGGATTGGGTAAACTCTCGTTTGTTAAAGACATGCCTTAGTCTAGCTGGGATTGCTAAACGTGCGTGCCAAGTGTTGCCTCTAAGGATGATATTAGCCATATTTTAGTGTTTTTGTAGCAAAAGTTTGTAGCAAATATACCCTAATAGGCATATAAGTCAACAGAATCAATGGGTAGAGGAGAATCCCTCTTTCTCCGCCATAAATAATCCCTCGCATCGTATATGCGGGGGATTTTTTGTGGTGAGGAAAAAAGGGCGAGATCCGTCACCAGGTTCGACAAAACGCGCAGCGCTTTGAGCGCCGCAGGCAGCTTATTTCACCGCATACCAATTCAGAAGTTCAGCCGACCAAAACCCTGAGCAGCTCATTCAGCACAATGCCACTGCTGACCAAAAATCCTACAACCGGGACCCAAATTGGCAGAGTCCTAAAGCCAGATGGATCAACGTGCCTGCGCTTGATCTGCCACAGAGCCAGGTTAATAAAAGCAAACACAGTGAGCATAAGAATTGAAGTGGTGCGGGCGAGCCCGGCAAGGTCACCGATAAGTGCCATCGCCAGTACTAAACTCGTGGCCAGAGCAGTAGCTACAAGAGGGGTTTGGGTGCGAGCATGGATGTGGGCTAAAACCTTGGGTAGCTGACCCATGGTAGCCTGCCCATAGAGAACGCGGGCGGCCATGATTATCTGGATCAGAGCACCGTTAATAATAGCAAACAGGCCAATGACACTGATGATCGTAGAGTCTTGTCCAGTAAGTTGGCGATAGACTAGCGGGAGGGGCGCTTCCGATTCTGCTAATTTTTCAGGGCTTATAGTAAGGACTGCGACCAGCATTAGCAGTAGGTAGATCAAGGTTGAAATAAGCAGTGTCAGGACGATTGCGCGGGGCATGGTGGTCTCGACATCGCGAACCTCTTCGGCAACATTGACCATGTCTTCAAAGCCAATAAACGCATAAAAGGCGAGGGTGGCACCAGCAAAGATTAGTCCCAGATTACTCCAGTCTGTTTCGGGCAAGAGAGCTATCCAGGTGATAATTGGGCTGGTCGACTGCTCCAGGCCCAGCCAGACAATAACCAACAGCCCCCCGATTTCAATCAGAGTTATCAATGCTGCCAAACTGACAGATTCAGCGATGCCCCAACCTGCGAGTGCGCCTAGCAGCAGGCAGACCCAGACTAGGGTGAAGCCGGGAGTGATCTCGATAAATTCTCCGAGATAGCCAAGAAACCCGTTTACCAGTGCGGCTGCTGAAACCAGCCCGGTTAACACCACCAGCATACCCGCCAGAGTACTTACCCATTCCCAGTGGAATGCTTCGCGAACATAAAAAGCCTCGCCGGCAGAGTAGGGGTATCGGCGGCACAGTTCGCCGAAGGACAGTGCAGTAAGGCTTGCCATTGCTGCCGCAAGCAGGAAGGCGAATGGTGCGAGGTAACCCGACTCGCCAGCGATCTTTCCCACCAGTGCATAGATTCCGGCACCAATGGTGGTTCCCAAGCCATAGAGTACCAATAGAGGTAGAGAGAGTCTGCGTTTAAGTTGTGCATGCCCGGCCATAGGGTCAGCATACAATATTTTGATTGCTGGACATCTGCATATGGAGGGGAATGCGGTTGATTAAAGTCAATCATCAGCTTTTCTTATTCCATAATTCGCGGCTGAGGGGTCTGCGTACCTGTTTACTATTGAGTAACCCCTATAATTGAAAACAGAAAATAAATGGCATACCATGTGCCATAAATTAGCCATTATTGGTCATCCACCGGCACGGCTATCGCGAGATTAAAACTATAAGGAACAAATCATGAGCCCATTCGTAAAACAATTTTTAGCCGATACTGGCGCCAAAACCCCGGTTGTCTGCGGACCTATGTATCCAGGTTCCAACCCCGAGCTAGTTGCTGCAGTATCGGAGGCCGGTGGCCTTGGCGTGGTTCAGCCTGTCGCCTTAACTTCATTGTATGGCCACGATTTCCGCGAGGGCTTGCAGCTGATAAAGCAGTTGACCGACCAGCCCTTTGGCGTGAACTTTACAATCTTCGGTGGAGCTAACAAAAAGTATCATGAGCAGATGCAAGACTGGATGCAGATAGCAATAGAGGAAGGCGTTAAGTTCTTTCTCACTTCTCTGGGAAAGCCAGATACGGTGGTTAAAACCGCTAAGGAGCATGGTATCAAGGTCTATCACGATGTACCCAATAAGAAAGTGGCTCTGGCCATGCGTGACTCTGGTGTAGATGGACTTAATTGCATCAACTGGCGGGGCGGCGGCCAGACGGGCATTCAAGCGGCAGAACAGTTTATGGAAGAGCTGCATGATATTGGTATACCTTTGATCTGTGCTGGTGGTATTGGCAATGCAGAGGATTTTAAGCAGGCTCTGGAGCTGGGTTATGCCGGTGTTCAGCTGGGTACTCGTTTCCTGGCGACCAATGAGTGCATGGTTACCGATTCCTACAAACAAGCTATTGTTGATTCATCTGAGGAAGATATTGTCTGGACCAATAAAATAGCTGGCAATAATTCTTCGGTAATCAAGACTGAGGATATTATGAAAGGCGGTTTGCGAACTGGCCCAGTGATCAACTATATGCTGCGAAAACCAAATCTAAAAAAGTACGCAAGGATGTGGTTGATGAGCAAAGGTATCCGTAACTACAGCAAAACAGCATTTAATGACGACGTTAAGTTCTGGCAGGCGGGCAAGGGGCTAGGCAATATACAGTCAGTGGATTCGGTTGCTGATGTTATGCGCGAATTTACACTTGCCCGCTAGTTTATTTTAGCGTTTGGCTTTCCAGTCCGGCGGTCCAGCAATATAGCCAATGGCTTCTTTGACTGATCGGGCCTGCCTTAAATCTCGGGCCATGGCCCCCCATAGATGGAAGGTAATCTTAATGGGGTTATTGGTGCCAAGATTATTGACTAAGCCAAAGGTGACAGGGCCTTTCTCTGTGGCAAAGGTGCCAAATAACCGGTCCCATATGATTAAAAAATTGCCATAGTTTTTGTCGATATATTCCGGGTTGCTGCCATGGTGAACCCGGTGATTTGTCGGGGTACTGAAAACAGCATCTAACCAACCCAGTTTATCGATCCACTGGGTGTGGCCAAACACCCCATAAAGTCGCAAGGCCACCGCGCAGACTGCCGTGATGCTGGGATCAAACCCGGCGAGAGGCATCAGCATAAAGAAAGGCGTTTTTGTAACAGGACCAAACCAGGCTTGACGAAATGCGACAGAGAAATTCATCTCTGTGCTCGAATGATGATTCATATGCACCGCCCACAGAAAGCGAATTCTATGAGAGCTGCGATGATACCAGTAAAAGATAAAGTCGATTGCCACTGCGGTAGCCAGCCACACTGCCCACAGCGGCAGGGCTTCATTAATGCTAAACAGTCTGAACTGGTAAAGATAGAAATAGAATCCCAGAACCAGTCCCTGAATAGCCAGGCCCATAAGTATATTCCCTGCTAGCATACCTACTGTGCCGTTGGTGTCGGCCCTATTGTAAAGTTGCAGATTTTTGCGCGCGGAAAAAAGTGCCTCAAAAAAAATAAGGGCAATAATCACTGGTATTCCAACAGCGTAGATATCAGCTGCAGATATTGATTCCAATAACGATTCGATAGGTTATCTCCACAGTACTCAGCAATTACAGCGACTTTACGGCTAATAGCAAAGCCCGGCACTCAGAGCGCCGGGCCTGTGTTGCAGCTGCTGAAGAGTCTAAAATTTTACTCCGCAGTATAGTACTGCGTACAAACCTCGAACTGATCATTGACGACTTCATCAATCAAGGCGGTAGCCTCTCGATAAGTGTTACCCCAGGCAGCTCCCGCTAAATAGTCATCTATAACAGCACCATGGGTTTCAGCGTCAGCTGTGATCGATTTAAGGTACAGACTGTTGGCCTCCTGCTTGCCTCCGCCTATGGCCACAAATAGCCCATTCATAAACGTATCATGACCGGCACTTTGAACCTCTTTTTCAAGTTTTGCTGTAATGGCGATAAAAGCGGGCAGATTGGCCTGAGAAACCTTAATTCGCATGGCGCGCTCATAGCCTGGATCCAGACGAGGAAATGGCTTTAATGGAGCCCAGGTGGCGCTATATTTAAAGTCTCTCTGGCTAGCCATGGCCCTTGGGGCTTTGGTCGGGTTGTATTTTTCAGCTCCCATCAGAGCAGCTGTTACGCTGGGGAAGGCATTCCATAGCATCAGCTGGCCAGAATCGTCATGCCCGGATACGGTTTCACAGTAGCCAGCAGCTTGAGCGCCAATGGCTTCAAACAGAGCCGGATTTGCACTTACCGATGCTATATATTTATCCACATCTTTAGCTGTGACAACCAGTGTTGAAAATGCACCATTTCCCTCTTCGCTCGCTGCATGGTTGTCAGCATATGAGCAAGCTGCACAAAAGGGTATTAACATACATAACATTGTTATTGTGTTTTTCATTTTATACTCCTGAAGTTTGCTGGTTTTTAGATACTTGATGGCTAATAAGAGTTAATTTTTTACTGGTATTCCAGTGTTTTTATTCAAATGGCTAACTCTGCAGTATTAGTACACAGCACTCATATATCTGTAAATAGATTTATTCACTTTTGAATTAATTCTAACTCTTCCTGTGCTTAGCTGTGCCTAACTTGGCCTAAATGGGCAACTAGTATAATTATGCGCAGGGTTAGGGAGCAGAATAGACTTTGCGCCCCTGCTTTATAGTCTCCAGAACGCGAATATTTTTTATCTCTGAGCTGTCCACCGTCAAAGGATTTTTATCTAGAATCACAAAGTCAGCCAGCTTGCCAACCTCAAGGGTTCCTTTGCTGTCCTCTTCAAAATGCTGATAGGCCGGCCAGATGGTCATAGCCTTTATAGCCTCCATGGGGCTCAGTCTATGCTCCGGGCCAATCACATAACCTGATCTGGTAGTACGATTAACCGCGCTGTGCAGCACGCGCATGGAGTTGGGGAAGGTCACAGGGGCGTCAGAGTGAATGGAGAATTTTATATCTCGAGCAAGCAGCCAGCCTGTGGGGGAAATATTCTCCGCACGCTCGGGCCCGGCTACGGACTGTCGATGCCAGTCGCCCCAGTAAAAAGTATGCATAGGGTACAGGGCCGGAAATATCTCCAGCGCCTCGAGGCTGGCTATCTGATCTTCGCGCAAATATTGGCCATGAATCAGCACCGTCCGTCGGTCTGTTGCAGGATTATTTTGCTGGGCAATGGTGGCAGTTTTAATAAACTGATCAATGGCAGCATCACCATTGCCGTGCACCATCAGCTGCCAGTTATTCTGGTAGGCCAGTTCAAACCAGTGCAGTGCTTCGTCGTCAGTAAATGCACCATAGCCCGCATAGTCAGTATCCTGATTTAGGGGTGGCTGATGATAGGGATGGGTAAACCAGGCGGTTTTGCCCTGGGGTGAACCATCAAAGGTGAGTTTTACTCCGCCGATACGAAAGTGTTTGCTGTACTCTCGAGAGAGCAGGGGGCTGTAAACCGGAGAATCCTCCTTCACCTTAACCAGGTCCGGATAGGACACCAGATCCAGATTCAGGGCGCCAGCGGCAGAGACCGCAGCAAAGGTTTTTAAGGACACAGGGTCGGTTTTGCCGTCCTGAATGGTGGTAAAGCCATTGGAGGCATACATCATTTCTCCGGCCTTAAGCGCCTGCATATATTGTGCCGGGCTAAATTTTGGCACCATATTGTAAACCACGGCGAAATGAGCATTTTCCTGCAGCACGCCATTGGGCGTTTTGCCATCGGCTTCCCGCTCGATAATACCGCCGGGCGGGTTGACCGACTCGGCATTAATACCAAACATCTCTAGGGCTCTGCTGTTATAAACACCCAGGTGGCCGGACTGGTGAAGAGCCACAATAGGTAATTCTGTCGATACGGCATCCAGCTCATGTCTGGTGGGATGCCGCTTCTCGACAAGCTGCGAGTCATCGTAATTAAAGCCAATCACCACATTGTGTTCTGCCACCAGGGGAGACTGGCCCATATAGTCGCGCAGAGTCTGCTGCAGCTGGGCAATATTATTGACAGGCCCATCTGGAGCGGGCAGCAGGTTGGCAGAGACAACCTGAATGGCAACGCCAGATAGATGGCTGTGGGCGTCGACAAAACCGGGCAGCATGGTTTTGCCTTGCAGATTGATCAGCTGGGTATTTTCCCCCTGATATTTCGGCATATCCGAATTGGAGCCCAGCGCAATAATACGGCCATCTTTAACAGCTATGGCCTCTACAGTACCCATGTTATCGTTGACAGAAATTATCTGACCATTGATATAGACAATGCTGGCCTCTGTGTTGCTGTGAGGGGTTGCTGCCGGTTCATTGCAACCAATCAAACCCATGGCTAACAGACCAGCTGACAGAGCTTTCAAATAGGAAACAGTCATGGAAATGATGCCCTTGTTATTTTTATACCCTGAACCCTACAAGACTCTTGCTTCAGTGGCTACTGTTGTTGAGCCTGTAATTGATACAATGGAGAAATGAGTATAGCGACTGGTAAAAAAACTGATCTGGACTGCATTAATAATGTGGTTGCCGCGGCAGTAATGTCCTGGCCCATGCCCGAACGTATTAAACGCCTTTCGGTGCCCGTGCTTAGCTATGACAGCGAGGACTTTAAACATTATCGATTTGTGGTCTACAGACAGGGCGGTGAGATAAAGGGCGGTGAGGTAAAGGGCGGTGAGGTAAAGGGCGGTGAGGTAAAGGGCGGTGAGGTACAGGGAGTAGCCGCCTGGAATCCAGAGGCGCCCCTGGTCACAGAGCTGGGCACAGGTCGATTGCTGCATGGCCTGTACATCTCTCCAGACTGCCAAGGCAGGGGCTATGGGCGAGATTTAATGGCAGCTGTGCTCTCCGAGGCTATGACTCTGGGTGCCGAAGGCCTGGTGATTAAAGCTGAGAGGCCCTCCATAGGTTTCTTTGAACACTGTGGTTTGCAGCCATTATCTGCAACTGGTGCAACGGATTATCCCTATCAGTTCTGGTACCAAGCCAGGGCCTAATCCAGAGTTATTTTTCGTGAACCCCCGGTCGATTAAAGCTGGTAAAATAACTAGCTATGAGTGCTACCATTCCCGATATTCCAAAATAAAGAGAATTCCTATGAAAAGTAATCGAGAGCTGGGCATTGTTGTCTATGGCGCCACAGGTTTTACTGGCCGTTTGGTCGCCGAATACCTGAATAAGCAGTATGGCGTCAATGGAGAGGTAGTCTGGGCCATGGCGGGTCGCAGTCTGAGCAAGTTGGAGCAGGTTCGCGATGAAATGGGTATCTCTGCCGATGTGCCACTGGTGGTTGCCGACTCCTCTGACCTGGATTCGATTAATGTCATGGTTGAGCGTACCGCGGTGGTCTGCACCACGGTTGGGCCCTATCAGCTGTATGGCAATGAGCTGGTCGCCGCCTGTGCCGCGGCTGGTACCGACTATGTGGACCTCTGTGGCGAGCCGGGCTGGATGCATAAAATGATTGGTGCTCACAGCGCAGCGGCCGAGGCCAGTGGTGCCCGTATTGTATTTTCCTGTGGCTTTGATTCGATTCCCTTCGATCTTGGCGTACTGTTTTTGCAGCAGACTGCAGAGCAGAAATTAGGTAGCACAGTGCCTCGTGTTAGAGGGCGTGTACGGGCCATGAAAGGTACTTTTTCTGGCGGTACTCTGGCCAGTTTCCGCACCACTATGGCGGCGGCAGCCAAGGATCCTGAGCTTATTAATGTACTGCGCAACCCATTCTCTCTAACCCCTGGTTTTTCTGGGGCTGAGCAGCCCAGGGGCGATAAACCTGTGTTTGATGAGGTGTTGCAGAGCTGGATCGCGCCCTTTGTGATGGCCAGCATCAATACCAAAAATATTCATCGCTCGAACCAACTGATGGGCCATCGTTATGGCACAGACTTTGTCTATGACGAGATGATGGTCACTGGACCAGGCGATAAGGGAGAGGCTATAGCCAATCATATTGCCAACGATAACTCCATGGCTGAAGACCAGACTCAGCCCGGTGAAGGCCCCAGCAAAGAAGAGCGCGAAAACGGCATGTACGATGTGCTGTTTGTAGGCGAGGCCAGTGATGGTCAGCTGGTTAAAGTCAGCGTCCAGGGTGATAAGGATCCCGGCTATGGCTCTACCTCAAAGATGATAGCCGAGAGCGCTATCTGTCTGCTGAAGAACCCAGAGGCGGCCAGTGGTGGAATCTGGACACCGGCGCCAGCGATGGGCTCATTGCTGATTGAGCGTGTGCAGGCTAATGCAGGCCTAACATTTACTGTTGAAGACTGATCTAAAGCTGAGGCGATTTTGATGATCAATAAACCCGGACGTTCTCTAGCCATATTGGCGGTACTATTCTCTAGTGCCGCAATGGCTAATATTGATGAAATTGTCACTGTTGCCACCAGAGCAGAGGCCGATTTGCAGCAGGTAATTGGCAGTGTCTCTGTGGTGGATGAGGAGGCGCTGGAGTTAGTTTCCCACGCCCATGTGCAGCAGGCGCTATCAAGAGTTGCCGGGGTTAATCTGCACCGCGGCAATGGTCAGGAATATCTCCCCGCAGTGCGCTCACCGGTTCTAACCGGTGCCGGTGGCTGTGGTGGTTTTCTGATGCAGGAGGATGGTATTCCTCTGCGTGCGGCTGGGTTCTGTAATATTAATGAACTGTTTGAAGCCAATACTGAAATAGCTCAGCGTATTGAGGTATTGCGCGGTACAGGCACAGTGCTCCATGGTTCCAATGCCATGCACGGGGTGGTTAATATAGTCACCCCTGAAATTTCTGAACAGAGCAGTCTGGGGCTAGAGGTTGGCGCCAATGACTATGGTAGAGTCAAGTTTAAGTCTGGTACCGAAACTCTGGGTATTGCGGCTAGCTTTACCCGCGACGGTGGCTTCCGCGATGAGTCGGGATTTGACCAGCAAAAAATGTCACTGCGTCATCGCTATAAAACTGATGATCTGCAGATTGACTCTGGTCTGACAGTCACCAATCTCAATCAGGAAACGGCGGGCTTTATCGAGGGTCTGGATGCCTATAAAGATAACTCTCTGGTGAAGCAAAATCTTAATCCAGAGGCCTATCGCGATGTGCGTTCTGCCCGGGCCTGGTCGCGTATCAGCAAGTCAGAGCAGAATTATCAGCTGATTGTAACGCCCTATATTCGCTACAGCCAAATGGATTTTTTGCAGCATTTTCTGCCCGGTGATCCGCTGGAAGAGAATGGCCAAAAAAGTCTGGGTGTGCAGGTGGGTTATTACCGCACTCTAGTTCAGGGTATCAATGTTATGGCCGGTTTTGATGCCGAGATTACCGATGCCTATCTAGAGCAGTCTCAGGATGGGCCCACCATGGGTTCAGCATTTTTGCAGGAGACCATTCCCCAGGGTCAGCACTACGATTATTCGGTTGATGCCAGCATGGCTGCGCCATTTATGCATCTGGACTGGACGGTCAATGATCAGCTATCCCTGAGTGGAGGGCTGCGCTTTGAAACCATGCGCTATGACTACAGCAATAAAATGCTGACCGGACGCACCAAGGCCGATGGCACTGCATGTGGCCGCGGTGGCTGTCGCTACAGTCGTCCCGCCAGTGGCAAAAATGAGTTTAATAACTGGTCTTCCAATCTGGGAGCCCAGCTTAGGATGAGTGATAGTCACAGTGCATTTATCCGCCTGGCTCGCGGCTTTAGAGCTCCCCAGGCCACCGAGCTCTATCGCCTGCAGCGCGCCCAGCAGATCACCGACCTGGACTCGGAGAGTATCGATAGTCTGGAGATAGGCGTCAAAGGCAATACCGACTATCTGAGTTATAAGCTGGCTGCCTATCATATGGAAAAAGACCATGTGATATTCCGCGACTCGAGCTTTTTTAATGTTAGCGATGGCGAGACCGAGCACCGGGGTGTTGAGCTGGAGCTGGACTACGAGATCAATGATCAATGGGCATTGGGTCTCAGTGCTACCCAGGCCCGCCATACTTACCGCAACAGCACCTTGCTGGGTGGTGTGGATATTCGCGGTAATGATATAGACACGGCACCAAGGCACTTTGGCAGCGTCCGGCTGGCGTTTAAACCCAGCGATCGTCAGAGCCTGGAGTTGGAATGGCAGTCTATGGGCAGCTACTACCTAAACCCGGAGAACCTATATAGTTATGAGGGGCACAATTTACTGCACCTCAGAGCGGGCTGGGCGGTCTCTGAGTCTATGCGTCTGTATGCCAATATCAGCAACCTCACCGATAGGCAGTATGCCGAGCGCGCCGATTACACCACATTTAGTCAACAGCGCTACTTCCCTGGAACCCCCAGAACAGCCCAGGTTGGCATTCAGTTCAGCTGGTAGCGCAAGGATAAAGTAAACCGGTACAGCGATAATAAACGTACTAGCCCAATTGCAGTGTATTTACAGTGCAGCTTGCATTTGCAGTTACAGGGAAAATCTATAGGAAAAATTACACCAGGCAAATCACCACCACCAGAGGAGTTGCGCTTTATGGATCTTCACCCGCTAAAAGATTCTCTAATTAATGAGTTGCATAATCGTCCCTTCCCCGTTGTGGACCTGCCTGCTCAGGTGTCGAGCCTGGTGTTTCTGCATTCCGGTGACCGTCAGGCTGAGTTGGATAAACTTACCGATCTTGCCCAGTCCCATGGGGTCGATGCTCCATCAGATAATGCCGACTGCTACTATCAGAGTTTTGAACAATTCGATCTGCGCTGGGAATTTCATAATGAATTCTCTACCTACACGGCCGTGCGCCGGGGTCAGCCAGATCAGCCTTTTTGTAAGAATGTGTTTTCTCTGTTAGATAATGATTGGGTTGCTAATCTTCAGGGTCAGTTAATTGCTGCTAATCATATTGATCTGCGCCCGGCTTCTGATGCGCCAACCACTCGGCAGGATCTTTCTCAGTTATTTAACGATCAGCGACTGGTAGGCAGCAAAATTTATGATGGTCTGGCCACAATCTGGACCTCGGTGCAGTCTGAAGACGATGGCTTTATCCGTACCCTGGTGGTGGATGAGGGCCTGGACCCATTTCAGGCTGGCAGGCTTATTCGCAATTTGCTTGAAATTGCCGCCTATCGCTCCATGACATTGCTGGCACTGCCCACCGCGCGCCTACTAATGCCCGAGGTTCGCCATCTCGAACAGCGCCTGGTCAAGACCAATGAAAAATTAAATCAGCTGGTTACCCTGGAGGACGAGCAGGCTCTAATGAACGAGTTGATTGCCGAGGCAACCCAGCTGGAAAAACTGGTTGCGGATCACAACTTTCGTTTCTCAGCCACCGAGGCTTATTTCAATTTGACCGAAAGCCGATTGGATATGCTGAGAGAGCAGAAAATGCCGGCGATCAGAACCCTTAAACAATTTCATGTACGGCGGTTTATCCCGGCTTTTAATACCTGTATGTCAGTGGTTAAACGCAAAGAAAATTTATCCAAACGTATTAGCCGCACCAGTGAGTTGCTGCATCTGCGGCTACAGCTGTCTCTTGAGACACAGAATCAGCAGCTGCTGGTATCAATGGATAAGCGCAGCGAAATACAGCTGCGTTTGCAACAGACCGTGGAGGGCCTGTCGGTGATTGCAATGACCTACTACAGCATGAGCCTGATTGAACTCTTACTTAAGCCTGTGGTGATTGAAAATTACCTGCCTATCTCGCAGGGCATAGCCCTGGCGGCTATAACACCGGTGGTGTTTCTTGGAGCGGTGATGCTGACATTAAGGATTCGTAAACGGCTACACAGTTAGTCGGCGCGACGATTCCATTGAATGCAGTCGTCGAGTCTGACGCCCTGACCACCAAAGATATCCAGGGCGCTGCCGATGGTCAGATCCACACTGCCACTGGATAGCGTGTCCACTAGGGCAAGATCATCAAGTGATCTGGCTCCACCAGCATAGGTGCATGGAACTTTACAGCATTCGCCGAGCAGCTTAACCAGCTCTGTATCAATTCCCGCTTGCAGCCCTTCAACATCCGCTGCGTGAACCAAAAACTCTGCACAGTGGTTTTCCAATGCTGCAATGGTCTGTGCATTGACCGGGGTACTGGTGATGGTCTGCCAGCGGTCAGTGGCAATCATCCAACCCTGGTCAGTTTTGCGGCAGCTCAGGTCCAGTACCAGGCGCTCTGCACCTACTTCTGCTTTTATAGCCTCAAGACGGGGCCAAGAAAACTCGCCGTTTTCAAAAAGATAGGAGGTCACAATAATATGTGAAGCACCAGCGGCCAGATAGCTGGCCGCATTTTCAAGATTGACCCCACCACCAAACTGCAGTCCACCGGGGTATGCAGCAAGTGCTGCAAGCACCTGCGGCTGATTGTTGGGCCCAAGGGCAATAACATGACCGCCGGTTAGCTGATGTTGCTGGTAGAGTTTGGCGTAGTAGGCGGCATTGTGGGTGCTGACAAAATTGGTATCCGCGCCATCGTCGGTGAGGCTACCGCCGACAATTTGTTTTACCTGACCCTGGTGCAGGTCGATACAGGGACGAAACGCGGTCACGGGATTGGCTCCGAATGTGGTTTATCAGGGCGGCAGTATAACTTACTGCAGTGCGATTCCTACCTTTGAACCATTGGCGCGATTAAGTTTTTGGCTAATAAAATGGCCTGCGACGATAAGTTTGGGCAGGTCTACACCATGGTTGATACCCAGGCCATTGAGCATATAGATCAGATCTTCAGTGGCCACATTGCCCGAGGCTCCCTGAGCATAGGGGCAACCACCCAGGCCGGCAACAGAGCTGTCTACAGTGCTAATGCCCAGCTGCAATGCGATAAGAATATTGGCCAGTGCCTGCCCATAGGTGTCATGGGCATGGATGGCGAGTTTGTCCGCAGTGATATCTTTTAACAGCCGGTTGAGCAGCGTTTCTATCGAGGCCGGCGTGCCCACGCCTATGGTGTCACCGAGGGAAACTTCATAGCAGCCCATGGCCAGTAACTGTTGTGCCACCTGGGCAACTGATTCAATATCTACCTCGCCCTCATAGGGGCAGCCAACCACGCAGGAGATATAGCCGCGCACGGCTAATCCGGCGCTGAGGGCTTCCCTGGCGACGGGTTTAAAGCGCTCAATACTCTCGGCAATCGAACAGTTAATATTTTTTTGGCTAAAGCTTTGCGAGGTCGCAGCAAAAACTGCCACCTCCTTTACTCCGCACTGCATGGCTCTTTCCAACCCCTGCATATTGGGAGTCAGGGCTGCGTAGGTGGTGGCTGCATCCACTGGCAGTTGTTCAAAAACCTTATCGCTACCCGCCATCTGCGGGACCCATTTGGGGCTGACAAAGCTACCTGCCTCAATATAACTTAGACCAGCATTGGTCAGCTGAGTAATCAGCTCAACCCTGGTCTCTGCATCCAGACTGGTTTTTTCATTTTGCAAACCATCGCGGGGACCTACTTCGACAATTTTTACCGATGGTGGATAATTCATTCTGCACTGCCCTCAAAGCTCAATAGTTCGGCCCCACCATCCACCAGATCACCAGCCTGAAAATAGAATTCCGTCACCAGACCATCGCTGGGCGCCTCAATACTATGCTCCATTTTCATTGCCTCCATCACCAGCAGGGTATCGCCTTTGTGTACCTTGGCACCAACCTCAACCATGGTGCTAACCAGGGTGCCATTCATAGGCGCGCGCAGGCTGCTGGCGGCACCCTCCTCAGAATCCAGCCCCAAATCCGGGCCAATTTCTGAGCCCTGGAAAAAGCCCTTGGCAGTAAACAAATCAAAACCGGACTCAGTCACTACCAGCTTGGTGCCGGTCAGATCAGTTTGGCTATCCGGGCTTAGAGACAATTCCTTATTCTGTAATCTGAGTTGCAGCTGCGACGGCGGCAGCCCCCAGTGATTAACCAGATGCCAGGGAGAGCTGGGCTCGCCGGATTGCTGGGCCCGGGCCTGCGCCTGTTGTTGGCGCAAGCTATTAATAGCAGCAGCGGCCAGGGGCGCCCCGTAATCAGTATCTGTATCGCGCAGGCGAAATATTTCCTGATGATGCTCTTCGATAAAGCCGGTATCCACATCGCCATTTTTAAACGCCTGGCTGGTTGCCAGATTGTAGAGAAAACCAATATTAGTGGTCAGCCCGTCAATGCGATAATTGCTGAGAGCCTCTGTTAACCGCTGCAGAGCGCGATCACGATCCAGATCCCAGACCACCAGCTTGGCAATCATAGGGTCATAATAAATACTTACCTCATCGCCTTCAACCACACCGGTGTCCACCCGCACATTGGCATTTTCCAGTGGTGGCCTTAAGATATTGAGACGTCCAGTGGCTGGCAGAAAATCATTTTCGGGATCCTCGGCATAAATCCGCGCCTCAAAGGCATGGCCATTAATCTGTAACTGTTCCTGGGAGCAGGGCAGGGGTTCACCACTGGCAACCCGCAGCTGCCATTCGACCAGATCCTGACCGCTGATCATCTCAGTGACCGGATGCTCAACCTGCAGGCGAGTGTTCATCTCCATAAAGTAAAACTGGCCCTGGGCATCCAGCAAAAACTCCACGGTACCGGCACCCTGATAGTTGATTGCCTGGGCAGCCTTAATTGCCGCCTCACCCATTTTCTGGCGCAGCGCCTCAGACATCCCCGGCGCCGGTGCTTCCTCGATCACTTTCTGATGGCGGCGCTGCACAGAGCAGTCCCGTTCAAACAGATACACCCCATTGCCCTGGCTATCGCAAAAAACCTGAATTTCCACATGCCGGGGTTTAAGCAGATACTTCTCCACCAGCATAATATCGTCATTAAAACTATTGCGAGCCTCGCGTTTGGCTGCCTCCAGAGCCTGATCAAATTCCTCTTCGGTATACACAGCGCGCATGCCTTTGCCGCCGCCACCAGCCGCCGCTTTGAGCAGCACCGGATAACCCATATTGTTGGCGGCCTGCAAAATCAGTTCAGGCGACTGATCCTCACCATGATAACCAGGCACCAGAGGTACACCGGCATCGGCCATAATAGTCTTGGCCGCAGACTTGGAACCCATAGCCAAAATAGACTCAACGGGAGGTCCAATAAAGACCAGATTATTGGTCTCACACTGGCGACAAAACTCAGCATTTTCCGACAGAAACCCATAGCCTGGATGAATCGCCTCAGCGCCAGTCTCCAACGCTGCCTGAATGATGTTATCTCCCAGCAGGTAAGATTCCGTGGAGGGAGAAGGTCCTATAAACACAGACTCATCAGCCATCTGCACATGCAGTGCATTGCGGTCAGCCTCAGAGTAAACCGCCACAGTGGCAACACCCATGGCCCGCGCAGTCTTAATAATGCGACAGGCAATTTCGCCACGATTGGCAATTAAAATTTTATCAAACATAAGCGGCCCTAATCTTTTAACCAATGGGGTTTGCGCTTTTGCAAAAAAGCCTGCAAACCCTCCTGACCCTGCGCACTCACCCGAATAGCAGCAATGGACTCACAGGTAGAATCGATTAGCTGTTGATCAATAGGCTTACCCGCAACATCAAACACCAACTGCTTGGCCGCTATCACCGCCTCAGGCCCATTGGCCAGCACAGCCTCAACCAAGCGGTCTACTTCCTGATCAAGCTGCTCAGCATCCACCACCTCATTAACCAAACCCAATTGCAGAGCCCTGTGAGCGTTGAAGCGCTCGGCAGTCACAAAGTAACGCCGCGCTGCACGCTGCCCAATCGCCGCAATCACATAGGGGCTGATAGTAGCCGGTACCAAGCCAATCTTAACTTCACTCAGGCTGAAATTCGCGGCACTGGCAGCCACCGCCATATCACAGCAGCTGACCAGCCCCACAGCCCCACCAAAAGCTGCCCCCTGTACTCGAGCAATAGTGGGTTGGGGCATATAATTAAGGGTCTTAAGCATCAGCGCCAATGCACCTGCATCACGAAGATTCTCCTTATAGGAGTAGCTAGCCATACGCTTCATCCACCCCAGATCAGCTCCAGCAGAAAAGCTTTTGCCCTCAGAACCCAACACCATAACCCGCACGTTAGGATTACCTGCAACCTCAGCAAATGCCTCAGTAAGCTGCCCAATAATCTGATCATCAAAAGCATTGCGCCTATCCGGATTATTTAACCTAACCCAAGCAACCCCAAGATCATCAATATCAGTAATTACCCTATTCATCCTCACCTTTACCTATATAAAAAAATGCCCAGCCCGAAGGCTTGAGTTACTTGTTAAGTGCAGTGACCCTCGTCAGCAGGGATGCTGACGCGGAGCCTACATGGACGTACTTGCGGCGTGTCACGGCACTTAACAAGAAACTCGAGTCCGCTGCAACGGATCAGAGATCCTTCGTCGCCTTGCTCCTCAGGATGACATCGGGAGGAAGCCTCAGGATGACATCGGGGGGCTTGGGGATTTTACATCCGGAACAAGCCAAACTTAGTTTCCTCAATCTCCCGATTGTGGCTCGCCGAAATCGACAACCCCAACACCATCCGCGTATCCGCCGGATCAATCACTCCATCATCCCAAAGCCTGGCCGACGCATAATAGGGGTGCCCCTGATGCTCATAATTATCAATAATAGGTTGCTTAAACTCAGCCTCATCCTCAGCACTCCAGTTAACAGCATCGCGCTCATACTTATCCCGCGTTACCTGAGCCAATACCCCAGCCGCCTGCTCGCCACCCATCACCGAAATCCGCGCATTGGGCCACATAAACATAAAGCGGGGATCATAGGCGCGGCCACACATACCGTAATTACCGGCACCAAAAGAACCGCCAATCAACACCGTAAACTTAGGTACATTGGCAGTTGCTACCGCCGTCACCATCTTTGCCCCATGCTTGGCAATACCATCATTCTCATACTGCTTGCCCACCATAAAACCAGTGATATTTTGCAAAAACACCAGAGGAATTTTGCGCTGGGCACAGAGCTCAATAAAGTGCGCGCCTTTCTGCGCCGACTCGCCAAACAGAATGCCATTATTGGCCACAATACCCACCGGATAACCAAAGATTCGGGCAAAGCCGCACACAAGAGTGGCGCCATAGAGCGCCTTAAATTCATCAAAATCAGAACCGTCGACAATGCGCGCAATCACCTCCCGCACATCATAGGATTTGCGCGAATCCGCCGGCACTACACCATAGATTTCGCGACTGTTATAGGCAGGCTCAACAGCTTCTTTTAAATCACCATTTACCGGCTTAACCCGATTCAGTCGGGCCACAGCCCTGCGGGCCAGATCCAGAGCATGGTGGTCATTATTAGCCAGATGATCGGCTACACCAGAGGTTCGACAGTGCACATCAGCACCACCTAATTCCTCCGCGGTCACCACCTCACCTGTAGCAGCTTTAACCAAAGGAGGGCCAGCGAGAAAAATAGTGCCTTGCTCCACAACAATAATCGATTCATCCGCCATCGCCGGCACATAGGCACCACCGGCTGTACAGGACCCCATCACCGCCGCAATTTGGGGAATATTGCGCGCCGACATATTGGCCTGATTAAAAAAGATACGACCAAAATGTTCCCGGTCTGGGAACACCTCATCCTGACGGGGCAGATTGGCACCGCCGGAATCCACCAGATAGATACAGGGCAGATTATTCTCAGCGGCAATGGCCTGAGCGCGCAGATGCTTCTTCACTGTCAGGGGGTAATAACTGCCGCCTTTCACCGTGGCATCATTGGCGACGATCACACATTCCTCACCACTAACCCGGCCAATACCGGTAATAATGCCTGCCGCCGGAACATCCTCGCCATAGACATTGTGAGCCGCCAGAGCGGAGAGTTCCAAGAACGGCGAGCCCGGATCAAGTAGGCCCTGTACTCGCTCCCGGGGCAGCAACTTGCCGCGGCTAACATGACGCTCGCAGGCCTTGCTGCCACCGCCCTCACGGATTTTATCCAGAGTCGCCTGCAAGTCGTCAACCTGAGCCTGCATGGCTGCAGCGTTGGCAGAAAACTCTGCGCTGTTGGGGTTAATCTTGGTCTTGATAGCTGCCATAGTCTGCCCCTTAAGTGCTCTCGGAAAACAGTTCGCGGCCAATCAGCATGCGCCGCACTTCAGAGGTGCCAGCGCCAATCTCATAGAGCTTGGCATCACGCAGTAATCGACCGGTGGAATATTCATTAGTATAGCCATTGCCGCCCAGAGCCTGGATGGCCTGCAATGCCATTTGCGTGGCTTTCTCCGCGGTAAATAAAATCACAGCGGCGGCATCTTTGCGCGAGTCCTGGCCCAGGTCACAGGCCCGAGCAACAGCGTATAAATAGGCCCGAGATGCATTGAGATCGGCATACATATCGGCAATTTTGCCCTGCATTAACTGGAACTCACCAATTGCCTGACCAAACTGTTTGCGCTCATGAATATAGGGCAGCACCACATCCAGACAGGCCTGCATAATGCCCACAGGGCCGCCCGACAGCACCGTGCGCTCATAGTCGAGGCCAGACATCAGCACCGCCACACCGCGGCCCTCACCACCGAGAATATTCTCCACTGGAACCTCGCAGTCCTGAAACACCAGCTCGCAGGTGTTGGAGCCACGCATACCCAATTTATCCAGCTTTTGATGGTGGGAGAATCCAGGGTAATCGCGCTCAACAATAAACGCCGTTATGCCTTTAGAGTCAGCCTCTGCATCGGTCTTGGCATAGATAATATAGGTATGGGCATCCGGACCATTGGTAATCCACATCTTGTTGCCATTAAGCACATAGTGGTCCCCGCGCCTTTTTGCCTTGAGTTTCATACTGACCACATCAGAGCCAGCATTGGGTTCGCTCATGGCCAGTGCGCCAATATGTTCGCCGGAACAAAGTTTGGGCAGATACCTGAGCTTTTGCTCCTCAGTACCATTTTTAGCTAACTGATTCATGCACAGATTGGAATGGGCGCCGTAGGACAGGGCAACTGATGCCGAGGCCCGGGAGATTTCCTCCATGGCCACGCAGTGGGCCAGATAACCCATGGCGGAGCCGCCGTACTGTTGGTCGACAGTAATACCGAGCAATCCCATATCACCCAGCTTGCGCCACAGGTCCATGGGAAACTCATTGCTGCTATCAATCTCGCTGGCGCGAGGGGCGATCTCATTGGCACAGAATTGGAAAACAGTATCGCGAAGCATATCGATATCAGTGCCGAGATTAAAATTTAAGCTGGGGTAGGAAGCGTTCATAGGTTAGCCTTGTCCATTGGATTTAAGGGCGTCAATACAGTCAACTTCTGCCTGATTAAGATCTTTAAGCAGCTTACTGATATCGTCCAATTGTTGATTCAGCTTGACTCTCTGTGCCTGAATCGCATCGATCAGTTTTTTAAGCTGATCCACATTGGTTTTGCCTGGCTCATACATATCAATAATTTCCCTTGAGTCATCCAGAGATAAACCCAGTCGTTTGCCACGCAGAATTAGCCTCAGTCTGGTGCGATCGGCGGGGCTATAAACTCTGGTTTGTCCCCGACGAGCTGGTGCCAGCAGACCCAGATCCTCGTAATGACGGATGGTTCTGGTGGTTATATCGAACTCCTTGGAAAGTTGGGAAATACTGTATTCAGCCATTGCAGGGCTCTGGTTGTTAACGGGTAGTTGGCAAGTATAACCTTACCTTTACGTTAACGTAAACTATTGCGGCTGATTTATTATGGGTTAAATAATGCAAAGATCTGAGGCTAATGGATTAATCCAGCTTTAAATCCATCTGATACTGGAAGAGTTCGGTGTTATACAGTGCCGCTAAATAGTCCACCAGCATCTCCCGGTCATCGTCCTGGTAATAGGAACGACGCACCAGGCTAAGCAGGGGAAAGCCTGTGGGCACCTGCAGATGCGCTGCAATGGCCTCGGTAGCGGCCACAGCGCTAAGAGTTTGATTGATATGGCTGACCTGCATGCCGCTCTCCCGAAAATACTGATGGCGGGATTGACTAATAAAGATACCTGGATCTTCCGGTTTATCGATGCCAGCACTCCAGCTATCAAAATAACCAAAAAATGCCCCTGCTCGCTCTCGTTTGCGCACCAGATGGAATAGCGAGTCATTATTGCCCAGGGAAAATTCCGTGCGGATACTTTGAGGGGGCACCACTACCCGGCAATCCAGCACCTCAGCCACAGAATTTTGGGCAATACTGTTGATCTCTTCTAAAACACCCAGTAGCGGAGCCTCCACCGGCTTTGGTGTGTACTTGTAAATTACGTGAGTGCCTTTGCCGCGACCGCGCTGAACCAGGTCCTCTGCCGCTAACTCATTGACTGCCCGCTTGACGGTAATGCGCGAAACATTAAAACCGTCTGCCAGTTCCTTTTCGCTGGGTAGCTTTTCTCCCAGATGAAAAGTGCCATCGAGAATATAGCCTTTGATCAGGCTATATAGCTGGTAATACAGAGGTGAGGGCTCATCCTCAGACACCAGATTGCGCTGGCTTTTGCTGAATAATATGGCACCTGCATGGGTCGTCATAAGCTTCTCGTTAAGTTAAAAACAGGGTTGTGCAAACTTGATACTTTGATATAACATTATATCATTATAGCAAAAATTCAAAATCTACCCTTAGGTACCACCTATGAACAAGGCACTTGCTGGTGTGCGCGTCCTGGACCTTACCCATATGCTGTCTGGCCCCTACGGCAGTATGATCCTCGCCGATCTGGGTGCGGAGACCATCAAGGTAGAGCCCTGTCATGGAGAGGGAACCCGCAAGTTACTGGCCACAGACCCCAAAAACTCCCTTGATGGTATGGGTGCTTACTATATTACCCTCAACCGCAACAAAAAGAGTGTAGCGGTAGATCTCAAGACTGAACAGGGGTTGTCACTCTTTAAAGACTTGGTTAAAAACGTAGATATTGTTATCAGCAACTTTGGTGCCGATGTGCCTGAGCGTCTGGGTATTGATTACAGCTCTCTGGCAGAGGTCAATCCGCGAATTATTACCTGTACCATTTCCGGATTTGGCTCCGATGGCCCGGGCAGCAAGCGACCGGCTTTTGATCAGGTGGCTCAGGCCATGGGTGGTGGCATGTCGATTACTGGTACCGACCAGCACAGTATAGTTCGCGCTGGCATTCCCATAGGCGATCTGGGTGGTGGTATGTTCGGAGTTATGGGCATTCTGGCCGCGCTCTACGAGCGTGAGCGCAGTGGTGTCGGCCAGCATGTGGATATCTCCATGCTGGATTGTCAGATCTCCATGCTTAATTACATGGCAACCATGCATTTTCTGTCCGGCGACGATCCCTATCCCATAGGCAACAGCCACTTTGTTCATGTGCCCTACAACACCTTTAGCTGCTCCGATGGCTATATCGTGATTGCAGTGATTACCGATAACTTTTGGCAGAATCTTAAACAGGTGGTTAGCTGTGCCGAGTTTAATGATGCTAAATACGATACTCAGCCGGGCCGTTGGCAAGATCGGGAGATGATTAATAGCACCTTAAACCGACTATTGAGTGGCAATACCTGTGAGTATTGGCTGGCCCAACTGGAGGCCAAGCGCATTCCCTGTGCGCCGGTCAATAGTCTGAGTCAGGCGCTGAGAGATACCCAGGTGCTGCATCGCAATATGGTGGTTGATCTAAAGCATCCCAGTGGCAAATCCACTAAGGGACCGGGCAATCCCATCAAGCTGTCTCGCAGCAGTGACCAGGAGTTTACTGCTGCGCCAACGCTGGGTCAGCATACCCAGGAGGTAATGACCCAACTCCTTAACCTCAGCGTACAACAGATAGAATATCTGCGAGAGCAGGGAATAATAAAATGACTCCACAAAAAGTAGTGATCACCGATGTGGGCCCAAGAGATGGCCTGCAGAACCAACCTAAAATACTCAGCATAGAGGAGCGCCTGGCGCTGGTGCAGGCTATTGCTGCCGCCGGCGTGCCGCAGATTGAAGTGGGAAGCTTCGTCTCACCTAAAGCTGTCCCTGCTATGGCTGGCACTGATCAGGTTTTTGCCAATCTTGAGCGCGACGGGTTTGCCACCCCAACCATAGCCTTGATCCCGAATATGAAAGGTTATGAGCTGGCGCGCGATGCCGGCGCCAAATCGGTCTCTATGGTGCTGTATGCCAGCGATGGTATGGCGCAAAAAAATGCTTCCATGAGCATGGCGGAAGCGGACGAGATTACGCTAGAAATTCTGCGGTTGGCAAAGCAGGATGATATTGAGGTGATTGCCACCATCGCGGTTGCTTTTGGCTGTCCCTTTGATGGGCCCATTGAGGCATCCGTCGTAGAGAAATCGGTGGCCAAATTTATGCGGACTGAAGCTAATCAAGTTGTGCTGGCGGACACCATAGGCGCTGCCGACCCTCAGCAGGTGCGAGCTCTAACGGCAACATTGGTCGAACAACATGGTGCCGACAGGCTGGGCTGCCATTTTCACGATACCCGCGCCATGGGGCTGGCCAATGTCTATGCCGCAGTGGAGTCTGGTATTCGCCGCTTCGATAGCTCTATTGCCGGATTGGGAGGCTGTCCCTTTGCACCGGGCGCATCGGGCAATGTGGCCACCGATGATATTGCTATGATGTTGCAGCAGATGGGCTTTGAGACAGGTATAGATTTAAATAAACTAATGCAGGCCTCTGATCTGGCCCAGGCACTGACAGGTACAGCCCCTGGAGGGAGATCTAAGCCTTGGCTCCAGGGCTATTTAACTAAGCAGGCCAGTTAGAGGTTTACCCACAGTATTGGCATAACAATAAATAATTATAAGTATGGTTCGGAGATAAAAATGAGCTACAGATTAGGGGTAGATGTAGGGGGAACATTCACAGACCTTCTGCTGATTAACGAAGATACAGGTGACACCCATACGGCCAAAGTGCCCTCGACACCAGAGGATTCCTCCATTGGTGTTCTCAATGGTATTGCGCGCATCTGTGACGAATCTGGCGTCAATCCAGCCGATGTGAGCCGGGTGATGCACGGTACTACTGTTGCCACTAATGCGGTGCTGACAGGCCGGGGAGCAAAGGTAGGGCTGGTCACCACTGCTGGTTATGAAGACACATTGCAGGTGGCTAGATCATTTTGCCCCGGTGGTCTGGGGGGCTGGGTCAGCTTTGTTAAAAAACCATTGCTGGCACCATTGGAACTTACTATTGGTGCCCATGAGCGAATCGGTGCCGATGGTGAAGTGGTTGCAGGGTTAGATGAAGAGCAGTTGCGCACTGACCTAAAAACTCTCCATGGAACTGGCCAGGTGGAAGCCCTGACCATCTGTTTTATCAATGCCTATATTAACGGTGCCCATGAAAAGCGTGCCGCAGAGATTGCCGCAGAGATTTTTACCGATACGCCCATTTCTATTTCCAGTGATGTGGTGCCAGAGATGCAGGAATATGAGCGCACTGAAACTACGGTAGTGAACTCCTATGTGCGTCCGGAAGTGGCCAGCTATGTGAGCAATCTGCAAGCGGCCCTGGATGACAAAATGGGGTCAGACACTCAGCTATCCATTTTGCGCTCCGATGGTGGTTTGGCTTCAGCCAGAGCCTCGGCGGAGTCACCAGTTAATATGCTGATGTCCGGTCCCGCTGGCGGTGTCTCCGGTGCTATCTATTTTTGCAGCCGTGCCGGTTATGACAATATTTTAACCTGCGACATGGGTGGTACCTCCACCGATGTGGCCCTAATTCAAAATTCCCGTGCCCGGGTGCGCCGGGAAACCATTGTTGCTGATGTAAGAGTTCGCGCCCCCTCAGTGGATGTGCGCACAGTGGGTGCTGGCGGTGGTTCTATTGCCTTTGTTCCGGAACTAACCAAAGCACTTCGAGTAGGCCCGGAGTCTGCCGGTGCAGTGCCTGGTCCCGCCTGCTACATGAAGGGCGGTGAACAGCCCACGGTGTGCGACGCTAATGTGGTGCTGGGTTATCTGCCCTCCGATGTGCAGCTGGGGGGCAAGATGGACATTAATCGTGAGGCCTCCGTTGCCGCGGTTCAATCTGTGGCAGATGCCATGGGCATTGATCTTATGGCTGCCGCCGAAGGTATTATCAAGATTGTTAATGAGTCCATGTTCGGTGCACTGCGCCTAGTGTCCGTTGAACAGGGCTACGATCCCCGTGACTTTGCTCTGGTGGGCTTTGGCGGTGCGGGCCCATTGCATGCCAATGCGCTGGGCATACTGACCGACGCCTGGCCGGTGATTATTCCGCCGGGGCCCGGCGTGCTCTGCGCCTATGGTGATGCTACCACTCAGGTGCAGGATGAAGCAGCTCGCACCTATCTGACCATGGCCGGTGATCTCACCGATAACCAGCTAGTGGCAGATCTCCATGAGCTAAAAGCCAGAGCGGGTGAGGCACTGCTAACCGACAATATTCCCGCCTCAGAGCATGAAATTACCTATCAGGCCGATCTGCGCTATGCAGGCCAGGCTTTCCAGATCACCATCGACTTTACCGAAGACGAGCTAAAAGAGAAGGGCGTAGCCCTGCTGACCGATCAATTTGATGGCGAGCACGAGCAGCTATTTACCTTTAAGTTGGATGATGGTCATGAAATCTTAATGATCCGAGCAGTGGCTAAAGCCAGAGCCAAATCTATCGCCGAGCGTCAGGTTGGTGAGACAGGCATGAGCCTAGAGCAGTGCATTATTGCTCCCAGTCGCTTCTATTACGAAGGCGACTGGTACGACGCCAATATCTACGATCGCAATAAACTCAATACGGGTTTGCAGGTTTCTGGCCCAGCTATTGTGGGTGAAATGGATTCAACCACAGTGGTACTGCCAGGCTTTGTGGCAGAGGTGGATGCCGTGGGTAACCTACTGATCAATCCAGTTAATGGAGGACAATAAAATGACTGCAAGATTACTAGAAACCAATAAAGATCCTCTGAAGAAAATTGATGTCGATGGCGTGACCGTTGATATTATCGAAAACGCCCTGCGCAATGCCCGCGAAGAAATGGACGCGGTGCTGTTTAGAACCGCCATGTCTCCAGGTATTCGCGAGCAGGGTGACTGCTTTCCGATGATCGCCAATAAAGACGGCAAAATGGTAGTGGGCCAGTTTGGTTCGTTTATCGGGCCCTTTTTAGAAGCCTACAATGATGAGATCGAAGAGGGAGATATTATTCTCACCAACGACCCCTATATGTGTAATGCGGCGGTATCTCACTTGCCGGACTGGGTTGTACTGGTGCCTGTATTTAAGGAGGGCCGACATATTGCCTGGTCGGCCATGTTCGGGCATATGTCGGACAATGGCGGTATGGTACCGGGCTCGATTCCTATCGAGGCTACGACCATCTTCCAGGAAGGTATTCGTATTCCGCCTACCAAGCTATACAAAAAAGGTGTGCTGCAGTCGGACCTTCTGGAGCTAATTCTGCACAATGTGCGTACTCCCCAGTGGAACCGCTTTGATCTCAATGCACTGGTCGCCGCCTGTAATACTGCGGCAAAGCGCTGTGTTGAGCTGGCCGAACGCTTTGGCGATGATGTGCTGTTCTCGACCATGGATATTATGTTGCAGCGCAACTATGACGCCATGAAGCATATTATTGGTATGTTTATTCCCGAAGAGCCAAGGGAGTTTGAAGACTATCTGTGCGATGACGGCATGGGCATGGGCCCCTACAAAATAAAATGCACCATGTGGCGGGAAGGGGAAAAGGCGATTTTTGATTTTGCCGGCACCGATCCCCAGGCCCAGAGTTCAGTGAACTTCTTCCTTAACGAAGATATGTTCAAAATGTTCTTTGGTTCATTCACCATCAATGTGGTGGACCCGCAAATTGTCTTTAACGATGGCTTCTATGATCTGGTGGATGTGCGTATTCCCCAGGGTACCCTGTTAAAGCCTAATTATCCGGCGGCACTGTCGGGCAGAACCCATGCTCTGGGGCGCATCTTTGATGTACTCGGCGCACTGCTGGGTATGGGCGCACCTGAGATGATGCTCAATGCGGCGGGCTTCTCCGATTCACCGCACCTGTTCTTCTCTGGTTATGACAGCAGACCGGGAAAAGGCAATGAATGGTTCCAGCTATTCCAGATTGGCTTTGGTGGAGTCCCAGGCCGGCCGGTTGGCGATGGCCCGGACGGCCACAGTCTGTGGCCTGGATTTACCAATGTGCCCAATGAATTTATTGAGTCTTACTTTCCGTTGCGTATCGAGCGCTATGAAACCATTGCAGATTCTGGCGGTGCTGGTTTGCACCGGGGTGGCAATGGCCTGAGTGTTGCCTATCGCTTTCTCTGCGATGGTGATATAGGTATTCACGATGAGCGCTGGCTGACTTATCCCTGGGGGGTGCTCGGGGGCGAAACTGGACTGCGTTCAACCAAGCGTCTGGTGCGTGTGGATGGCTCCGAAGAATGGCTGCCAGCCAAAGCCGAGGGTATCAAGGTCAAGACTGGCGACATGCTGTATTTCAATACCTGGGGTGGCGGCGGTTGGGGTGATCCATTTGCCCGTGACCCAGAGCTGGTGCGGCAGGATATTAATCGACGACTGGTGACAGTCGAGGGAGCCAAGCGCTACGGCGTTGTGATGGCCGCGGATGGATCTGTAGATAGTGGTGCAACGGAGACGCTGCGCGCTGAATTAAAAGCCGCCGCTGGAGAGCCAGCACTGTTTAATTTTGGTGGTGATATAGAAGATATTCGCAGCCGCTGTGAAGCAGAGACCAACCTGCCCGCGCCGGTTAAACCAACCTTTATTGGGCTATCGCAATAGGTGCTCCAGACGGGTTGCTGGCGAATTAAATTGAGTAAATAACAAAAAATACAATAAAACAATGTTAACCAAAACAATAGGTGGGAGAAAAACCATGAAAACACCAGCTTTAAAAAATATGATGGCGACGGCGATACTCGCCAGTTTCGCGACGACCTCGGTCGCCGAAATTGCCATTGAAGAAATTGTTGTTTCGGCACGAAAGCGCGCAGAAAATCTGCAGGAAGTGCCGATTGCAGTATCAGCCTTTACCGAAGCTCAAATTGAGAGTGCCGGTATTCAGCGTCCAGGCGACTTTATTGGCCTAATGCCCAATGTCACCATGGTCGACTCAGCCAATGTGGGTGATACCCAGGTGAGTATTCGCGGTATTGTTTCAACCCGTGATGCTGAATCAACCTTCGCTTATGTGGTCGATGGTGTGCTGGTCACTAACCCCAATGGCTTTAACGAAGAGTTAATGGATGTCAGTCAGATTGAAGTTCTCAAAGGGCCGCAGGGCGCGCTCTATGGTCGCAACGCAGTAGCCGGTGCCATACTGGTCACTACCAATCGCCCGGATGAAGAGTTCGAAGGCAAGGTCAAAGTAGGTGCAGGTAACAATGGCTCCAGCACCGCCAGCCTAACCCTGAGTGGTGGTCTGGGAGATGGCATTCTTGGTCGCATAAGTGCAAACCGCCGTGAGACCGATGGTCATTACAGCAATGCCTACACCGGTGCTGACTCGGTTGATTTTCTGGAGGACACCACAGTGCGCGGTCGTCTTATCTGGGACGTCAACGAAGAGCTGTCTCTGGATATGCGTGCCGGTATGAGCGAAGTCAGTGGCGGTGCGATTAACTTTAATGCGGTATTTGCGATTCCCATGTTTGCAGAGGGTTTTGGTCTGGGACCCACTTTCTTTAAAGATGTGAATGAGCACGAGTTTATTTTCTCCAACAACGTACCGGGAGAAAATGAGCAGGAGACAACTGAGTTCTCCATCAAGGCAGACTGGGATCTCGAAAACTATGATGTCAGTGCTATCTTCAGCTACAGCGATCTCGAAGAATATCTGCTCTCAGACGGCACCAGTGCCACATTCTATGGCTATGAAGTCACTCCCTCATGTCAGTCAGATCGCGCAACCCTCAACAATATGCCAACCTCAATGGGAGGAGCCGGTCGCGATGATCTGTTTGGTGCCTTCTTTGCTCCCTTTGGCGTATTTCCCGGTGCAGGCGGTGCAGATCCGGACTTTACCGGTATCTATGGCCCCTATACGCCCACTTCCTGTGATGGTTACCAGTATCAGGAGCGCAACCAGTCAGATACCAGCCTGGAAATACGTCTGGCGTCAGAGGCCGATGCCGAAATCAGCTGGATTGCCGGTGCCTATGTGGCCGATATCGAGCGTGAAGTGGTGGTTGCCTATGGTGCCGACACAGGCAATGGCTTCCTGCGTCAGCCCTATGTGCCAGCCACTGGCCCCAACCCAACCGATCTGATGTTTAGCGACAAGTTTGACACCTCGGTAATGGCTATCTTTGGTCAGGTTGAGTTTGATATGAGCGATGATATGGAGCTGGCCTTTGCCGCGCGCTACGATCGTGAAGAGCGCGATGTGCAGAACCAGGTGCCCAATGTGGCAGCGTCTGGCCTTAGTGTTAATGCACTGACCAACCCCATTAACCCGGCTTTTGCAGCTAACCCCAATGGCATACCCAATCGTGATGCTACCTTTAGCCAGTTTCAGCCCAAGGTAACCTGGAGCTGGAATGCCGCTGACGATATCAATATCTACGCCAGCTGGGGCGTTGGTTTCCGCAGCGGTGGCTTTAACTCCATCGGCAGTGAGGCGTTGATTGACCTCTGGTACAACGACAATGGCGATGGTACCAATCCGGGGGCGCTGGTTGATGCTCAGCTGTCAGTAAAAGATGAGTACGATAAAGAAGTCTCCACCAGCTTTGAGCTGGGCAGCAAGATGGAGTTTATGGACAACCGTCTGCGCGTCAATGCCTCGGTGTTCCAGACAGATGTTGAAGACAGTCAGTTCTTTGAGTTCTACGCTGGACCCTTTGGTTTGATGCGTGTGGTTACCACCATTGAAGACGTTGAAATTCAGGGCTTCGAGATGGACTTCAATGCTGTAGTCACCGAGAACCTGTCTGTATTTGGTGGTCTGGGTATTCTGGATAGCGAGATTATCCGCAATACTCATCGTCCAGCAACTGTGGGTAACGACGCACCCCAGGCACCAGACCGCACCTACAACCTGGGTGCACAGTTTGAGATGTCTGTTGCCACTGGTATTGAAATGACTGCGCGTCTGGACTGGCAGCATGTGGGCGAGATGTCTTTCCACAGCTTGCAAGGTGAAGAGACTCCCACTATCTGGCAGGTGTTCTACCCAGGTGTGCCCATCACGCAAAACTTTAGCAAGGCGACTCGTGATGATTACTCAACGCTAAACGCGAGAATCTCCTTTGACAGTGAAAACTGGGGCCTGACATTCTGGGGTCGCAATATCACCGATGAAAACTATCTCGAAGAAGTGATTCCAGCACCTGAATTTGGTGGATCATTTATCCATCCGGGTGCCAAGGACTCTTACGGGGTGGACTTCAACTACCGCTTCTAAAGTTTAGTGAGTAGTCTAAAAAGCTAGTAGTATAAAGGCGGGTTGCGGCTCAGGTTACACAGAGCGCAGCCCGCTTTTTTATAGCTACAGAAAAGAGAGCTTCACATGGCCCTATCAAATCTGCATCAGAATCAACTTGGCTTAGGCCGGTCGCCAGCACTTTTGGTGGTGGATATGATTAATGGCTTTACCGACCCAGCCTGCCAGCTAGGTAGCAATTGCCCAGAGGTAGTTGCAGCCAATATTGAGTTGTTAACTGCTTTTCGTGACAGGGCACTGCCAATTTTCTTTACCAGCGTGGTCTATCACAATGATCAGCAGGCCAGTGTCTTTCGCGCTAAAGTCCCGGCTCTCAATGTGCTTACACCTGGCTCTCACTGGGTGGATATTGATTCTCGAATGGGGCGCCTGGCCTCTGAACCTCTAGTTGAAAAACAATGGGCCAGCGCGTTTTACGGAACCGACCTGAACAGCCAACTTAGGGCACTGGATGTGGACTCACTAGTGGTTACAGGGTTAACCACCAGCGGCTGTGTGCGAGCCTCAGCTGTAGATGGGCTGCAAAATAATTATCAGACGGTAGTTGCCCTTGAGGCTGTGGGGGATAGAAACCCAGAGGCTCATCAGGCCAATCTGTTTGATTTAAATGCCAAGTACGCAGATGTGCTTTCAGTGGCCGAGATTATTGCAGGGCTATAGAGCCTCGTAATTGCCACGGTGAAAGATCAAGGGTCTGTGTCCCTGATCTGTGAAATCAAGCACCTTGCCCAGCATAATTACATGGTCGCCGCCATCGTATTGATTGGCGATCGCGCATTGGAAGCAGGCACTGTAATGAGTCAGTAGCGGCACACCGGCAAGTCCTTCCGAAACCTCCAGGCCAGCAAATCTATCTGTCCCCGTTGTAGCAAAGCGGTTGGAGAGCTCCTGCTGATCCTCCGCCAGAATATGAATAGCAAATGCCTCTGCCGCGATAAAATCATCAAAGCAGTTGGTGTCGCGACCAATGCTCCACAGAACCAGCGCCGGATCCAGTGACACAGAGTTAAAGCTATTGGCGGTCATGCCTACTTTCTGCCCATTTTTACCCAGGGCAGTAACCACAGTGACGCCTGTGGCAAAACTGCCCAGTGCATTGCGAAAGTCGAGCTTACTGAAGTTAGAAGTGGACATAGATCTCTTATTGGTGGCGTCGGCTTGTATGGGGCGGCAATGATGGTTGGAATACCCTTGGGTTGCAAGGTCTAGGGCAAAAATAATCAGCATGCCGGTCAGTGCTCTATGCACTAGCAGGCATGCTGAATTCAGGTTATTTGACCAACATTACATGGCAGCGGCCAGCCTGGTTCCCTGGTTGATAGCGCGCTTGGCATCCAGCTCTCCAGCCTCATCGGCTCCGCCAATCAGATGGTGGGGTAAATTCAGGCCATCCACCAATTCCCGCAGCGGGTCCTGCCCGGCGCAGATAATTACGGTATCCACTGGCAGTACCTGGGGGTCGTCGCCAACCGTCATATGCAGACCCTCATCATCAATATGGCTGTAGTCACAGCCAGGCATCATACGCACGCCTTTCATCGCCAGACCGGCGCGGTGAATCCAGCCTGTGGTCTTACCCAGGCCTTTGCCCACGCGGGTGGTTTTGCGCTGCAGCAAATAAACTTCTCTAGGGGAGGGCTCTGGTTGAGCTGTAACCCCTTCAATGCCCGAGCGCGAGCCGAAGGTCATATCTATGCCCCATTCCTTCATAAAGGCCGGGATATTGGTGCTGGTAGACTCACCGCTGTGAGTAATATATTCCGCGGTATCAAAACCTATACCGCCGGCACCAATAATCGCCACCTTATCGCCCACCGGCTTTTTGCCACCAATCACATCCAGATAGTTGAGAACTTTAGGATGATTAATACCCTCAATCTGCGGCGTTCTGGGGCTGATGCCAGTAGCGATAATCACCTCGTCAAAGCCGCCATTATTGAGCTGCTCTGCGGTCACCCTTGAGTTGAGCTGCAGATTTACGCCGGTTATTTCAATTTGCTTCTGGTAATAGCGCAGGGTCTCATAGAATTCCTCTTTACCGGGAATCTGCTTGGCGATATTAAACTGACCGCCAATTTCATTGGCGGCATCAAACAGGGTCACCTGATGGCCACGAGATGCAGCAGTGGTTGCCGCAGACAGTCCCGCAGGGCCAGCGCCAACCACGGCAATTTTCTTGGTATTGCTGGTGGCCACAATATGCAACTCAGTCTCATGGCAGGCGCGGGGATTAACCAGACAGCTTGTCATTACGCCACTAAATACATGGTCCAGGCAGGCCTGGTTGCAGCCAATGCAGGTGTTAATTTCATCGGCGCGATTTTCCTGGGACTTGATTACAAAGTCAGGATCAGCCAGGAAGGGGCGAGCCATAGAAACCATATCTGCATCGCCGCGAGCCAGCACTTCCTCGGCCACTTCTGGGGTATTGATGCGGTTGGAGGTAATCACAGGTACCGACAGCTCTTTTCTAAAGCGGGCCGTCACCCAGGTAAAGGCCGCTCTTGGCACCTTGGTGGCAATGGTGGGAATCTGCGCCTCATGCCAGCCAATACCCGTATTAATAATAGTGGCGCCGGCCTGCTCAACGGCCTTACCCAGTTGAATAACTTCCTCTGCGGTGCTGCCACCATCGACTAGATCGAGCATCGACAGACGGAAGATAATAATAAATTTCTCGCCAACCGCTTCGCGCACTCTGCGCACCACTTCTATGGGCAGGCGGATGCGATTCTCGTAGCTGCCACCCCAGTCATCTTCGCGCTGATTGGTGCGAGCGGCAATAAATTGATTTAGGAAATAGCCCTCAGAGCCCATGATTTCAACGCCATCATAGCCAGCCTTCTGAGCCTGTACCGAGGTAAAGACAAAATCATCAATCTGTTTGTAGATCTCTGCATCAGTCAGTGCTCTGGGCGTAAATGGATTAATCGGAGCCTTGATTGCGGAGGGGGCCACCTGATCTGGAGAATAAGCATAGCGACCAGTGTGCAGAATCTGCAGGCAGATCTTGCCATCGTGCTTATGTACCGCGTCGGTGATCTGTTTATGGCCGGCGATATCTTCTTCATCAACCAGCTTTTTGGTATTGGGGTGGGTGCCGCCCTCGGTGTTGGGGCCAATGCCACCGGTCACAATCAGTCCTACACCGCCTTTTGCGCGCTCACCAAAGTAGGCGGCCATACGTTCATGGCCATTGGCCACTTCTTCCAGGCCAGTGTGCATTGAGCCCATAAGCACGCGGTTTTTTAAGGTGGTAAAACCCAGGTCCAGAGGGGCGAGCATATGGGGGTAGGTACTGTGTGACATAAATTTCTCTCTATTTTTTGTTTTAGTTATCAGTTAGGGCAGCAGATTGTCGAATTTGGGCGCGCGTTTGTCCCTATTCGCCTGCATGGCTTCCTGTACATCGGGCGCCTGCAACATGCCCGACTGCCAGGTCGCCATATGGTTGAGACTATCTTCAACAGAATGGTCGCGACTGTAGTTAAGCATGGATTTGGTGCCGTGCACGGCCATGGGGCTGTGTCTGGCAATCTCGGTGGCCAGGGCGCGAACCGCCTCGAGCATCTGCTCTTGATCTGCATAGACTTTATTAACAAAGCCACAGGCCAGGGCCTCTTCGGCTCCCAGGTTGCGGCTGCTGTACGCCAGTTCGCGGGCCAGTCCGCTGGGCATCACATGCTGGATACGCTGCAAAGTACCCACATCTGCAGTAATGCCCAGTGCAGTTTCTTTAATATTAAAGTAGGCATTGCTGGTGCAGAAGCGCATATCAGTGGCACAGATCATATCTACACCACCGCCAATACAGGCACCCTGGATCGCAGAGATTACCGGCATGCGGGCTTTTTCCAGCACCGTAAAGGTATTTTGCAGGTCGAGAATCCAGCGCCGAGCTTTCTCCGCCGCGCGGGCTGGCTCATGACCTTCGCTATTGCCTATAGCGCCAATCACGCTGAGATCCATGCCGGCGGTAAAGTGCCTGCCCTGGGAGCTGAGAATAATCACGCGGGCTACAGACTCTCTATCCAGAGCCTCAATAATAGCTGGCAGCTCCGACCAGAAATCGGCGTTCATTGAATTAATCGACTCTGCGCGATTAAGGCTGATCTCAGCGACATAATGATCGTCTATTTCGACCCTAAAGGCTTTGAGTTGATTAAAGTCTGAGGTATTTAATGGCTGTGTCATTATTTTTATCCAGTTGCGGGTCCCTAGCAGTAGTCAATGTTGTTACTTACGGCTGACCTAAAAAGCCAGATTAAGCTGGTATTTTGACACTGTCAAGATGTGTTGATACATTGCGCTCATGAGTCTTGCCAATGTTATAGAAATTCCCCGCCCCAGCTATCATCATGGTGACCTGCGCAGCGCTCTGTTAGTGGCTGCAAAGGATCTGATTGCCGAGGCTGGTATTGATAACTTGTCCCTGCGCAAACTGGCAGAGCGAGCGGGGGTGTCGCGCACTGCGCCCTATCATCATTTTTCTGGTAAAAATGACCTGCTCTGCGCCATAGCGGCGCAGGGGTTTCGCCGCAGGCACAAACAGGCTATGGCCACTTTTGATGATCCGCGGCTGACCCCCGAGGAGAAGTTTGAGGCCTATATTTTTGGCTATATGCAGTTTGCCGCAGACAACCCCGAAGAGTACGAGCTTATGTTCGGGCGCAGCATCTGGAAACAGGAAAACAGCACCCAGGAGCTGCGCGATGTCGCCTATCCCTGCTTCCAACAGCAGGTCGATATGGTGCGCAGCTGGCAGCAGGCCGGGCTGATTACTGGCGACAATCCTCTGCGCACCTCCCAGGTTATCTGGGGGGCAGTACATGGCATAGCTAAGCTATTTATAGATGGTATTTATATTGATGCAGCGCAAATAGAAGAAGTATCCCGGTGCGCAGTTAGAATGTTTATTCAAAACCCCGCCTAACTCATTGTTTTCAAAACAGTAAACATTTTGTTTATGCAAAACTCTATAGGTTTTGGCGAGCAGATTTCGCTAAGTTATTGATTCCAATACTGATTCCGTTACTACAAAATCAAAAAAATCCAGTTTTATTTTTTGACAACACCAAAAATGAGAACTACTTTTACCTTTACCTGTTAAGTAGTTTAGTTTTGTACTCAAAATAAGGAAATGGTCGCGTTTTGCATGCGCGTTTGGTTAGTTTTAGGAGTTTTTAGGAGCATGAATATGAATAGGAATCTATCAAAATTACTGCAGTCACTTGCAGGTATAGTTGTATTTTCAATGGCCAGCTTATCCATGGCCGCCACCTACACTTATGATTTTGACGCCGATGAGCATGAGCGCGGTGGGCAGCCATTGGTGTTTGGTGATTTGTCTGTCTACGGTGCTTTATTGGTTGACGGTATGGCACCGGACGACGATCCCTCGTATAAGCGTGCTAACGCCTATCTGGATGCTGGTACTATGTCTGGGTTGGGTGTGTGTAAAGGATCCGTAAAAGCTGATGATTTTGAGACCAAAACCACCAACAAGTGTTACAGTGCAGACGGATTAACAAGCACCGCTGGAGATGACAATATGCAGGAGAATGAGGTGCTAGGCTTTGTTTTTGACTCAGCCAAGAAAATCTCTGATGTCGGCATCTGGGGTAAGCACGCGCCTGTGCCTGACGGCACTAAGGTGTTGATTTGGACAGATACCGGTGGGTTTTCTTTGCTGGATGTTATTGCTGACAAAATCACCCTGGGCTTTGAGCTGACCGAAATGGCGATTTTTGGCTCAATGAGCGATTGGTACAAAGGCTTTATGAAGAAGCACTTTGATATAGGTACTACCAACACTGACGCTCTCTATGTAGCCGGTATCAATGAAGTACCCATTCCTGCCGCTGTGTGGTTATTTGGTTCTGCGCTGCTTGGACTGACTGGTCTGCGTCGTCGCAAGGTAGCTGTCTAAAGTAGCTCTAGGCTAGGTCTAAGTTAAAAAGCTGGCCAAGCAAAAGCAAGTGACAAAAAACCCCAGCATTGCTGGGGTTTTTTGTGCCTGAGTCAAATCAGCTCAGGCTTGTAATTATACTTGTTAGTCGGGCAGAGCCTATTCAGTGGTTATATCCTCTAACATATCGGCTGCATCGTCCATGGCTTCCTCACCAGCTTCAGTCATGGCCTCTACAGCACCATCTATAGCGCCCATGGCGGATTCTGTGGCCTCTTCGCTGGTCTCCATAGTTTCTGAGGCCGCGGCTTCAGCAGCGGCTGTTGCGTCTTCAACGGTGGGGTCGCCGCTATCACAGGCGCTGAGGCCCAGTGCGACCATTACTGCAATAAGTACTATGTAACTCTGTTTCATGTTCTAACTCCTAACCAGGTTATTTTAAGGTTTTGCAGGTAAAAGCATAGATCAACTTGAGGGGCGCTTCCGAACTTCTTTTGCGGGAGTTTCACAGTGGATTTTTAAACCAGCGGGTCAGATAGGCTATTTGCACTAAAATAGCGCCTGAAACATTGTCTAAGTGGTTGCCGATTTAAGGGTGCTGTGGCAAACTTGCCGCCCTTTTTGACCAGCTATACCAGCGGCCAGTAATCGCCGTCGGGTTAAGGCGAAAATGAGGGTCAAAAAACAGATTATGCGAGTGTGGCGGAATTGGTAGACGCGCTAGATTTAGGTTCTAGTGTCTTAGGATGTGAGAGTTCGAGTCTCTCCACTCGCACCATAATTTATGTATTTCAAGAGGATAACCCATGCAGGTTTCTATTGAGTCGAGCAAAGGTCTAGAGCGTCAGCTTAAGATTGGCGTGCCTGCCGACAAAATTGATCAAGAAGTAATCGTTCGTTTACAAAAAGCCACCAAGACCGTCTCTATCAAAGGCTTCCGTAAAGGAAAGGTTCCCCTGAAAGTGGTTAAGCAGCAATTTGGTGCTGGCGTGCGTCAAGAAGTGGTTGGCGAGGTTGTCAATTCAAGCTTTTACGAAGCCATACAGCAAGAAGAGTTGCGTCCCGTAGGTCAGCCGCGCATCGACGATATCAGCGAGAGCGAAGGCAAGGATCTTGAGTACACTGCAATCTTCGAGGTGTATCCCGAAGTTAAGCTCGCAGACTTAAGCAAAGTTAAGGTCTCTCGCCCGGTTTCCGATGTAAACGCAGAAGACGTAGAGACAATGATCGACGTGCTGCGCAATCAGCAGGCGACATTTGAAGTCACCGAGAAAGCAGCTGAAGATGGTGACCAGGTCAATATCGACTTTGTCGGCACCCACAAAAAAGAAGAGTTTGCCGGCGGCAGCGCCGAAGGCCAGGACCTGGTTCTGGGCTCCGATAGCATGATTCCCGGGTTCGAAAAGGGTCTGATCGGCGTCAGCGCCGGTGATGAAACTGTACTCAAGCTAAAATTCCCCAAGGACTACCACTCCGAAGAACTTAAAGGCAAAGCCGTGCAGTTTGCCGTCAAAGTTAATTCAGTCTCTGTTAAACAGATGCCAGAGATGAATGATGACTTCTTTAAGCTCTACGGTATGGAAGAGGGCGGCGAAGAAAAATTCCGCGAAGAGGTTCAGGGCAATATGGAGCGAGAGCTGCGCAATGCTATCCGCGGCAAGATTAAGAACCGCGTGATGGACCAGCTGTTCGAACTCAACAAGGTCGATGTTCCAGAAGCCCTTATCAGCAATGAAATAACCCAGCTCAAGCAGCAGATGGTGCAGCAGTTTGGTGGAGGTCAGCAGATCGACCTGAGCATGTTGCCCGATGATATGTTTAAAGACAAAGCACAGCGCCGCGCCGCACTCGGCGTTATTGTATCTGAGGTGGTTAAGGTTGAAGAACTGTCCCCAGACGAAACAGCTGTTCGAGCCCGTGTTGATGAAATTGCATCAACCTACGAGCAGCCTCAGGAAGTTGTGGACTATTATTACAGTAAGCCTGAGCTTCTCAGTTCTGTTGAAGCTGTGGTTCTGGAAGACCAGGTGACTGAGCTGGTGCTATCTAAAGCCAAGGTAAAAGAAGAAACACTGCCGTACGAAGAAGCCGTTAAGCCAGACCCCGAGCCAGGTACTGAAGCATAGGTTCTGCCGATGGTAAGCTGGTCATCCAGCTTACCCGCTGCCCGCGTATACAGGCTGTTGTTTAAAGGCTAGGATACCCCTTCAATTAGCAATCAAATAAGCGAGGACGCAATGATTTTTCAACCGCCAACAGGTCAAAACCTGGTTCCAGATGTGGAAGCCAGCGGCTTGGTACCCATGGTCGTTGAGCAGAGTTCAAGAGGCGAGCGCGCCTATGATATCTACTCAAGACTCTTAAAAGAGCGAGTTATTTTCCTGGTGGGTCAGGTAGAAGATCATATGGCCAACCTGATTGTGGCCCAGATGCTGTTTCTCGAGTCGGAAAATCCCGATAAAGACATCCACCTGTACATTAATTCTCCCGGCGGTTCTGTAACGGCCGGGCTATCTATCTACGACACCATGCAGTTTATCAAGCCGGATGTCAGCACCATGTGTATAGGCCAGGCTGCCTCTATGGGAGCCTTTCTGCTCACCGCCGGCGCCGAGGGCAAGCGCTACTGTCTGCCCAATTCCCGTACCATGATTCACCAGCCCAGCGGTGGTGCCCAGGGCCAGGCAACAGATATACATATCCAGTCTCAAGAAATCCTCAAGATCAAGAAGCGCCTAAACGACCTGATGGCTAAACATACGGGCCAAACGGTCGATAAGATAGCAGAAGACACCGAGCGCGATAACTTTATGAGTGCCGAGGAATCCAGAGAATACGGGCTTATAGATGAGGTGCTGGACAAAAGAGGGTAGAGGCGTTAGTCTTCTGACTTATATTATTAGATATTGCCTATAACCTTCTGTTTTGTAAGGATTTTGTAGGGTTGGCAGGAGAGAGAAATGAGTGATAGTGACACATTGGGAGACGGCGGAAAGCTACTTTTCTGTTCCTTCTGCGGCAAAAATCAGAACGAAGTTCGTCGTCTGATTGCCGGCCCGTCGGTGTATATATGCGATGAGTGCGTCGATCTCTGCAATGACATCATCTCCGAAGAGACTCAGGTTGTCGAAGCTGACAGCAGCCCAGACAGGCTCCCGGTACCCACAGAAATCAAAAATATTCTCGACGAGTACGTTATTGGCCAGGAGCGCGCCAAGCGCATTCTCTCAGTAGCTGTTTACAACCACTACAAACGGCTGCAGGTCAGCGAAAAAGCGGCCGACAAGGGCGCAGTAGAGCTGGGCAAGAGCAATATTCTACTAATAGGCCCCACAGGCAGCGGTAAAACATTGCTGGCCGAAACTCTGGCACGCATGCTGGATGTACCCTTCACCATTGCCGACGCAACCACCCTGACCGAAGCCGGTTATGTGGGTGAAGATGTTGAAAATATTATTCAAAAACTGCTGCAGAAATGTGACTACGATGTCGACAAGGCCCAGCGCGGCATTGTTTATATTGATGAAATCGACAAGATTTCTCGCAAGTCAGACAACCCCTCCATCACCAGAGATGTCTCCGGTGAAGGCGTGCAGCAGGCCCTGCTCAAACTAATTGAAGGCACAGTGGCCTCCGTGCCCCCCCAGGGTGGCCGCAAGCATCCCCAGCAGGAGTTTCTGCAGGTGGATACCGCCAATATCCTATTTGTCTGTGGCGGCGCCTTTGCCGGGCTTGAAAAAGTTATTCGCGACCGCTCCGAAAAGGGTGGCATAGGCTTCAGTGCCGAAGTAAACAGCAAAGACAATCAGAAATCAGTGGGCGAAACCCTGCTGGATGTGGAACCCAGTGATTTGATTGGCTATGGCCTGATCCCAGAATTTATTGGTCGTCTGCCAGTGGTTGCTACATTGCAAGAACTGGATCGCGACGCCCTGGTCAATATTCTGGTCGAGCCAAAGAATGCCGTGGTTAAGCAGTACCAGACGCTGTTTGAAATGGAAGATGTCGAGCTAGACCTGCGACGCGACGCGTTGGACGCTATTGCCGACAAGGCCATCGAGCGCAAAACAGGTGCCCGAGGTCTCAGATCTATTCTCGAGACCGTGCTGCTGGATACCATGTATCGCGTGCCTTCAGAGCCAGATGTGGTCAAGGTGGTAGTAGACGCCTCGGTGATCAATGGCGAGAACGAACCGCTGCTGGTACATGAACAGCAGGAAACAAAAAAACTAGCCTCAGACGAAGGCTAAACCAAGGCGGCGCAAGCCGCCTTTTTTGTTTCTGCCGCCTGAGCAATTGTTTCGCAGCCAAGCGGTTGTAATTGTTCAGCGAGACCCAATATATAAATCAAACAACATCTGTGGCCTTATGTAACCAGTGCCATTCCAATTCAAGAACCAGAGGTAACCATGGGTTCCCAACAGACCGATCCAGACAAAGCTATCTATCCACTGCTGCCATTGCGCGATGTGGTAGTTTACCCCCATATGGTAGTGCCATTATTTGTAGGCCGCGAGAAATCCATAGTCGCCCTCGAAGACGCCATGGAGTCAGACAAGCAGATAGTACTGGTAGCGCAAAAGAACCCCGCAGAAGACAACCCCGGAGTAGATGATGTTTATGCTGTGGGCACCTTCGCCACCATATTACAGATGCTCAAGCTCCCCGACGGCACCCTCAAGGTTCTGGTTGAGGGCACAGGTCGGGTTGGACTGATCGAACCCCGCGAGGGAGAGGCCTTTCTGCAGACCTGTGTCATTGAAATGGCCAGTGGCGAACTGGACGCCGCCGAAGCCGATGCCCTGACTCGCTCGACTCTGTCGCTGTTCGAGCAGTACGTTAATCTCAGCAAAAAAATCCCGTCAGAGGTCATCACCACAGTCAGCGGTATTGAAGATGCCAATCGTCTCGCCGACACCATCGCCTCCCATATGACCCTGAGCCTGGAGCAAAAGCAGGATGTGCTGGAAATTGCTGACCTGACCGGTCGCTTCGAGCACCTCATGAGCCTGATGGAAGCAGAGATTGACCTGTTCCAAATCGAGCAGCGCATCCGTGGTCGCGTCAAAAAACAAATGGAGAAAAGTCAGCGCGAGTACTATCTCAACGAGCAGATGAAGGCCATCCAGAAAGAGCTTGGCGATAGTGACGAAGGTATCTCAGAGCTGGACCAGCTAGACAAGAAAATCGCCGAAGCCGGCATGCCCAAAGCGGCACTGGAAAAAGCCGAGTCCGAACTGGCCAAGCTAAAAATGATGTCGCCCATGTCCGCCGAGGCCTCAGTGCTGCGCAACTATATCGACTGCATGATCGGCGTACCCTGGAGCAAGCGCACCAGAGTCAAACATAATCTGGACAATTCCGAGAAAACGCTCAACGAGGACCACTATGGCCTGGAAGAGGTTAAAGAGCGCATTCTGGAGTTTTTGGCCGTCCAGCAGCGAGTTAAAAAACTCAAAGGCCCGGTACTCTGCCTGGTAGGCCCCCCGGGCGTAGGCAAGACCTCCCTGGGCGAGTCCATAGCGCGAGCCACAGGGCGCAAATTTATCCGCATGAGCCTGGGCGGGGTGCGCGACGAATCCGAGATTCGTGGCCACCGCCGCACCTATATAGGCTCAATGCCCGGCAAGCTGATTCAAAAGCTCTCCAAAGTGGGCGCCAAAAATCCACTGTTCCTGCTCGATGAGATCGACAAGATGGGCATGGACCAGCGCGGTGATCCGGCGTCAGCTCTGCTAGAAGTGCTGGACCCAGAGCAAAATCATACCTTTAACGACCATTATCTCGAGGTGGACTATGACCTGTCCGAGGTAATGTTTATCTGTACCGCCAACTCCATGAATATTCCCGGGCCACTGCTCGACCGTATGGAAGTAATCCGTATCCCCGGTTACACCGAGGACGAGAAGGTACAGATTGCCGAAAAATATCTGGTGCCCAAACAGCGCAGCGCCAACGGATTAAAAGACAGCGAACTAGAGATAACCGAAGACGCCCTCAAAGATACCATTCGCTACTACACCAGAGAGGCCGGTGTGCGGGGCCTGGATCGTGATATAGCCAAGATTTGCCGCAAGACAGTCACCAGCCATGTGCGAGACAAAAGCAACGCTAAAGACATTGTAGGGGCCTCTGAGCTGGAAGATATGCTGGGAGTGCGCCGATTTGACTACGGCCGCGCCGAAATCGAGAATCAAATTGGCCAGGTTACCGGTCTTGCCTGGACTCAGGTGGGTGGTGAGCTGCTGACCATCGAAGCCTCAGCCATACCAGGCAAAGGTCGTGTTATCAAGACCGGTTCTCTCGGCGATGTAATGCAGGAATCTATACAGGCGGCACTGACCGTGGTGCGCAGTCGCGCCATGAGGCTGGGTATCCGCAGAGACTTTTATCAGGAAAATGACCTGCATATCCATGTTCCCGAGGGAGCAACGCCAAAAGATGGTCCATCGGCCGGTGTCGGTATGTGTACCTCTCTGGTCTCCGTTTTAACCGGTATACCCGTCAAAGCCGATGTGGCCATGACCGGCGAAATTACCCTGCGTGGGCAGGTATTAAAGATTGGCGGGTTAAAAGAAAAACTGCTGGCGGCTCATCGCGGGGGCATTCGTACCGTGGTTATTCCCCATGATAACGCCAGTGATTTGAAGGAGATACCGGACAATATTAAAGCTGATCTTGAGATATGTCCGGTCAAATGGATTGACGAAGTTTTGGACATCGCGCTGCAAGAGTCCCCAACGCCAATGAGCGAAGAAGAGTTCAATCGAGTGACCAGCGTAGAAAAAAATGCCGAGTCGGGCGCTAGGCCAAGTACTCACTAGCGTATAACTATTTGAGGATATTTAAAAAGTAAGCTTGACCGCATCCAGTGTGGTTGGTATAAAGTTCGGGTAGAGGGCGCTATTAGCTAGGGATTCCAAGCATCTAGATCGATTAAGCGGCCTCTTTATCTAGCTAGGATCAATCAATTCCAAAAAAAGGGGAATACCGTGAATAAATCTGAATTAATCGATGCAATCGCTGCTGGTGCAGACATTTCTAAAGCTTCTGCCGGTCGCGCTCTGGACTCAGCACTGGACGCAGTTACTGGCGCTCTGAAAAATGGTGACCAGGTTTCACTGGTAGGCTTTGGTACTTACTCTGTCAAGCACCGTGCTGCTCGCGCCGGTCGCAACCCACAGACTGGTGCAGAGATTCAAATCAAAGCAGCCAATGTGCCAAGCTTTAAAGCAGGTAAGGCGCTTAAAGACGCTGTGAACTAAGTTATTGGCCGAGTGATTCAGCCCAGGTTGAATCGCTCCACTTAAAAAGGCGCATCTCAGATGCGCCTTTTTAATTATCAGGATTAGACAAATGTTGGATAGTTTTCGAACTAATATGCGTGGCATAGCCACGGTTATCGTTGTCATTATCGGCGGTATCTTCGCGTTCTCCGGAACCGGGTCATTATTCGTTTCAGGCACAGGTGCCGAAGCCGTGTTAATCGTCAACGACGAGTCTGTCAGCGCATTGCGCGTTCAGCAGGTGTTGTCGAGTGAGAAGCAGCGCATACTGCGCCAAAACGAAGGTTTAGACCCAGCACTGCTGGATGATGAATTAATTCGTCCCCAGGTGATTCAACAGCTTATCTCGCGCAAGGTTGTAGCCCAGTCAGCCATTGATCAGGGTTTTGGCGCCTCCTCCAAAGCAGTCAGCGAACTGATTCTGGCAACCCCGGGCTTCCAGGTCGACGGTCGCTTTGATCAGGAAGTATTCCAGTACATGATTCGCAATCAGGGGTTCACCAGCGCCACCTTTGTTGAAACCGTTAAAGAAGATCTGCTGATTCAGCAGTTTATTCAGGGCCTCACCAGCACCAACTTCGTCACCGAAGCCGAGCTGGCCAATCTCGCCAGGTTTACCGAGCAAGAGCGTGACTATTACTATTTGACCCTGCCTATGCAGCCTATTATCGATGGCATAGACATCAGTGAACAACAGATTGTCGACCACTACGAACAGACCAAAGCCAGATACCAGACCCAGGTGCAGGTCAGCGTTGAATCCATAGAGCTCAGCGCAGCCCAGCTGGCGGCTCAGCAGAGCGTTAGCGAACAACAAATTCAGGCGCGTTTTGACCAGGAAGCCGAATCAATCAATATGGCCGACAGTCTCCAGGCAGCGCATATCTTGCTGACCGAACCAGGTGCAGAAATCCTCGCAGAAATTCAGGCCAAGCTGGATAGCGGCACTGACTTTGCAGCCCTGGCCAAAGAGTACTCCGATGACTTTGCCTCCGCCGACAGCGGTGGCGATCTGGGCTTTACCACCGGCGAAACCTTCCCCGCCGCCTTCGAGACCGCTCTGGCGGCCCTGGAGGTAGGCCAGGTATCAGCGCCAGTAGAGACCGACGCAGGCACCCATTTTATAAAGCTGCTGGATCGCCAGAAAGAGAGCTTTGAGCTGGCTGCAGAGTCAGCCCGCATCGAACAGGAACTGCTGCGCGAAGCCGCCAGCGACTTACTGGTCGAAAAGCTAGAGATGCTCAAGGAGCTAAGTTTTAACTCCGAGACCCTGGTCGAAGTAGCCGCCGATCTGGAGCTTGAAGCAACAGTCAGCGAGCCATTCTCCCGCGCCGGTGGTAAAGGCATAGCCGCCTTCCCGGTGGTGGTCAAAGCGGCCTTTAGCCCTGAGGTACTGGAAGACAAGTATGCCAGTGAAGTGCTGGATCTGGGCGACGATCGCTACGTGGTGATCAAGCTGCAAGAGTACTTCCCGGCACGCCAAAAACAGCTGGAAGAGGTCAGAGCCGGTGTCGAGACAAATCTTCGTCAGACCATCGCCAAGCAAGCGATTGCCGAACAGGGCGAAGCACTGCTGGCCCGCGTTCAAGCTGGCGAGAGTGTAGAGGCCGTTGCCAAATCCGCAGGTCTTGAATGGCAGGCGGGGCAAAATGTTAAACGCGTCGACCGCTCGGTAAATGAAGAAATCAAAATGGCCGTGTTCCAGATGGACGCTCCGGCAGATAAGCCAACCATCAAGGCTTTCTCGGCTGCCAATGCGGACTATATTATTGCCTCGCTGCAGACTGTCACCCCGGGTGACGCCAGCGTGTTGAGCCAGGAGCAGAGAGCCAACCTAAGCTTCGCAGTGCAGTCGACCAACAGCAGTCGCGACCTGGAAGCCTATCAGGCCAGCCTGCTGGCCCAGGCTGAAATCGTTCAGTAGAGATTTCAGTCAGCTCAAACAGAAAGGCCCAGACAGCGAAACCTGTCTGGGCCTTTTTTATGCACGGCAGATTTATCCAGCCAGATCAGATTCTCAACGCATTAATAAATAGCGTCAAGCGCTGACCAGGCTGCAAAAATTCATTGCGACTAATCTTGTTCCAGCGGGTGATATCGCGGATACGAATATCAAACTTCTCAGCAATCAGATACAGAGAATCACCGCGGCGTACCCGGTACGAGAGACGGCGCAGGTTATCCGTGCCAGAGACAGCCGCAGAATGCTCCACATTGAGTTTCTGGCCTATTTGCAGCCCATCCCCAGTCAGATTATTAGAGCGCTTTAAATCGGCCACAGAGACCTTAAAACGCGCCCCAATCGTTGACAGAGAATCACCGCGCTGCACTAGGTAGAGCGAGGTTGTTGAGCTACTAGCCCCAGAAGTACCGTTGGCATCGTTGCCAGAATGGGGAATAAACAGTACCTGATCGACCCGCAGGCGGTCGCTGCTCAGCCCATTGCGGCTCTTCAGCCAGCTGGTGGGTATGCGAAAGCGCTGGGCAATCTGCGACAATGTATCGCCGCTTTTAACCGCATACTCAGTGTGGGGCACCCAGGTTTTGGGGTCAGTGCTGGCCAGCAGATCGCGCAGTGGCTGCGCCGAACCCAGGGGCAGTAAAATATTGTGTTTGCCCTGAGGCGGAGTAATCGAGCGGCGGTAGGCGGGATTTAAGCGGGTAAAATCCACACCTTTGATACCTGTGATCTCCACCACCTTCATCAAGTCAATCTGCGACTCAATTTCAACCACCTCAAAATAGGCCTGGTCAGGAATTGAGGGCAGTGCAATTTTATACTCATCGGGCTTGGCAACCAGCTCAGCCAGCGCCAGCAACTGGGGCACATAGTTTCTGGTCTCGCGGGGCAGCTTTATCGACCAAAAATCCGCCGGCTTGCCATTTTTAATATTGCGCGCCATAGACCGCGAGACATTACCCTGGCCAGAATTATAGGCCGCCAGCGCCAGCAACCAGTCACCATCAAAACGCCTATGCAGAGCTTTCAGATACTTGACCGCAGCCTGAGTGGAGTAGATCACATCGCGACGCCCGTCATACCAGCGGTCTCGGCGCAGACCAAAAGACTTGGCCGTCGATGGAATAAACTGCCACAGGCCTACAGCATGGCTGTGGCTGTAAGCCAGCGGGTCATAGGTGCTCTCAACAATAGGCAGCAGAGCCAGCTCCAGAGGCAGCCCTGCGTTATCAAGCTCCTCGGTCACATAATAAATAAATGGCTCAGCCCGGCTAAAAACGGTGGCCAGATAACTGGGGTTGCGCAGATACCAGTCGCGCTGCTTAATCACCGAGGCATGCATCTCGTCCGGCATTAGCTTGTAGCCATCGCGGATACGCTGCCACAGATCCGGCTCAGCAATAATTTCCTCAGCCCCTGCATTACCCAGAGCGCCATCAGCGATCTTATAGAAAGAGCCATCAGCCATTCCAGAGCCATCAGCCATTCCAGAGACAGCCTCATCAGACATTCCAGAGACAGCCTCATCAGCCATCTCAGCGGCATTATTCTGCCCCAGAGGCACCAGCTCACAACCAGACAGGATCAGGCTCGACAGGCAGAGTAAAAGGGCGCTAAAACTGGATCTGAAAAGAGGCAAAAGCAGGCTACTTCTTTATCGTTGCTAATTAGCCGCGGATTGTAGCGATCAAAGCTGTATTTAACAACAAGGCCTCAGGGGCTTAATAACCCACGCTATGTTCCCACCACTGGTGTTTATTGAGAGCATTGAACATAATAGGCAAAACCGGGCCAAAGACTGAGTTAGGGTAAAAATAAACTGGTATGGCAAAAAACTTCCTCCGCAGGCGCAGCAAACTTATCCTCGACCGCTTAAAAGTAGAGGACCTGGCTGTGACTGCCAACAGGCTAGAAACCTGGCTGAACTCTGATTTTGGTCACTACCTGCTGCATCAGGAAACCCAACTGCTAGAGCGCAAATACAGCCATCTGCCGGGCTACCGGCTAATGCATCTGGGGCTGGGCCCCAATCAGCAAACCCTTGACTGCTTTAAGCAGTTGCACCGCTTTTATATTCATGCCAATGCCGACAGCGCCGCGCCGCAACTGTCACTGGCCAGCAACTATGCACAGCTGCCCCTGCCATCAGAGGTGATCGACGTAGCCCTGGTGCAGCACGCCGTAGAGTACTCTGTGTCCCCCAAAGCGGTGCTGGCCGAAGTCTCACGGGTGGTGGCGCCGGGCGGTCACCTGCTGCTCTGCCTGTTTAATCCCTATGGCCCCAGAGGGCTGCTCAAGTTTCCCATGCAGCTGCTCAGCGGCCAGCCGGACTACAGGTTTCACAATCTGCGCAAAGGGCGGATTATAGACTGGCTGTCACTGCTTAACTTTCAGGTGCTAGAGATTGATCACGGCGCCTATAATTTGCCCTTAGACCGTCCCGACTGGATGCAGGCAGATACCAGCTGGGAAAAGTTTGCCCAAAAGATTCGCTTTCCCCTGGGTAATTTCTATATGATCCACGCGGTAAAGCGCGAGCTCCGCGGCATAGGCACCAGAACTCATCTGTGGCGCCCGGCAGCCACCAATGGCTACAGCTCCAGCGGCAGTAAACCCAGTCGTAAAAAAGCGCAAAAAGTCCAAAAAGCTCCGATTAAGGAATAGCATGACCCCAGTTCAAATATTTACAGATGGCGCTTGCCGCGGCAATCCGGGCCCCGGTGGCTGGGGTGTATTAATGCGCTACGGTGACGAAGAAAAATCCCTCTGCGGCGGTGAGGCAGAGACCACCAACAACCGTATGGAATTAACCGCAGTTATCGAGGCCCTGGCGGCCCTAACCAGACCCTGCCAGGTTGAGCTAACCTCAGACTCCACCTACGTACTCAAAGGTATCCAGGAGTGGATGCCCAACTGGAAAAAGCGCGGCTGGAAAACCGCCAGCAAAAAACCGGTTAAAAATGCCGATCTCTGGCAAAAGCTCGATGGGGTAATAGGCGAACATAAGATAAACTGGCACTGGGTCAAGGGTCACAGTGGTCACCGGGAAAATGAAATAGCCGACCAGCTGGCCAATCGCGGCATCGACGAACTAGAACTGAGCTAGGCACAAACCATGAGACAGATCGTACTTGATACAGAAACCACAGGCCTGGAGACCTCCCAGGACCATCGCATTATCGAGATTGGCTGTGTCGAGATGATCAATCGCAAGCTCACCGGCCGCCACTACCACCAGTATATTAATCCCCAGCGCAAAGTAGACGAGGGCGCCATGGAAGTGCATGGCATCACCGACCAGTTTCTCGAAGACAAGCCCACCTACGACGCTATCTCAGAGGAGTTTATGGCCTTTATTGAGGGCGCCGAGCTGGTAATTCACAATGCCCCCTTCGATCTAGGCTTTCTCAACCACGAGGCCAGCAAGCTGCCCGGGCGCAGCAAACCCATAGAATCTAGCTGCAAAGTCATAGACACCCTGGCCCTGGCGAGACAGAAACACCCGGGGCAGAAAAATAATCTCGACGCCCTGTGCAAGCGCTACGGCGTCGACAACTCCCAGCGCGACCTTCACGGCGCACTGCTGGATGCCGAAATTCTCGCCGACGTCTATCTGCTGATGACCGGCGGCCAGGTCAATCTCAATATCAACAACCAGTCGGCAGCAGACTCCGGCGAGATTAACCAGGCCAGCAATATTCGCCGCCTGCCCGAGGGTCGTCCAGCGCTGCGAGTGATTGTCGCCAATGAAGATGAGTTAGCCAGCCACCACAAAAAACTGGACGCCATTAAAGCGTCCAGTGGTGAATGTATCTGGCAGAACTCGGGCGAATAAAAACTCTTGTCCCAGCCAATGCCCCCAGAGCCGCAAGCCGGGCTGGATACCCAATTTCCCGACCAGGCCCCCAGCAGCGCCGAGCAGTTTGCTTCCCTCGCCAAGACCGTTGCCAGCTCAGTCACCAGCAGAGATTTATTTCGTCTGAGCAAACAGCTGGCCGAACTGCAGCAGCGAGTTGCCCGCAACCAGGATATTGCTCAGGGCTGGAATAAATGGCGCAGTGCAGTGCAGCGCTCGCAGCAGATAGTCAGCGCCAGGCGCGATAACCTGCCCGCTATCAGCTATCCGGACCTGCCGGTTAGTGCTCGGTCAGAAGAGATAATTGAGTTAATTCGCAACCATCAGGTAGTGGTAATTGCCGGCGAAACTGGCTCCGGCAAAACCACCCAGCTGCCCAAAATCTGCCTCCAGGCCGGGCGCGGCATCAAAGGTATAATTGGCCATACCCAGCCGCGGCGCATAGCAGCCCGCACCGTGGCCAGCCGCATCGCCGAAGAACTTAACACCCCGCTGGGTGAAACCGTAGGCTACCAGGTGCGCTTCTCCGACCAGAGCTCCCCCAAAACCACCATCAAACTCATGACCGATGGTATTTTGCTGGCAGAGATTCAGCACGACCGCTTTCTCAGCAAATACGACACCCTGATTATCGACGAGGCCCACGAGCGCAGCCTCAATATTGATTTTTTGCTGGGCTACCTTAAAAACCTGCTGGCCCAGCGCAGCGACTTAAAGCTCATTATTACCTCAGCCACCATTGATGTAGAAAAGTTCTCCCAGCATTTTAATAGTGCACCAGTGGTTGAGGTGTCCGGCCGAACCTACCCGGTCGATATTATTTACTCAGATATCGACAGCCTGGATATGGACCGCGATCAGCGTATTATCGAATGCCTGCGCGATATTCAATCCAATCATAAAGGCACTCAGCAAGCGGGCGATGTGCTGGTATTTTTAAGTGGTGAGCGCGAGATTCGCGAGGCCAGTCTGGCCATCAAACGCGCCCAGTTGCCCCACACCGAAGTAGTGCCCCTGTACGCCAGGCTCAGCCTTGCAGAGCAGAGTAAAATCTTCTCTCCTCACAGAGGCCGCCGCGTAGTGCTCAGCACCAATGTGGCCGAGACCTCCCTCACCGTGCCCGGTATCGGCTATGTGATAGACACAGGCCGGGCAAGACTGTCTCGCTACAGCTACAGAACCAAGGTACAGCGGCTGCCCATAGAAGCCATTTCCCAGGCCAGTGCCAATCAGAGGGCAGGGCGCTGTGGCCGGGTAAGCAACGGCATCTGTTACCGGCTCTACGAAGAGGACGACTTCAACAATCGCCCGGAGTTTACCGACCCGGAAATTGTGCGCACCAACCTGGCCGCAGTAATACTGCAAATGCTGCACCTGCGCATAGGTGATATCCGCAGCTTCCCCTTTGTAGATCCGCCCGATAGCCGCATGATCAGCGATGGTTTTAAACTGCTTGAAGAGCTGCAAGCCGTCGACGGCAAGGGCAAGCTGACCAAGCTGGGCAAACAGCTGGTGTCGATTCCCCTGGATCCAAGATTTGCCCGCATGATCTTTGAGGCCAGCAAAAATGGCTCACTGGCCGAGGTGATGATTATTACCTCCGGCCTGAGCATTCAGGATCCCAGAGAGCGCCCGGCCGATAAACAGCAGGCCGCCGATCAGGCCCATGCCCAGTGGCGCGACGAGTCCTCAGACTTTATGTCGCTGCTCAATCTATGGCAGCACTTCGAAAGCAAGCGTCAAGAGCTCTCGACTAATCAATACAGCAAATACTGCCGCGCCAACTATGTATCATTTTTGCGCATGAAAGAGTGGCGCGACCTGCACCATCAGGTGCACGGTGCCTGCCGCGCCCTCAAACTGATCGAAAATCAAAAACCCGCAGAATACGCGGCTATCCATCAGGCACTGCTATCCGGCCTGCTGGGCCAGGTGGGTATACGCGAAGATAAATGGGAATTTCTCGGCACCAGAAACCGCAAGTTTTTTATCTTCCCCGGTTCCGGACTGAGTAAAAAACCGCCCAAATGGGTGATGGTGGGTTCCCTGATGGAGACCGCCAAACAGTACGGCCTCAATGCCGCCAAAATCGACTCCGACTGGCTCGAGCCCCTGGCCGCCCACCTGGTGAAAAAGACCTACAGCGCACCTTTCTACCACCAAAAGTCCGGTCAGGTGATGGCCAAAGAGCGCCAGACATTATTTGGCCTGTCCATAGTCGAAGGCAAAAACACCGTCTACGGCAATGTGGCCCCAGTGGAAGCCCGGCAAATATTTATCCAGCAGGCACTGGTAGAAGAGGGCTACCGGGGCAAGGGCAGCTTTTACAGCGCCAATCAAAAACTGGTGGCAGAGCTGCAGGGCCTGGAAGATCGGTTTCGGCGCCGCGACCTGCTGGCCGAGCAAAAAGTCATCTACAGCTTTTACGATGAGCGGGTCCCAGAGGCTATTTATAATCTGCCCGCCTTCGAAAAATGGCGCAAACAGGCAGAGCAAGACAATCCCGGCCTGCTAAATATCAATAAACAAACCCTTATGCTGCGCGGCATGTCCGCCGACGAAGAGGCCCAGTTTCCCGAGACAGTGCACTGCGACGGCCTGGCGTTCGAGCTTAGCTACACCTTCGAGCCCGGTCATGCCGAGGACGGCGTCAGCGCCAAAATTCCACTGGCCCTGCTGCACCAGCTGCCCAGATATTATTTTGAATGGCTGGTGCCCGGCATGTTGCGCGACAAATGTATCGCCCTGGTCAAAAGCTTACCCAAACAGACCCGCCGCCACTTTGTGCCAGTGCCCGACTATGTAGACAAAGTATTGCTGCAGGTGCGCGCCCAGGACCGACCCCTCACCGACGTATTGGCCGAGCAGCTCAAGCGCCACACCGGAGTGGTTATAGAAGACCAAGACTGGAGAACAGAAAACCTCGACCCCTGGTACCTGACCAACTTTTTACTCCAGGATGAAAATGGCAAAACCATCGCCATGGCCAGAAGTCTGGAACAGCTGCAGCGCGATTTTAAACAGCAGATCAATGCCGGGTTAGAACAGGCCTCCGACGATAGCCTGTCCCGAGAAGGTATCACAGAATGGGACTTTGAGCTGCCAGAGCAGGTAAGCTTAAAGCGCGGCAAAATTGATATAAAAGCCTGGCCCGCGCTGGTGGACTGCGGCGAGTCGGTATCATTGGAAGTCATGGACAACCCCCTGGCCGCAGAAAAAGTCAGCCGTCAGGGCCAGTTAAGACTGGCCCTGCTAAAGGGCCGCGAACAGGAAAAATATTTAACCAAACATCTGCTGCGCGGCGCCGATCTGGCCCTAAAGGCCGCCGCCATAGGCAACCGCCAGAATATTGTTCAAGCACTTATCGCCGCCAGCTTTCAAGAGGCGCTGTTTTCCGGGGTAGGGGTGTTGCGCGACCAGGCCAGCTTTGAGCAATGTTATCAGGCAGGCATAGGCCAAGTAGTGGATATTGCCCAGCAGCTGGGCGCCCATATTGAGTCAGTACTGCCCAAACTGCACCAACATCAAAAACAAATTCGCGCCCTGGGCCTGTCGGCTATCTACGCCAAAGAGGATATTGATCAGCAGCTCAGCTGGCTATTCTCCACAGAAACCCTAGGCCGTATCAGCCTCGACCGCATAAGCCAGTACCCCAGGCTGGTGCGCGGCGTAGAAATTCGGCTGGAAAAACTCGCCTCCCAGGTAGCCAAAGACCAGCAGTATATTCAAGAGATACAGGCGTTTTTACAGCCAGTCCCCAGCCTTAAAGACCAGCTACTGTCCGAAGAACTGGCACAGGCCATAGATAACTTCCACTGGACAGTTCAGGAATACCGCATCTCATTATTTGCCCAGCAATTAAAAACCCGTGTGCCAGTGTCAGCCAAACGCCTGCAGAAACAGTGGTTAGAGATAGATAACCAACTGCGCCGCTTTTTGGGCAATGGTGGTTAGGCACAGATTCCAGCCGACGCTGGAATGACGGGGAGGGTGGTTGTCATTCCAGCGCAGGCTGGAATCTGAGGGAGGCCCCTGCGAATTTTATATAACTACCCAACAACCCAGATATATTTTCCCAGCAGTGAAACTTCCGCGCCCAGCTCAAGTCAGAATAGCATCCCAATACCATCCTGGTTGGGGATATCTGGAGTAATACTAGTCAATACAAGGAGAAGTTCTAATGACCAAGCAATCTATCAAACCTATGGCCGCCGCAGTAGGCGTTGCATTTGCAGCCAGCATAGCCCTGGCCCCGGCAGCAATGGCCAGCACCAACCCTTTCCAAGCAGACCAACTTTCATCCGGTTACAACCTGGCAGGCAAGCATGCCGAGGGCAAGTGTGGTGAAGGCAAGTGCGGCGGTGACAAAGCCAAAGACGAGGGCAAGTGCGGCGAAGGCAAATGTGGTGGCGATAAAGCTGATGGCGAAGGCAAGTGCGGTGAGGGCAAGTGCGGCGGCGATAAAACTGAAGCCGAAGGTAAATGTGGCGAAGGCAAGTGCGGCGGCGACAAAGCCAAAGACGAGGGCAAGTGTGGCGAAGGCAAATGTGGTGGCGCTTCCTAGCCTGCAGTAACTACCATAACAACAATCAATAAAAATATGACCAGCCAATATCCAGTAACAGGTGCAGGTCTGGGACTGAGGCGGGCTCTTCTGGGCCCGCTCTCGTCCGTTACCAGCGACCAGCTGCAGTTTATAGAAGTGGCACCAGAAAACTGGATTGATGTGGGTGGCCGCTATGGAAAAGCCTTTCGAGAATACAGCGAAAGATTTCCCACTGTACTCCACGGCCTGTCCCTCTCCATAGGCTCACCCGCACCACTGGATTGGGAGTTACTCAAAAGCATCAAAGCCTTTATGGCCGAACATTCCATCCGCTGCTACACCGAGCACCTCAGTTACTGCAGCGACAGCGGTCATCTCTACGACCTGATGCCCATTCCCTTTACCCAACAGGCCGTCGACTATGTGGCCGAGCGCATCAGCCAGATCCAGGACTTTTTAGGGCAGCGCATCGCCATGGAAAATGTCTCCTATTACGCCGCCCCCCAGCAGGAAATGTCCGAGATAGAATTTACCAACGCAGTAATCGCAAAAGCCGACTGCAATTTGCTCCTCGACGTAAATAATATTTATGTTAACAGCATTAACCACAGCTACGACCCCTATGATTTTTTGACAGCGCTGCCGGGTCACAGAGTGGTTTACGGCCATATTGCCGGCCACTATCAAGAAGCAGAAGATCTGCGCGTAGATACCCATGGCGCCGATGTCATAGACCAAGTCTGGGATCTTCTAGCCGCGGCCTACCAGCAATTTGGAGCATTCCCCACATTGCTGGAGAGAGACTTCAATATACCCCCGGTGCCCCAGTTGCTGCAGGAAGTCAGCCATATCAGAGAGCTGCAGCAAAGGGCCAGCAGCGAGGCACAGCTGGCTCATGGCTAATCACAAGCAGCACCACAACTTTCACGAAACACAGCTGCAATTTGCCGCCCATATTCGCCACCCACAGCAGAATCCAGCACCGGCAGATATAGAAGACCGCCGCCTGGCAATCTATCGCAACCTGTTCTACAACAATATCGAGAGCTTTCTGGCCTCAGGCTTCCCGGTGCTAAAATCCATTATTGAAGAGGCCCATTGGCACAGCATGGTGCGAGATTTTATCCATCGTCACCAGAGTCACAGCCCGCTGTTTTTAAAAATCAGCGAAGAGTTTCTCAGCTACCTGCAAACCGAGCGCACCGCCGACGCCCGCGACCCCGAATTTATGCTTGAACTGGCCCATTATGAATGGGTTGAGCTAGCCCTGGATATATCGACTATAGATATTCCAAATAACCTCCAGCCCCAGGCCAATATACTCGACGATATCCCCCAGCTTTCACCCACCGCCTGGCGCTTTACTTACCAGTACCCGGTGCACAGAATCGGCCCCCAGTATCAGCCGGCAGCAGGGCAGATAGAGCCAACCTCACTGATTGTCTATCGCACGCGAGCCCTGCAAATAGGCTTTATGGAGACCAACCCCACTACCCTTCGACTGCTGGATATTATCGAGTCTCAACAGTGCAGCGGCAGACAGGCTATAGTTAAATTAGCCGAAGAAATTAACCACCCCGAGCCTGACAGCTTAGTAGAATTTGGCGCAGAGATAATCAGTCAGCTGTACAACAAAGACATTATCAGCGGTTTTCGGCCTAATTAAGAACTAAAATTTATTGTATGCAGGGTTGCAGCAGCAGTAGAATAACCAGAGTCAAACGGATCAGCAAAACCGCTTTTATGCGATAATGGATAACAATGAACGGCGAGAAATGGATGATTAAACTAACTCAACAGTTGCAGATAGGGTTGCTCTGCCTGATGGCCGTGGCGTCATTTGCCCATTCCTCAGAAGCAAAAGACCCAGACCCCTACGAAAACCTCAACAGAAAATCTCACAGCTTTAACGAGACCCTGGATAAATACATCGCCCGTCCTGCAGCAAAAATTTATGCCAACACCATGCCCGACCCGGTTGAGAGAGGCGTGGTTAACTTCTTTAGCAACCTAGACGAGCTAACCAACATAGCCAACGACCTGCTGCAGGCCAAGTTTGGCCAGGCGGCCAATGATACAGGGCGGTTTTTAATCAACAGCACATTGGGTATAGGCGGATTATTCGATGTCGCCTCGCGAGCGGGGCTACCCAAAGGGGAGGGTGAAGATTTTGGCCAAACTCTGGGTGCCTGGGGTGTGGGTGAAGGGCCCTATCTAATGTTACCTCTGGTCGGCCCCTCCACATTGCGAGACGCGCCCTCCAAATATATTGATAGCTTTGCCAACCCTGTCTCCTATATGGACGACGTCTCAACGCGCAACAGTCTCAGGCTGGTAGGCCTGGTGTCCATGCGAGCCGAGCTGCTGGGGTTGGACGACGCAATTTCCGGTGACAGCTACCTGTTTGTCAGAGATGTGTATCTGCAGCGCCGGGACTATCTGGTCAAAGACGGAGCCATAGAAGACGACTTTGGTGATCTCGACGATTACTAAACCGGCAGGTAAAAACCCAATTTAAGATTGTTGTGCGCAGCTAGTCTTGTTACCCTCGCACAAAGCAGCCGTGGCTCTCAGCAGAGACCACCAAGAAATAGTTAAAGCCGGTAAACAATGAGCGAACTAAAGGGCCCAGTAATACTCGTCGACCACGACGATATCGGGCTACAAAACCTAAAGGCAGACTTTAAGGCTGTTGGACAACAGTCTCTAACCGCAGCGGACAATCAGTCCATAGCCGCCATCTGCGACGACCCCCTAAGTCAACTGGTTGTGCTGCGCGCCAAAAACACTCCTATAGACACACCCGAACAAATGGCCCAACTCGAACAGATCTGTGAACAGTATCTGGTGGTTATGGCCCTCGACGAAGCCGACCTGCACCGGGCCACCGAATTCTTCCGCCTGGGTGCCGCCGATGTACTCACCGCCGGCGAGAGCGCCAAAGAGCTCAAACTCACCCTGGCCCGAGTAGACAACCTGGCCGAAACCCGCCGCCGCGCCGACCAGTACAGCACCGAGCTGGAAAAAACCAACCTCGAACTGCAAGAGAGCCTGCGCCTGCTCAAGCAAGACCAGCTAGCCGGCCTGGAAGTACAAAAAAGCCTAATGCCCGAGAGCCCACTGGCCTTTGGCGACTACGAAATATCCCATTCAATTACACCGTCGCTGTATCTAAGCGGCGACTTTGTTGGCTACAACTTTGTGCTCGACCGCTACCTGCTATTTTACTTTGCCGACGTCTCCGGCCACGGCGCCTCCTCAGCCTTTGTCACAGTACTGCTGCGCTTTATGATCGGCCGAGTAATCCGCCGCCATATGCTGGAAAAAGACTACGTGGCCCTGGCCCAGGCACCAGAGGGCCTGGTAGAGCATATCAACAACCAGCTACTGGCCACCGGCCTGGGCAAGCATCTCACCATAGTGGCTGGCTCACTGGACACCGAGACCAGACAGCTGCGCTACGTAGTGGGCGCCCAGCAACCCCAGCCCATATTAATTACCGACAACAAAGCCAGATACCTGCCCGGCAAAGGCAAGCCCGCAGGTATTTTTGAAGATGCCAGCTGGACAGTAGAGCAGATGCATCTGCCCGAGCGCTTCGCCCTGGTCTTGTTGTCCGACGGTGTCTACGACCTGTTGCCCAATAAAGAAATAGCCCAGAAAGAGCGCACCCTGCTGCGCTATCTGTCCACCAGCTCCGGCAATATAGACCAGCTAAAAGAAGCCCTGTTTATCGACTATATAGAAGACCCCCAAGACGATATCTCCGTGCTGCTGCTAACGGGGGGCATGTAATTGAGCGCGGGTAAAATCCTGGTCTCGGATAAAGACGGCAACTACCTGATCAAGTTTAGCGGCGACGTTCGCGTCAACCTCTGCGGCTCATTAAACCACCATATGGACGCCATATTTGGCAGCAGCGGCGTGCAGCGCGTAGTAATAGATATGCTGGACGCCGAGTGCGTAGACAGCACCACCCTGGGCCTAATCGCCAAGCTAGCCCTGCACTGCCGCAAAGAATACAGCATCAATGTACAGCTGTTTTGCCAAAACCCCAGCATACTGCGCACCCTCAGCTGCATGAGCTTCGACGAAATTATTGATATCCACCAAGAAGTACCCGATATAGAAGCCGACCTCCACGCCATAGAATCCGTCAATTCAGATATAGACGAAGTGCGCCGCCAGGTACTGGAAGCCCACAAACTCCTCACCCAGCTAAGCCCCGACAGCAGCAAAGAATTCACCGACCTGATCCGCGCCCTGGAATCTGGTAACTAGTGACAGCAAATTTTGCGCATCAAAAACTTGCTAAACCGCAGATTCTGTATTAACACTTAAGTACAGGCTCTAATAATAGATTCAATATAAACACCGCCCGCTATCTCAATAGGCAACACCAGAGTCTCTGGGACTCTGGTGTTCTGCAATTGCCGCTACTTAAGGACCTTGCACTGGCGACCACTTTTAACGGGGGCAGCAACTTGAACGCGCACAGCAGTAAAGCAGAGCAGGGCAACAGCCTCGACAGCACGCATAGCGCTGCCCCTAAAGAAGATATCGAACAGCAAGCTGCCGATTGGCTACTGCGCCTCGACACCGAGCAAGGGCCCAGTCGACAAGAGATTGCCCAGCTCAGAAGCTGGCTCAAGCGCAGCCCAGTCCACAAAGAACAGTTCCAGCGCCTCACCCAATACTGGCACTGCACCAACCTGCCCGCCGACCTAATAAACTCACCAGCCGACAGCGCACAACCAGAGGTTGCCAAAGCCAAGCCGGGCTCCCGTTTTAAGCGCCTGTTCAGCAGCGGCTGGCGAATCGCAGCCACAGCAGGTGCCAGTCTGTCCGTCACCGCCGCCATCGTCATGGGCTTACTGCTAATGGATAACAACAGCGGCATCTCCGGCAATGGCATCTACGAAACCCGCACCGGCGAACAAAACAGCATCACCCTAGTCGACGGCTCAGTCATCCAGCTCAACACCGGCAGCCGCATCCACGTAAACTTCGTCGACAACCAGCGCACCGTATCCCTTATGGCTGGCGAAGTGCACTTCGAAGTCGCCAAAGACACCACCAGGCCCTTCATTGTTAAAGCCCGCGAAGGCTTGGTGCGCGCCGTAGGCACCGCCTTTACAGTGCGCCTGCAGCCACAGGCCCTAAAAGTAGTGGTAGCCGAGGGCAAAGTAGCACTGGCCACCAGCCTCGACAAACCCAACAGTGACAACAACACAGCACAGACCGTAAAACGAGCAGTAGATCGCGGCTATCTGATAGAGGGGCAGACAGTCGACTTTATACCCGAAGCCGACAAAGGCCTGGGCAATGAAATCCAAGAACTCAAACAGGATGACCTAGACCAACAGCTAGCCTGGCGCAAAGGGATGCTACTGTTTTCAGGCGAACCCCTATCTGAAGTCATAACCGAGGTAAATCGATATACCTCACTAAAAATCGAAATTATCGACGCACAGATAGCCGACATAAGAATAGGCGGCCATTTCAAAGTAGACGAAACCGAAGCCATGCTACACGCCCTAGAAATGAGCTTCGGCATCCAAGTAACCCGCCCCAGCGACAACACAGTTCACCTAGCCCTAAAATAACCAACCCCCCACCCCAGCGCCGGAACGTCACCCCAGCAAAACCCGTCACCCCAGCGTAGGCTGGAGCCTCAGCACCCAGTCACCAAAGCTAGCTATGTTATCCGATAGGGAGGGTAATCAAAATCTTGGCTTTGGTGTAGGTCTGTTGGCATGGACTGGGCAACAATAAAACAAAAATTAAGCTGGCAATAGAAAAAACCAATCCTAGGATCTATAACTAACCTAAGCCAAATCTCCCCAAAAGGTCACCCCATGCCAACCACAATCCCCGGTCAATGCCTCTGCGGCCGCATCACCTTCTCAGCCGAACCCGCCAGCCACAAAATGGATGCCTGTCATTGCCTCCAGTGCCGCAAGTGGAGCGGTGGTGTGCTGTTTGCGGTGGTCTGTTCGTCGCTGCAGATTAATAATGAATCTGAGCTAACCGCCTATCAGTCCTCCGACTGGGGTGAGCGGTTGTTTTGTCGCCACTGCGGCAGCAATTTATTTTGGCGCATGCTGGACCATTCTATTGTGGCGGTGATGCCCCAGGCCTTTGATGACCCGTCGCAGTTTAAATTGGCGGCTGAGGTGTTTATTGATGAAAAGCCGGGTAACTATAGCTTTGCTGGTAACAGCAAAAAATTGACGGGTGAGGAGTTTATGGGGCTGTATGACTGAGTCACCTGATAATGAGGTGGCTCGGCTGGGGGTGACGTTCCTTCGCTGAGGTGGTTTTAGTGTCATTCTCGCGTAGGCGGGAATCTTTTGGAGGCCCCAGCCTACGCTGGGGTGACGTTCCTGCGCTGGCGTGACAACGATTTTATTGAGGTCACGAACCACCTAACAACCCCAAAAACGCCACCGCCGCATTCGACAGGCTTCGCTTGGTATGGTGTATATACCCCAGTTCCCGCTCTATTTTAATTTCCTCAAAAGGCATTACATGCAGGTCCCTTACCAGGGTCTCTGGCAGCACACTCCAGCCCAGTCCTACCTCTACCATGGTGCTTATGGTCTCCAGATAGTTGGTCGACATGGGCGCCTTTAATGGTATGCCTTCTTGCTGAAATAGCTTCTGAATAATCTGCCCGGTGTAGGTATTTATGCCTGGCAGAATAATCGAGTAGTCGGCCAGGTCGTTCAATACGGGCTGTTTGATTTTGGCCAGGGGGTGATCCTGGGCGCAGATAAAGCGCAGTGGGTCCTGCCATATTACCTGGCTATCGATATTGTGCTGGGGTTCCAGAGCCAGGGTAATTACTGCCACTTCAGACTGGCCCTGGAGCACGCGCTCATAGGCCTTTTCTGAGTCCATAAACTCAATATCCAGGGTCACATTGGGGTACTGCTGGGCAAACTGTTTTAGTACCGGGGGCAGGCGATGCAGGCCCAGATGGTGGCTAATGGCTAGTCTGAGGGTGCCGCTTACTTCGCCGGAGAGGTCGCTAATGGCCTGCAGGGCATTTTCATACTCCTGAAGTATGCGTTTGACTCTGGGTAGCAGCTCTGTGCCGGCTTCTGTCAGGCTTACCTGGCGGGCAAAGCGGTCAAAAAGCTTTTTACCCACCTGGTGCTCCAGCTGGGCAATACGCTTGCTGATAGCAGACTGGGTCAGGTACAGCTGCTCGGCGGCTTCGGAAAATGAACCGCAGTGAGCCACGGTAATAAAGGCCTTGATGTTTTGGCTGTCCATTTCATTCCTCGGGAGAATGCTAGTCATGCTAAATATGAATTTAATTCATCATAAAGCAGGTTTACAATGGGCGCAATATCGGAATTCTCTGGGAGAGAGTTATGGCGGGAAGAACACTTTACGACAAGCTGTGGGATAGCCACCTTGTTAAACAAAATAGCGATGGTTCATCGCTGATCTATATTGATCGGCATGTGATCCATGAGGTTACCTCACCTCAGGCCTTTGAGGGTCTGCGCTTGGCGGACCGCATGCCCTGGCGTCTGGATACTAATATTGCCACTCCTGACCACAATATCTCTACCGACAAAGCCGAGCGCGATGCCGGTGTGGCTGGTATGGCCGACGAGGTGTCGCGCATTCAGGTGCAGACGCTGGATGATAACTGCGATCTCTACGGTATTAAGGAATTTAAGATCAATGAGATGGGGCAGGGCATTGTGCATGTGATGGGCCCGGAGCTGGGCGCCACCATGCCGGGCATGACAGTGGTCTGTGGTGACTCCCATACAGCCACCCATGGTGCGCTGGCCTGTTTGGCCCATGGTATTGGTACCTCTGAGGTTGAGCATGTACTGGCAACCCAGTGCCTGGTGGCCAAGAAGATGAAGAATATGCGCGTCACTGTGGATGGCACAGTGGGCGCTGGTGTTACCCCTAAGGATGTGGTGTTGGCGATTATCGGCAAGATTGGTACTGCCGGCGGCAATGAGCATGCCATTGAGTTTGCCGGGTCTGTGTTTCGGGATATGTCCATCGAGGGCCGCATGACAGTGTGCAATATGGCCATCGAGGCCGGTGCCCGGGTGGGTATGGTGGCGGTGGACCAGAAGACCATTGATTACTGCGAAGGACGCCAGTTTGTGCCTAAGGCTGAGATGTGGAATCAGGCGGTTGAGTACTGGCGCACCCTAACCTCGGATGCCGATGCGGTTTTTGATACTGAAGTTGTTCTGCATGGGGATGATATAGCGCCTCAGGTGACCTGGGGCACGTCTCCGGAGATGGTGGCGCCGGTAACCGCTTCTGTGCCAACACTGGATGAGCAGCCCAATGAAGAACAGCGCAAAGGGTTAGAGCGCGCGCTGGAATATATGGGCCTTGAGGGTGGTCAGGCTATTGAGTCTATCTCGGTAGACCGTGTGTTTATTGGGTCCTGCACCAACTCCCGTATCGAAGATATGCGCGCTGCGGCGGCTGTTGCCAAAGGCCGATCGGTGGCCAGCTCGGTTAAGCAGGTATTAATAGTGCCCGGCTCGCAGATGGTTAAAGCCCAGGCCGAACAAGAGGGCCTGGATAAAATCTTTATAGACGCAGGTATGGACTGGCGCGAGCCTGGCTGTTCTATGTGTCTGGCCATGAACGCCGATAAGCTGGGGGCAGGGGAGCACTGTGCCTCTACCAGCAACCGCAACTTTGAAGGCCGTCAGGGCAATGGCGGGCGCACCCATTTGATGAGTCCAGCTATGGCTGCGGCCGCAGCGGTGGCGGGTCATATTGTGGATGTACGTACCTTTGTTGGAGGTGCAGAATAATGAAAGCATTTACCACACACCGTGGTTTGGTGGGTCCTATGGATCGCGCCAATGTGGACACGGATATGATTATCCCCAAACAGTTTTTAAAATCCATCAAGCGCAGTGGCTTTGGCCCCAATCTGTTTGATGAACTGCGTTATATGGATGAGGGCCAGCCCGGTGCAGACTGTTCTAATCGCCCCGTTAACCCGGACTTCCCCCTAAACTTCCCGCGCTTTAAAGGGGCTTCTATTTTGCTGGCCCGCAAAAACTTTGGTTGCGGCTCCAGCCGTGAGCACGCTCCCTGGGCGCTGGAAGACTATGGCTTTAATGCGGTGATTGCACCCAGCTATGCAGATATCTTCTACAATAACTGTTTTAAAAATGGTCTATTGCCAGTGATTCTGACTGAAGAGCAGGTGGATATTCTGTTTAAAGAGATGGATGCCCAAGAGGGCTATCAGCTGTCCATAGATCTGCCATCGCAGACAGTAACCACAGACAGCGGCCATGTATTTAGCTTTGAGCTGGACGAGTTCCGCAAAGACTGCCTGCTCAATGGTCTGGATGAGATAGGCCTAACCCTGCAAAACGCGGATGATATTAAAGCCTACGAGGCTGACCGTGCCAAGCAGCATCCCTGGGTATTTGGAGCGATTAAATAATGTCAGATAGCAAGAAAAAAGTACTGGTATTACCCGGCGACAATATAGGCCCAGAAATCATCACCGAAGCCGTTAAGGTGCTAGAAAAAGTCAGTGACCAGTTTAATCTGGGCATAGAGCTGGACTATGCCCATCTGGGCGGTGCCGCACTGGATGCTGTAGGCGAGCCATGCCCCAAAGAGACATTGGATAAAGCCCGCGCATCCGACGCCATATTGCTCGGCGCCGTGGGCGGCCCCCAGTGGGATAATGTAGAGCGCCATCTGCGCCCGGAAAAGGGCCTGTTAACCATCCGCTCCGAGCTGGATCTGTTTGGCAACCTGCGCCCGGCGATCATGTACCCCCAGCTGGCCCATGCTTCATCACTGAAGCCCGAGTTTGTCTCAGGTCTGGATATTTTGATTGTGCGCGAGCTGGTGGGCGGTATTTATTTCGGTGAACCCCGGGGTATTCGCACATTGGACAATGGTGAGCGCGAAGGCTACAACACCTACAAATACAATGAGTCAGAGATTCGTCGCATAGGCAAAATGGCCTTTGAAGCCGCCATGGTGCGCGGTAAAAGATTATGTTCAGTGGATAAATCTAATGTACTTGAAGCCACCATATTATGGCGCGAAGTTATCAGCGAAATGGCAGCAGACTACCCAGAAGTAGAGCTCAGCCATATGTATGTCGATAACGCCGCCATGCAGCTGGTAATGGAACCCAAGCAGTTTGATGTGGTGGTCACCGGCAATATGTTTGGCGATATTTTATCTGATACCGCGGCCATGCTAACCGGCTCAATAGGTATGCTGCCCTCAGCATCGCTGGATAAAGATGGCGGCGGTATGTACGAGCCCTGCCATGGTTCAGCACCAGATATAGCCGGGCAGGGGGTGGCTAATCCATTGGCAACTATTCTGTCAGTCGCTATGATGCTGCGCTACTCGCTGGATGGGGTTGAGGCTGCGGATGCCATTGAGCAGGCAGTGAGTGATGTTCTGGATCAGGGTTTGCGCACTGGGGATATTTATACCCATGGTATGCAGCGGGTTGGCACAGTTGCGATGGGCGATGCAGTGGCAGCCGCGCTGTAATTATTGTGGTTTTGAGTGTAGTGAAGAGTCTGTTGGTTTGGAGTGGGCAAAGCCATGGCAACCCTTTACGATCGGTCCCATGGTTTGGTTATTTTCAGCGTTCGCGCAACTCGCTGCGCTCAGACAGTGCGCTCTCTCAATCTGAAAATAACCAAACCATAAGCGGGCCCTGATTGATCGTAAAGGGTTGCCATGACTTTGCTGCAACACCGAGCAAGTTTTTTTGAATGTGGCACTGACTTGATGGCTTGAGGCTGGTGATTATATTGCTGACGCGGAGCCTACATGGATGTATTCACGGCGTGTCAGCAATATAAACACCGGCCTCAAGCCCGGCACAAACCAGCAGCACCAAAGCAGTAAACGTTTTTTATATATAAAACAAAGGGTTAAGACAGATGAACAAAACAGGAATAATCGGTTGGCGCGGCATGGTTGGGTCAGTACTGATCGACCGCATGCGCGAAGAAAACGACTTCGCCCATATCGAACCCATATTCTTTACCACCTCCCAGGCCGGCCAGCCCGGGCCAGATGTAGGCGTAGACATATCGCCCCTGCAAAGTGCCTTTGATATCGACGCCCTGCAGCAAATGGACATTATTATCACCTGCCAGGGTGGCGACTACACCAAAGAGGTGTATCCACAGCTGCGCAACGCCGGCTGGAACGGCTACTGGATCGACGCCGCCTCCGCCCTGCGTATGGAAGATAGCTCCATTATCGTACTCGACCCGGTTAATATGAATGTGGTCAGAGACGGCCTGGCCAACGGCGTTAAAGACTATATTGGCGGCAACTGCACCGTGAGCCTGATGCTGATGAGTCTGGGTGGGTTGTTCAATGCCAACCTGGTGGAATGGGCCACCTCCATGACCTATCAGGCAGCCTCAGGGGCTGGCGCGCAGAATATGCGCGAGCTGATTAATCAAATGGGCACTATTTATTCCTCTGCCGCTGATGCCCTGGCCAACCCAGCCTCAGCGATTCTTGATATAGATCGCCAGGTGACCGATTCTCTGCGCAGCCACAGCTTCCCCGTGGATAACTGGGGCTACCCCCTGGCCGGCAGCCTGCTGCCCTACATAGATGCCCAGCTGGACAATGGTCAGAGCCGCGAAGAGTGGAAAAATCAGGCCGAGGCCAACAAAATCCTCAATCGCCAAGGCAACCCAGTGCCTCTGGATGGCCTGTGCGTGCGAATTGGCGCCATGCGCTGTCACAGCCAGGCACTGACTATCAAGCTGACTCAGGATGTGCCCATGGATGAAATTCAGTCCATGCTGGCCGAGGCCAATCAATGGGCCAAAGTGATACCCAATGACAAAGAGCCCACAGTAGCTCAGTTAACCCCAGCTGCCGTTACTGGAGGCCTGGACGTGCCCGTAGGCCGCCTGCGCAAAATGAATATGGGCGAGCAATACCTGTCGGCATTTACCGTGGGTGACCAGCTACTTTGGGGTGCCGCAGAACCATTGCGCCGTATGCTCAGAATATTGGTCGAAAGCTAAATCCAAAACAGTTTTTTGCTGCCAAAAAGAGTCAGTCGCTGGTTAAAACCGGTGTTTGACTCTTTTTTTCGGAGTTTTTGCAATTAATCGGACAAATAATGCAAGTATGACTAGAATATTTCACTGTAAGGTCTAGAATTTAGTACCTAAAAATTTTCGCTCAGTTCACTTAAAGGATTAACGGGCTGACTTTGTAAAAAGCGCCGTGTTTTACAGGAAAATATGATGATAACCATAAAATGGTCGGCCAGGCTGCTACAAGCGTTACTGATAACTGCTCTACTTAACTCCGTTGCCGCCATGGCTGTGGGGTTCGGCGACATTACGCTTAAATCTGCGCTCAACGAGCCCCTGGTGGCCGAGATAGCCCTGACCAATGTCGATGGCGTTGAAGAAGGCATGTTGCTGGCCCAGCTGGCATCTCCCGCGGCTTTTACCCAGGCCGGCGTCAGCCGGGACTCATACCTTACCCAGCTTAAATTTCTGGTCACCCGCAACGCCGCGGGCGACCGGGTGATCCAGGTCAGCAGTACAGAGCCCCTAACCGAGCCCTATCTAGACTTATTGGTTGAGCTGGAATGGCCCTCGGGGCGCATGATGCGCGAATACACATTGCTGCTGGACCTCCCCGATTACAGCGGCCAGGCGACCCCGGCAGCAGTTCAGCAGTCCACAGCAGACAGGGGCAACTCACCAAGCTCCGCCAGCCAGTTTAGCGGCCCAGAGCACCGGGTAGTGGTCGGCGACACATTGTGGAATGTAGCCAAAAGGCTGCGCCCCCAGGGCATGACTATATTGCAGACCATGGACGCCCTGTATAGCCAGAACCCCAAAGCCTTTGTAAATGGCAATGCCAATAATATGAAAAAGGGTGCCGTACTGCGGCTGCCCACAGCAAGCGATATTGGCCAAGAACAGGGTTATATTGTTGCCAATCAAATCGGTATCAATGGCCCAGAGCAAACTCAAGATAGCGCACCAGCCAGTCAGCCTGCCGAGCAGATTGTTGCTGCAGTGCCAGAGCCTTCAGCATATCAAGAGCCTTCAGCATATGAAGAGCTCTCAGCGGATATAGAGCCCTCAGCGGATATAGAGCCTTCAGCGAATAAAGAGCCCTCAGCATATGAAGAGCTCTCAGCGGATATAGAGCCCTCAGCTATTAAAGAGCCCTCAGCGGATAAAGAACCTTCAGCCTTAGCAGATACCGAACTATTCCCAGAGGACGAGCTATTCCCAGAAGAGGGTCTATTCCCAGAGGGCGAAGAGCTCGAAACCCTCTCCGACTCAGATATCCAGAATACCGAGCAGCTGGCCGAAACCATTGCCCCCGCTGAGCAAGAAGCCCAAAAAGAAATGCAGGCAGAGGCTCCATTGCCCGCCAAAGTTGCCAAAACCAAGCCAGACAATGACCCAACTGCCATGGAACAGGTCAGGAAACTAAGCAATAGCCTGATGCTGCTGCTAGACAAAAAACCACTCTATGCCTGGAGTGGTCTTGCCGGTTTGGGACTATTGATCGTATTGCTGTTTCTGTGGCTCACCAGAAAGCGAACCATCAGCGTTGAAGACTTTCCGATTCGCCCAATACCAGAGCCGCCACCAGAAATTATTGTGGATACAGGTGCCGACCAGTTAATCGACGATCCCGGAGCCAAACATCTGGACCCGGACAAAAGTCTATTTGATGAGAGCGACGCCGAGATTTTTGCCGAAAAGGACGCCAGTGTAAATAAAGAAATCTTTGGCGCCATGGTAGAGGCAATGGAAGAGGCTGAGGTCTATCTGTCACTAGGCGATACCGATGGTGCAATCAATGTGCTCGAGCGCGCCCGCAGAGCCAGCGACCAGGACACCGCCTGCAGATTAAAACTGATGGAGCTGCTATTTAAAGAGGGCTCAACCGATAAATTAAAACTAATCGCCGACGAAATTGAGAAAACCGGCGATGAAGAAGCCATAGCCATGGCCAGCGTTATTCTCGGCGATAAGCAAGAGATGACCCTCAACCCCGCATCACTGGCCCTCAATGAAAAGCCCAGCCTCGAAGAGCCATCGCCCTTCCAGGAACCCGTGGAAGACGACAGCATTTTCGCCGAAAGCCAACCCTCTATCGCGCAGTGGGAAGAGCCCTCAGCGGACCAAGAGCCCTCAGCGGATAAAGAGCCCTCAGCGGATAAAGAGCCCTCAGCAGATCAAGAGCCCTCAGCAGATCAAGAGCCCTCAGCGGACGAAGAGCCCTCAGCGGACGAAGAGCCCTCAGCGAATAAAGAGCCCTCAGCGGACCAAGAGCCCTCAGCGAATAAAGAGCCCTCAGCGGATAAAGAGCCCTCAGCGGACCAAGAGCCCTCAGCGGACCAAGAGCCCTCAGCGAATAAAGAGCCCTCAGCGGACCAAGAGCCCTCAGCAGATCAAGAGCCCTCAGCAGATCAAGAACCTGCACTTGAGGAAGACCCCTCAGCCAATCAATCAGCCCCAGAGCCCGATTCCCTCGAAGAACTGGAATCCGCCGGCGAGAAAGCAATCGACGAACTGGCCGAGTCGGTTCTCGATGAAGAGTTTCTCGATGATAGCTTTATGGACGGTGGCATCTTTGCCGATGTGGGCGAAGTTAAAAAGCCAAGCGAAAACACAAAACCCGAAGATCTCGGGCTGGAAGTCAATATAGAAGAACTGCCCGGCGCTGCAGATCTTGAAAATACCATGGGCGACGAGGCTGCTGCCATCGCCGAGTTTATGGCCAGCATTGATGACTTTGAGGGTGTCGACGATGCCGAAGAGCTCAACTCCGTCGATGTAAAAATGGATCTGGCCAACACCTTTATCGAGATGGGTGACTCCGAGGGAGCCCGCGAAATTCTTAATGAAATTATTGGCGAAGCCGACGAAGAGGGCCAGGCCAAAGCCAGGGCGCTATTATCTAGCATCGACCAGCATTAGGGATAGAGATAAAGAGCAGAGATTATTAACAGGAACCATTAATCGTGCCTGATTGGGTCTATACCCCTAACTGCAAAATTCCCCAGGGCGAGACCATGCCCGAAGGAATCAAACGCTATGCTGCCGTCGTTGAATACGACGGCAGTGCTTTTTGTGGCTTCCAAAAACAGAAGCACAGCCCTTCGGTGCAGCAAGAGCTGGAGCGCGCCCTTAGCTATGTAGCCAACAGCCCAATTACCCTTAGCTGCGCCGGTCGCACAGATACCGCCGTGCATGCCAGCCATCAGGTTATACACTTTGATAGCAGTGCCGTTCGCTCTGGCCATAACTGGATGCAGGGCGCCAATAGCCAGCTCCCCGACTCAATTTCACTAAGCTGGGCTGATGAAATAGGGCCCGGTTTTCACGCCAGATTTAGCGCCACCTCCCGCACCTATCGCTATGTTATCTCGGCCAGCAAAACCCGCCCGGCCATTTTGGCCAGCGGCGTTACCTGGGTTAAATTTCCGCTAGATCCAGGGGCCATGCAACAGGCCTGTCAGTATCTGTTGGGCGAGCAGGATTTTTCCGCCTTTCGCGGTGCAGGCTGCCAGTCCCTGTCGCCATTTCGCAATGTTACCAGCGCTAATATTTACTCGCTGGGCCAGCTGCTGATCTTTGAGGTTAGCGCCAATGCCTTTGTACTGCATATGGTGCGCAATATGGTGGGTGCACTGCTAGAGGTGGGCTATGGCCGCCAGCAGCCCACATGGATAAAACAGTTGCTTGCCGGGGCCGATCGCTGTCAAAGTGCAGCCACAGCACCATCCAATGGCCTGTATCTGGTTGATGTAAACTACCCGGCAGAGTTCGCATTGCCCCAGCTGCCCATAGGCCCGGCATTTTTGCCTGATAATTTAGCCCAGGCCGGCGAGATAACCCAGACAGAGAGTTAATTAGATGTCCGTACGCGTTAAAATTTGCGGTATTACCAGCCCCGAGCAGGCATTGATGGCCCAGCAGGCCGGTGCCGATGCCCTGGGTCTGGTGGTCTACAGCAAAAGTTCCCGCTACGTGGATATTCAAAGGGCAGCTGAAATTCGTGCTGTGATTGGTCCCGAAACTCTGGCCGTTGTGCTGCTGGTTAATGCAGACGAAGCCACAGTGCGCCAGGTGATTGCCCAGGTACAACCCGACCTGATCCAGTTTCATGGCGACGAGAGTCCGGAATTTTGTCAGCAGTTTGATGTGCCCTTTATCCGCGCCATACGCATGCGCGAGGGGCTGGATATAGATGCGGAGGTTGCCGCCTACAGAGCAGATGCAGGCTTTTTATTCGATGCCTGGAGCGACGACCAGTACGGTGGCACCGGCCATCAGTTTGACTGGAGCCGTCTGCCCGGCAGCAGAGACTATCCGCTGATTCTGGCCGGTGGCCTTACCCCAGACAATGTGGCCAGCGCAGTGAGTCTGGTCAATCCAGATATGGTGGATGTTAGCGGCGGCGTAGAGTCTTCGCCCGGGGTGAAAGACCAGCATAAGGTTACGGACTTTATCCGCAATGCCAAACAGACACAGCCCTAGTCGCCTATAGTTAAAGAGGTGGGGCCTCTTTAGGCGCGTAAATAATTGCTCTGGCCCTTAGCTAGACTGTATCTGTCGTGATAGAATGCCGCCCTAGATCGCGCTACCATTTAAGTGAGTTGAAAGGTAATAGATGAACTGGCTCAAACGCATCAGGCCCACGGGTCCTGCTTCAGGCAAAAACGAACGCTCAAACTCTATACCCGAGGGGCTGTGGAAGAAATGTCCCAAGTGCGCCTCACCACTGTACCGCCCGGAATTAGAGCGCAATCTGGATGTCTGCCCCAAGTGCGAACATCATATGCGCATAGGCGCCCGCCGCCGTCTCGATATCTTTCTCGATGAAAATGACCGTCTTGAGATTGCCCTGGATGTCGAAGCCATCGACCGCCTCAAGTTTAAAGATGTAAAAAAATACAAAGACCGCCTGAGTGACGCCCAGAAAAAGACCGGTGAAAAAGACGCCCTGATCGCCATGACTGGCAATCTAAAAGGTATTCCCGTGGTGTCCTGTGCCTTTGAGTTTGCCTTTCACGGCGGCTCTATGGGCTATGCGGTGGGTGAGAAATTCACCCGCGCCGCCAACCTGGCTCTCGACGAGCGCCGCCCCTTGATCTGTTTCTCGGCCACCGGTGGTGCGCGTATGCAGGAGGCGCTGATCTCGCTGATGCAGATGGCCAAAACCAGCGCCGTGCTCGAGCGTTTAAGAGCCGCTGGCGTGCCCTATGTGTCGGTAATGACCGACCCGGTTTACGGCGGTGTCTCGGCCAGTCTGGCCATGTTGGGTGACCTTAATGTTGCCGAGCCCGGCGCCCGCGCAGGCTTTGCCGGCCCCAATATTATCGAGCAAACTATTCGGCAGAAACTGCCCAAAGGTTTCCAGCGCAGCGAGTTTCTGCTGGAGAAGGGTCATATAGATATGATTATTAGTCGCCACCAGATGCGCGACCGCCTGGGCAGCATTCTCTCCAAGCTGACCAACGTACCAGAACCAGCAGATGCCTGACCGCTCTCTCGCTGACTGGCTGACTCTGATAGAGAGCAGGCACCCCAGCGAGATCGAGTTGGGTCTGGACCGAGTCGCAGAAGTCTGGCGCCGATTACTTCAGCAACCCCGCCTGAATCAATGTAAACCACCATTAGCCATTACCGTTGCCGGCACCAATGGCAAAGGCTCCTGTATCGCCAGTATGCAGGCACTGCTGCTGCAACATGGCCACAGCCTGGGCACCTTTACCTCACCCCATTTTCTCGCCTACAACGAGCGTATCTGCTTGGCCGGCAAGCCGGTTGAAGATGGCTTGATTGTCGATGCCTTCGAGCAAATCGAAGCTGTGACTGAAGATATCTCGCTCACCTATTTTGAGCTGGGCACATTGGCCGCCCTGGTAATTTTTTACCAGGCCAGTCCAGAGGTGATGCTATTGGAAGTAGGCCTGGGCGGCCGCCTGGACGCCATTAATATTATTGATGCAGATATTGCCGTGCTCACCAGCATAGCTCTGGACCACTGCGACTGGCTGGGTGATACCAGAACCGACATCGCCAGAGAGAAGCTGGGTATAGCCCGCCCGGATCGGCCACTTATTATTGGCGAGCAGGACCATCCCGATGGCTTTGCCCAGCAGGTCGCTGATACAGGCGCCAACCCCGTCTGGGCTGGCCGTGATTTTACCTTTACCAGCGGCCCGCTATTTGACTGTCAGCTGAGTGCCGTCAATGGCCCCCTAAAATTTTCCCAGCTCAATGGCCGGGGACTATTGCCCCTCAATAAAACCCTGGCACTGCAAGCCCTGGTGGCCGCAGGGTTTAAACTTAACCAGCAAGACAGTGCCGCAGCGCTGCAGCAGGTAGCCCTGACCGGCCGTCACCAGCAGCTTAGCCATAAGGGGATAGAAGTGATTCTGGATGTGGCCCACAATCCGGCCGCTGCCCAGGTGCTGGCGGCAAATCTGGCCCCTGCGCAGGGCCGCACCATTGCCGTGGCCGCCGTGCTGGAGGATAAAGACTGGTTGGGCATTATCGCGCCAATGGCTGATCTGGTTGATGATTGGATTATTGGTGAAATAAGCGATAGTTCGCGAGCGCGCAAAGGCCAATCTCTACTCGAATTGTTATACAATGCTGGCCAGACAGGCCGCTTGCAGCCATCTGTTGAACAGGCATTTCAACTGGCAGTAGAAAATGCAGCGGCAACAGACAGAATACTGGTATTTGGTTCATTTCATACTGTGGCAGCAGTATTAAAAATAATTTTGGCAGAGGTCTAAATTGAGTAGTGGATTAAAACAGCGAATTGCCGGAGCCTTTGTGCTGGGTGCCCTGGGTCTGATTATTCTGCCTCTGTTATTTGATTTCGCCGATCCCAATCGTATAGATCGCAATTCCAAATTACCTCCGGCTCCAGAGATGGAACCTGTTAGCGTGGCCAAAGCAGAGCGTCCCGCAGCCGTCAGCGATACGCCATTAAGCGCCGAAATTTTTGATATAGAGCGCTCCACTGAGTCTACTGAAACCGATGGAAAATCCCATGGCCTAAACCAGCAGGGTCTGCCCAATGGCTGGATTTTGCAGGTGGGCAGCTTTGAAGAGAAGGCCAGCGCCAGCGGTTTTGTAAACCAGCTGCGCCAGCAAAAATACAATGCATTTAGCAAGCGTGTAGAGGTTAAGGGCAGCACCCGCTACCGGGTCTATGTAGGACCTAAAATCAGCAAGGGCCGAGCCCAGACAGACAAACAAAATATCGACAAAGCATTTAATACCGACGCCATTATTTTGAATTTTGAACCCTAGGACATAGGCTGTGGAGATAGCATCAGTAGATCTGGCCATTGTTGGAATCGTTGTGATTTCAGGTCTGATCAGTCTGGTGCGCGGCTTTGTTAAAGAGGCTATGTCGCTAATAATCTGGTTGGCGGCATTTACCGTAGCCATGACCTTTAAAGAGCCCGCGGCTGATTTGCTGGTCAACTTTATAGCCCTGGCTTCGATACGCCAGCTGGCAGCCTGGGCCGGGTTATTTGTGGGCACTCTGTTGCTGGGGTCGATAATTAATTTTTTATTGGGAAAACTGGTTAGCTCGACAGGACTGAGCGGTACAGACAGGACGTTAGGGTTGGTTTTTGGTGTGTTTAGGGGGCTGTTGATTGTGTTGGCGCTGGTAATTATTTTACCTCAGGCCGTGCCAGTTGATCAGGACCTCTGGTGGACGGAGTCGGCGCTGATTCCAATATTCCAGGGCTTTGAATCCTGGGGCAGGAACGCAGCGGCCGGCATTAAAGACTTTTTGACGAGTTGGATATAGACCATGTGTGGTGTTGTTGGAATCTCTGGAACTTCTGATGTTAATTTAAGGCTCTACGATGCGCTGACCATGCTGCAGCATCGCGGCCAGGACGCCGCCGGTATAGTCACTGAAGAAAACGGTGAGCTGCATCAGTGCAAGGGCGAAGGGCTAGCCCGGGATGTTTTCCGCCGCAGCCATATGGTGCGACTGGTGGGCGAGGTAGGCATAGGTCATGTACGCTACCCAACAGCCGGCAGCTCTGGCCCGGCATTGGCTCAGCCGCTCTATGTAAACAGCCCCTATGGCATCTGCATGGCCCACAATGGCAACCTCACCAATGCCGACGATCTGCGCGAACATATCTTCCGCGCCGATCTGCGCCATCTCAATACAGACTCAGACTCAGAGGTGCTGCTCAATGTATTTGCCCACGAGCTGCAGCTGCGCGGCAAACTAGAGCCCACCAGCAAAGATATTTTTGCCGCGGTTGAACATGTGCACAAACGCTGCCGCGGTGCCTATGCGGTGGTCGGGCTGATTGCCAATTACGGTATGTTTGCCTTCCGCGACACCCATGGTATTCGCCCCCTCTGTTATGGCGTGCGCGAAACCGAGGCAGGCAAAGAGTACGCAGTGGTTTCTGAATCTGTGGTGCTGGATAGCCTCGGCTTTGAACTGGTTCGCGATCTGGCCCCGGGTGAAGCTCTGTTTGTGGACAAGTCCGGACAAGCCCATCTGCAACAATGTGCCGCCGAGCATGAGCTGGTGCCCTGTATCTTTGAGCATGTGTACTTTGCCCGCCCAGACTCCTTTATGGACAATATTTCGGTGTACAAATGCCGCCTGCGCATGGGCGAAAAGCTGGCTGAAAAATTACTGCGCACCAGACCTCAGCATGATATAGATGTGGTTATTCCAATCCCGGATACCAGTCGGGTATCGGCTCAGGCGCTGGCCGAGAAACTTGGCGTTAAGCTGCGCGAAGGCTTTATGAAAAACCGCTATATAGGCCGCACCTTTATTATGCCTGGCCAGACCGAGCGCAAAAAATCGGTGCGCCAAAAACTCAATGCGGTAAAGCTGGAATTTGCCGGCAAGAATGTACTGCTAGTCGATGACAGTATTGTCCGCGGCACCACCTCCAAAGAGATTATTCAAATGGCCCGGGATGCCGGCGCCAACAATGTGTATATGGCCTCGGCAGCCCCTGGTGTGCGCTACCCCAATGTGTATGGCATAGATATGCCCTCGGCCAATGAACTCATTGCCCATGGCCGCACCGATGATGAAGTGGGCGAGATTATTGGTGCAGACTGGATGATCTATCAGGACCTGGAGGATCTGATTAGCTCAGGCGCAGAGGGCAACGAAGAGATAAAACGCTTCGAGTGCTCTGTATTCGACGGCAACTATATTACTGGCGATGTCGACAGCGATTACCTGGCACGCATCGAAGCCCTGCGCAATGATGCCGCCAAACAAAAAGCCGACTCCAATGCCGAGCCCAAAACCGGGCAGGTGATTGGTATTCACAACAATAGCGTGACTTAAAGGGTCTATACTCAAACCCTTGAACAAAGCATGGACAAGGAAATGGATAAGTATCAGCAGGACACATTGGCGATTCGCAGCGGCTATGAGCGCACTCATGAGAATGAGCATGCCGAGGCCATGTTTCTAACCTCCAGCTATGTATTTGAAAGCGCCGAAATGGCGGCAAAATATTTTAGCAACGAGCTGCAGGGCAATGTCTATTCCCGCTACACCAACCCCACCGTGCGCAGTTTTGAGCAGCGGCTGGCAGCCATGGAAGAGGGCGAGCAATGTGTTGCCACCGCCTCTGGAATGGCCGCTGCACTCAGTGTCATTATGGCGCTGCTGCAATCTGGCGACCATGTGGTCTGCTCGCAGGATGTGTTTGGCAGCACCAGGGTGATGATGGATAAATATATCACCAAGTTTGGTGTGTCGGTCACCTATGTGCCCCTGGCCGATCTGGATGCCTGGCAGGCCGCCATACAGCCCAGTACCAAAATGCTGTTTTGCGAAACGCCCTCCAATCCTCTATCGGAAATAGCTGATCTAGAGGCGCTGGCTGCTATCAGCAAAAAAGCCGGCGCTACCTTTGTGGTGGATAATTGTTTTTGCACCCCGGTGTTGCAGAAGCCATTAAATTGGGGCGCGGATATTGTTGTCCATTCCGCCACTAAATATATCGATGGTCAGGGCCGCTGCCTGGGTGGCGCCGTGGTTGGCAGCTCTGAACTAATGGAGCAGGTAGTCGGCTTTTTACGTGCTGCCGGCCCCACCATGAGCCCATTTAATGCCTGGGTTTTCCTGAAAGGTTTGGAGACATTGCGTATTCGTATGCAGGCCCATTCGGCCAATGCGGCTGAGTTGGCGACCTGGCTTAAGGCTCATCCCAAGGTGAGCAGAGTATTTTACGCTGGCCTTGAAGATCACCGGGGCCATGCACTGGCTAAAAAGCAGCAGTCTGATTTTGGTGGTGTAGTGTCTTTTGTTGTTGAGGGCGGCCGCGAGTCTGCCTGGCGTGTTATCGATAACACTAAAATGCTTTCTCTAACCGCCAATCTGGGTGATGCTAAAACCACCATAGTCCATCCGGCGACGACTACCCATGGGCGCCTGACTGACGAGGCAAGGGCCGCTGCTGGTATTGGCGACGGCCTGGTGCGTATTGCTGTTGGGCTTGAGGATATTATTGATATCAAGGCTGATATTGAACTTGGCTTGGCGGCTATCTAAAAATAGGTTTTATTATGTTTTTCAATACTCCAGCAATGCCCAGCGCCGCAGAGGCCTTACCAGGCCGCAGCGAGCCCATGCCGATTAACAATGTTAATTTTATTAATGGTCAGCCTATTGTGGGTCCCTTTGCTGAGGGGTTGCAGTCGGCCTATTTTGCCATGGGTTGTTTCTGGGGTGCGGAGCGGCGCTTTTGGGAGCAGCCTGGTGTGGTGACCTCGGCGGTTGGTTATGCGGGTGGCCATACGCCCAACCCAACTTATGAGGAGACGTGCACTGGTATGACTGGTCACACTGAGGTGGTGCTGGTGGTGTTTGATCCCAAGCTAATCAGTTATGAGCAGTTGCTGGCGGTTTTCTGGGAGGCTCATGATCCCACTCAGGGTATGCGCCAGGGCAATGACCGTGGCTCGCAGTATCGCTCGGCTATTTATTGCTCTAGCCCCGAACAGTTGGAGGCTGCTTTGTCTTCAGCCAAGTCTGTGCAGAAGCAGCTGACTGATCTTGGTTTTGGTGCGATCACCTCGGAGATTATGGCGGCGCCGACTTTTTATTATGCTGAGGATTATCATCAGCAGTATCTAGCTAAGAATCCTGCGGGTTACTGTGGTCTCCGCGGTACTGGCATTAGCTGCAGTTAAACCCACCATGCAACTGTCATCCTGAGCACAGCGAAGGATCTCTCTGTATGTGCGGAGGGTCTTGGTTCGGCACAGGCAAGCCAAACTACCGAGCGTAATTCTGCCCGGAAAATCTACGAATCGCATTTATAAGGTTTACCAGAATTAATTGTGGCAAGGAGGGCATGTCCGCGCAAACTAGAAAACGTAAATCTCGCTGGGTATTAGGGATCAGCTACCCTGGGGGTCTTATAAGACCGTGGCCAGCAGGGACGCTGGCCACGAGACTACAGGGATGTATTCACGTCGTGTCTTAGAAGACCCCCAGGGTAGGTGAGCCCGAAAAGAATCCACCTAACTAGACAACCGAGCCCTCTCAGACCTGGGATCAGCCACCGGAATCGCCTTCAACAAATTCTTGGTATAAGCCTTCTTAGGCTTAGCCCAAAGCGTTTCCGTCTTACCCTGTTCCACCAGAACACCATGATGCATCACCATCACCCGGTCAGAGATATAACGCACCACCGACAGATCATGAGAAATAAACATCATCGTCAGATTATGCCGCTCAACCAAATCAAGAATCAGATCCAGTATCTGCGCCTGAATAGTCACATCCAAAGCCGACACCGGCTCATCAGCAATAATCAACTCCGGCTTAGTCGCAATCGCCCGACCAATCGCAATACGCTGCCGCTGCCCCCCAGAAAACTCATGGGGATACTTGCGCATACTGGCCCGGGCCAAACCCACATCATCCATCAGCGCCAGCACCTGCTCAGTGATATTCATCTTGTTAGCAATGCCGTGGTAGAGCAGAGGCTCAGCCAGAGTTTCAAAAACCGTCATACGCGGGTTAAGCGAAGCGTAAGGGTCCTGAAAAATCATCTGCATACGACGACGCCAGGGCACCATCTGCTTAGGGTTAAGGCAGGTCAAATCAGAGCCGTCAAAGGTTACCGTGCCCTCCTGAGTAGGCACCAGCTGCAGTAACGAGCGTCCCAGAGTAGACTTGCCCGAGCCAGACTCACCCACCAGTCCCAAAATCTCCCCGCGCTCAATAGTCAGCGAGATATCGTCCACCGCCTTCACCGTGATTACCTTAGAGCCGGAATAATCCTTAAACCAGGTGCGAATATTTTTTGCTTCAACCAGAGTGTTTTTAGCCTGAGCACGGTTCTCCATAGTCTTGGGACCCTCGGGAATCGCATTGAGCAAACGCTTGGTATAGTCGTCTTTGGTTTTGTAGAAAATATCCTCTGCACTGCCAGACTCCATAGCCACACCGTTGCACATCACCAGAATCTTATCGGCAATGCCAGCAACCACACCCAGATCGTGACTGATAAAAATAACCGCCACGTCACGTTTTTGCTGCAGCTTCTTAATCAGCTCCAAAATCTGCGCCTGAATAGTTACATCCAGAGCCGTGGTGGGCTCATCGCAGATCAGCAGGCGCGGCTCATTGATCAGCGCCATGGCAATCATCACCCGCTGACGCATACCGCCAGAGAACTCATGGGGGTAGCTGTCAAAGCGGCGCTCTGAGTCAAGAATACCCACCTCATCTAAAAGCTCAATGGCACGCAATTTAGCGGCTGCGCGATCCCGGCGGCGAGATTTATCCGGGTGATAAATTAGCGGTTCAATCAGCTGCTCACCAATCGTGAGATTGGGGTTTAGCGAAGTCATAGGGTCCTGAAAGATCATGGCAATATCATTGCCGCGGAAGTGCCGCATACGATACTTGTCGCAGGTCAGTAAATCCTCGCCATCAAATAGGGCCGAGCCACCTTCAATTTTAGCCGGTGGCTTGGGTAGCAGATCTAGCAGGCTGTAACAGGTAACCGACTTACCGGAACCAGATTCACCCACAATAGCCAGAGTCTCGCCAGCACTGACAGAAAAACTAACATCGTCCACAGCCTTGACCAGCCCGTTTCTGGTATGGAAATAAACCTTTAGATTTTTAACATCGAGTAGAGCAGCCATAGAGATAAACCATCAGTCCTTGGCAGTGCGTGGATCCAGCGCATCGCGCAGGCCATCACCCAGGAAGTTAAGGGCAAAAAGAGTTAAAGACAGAGCAATACCCGGGAAAATAAGCAGCCAAGGATATTCCTCCATAGTCTCTACACCGTAATTAATTAGCAGTCCCCAGGAGCTCTGCGGGGGCTGAATGCCCAGACCCAGAAAGCTTAAAAAGGCCTCCAGCAACATCACACTGGGAATAGTAAGGGTGGTGTAAACAATCACCGGACCCAATGTATTGGGAATAATATGACGGCGGATAATAATCCACTGGGACAGGCCCAAAGAATGAGCCGCCTCGACAAACTCCTGCTTGCGCAATGACATCACCTGGCCGCGCACAATACGCGCCATGGTCAGCCATTCAACCGCACCAATGGCAAAAAACAGCAGTAGCAAATTGCGCCCAAACACCACCATCAGCAGAATAATAAAAATCATAAAGGGCAGGGCGTAGAGAATATCCACCAGACGCATCATCACCGCATCAACACGGCCACCGACATAGCCGGCTACAGCACCATAGATAACCCCAATGGCCAGTGCCACGGCGGTGGCGATAAAGCCCACCATCAGCGAAACCCGGCCGCCGTACATAATGCGCGTCAGCATATCGCGGCCAAACACATCAGTGCCCAACCAGTGCTCAGCAGAGGGTGGTGTCGCGCCCATCAGCAGGTCCTGCTGTTCATAGCCATAGGGTGCAATCCAGGGCGTTAGCAGCGAGATCACACAGAGAAATACCAGCAGGCCCAGACCAACTATAGCCAGGCGGTTTTTGCGCAGTTTAATCCAGGCATCTTCCCAGAGTGAGGTACCTTTTTCAGCTGTTAGCGTTGTGCTGTTAGCATCCATGACTATTCTCCCCTAACCTGTTGGCGCAGTTTAGGGTTTAACCAGACAGCCAGCATATCCGACAGCAGATTAAAGACGATAATCAGCGTAGCAAAGAACACCGTAGTGCCCAGAATCATGGTGTAGTCGCGGTTAAAGGCGGCCTGCACATAGAAGCGGCCCAGACCGGGGATCTGGTAGATAGTCTCCACCACAAATGACCCGCCCAGCAGACCAGCAAAGGCTGGCCCCAGAAAGGCTACCACCGGAATCAATCCGCCGCGCAGGGCATGTTTGCCAATAATTAAAAATTCAGACAGACCCTTGGCGCGGGCGGTGCGAATATAGTCTTGCGACAGCACCTCCAGCATACCCCCACGGGACAGGCGAGCAATATAGGCTGCATAGCCAGTCCCCAGGGTGATCGCCGGTAGAATCTTATCCCCGGGAATCTGGTTCCAGCCAGATACCGGCAACCAATCCAGATGAATACCAAAGATCAATACCAGCAGAGGGCCCAGCAAGAAAGAGGGCATGCAGATACCGATCATAGCTGCGGTCATGGGCACATAGTCTTGCATGGTATTAGGCCGCATGGACGCGGTAACACCAGCGATCACGCCTATAAAAATGGCCACCAGCATGGCATAAAAGCCCAGCTCAGCCGTGGTGCCCAGGCCAGAATAAATAAGCTCATTAACACTGCGGCCAGGGTATTTAAACGAGGGCCCCATATCACCGCGCACCACATCACCCAGATAGCTAATATATTGCTGCCACAGGGGCTGGTTGAGATTGTACTGAGCTTCGAGCGCTTCCAGTACTTCGGCTGGTACCGCCTTGTCGGCAGAAAAAGGCCCGCCCGGTGCGCTGTGCACCAGCAGAAAGGTCATGGTAATCACGACCAGTAGAACAGGAATGGCCTGCAGCAGCCGGCTGAGCGCAAATCGCAGCATTAGTCGTCGGCTCCCTCGAGATAGATCTCCCGGTACGACTGCATATCCATAATATTGTCGGCGACATTTTTCATGGAGGGGTGTACCAGATGTGCAGTGGTGTAAGTGTAGATAGGCAGCACCGGCAAATCGTCCATCAGCATCTTCTCAGCCTGAGTAAAAATAGCCATACGCTCTTCCTGGGTCTTGGCTCTGGGAGCCACATCCAACACCAGGCGATCATATTCTTCATTACACCAGCTGGTGCGGTTATTGCCGCCATTGCAGATAAACATATCCAGGAAATTATTGGGGTCTACATAGTCGCCAATCCAGCCTGCGCGGGAGATTTGGTAGTCGCCATTGCTTTCGCTATCCAGGTATACCTTCCACTCCTGGTTAAGCAATTTAACCTCAATATTCAGATGCTCGCGCCACATCTGCTGAATCGCCACGGCTACCTTGCGATGACCTTCGTTGGTGTTATACAGAATCTCAGTTACCGGGAAGCCCTCACCATTGGGATAGCCTGCCGCTGCTAACAGTTGACGAGCAGCTTCAGGGTCAAAGCTCAGATCGATTGGTGGGTAGTAGCCTCTGGTATTGGGAGGCGTCATGGCATAGGCGGGAATCTGCCCAGACTTGGTTACATTCTCAGTAATCTTTTTACGGTCAATGGTCATGCCCAGGGCGCGACGCACTCGCTTGTCCTGCAGATGGGGCACAGTTACATTAATACGGTAGAAATAGGTGCCCAGATAGGGGGTAACGCGCAGGGCCGGATCATTGGCATCGCGATAGGTCGCCACCTTATCAATGGGCACACCGTTGGTATAGTGCAACTGCCCGGCGCGGAACATGCGCTCCTCGGTGGTGGTGTTTTCGGTAGGGTAGAACACAATCTTATTTAGGCGCACCTCATCATTGGCCCAGTAAAAGGTATTGCGATCAACTTCAATGGCGCGATTAATCTCCCAGCTGGTTAGCTTAAATGGGCCATTGCCCACCATATTGCCGGCATAGGTCCAGCGCGTGCCGCGCTCATCTGGGGCGCCAAACTTTTCCAGAGTGGCCTGATGTACCGGGAACATGCTGTAGTGATCCAGCAGCTGCAGAAAATAGGGGGTTGGGTTGTCCAGCGTCACCTGCAGGGTCAGATCATCCAGCGCCTTTACGCCAACCAGCTCAAAGTCGGTGACCTCACCCTCGTAGTACTCACGAGCATTCACAATCGGGAAGTACATATAGGCATAGAGATTACCCAGAGCAGGCTGCAGTGCACGCCACCAGGACCAGACAAAGTCATGGGCATTGTGCACATCACCATTGGACCAGCGGGCATTGTCACGCAGTCTAAAGGTGTAGACCGTGCCGTCATTACTGACAGTCCAGGACTCGGCAACCCCGGGCGTCGGCCCCAGAGTTTTGCTGTCTTTATGTACCAGGCCTTCCATCAGCGCAACAATAATATGGTGTTCCGGAACACCAGTGGCAATATGAGGGTCCAGACTCTGTGGCTCTGTGCCATTGCCCCAGTGCAGAGTGCCAGTGCGGTTGCCGGCTTCAACATTGCTCTCTGAGGTGCCGCAGCTTATTAATATCAGGCTGAGAGCCAAAACAAAAAGCGGGCGTAAATTTTGGGTAAATCTTGCATATGTAATTGCACTTAAACGTGCATCTAGTGAGGACTGTTTCATAGGGGCGTATTCCGTAATTATTATAGGACCAGTCAATGGCCTAAGCGGCTGCTGTGGAGTGTAAACAAGCTGGCCTAGGAAGTGAAGAATAACCCCTCCATAGAGGTAGCTCCATTTCTTGTTTTATCAGATTTTAGTCTAGATTTTAGACTAGATGCCCCAGGCCTGTTGCACTTGCCCGCCAAACCCCGGATAATCCCGCGCTTCGCTTCAATGGTGGCCCCCTCTGGTCCCCTCGCAACAGCCAGCCGCGAACCCCGCCAGGCCCGGAAGGGAGCAACGGTAGTGGTTACGCTGTGTGCCGAGGTGTGGCTATTGGGGGTCATCGCCATTAGCCCTTCCAGCGCTTCAGTTATCTCCCTATAATGACCCCTTTAAACCAAAGCAGACTGTGCTATGAGTTATCAGGTTCTAGCCCGTAAATGGCGTCCACGCTCTTTTGCCGAAATGGCAGGGCAGGAACATGTGCTGCAGGCACTGATTAACGCCCTGGACAATGACCGTCTGCACCATGCCTATCTGTTTACCGGCACTCGCGGTGTGGGCAAAACCACCATTGGCCGCATCCTCTCCAAATGCCTCAACTGCGAAACCGGTATTGGCTCGGTACCCTGTGGCCAGTGCTCCAGTTGCACAGAAATTGCCGAGGGGCGCTTTATTGACCTTATTGAAGTGGATGCCGCCTCGCGAACAGGCGTCGACGATATGCGCGACCTGCTCGACAATGTGCAGTACGCGCCCTCCAGAGGTCGCTTTAAGATCTACCTGATCGATGAAGTACATATGCTGTCAAAGTCGAGCTTTGCCGCACTGCTAAAAACTCTGGAAGAGCCGCCGCCCCATGTAAAGTTTCTGTTTGCCACCACAGACCCGCAAAAATTGCCCATCACTGTGCTGTCACGCTGCCTGCAATTTAATCTTAAAAATCTCAGCCCAGAGCGCATTACCCAGCATCTGCAATTTGTGCTCGGCGAAGAAGCTGTGCCATTTGAGGAGGCCGCGCTCTGGTCTCTGGCCCGCGCCGCCGATGGCAGCATGCGCGATGCGCTCAGCCTTACCGACCAGGCGATTGGCCATGGCGGTGGGCAGGTCAATGAGGCCGATGTTAGCGCCATGCTGGGTACCATAGAGCGCAGCTATGTGGTGGATATCTGCACCGCCCTGACTGGCGGCACAGGCACAGATGTGCTGGCCGCTATCTCCAGAATGGCCGAGCAGGCGCCCGACTATGATCAGGCACTTTCAGATGTACTCTCAATCTGGCATCAGGTAGCTATTTTGCAGACAGTGCCAGAGGCTCTGGATAAGGGAGTTGGCAACTATTCCGAGCTGCTTAATCTGGCGGCGGTAGCCAGCAAAGAAGATGTGCAGCTGTTTTACCAAATCTGCCTGCTGGGCCGCAAAGATCTGCACCTGGCACCAGATCTAAAATCCGGCTTTGAAATGGTTATGCTGCGGGCACTCGCTTTCCGCCCCGACGCCAACCCGCCAATTCGCGAAGCCACCCCGGCACCGGCTCCCCAGGAGGCGGAGTCCCCAGCAAAAAAGCCTGAAGCCGCGGCCCCAGAGGCGCAGCCTCCGGCCGCCGCACCCGCACCCGCACCCGCACCCGCACCCGCCGAGCCAGTGCCAGCCTCCCAGCCAGCCCCTCAACCGCTGGCCGAGCCCACAGAGTCGCCACAATCCAGCGCCGCGGTCCAATTGGAATCACCGCCCTGGGAACAGCCGGTACAGCAAAAAGTAGCCCTGCAAGACTTCACCCCAGATAACTGGATCGAAATTCGCAAGCAGTTAACCATAGGTGCCAGTCTGGGCGAGATCGCCAGCCACTGCCTGTACAAAGGCCGCGAAGGCAGTCAGCTGCAGTTTCTGATCGACAATAACCAGACCAGCCTCTACGACACGGCCCATCAACAGACCCTGGGCGAAGCTCTGTCCGATTATTTTGCCGAGCCCCTCAGTGTAGAAATTACCTTTGGTGTTGCCGAACAGGAGACTCCGCGAGCCGCAGATAACAGAGAGAAGGCCGAACGCCTGGCAGAAGCCGTAGACAGATTAAACGCCGACCCCTCGGTAATTAAATTTAAACAGCTATTCGACGGACATCTCAACGAGCAGTCCGTGCGACCCATAGATTAACAACGCTCTAACCAGCTTATACAGAGGCAACAATGGATATAAACAACCTAATGAAACAGGCCCAGCAGATGCAGGAGAAAATGGCTGCAATGCAAGAAAAAGCCGCCAGCGCCGAAGTCACAGGCGAGTCTGGTGCCGGCATGGTTCAGGTGGTGATGACGGGCCGCCACGATGTGCGCAAGATAACCCTGGATCCTTCATTAATGAGCGAAGATAAAGAATTTCTCGAAGACTTGCTGGCCGCCGCCGTGAATGATGCAGTGCGCAAAATCGAAGCCCAGAGCAAAGATGCCCTGAGCGCCATGACCGGTGGTATGGATTTACCGCCGGGCTTTAAAATGCCCTTTTAGCGAGGCCGCCTCTTGTACGGAAATCTGATAGACCAATTAATTGATGCACTGCGCATACTGCCCGGGGTAGGCACCAAGTCTGCCCAGCGCATGGCACTGCAACTGCTGGAGCGCGACAAGGTAGGTGCCAATCGGCTGGCCGAGTCAATTCTAGAGGCCGTTGAGCATGTAGGCCGCTGCGGCGGCTGCCGCACCCTCACTGAAAATGAGCTGTGCGGCATCTGCAGCAATAGCCGGCGCAGCGCCACCGAGATCTGTGTGGTTGAAAACCCCGCCGACCTCTACGCCATAGAACAGGCGGGCAGCTTTCAGGGCAAATACTTTGTGCTGCTGGGTCATCTCTCGCCCATCGATGGCATAGGCCCGGAGCAGCTGGGTATAGATCAGCTGATTCAGCGCCTGCAGCAGGACCAGGTAAACGAGCTTATCCTGGCCACCAACCTCACCGTCGAAGGCGAGGCCACAGCCCATTTTATTGCCGACAAAGCCAAGGCCCTGGGAGTCAGCGTATCCCGTATTGCCTATGGGGTACCCATGGGTGGCGAACTGGAATATGTAGACGGCGGCACCTTAAATATGGCACTGCAAAGCAGAAAGGCCCTGTAGATGAATAACTGGATTGACAGCAACAGCGGCCTGCAGCAGATGTGCCAGCAGCTTAGCCATGTAGGCAAACTGGCCGTGGATACCGAGTTTATTCGCACCGACACCTTCTTCCCCAAGATAGCCCTGATACAGATCTCCGACGGCGAGCAATGCTGGCTGATCGATGTGTTGGCCATAGATGACTTTGCGCCCCTTAAGGCACTGCTGGAAAGCTCCCATAACCAGCTTATCTTCCATGCCTGTGCCGAAGATCTCGAGGTACTGGAATACGCGCTGGATATAAAACCCAGCAAAATTTTTGATACCCAGATAGCCGCCGGTATTGCCAATATAGGCTACTGCATGGGCTATGCCCGCCTGGTAGATAGCATGTTTCAGGTCACCCTGGATAAGCAGGAGACCCGCTCTGACTGGCTGGCCCGGCCACTGACTCCGCGTCAGCTGGACTATGCTGCCGTCGATGTACAGTATCTGCATGCCATGGAAGAAATACTCTCCAGGGCTCTGGCCGAGCAGCAGCGCGAAGACTGGTTTGCCGAAGAGACCCAGGCCCTGTTTACCCTGGTAGAAGGCCGCAAAGATCACAGCGACTATTACCTGCGTGTTAAGGGCGCCTGGCGTCTGGGGGTGAAATCACTCACCGCCCTCAACCGTCTCTGCGACTGGCGCGAAAATACAGCGCGGTCCAGCAATCGCCCCCGTGCTCATATTATCAAAGACTCGGTTTTAATTGAGTTGGCTCGGCGCCTGCCCAGTGGTCAGGATCAGCTGCATGGCATAGAAGACTGGTACCCGCGCTCGGTTAAACGCCACGGCCAGACTATGCTCAAACAGATCGCCGACTCGGCCAACGATAGCCCGGTGCCAATTATGCCGCAGCCGCTGCCCAAATCTATTTCTATACTTATGCGAGAAATGCGTGACTCCCTGGGCCGAGTGGCGCAGGATATTCAGATTCCCCAGGAATTTTTATGTAACAAAAAGGAACTTGAGAGTATTTTGCGCAGTTCCATGGAGGGCCAGTGCCAATGGCCTGAAAGACTTAACCAGGGCTGGCGACTGGAACTAGTGCAGCCCGCATTACAGGAAGTGCTCAACAGTACGGAAGCCCTATGACCAATACCAGCAAAAATAGCAGCAGCGAACAGAGCAAAGAAAGCAGAGTTCTCTGCGATATTTATAAAGGCAATAAAAAAGAGGAGATGTACCTCTACGTTAATAAATCCGACGGCCTGGAAAAAGTACCAGAGGCTCTGTTGTCAAGCTTTGGCGAATTGGCGCAGGTGACTACACTGGTGCTTAGCAAAACCCGCAAGCTGGCTCGCGCCGACATCCTTAAGGTGTTGGAAGAGCTGCGCGACAAGGGTTTTTATCTGCAGATGCCGCCACCCAAATACCCAACCTCAGACCAGCCACCGAGCTCCATCAATAAATATGGCTAAATTCTGGCAGAGCAAAACCCTAGAGCAGATGAGCACCCAAGAGTGGGAACTGCTCTGCGATGGCTGCGCCAAATGCTGTCTGGTTAAACTGGAAGACCACGACAGTGGAGAGATCTACCATACCAATGTAACCTGTGAGTTGCTGGACACCGAGAGCTGCCAGTGCATAGATTATGCAGGCCGCCACAGTATAGTAGACGACTGTATTAAGCTGGATATAGACAATATTCACAGTCTGGGCTGGCTGCCCAGCAGCTGCTCGTATCGACTGATCGCCGCGGGCCAGCCGCTGCCCGAATGGCACCATCTGGTAACTGGCTCAAAAGACACATTGCACAGCTACGGCGCCTCGCTGCAGGGACGGGTAATCTCCGAACTGCATGTGCATAACGACGATATTGAAGATCATATTATTCAGTGGATTGACTGACTATAAATAACAGGCAGGGACAATAGTATGGACAGCAAATATGTATAGCGCAGAAAACTACCTGTGGGGCTGGGTAGCCTACTCAACCGGCGCGCTCTGTCTGCTGTTTTGCCTCTGGCTGTTGGTGCGCAAAATCAGCATCGCTGCCATTCGTCATAGTATTTTGCTGCTGGTTACTGTGGCTCTATTTACCCCGGTCACCGCCTATCGCGACGATCCCCACCTGGCCCCGGCCTTCTTCGTAAGCCTCTATGAGGGCCTATTGGCCTCTGGCGATGGTCTCGGCTTTCAGCGCGGACTGGCGCCTATTATGGCCCTGGGATTTTTTTCTCTGTTTTTTTATACCCTGTTGCGGATAATTGTTTGGCGGGTCAAAAAGCGGCGCGCCCAGAGCAGATCCAAAGCAGAGACTAAAGCAGCTGCGGCGACAAACACCGATTAACTAAAGGTTAAAATTTGCTGGCTGTGCTGTGTTCGGCGAGCCAGTACGTCAGCCCAGAGATCAGCCCAGAAGCAGCCAGTGCACTATACATTGGCTGTTAATCATAAGACGCGCTCACACCCTGTTTTGGATTCAGCCATCAACAGACAAAAATCTTAGCCTCTCTGTAAATATACCAGTAATAGGCCAGATACTCCTCGGTCATAGTTATTGTCAATTTTCGCCATTTAGAAGGGCTTGGCGAGGCGATTTAGGTTCAAAAAACAGGCTGTATTAGATTATTATGCAGGGCTAAACAAGAATTAACCCAATAAAAGTGGACCTACACAATATGAAATTTACCGGTACAGACGACTATATAGCCACAGACGAACTGCAAATGGCAGTAAACGCCGCCGTAACCCTGCAGCGACCGCTACTTATTAAAGGCGAGCCGGGAACCGGAAAGACCATGCTGGCCGAGCAGGTAGCCAGCTCTCTGGGTATGCCGCTGCTGTCCTGGCACATTAAATCTACGACTAAAGCGCAACAGGGCCTGTATGAATACGACGCTGTGTCCCGTCTGCGTGATTCACAACTGGGTAGCGACAAGGTTCAGGATATTGGCAACTACATTAAAAAAGGCAAGCTGTGGGAAGCCTTTACCGCTGACGAGCAGGTGGTTCTGCTGATCGATGAGATCGATAAAGCCGATATTGAATTCCCCAATGACCTGCTGCTGGAGCTGGATAAGATGGAATTCCATGTTTACGAGACCGGCGAGACCATTAAAGCAGTGCAGCGCCCCATTGTTATTATCACCAGTAACAACGAAAAAGAGCTGCCAGACGCGTTCTTGCGCCGCTGTTTCTTCCACTTTATTAACTTCCCAGACCGCATGACCATGCAGCGTATTGTGGATGTGCACTTCCCCAAGATTAAGAAAAAGCTGGTGGACGAAGCCCTGGATATTTTCTTTGATGTACGCAAGATACCGGGCCTCAAGAAAAAGCCCTCCACCTCAGAGCTGGTTGACTGGTTAAAGCTGGTAATGTCAGACGATATTCCCGAAGATATTCTCACCAACCGTGACCCCACCAAAGCAATTCCACCCCTGTACGGTGCATTGCTGAAGAACGAGCAAGATGTGCATCTGCTGGAGCGACTGGCCTTTATGACCCGCCGCGCCGGACAATAAAGCGCCGCTCCCATGCTGATTAATTTCTTCTACACCCTCAAAAAAGCCAAGGTGCCGGTGTCCCTGCGCGAGCTGTTGGACCTGCTGGATGCCATGGATCACAATCTGGCCTTTGGCTCGATCGATGACTTCTATACCCTGGCCCGCACCGTAATGGTCAAAGATGAGAAGTTCTACGACCGCTTCGACAAAGCCTTTGGCGCCTACTTTAAAAACCTCGAGAATATCGACGGTATTATTGAGGCGCTAATTCCAGAAGACTGGCTGCGTCAGGAGTTTGAAAAGCACTTTACCGACGAAGAAAAAGCCAAAATCGAAAGCCTCGGCGGTCTGGAAAAGCTAATCGAAGAGTTTAAAAAACGCCTCGAAGAGCAAAAAGAGCGCCACGAGGGCGGCAACAAATGGGTGGGCACCAATGGTACCTCACCCTTTGGCCACGGCGGCTTTAACCCGGAGGGTATTCGCATAGGCGGCCCCGGCGGCAAAGGCACAGCGGTCAAAGTCTGGGACGAGCGCCAGTATCAAGATCTGGACGATTCGGTCGAGATTGGCACCCGCAATATTAAAGTGGCCCTGCGCCGCCTGCGCAAATTTGCCCGCGAGGGCTCTGCCGATCAGCTGGATTTAGATGACACCATCAGCAGTACCGCACGCAATGCCGGCTACCTGGATATTAAAATGGTCCCCGAGCGCCACAATGCGGTGAAGGTATTAATCTTCTTCGATATTGGCGGCTCCATGGACCCCTATGTGCGGCTCTGCGAAGAACTGTTTTCGGCGGCCAAAACCGAGTTTAAGCACCTGGAGTATTTTTACTTCCACAACTGCATGTACGACTATGTATGGAAAGACAATCACCGCCGTCGCGAAGAGCAGATGTCGGTATTTGACCTGATCCACAAATATTCATCAGACTACAAGGTGATCTATGTGGGCGACGCCAGCATGGCGCCCTACGAAGTTACCAGCCCCGGTGGCAGCGTGGAGTACCACAACGAAGAGTCTGGGGCAGTGTGGATGCAGCGCATGACCGAGACTTACGACAAACTGATCTGGATTAATCCAGTGCAAGAGAAATATTGGGAGTACACACCCTCAATTCAGATGCTTAAAGAGCTGGTAGAGGATAAGATGTATCCCATGACGCTGGCTGGCCTTGAAAAGGGCATGGCAAGGCTCTCCAGATAGCGCAACTCACAAGAGCGCTGGACAAAATATAATAAGGATTGGGTGAATCAATATGCGGGTGCAAGAAGCCGTTAAAAAAGCACAAAAAAAGGTGGGCTTAAGCGCCACACAGCCGAAGTTGCCCGCAGGCTCATTGCTGGAACTGTGGCGCGGTTCAGTTGCCGATGCCAATGATCGTCCCGCCTTTACCTGCCTGGGCCAGACCCTGACCTATGGCGAAGTCGACCAAATCTCACGACGTGTTGCCAGCTACTTTCAAAAGCAGCTCAAGCTGGTGCCAGGGGACCGTATTGCTATTCAGCTACCCAATCTTATTCAGTATCCGGTGGTAGTAATTGCCGCCTGGAAGCTGGGCCTGGTAGTGGTTAATACCAACCCCATGTACACAGTGCGCGAGCTGGTGCACCAGTTTAATGATGCCAATGTAAAAGCCGTGGTAGTGCTGGACCAGTTCTACGAAACCCTGTGCGAGGCCCTGCCCAATACCAATATTGAGCATGTGGTGGTGACCCGCCCCATTGATCTGTTGCCTCAGCCAAAACGAGGCATTCTGGGTGCGGCCATGGCCCTCACCGGCAAGCGGCCCTCGCTGCCCAAGGGCGACTGGATTCCGTTCCTGCAGCTGCTCACCGGCAGCAGTAACTACTCGGTACACCGCGCCCAGCTAGACGATATCTGCGCCCTGCAGTACACCGGTGGCACCACCGGTGCCTCCAAAGGCGTAATGCTGACCCAGGGCACCCTGATGGCCAATATCGCCCAGTCCCTGGCGGTTATTGATATTCTCAATGAGCCCATTCAATACAATGTGGCTGTGGCGCCTCTGCCCATCTATCATATCTATGCCTTCTCGCTGTGCCTGGGCCTGATGCCCGCCACCAGAGGTCACTCGATTCTGATTCCCGACCCGCGCAATATCCCGGCCTTTGTGCGCGCCATTAAAGACTTTAAATTTGAAATATTCTGTGGCCTCAACTCCCTGTTTGTAGCCCTGCTGCAGGACAGAGATTTCCAGCGCCTCGACTTCTCGCGGCTGCGCATGACCCTGTCTGGGGGTATGGCCCTGATGGAGTCTGTTGCCCACGACTGGGAAAAAACCACCGGCTGTGTGGTCAGCGAAGGCTACGGCATGACCGAGTCATCCCCAGTTATCTCCATGAACCCCTCCGGCCACGAAAAAATTGGTACCGCGGGCATTCCTATTCCCGGCACCGAGATCAAAGTGGTCAATGAAAACGGCGTCGAGCAGGAAGTAGGCGGCACAGGCGAACTGTGTGTGCGCGGCGACCAGGTAATGAAAGGCTACTGGCAGCGCCCAGAGCAGACCGCTGAAGTACTGGTCGACGGCTGGCTGCACACCGGCGATATTGTTGAGGTGGACGAAGAGGGCTACATAAAAATTGTCGACCGCCTAAAAGATATGATTATTGTCTCTGGCTTTAATGTGTACCCCAACGAACTGGAGCAGGCCCTGACCACCCATCCGGATGTAGCCCAGTGCGCCGCCATTGGCGTGGCCGATGACAAAGCAGGCGAAGTGGTAAAAATGTTTGTGGTCAGCACCAACCCGGAGCTCAATGCAGACCATGTAATTGCCTTCTGTAAAGAGAATATGGCCGGCTACAAAGTCCCTAAATTTGTCGAGTTTCGCGACGAGTTGCCCATGACCAATGTGGGCAAAGTACTGCGCAAAGACCTAAAAGCCCAAGAAAAAGCCAAAGCCAGAGCCAACGACAGAGCCAACGAGGCAGATAGTGAAAGCACAGAGGAAGACGCCGCCTAAAACCATTTGTGGCTGTTATTGAGCAGGCAAACAGGGCAGAATAATGCCTGGCTAATTATTAGCAACACAGGCACTTACTATGCGACTTATTATCGGCATCTCTGGCTCCAGCGGCGTTATCTACGGCATACGTATGCTCGAAATGCTGGCCGCCTGTGAGGGTGTAGAGACCCATCTAATTCTCAGCAGCGCCGCGCGCATGAATATAGGCATAGAGACCGACTGGAAAGTCGAAGATGTCGAAGCCCTGGCCGATGTAGTACACAACAATAAAAACATAGGCGCCAGCATCGCCAGCGGCTCCTTTAAAACCGCTGGTATGATTGTCGCCCCCTGTTCCATGAAAACCCTCTCCGGTATCGCCAACTCCTATGCCGACAACCTTATTGTGCGCGCCGCCGATGTGGTGTTAAAAGAGCGCCGCAAACTGGTAATAGTGCCCCGCGAGTCGCCACTGCACACAGGCCACTGCGAGCTAATGCTCAAAGCCAGCCAAATAGGCGCCATACTCTGCCCGCCATCACCGGCGTTCTATACCAACCCCAAAACCATTGACGATATAGTTAATCATTCAGTAGCCCGCATACTCGACCTGTTCGATATAGAATCCGACAGCCTAAAACGCTGGCAGGGCAATGTCTAAAGACCAGACCCAGCTCAAGGCATTTTTGCAGGCCGAGTCTGTACTCACCATAGCCACAGGCGATGCCTGCGGCCCCTGGTCAGCCCCGGTACTCTATGTGGCAGACCTCAACACCGAGCCCTTTGCCCTGTATTTTTTATCCTCCGCCAATAGCCGCCATATTAAAAGCCTACCCATAGATGGCGCCGCCGCAGTCTCCATCTACTCCGACTACGACGGCAACTGGCAATCTATTTGCGGCGCCCAGATTCATGGCACCATAGCGCAGGTCGCCGAAGAGGAGAGGGCAGCCATTGCCGAGGCGTACTTTGCCCGCTACCCGGAAATTGCCGGCCTTATCGACAGCCCCCAGACCGAGCAAGAAAAACTAATAGGGGCCGCCTTTGGCCGCAGTCATTTTTATCGGGTGACTCCTGCCTTCGTTCGTTTCACCAATAATGGCGACAGCTTCGCAGGCCGCACCGAGTGGCAGCTGTAAAATTTCTCCGCTTTACCCCCCAACAGTGATTTTCCTCGCAGTTATCCATAGCCCTGTTATTTATTATTTTTGCCACAATACTAAACATGCCTTATTGCCAACTATAGTTGGCTTAGGTATATTAGCGAGGCAAGGATGGGCCAATCAATTCAACCGAGGACGGTTATTGTTTACAGCAAGCAAAATGGCGATGAGCCGTTTTCGGATTGGCTGTTAAAGTTGCGAGATGCTGTGGTGCGTCGCCGGGTACTGGCGAGGTTACGCCGACTTGAGCAGGGCCATTATGGCGACTGCAAGTACCTTCAGTGCGGTATCTTCGAGTTGAGACTCTTCTTTGGCTCAGGCTATCGGGTTTACTTTGCAGAGGATCAGCAGAGCATTATTTTGTTGCTGACAGGCGGCAGTAAAGCGACGCAGAAAAAGGATATTGTCACCGCCATAGGTTATTGGCAGGAGTATCAGGCTAATGAATAAATACAGAACCTTAGATAATCTGGAAGAGAGCTATTTTCGCGATCATCCCGAAGAGATCGATAGCTACGTAGCAGAAATATTTTCACAATATGCTAGCGATGGTGACTCAGCGGCCTTGCTTGCATCGCTACGGGTGATTGCCAAGGTGAAAGGTATTACCCAGTTGGCCAAGCAAACCGGTATGACTCGCCAGGGCCTGCAAAAAGCACTGTCAAATAAAGGTAATCCGCGCCTGGATAATGTTAACGCCATTATGGGTGCACTGGGTTATAGATTAACCCCAGAAAAAATAACTATCGCGCGCTAACACGCCAGTCCAAACTCAATTAATAGTCGGAACCCTATGTCACAAAATGCACTAGATATTCTCCATAGCCTGTATGGCTACGATAGTTTTCGTGGCCACCAGGCAGAGATAATCGAGACTGTCAGTGCCGGCAATAATGCCCTGGTACTAATGCCCACCGGGGGTGGTAAATCCCTTTGCTATCAGATTCCATCATTAATGCGGGATGGTGTTGGGGTGATTATCTCGCCGCTGATCGCCCTGATGCAGGACCAGGTAGATGCCATGCAGCAGCTGGGTGTAAAGGCAGCGTTTCTAAACTCCAGCCTCGACCACAGCCAGCAGAATAGTATTGAACAGCAGTTGCTGGCAGGGCAGTTGGATCTGCTTTATATAGCACCAGAGCGCCTGATCCAGAGTTACACCCTAGATCTGCTCAGCCGCTGCCAACTGGCACTGTTTGCCATTGATGAAGCCCACTGCGTATCCCAGTGGGGCCATGATTTTCGCTCCGATTATCTGTCCCTAAGTCTATTGCAAGAGCGCTTCCCCGCGGTACCGCGGATTGCCCTGACCGCCACCGCCGATATGCGCACCCGCAAGGAGATTGTGCAGCGCCTGTCCCTGGACAACGCAGAGTCCTATATCAGCGGTTTTGATCGCCCCAATATTCGCTACGCCATCGCCAATAAAACCACCGCTAAAAAACAGCTGCTGGATTTTTTAAAGCAGCGCACCAGCGAAGCCGGCATAGTCTACTGCCTGTCCCGCAAAAAGGTCGAAGACACCGCCGCCTGGTTAACCCAGCAGGGCTTTACCGCCTTGCCCTATCATGCGGGCCTGCCAGCGCAACTGCGGCAAACCCATCAACAGCGGTTTCTGCGGGAAGACGGCGTGATTATTGTCGCCACCATCGCCTTTGGCATGGGTATAGATAAACCAGATGTGCGCTTTGTTGCCCACCTGGATCTGCCCAAAAGCATCGAAGCCTACTACCAGGAAACCGGCCGCGCCGGCCGCGATGGTCAGCCCGCCGATGCCTGGATGGTCTATGGCCTGCAAGATGTGGTGCGCCTGCAGCAAATGGCACAAAACTCCGACGGCACCGAACAGTTTAAACGCACCGAGCGCCACAAGCTGGACGCCATGCTCGGCCTCTGCGAAGTCACCAGCTGCCGCCGCAAAGTACTGCTCAACTACTTTGCCGACCAGGCCCCAGATCAGTGCGGCAACTGCGATAACTGCCAGATCCCGCCGCAAACCTGGGACGCCACAGAGGCGGCGCAAAAACTCCTATCCTGCGTTTATCGCACCGGCCAGCGCTTCGGTGCCGTGCATGTGATGGATGTGTTACAGGGTAAAGAGAACGAAAAGGTATTGCAGCACCAACATCAGCAGCTAAGCACCTTTGGCATAGGCACTGATATTCACGAAGCCCAGTGGCGCTCGGTAATCAGCCAGCTGGTCGTGCGTGGTTTACTGCGCGTTGATATCGAAGGCTACAGCGCACTGCAACTAACAGATGAAAGCAGGCCGGTACTAAAAGGCGAGCAAGCCTTGTTTCTGCGCATTGAAGAAATCAAAGCACCCAATGCTAAAAAATCAGGCTCAAAATCCGCCAGAAAAGCCCAGATATTACCCGAAGACCAAGAGTTGTGGGATGAGCTGCGAGAATGCAGAAAATTTCTGGCTGAAGAGCACAATGTACCACCCTACGTAATCTTCCACGACGCCACCCTCAAAGAGATGCTCGACACCATGCCCACCTCGCCCAGTGAGATGCTGCGTATTAACGGAGTAGGGGACAGCAAGCTGGAAAAATACGGCGGTGACTTTTTGGATATTCTTCGCCGTTATGCGGAGGCCAGTTAACCACCAGCTCCGTCACCCCAGCGCAGGAGCGTCATACCAGCGATAGCGCTGGGCATCGCCGTCGGTGCGCGCGCCTTCGCCGAGCATATCGAAAGAGAATCTGGTGCTCTGGTTATTTTGTTTGGCGCCGCGCTTTAGGCCCTCTTCTATGGTGCGGCCCAGCACATATTGGCCGCCCATTATTTTCATGGCTTGCATTACCGCGGCGCGAATCACTGGCTCGCCCAGGGTGGCGGTCAGGCGTTTTACCCAGCTGTCGGTATGCTGGGTGATCTCGGCATCCAGACTCACCAGCTGGCCGGTAAGCATTAGGCCCCAGGTGGAGGCATTGACAAATAATGACTCCGACTTGCCGCTGTGGGCACCCCAGTTGCCGCCGCGAATCTTCTCGGCAATCAGTCGGTCGGCGGTGAGGGCGTCTGGTACTCGCAGCAGGGCTTCAGCCAGACACATTAGGGCTACACCTTCGGCATTGGAGAGCCCAAATTCCAGCAGAAAGGCGTCTAAGGTGCCGCTGCTGTGCTTGTCGGCACGGCAGTCTGTGACTAGCTGTCGGGCATCGTTGAGAATCTGTTGCCGGGTTTTGCTGGAAAGGGGGTTGCTGTGCAGCAGCTGGGTGACGGCCTGATGCTCGTCCTGGTGGGTGGTGACGCGGATTCTGTGGCGAAGTTCGGCTTGGTTCATAATACTGGCTATCTTTAAAATTAATGAATATCTGGCATTATTGGTTATTAACTGCCATATTTGTCTCCATAATTAGCTAAATAGCAGTGATAAATTCTTTATAAATTGATTTATTAGAGTAATATGCTGCTAGTAATCGATTGGCAATAGCTGCGGGAGGTGCCAAGTGAAGACAATAAAGGACCTGGATAGAACGGATCGCAAAATCCTCAGGGTGCTGCAAACCGATGGCCGCATTGCCAATGTGGACCTGGCGCGCACGGTTAATCTAACTCCCACGCCCTGTCTGGAGCGGGTGCGGCGGCTTGAAAGCGAGGGTTTTATTACCGGCTATGTGGCGCTGCTGGATCCGGTGAAGGCCAATGCGGCGCTCTGTGCCTATATTGAGGTGCAGCTGGTCAGCACCACCACTGAGGCAATCCGGCGCTTTAATCAGGAGATGCTGTCGCTGGAGGAGGTGCAGGAGTGCCAGATGGTGGCTGGGGGTTTTGATTATTTAATTAAGATCAGGGTGGCTGATATGCAGCACTACCAGCGTTTTTTGGGGGGCAAGCTGGCGGCGATTGAGGGCATTAGCCAGACCCATACCTATGTAGTGATTGAGGATGTTAAGTCGCAGACAGCATTGAGTATTATGGTTTAAGAGGCGGTGAGTTTTAGTTTTTATCTGCCATACCAGCCTTATATACCCGTCATGCCAGCGAATGCTGGCATCTATCCATTTTGTAGACCCCAGCCGTCGCTGGGGTGACGGTCCTGCGCTGGGGTGACGGTCCTGCGCTGCGGTGAGGTTCCTTCGCAGAGGTGAGGTTCCTTCGCAGAGGTGAGGTTCCTTCACTGGGGTAACGCCGGTTTTATAGGTAGGCTCTTGGGACTCGGGCTGGCATTCTGGTTAGTAGCTCATAGCCAATGGTATTGCAGACAGCCGCCACTTCATTCACTGGCAGTGCCGGGCCCCAGAGTATGGCTTTATCGCCAATACTGGCTTGTATGTCAGTCACATCCACAGTAATCATATCCATAGATACCCGGCCCACTAGCGGGCATCGCACTCCGTTAATAAGTACCGGTGTGCCATTGGGAGCATGGCGCGGATAGCCATCGCCATAGCCTACGGCCACTGTGGCAATGCGTGATGGGTGCTCGGCGGTCCAGGTGGCGCCGTAGCCTACCGACTCGCCGGCGGCGATCTCGCGCACCGAGATAACCGCGGATTCAAAGGACATTACGGGCCGCAACTGATCGGCATTGGCCTGGGGTTGGGCAAAGGGTGAGTTGCCATAGAGCATATAGCCGGGGCGCTGCCAGTCGCGCTGGGCGGCGGGCCAGGCCAGTATGGCGGCGGAGTTGGCCAGGCTGGTCAGAGGCAGTGCCTGGTCGCTATCACTGGGCAGGTGCTGGTCAAAAGTGGCTATCTGTTTGTTGGTGGCCTGGCTATTAAGGTCGTCGGCACAGGCAAAGTGCGAGGTCACCACTATCTCATTGTGCACATTGCGGCTTTCTTTAAGGGCGCTGTAGGCCGCTGCCAGATCTTTGGGCTGAAAGCCCAGTCGGTGCATGCCGGTGTCCACCCCTAGCCAAACCTTGATTTGGTGGCTGAGATCGGCGGCCAGTATGGCGTCTAGCTGGGGCTGGTTTTCTACCATAAGCCACAGATTATAGTGCTCGGCCTGCACCACTTCGTCGGCGGTGAAGGTGCCTTCCAGCAGCAAAATAGGCTGGCTGATATTGGCGTCGCGCAGAGCTATAGCTTCTTCGATACAGGCCACACCAAAGGCTGGGGCCATGGAGGCCAGTGCGTTGGCTACCTCTATAGCGCCGTGGCCATAGGCATTGGCTTTGACCATGGGTATGGTCTGGGAACCAGGTGCCAACGACTCTGCCAGACCATAGTTATGGCGCAGTGCATCCAGGTCAATTTTTGCTATTGTTGGTCGAGACATAATTCCGTTTTGCCTACTTAGTAATCGAACTTGCCGGCGCTATACAGAGCCTGAGCGCGCAGCCACATATCGCCCACTTGGCCATCGCCCACTGGTACGCCATCTATCTCTATTACCGGGGCAATCTCTTTGGATGAACTGGTAATCCACACCTCGTCGGCATTGCGCACCTCGTCCATGGTGACCACTCGCTCTTCAACGGCAATATTGCCGTCGTTTTTTAAGGTACCCAGCACTATATGACGGGTAATGCCGGCCAGTTTTTGGTTGTCCAGCAGCGGGGTTATTACCACATTGTCTTTAACAATAAAGGCATTGCAGGCGCTGGCTTCGGTTAATTCATTGTTAGCATTATAGAGCAGAGTTTCGCCATGGCCGTTTTCATGGCCCTGTTGAAAGTGCAGCACATTGCCCAGCAGGGCTGTGGATTTGATTTGGCAGCGGTCCCAGCGCAGATCCTGGGTGCTGGTGACTTTATAGGGCTTGGCCAGCGCTTTATCTGCCACAGGTGGCGGGGCAATTTCAAAGGCAAAGGCAAATACAGTGGGGGTGACGGCTTCGGGAAAGGCATGGAAGCGCTTGGTGTCGGCGCCGCGGCTGACATGCAGGTAAATGCCCAGATTGCCCGAGCCATTTTCGGCAATTAATGTATCGCACAGATCGGCCCACTGTTGCTCGGACCAGTCGAGTTTAATACCCACTGCGGCCAGGCCGCTGTGCATGCGCGCTATATGGGGGGCAAAGCCAACCATTTTGCCGGCGTAGGAGGGCACCACTTCGTAGATACCGTCGCCAAACAGAAAGCCTCTATCCATGGGGGATATTCTGGCTTCCTCTAGGGGGAGATAGCTGCCATCTAAATACGCGATACTCATAGTTGGGCCCTAATGCTCTGTGTTTTTTATCATTCTGATTGCGTAAAAATGGTATCAGTGAGGCCAGTTGTGCGCAAAGTCGAATATGTCGAAAAGTCTGTTAGATATTGCCGGCTTTAGCAATAACTCTTACGGGTATGCCTAATTGCAGTAAAACTTTTTCCAGTTAGTAAAAACCGCCAATTTTTCTTAGGTTTAGGATTAGCTGTTCAGTTAATTCTGAACCCAGACCATCTTCGGTTAATGTGTTTTTCCGGCTGACTCCATCGACGCTGCCATGGGCGCTTAGATAACTTAGCACTTCAATATTACGCCAGCCCGCTAGCATATCTTCGCCGCGGGCATAGGACAGCATGGCGATTAAACCATGAGCGGCCCAGTTGGATACATCGGCAATCACCAGTTCGTCGCAGCAGGTGATTGAGGGCCTGATATTCAAATTGACCAGGCTGTCTATAACATTGCCCATGCCTATTTCATTGCCACCATCGCCTATGCCTATGGTTGGGCAGCTGGCCAGATTTAAAAAATGATCAAAGCTGGCGCAGTTGGCGCTGATATCTTCGCCGCGCATATTGCAGTAGTTGCCCTCGGCATTAAGGCCGGGGCGCTCGATAGAGATAATCAGGTCGGGCTGCAACTCTGCCAATGCCTGCTGGGCCTCTTGCTCGCGGTTGTAGGTATCTGCCACGGCAATTTTATAGGTGGTAAAGTCATTTTTAATGCAGTCTGCCAATGGTGCGCCGCAGACTATAACCGGGTTGCCGCCGAGCTTTGCAATCGCCTGATAGAGGGCGATGGCTCCCGGTGGGCCGTCGGTTTCAAAGGTATTGCCTACCGGGAAACCGGTGCCAATAAGTACCCTGGCTGTATCAGTGGCCATGGCATTTTCAATCAGCTGTGCGGCGCGCAAAAAATAGCCCGGTTGCAGTGCGGCCTGCACTGTTTGCATGCCTCTGGGGTTGCGGGCGACCATAAGATCTTCTACCTGTTGGCTAAGGTCACTCACTATCAACCTCCACAGGCTCAAACTCGGCACAGTCAAATTGGCGCTGATTTAGCGCCAGTGCATTATGCGCCTGCTCTATGCTGATAGCCTCAAAGCTAACTGTGCCTCCGGGGGTTACCTGGCCCAGTTTGCCCAGATCCAGTGATAGCACCGAGCCTATTTTGGGGTAGCCGCCAATAGTCTGGCGATCGGCCAGCAGCACTATAGGCTGACCATCTGCGGGCACCTGAATGGCGCCCAGACAGATACCCTCGGATAAAATGCCATCTATCGATGGCTTAATCGCTGGGCCATTAAGGCGATAGCCCATGCGGTCGCTGCTGTCGGTTACCTTGTAGGCCGAGCTAAAAAATAATTGTTTTTGCACTGCGCTAAACGCCTGCTGCTGATAGCCCAGAATTACTCGACAATGGGCACTATTGTCGGTGTTTAAGCTGGGGCGTTGAGACTCGGCAAGGCGCTGGCTTGGTGGCCGCTGAGTTGGCTGGGTGCAGGGCAGCTGGTCGCCAGCCTGCAATGGTTTGCCATCCTGATGCAACCCACCCAGGCCCTCGCGGGGCACTGTGGACTGGCTGCCAAAGCTGGGGCTGGCCTGAAAGCCTCCGGCTACGGCCAGATAGCCGCGGCTGCCGGTTTGGGCAAAACCCAGCTCGATGCGGTCGCCAGCTTTTACACTGTGGGTTTGCCACAGGGCGGCGGGCTGTTTATTGATGGTTAGGGGGATAGCTGCGCCAGTCAGGGCAATGCTGCTATCCATATTGGCTTCGAGTACCAGGCCGCCAATGGTGACTTCTATAGCTGCACAATGGGGCGAGTTTTGGCACAGGCGATTGGCCCATTGAAAGGCCTGGCTATCTAGCGGGCCGCCGGTGGTTAGGCCTATGCTGTGGTGGCCGTAGCGGCCATGGTCTTGCAGCAGGCTATGGATACCGGGCTGAATTACTGTCAAGCCGATCATTGGAGTTCTCCGCTCTCAATAATTTTCCCGCCCAGGGCAATAAACTCGTCCCGATCAATGGCTCTAAAGGTCACTCGATCGCCCACCTGCACTGGCATGCTGGGCTCGGCACTGGGATCAAACATGCGCTGGGGGCAGAGGCCAATCAGGTTCCAGCCGCCGGGTGACTGGGCTGGGTAGACAGCAGTTTGACGGTCGGCAATGGCCACGGCGCCGCGGGGAACCTTTTGTCTGGGGGTGGCCAGCCTGGGGGCAGCTATACGCTTGTCTACCTCGCCCAGATAGGCAAAGCCCGGGGCAAAGCCAATGGCATAGACGCGGTATTCGGTTTGCTGGTGAATGGCGATAACTTCATCCACAGAGAGTTTGGCATTGTCGGCCAGGGACTGCAGGTCTGGGCCTGACTCGGCGCTGTAATAGACGGGCAGACTCACCAGAGCGCCGCTTTGGGTCTGCTGCTGTTCGGCGGACAGACTGCGCAGTGCCTGCCGGATGGCTCCGCGCACCTGATAGTGGTCGGTGTGCAATGGCTGATAGATTACCAGCAATGAGCCGTAGGAGGGCACCAGATCCATAAGCTGATTGCCCATAGATTGTCGGAGATACTCGGCCGTCTGGGCAATCTGGGCGGCAATCTGTGCGCTGGGTTGGTCGCCAAAATAGACAATCAGCGAATTCTCGCCGGCGATTGAAATAGGGAACTGCTGGGCCACTGCGATTTACTGGCTAATCAGTTGGCGGATTTTTTCGATGGCATTGACGCCATCCATATTGTCGCCATGGACACATAGAGAGTCTGCCTGCAGCTCAAGCTGATGGCCGCTCACTGTAGTGACAGTGCCATGCTTCTGCAGCTGAATAACCTGCTCAAGCATTTTGTCTGTGCTGTGTACCGCGCCCTCTTTGGTTCTGGAAAGCAGGGCACCGCTGTCGTCGTAACAGCGGTCGGCAAAGGCTTCAAACAATACTTCAAGACCAAAGGCCTTGGCTTCTTCGCGGTGGGTTTCTGCATCGGGGGTAGCCTGCAACATAAAGGCCAGGGGCTGATGGCATTCGGTAATGGCTTCCATTACGGCACTGCGAATATGGCCATCGGCCATCATATCGTTGTACAGGGCGCCGTGGGGTTTGACATAGGCAACCTCTATACCCAGATTGCTGGCCATGCCGGTAAGGGCGGCTATCTGATATTGCAGCAGAGCAATTAGCTCCACGGGCGGTATTTTCATAGAGCGGCGGCCAAAGCCGGTGATATCCGGGTAGCTTGGGTGGGCGCCCACCTGCACATTATTGCGCTTCGCGGCGAGCAGGGTTTTTTTGATAACAACTGGGTCGCCAGCATGGAAGCCGCAGGCGATATTGGCCTGGTCGATAAAGGGCATTACCTGATCGTCGAGGCCCATTTTCCAGGCGCCGAAGCTTTCGCCGAGATCGCAGTTTAAGAGTAATGGCATGTTGTTTCCTTGGTGGTCATTGTTGTAGTGCTCTGCTAATTACCTGCTGTCATCCTGAACGCAGTGAAGGATCTCCATCCTCCACCAGCTCCGAGTTCTGCAAATCCGTCACCAACATATACCCCGGGCTATGGGTAATACAAAACGGCGGCTTGGCATTTTCCAGCGCTATCTGTGGGGTCACGCCACAGGCCCAAAACAGTGGATGCTCACCCTTTTTAATGGTCACCTTATCGCCATAGTCGGGCTTGTTAATATCCTTAATACCAATTTCTTCTGGGTTGGCATAATGGATTGGTTCGCCGTGCACCGAGGGGTATCTACCGGTAATTTCTACAGCTTTTAATGCTTCTTCGGGGGCAAAGGGACGCATGCTGACCACCATTTTGCCGGCAAAGGGGCCGGCGGGGGTGCAGTCTATATTGGTTCTGTACATGGGCACATTGACCCCTTCGCTGATATTGCGCACGTCCAGTCCCTCGGCCACCAGGGCCTCTTCGAAGGAGAAAGAGCAGCCCAGCAAAAACACCACCAGATCGTCGCGCCACAGGTCGGTGATATCGGTGACTTCGGCGCTGAGTTTGCCCTGTTCAAAAACTCTGTAACTGGGGATATCGGTGCGTATATCTATATCTTCACCCAGTTTGCTGATGGCAAATTCTCCAGGCTCGGAGACGGCAATCAATGGGCAGGGTTTGGGGTTGTCCTGGCAAAATTTTAGAAAGTCTGGAGCCCAGTCGCTGGGTAGTATCACCATATTGCACTGCACATAGCCCGCGCAGCATCCGGAGGTATTGCCCTGATACTCGCCGCTGCGAATTTGCTGGCGCAATTCTTTGGGGGAGAGATTTGGTGTTTGCTGTGACATAACAACCCTCACTGTGATTTCAGAGTCTAACAAAGCTGGCGGGCAAACTCACCAGCAGTAACCCAGAGGTGGTAGATGCCGGTGGGCTAAGCTAGCGCCAGCGTTCGGCCCAGGCATCCAGTACTCGCTCTGCATACCAGATCTGGCCGTAGCTGCCGTTGTAGCGGGCCAGAGCCTCAGCAAGGCGGCCCTGCTCCAGGTCGAGATAATGTTTGAGTATGGTGCAACCATAGCGCAGATTGGTCTGGGTGTTGATCAGGTTGTCCTGGGGGCGGCCAATCTCGCTTTTCCAGAATGGCATAACCTGCATTATGCCCTGGGCCCCGGCGCTGGATACCGCGTAGGGGTCAAAGCCGCTCTCAACTTCTATCAGTGCCAGCACAATCTCCGGTGCCAGCTTGGCGCGGCTGGCCTCGCTGTGAATCAGGCTTAGCAGCTGCAGGCGGTCATCGGCATTTTTAATTAACTTGGCCAGGTGAAAGTCTTTGGCGGCCAGCCATACCTGGGCATCGTAATGGTTATCAAAACTCCGGGCGTCGGCGGCAGCCAGTTTTAGTTTTGATATCAGGCTGGCATCTGGTTCGGCTGAGGGCGAAGCAAGGGCCCAAGTACAGGAGAGGATAATAATCAGACAGGCAAGAACCGCGGCCTTTGCCTGCCTTAATTTATGCTTGGGTTCTGTTCTATTTTCTGAGGTTTTCCGCAATAAAGTCATCCAGCTTGTCCATGGCTATATGTTGGTTTTCCGTTTCCCGACGGCTGCGATATTCCACTGTGCCTTCCTCCAGACCCCGATCGCCAATAACAATGCGGTGGGGTATGCCAATCAGTTCAATATCGGCCAGCATGCCACCCAGTCGAGCCTTGGGCTCGTCCATAAATAACACTTCATAGCCAGCGTCGCTGAGTTTTTGGTAGAGGTTTTCGCAGGTCTCTTTAACCAGCTCAGACTTGTGCATATTGATGGGCACAATGGCCAGTTGGAACGGCGCAATGGCGTCGGGCCAGATAATGCCGTTGTCGTCGTGGTTCTGTTCAATAGCCGCGGCAACGATGCGGCTTACACCAATACCGTAACAGCCCATGCTCATGGGTTGCTCTTTGCCATTTTCATCCAGCACTGTGGCTTTCATGGCCTCGGAATATTTGGTACCCAGCTGGAAGATATGGCCAACCTCAATGCCGCGCTTAATCTCTAAAACCCCTTTGCCATCCGGGCTGGGATCGCCGGCCACCACATTGCGAATATCTGCCACAGTAAAGTCGCCGCAGTCACGCTCCCAGTTCACATTGGTTAAATGGTAACCATCGCGATTGGCGCCACAGACAAAATCGGCGAGCTGGGCGGCACTGTGGTCAACCACCATTGGCATATTGAGATTAACCGGCCCCAGAGAACCTGGCGCACAGTCTAGGGCGGCTTTGATTTGTGCTTCGCTGGCAAAGGTAATCTCGCTGGCCAGCCCCAGAGCGTGCTGGGCTTTGACTTCATTAAGCTCATGGTCGCCGCGCAGCATCAGGCCATAGAGTTGGGTTTGACCCTCTGCATTTTCGGCGCTAACAATGAGTGCTTTAAGCGTTTGGGTGGCCTGGGTATCCATAAACTGGCACAGCTCGGCTATGGTATGCACGCCGGGAGTGGCCAGTTCGGTTATTTCTCCTGTACCCGGTGTTGCTGCTGTTCCGCTGGCCACTGCCGCGGCTTTTTCTATATTGGCGGCGTAGTCGCTCTGGGTAGAGAACACAATGGCGTCCTCTCCAGAATCGGCCAGCACATGAAACTCATGGGAATGGCTGCCACCTATGCTGCCGGTATCGGCCAGCACGGAGCGAAAGACCAGGCCGGTGCGGGTAAAAATAGTGCTGTAGGTCTGATACATCAGATCGTAGGTTTGCTGCAGCGACTCGGCATTGCTGTGAAAAGAGTAGGCGTCTTTCATGCAGAATTCGCGGGTGCGCATAACGCCAAAACGGGGGCGGCGCTCATCGCGGAATTTGGTTTGGATCTGATAAAAATTAGCCGGTAGCTGTTTGTAGCTGCTAATTTCATTGCGAATAATATCGGTGATGACCTCTTCATGGGTGGGGCCCAGACAAAAATCCCGGTCGTGACGGTCTTTAATGCGCAGCAGCTCTGGGCCGAACTGTCCCCAGCGACCAGACTCTTCCCACAGGTCTGCAGGCTGCACCACAGGCATCATCAGCTCAAGGGCGCCGGATCTGTCCATCTCCTGACGCACAATGTTTTCGACTTTGCGAAATACCCGCAGACCCAGGGGCAGCCAGCTGTATAATCCGGCAGCAACTTTGCGAATCATGCCGGCTCGCAGCATAAGCTGATGGCTGATAACCTCGGCATCGGCAGGAGATTCTTTTTTGGTGGTGATCAGGTATCGGCTGGCGCGCATAGTTTTCTTACACTTTATTGGCAATAGAAAAACGCCATTTTACGGGGCGCAGCTGTCGCGGTACAGAGCAAAGGGGAGTAGATAAGCAAAATGTTTGAATTACATAAGAGATTGCAGGCTGACACTGTATTAATTGGTCAATTTACTCTCTGTTTGGCGCTGTTAAGCAGAGATGCCAATTACCCCTGGGTGATTTTGGTGCCCCAGCGCGAGGGGGTAAAAGAGATTTACCAGCTTAACGGCGAAGACCGTCAGCAGCTATTGCTGGAGTCCTGTGTATTGGCGGAGACAATGGATAATGTCTTTCAGGGGGACAAACTGAATATAGCCACCATTGGCAATCGGGTGCCCCAGTTGCATATGCATCATGTGGTGCGCACTGAGTCCGATGCTGCCTGGCCGGGCCCAGTCTGGGGTGCGGTTGAGGCGGCTAGTTACAGCGACCAGCTATTGCAGCAGCGGCTGACTGATTTGCGCCATAGTCTGGCGGACCATTTAATCTGAGCCCTGGCTCAGTGCGGCTGATACAAAAAGCCCCATCAGGTTGATGGGGCTTTTGTTGTTGCTGATACTCCCGGGCTAATTACTGGGCCATATCTTTAAGACCTTTAAGGGCATGAACCTTGACGGCAGTTGACGCGGGTTTGGCTTTGAATTCGGTCATCTTGCCGGTAAATGGATTGATGGCCTTGCGCGCTTTTTTGGCAGGTCGTTTTACTGTGGTGACTTTGATCAGGCCGGCCAGGACAAATTCGCCCACTGAGCGTTTTTTAACATGTCTGGAGACAAGTACCGCCAGTTCGTCGAGTAGGGTGTTGACCTGTTTGCGATTTAAGCCTGAGTTAGTGGCCAGTTCATTGACTATCTGGGTCTTGCTGTAGCGCTCGCGTATTGCGGTGGTCTTGCGAGCTGGGGCTTTGGTGACCCTTTTGGTTGCTGGCTTTTTACTCGCTGTGGGCTTTTTCTTTGCTAAGGGCTTTTTACGCGCTGTGGGCTTTTTACGCGCTAAGGGCTTTTTCTTCGCTACAGCTTTTTTAGCAGTGACTTTCTTTTTCGCTACAGTCTTTTTCTTGGCGGGAGTTTTTTTGATGGGAGATTTTTTTGCGGCGACTTTTTTAGCGGCGACTTTTTTTGCCGTGACCTTTTTCTTTGCAGGGGCTTTTTTCTTTGCAGGAGCTTTCCGTTTTGCAGTACCTTTTTTGACAGCCATTGTAAATTCCTTTGTGATAATAGGTTATCCAATTAAAACCAACCCTGTGGTAGCTCAGGTACCGTAAACAGGGCCTCGACATTATTTATAGCTGCTGAATTGGGGTTGTGCCATGTATACAGGCTTTTTTTAGCGATTTTTACCTCTGAGCTGTTTAAACAGGCCTTATTAGGCATTCGACTGATGGCATGGCTGATGTATAATGCGGCGCTTTTTAAATGCCAGACTTGTTTCTGCAGGCTTTAGACAAGGACATTACAACTATGCCGATTTATGAGTATCGCTGTGACGACTGCGACCATCAGTTCGAGGCGCTGCAAAAAATGAGCGACGATGCTCTTACGGATTGCCCAGACTGCACCAAGCCAGCACTAAAAAAACTGCTGTCGGCAGGTGGCTTTCGTCTCAGTGGCAGTGGCTGGTACGAGACCGACTTTAAAAGCGGTAGTAAAAAGAATATTAGCGGTGAACAAAAATCTGCTGACAGCAAGACTGCGTCAGCCGAGTAAATGAAATTAGAGCAAATGAAAATAGGGTCGCCCTATGGCGCCACTGGATTAACCTGGGAATAAATGACTGATGTATCGAACAACCTACTGCGGACTAGTTAGAAGCGCTCATATTGACCAAGAGATTACCATTTGCGGCTGGGTAGATCGTCGCCGTGATCATGGTGGTGTGATTTTTCTCGACCTGCGCGACCGCGAAGGTATTGTACAGGTGGTATTTGATCCGGATGCGGGCGAGTTTTTTGAGCAGGCAGACAAGGTTCGCTCGGAATATGTTCTCAGGGTCACCGGCAAAGTCAGAGCGCGCAGCGAAGCCACAGTTAACGCCAATATGGGCACTGGTGAAATTGAAGTCTATGGCACGCATTTGGAAATTCTCAATGCTGCGGTAACCCCACCTTTTCAGCTGGATGACCATGTCACTGTGGGCGAGGATGTGCGCCTCAAGCACCGCTATATGGATCTGCGTCGCAATGAGATGCAAAACAGCCTGAGGTTTCGCTCTAAAATCACCTCGTCTGTTCGCAACTATCTTGTGGACAATGGGTTTCTGGATATTGAAACCCCGATTATGACCAGAGCCACCCCAGAGGGTGCCCGCGATTACCTGATTCCCTCGCGCACCCATGCAGGCCAGTTTTTTGCGATGCCCCAGTCACCCCAGCTGTTTAAGCAGTTGCTGATGGTGGCTGGTTTTGATCGCTACTATCAGATTGCCAAATGTTTCCGCGACGAAGATCTGCGCGCCGATCGTCAGCCGGAATTTACCCAGATTGATATAGAAGCCTCTTTTATTGATGAAGAGGACATTATGTCAATCACGGAAACCATGATTAGTGGCATCTTCGCTGAACATATGAATATCGAGTTTGATGCATTTCCGCGCATGACCTATGCAGATGCCATGGACAAATATGGTTCAGACAAGCCAGATTTGCGCATACCTCTCGAGCTGGTCGAGATCAAAGACCTGCTTAAGGATATTGAATTTAAAGTCTTTGCCGGCCCAGCCAATGATCCAAGCTGTCGTGTTGCCGCCCTGAAGGTTGAAGGCGGCTCTGAAATCTCGCGCAAGCAGATTGATGACTACACCAAGTTTGTCGGCATTTATGGTGCCAAAGGTCTGGCCTGGATTAAGGTCAATGCCATTGAGACTGGTATAGAGGGTCTGCAGTCGCCGATTATTAAATTCCTTGGCGATGATGTAACCATGAATATTATGCAGCGTCTGGATGCCAAGAATGGTGATATTGTGTTCTTTGGTGCCGACAAAGCTAATGTGGTTTCTGAAGCCCTGGGCGCACTGCGCTGCAAAGTGGGCGAAGACCTGAATCTCTATACCTGCGATTGGGCGCCAATGTGGGTTGTTGATTTCCCCATGTTTGAGACTACTGATACTGGTGCGTTGACGCCATTGCACCATCCATTTACCGCGCCTTCATGCTCTGCGCAGGAGCTAAGAGCCGATCCAGCCAATGCACTGTCTCGGGCCTATGATATGGTGCTTAATGGCTGCGAGTTGGGCGGCGGTTCCATTCGTATCCATGATCAGGCAATGCAGGAAGTGGTTTTTGATGTGCTGGGCATAGGTGAAGAAGAGCAGCGTGAAAAGTTTGGCTTCTTGCTGGATGCCCTCAAGCACGGTGCACCACCCCATGGTGGCCTGGCCTTTGGCCTTGACCGTTTGATTATGCTGATGGTGGGTGCAGAGAGCATTCGCGATGTGATTGCCTTCCCGAAAACCCAGTCGGCGGCCTGTTTGCTCACAGATGCCCCGGGTATAGTGGAAGCGGCCCAGCTGCGAGATTTAAATATTAAACTGCGAGTAAAGGAAGAAAAGCCCTCGAGTTAGCCGGGGCTGTTAGCAAATAGATAGCTATGGAGGTTGTTGATGGCAGGTCATAGTAAATGGGCCAATATTAAACATCGCAAGGCGGCGCAGGATGCAAAACGCGGTAAGATTTTTACCAAGCTGATTCGCGAGCTGGTGGTAGCGGCAAAGGCCGGTGGCCCCAATCCAGATGATAATCCACGTCTGCGAGCTGCTGTGGATAAAGCCCTGGGCGCTAATATGAAGCGCGATACGGTGGATAAAGCCATTGCCCGTGGTGCTGGCGCCGGGGAAGGCGAGAATTATGACGAGATTACCTATGAGGGCTATGCCCCAGGTGGTATCGCTGTGCTGGTTGAATGCATGACCGACAACCGCAACCGCACCGTGGGCGATGTGCGCCATGGGTTTGCCAAGCGCGGTGGCAATCTGGGTACCGATGGTTCGGTGGCCTATCTGTTTAACCGTATCGGCCAAATAAGCTATGAGCCCGGCGTGGATGAAGAGGCCCTGATGGATGCCGCACTGGAAGCTGGCGCCGAAGATATTAAGTCTCATGACGATGGCTCTGTGGATGTAGAGACCAGTTTTGAAGAGTTTTTAAATGTTAAAGATGGACTGGTTGCTGCAGGCTTTGAGCCAGTGCATGCCGAGGTGGCCATGGTTGCAGATATTACTGTCCCGCTGGATAAAGACGGGGCGGAAAAGCTATTGGATATGATTGATAGCCTGGAAGATTTGGATGATGTGCAGAACGTGTATACCAATGCGCAGATTCCCGATGAGGTGATGGAAGAGCTGAGCCAGTAATTGGCCGGGCCATGACCAGTGTTTTAAAACGTTAAACCCTAAACTCAAACGAGTAATCATATAGCGAGGAAAATCCGATGAAAGTTATAAAGAAGACAAAAGAATATGTTGTTTACCAAAAGGCCAGTGGCCGTTATGCGGTAAAAGACGCCAATAAAAATTGGGTTAATGCAGATGAAAAAATTAAAATTCTGCTGGCTGAGGGCCTGATCAAGGCTGTAATGCCCAGTGCCCCAGTAGTTGAAGAGGCTCCTGTTGAGGAGGTGGCTCCGGCGGCTGAAGAAACTTCAACAGAAGAAACTCCGGCAGAAGAAGCACCTGCAGCAGAAGAAGCACCTGCAGCAGAAGAAGCACCTGCAGCAGAAGAAGCACCTGCAGCAGAAGAAGCACCTGCAGCAGAAGAAGCACCTGCAGCAGAAGAAGCACCTGCAGCTGAAGAAGCAGCTCCAGCAGAAGAAGCACCTGCAGCCGAAGAAGCAGCTCCAGAAGCACCTGCAGAAGAAGCACCAGCAGAGGAAGCGCCAGCAGAAGAAGCGCCGGTAGCTGAGGAAGCACCTGCGGCAGAAGAAGCACCTGCGGCAGAAGAAAAGCCAAAAGCCAAGGCAAAAGCAAAAGCTAAAGCAGCACCAAAAGCCAAGGCCAAGGCGGCTCCAAAAGCCAAGGCCAAGGCCGCTCCAAAAGCCAAGGCTAAAGCGAAACCCAAGGCTGCTCCAAAAGCAGAGGACTAAGACGTCACTCTGGCCTGCGGTTGTATTTAACCCAGGTGATAAAAAAGCCCTCTGAAACTATTTCAGGGGGCTTTTTTAATGGTTGACTGATTGCCGCGCGGATGCAACAGTCTGCCATCACCCAATCACAAGTAGCTCCATGACTCGAATTATTGGTATAGATCCAGGCTCAAGGCGCACCGGCTACGGTGTGATTGATATTGCAGGCAGTAAAATAAGCTATGTCACCAGTGGCATTATCCGCTTACCCGAGGGCTCGCTGCCCGAGCGGTTAAACATTATCTTCGATGGGGTCAGCCAGATTATTGGCCAGTATCAGCCTCAGGAGATGGGTATTGAAGAGGTATTTTTAGCTACCAATGCAGGCTCTGCCTTAAAACTGGGCCAGGCGCGAGGTGCCGCTATAGTAGCGGGGGTGCAGGCGCAGCTGCCGGTGGGTGAATACTCGGCGCGCAGTGTTAAAAAATCTGTGGTGGGTACAGGCGCGGCTGACAAGACTCAGGTACAGATGATGATTGTGCAGATGCTAAAGCTATCCCAGGCTCCCGCAGAAGATGCCGCAGATGCACTGGCCGTGGCTATCTGCCATGCCCATAGCAGGCGCACCAATCAGGCTCTGGCTGGTTCTGGTGTTAAGGGCTATGCTCGAGGCAGATTAAAATAGAAAACGCAGAACAAAAGATGAAAGGGTAATCTACAGACTATGATTGGACGACTTCAGGGTACAGTAATCGACAAACAGGCTCCGGACCTGCTGCTGGATGTGCAGGGGGTAGGGTACGAGGTGCTGGTCTCTCTAAGCACCTTTTTTGCCGTGCCCAGTATCGGTGAGTCTGTCACTCTGCACACTCATTTTGTGGTGCGCGACGATGCCCAGTTGCTATTTGGTTTTTCTGAGCTTGGCGAGCGCACATTATTTCGCCATCTAATCAAGGTCAATGGCGTGGGGCCAAAGATGGCGTTGGCTATTCTTTCGGGCATGTCGGCCAGCGAGTTTGCTCTCTGTGTGCACAATAACGATGTGGCCACATTGGTGAAGCTGCCCGGGGTGGGTAAAAAGACCGCCGAGCGCCTGGTGATAGAGATGCGCGACAGAGTAGGGGATATTGAGGCCAGTGCCAGTGGTGCTGCGCCAGTGACCAGCCAACAGCCGGATATTGCCGAAGAGGCCGAGAGCGCATTGATTGCCCTGGGTTACAAGCCTCAGGATGCAGCCAAGATGGTGAGCAGGGCGGCGAGTGAGGATATCTCTAGTGCCGAACAGCTGATCAGGGCTGCACTTAAGAGCATGGTATCCAAATAGCCAGCGAGCAAAGCTAGTGTAAATTCAGGGTCATCAAGGTATGCTTACAGGCAAATTTGAGATGGCGCCCCATGATAGAACCTGATCGACTTATTTCCGCCGATATTTCCGTTAGCGAAGAGCGATTTGACCGCGCTCTGCGGCCTACTGCACTGGCTGACTACGTGGGCCAGCCCGCGGTGAAAGAACAGCTGGAAATCTTTATTGAGGCCGCCCGCAAGCGCTCTGAACCCCTGGATCATACTCTGGTTTTTGGCCCCCCTGGTCTGGGAAAAACTACATTGGCGCATATTATTGCCAATGAGATGCAGGTAGATCTAAAAACCACCTCCGGCCCTGTGCTGGAAAAAGCCGGTGATCTGGCAGCGCTGCTGACCAATCTTGAAGCTGGGGATGTGCTGTTTATCGACGAGATTCACCGCCTGAGTCCCGTGGTTGAAGAAATTCTTTATCCTGCACTGGAAGACTATCAGCTGGATATTGTCATTGGTGAGGGCCCGGCGGCCCGCTCTATCAAATTGGATTTACCTCCCTTTACCCTGGTGGGAGCCACCACCAGAGCCGGGCTTTTAACTTCGCCGCTGCGCGATCGCTTTGGCATAGTCCAGCGTCTGGAATTTTATTCTGAGGCTGACCTCACCAGTATTGTGCAGCGGGCAGGGGCTATTCTTGAGGTGCCAGTGGATGATAATGGCGCCAGCGAAATCGCGCGCCGTTCCAGAGGTACGCCCAGAATTGCCAATCGGCTGCTGCGCCGGGTGCGAGACTATGCCGAGGTGAAAGCTGATGGCAATGTGACCAGTGCCATAGCCGATGCTGCGCTGAATATGCTCAAGGTGGACGAGACTGGCTTTGACCATCTGGATCGCCGCCTGCTGCTTACCCTGATGGAAAAATTTGATGGCGGCCCGGTGGGCGTAGATAGCCTGGCAGCGGCTCTGAGTGAAGAGCGGGGCACCATTGAAGATGTGCTTGAGCCCTTTTTGATTCAGCAGGGGTATCTGATGCGCACCTCCAGGGGCCGCATGGCCACCCGCATGGCCTATGCGCACTTTGGACTCAAGAGCCCCAAGCGAGTGCAGGACCAGATGGATATTCTGGATGACTGATTTTGCTCTGCCGATACGTGTTTACGTCGAGGACACCGACGCCGGTGGCATTGTCTACTATGCCAACTACCTTAAATATATGGAGCGTGCCCGCACCGAGCTGATGCGTAGTCTAGGCTTTGATAAACCAGCGCTATTTGGCGATTTGCAGCTGGTGGTGCGCAGTGTTGATCTGCTCTATCACCTGCCAGCAGCGCTGGATGATGAGATCAGGGTGACTGCCAGATTCGACAGGGTTGCCCGGGTGAGCTTTGATATGAGTCAGCAGCTGTTTCGCGGCGATGAATTGCTGGTTGAGGGCAGTGTCAAGGTGGCCTGCGTGAATGTGTCAAATAAGCGGCCCTGCGGTATACCCAAGTCTATGTATGAAACCTTAAAAAGCCATGTTGGCTAAATTTAATTGGAGTCTATGCTGTGCATGAAGAAAACTTATCCATACTAGCGCTGATGACCAATGCCAGTCTGCTGGTGCAGGCGGTGATGGCCATACTGTTTTTAGCCTCGGTTCTCTCCTGGATTATGATTATCCAGCGGGGTCTGTTTTTAGGTGGCGCCGAGCGCAGTTTTCGAGAGTTTGAAGATACCTTTTGGTCCGGTGTTGATCTCAACAAGCTGTATCAGGAACTGACTGACCGGGCCCTGCAGAGCGGACATGTGGACGGTATAGAAAATGTGTTTCGCGCTGGCTTTCGGGAATTTAATCGACTGGCTCGCACTGATAAAGCCGATCCGGATGCAGTAATGGAGGGCACAGATCGCGCCATGCGCGTGGCCCTGAGCCGCGAAGATGAAAAACTCAGTGCCAACCTGCCGTTTCTGGCCAGCGTGGCCTCGGTAAGCCCCTATATAGGCCTGTTTGGTACTGTCTGGGGCATTATGAACTCATTCCGCGGCCTGGCTATGGTGCAGCAGGCCACATTGGCCACTGTGGCCCCGGGTATCTCTGAGGCCTTGATCGCTACGGCTATGGGGCTGTTTGCCGCCATACCAGCGGTGATTGCCTATAATCGCTATGCGGCCAAGGTGGAAGCGATTAATGCCAACTACGAGACCTTTTCGGAGGAGTTCTCGAGCATTCTCCACCGCCAGGTTCACTCCCGCTAACTCTGTCTGAGGCCCAAGTTGTGAAGCATAAAAAACCTAAACGCAAACTGGTCGCTGAAATCAATGTAGTCCCCTACATTGATGTCACATTGGTGCTGCTGGTGGTATTTATGATTACCGCGCCACTGCTGATGCAGGGCGTAAAGGTTGAATTGCCCGATGCCAACTCGGCGCCCATGGACACCAAGGATCAGGAGCCCTTTATTGTGTCTATCAAGGCCGACGGCAGCTACTGGATAGATGTTAAAGGCAGCAATAAAACCGAGACATTGGCGGTGATTAAAGACCGAGTTTCCAAGGTGCTGCGGCAAAAACCAGCTACCCCAATTCTGGTGTGGGGCGACAGTGCCGTTGACTATGGTGCTGTGGTTAATCTGATGAGCGAGTTGCAGCTGGCCGGCGCCCCCTCGGTGGGCCTGGTGACGGAGCCTCCCAGCAACTAGTATGAGAGAGGTTACCAGCTACTCAACCGGCGCGCTGTTTAGCATTGTTCTCCATGTGGCTGTGGTGGCGGCGCTGTTGGCCAACTGGGAGTCCGACAGCACAAAAGTTATTATTCAGCCCCAGTATATTGAAGCCAAAATTGTCGAGCTGGCACCCAAGAAAAAGCCTGTGGCCAAGCCCCCCAAACCCAAGGTGGACAGCGCGGCCAAAAAGCGCGAGCAGGATAAACGCCGGGCCGCTGAAAAGAAAAAGGCCGAGGCCAAACGGCTGGCGGCGCTAAAAGAAAAACAGCGGGTCGATAGAGAACGGGAGAAACAGGAACAGCAGCGCCGCGCCGAGGCTGAGCGCAAGAGGATTGAAACCGAGTTCGCCGAGACGCTGGCCCAGGAGCAGGCCGATATTAGTGCCCAGGAAGACGAGCGAGTGGCCAATAGCTTTATGCAGCTAATTCGCCAGAGGCTGTCGGATAACTGGAATCGTCCGCCCAGTGCCCGTCGCGATATGGAGACTCTGCTGGAGATAAGGCTGGTGCCCACTGGGCGCATTGTCGGCGTGACCGTTGTAAAATCCAGCGGCGATATTGCCTTTGATCGCTCGGTGGAGCAGGCTGCCTTTAAGGCGGAACAGTTTGAAGAGATACGGCAGCTGGAGCCGCGGATATTTGAAAAACACTTTCGGGTTGTTAAGGTAGCCTTTACACCGCAAGATTTAAGGCTATAGCTGTTGCAGAGATAGTTTGTTTATTTGGAGATGATTTTGTTTACAGATAGTTGTTTTTTTGGAGGTCGTTGTTTTTTTGGAGATAGCCGGTTGAAATCACTTTATCGACGTTTGTCCCTGATCATTTTGCTGCTCTTGCCCCTGTCCGGCGGCACCTGGGCTGAGCTGGTTATTCGCGTCACCCAGGGTAATGACCAGCCGACCATAGTGGCGGTGTCACCAATTGCCCTCAATGGCCTGCCAATCAGGGAAGATATAGGCGCCATTGTTGAAGCAGATCTGCAGCGCAGCGGTCTGTTCCGCAGTATCCCCAGGCGGGATATGCTGGCTTTTCCCGCCCGGGCGTCTGATGTTTACTACCGCGACTGGCGCATGCTGGGGTCGGAGTATCTGGTAGTGGGTTCCATGGCGGTGCTGGAAGATGGTCGCTACGAGCTGGAGTTTAGCCTGCTCAATGTGACGGCACAGAAGACCGAGTTTAATCACCGAGTGCGGGGTCGCGCCAATGAAATGCGCGATCTGGCGCATCTGGTCAGCGACAAGGTGTATCAGGAGATCACTGGTATTCCCGGTGCATTCTCTACCCGTATAGCCTATGTCAATGCCAACCGGGTCAATGGCAAGTTTATCTACCGTCTGAATGTCTCTGATGCCGATGGCGCCAGAGAAAAGCTGATGCTGGAATCACCAGAGCCCATTATGTCGCCATCCTGGGCGCCCAATGGCAAGGAGCTGGCCTATGTGTCCTTCGAAACTGGTCGGCCAGCTATATTCCGCCAAAATTTGGTCACTGCCAAACGCCAGCAGCTGACCAACTTTACCGGTTTAAATGGTGCCCCGGCCTGGTCGCCCGATGGCAAAAAACTGGCGCTGGTGCTGTCGAAAGACGGAAATCCGGAGATTTATACCCTGAATTTGCAGACCTCCAAATTTACCCGTTTGACCCGTCATTTTGCCATTGATACCGAGCCGACCTGGATGGCGGACGGAAAAACCCTGTTATTTACCTCAGATCGGGGCGGAACACCCCAGATTTATAAATTAAATGTTGCCACAAGGGCCACAGAACGCCTAACATTCAGAGGTAACTACAACGCGCGCCCGAGTTTGGCGCCCGATGGCCGCACCCTTGCTCTGGTGCATAGAGAGACCAACACCTTCCATATTGCGTCGTTTGATCTGAAAACGGGCCGTATGATTGAGCTAACAGAGACAAAATTAGATGAGTCGCCTACTGTCGCACCTAACGGAGCTATGTTAATGTACGCGACCAAGCAGGGAGACCGCGGGGTTTTGGCGGCGGTTTCACTGGATGCTGGAGTGCGTTATGTGCTGCCAGCCAAGAATGGAGATGTGCGAGAACCGGCCTGGTCGCCATTTTTGCGCTAGACATTAATTTTAATACTAGTAACTCACAGGAGTTAATATGAAAACCTCGTTCAATAAGACTGGCTTAGCCGCAATTTTATTTTCAGTGGTACTGGCGGGCTGTAGCTCTGCCCCCGTTGAAGACACTACTGAGATTGAAGATACCTCGGTGCAGACTGGCCAGGTTGATACATCGGCTATTGAAGATACTGAGGTTACCAGCTCAGCAGACACAGTGTTCTACTTTGACTTTGATAAAGCACTGCTGAAGCCAGAATCTCGCGCTGCCCTGCTGGAGCACGCCGCGGCACTGAATAGCAGCCCTCGCAGTGTGCGCCTGGAAGGCCATGCCGATGAGCGTGGTACCCGTGAATACAATATGGCGCTGGGCGAGCGTCGCGCCAATGCGGTAAAAGAGTTTTTGGTACTGCAGGGCGTGTCAGGCGGTCTTATCGAAGTCATTAGCTACGGTGAAGAGCGTGCGGCATCTTTTGGTAGCAATGAAGGTGCCTGGAGCCTGAACCGTCGCGTTGAGCTAAAGTAATACACACTGGCCAGCGATGGTCTATATTGTTTTACAGGTAGATGGATAGGCGGCTGTATAGGTTGCTTTATAAGCTGCTTCACAGCGCGCAGAGGTTCGTGTACGGCCGGGGTTGATAACAACTCTGGCCGTTTCTGCGTTTGGCTTTAACTGGAAAATTGATAATACTCATGAAATCTTCTCTTGCGATACTGATTACACTGTCCTCTTTTGCTGTCGCTGCGGTGGGGCAAAACCTGACTCCGATTGTTGATCTCAGCAGCCCGGCAGATGCAACGGCAAATACCGCAGATAGCCTGTCTTTGGAAGCGCCAGGCAGTGCAGTAGATGGCTCGGGGGATCGCTATTATCAGATGCAGGTCCTGCAGGAAGAGGTGCAGATGCTGCGAGGTATGGTTGAGGAATTAAATTACGAATTGCAGCAACTTAAGCAGCGGCAGATGGACGACTATCTGGATATTGATCGCCGACTCAGCGCCCAGGTATCAGGCGCTAGTGCTAGCAATACAGGCTCCGCCCCCGTAGTTGCGCCAGCCAACGCTGGCAGGAGTTTTGGCGGTGAGCCGGCAGTGCCCCCGAGCAATGTACCCTCCGTTGTAAATGCAGATTCTGCTGATAGCGCAGTTATGAAGGCCGACTATGACAAGGCCTCTGGGCTGCTGTTAAAGCAGCGCGATATCAATGGAGCCGCTCTGGCCTTTAAGCAGCATATTGTGGATTACCCAAGCAGCCCCTTTGTACCCAATGCCTACTACTGGCTGGGTGAAATCTATCTATTGCAGGATCAGGCCGAGCTGTCTCGTCAGTCTTTTACCTCTGTGGTAGAGCAGCACCCACTGCATGCCAAGGCTATGGATGCTCGCTTTAAGCTTGGCAAGATATATCACCAGCTAGGTGATGATACCCGTGCCCGGGAGCTGCTCGAAATAGCGGCTACCAGCACCGGTGGTGTGGCCAGAAAGGCACGCGCCTATCTGGAGACTAATTTTTAGTCCGAATCCCCTATGTCTGAACTACGTATTACCGAAATCTTTCACTCACTGCAGGGTGAGACCAGCACCACTGGTCTGCCCACGGTGTTTGTGCGCCTGACGGGCTGCCCACTGCGCTGCGGTTACTGTGATACCGCCTATGCCTTTGAGGGAGGCCAAAAAATGGCCCTCAGCGATATTATGGCTACAGTGAATGACTATGGCGCTCGCTATGTCACGGTGACAGGGGGAGAGCCCCTGGCACAGCCTCAGTGTATCGATCTGCTTGAGCAGCTCTGTGATGCTGGCTACAGAGTTTCTCTGGAGACCAGCGGCGCCATGTCTGTTGCCGATGTCGACCCGCGGGTGTTTAAAATTGTTGATTTAAAAACGCCGGGTTCCGGGGAGATGGCGCGCAATCTATATGACAATATCCCGCTACTGCTACCCCATGATGAGGTAAAATTTGTTATCTGCGACCGGCAGGATTACGACTGGAGCTGCCTGAAAATGGATGAGCTGCAGCTGGCCGACCGGGTAGCTGAGATACTATTCTCGCCCAGTCAGGCTGAGCTTGCCCCAAGGCAGTTAGCGGAATGGATGTTGCAGGATAAGCTCAGTGTGCGTATGCAGCTGCAAACCCATAAATATATCTGGGGCGATCAGCCCGGCCATTAAATAGAAAGCCATTAGGTTATCAGTATGTCAAAAAAAGCCGTTGTTCTGGTCTCTGGTGGATTGGATTCAACCACTGTTCTGTCTATGGCCCTCAAGCAGGGTTACGATTGCTATACGCTGAGTTTTGACTATGGTCAGCGCCACAGGTCAGAGCTGGAAGCAGCCCAGCGTGTGTCCGCTATTATGGGGGTTACAGAGCATAAGGTGGTCAAGCTGGATCTGGGTACCATAGGCGGCTCTGCACTCACAGATAGCACTATTGATGTTCCCGAGCATGAGACCACTGGCATCCCGGTGACCTATGTTCCCGCGCGCAATACGGTATTCCTGTCCATTGCATTGGGCTGGGCTGAGGTGCTCGGCGCCAACGATATATTCCTGGGGGTTAATGCGGTGGACTATTCCGGTTACCCGGACTGCAGGCCAGCCTATATTGAGGCATTTGCCGCCATGGCCAATCTGGCCACCAGGGCGGCTGTTGAGGGTCAGACTTTAGAGGTTCATGCACCTCTGATTGATATGACCAAGGGCGAGATTGTGCAGGCTGGTTTGGCTTTGGGAGTAGATTACAGTTTGACTGTTTCCTGTTACCAGGCAAGTCTCGAAGGCCTTGCCTGCGGTAAATGTGACAGTTGTCGACTGCGACAACAGGGCTTTGTTGAGGCGGGTGTAAAAGACCCTACCAGATATCAAAATAACGCTTGAATTTTGTCTTCCGGTCAGTATGATACGCACCTTCCTCTGAGGGCCGTTAGCTCAGTTGGTAGAGCAGTTGGCTTTTAACCAATTGGTCCCGCGTTCGAGTCGCGGACGGCCCACCATTTTCCCTGTGATTAGTCTCCAATAAGTCGTCTTAGTCTTTATCCGCCGTGCTTTTAATGCACAGAGTTCAAGGGTTATGACCGTTCCAGGGTTTTAATAAAACTCGTCAGCATTTTCTCAAGATTAACCTCTACCGCTGAGGATGCTTTATAAAAAGCACTGGTGGCTGAGTTATCTATCCTCCGGTTCATCTGCAGAATGGTTAGTAGCCCATGTACATAGGCATGCATTGAGATACTGTTAAGTCGCACTGAATCTTCGCTGCCCTGAGACAGATAATGTGACCTTCGTAAAAGCATTGTAAAGGCTTTGTCTGCGGCTACAAGCAGGTCGGGGAAATCGGTTTTCTTGATTGGATAGTTAAACATCAGATCTATGATATGTTCGTTTTTCAATCCAAATTCAATATAGCTCAAGCCGCATTTTACCAGATCATCGGCTGGGTCATCAGTGACTTTATTGTTGCCTATTGCTGAGGAAAAATTCTCAAAGCCCATTGCGGCAACATCTGCCAACAGATGTTCTTTCGAATCGAAATGTCGATAGGGGGCGGTTTGGGAGACTTGCGCAACTGCGGCTATCTTCCTGAGGCTAATGCTCTCGGCTCCATTGGCTGATATCCAATCATAGGCATTACAAATTAGCTGCTGCTTTAAATTGCCATGATGATATCTCATTGCGCTACCAGGTTAATGCATGTTGACAGTGTTAACTGCGCGTTATAGGGTAGCCCCATAATAACAGTTTACGCTGGGCCCGGGGATTCTATGACTAAATTAATAATAACATCGCTCTTATTTCTGACGATACCTGCTTTAGCCGAGAAATATGTCGATCTGCACCAGGTGACTATTGTCGATGCCTATGGTGTCGACAAAATGCTGCCTGCCAAAGTGGTCCCGAAAAGACAGTCTACCCTTGGATTTGAGGTGCCGGGAAAAGTAAAAATAATTAATGTCGATATTGGCGACAGGGTTACTCAGGGTGACCTATTGGCGGAATTAGAAGATTCCGAGGCACTGGCGCGCTTAAACGAAGCCAAGGCTAATTTGTCCATGGCCAAAAACACAGTCGAGCGCTCGAAAACCCTGGATCAGGCTAATTATGTTTCAGAGCAGAGGCTGGAGAATGAAGAGTTTGGGCTTGCAATTGCCAGCGCCCAGTACGATAGAGCGCTTACTAAATTCCGACAAACCAAGATCCTCGCTCCCTATGACGGGATTATTCAAAGTCGACTGTTAGACGAGGGATCTATAGTTAATCCCAGTGTTCCAGTTCTGGAGATTCTAGATTCCAAAACGGTTGAGGCCAGGGTTTCCCTGCCAAAATCAATTATTGGCAGGGTTAGTCTCGGCACAAAGTATCCTTTTATTATTGGCGACGAAAGCTTTGATGCCACATTGACCAGATTGGCGCCAATGTCATCCAGAGGGTCTGATAACCGGTTGGGGATATTTGCATTTGAGGCCTTTTTTAATCCCGGTGAAACCGCAAGACTGGTTTTAAATGTAAAGCAGGCCAAGCGCGGCGCCTGGGTGCCGCTGAATGCTTTATCCCAGGCAGAGCAGGGTCTTTGGGCTGTGTTCACTGTTGCCAGTGATAACAGCGCGCAAAAAGATTATGTTGAGCTAATCCATATCGAAAAGTCCATGGCCTATGTATCTGGCACTTTAAAAACCGGCGATAGAGTGATTGTCGGTGGTGCCTCGAAAGTCGCGGAAGGCCAAGCTGTGCGAGATAGCCAATGAAAAAAATTGTCGATCTCTATCTGGATCGCCCGAGGCTTTTTCTTCTTGCGATGCTCTTTATTATTGCCGGTGGACTGCTGTCCTACGACTCTCTACCCCGCCAGGAAAACCCAAAACTGGCCGAGCGCTGGGGTGATATTACGGCGGTTTTGCCGGGCGCTACGCCCCAGAGGGTTGAGACTCAGATAGCGGATGTGTTGGAGTCCCAGCTTCGAGAAATTGACGAAATCAAAATCATTGACTCTAGCTCTTCAACTGGCATTGTCAGAGTGGGAATAGAGTTCAAAGAAGCCATAGGCAAAGGTGAAACAGATGAAGTTTGGGCCAAGGTTCAGGACAGGTTAAACGAGAGTGCTGGGTTAATTCCCCCTGGAACTGCAATCCGTCTCAGTCATAGTGGGCCACCAACAACTGTACTGTTTGCTCTGCAGTGGCAGGGCGATGGTGATCCCCAGCCGGTTATCCTGTCTCGGTTAGCCAGTCAGCTTAAAAGAAAATTAGCCAATATTGTCAATTCAGAGCGGACATTGGTTTTTGGCGATACTAAAGAAGAAATTTTTGTAGGGGCCGATCTGGATTTATTGACTGATGCTGGCATGAATATCCAGTCAATTGCCACTGCCATAGATCGCTATGACAGCAAGAGGGCCATAGGCAATATTGTTGGGCAGGGCTCTGAATTTAGAATAAAGGCCCAAGATAATATTACATTGGTTAACGACTTAAGAAAGCTACCGTTAAAAACATTGGATGGCTATCAAATTATCAGACTAGAGGATGTGGCAACGGTAGAAAAACTGCCTGTCGACCCTCCGATTGAGATTGTAAGCTATAACGGAAAACCTTCAGTATTTGTTGATGTGCGCGGCAGGTTTTCCCAGAGAACAGATCTGTATTCTGAAGCAGTGCTGCGCGTTGCTGATACGTTTAAAGCAGGTCTGCCCGATGAAATCGGCCTAGAGGTTATCTATAACGAATCTGATTATGTTGAAGAAAAGTTTTCTTTTCTGATGCAAAGTATTCTGCTGGCTACCTTTATTGTCCTGTTTTTAAGTTACCTGCTACTGGGACCTCGCTCCGCTATTATTGTCAGCGCCGTGGTGCCATTAACTATTTTATTGGTGCTGATTGGCTGCACTATTTTAAATGTACCTCTGCATCAGACATCGGTAACCGGCATTATTTTGTCCCTTGGTTTATTAATCGATAATTCGATTATTGTTGTTGAAGACTACAGATATCGTAAGTCATTAAATTTACTCAACAGAGAGGCTATCTACGCTTCGGTCAAGCATCTCTCACTGCCATTGCTAGCGGCTACGGTAACAACGGGGCTGGCCTTTATGCCAATGGCGGCGGGTAAAGGTGCAAGCCCTGAATTTGTGGGTGATATGGCCATTACCATTATATTGGCGGTAACCTCATCGTTATTTTTGGCTCTGACTGTGGTTCCTGTGTTGTTAAAAACCATGGAAGACTCAAATTTCCTGAATTTAAATAAGTCTGCAAATATTGGCTTTAGCCATGCTGGAATGCTTGCCAGTTACAGAAAATTTTTGACCTGGGCTCTGTTTAAACCAAGTCGGGCGCTGGCCCTGTCTTTACTTCTGCCAATACTGGGTTTTGTTTCGGCCGGATTTTTAGACACAGATTTTTTCCCAAATCAGGGCAAGAATATGTTTAGGGTAGATGTGGAGCTTGATGCCAACGCGTCTATTTATGCCACGAATAAGAGGGTTAGCAGCATTCGAGATCAGGTGATGCTGGAAGACTATGTCGAAACTGATATGTGGTGGGTTGGGCGACGTCTGCCGCGACTCCTGTATAACGTCATTGGCGGGTCCTCGGGTGAGGGTTCGGACAATCTGGCAACAGGGGTATTCTTCACCTCCTCTTACAGAGAAATGGAATCAAGTCTGGCTGATTTGGCCAAGCGACTGGAAAAGGATCATGCTGATGTCAGAGTGAGAGTCAGCAAGTTTACATCCGGACCCCCAGTAGAATTCCCAGTGATTATTGCCATCTTTGGTGAGGACAACCAGATTTTAAAATCCCTTGGCGAAGAGTTGAAAGCCATTCTGGCCAAGTCTCCACAGGTGAGTGATGTATTGGCAGACCAGTCAGCCAGTGTCACTGGATTGCAAATTAACTTCGATGAAGTGAATTTGGCTTTTTCATCTAGATCTTCAAAGGAGATTATTGATGAGATTTCATCATCCACAAGAGGGCTTTATGTGGGCTCTATGCTGGATGGCAATAAAGAGATTCCCATACGCATCAAAAATAAAAATCGTGAATCATCAGAAATCAATCAGGCGGCATTTATAGCCATAAACAGTGCTGAGGGGTTTGATTATGTGGAGAGTTTTTCTGATATTACTTACACCAGTGAAATCAACCAAATCAATCGATATCAGGGGGCCAGGAATAACGCTGTAAAGGCGGCGGTCTATCCCGGAACACTGGGGTCCAATGTGTTGACCGATGTGGCCGACGAGCTAAAAGCGTTCGAAGACTCGCTACCCGCAGGTTACAGCCTCAGGCAATTTGGCGATGCTGAAGAAAGAGCTGAATCATTTGGGCAAATATTCAGTACCTTTTTCTTTTTTATGGGTTTAATTCTGGTCGCATTGGTCACGATATTAAATAGTTTTCGCCAGGCGGGTATTATTTTATTTGTGGGTACCCTGTGTATTGGTCTTGGATTTTTAGGCATGTTTGTCGGCATGCAAAACTTTGGGTTTATTGGTTTGGTGGGTATCGTTGGTCTGGCAGGATTAGCCATTAATGATTCTATCGTTGTTCTCTCTCATCTCAATGAGGATGCGGGCGGGGGTCAGATATCCAAAGATAGGTTAATTGAGACAACCATTAGGTCAACCCGTCATATTCTGACAACCTCTGTGACGACAATGGGTGGATTGTTGCCACTGCTATTTGACAAGTTTTTTGAAAGCTTAGCCTGGGCTATGTGTTTTGGAGTGATGGGGTCTGCGCTGCTGGCCCTGCTGCTAATTCCCTCCATGTTCTGTTATCTGGGTAAAGTGAGCAATGAAACGGCTGCCTATTCCGGGGCTGAATTTAATCAGTCACCGAAGTCGTTACCTACTGGGTAAACGGCTGTTATAAATAGTGCTTAATAAAATTATTTTTTCTTTTAGGTAGGGTAAATCGTCCCTGTAGAGTCATATACATCAGGCAACGCAGAATTATTCTGTAAATAAGTGACTGCGTGCCGGATTGGAAATGAATTCTGATCAGGGGACTGGCTGCGGGAGTGCGGTCAGAGAGGGATTTTCCAGTGACAGGGCGTCGTAAACAGTAAGATTTATACTGAGAAAAATAATTGTGCAAATGACCGCCGCAAGCAATACGCCTGAGGTCACGGAGCTCTACCAGGATACTGCAGAGGAACTGCGACAGTTTCTGCTGTGCAAAACTGGCAATGCCCAACAGGCCGAAGAGATCGCTCAGGACACCTACAGCAAACTCTGCAGACTCAACCATTATCGAGATATTCGCAACCAGCGCTGCTATCTGTTTAATATGGCGGTGCGCCTTGCGGTCAGTGCTTTGGGCCGGCGCCAGTTGGCCACCAACAGACGCACCTTGGGCAAAAATTTAGACAGCCGAAAATTTCAAGGTACAGGGGAAGCCATAGCTTATAGAAGCCTGGTGAATGAGCTGCAGACCGAGGCAATCAAAGATGCCCTGGTTGAGCTGTCGGACAAGACCCGCTATATCTTTCTACTGCATCGTTACCGCGGTCTTAGCCACAGTGCCATTGCCAGGCATTTAGCCCTGCCGGTGAGTGCTATTGAGAGCCATATAGATCTGGCTCTGGGCAATATTAAGCATGTAGCCTCAGAATTTAGCACTCTGTGTGAAAGGCGGAGGCGCAGTTATTAAGCTTATTCGCTGGCTCAAAAATAAACTATCTCGCAGTCAATCTGGCCCTGGAGGTTTCCCCGAGCGGCGAAGCTCAGACTCTGGCGTTGATCGCCATGATTTAAATCAGGAGTGGGAGAAGATGGATAAGCTGGCGCCCTGGGCGGAAGCTGAGATTGATCGGTTGCAAAGCAGATTAAAGCTACCCAAGACCGAAAGATTTTAACTGGCCTCTTCAGGCCGGTCCCTGAATCCCGCTGGTGGATTATAAATTTGCTGATCTGCATGTGTCAGGGCAAGAGGAGGGCCCAACGGTATGGGTTGGTTGAGCCCCTGCCCAGCTTCTATTTAATGGCCATATTCAGAGTTGACTACTACCACATCTACATCCAGCGCGGAGATAACCCGCTCGGCGGTATTGCCGCGTCTGGTTTTGGCCTGACCTGTCTGGCCCAATGTGCCAATAATAACCACATCGGCACTAATTTCCTTGGCCACTTTGGCGATAGCCTCATCTGTGTAGCCTTTGACTACATGAATTTTATCTGGGTCCAGATCCGTCTCTCGTAGCAGACGACCGCGATCCGGGTACAGCATTGAATCTATATAGGCGTTGGCTACATGGAAGTCGGCGCCGTAGCTCTCAGCCAGATCTCTGCCGCGGCTGATAATATTATCATTAAGAACTTCCTGATGTTTTCTTGAGGCCTGGAAATTCACCGCTGCCAGTACCACTTTGCGCTGCTCAGCAGCACCATCGCGAACCACTAGCACAGGGCAGTTGGCGCGCTTAAGCAGTTCCCATTTTGACTCGGCAAAACTAAATCTGCGGCTTGTTTTGGGTTCTCCTGCGTGGATTAGAATACGCGTCGCAGCAAATTGCTCCGCGGACCTCATAATTGATTTCTGCCAGTTGTGAGACCAGGAGACTTCGATCTTATAGTCGAGGCCGGCTGCTCTCAGCGGGCTGTGAATCTGTTCCTCAAACCAGTCGGTATTGCGATACACCTTGTCATTGCTGGCATCTGTATCCACAGTATCTGGATCTATGGCCACAAATACGCAAATCAGCGGGCTGGGGGTTAGCAGCTTGGCGGTGATAATTGCCCGCTGCAAAGCCACATGCTTGTTTAATGTAGGGTTGACGACCACAAACATTCTTTCCTGATTAGACATTTCTTTCTCCTTTAATCGTCGGGGATTGGATAACTGGACAGCTGGCCCTGGCCACAAAAACTGGGGTTAATAAGGCAGTCATATCCATATTGCATATTTTTATATTAAAACATGCATATACGTTATGACCAAGCTGATTGTTGGTCTGTAGGGCGGTTATGGCATGGTATTTAGCTATGGCAGCTATACCAAAAAGGTTATTTCACTACTTAGTAATGGGTAGCAACAGGTTTAAACAGGATGGTTAATGGCTTTTCATGACTATCCATAGGGCGGGCAAGTTGGCGGTCGAGCTGTATTTTGGCATTGGACTGGATAAGCCAGATATGGTCTGCATCAAAGCTGTAGATAGGTCGAATATCCTGCCGCTGAGACATGGGCCTAACTGTCTTATCCAGGTAATCCAGCACCAGAGGTTCGGCATCATCCGCACCGTAATAGGCTAGCACCATATGGGAGGCATTATTGGCTTGTATTTCGGTGTAGGTGAGGCGCAATTTATTGCTGTGAATGCCCATCTCCCGGAGGGTGAAATATTTGGCGATAGAAAATTCCTCAGAGTCCCCAGCACCCAGAATTAAAAATGCCATGGGCGACAGCCTGAAGTCGAAGCCGTCCTGATAGTAGGGGCTGTCGATAAATTGCGCCTGATTAATAAAGTTGTTGGCCAGCGCCAGCTGCTCAATCTCTGGTTTGCCAATGGCGTAGTTCACGATTTGCTGCCACTGCCGCAACCTGGTTTGGGCGCTCTCGCCGTACTCTTGATGCACCTGCCCAAGCAAAGGTTCATTGATGGTTGAGGGGCTTGCCTGAGCCAAGTTGCCAATCAGCAAAAGGCTGAGTATTGCAGCTGTAAGGTTACTGGCTTTGCCCTGTTGGGCTATTATTATCTGTGTTGATTTGAGCATGGGTAGTACCCTGCGAGTAATTTTAATTATTAGCTTCAACTTATTGATTTAAATATAAAATAGTCAGATTAAACCTGCTGGTATAGGGCCTTTCCCACAGTTTGTGAGCTATGTCACAGTTAATTTGTATTAGTGGCTAATAAGTTGTTCTCGCGGGGCCGCAGTTGGGGCCGTATAATGGCGCCCAAATAATTTAGGATTGCTCAATGACCGTTCGTACCCGTATAGCTCCATCGCCCACTGGCGACCCCCATGTTGGCACCGCCTATGTGGCCCTGTTCAATATGGCCTTTGCCCATAGTCAGGGCGGTCAGTTTTTACTGCGCATTGAGGATACGGACCAGGCCAGATCCACCCCGGAATCTGAACAGGCAATTTTGGATGCGCTGCATTGGTTGGGTCTTGATTGGGACGAGGGCCCGGACAACGGTGGCGACAAAGGCCCTTATCGCCAGAGTGAGCGCTCAGATATCTATCGCGAGCATGCCGACAAGCTGTTGGATAGCGGCCATGCCTTCCGCTGTTTCTGCACTGCAGAGCGTCTTGATGAGTTGCGTGCTACCCAGATGGAAAATAAACAGCAGCTGGGTTATGACGGCCACTGTATGCATCTGGATAAAGAAGAGGTTGCTGCTCGCGTAGCAAAGGGCGAGTCCCATGTGGTGCGCATGAAGGTGCCCAGAGAAGGGCAGTGCAGCTTTAACGATATGCTGCGCGGCGAAATCAGTATTGATTGGACCCAGATCGATCTGCAGATTCTGCTTAAAGCTGATGGTATGCCAACCTATCACCTGGCCAATGTGGTGGACGACCATCTCATGGAAATCAGCCATGTGATTCGCGGTGAAGAGTGGATTAACTCGGCTCCCAAGCATATTTTGCTGTATCAGTACTTTGGCTGGGATACCCCGGTATTCTGCCATCTGCCGCTGCTGCGCAATGTGGACAAGAGCAAGCTGTCCAAGCGCAAAAATCCCACCAGTATTCTGTACTACCAGCGCATGGGCTATCTGCCCGAGGCGTTGCTCAACTATCTGGGCCGTATGGGCTGGTCTATGCCCGATGAGCGAGAGAAGTTTAATCTCAGCGAAATGCTCGAGGCCTTTGATATTCAGCGCGTCTCTCTGGGTGGCCCGGTCTTTGATGTAGAGAAACTTAGCTGGCTCAACGGAATGTGGATTCGCGACGAGCTTAGCGATGAACAGCTGGCCGATCGCCTGCAGGAGTGGGCTCTAAACCGCGATACATTGATGGCCTTTTTACCCTTTGCCCGTCAGCGTATGGAGACCTTCTCCGATCTGGCGCCATTGGGTAACTATCTGGTATCTGGCATGTTGCCAATTAGCACTGATGACCTAAAGTCTGCGGGCATGGAACAAGATCAGCTTCTAGAAGTGTTGCAATTCGCCCTGTGGCGACTGGAGTCAGTACAGCAGTGGAACAGGGATAACATCTTCAATGCTCTAAAAGCTGTGGCTGATGCCATGGATATTAAGTTGAAACCCTTTCTGGCCCCGCTGTTTATCGCCATTGCCGGCAGCAGCGCTTCGATTTCGGTAATGGACTCAATGAATTTGCTCGGTGCCGATATGTCCAGAGCCCGTTTGCGACATGCCATAGACCTGCTTGGCGGCGTGGGTAAAAAGAAGCTCAAGAAAATGGAAAAAGCCTATGAGCAACTGGCCTGAAAGCCCTTATTTGAGGGAAAACAGGCTTGACTTGATAGGAGCCGCTCCCTATTATGCGCGTTCCTTTTTTGGGGCCTTAGCTTTTATGCCCCGCGGGTGCAGCTGGTCACAGCTGAGCAGTAAATTGATACTTTAAGTATGCCGAATTACCCTGACATCGGTGTGCAATATTATTGGGGCCTTAGCTCAGCTGGGAGAGCGCAACACTGGCAGTGTTGAGGTCAGCGGTTCGATCCCGCTAGGCTCCACCAAATAAAAAACCCCCACACGCATGTGTGGGGGTTTTTTATTTGCCGGAGATTAGTGGGAGTGAGTTAAGCCCCGGTTCACTAAATTTGCGAAGCAAATTTGAACGCCCTCTAGGGCGGCCCCGAAGGGGTGAGTCGCAACGCGACGAATCATCCCGCGAGGACGACACTGCCGTCCTTAAACAGAGGGCACCCATGTGTGGGGGTTTTTTATTTGCCGGAGATTAGTGGGAGTGAGTTAAGCCCCGGTTCACTAAATTTGCGAAGCAAATTTGAACGCCCTCTAGGGCGGCCCCGAAGGGGTGAGTCGCAACGCGACGAATCATCCCGCGAGGACGATACTGCCGTCCTTAAGCAGAGAGCACCCATGTGTGTGGGTTTTTTATTTGCCGGAGATTTACATCAAGCTCTACATCCAGTGCAGCAATATCTCCCCAGTCTCAGCAGATTCCCGGGCCAGCTCCTGAGCCTTATCTCCAAACAGTTCCTCCACCCGCTCCCGGCGAATTTTCATGGTCGGAGTAAGCACTCTATTTTCGATAGACCAGGGCTCGGAAGATATGATCACCGCCCCAATTCTCGCGTGCTTGTCCACTTCAGTATTTACCGCCTTAACCCGTTCCAACAGGGCCGCTTCTAGGGTCTCTCTGGGCTGCTCAAGAGCTATGGCGCTGAGCACAGAGGTCATGACTGTTTTCGAATAGCCTCTGCCCAGCAGACAAATCTGTTCGGTATAGGGGTTTTCGGCAAAGATATTCTCGATAGGAGTAGGGGCCACAAACTTGCCCTGAATAGTCTTAAAGTAATCTTTAACCCGTCCGGTAATATAGTAAAACCCATCTTCATCAATGCGTACCTTATCTCCCGTGTGCACCCAGCCGTCAATGAAGGTCTCGGCGGTTTTCTCTGGCATATTGTAATAGCCCGGTGAGCAGCCTGCGGCTTTGACCAAAAGCTCATCTTCATCGGTAACCCGGACCTCAACATCAGCTGTTGGCTTGCCAATAGAGCCAATGCGACGCTCCTCTTTGCGAGACACAATGGGCCCCATGCATTCTGTTTGCCCAAAGCCTTCCATCAGGCAGATACCGAAACGGTCGTACCAGTGAATCAGTGCTGGAGGGGTTGGTGCAGCAGCGGTCAGGAGATACTCAGCCTTATCCAGGCCCAGTTTTTCGCGAATCATTTTTCCAACGCCCTCGGCATCTGCCTCAAGGGCGGCATCCACCGCATCCTGAGAGCCAAATTGGGCAATAATGCCCTGCTGCAGTTGCTCCCAGACTCGCGGCGGGCCAAACATAAACGCTGGACGACAGAGGGGCAGGTCGCGCAGCAGGGTGGTTAGGTTTTCATTAAAGTGGACTTCACCGCGGTTTACCAGGGAGCTGCCTTCCACCAGTTGGCGCTCGGCAATATGGGCCAGGGGCAGGTAGGAAAAGAGCTTTGCGCCCACTGCCATAGAAAATGTACTGCTAAAGCGCGCGACTGGAATTAGGTTTGAGCTGTGGGTCTGCATAACTCCCTTGGGTACGCCGGTGGTTCCCGAGGTAAACACCAGAGAGACCAGATCATCGGCCTGACACTGATAGTTGGGCATACTGCCCCTGTGAGGTGCGACCAGATCTTCCCAGCGCAGATGCTCTTCGGCAAGTTCGACTCCGGGCAGGGTGATTAGCAGAATACCCTCAGGCAGCACATGTCGCACCTGGTCCCAGTTTTCTGTCTCGCCCACAAACAGTACCTTCATATCGGTAAAGCTCATTATATAGTCGGCAGTTTCACCGGGCGCGGTGGTAAACATGGGCACCACCACATGGCCAGCGGCGCAGGCGCCCAGATCGGCAAAATACCAGTGGGCGCGGTTGCGTGACAACAAACCAACGCATTGCCCGGTGGTTGCAAAGCGAGACTCAAACCAGCAGGCCATTGCATTGACTTCAGTGTGGGCCTGGCCCCAGGTCCAGTCGATGGTGGCATCACCAGTTCGCTCTTTGAGCCATACCTGGTCCGGGTGCTGACTGTTCCATTGATTGAGATAATCTGTGTAGGTGCTAAACATGCTGGATATCCATTTTTATTATTATTTTTGCTTATACTCGGTAGTTTATAAATTCGCGGTAGCTAACACAATGCCTCATTGGCGTACCCCAATTTGTGGGCCTGCTATTGCACTAGGTTGTAATCCTCAGCTCAGTAATATAGTTTTACTAAAATAATAAAATTTCGGCCCCTCCATGTCAGAGAACAAAATAAAATATCCACTGCTTAGTGATCAGGCGGTGATTGAGCGTGTTTTCAACCATATAGATAACAACACCACCGATTTGGGTGAGACAGTTTGGCGTGAACCTGCTGACAACTATTATTCCCAGCAGCGCTTTGATGCTGAAATTGCGCTGTTCAGGCGTCTCCCGGTGGTCTATTGCCCCTCTGCGGCCCTGCCCCACAGGGGCAGTTACATTGCTCGCACATCGTTGGGAACGCCTCTGGTGGTAGTGCGGGGCCTGGATGGTGAGGTGCGCGCCTTTATCAATGCCTGCCGTCATCGCGGCATGCAGGTGGCCAGTGGCAATGGTTGTTCGCGAGCCTTTGTCTGCCCCTACCATGCCTGGACCTATAATCTTGAGGGCAATCTTAAGCATATTCCCGGGGAAGAGGGGTTTCCTGGTGTGGACCCTGACGAGCATGGTTTGGTTCAGGTGAGCGTCCGTGAAAAGGGCGGTATTGTCTATGTAATGCAGGAAGGCGAGATTACAGAGGATATGCTGGCTGATTGCCTGGACTATTTTAGCCCCGAACAGCAGATGTTTGAGACCGATGAGATGGTCGATGAGGCCAATTGGAAAATCCTTAATGAGACATTGATGGAGGGCTACCATATCAAGTCTCTGCACAGTGAGACTTTTTACCCCTATGGTCTGGATAATCTCACTCTAGTGGAGACCTATGGTGCCAATTCCCGAGTGACCTTCCCCTTTCGGCGTATCGAAAAAATGCGCGATGTAGAGCCGGGCGAGCGTCGCATTGACGGGCTGGTCACCTCGGTCCATCTGCTATTTCCCACGGCCAGTGTCTCTGTGCTGTCCAAACATACCAATCTGGCGATTCTTGAGCCCCTGAGTCCCACCAGTTCAAAGTGGGTGCTGTATCGCATGGTTAACCGAGCTGGGGATGGGCAGGGCATTCCTCTGCAAGAAGCCCAGCGAGATGCGTTGTTTGTGGGTGATTCAGGTCAGGTTGAGGATCGCGAGGCGGCTCGTGCTATTCAGGAGTCTGTGGCCAGCAATGCCAATAGCCACTTTACATTCGGCTATTTCGAGAAGGCCATTGTTAATTTCCACCAGCACCTGTCTAAATATTTAGACTCTCAATAACCTGTGTTGCCACATTAAAGAGTGGCAGTACTCTCTGGTCGCTAAAATTGCAGTGCGTCCTGTATACCTCTCGAGGCTATTTTTGCAAAATAACTAGCTAAATTTTAATTTAAGTCATAGTCCGACCAGCCGCGCGGTAATGTGCGACCTTATTCACCACTGGAGAATTTTTATGTCTTTGCCACCGATTTTGTCCGACCGACTCCGATTGCCAATTGTTGCTGCACCACTGTTTATTATTTCAAACCCCGACCTGGTGATCGCCCAGTGTAAGGCTGGTATTGTTGGCTCATTCCCTGCACTGAACGCACGCCCCGCGGAAGAGCTTGATCGTTGGCTGGAAAAAATAACCACTGAACTTGCTGAATATGATGCAGAAAATCCCCATGCACCCTCGGCACCATTTGCGGTGAATCAAATTGTACATTCCTCTAATGACCGGCTTCAGCACGATGTTGAAATGTGTGTTAAGTGGAAAGTGCCCATAGTGATAACCTCGCTGGGAGCAAAAGAATTTGTCAATGAGGCGGTGCACTCCTACGGAGGCATAGTGCTGCACGATATTATTAACAATAAATTCGCCAAGAAAGCGGTGTCCAAAGGGGCCGATGGTGTTATTGCGGTTGCCGCTGGTGCCGGCGGTCATGCTGGGGCGCTGTCACCATTTGCTCTGGTGCAGGAGATTCGCGAGTGGTTTGATGGGCCTCTTTTGCTCTCTGGGTCTATTGCCAATGGGGGTGCGGTACTAGCATCGCAGGCTATGGGGGCTGATCTTGCCTACATTGGCTCTGCCTTTATCGCCACCGAGGAGGCAGATGCTGTCCACAGCTACAAGCAGTGTATTGTCGACCATGGTGCTGATGATATTGTTTTGAGTAATTTGTTTACCGGTGTCTCAGGCAATTATTTGAAACCCTCGATCGAAGCGGCCGGGCTGGATCCGGATAACCTGCCTGAAAGTGATGCCTCCAAGATGAGTTTTGGCTCTGGTGGTAGCTCTGAGTCAAAGGCATGGAAAGATATCTGGGGCTGTGGTCAGGGCATTGGCGCAGTCAAATCAATACAGACAACCCAGGCGCTTGTGGATCAGCTGGCTGTGGAATATCTCGACGCCAAACAGAAACTGGCTTGATAAAGGCCGCCAGGCGCCCTAGCTATTGGGTTTGGCAAAGCAGGGCACCTGCAATTTCTGCTTGTTGATCAGCTCAAAGAACTCGTGATACTTGTTTTGAATACAGTAGTTATGAGCCAGGGCCTCGGCGGCGGCCCTGTAGTCGTCGCTGTCCTCGCCCATGACCTCTTTGGCTAAATGAAGCACCACGGTCAATGCATTTTCTTCCTCGGGCCAGTTTTCAACTAAACCCTCCAGTGCATAGAGTTGGTTGTAGCGCTGCATTAGCCGGTACTCGTCACCTGGTCCCGCTTCCTCAAGAGCAATTATTTCCTTTACCAGCGGTATGGCGGGGGCATAGTTCTCAGTAAAAATAAGAAACTTGTAATAGTAGTCTCTGGTTTTTACCGTGGTTGAGTGGGCCTTGCCAAATACCTGAGTCGCCAGTGTATAGGCGCTTTCGATCTGCGAATGATTGGGGTTAAAGCGCCTGGTCTCTTCATAGCTGCGATTAATATTTCTGAGCATAATAATGCACATTTGGTTGGTTTCACCATGGCGGGCAATGCACTGTGGAATTGCCTTTTGACTGCGGGCAATCACCTTATCCCAGCGTTTTCTGGTGAGTTCCCTGTCAATTTTAAGAATTGCCTTATCAAGCTTTTTCTCAGACCAGATGCGGGCTTCGGCCTGAGTTGACAGGCATAGCATAATAAAAACAAGAGCAGTGAGCAGTGCGGGAAAAGTAAAGTTAATACGATTTTTCATGGCCTAGTCCCCTCAAACTAAAAAATACCATTGTTTAAAGTATAGGATAAGAATTTTGATCAGGAGCAAAATTTGCTATCGGTGATTTAGATAGCGACAGACAGCGCAGAATGCTGTTGCTTGCTATTATTATGTCATATACTGTGCCATTAAAACCAAAAGACTATTCAGCACCAATCAGGGATACAACAATGACAGACTGCACAGCGTTATGGGTGGATCGGACGGAGATTGCCAAAACCAAACAGGTGACGACCCTGATAGCACCCTTGGCTGAGGGAGATGTGCTGGTTGCCATAGATAGGTTTGGACTTACCGCCAATAATGTCAGCTATGCAGTTACAGGTGATAGCTTGAATTACTGGCAGTTTTATCCCGCCGAGGGTAACTGGGGCATAGTGCCAGTATGGGGCTGTGGCACGGTTATTCAATCTAACTGCGGAGATATTCCGGAGGGTGAAAGACTCTGGGGCTATTTTCCCATGGCCAGCCATGCGGTATTGACTCCGGGCAGCATTCATACAGACTACTTTATGGATGTGGCTGAGCGCCGCCGCGAGTTGTCCCTTATCTATAATCAGTTTCGCCGCACCGCGGCAGAGCCAGCGTTTTTGCAGAAGATGGAAACAGAGCGCTGCCTGCTATTTCCACTATTTATGACCTCCTATTTGATTTATGACTACCTGATCGACAATAGCTTTTTTGGTGCTCAGCAGGTGGTGATTGGCTCGGCCTCCTCCAAGACCGGCTTTGGGCTGGCGCAGATGCTGCACAATGACCCTGAAGTAAAGCAGTCGCTGATCGGCGTGACCTCCCCGGGCAATGTGGATTTTGTTAAGGGTCTGGGTTGCTGTGATCAGATAGTGCTGTACAAAGAGGAGGATGAGATTGATGCCTCCATATCTACCGCCTATGTGGATATGTCTGGTGATGCCCGGTTGACCATTAGCCTGCACAACCATCTTGGCGACAATATGGTTGAGAGCTGTATGGTGGGCGCTAGCCACTGGCAGGAAGGCGGTAAGGTTGGCGAGTTACCAGGTGCGCGTCCGAGATTCTTTTTTGCTCCGGGGCAAATTGAAAAGCGCAATAAAGAATGGGGACCAGGAGTGGTGATGGTCAACGCCATGACCGCCAGTGCAAAAGTAGCGGCTCTGGTTGCAGGCGATATTCAGGTGCAATGGGTTGAGGGTTCGGCAAGTTTGGCTGACCACTGGGGCCTGCTGTTAGATAATAAAATCCCACCTAGCACAGGTTTAATGGTTAGTCTATGAAAAAACTGGCCGCTGTTGTAGTCCTGTTAATACTTGCTGGTTTTGCCGGCTGGCAAAAGCGCGTTGAATTGCTGGTTTGGGTAGCGCCCAAACTGCTCGAGATCACCAGTCCCGTGGCAGAAAACAGAGAACTAAACTGGTCGCAGGGCCCTGAGATGGCAGTCGCTGAGCCTGCAGATCGACCGCCTAATATTGTGCTTATTGTCACCGATGATATGGGTTTCAACGATATCTCCCTATACAACGGTGGTGCTGGCGATGGCACATTGCAGACCCCCAGTATTGATGCCCTGGCCCAGCAAGGCGTGACCTTTACCAATGGCTACGCTGCCAATGCAGTCTGCGCGCCTTCACGAGCGTCGATCATGACCGGTCGCTATTCCACGAGGTTTGGATTTGAATTTACCCCATTCTATAAAACAGGGGTGACCATTTTTCGCTGGATGGAAGAATTAAACCCCAGTCCACTGCCCCTTATTTTGGATGAAGCCAGTGCCGCAACCATGAAGCCCATTCAAGAGCTGGGCCTTCCATCTTCAGAGATTACTATCGCTGAATTGCTTAAACAGCAGGGCTATTACACTGCCCATGTAGGCAAATGGCACCTTGGGTCTGTGGACGACATGGTGGCGACTAATCAGGGTTTTGATGACAGCTTGGAATTAAAAGGGACCCTCTATCTGCCGCAGGATCATCCGGATGTGGTTAATGCCAAAGTAGAGGGTGACCGGATCGATCGCATGGTTTGGGCTACTGGCACCTATGCGGCAACATTCAATGGTGTTGGCGAAGCGGGCGAGTATTTTAAGCCCAGGGGTTATTTGACTGACTACTATACTGATGAAGCGGTCAAGGTGATTGAGAATAACCGCAATCGCCCGTTCTTTTTATATCTGGCGCACTGGGGGATACATAACCCATTGCAGGCCGCTCGTGAAGACTATGATGCACTGTCTCATATTGAAGATCATCGTCTGCGGGTGTACTCCGCTATGATTCGCGCTGTGGACCGCAGTATGGCTCGTGTGGCCCAGGCTTTGGAAGATAACGGCCTAACTGACAACACATTAATTATTTTCACCAGTGATAATGGCGGGGCAGGCTACATAGGCCTGCCCAATGTCAATAAGCCCTATCGCGGCTGGAAGCTAAACCATTTTGAAGGGGGTACCCATGTGCCCTTTATGGCGAAGTGGCCAGCGCGGATTGATGCGGGCTCCAGCATTGAAGCGCCGATTCACCACAACGATATTTTCACCACTATTGCTGCCGCGGCTGGCGTGCAGGTTCCCCAGGATCGCAAAATAGATGGGGTGGATTTACTGCCCTATATTCGCAAAGAGACCTCTGATGCGCCCCATGAAACTCTATTTTGGCGGGAGGGGCATCAGCAGACAGTGTTGCACCAGAGCTGGAAGTTAATCCGCGCCGAGCAGCCGCATTTGCCGCAGCCTGCGCCTATGGCCAAGTGGTTATTTAATCTGGCGGTGGATCCGACAGAGCAGAACAATCTGGCGGCTCAGAACGGCGAGAAGGTGGCGGAGCTTGAGGCTTTACTGGCAGGCCATAATGAAGAGCAGGTGGAGCCGCTTTGGCCCAGTGTGTTTAATTCGTCGCAGCTGATTGATAAGACTACCAATGAACCTTATGAAGAGGGCGATGAGTTTATCTATTGGCCGAATTAACGATCTATTCTTTCATCCACAAAAAAGCACAGCCGAGGCTGTGCTTTTTTGTATCAGAGACAGACCGCTAAATCGTCAATCCGCCATCCACAACAATGCATTCGCCATTGGTATAACTGCCCGCATTAGACACCAAATATAGCACTGACCCAGCCATCTCATCGGGCTCGGCATGGCGGTGCATGGGGATGGTGGCAATGGCCTGGTTATAGATCTTCTCATCACTAAACAGGGCGCCGGCAAACTGTGTTTTGGTCATGCCAGGCAACAGTGCATTCACTCGAATACCCAGCCCGCCGCACTCTTTGGCAAAGGCTTTGGTCATATTAACCACAGCAGCTTTGGAAATAGAGTAAATGCCCTGCATTGGCCCGGGCTGCAGCGCATTGATAGATGCGGTATTGACGATTGAGCCGCCACCGTTCTCACGCATTATTTTGCCTGCTTCGACAGACATAAAGAAATAACCGCGAATATTTACATCTACGGTCTTGGTATAGGCGCCCAGGTCTGTATCCAGAATATGACCGAAGTAGGGGTTGGTCGCCGCATTGTTAATCAGAATATCCAGCTTGCCGTGCATCTGCTTGATCTGGGCAAAGCAGTTTTCGATATCACCCATATTGCCCACATGGCAGGCCAGCGCTTCAGCACTGCCACCAGCTGTGGTAATAGCATCTGCCACGGCCTGGCAGCCATCAATCTTGCGACTGGAGACAATCACATGGGCGCCTTGCTCGGCCAGTAACTTGGCGATGGACTCGCCGATTCCGCGGCTGGCGCCGGTGACAAGGGCAACTTTGCCGGTGAGATCAAATAGATTGGTAGCCATGGTTTCTCCTGGTTTTTTATTGGGTTAAATTATTTGCATGGGCCACAATCTCAGGCCTCATTAAGTTACGGTTTGTGCAGTAGGTCTGGCGATCTTTACTGGCCAATGTTTTGGCCAGGCTAAAAGCCTCTTGCTGCAACTGATCCTGTGGATAAATGGCGTCGACAATTTGCAGTTCGGCACATTCTAGCCCTGTGTAGGCAACTCCGGTCAGCATCATATTTTTGACTGCCTGCTGGTTGGGCAATAGCTGGCCTATATCACTGGATACCTGGGTAAAGGGGATTTTAATATCCACTTCAGGGTAGCAGAAGCGGCCGCGGTCAGAGCGCATCAGGCGAAAGTCTGTTGCGCTGGCTACAATAGCGCCACCTGCATAGGCATTGCCATTAATACAGGCAACTGTGGGCGCACTAAGCAGTGCAAGACGGCACAGTAATGTTTCAAAGGCAGTTGTGAATTCCCTGCGGTCAGCATCGTTTAGTGGCAGCAGCCAATCCAGGTTAATGCCTGTGCAAAAGGTTTTTTCATGGCTACAGGTCAGCAGCAGGGCTGTGTTGCCATGGTACTGTTCGACTATGTCGAGGGCGGCGAGATATTCCTCTACAACCTCTGTGGTCAGGCGATTGTCACCGCCATTCTCCGCATTGGTCAGGGTCAGAATATGGACGCCATCGGTGAGCTGTAAGTTCATAGTTGTCATATTTAATTTCCGCGACTGGCTCTTTATTAGTATCCGGCACTGCTGTTAACCAACTGCTTGTAAAATTTCTGGTCGAGTAGCTCGTACTGTTTGGATTTTGGCTGGCGCACATAGATAGGCTCATCCACCTGGTCCAGATGATAGGCCTGTTGTTTTAGCTTGCCTTTAAATAGCTTGAAGGTACCGGTTGTATCCTGTTCCTGCTCGATGCGCACAAATACCGGACGGGCAAAAACGGGCAGTTCGCGATCGACAAATTCAGTAAACTCTGCCGCATTAAATTGCTGTCCTGGGATCAGTGTAATCGCGGCCATGCCAGCTTTACCCTCGGCGCCTGGTATATCCACACCGTAGACATTGCTGATCTCAACTTGGTCGCAGGCATTGAGAATCTCGCCCACCTCATTAGTGGATACATTTTCCGCGCGCCAGCGGAAGGTGTCACCCACGCGATCCACAAATTGGTAATGGGGCAGGCCCATCGCAAAGCCGACATCCACAGTGCGAATCAGATCGCCGGTATTAAACCACCGGTCACCGGGCTCGCGCAGATCGGTCAATATTTTATCATTGGTGGCATCGGTATTTTTGTAGCCATCAAATTTATAACGATCATCAATCTGGCCCAGCATCAGGCCAGCTTCACCTTCCTCTACTTCGATAACTTTGCCATTTTCGTCCAGCACAATTGCATCGTTCTCAATATCGTATTTCACCAGCATTACCACCACAGAGCCGGTGCCAATAGTGGAGTCTTTGTTAAGAATATTCAGAAACGAGACATTGCCTTCACTGGAGCCATAGATTTCAGTAATGCGCTTAACCCCAAAGCGATTGCGGAAGGTATCCCAGACATCCGGACGCAAACCATTGCCAAGCATGGTTTTTAATGGATTATTTTTTTCCTCAGGGCATTCAGGGGCCATAGCCAGATAGCGGCACAGCTCGCCAACATAGACAAATAATGTGGTCTGGTACTGCTGAACCTCAGGCCAAAACTGCGAGGTAGAAAAGCGGCGACGCACAAACATCGACGCCCCAGAATGAAGGCTGCTGCCAATACCCAGCAAAAAGCCCGTGGCATGGTACAGGGGCAGGCAGATATACATGCGATCTGAAGGCTTGGCATGAAAGCCTATCGTCGAATAGGGCTTGGCCGCAGACATAATCTTGCGGTGATATACCAGGGCGGCCTTGGGCAGACCAGTGGTACCAGAGGTAAAGATATACAGGGCAATTTCACGAGCCGCGATATCTTCGGTTACCGGCAGATTGTCGGTTGGCATATTCGCTATAGTGGCACTGAAATCCGTTGCCCAGTTGGGCGCATCGGCCTCAATAGCCTTATCGGCTATCCAGAGGTAATCGCTATCCGCCAGATCGAGTTCCGCTTTAACAGCCTCTACAGATGACAGCAGCTCCTGACCAACCAGGCACTTCTTGGAGTTGACGGTGCTAATACAGTGGGCCAGGGGACGGTCAGTCAGGCCAGTATTGATCATGCCGGCAGTAGCACCGATTTTGGCCAGGGCAAACACAGCGCAGAGCAGTTCGATACGATTCTCAATCAGCACCGCAACACAGTCGCCGCGGCTGACACCCTGCTTTTCAAGGCTGTGAGCAAACTGATTTGTCAGAGCATTAAACTCAGACCAGTTAAGCTCTGTACCTTCACAGATAATCGCAGATTTTTTTGGGTATTTGGCAGCGGTCTGCTGGAACATCAGGCCCAGGGAGCTTTTGGCATCATCAGCTGGGGGCTTAAAGAATATTAGCGTGGGCGCAGCTTGGACAAAATTCCACACCACGCGGAAAAATTCAATAACTTTGCTCATTACAGGCCCCTGACTTAATTTTAATAGTTGGTATTGCTTTTTTATTATTATGACAATCTTTGTGACAATATAATACTCAATGCCATTATACTGAGTATATCGGAGTTAATCCCATTTCTGGATAGCTCGGCTGTAAAAAGAAAGCCCAGCCGGTCATAGGTGTGCAGGCTACTTTATGGGCAGGGTTAAGATTGATGGCGCTATTGGACTATTGGACTATTGGGTTATTGATCCCAAGCACAGGATTATTTACTTTAGCGGGAAATTATAAAACCAAAACAAGAGGCTATTACAATGTCAGATATTCCAGTTTATATGGTGGTTAACCTAAAAGTGACCGATGCCGATGAGTACCGTAAATACGAAAAGGGTTTTTTCCCGATTCTAAAAAAATACGGCGGCAGCTTTTTAACCTTTGATGACAACCCCATTACTTTGGAAGGTGTAACACCGAGAGAAGGGCGCATGATTATTTTTAGCTTTCCCTCCGAAGAGATAGCCAATGCCTGGTGGACCGATGCCGAGTATCAGCAATTGAGTGCATTCCGCCGTGCCGGTACCCATATGGAATTTCTCACCATGGTGCATGGGTTGCCACCCAGAGGTTAAACGCCAATCAGGGCACCAGGCTATAGGTCCAGGGTAACAGGCCCCTGAAAAGACTCCCCATTAAAAAAGAATGCAGCTCTTGTGGGGTTGGGTAGTTCCACCAACAAATCGGTCTTTAATTCGACCTGCCGCACTGTCCACCCCCCTGGCATCTGACGGGTCTTGGTCGCAGAGGAACCCATAAAGCCAAGGGTGCCCTGGTTAACGGTAGGCACATAATCCCTGCCATCGGCAAAACTCATTATCTCGATTGTGCGGCCTGCTTTAAACAGCAGATTGTGGTGTTTGTCTACATGGACAAGTATCAGTCCATCGTAGGGATTGCCGTCCGGGGCTTTTTCCATATGACCCGGGCGCGCCACGCGCATAAACTGTCGACCATCAACCTCCATTGTCTCAACTGGTCCATCTTGCTCAGCATCAGGAGAACGCCGGAAATAGGCTAAATCCATTGTCGCAAAGCCAACGCCGGACTTGATAAAGCCCGCTGGTAGCGACAGGGCATCGAACTGCTCGGTGCTTATAGGCTGATGACTCAGCCACACATCGCGGGTGGCCGCTTGCATAATTTCAGCGACCATTTGCCCACCGACATTATTCCAGTTGCAGGGGTAAGACTGGTTACCCATGTCATCAGGAGCCTGTTCTGACAGAGGCTCAATACTGGCTTTATTTACTATAGTCATGCTCTTTACCTAAACAACTGTGACTGGATGGCCGCGCTTTGCTGTGCAAAACTGTCCCAGAGCAGGCATAGTTAATCCATCCCGCTCGCCATTAGTATCATATAATGGCATAATCGCTGTCAATATAATAAGACGATGTAATAAGCAGCGGTGGCGGCAATAATAATAGGGGAACCAACGATGATTTCAGCAATAGGTATTTGGAGCGCAGTTGCACTGGTATATGCAATATTTTGGGCCTGGTATGTGGGCCTCAAAGGCAAGTTATCCCAGGCGGAAGTAGAGCAGTATATGCAGCGCTTTGAAGCCAGTGGAATGCCCGCCGACAAGCTCGACAATCTGCATAAGTTCCTGGCTAAAGACGATGGTCGCGAATGGTTTATGATTAACCTTCTGGAATTAAAATCGCCCAAGAGAGAGTCGGCCAAGCTACTGCAGAGCTACAGTAAAACATTTATGGCGGGCATGTTTAAGCGCGGTGGCCATCCGTTTTTTATTGCCAATGCCCGGGCAAAAAATATTGAAAACCTGCACTGCGATCAGGCGGATAACTGGACCTCAACGGGTATTGTTAGATATCGCAGCCGTCGAGACTGCGCCGAGACTCTTTTGGATACCTTTGGCAGCGACCACCATGCTGACAAGCTGGCCTCTCTGGAAAAGACTCTGGCTTTTCCGGCGACGACCAGCTTACTGATGGGTTCGCCGCGGGTGCTGGTGGCAATGGGTCTGGCCCTGATTGCAGCCCTGACACAAATTCTACTCCTGTAAAATAATAACGAGAATACTATGACCGATAACGCTCTGTTTCAGCCATTTCATCTGGGAAACCTGCAGTTAAAAAACCGCATTGTCATGGCGCCCATGACCAGAAACTTTTCTCCCAATAACAATATTCCCGGTGACAATGTAGTCGACTACTATCGTCGTCGCGCTGAGGGTGGTGTTGGGCTGGTGATTACCGAGGGCACCTGTGTTGGTCATGCGGGAGCCAGTGGTTACCCCGGTGTGCCTTACTTCCACGGTGAAGAGCGCCTGGCAGGCTGGAAGAAGGTGGTAGATGCTGTACATGCCGCCGGAGGAAAAATAGCGCCCCAGCTCTGGCATGTGGGTGCAGTGCGTAAATCCGGTACGCCTCCAGAGGGCGATGTGCCCGGTTATGGTCCCTCGGGTATGAATGTGCCGGGCAAGGTTAATCGCCAGGTGATGACTCAGCAGGACATTGATGATGTGGTGGCCGCCTTTGCTCAGGCTGCCGCAGATGCCAAAGCCATTGGCTGTGATGCAGTTGAATTGCACGGTGCCCATGGTTATCTGATTGATCAGTTTTTCTGGGAAGGTACCAACCAGCGCGATGACCACTATGCTGGCTCCATCGAAAACCGCGGCCGCTTTGCCGTCGAAGTCATTAGTGCGGTGCGCGCTGCGGTCGGCCCGGACTTCCCGGTTATCTTGCGCTGGTCCCAGTGGAAGCAGCAAGACTACAGCGCTCGCTTGGCTGTCACGCCAGAAGAGCTAGAACGATTTCTAATGCCATTGTCAGAGGCGGGAGTGGATATATTCCACTGCTCACAGAGACGCTTCTGGGAACCAGAATTTGAAGGCAGTGAATTAAACCTTGCGGGCTGGACCCAAAAGATCACCGGCAAGCCAGCGATTACCGTGGGCAGTGTAGGTCTGGATGCAGACTTTACTCCCAAGCCTGGCGAAGCACATTTTAAAGAAGCTGACCCCGCCAGCCTGGATACATTGCTGCACCGCCTTGACCAGGATGAGTTTGATCTGGTGGCTGTGGGCCGCGCGCTGATTTCAAACCCAGACTGGGTTAATTTGGTTGAGGCCAAGCGTATGGATGATTTAAAACCATTCCGCAAAGAACATCTGGGTGAATTAATTTAGGCCGACGAATACATATTTAGGGGATAACTAATGGAATTACACAATAAAATTGTCGTCATCACCGGTGCTGGTAGCGGTATAGGTCGCGCACTGGCGGTACGCTTTCATGCCGAAGGCGCCAAACAGATTGTCTGCGCCGATATCAATCTTGATAACGCTCAGGAAACCGCCGATATGATTGGTGGTGTGGCCATGCTGGCGGATGTGGCCAAAGAGGAAGATACGGCGCGCATTATTGAAGACACCGAAGCCGATATAGGCCCCATCGACTTATTTTGTTGCAATGCCGGCGTTGGTTTTGGCGAGAGTATCCATTCTCCCAATGCCGAATGGCAGTCGATATGGGATATCAATGTTATGTCCCATGTGTATGCCGCGCGCCATCTGGTGCCGCGCATGGTTGCCCGTGGGGGAGGCTATTTTTTAAATACCTCATCTGCTGCTGGCCTGCTTAATCAAATTGGTGGTGCCGCATACGGCGTAACCAAACATGCTGCTGTTGGCTTTGGTGAATGGCTGGCGATTCACCATAAGCATGAGCACATCAATGTCTCCATGCTCTGTCCTCAGGCGGTGCGTACTGCTATGACAGCAGTGGATAACGATGCGGTGGCTGCGGCTGCCAACAATGGCATGATCGAGCCCGAGGAACTGGCAGACTGTGTGGTTGAAGGGTTGCGCGAGAAGAGCTTTTTGATTTTGCCTCACCCGATTGTAAAAGAATTTATGCAAAATAAAACCAGCAACTACGATCGCTGGATTGGTGGCATGAACAAGCTGATGCGCAAAATTACCGGAATTATTTAATACAAAATTTAAATTTAAGGAGACAAGACAATGGGTTTTGAATTAAGCGAAAGGGCAGAGGATCTCAATGAACGCCTGAAGGTGTTTATGGATGAGCATATTTATCCTCGAGAGCATGATTATGAAGAATTTATCAATGACCAGAATAACCTCTGGCAATACCCGGACTGGTATCAGGGCCTAAAAGACGAAGCTAAAAAGCAGGGCCTGTGGAACCTGTTTTTGCCGGAAGAGTACAAGCCCTGGAGTCCCGGTCTGACCAATCTGGAAATTGCCCCGTTGTTTGAAACCATGTCCAGGGCGGCCTGGTCTCAGCAGATATTTAACTGTAATGCCCCAGACCGCGGCAATATGGAGGTGTTGGCAAAATACGGCACCCCAGAGCAGCAAGAGCAGTGGTTACTGCCTCTGCTAGCCGGTGAGATTCGCTCCGCCTATGCTATGACTGAGCCGGATGTAGCCTCATCTGACGCCACCAATATGGAACTTAAAATCGAGCGCGATGGCGATGAATACGTGCTTAACGGTCGCAAGTGGTGGACCACCGGTGTAATCGGTTCCGCCTGCAAACTGATGCTGGTGATGGGCAAGTCCAACCCGGATGCACCGCGCCATCAGCAGCACAGTACCATTCTGGTGCCCACAGATACCCCAGGGGTAAAAATGTCTCGCCCACTGAGAGCTTTTGGTGAATACCATTCTCCTGGAGGTGAAGGTGATATGATCTTTAGCGATGTGCGTGTGCCGGTCAGCAATCTGATTCTCGGTGAAGGCCGTGGCTTTGAAATTGCCCAGGGTCGTCTAGGGCCAGGTCGTTTCCAGTACGCCATGATGTTTGTGGGTATGGCTCAGCGCAGCTTAGAGCTGATGTGCGAGCGCGCTCAAAAGCGTGTTGCCTTTGGTGAGGCGCTCAGCAAAAAGACCAGTGTGCAGCACGAGATTGCCCGCAGTCGATGTGATATTGAACAGTGCCGTTTGCTAGTACTGGCCGCCGCTGAGAAAATGGATAAATACGGTATCGACGGCGCTCGCGAAGATATCAGCATGCTAAAAATCGTCGCACCAAAAATGTGTGAAGATGTCTCCAGCCGGGCCATGCAGATCTTCGGCGGCATGGGCGTATGCCAGGATACACCGCTGGCGCATATTTGGACTACAAGTAGATTTTGTCGTATTGCCGATGGCCCGGATGAAGTACATATGTCCCAGCTGGCCAAGATGACCATGCGCTCTTTAAACAGACAGTCAACCTGAGGGTAGGGAAGAGAGAATGACTTTTTCATCCAATGTATTAAGTATCGAAAAACAGGGCCATGTAGGTATTATCTGGCTTGATCGCGAATCCAAATATAATGCTCTGTCCACAGAGCTTTGGTCGGCTATACCTGATGCCCTGCAAGCCCTCTGCGAAGATGGCGAGCTGGGCGCTATAGTTTTGGCAGGCCGTGGCAAGCACTTTTGCGCCGGCATTGATCTGGCGGAAGATGGCCTTAGCCAAAGCAAATACGCCAAGGCCCGCTCCAAAGCCGAAGCCAATATTCAGCAGCTGAATAACACCCGCAAGTTCCAAGAAGCCATTACTTCACTAGCAGAATGTGAACTGCCAGTGATCGCGGTAGTGCAGGGCTTCTGTCTGGGTGCCGGAGTCGATCTGATCACCGCCTGTGATATTCGTATTGCCAGCGCCGATGCAGTATTTAGTGTCCGCGAAACTCGCTTGGGTCTGGTGGCTGATGTGGGCACATTGCAGCGACTGCCGAAGATTCTTAATGCCGGCCATGTGGCCGAGCTGGTCTATACAGGTAAAGATATTAAGGCAGACCGTGCTGAAAAAATTGGGCTGATCAATGATATGTATGAGTCCGCCGAAGCGACTATGGAAGCAGGCATGGCCCTGGCTCAGGAGATCGCAGGCAACTCCCCAATGGCGGTGCGTGGTACCAAGTTTATTCTGCGTCAGTCCGAAAATCTGACCGATGAGCAGAGTCTGATGGTCAATGGTATGTACACCATGATGACCAGTCTCGAGTCCAATGATTTAAAAGAGGGGGTTATGGCGTTTGCAGAGCGCAGGCCGGCGAAGTTTACAGGTAGCTAGTTTCCAACGCTGCAAAAATATTGATCTGGATGGCCCCACCTTGTTCCACATAGCTCTGCACCTCTTAGTGCCCGCAATTCTGGTCGCTTTACTGTATCGCGATAACTGGAAGTTCGCTTACCTAGTGCTGATTGCAACCATGCTGGTGGATCTGGATCATCTGCTGGCTGTCCCTATTTATGATCCCAATCGATGTAGCATTGGCTTCCATCCCTTGCATCAGCCCTTGATGATAATGCTATATGCCGGGTTGAGCGTTTTCCCAAAAACCAGGCTGATAGGCTTTGGGCTGTTGATTCATATGGCGCTTGATGCTGTGGATTGTCTTAATTAAGCGATTTAAAGTCCTGCAGCCACTGCTGCGACTGCACCTGCGACAATTTGTCGCATTTTTTACAGCCCCAACCATTGATAGCATGCTGGTAAATTAATCAATGGAGTTTTTGTTGTGCTCGGTCATGTATTTTCCCGGTTGTCCCAATGTTTAGTGATTGCTCTGACTGTTAACTTTGCGCCTATGGCCGTTGCACTGGAAGAGGTGACTGTAATTGCTGATCAGGTGTTTAAAGATACCTCTCTGGTGAGTCCCAGCAGTTCGATTTCAGCAGAGCAGCTTGAAGCGATTAGTATCACTACCGTTGAAGATGCGCTGGCCCATGAACCCAGCCTGATTGTGCGCAAGCGTTTTATTGGCGACCCCAATGGTGTAATTGGTATGCGTGGGTCCAATATGTTCCAGACAACTCGCTCTATGGTGTTTGTCGATGGTATGCCGCTGCATTATCACCTGCAGACAAGGTACCGCGGTGCGCCGCGCTGGTCACTGGTGTCGCCGGGTGAGATAGATAATGTGGAGGTGATCTATGGTGCTTTTTCGGCAGAGTACAGTGGTAATGCCATGGGTGGTGTGGTGAATGTGAATACCAGACGGCCTGACTCTGAGCGCATAAGCTTTGAGACTGGATACTTTGCCCAGGAATATCAGCAGCAGGACACCAATGAAATCTATGGCGGTTATAGAACCTACGGGTCTTATGAAAATAAGATAGGCAATCTGGGCGTCTTTGCCTCCTACACCAGGTTGGATAATGAGGGCCAACCGCAGACGCAGTTATTCACTAAAAGTGGTTCTGGAACCGCTTCAGCCTCTGTCAGCTCAGGTGCTGTGCTGGGTGTGAACGAAGCCTCTGAGGCCGGCGTTTACTTTGCTGACTCGGGGCCTGAGTCGTCAAAAACTGATCTATTTAAGGCTAAGTTATTCTACGATCTGGACCGCGTTCAATTGCGCGGTTCGATCGCCTACGAGGACCGAACCCGAGTTGAAGATCAGCAAAATAACTTTCTCCGCGACAGCGCAGGCAATCCTATTTTTGATCGCAGGGTTGATGTAGATGGTCAGGTATACGACACCTTTTCTTATGGCCGCAGCCGCATGCAGCAGCGCAGTCAGGAGCGTGATAGTTCGTTGATCGGTGCAGGTGTCAGTGCAGAGCTTAACAATGGCTGGATCAGTGATGCCTTTTACAGCTACTTCAATATCCTTGACGACGTAGAGATACGCTCGGGTAACCATCCCTTAGCGGATAGCTATATTGCAGATAATGAAGCCTATAAGGCTCGCATTACTGAGTATGATAATACTGGCTGGCAGATTTTTGATATCAAGTTTGCCACTGAGTCCTGGCTGGGTAACGACCGCCAGCGACTATCTGTAGGTCTGCACTATGATGACTATGAGTTAAATTATATTGTTGATGATTACAACAGTGTTGCCGGGCTGCGGGATGCCGATGAAACCGATGGCAATGCCGCAACAGGTCGCGCTGACAGTGGCGGTAAAGCCAGTACATCAGCGCTGTTTTTGCAGTATGGCTATGGGCTGTCTGATCACTGGGATCTGTCATTGGGCCTGCGCTACGAGGACTGGCAGGCAGAGGATGGTTTTGTTGGTGCCAACCCGACTGCAGAGCGTGCCGAGACAGGTTGGTCGCCCAAGTTTTCGCTAGCCTGGGAAGCTTCAGATAGTCTTAACTTACGCTACTCTCTGGCCAGAGCACTGCGCTTTCCGGTGATTGAAGAACTCTATGTGAACGACAATCAGGGTGCTGGCGCGGCGGTGATCTCTGACCCTAGCCTAAAGCCTGAAGATGGTGTCTTCCACAACCTCTCCTTTGTGCAGGCCATTGATAATGGCTCAGTTCGCGTTAATCTGTTCTACGAAGTTATCGATGATGTGATTTTTAATCAGCGCGCAACCAATGGCACATCAACCTTTTTACCCGTTGGAGAGGTGACTACCAGTGGTACAGAATTTATCTGGGAGCAGCGTGAAATATTTGCTTCGGCCTTGGATATTCGTTTTAACCTCAGCCATGTAAAGGCTGAGATCACGGACAATGTATTTAACCCAAGCTTTGAGGGTAAACAGTTCCCGCGGTCGCCAAGGTGGCGCAGCAATCTGATACTGAGTTATAAGCTGTCGCCTCAATGGGATATGGGTACCAGCGCACGCTATGCCAGCAATAGTTTTGGCGAGCTTGATAACAGCGATACAGGCAGCAATGTTTTTGGTGCTCAAGATAGCTTTGTATTTGTGGGTGCCAAGCTTAACTGGCAGCTATCCAGTGCGCTTAAACTGAGTGCTGGTGTTGATAATCTATTTAATGAAGAAGCCTATGTATTTCATCCCTGGCCTGGCCGCACCTACCATGTGCAAGCCAAGTATCAGCTAGGACAATAGTATGACACACAGATCACAGCTGCTTAAGCAGCGCCTTTGGCGCTGGCATTTTCTGGCGGGGCTTGTGGTCTGTCCGTTTGCTATTTTGCTGTCTATCAGTGGATCAATTTATCTGTTTAAACCGCAGATAGATAATTATGAAGAAGCCTCAATTAATGCTCAGGCGCCGGTGGTTGAGCAGGCTTCGCCAAGTCTGCCCGCCAGCATCCATATCCGGACATTGCTGGCCAATAATCCGCAGTCAAATTTTAAGCGCATAGTTTTAGCCAAGCCCGGAGACCGCTCGCTGGAAATTGAGCTGGTCAATGCCAAGGGCGAGAAGGTTATCTATTGGATTGACAGTATTTCCGGTGAGTTGTTGGCCAGCAAAAAAAGCGACCAGCGATTGATGCAGCGGGTTAAAAAGCTGCACAGTGAACTGCTGTTGGGCAATATGGGTTCCTACGTGGTTGAGTTGATGGCCAGCTGGCTGATTATTTTGGTGATTACGGGTCTGTATCTGTGGCTGTCAAAGCCCGACAACCGCGAGGCACCAAAAAAATTGGTCACTCCTGAGGTGGGCCAGGTAGCAGCGGAAAAAAAATGGCGTAGCTGGCATGGGGTGTTCGGTTTTTGGTTTACGGTTCCTATTATTTTGTTGCTACTGTCGGGCCTTCCCTGGACCCAATTATGGGGCGCCGGGTTTGATAAGGTAAAAGCTATGGCAGGCTGGCAGGGGCCCGGGCAGGTATGGTTTGTTACCCTGCAGTCAGAGAAACCAGATGGAGAAATGGTTAAGGTGCCTGAATCCAGCCTGTGGGAGATTACCTCTGATCCCCATGCCCATCATAATTCCCAAATGGCTAGGGATGTGAGTGCGCTTAATCTAGGTGTTTTAGATATGATTCAGAGCAAGCCACAGGTTGCCGCAATGATTCATCCGGTGCAGATTGTGCCCCCAAGGCCCAATAATGGTGTCTGGACTGTACGCTCTATGTCCGCTCAGAGGTCGGACCGTGAGACCATTCATTTTGACCAGTATTCGGCGCAGCAGATACAGCATATAACTTTCAAAGACCATCATCCGGTGGAGCAGCTTGTCTCTCAGGCTGTGTCCCTGCATGAGGGCGCGCTGTTTGGCTGGTTAAACCAGTTGCTGGGTGTGCTCACGGCTCTGGCGATTACCTGTATCAGTTGCTTTGGACTTTATTCATGGTGGCTGCGCAGACCCCAGAGTGGCCCGGGTATGCCCGAGCCTGTAGCCTCTCCACCGTCGGCGGGGCTGGCTGTGGGTATAGTGCTATTAGGGGTACTGCTGCCTGCTGCTGGTATTAGCTTTGTGTTGATTTATGCTGTTGAGTGGTTTGCTGTCAGGGTAAGGCAAGTTTGACAGGCAATTAAAGGCCGGCCATTAGATGCAAAAAGGGGATAACCATGTTATCCCCTTTTTTACAGCACCTTAATTTAGCTAGTGGTTAGTACATCATATCTCTGGTGGCATTTAGCATCCATGGGAAGTGAACCCCAAGTTTTGCTGCGCCATAGGAGAACCAGTACTCCACTTTTTGCAGGAAGGTCATCTCTACCATCTCGGGCAGACGCTGTTGCTGTCGATCCAGGTAGGCGTGAATGGCTTCGGCATCTTCGATGGTATTGGTTTCGTAGAAACCTACCATACCTTTGTGGGCTCTTGAGCCACCCAGCACAATGCCGGCAAAGTCTATGTGGGTCTGCTCGCTCATATAGCGCAGGTCGGGCACCACATAGTTGCTCTTGGCGCTGATACCGTGGCAGGTGCCGCAGTTATGGCCGTAGAGTTCTTCCCCTTTTCTGATAATTTCGGGGTCGGTATTGGCTTCGTGGCCCAGGGCCAGAATAGTGGCCAGGCTGTTGTCGGCCAGGGTTCTGGTTTGCGCAAATTTACCCAGCTTGAAGACCAGCAGTTTATTCTGGTTGACCTTGTTGCGCTTGAGGTCATCACCTATGGTTAGCATCACGGTACCGCCACTGCCTTGGGCCACGGCGATGTATTGTTCACCATCCAGTTCGTAGCTCATGGGACCGGCGAGGACGGCGCTGTCGGACTGAAATTGCCACAGGGCATCGCCATTATCTGAATCATAGGCGGTAAAGGTTCCGTCACCAGAGCCCTGGAAAACCAGATCGCCGTCGGTGCTTAGAATGCCGCCATTGGCAGCTTTGTCGTGGCGCACTGTCCAGGCGGCTTCCTGTTTTACTGGGTCCCAGGCCAACAGTTCGCCGTAGATCAGGGCGTCGGCTGAGGCTTTGCCTGCTACCCAGCTTAGTGGGTCTCTAGATTCATTGAGGTCGACGCCGGTGTTCCAGCGGTTAAGTTGGTACTTGGTGGTTTTCTTGGCGCTAAAGTAATGGGGAATGGTTTGGGCCGGTATGTACATCAGGCCGGTTTTGGGGCTGAAGGACATGGGCTGCCAGTTGTGGGCGCCGTAGGGCGATGGCCAGATATAGCTGCCGCCATTGCTTTGGTAGTCAGCATATTCGGTTTCTACGGGGCGGCCGGTTTCCATATCTATATGGCTGGCCCAGGTGACCTTTGAGAAGGGTTCTGCTGATAGCAGTTCACCTGTGGCGCGGTCGAGTACATAGAAGAAGCCATTTTTGGGGGCCTGCATAATAACCTGACGGGTTTCGCCTTTATGTTCAATCTCTGCCAATGTGAGTTGCTGAGTGGCCGTGTAGTCCCAGTTATCTTTGGGGGTTACCTGATAGTGCCACACATAGTCACCTGTATCCGGGCGCAGGGCTACGATGGAACTCACATACAGGTTGTCGCCGCCGCCGGGGCTGCGCAGTTCGCGGTTCCAGGGGGAGCCATTACCTGTGCCTATATAGAGCAGGTCCAATTCTGGGTCATAGACAATCGAGTCCCAAACTGTGCCGCCACCGCCGCCGAGTTTGTGCCAGGACTTGTCGCCCCAGGTTTCTACGGCTTTCTCAAGGGCAGGGTGTTCCTGTGGCTTTTTGGGGTCACCTGGGACTGTGTAGAAGCGCCATAGCTGGTCGCCGGTGGCGCTGTCGTAAGCGGTGATATAACCGCGTACTCCCAGCTCCGCGCCGCCGTTGCCGATAATAATTTTGCCATCGACCACGCGAGGTGCGCCAGTGACGCTGTAGTTGCTGTTAGCTGGGGTGGTCTGTACTGACCAGTTCTGTTCGCCCGTTTTGGCATCCAGAGCGATCAGGCGGCCATCCAATGTGCCAAAGAATACTTGCAGATCGGACTCTTCGTCACCCTGCCACATGGCGACCCCGCGATTGACGGCACCACAGCAGGCTTTGATCAGATGTTCTCTGGGGACTTCGGCATCGAAGTGCCACAGTTCTTCACCGCTGCGTGCATCCAGAGCATGGACATGAGCCCAGCCCGTGCTGACATAGATGACGCCATCGTGAACCAGAGGTGTTGCCTCCATGCCACGGGCGGTATCAAACTTAAATGACCAGGCGAGATCCAGCTCGTCGACATTGTCGCGATTGATTTTATTGAGCGGGCTAAAGCGCTGCTCTTTGTAGTTGCGGCCATAGCTGAGCCACTCACCATCGGGATTGGTAATCGACGCTTCATTGACCACTGTGGCCTGGGCTTGCATAGGGCCGCTGGTTAAAAATAGCGTGATCGCTAGTTTGATTAGGCGGGATGCCATAGGGTTCTCCCTTATTCTTGTTATGTATTCTAGGTTTGGCAATTTTCTTATTGTAGGCTCATTTCTATAAATTGCATACGATCCTGTCCGAAAAACATATCGTCACCAATAAACATGGTTGGCGCACCAAAACAGCCTCGGGCAACGGCAGCTTCGGTATTGCTGATCAAAGCGGCTTTAACTTCCGGGTTCTGGGTGCCACTGATGATTTTTTCGGCGTCCAGCCCGGCATCGCTGAGCACTTTGGCCACCACATCCAGCTCCCCCATATTTTCGCCATTGACCCAGACGGCATCGTAGACGGCGTTTATATAGGTATCAAAATAGTCCTGGCCCAGTGCGGCGGTAGCAGCGCGCATCAGGTTTAGGGTGTTTATGGGGAAGTGCGGATTTATCTTCAGTGGCACCTGATACAGGGCAGCAAAGCGGGGCAGGTCATGGGCCAGCATGTAGTTGCCTTTGGCTGGAATAGCGACCGGCGATGTGTTGCCCGTGGCTTTAAATAGACCACCCAGTAAGATGGGCCTGTATTCAATGGTGCAGCTGTATTCTGCCTGTAACTGTTGCAGACGCTTATAGGCCAGATAGGCGGTGGGGCTGCCGAAGTCGAAATAAAAGTCGATGGTTGTAGCCATTACATTATTCTCTTGTCTGGGGTTTGGAGCCCCGTGCTTTTTATGACTCCAAGCCTAGCTCTGCGGTTGCTTGGCGACAATAGAAAATAATGACCCGTCAGTTCGGTTTTAAGAGATTTTAAGTGCTTGGAATTAGCGTTTGAAGCAGCTCAGTTATTAGTGCTCTGGAGTCATCAATGCTCAGTGATTGATGGTCGCGCAACCGGTCCCAGTACTCGAAGGACATAATGCCAAAGATGGCTTCTTGTTGAGATACTGGCAGGCTGCCAATCTCTGGTAGAGCGTTACTTATATCAGTGCGCATTCTGCTCTGATGTTTTGCGTAGTTTTGCTTTAAAAAAGCAGATCGCCAGCGTCTGGTGGCGGTGGATTTCAAAATATTGCCATTATCCTCGTAGTGCCCCTGTATCTCTTTTACTGCCCAGGTTATGCGTTGAGCCAAAGGCAGTCCAGGGTCCACAGTGGTCGATTTGCCAGTGAAGCCCTCGCGCCAGATTTGGTCGGCTGTTGCAAAAATGGCCTCCATATCCTCGAAGTGGCGGAACACCGAACGAATACCCACCTTGGCGTGGTTGGCAATCTGCTGAGCCGTGGGCACCAGATTGCCCTCATTGATAAGTTGCAGCATGGCCTCAACAATGACCTGGCGGCTGCGGTCGCTGCGCAGGCGGCGGCCATCTACTTTTGCGGGGGTGCTGGTGCTATCTGACATAGGATTGGCTTCTACGGGTAGTTGATGGCTCCAAGTTTGTCATATTTCTGCTGAACTTGCACTTCGCCAGAGTTTTCCGCTGGTTACAAACCGCTATTATCAACCACAATATCTCTGGAGTTGGCTGGCAGTGAAATCGCAGTGCCATCTTGCCCCAACGTAAACTCGCTAAAATAACCATCAACCCCCTTCAGCCAAGCGGCTTCGGCACCTGGCTGATCCAGTGGCGGGACAACATGATAGTAAAGCAGGTGACCCACATCGGCATCTCGCGCAGTTTCGGCGGCTTCTATTGGCGAGGCATGGTAGTCGAGCACATCATGAAATATTTTCGCCATATTGTCTTGGCCCGCATTGGTCGCGCCCTGGCTCATTGCCTTGAGCAATTCAGGGGATAGAGCTTCATGGACCAGCAGGTCAATACCCTGGGCAAATTTTTCAATATTGGCTGATTTGCTGGTATCACCAGAGATCAGAGCGGTACGTCCGGCATAGCTAAATCTGTAAGCCACGGCAGGGGAGATAGGAAAATGATCCACTGTCAGCATTTCTACTTTTAGACCAGCCTGTTCATAGACAGTGACCAGTTCGCCATCAGCTGGGGCAGGGGAACTGACTGCGGTCATACCACCGCCACTCAGTGGTGCGGCGTTATCCCCATGATGATCATTGCGGTAGATCACATCCTGACCATAGGCTTGATTAAAACCACCGACTACGGTGGAGACACCCTCAGGGCCATAGACATTAAGGGGCATATCGTGAGCGCCATTGGCCCAGCGCAACGTGGCTACTTCCCCAAGGCCATCGATATGGTCGGAGTGGAAATGGGTTAAAAATACGCCGCTGATCAGAGCGGGCGGGTAGCCCATCCGCCCCAGATTACGTATGCCATTGCTGCCACTGTCCACCAAAAACAGTTTACCGGCGGCAACCACCGCGACACAGGGACCAGAACGACTGGCCGAGGGCATGGGTCCCCCGGCGCCACAGAGAGCTATATGCAAACCATCGCCCAGTTCGTCGATCTTATTGCTTTGCATAGTTGCTTCCATACCCTTGGGCACAAGGCTTAGAAAAATATCACCGCGCTGACTGTATAGGGCCAGCCCCAAAATAAGCACCATCAAACCGGCAATATAAGATTTTTTCATGATATTTCACTCCTGCAAAATTAATATATGATTTGAGCCTGACATGGTGGCATACTATATGTCAATATATTTGCTTTAGATACTTACGCACCTTTTCAGGAGTCTACTATGACCGAAGCCAAACCAATAACTCTTATCGGAGCGCCACCCTCACCCTACACTAGAAAAATGACGGCCATACTCAGGTATCGCCGCATTAGCTATAACATAGTCTGGGCTAATTCTGGGGAAGTGCTGACAGAGATGGGCATTGCCAAACCCAAGGTAGCCCTGCTGCCGACATTTGTGCTGCCTGATGAGGAAGGCGAGATGCAGGCAGTCTGCGACTCCACGCTGATTATTCGGCGACTGGAAGCTGAGCATGCCGGGCGGTCGTTGATTCCTGATGACCCTGCTATGGCCTTTATTGATTATCTACTGGAAGACTTTGCCGATGAGTGGGTCACCAAATATATGTTCCACTACCGCTGGCACTTTGAGGCAGATGCCGATAATGCCGGCACTCTTCTTCCTCTGGTCCAGAAAGTCGATCTGCCCGCGGAAACGCTTGCTCAGCATAAGCCCTATATTACCGACCGTCAGGTGGGGCGTCTGCATGTGGTCGGCTCTAATGATGTGACTGCGCCAGTGATTGATGCTAGTTACAGGCGATTCCTATTGGCTATGGAGGCTCACCTGGCCCAACAGCCCTATTTAATGGGCAATCGCCCCGGGGCATCGGATTTCTCTGTCTATGGTCAGCTGACTCAGCTGGTGGGTTTTGACCCAACGTCGCGAGCTATTGCTCATCAGCTTTCTCCGCGCACTGTGGCTTACACCCTGCTGATGGAAGATCAAACCGGGTTAGAACCCACAGCAGACCAATGGACTAGCCCTGAGACTGTCCCGGACACATTAAAGGCAATCTTAAATGAAGTAGGGTATGTCTATGCCCCTGCGCTGCTGGCTAATGCCAGAGCCATGCAGGCGGGGGAGAAAACCTGGGAGACAGAGATTGATGGCAATCTCTGGACTCAGCAGACCTTTAACTACCAGGGCAAGTGCCTGCAGTGGATTAATGCTGAGTATCAGGCCCTAACAGCGGCCGACAAAACCCGGGTAGATGCGTTGCTTGAAGGCACTGGTTGTGAGCAGATTATTCTCCAAGCCTGATTTATGTCTTTTTATTCTGCAGAGACAGCGCCAGCATAATGCAGGCAATAGTCAGCAGGGGCAGATTGCCCACAGCGCCCGGGGGCACATTCTCGTAATAGGGCGCTGATAATGGGTGCATGGTGCCTGCCGCCATACGCATGGGGACTTCGATAACCACCGTCAGCCACAGCAGCGGCAGCAGATTGCGGTAGCGCCACATGCAGATATAAAAAATAAACAGTGTAATTATTTGCGCCGAACCCCAGAGTGAGGCAAATAGGTAGATCACATTATTGGGGTCGGCAGCGCCCTCGGCAAAGGGGAAGATGATAATCGAGGCAATGCTGTTGATGCCGCCATCCTCCGCCAGGAAATGCATAAAGCTGCGAAAGGTGTACATGGCTATCAGCACATAAAATCCGTACTGGGCGATAGCACTGCCCTGATAATCATTATGGGCCTGTCTGGGAAATAGTTTTTCAGTAAGACTCATTGGCAAACCTCTCGTTTTTTTACTAGCTTAATTTATTAACAGTGCCTATGCCAGTTTATTTTCTGCCCATAAACTGCTAACTTAGCCGCCGTTGAGAACAATAAAACTAATTGGGACTGAGCATGGCGGAGCAATTTAAAGAACAGGGGGGTGCAGCCACCATGGACCCAAGTGCTGCATTTCGCTGGCTGTCCTCGCAGATTATGACCCAGGTGGTAAGCCCACAGCGCAAGGCTAAAAAGAGGGCCAAAGTTGAAAAACAACGTCGCGCTGCTGGCGCCAGACATGTGGTTGAGTACTTTCATCAGGTAGATGATGGCTATAGTCATCTGGCGGCTCAGGCGCTGGAGTCTCTGAGCCAGCGCTATGATATTGATCTGCACTGCCATCTAGTTACCGGTCCATCGGGCAATAACAGTGTTGAACCAGACCTGTTATTAAAGCTTGCTCGGTATGACGCTTCATTTATCGCTCCCCATTACGGTTTAGATTTTCCTAAAACAGACGGGCTCCCCGATTCTGTGGCAATTGTCAAAGCGGGATCAATTTTGGCGGGTAAATCGAATGGGAGCTTTGCCGGGTTGGCCGCCTCTGTAAGCTCAGCCCTCTGGTCTGGTGATATCGCTGCTTTAGATATATTGGCGGAGCAGCATGGCTGCGGCTCGGAGGAGCAATACCAAGCATGCCTTGAGCAGGGCAATGCACGGCGTGCTGAGTTAAAGCATTATTCCGGGGCCATGTTTTACTATGGAGGCGAATGGTACTGGGGTATCGACAGACAGCACTATTTAGAAGCTCGCCTCGCAGAATTAGGGGTGGATAACAGCCCAGAAAAGCCCATGTTAATGCCGCGCTTTGCTGTTGAGCCGGGCAAGCATACAGATAATGGCAGCCTAACCTTAGAAATCTATCCTTCATTGCGCAGCCCCTATACTGCTATGGTCTTTGACCAGACATTGGCGCTAGCGGAACAGACTGGCGTTAATCTGGTGGTGCGCCCAGTGCTGCCAATGGTGATGCGCGGTGTGCCGGCCACCAGAGAAAAGGGCCTGTATATTTTTAGCGATGCTGCCCGTGAGGCCCACAGTGCAGGAGTACCCTTTGGCAATTTTTATGACCCTATAGGTAACCCGGCGCGCAACTGTTATTCCCTCTATCCCTGGGCCTGTGAGCAGGGTCGAGGCAATCAGTTAATTTCCAGTTTTTTACGCTGTGCCTTTGCCGAGGGTATTAATACCAATAATGCCCGTGGTCTGAAGAAGGTAGTAGAAAAAGCTGGCCTCGACTGGTCTGTGGCTAAAACCCTGGTGGGCCAGTCTGGCTGGGAAGATATTTTGGAGAGCAATCGCCTGGCCATGTATGACGCTGGCCTCTGGGGGGTGCCCAGTTTTCGCCTGCTTAATAAACAAGGCGAGTCAGTGCTGGCACTCTGGGGTCAGGACAGACTATGGTTGGTGGCCCGGGAAATTGAGCGTCTGTTGGCGTCGCAGACAGCGTCTTAATAAGGTTTTTTTATGACATCAAAACAATCGAATCATCACAGCATTGGCCCATTTATGGATCGAGTCGCGGAGTCGCTGGATGGTAATCGTAATGCAGATGTCGAAAAGCGCCATGCCAAAGGTTTTCGCACGGCGCGGGAGAACCTCGAACATCTGATAGATCAGGGTAGCTTTGTCGAGTATGGGCAGTTTGCGGTTGCCGCTCAGCGCAGCCGTCGCAGTTTAGATGAGCTAAAGTCAAAAACGGCCGGCGATGGTGTGATTACCGGGCTTGCAAAAATCAACACACAGCAATTTGGGGCCAAAAAATCTCAGGCGGTGGTGATTGTTAATGACTATATGAGTTTGGCGGGAACCCAGGGTTTTTTTCACCATGCCAAGATAGATCGCATGTTGCAGGTGGCCACAGAGCGCTCTCTGCCGGTGGTGATGTATACCGAGGGCGGCGGCGGTCGCCCCGGAGATACAGATGTCACCACTCAGATTGCCGGCCTGAATATCACCACCTGGCTGGTGTGGAGTCAGCTGGCGGGCGTGGTGCCGAGAATTGCTGTGAATAATGGGTACTGTTTTGCCGGTAATGCGGCTTTGTATGGAGGTGCAGATATCTGTATCGCTACCCAGTCTTCCTTTATAGGTATGGCTGGCCCGGCCATGATTGAAGGCGGTGGTCTGGGGACCTTTGCGCCCACCGAGATTGGCCCGGTGGAGGTCAATAGCAAAAATGGGGTTATTGATATTGTCGCCGCGGACGAAACTGAAGCCACTGCGCTGGCCAAACAGGTGCTGGGTTATTTTCAGGGGCCTCTGGGGGACTGGAGCGCGGCTGATCAGTCTCTACTGCAGAGCATCATGCCCGAAGACCGGCGCTATACCTACGATATTAGAAAGCTGATTGAGGTGCTGGCCGACAGCGGCAGTTTTCTTGAGTTACAGCCAGACTATGGCAAAACCATTGTCACCGGTTTTATGCGTATTGAAGGGCACCCGGTTGGACTAATAGCCAATGATAATTGTGCATTGGGTGGTGCTGTGGATGCAGTTTCTGCGGCCAAGGCGGCGCGGTTTTTAAATCTCTGTAGCAGTTTTTCTCTGCCTGTCGTCAGCCTCTGCGATACCCCGGGCTTTATGGTGGGACCGGACAGTGAAGCCGAGGGCGCTGCGCGCAAAATGGCCGAGCTATTCACCGCGGGCGCCAATCTTAAGTCACCGCTGGTATGTATTTTTGTGCGCAAGGCCTATGGCCTGGGCGCCATGGCTATGGCGGGCAGCTCGTTTGTTAAGCCGGTCTACAGTGCCGCCTGGCCCATGGGCGAATTTGGTGGCATGGGTCTTGAGGGTGCGGTGAAGCTGGGCTTTAAAAAAGAGTTGGACGAACTCGAGGGCGAGGCGCGGGAGGATCTATTTAATAAGATGGTAGCCAAGATGTACGAGGCAGGTAAGGCAGAAGAGGCAGCGGCATTTTTGGAGATCGATGGGGTGATTAATCCCATGGATACCAGAACCCTAATCATCAATAGTATTGGATTAAATTAATAACAACAGGAGGCCGTTATGGCACTGGGATTACTGGCAACAATTACTATTCAAGAAGGTAAAAACGAAGAGTTTGAGACCCTGTTTGAGGGCCTGACAGAAAAGGTATTGGCCAATGAGGAAGGTACGCTGCTCTATGCCTTGCACCGCAGTAAGTCTAACCCTCAGGAATATGTGGTGATGGAGCGGTATCGCGGTGCCGCAGACCTTGATGCCCATGGCAAGACAGACTACTTCCTTGAGGCACAGAAAATAATGGGTGGGTTGGTCTCCGCTGCGCCGGTTATTCAGGTCCTGGATATGGTTTAAATCCTCAAATCAAACTTCAAATAATGGGAAAATAACAATGAATAAAGTCCTTAAAATTGTGGTGGCGTTACTGGCTGTGGTATTTGCCTCAATTGGCTTGCGCTGGCTAGTGGCACCGGAGGGGGTTGCTGCAGAATTTGGTATGACATTAATGGAGGGGCTTGGCCTGAGTTCACAGATTGGTGATCTGGGCGCGTTCTTTTTATCACTGGCCATGTTTATTCTGCTGGCCCTCACCAGCGGTCGTCGCAGCTGGTATTACCCAGCGATTATTCTGCTGGGCCTGACCGCGATCATGCGCACTATGGCATGGATGTTTCATGGTGCCAGTTTGGCGTTGGACATGATTGCCGTGGAAATTATTGCCTGCGTTGTGCTCTATCTTGGCTCGTTGTTCTTGGCTGATGAGGACTAGCGGTGGTATCTAAATCTAGTCGATACTGGGTACTGATTACTGCATCTTTATTTGCGCTGACTCAGTCGCCAATGATCTGGGCTAACCAGCAACCCCCCAATATTGTTTTACTTTTAGCTGATGATCTGGGTTTTAGTGATCTGGCATCCTATGGCAGTGAAATCCATACGCCGAGTATTTCGGCACTGGCGGAGCAGGGTATTAGCTTTACCAACTACCATACAGGGGCCAACTGTGCGCCGTCCCGAGCCATGTTATTGACTGGCGTGGACAGTCATCGAACCGGTGTGCCCAATATCCCGGAAATGATCCCGCCAGAGCAGTCCCAGTACAGCCATTATTCTGGAACTCTGGCCCATAATGTGGTGACTGTGGCGACATTGTTACAGGATGCTGGCTATCACACCTATATGGCTGGCAAGTGGCATCTGGGTCAAACCCCGGATCAGCTTCCCAGTGTGCGGGGCTTTGAACGCACCCTGGCGCTGGGGGATTCCGGTGCTGACAACTGGGAGCAGAAACCCTACCTGCCCATCTATAAAAAAGCTAACTGGTATGCCGACGGCAAAGAGTATCAACTGCCGGAGGACTTCTATTCCTCGCGCTTTCTAGTGGATAAAACCATTGAGTTTATCGATAGCAATCAGGGCGATGGCCAGCCGTTTTTTGCCTATGTGCCATTTCAGGCGGTGCATATGCCGGTGCAGGCGCCCCAGGAATTTATTGATCGCTATATGGGAGTCTATGACCAGGGCTGGACAGCACTGCGTGAAGAGCGACTGGCGCGGGCTATTGAGCTTGGAATAGTACCAGCCGATAGCGCTATGGTGACTATGGCCAGTACCGCCGACTGGGATGTTCTAACACCCAAACAGCAAGCCTATGAAGCCAAGCGCATGGCGGTATATGGCGCCATGGTTGAGGCTATGGATCATCATATTGGTCGCCTGGTGAAACACTTAAAAGCCATAGGGCAATATGACAATACAGTATTTATTTTTTCCTCAGACAATGGTGCGGAAGCCATGGGCCAGCCGGTGCAAAACTCCTGGCTTAATAGGCGCAGTCTGGCCTCTCAGGGGTACAGTGCCGACTATGAAACTCTGGGATTAAAAGGTAGTTTTAACGCGATTAATCCAGGCTTTTCCAGCGCCGCTGTATCACCTCTGGCCTATTACAAATTCTATCTGGGTGAGGGGGGTATGCGGGTGCCTATGATTATTGCTGGCGCGGGCATAGAGATCAAAGATCAGCTGAGTAATGCATTTTCCTACGTTACCGATATCACGCCAACGATTTTAGCTCTGACAGGTGTTGAGCCCGCGCCCGCGCGCTATGGCGGTCGCTCAGTGGAGCCTATTATTGGGCGCAGCCTGATGCCGCTGGTGCAAGGCAGTGCCGAGGCGGTTTACGGTGACGAGGATGCGGTTGGCCATGAACTGATGGGTCATGGCGCGTTGTTTATGGGCGACTATAAACTTGTCTTTAACCGCGATATCGAGGGAGACAGTCAGTGGCGCCTGTTTAATATTGTTGCTGACCCGGGCGAGACAATGGATCTTAGCGCCCATAATCCGGCTCAGTTACAGCTTATGCTGGGTCATTATCAACAGTATATTGCGGAGAATAATATTCTGCCCATGCCACCGGGCTTCAGTTTCCAGGCTCAGGTTATCTATAACGGACTGCAAAATGTTTTTCGCGACAATATCCTGATTGCTATCTTGCTGTTTCTTTTGATTCTGCCTTTTGTGCTGGTTTATCGCAGTAAACAAAAACCTAAATAATAAATTTTATTCGAAGAGTATATCTGTATGCCCCATTCTCTCTATGCTATCCCTCATTCATTATATTCTGGGCGAGCGAGATCCTACCTGATTAAAAATAATATTCCCTTTGAGGAGTTTTCCTGTGGTCATGAGAGCTTTAAAGCAGAGATTGTGCCTGAAGCCAAGCTGTCGACCATTCCGGTGCTGCGCACGGAAGAGGGACAGATAATTCGTGATGGCGCTGCCATTATAGAGTATTTTGAGGCAGCCAATGGCCGCCCCTGTCAGCCTGTAAGCCCTAAGCAGAAGGTTGTCAGTGGGTTGTTTGATCTAATTGGTGCCGAGGGTTTGCTGCGTCCTGCCATGCATTACCGCTGGAATTTCCCCGAGGAGAATCTGTCGTTTTTACACTATCATTTTTTCCATTCTCAGCGCGCCCATCCAGACCGTGAGGCCAAAACCCAGCATATGATGAATAAAATGCGCTATGCCGCCATGGTATTTGGGGTTACTGATGAAAGCCGAGATTTGGTAGAGACTCTGTATATGGAGTTTTTACTGGCTCTGGATAAACATTTCGAACAGTACCCCTATCTGCTGGGTTGGAAGCCCTGTATTGGCGACTTTGGTTTGCTGGCACCAATGTTTGCCCATCTTGGCCGCGACCCAAAACCACTGCAGATCATGCAGCAACAGGCAGTACATGTTTATCGCTGGGTAGAGCGGATGAATCGTGCCCACCAGGATGCTCCAGAGCACTATAATACCGGCTCTGGTTATTTGGCAGATGATGAGATTCCGGAGACCTTGCTGGCAGTGCTGGCGGTTGTGGCGCAAGATTTATTGCCGGAAACTAAAGCCGCTGCCGACTCTATTAATGAATGGCTGGCTAGCAGTCCATTAGCCAGTGGCGACAGGGCTTCCCGCTATCTGGGACAGAATGATGGCAAGGCTAAGTTTACTGTGCGTGGGCAGATGTTTGAGAGCGGTGCTCAGCCTTACAGGTTCTTCCAGTTACAGCTAGTGCAGGATGCCTATGAGTCATGCACCGAGAATGAGCGCGCCAGCGTCGATGCCATACTGGACTCCTGCGGGCTGCAGGAGCTGCTGACAATTAAGCTCGGCCGTCGACTGGAGCAGCGAGATAATCTGGAAGTCTGGGCCTAGTGTTGGCGCTGTCGTGCCAGCATAAAGCTATCGGCAAGTGCGGTAATCGAGAGCAGTATCAGCCCTAATAGCAGGCGCATATCCCCCAGATAGATACGGGTTTCTATAGGGTAGGCAATGGTTTTATTCAGTGCTGCCAGCTTAAATTCGTGGCGGCCTAGCATATCTGGGTTGGCGACTATTTCCATAAAAGTGCGGCGACTGCGGTAGCGAAATATGGCGCCGTCGGTCCATACTCTCATATCCGGGGCATTTTTAATGCCGACAATATCAAGGGCACTATAGGCTGCTTGACCGAAGATCACCGGATGGCTGGCGCGCTTAAATAGCTCTGGGTACATATGCTCCATATACCGATTCATTAACTGATCCGCAGACTCGCCCGGCTCAGCTCCCTGCACATCGGGTGGGTTATCATTTATATCCAAGGCATTGAGCATTAGAAATTGTCGGCCTCTGTCATTGCGTAAAAAGTTTTCTATGTAGGCAGTGGTCTGGGGGTCGCTGCCTTGTTCTGTCAGGGTGGCGACAAACTGATCGACCTCGCTATCACTGAGAGGGCCGGAAAAATCCGTATACCAAAAGACAAAGGTGGCATAGATAAGCAGGCTGGATATCCAGAGTTTTTTTCTTGTTGTCATAATAATTACCTGGTTCCCTTATAGGTCCATTATTCCGCAATCCCATAGTCACTATTGCATGAGGCATCGCTCAAGACTGTAGGTTAAAATGACTGTGATTGACAGATTGAGTTGATTCTATCAAAATATTTGGCATAATCAATGCCAATATAATACTGCAAACTATTTTTATATGAGGAAAGGTTATGGTCGCGCTAACATCTATGGTTGATTACAACGTCGAAGAGGGCGTTGCTGTATTAACGCTTAACAACCCGCCGGTTAATGCCCTTAGTCAGGGTGTTAGGCAGGGTCTTAAAGAGGGCGTTGAGAAGGCGTTAGCCGATGACTCTGCCCAGGCAATAATGGTCTTTTGTGAAGGTCGTACCTTTATCGCCGGTGCTGATATTTCCGAGTTTTCCTCTGGCCCCATGGAGCCCAGCTTCCATGCGGTGCTGTCAACCATGGATTCCTCTCCCAAGCCAATTGTCGCCGCAATTCACGGCACTGCCCTTGGCGGTGGTCTCGAGACTGCCCTGTGCTGTAACTATCGGGTTGCAGTCGCTAGTGCCAAGTTTGGACTGCCGGAAGTGAATCTGGGGCTACTGCCCGGTGCCGGTGGCACTCAGCGTCTGCCCCGTGTTGTTGGTGCAGAAAAGGCGCTGGCCATGGTGAGCTCTGGCGCGCCTATAGGTGCAGCTGAAGCTCTTAGCCTGGGTCTGCTAGATCAGCTGGTTGAGGGAGATTTGCGCACTGAAGCTCTGGCCTTTGCCGCTGCTAAAGCAGCTGAGGGCGGCTCTCACCCGAGAGTGCGCGACAACGACGACATGTTGCAGAGTGCCAAAGATAACCCGGAAATATTTGCAGCCACACGCAAGATGCTGGCGCGCAAGACTCGCGGCTTTTTGGCGCCGGAGTACAATATTCGCTGTATTGAAGCGGCAGTTAATCAGCCCTTTGATGAGGGCATAAAAACCGAGGGCAAGCTCTTTGCCGAGTTAATGACTGGCCCCCAGTCCCAGGCCCAGCAGTATTTCTTTTTCTCCGAGCGTCAGGCGGGCAAAGTGCCTGGGCTGGCCGAAGATACCAAAGAGCTGCCCATTGCCAAGGTGGGTGTAATAGGTGGCGGTCTGATGGGTGGGGGGATCTCCATGAACTTCGCCAATGTCGGCGTGCCTGTGACCATTGTTGAGACCAGTCAGGAAGCCCTGGATCGCGGCCTGGGTACTATCCGCAAAAATTATGAAAACACTGCACGCAAAGGTCGTTTGACCGAAGAGGCAGTGGAGCAGCGCTGTGGTCTGATTCAGGGAACTCTGGATATGGCAGATCTGGCCGACTGCGACCTGATTATCGAAGCTGTATTTGAAAATATGGCGGTTAAAAAAGATATCTTTACCCGCCTCGATGGCATTGCCAAACAGGGGGCCATCCTGGCCTCTAACACCTCGGCACTGGATCTCAATGAAATTGCCTCTGTGACCAGCCGACCTGAATCAGTGATTGGACTGCATTTCTTCTCGCCGGCCAATGTTATGAAACTTCTGGAAGTGGTGCGGGGAGATAAAACCTCTGATGAGGTCATTAAAACCAGTATGGCCCTGGCCAAACGCATTCGTAAAGTAGCGGTGCTTGTGGGAGTTTGCCCGGGCTTTGTCGGCAATCGTATTCTGTTTCCACGCCAGATTGAAGCCAGCAAACTGGCCCTTGAAGGTGCGCCGATCCAGCAGGTAGACAAGGTGCTATTTGACTTTGGTTTTCCGATGGGCGCTTTCCAGATGAGTGACCTGGCGGGTCTGGATATTGGTTGGGATAAGGATAACTCCAATCCCTTGGATGTTAAGGACCGTCTCTGCGAACTGGGGCGTCGTGGTCAAAAGACTGCTGCCGGATATTACGATTACGATGAAAAGCGTATGCCAACGCCAGCGGCTGTTACTGCGGAACTGTTTGCCGAGGTAGCCGCGGCCCAGGGTATTATCCAGGGCGATATTTCCGATGAAGAGATTCTCGATCGCTGCCTGTTACCCATGATTAATGAGGGCGCAAAAATTCTCGATGAAGGTATTGCAGTGCGTGCCAGTGATATTGATGTGACCTATGTCTACGGCTATGGCTGGCCCGTCTATCGCGGCGGTCCCATGCACTATGCCAATAGCATAGGGCTGGATAAGGTACTGGCGAAAATCAACCATTACCATGAGACCACAGGTGACGATTTCTGGGCGCCAAGCCCGCTGCTGGTATCACTGGCGGAGCAGGGCAAGCGTTTCAAATAATTTATAAATCAGTTAACAGGAGAGGGAAAATGAAGACACGTATTACAGAGCTACTGGGTATTGAACACCCGATTATTCAGGGCGGTATGCACCATGTGGGACTGGCTGAGATGGCTGCGGCTGTATCCAATGCCGGTGGTCTGGGTATTATTACCGGACTGACTCAGGGTACTCCAGAGAAGCTGGCGGCGGAAATTGCCCGCTGCAAAACCATGACCGATAAGCCCTTTGGCGTAAATATTACGTTTCTTCCCTCCATGACACCTCCGGATTATCCTGGTCTGATTCAGGCAGTGATTGATGGCGGTGTAAACATTGTTGAGACAGCTGGTAATAATCCGGCCCCCTATATGCCTGCGTTAAAAGAAGCGGGGATTAAAGTGATTCATAAATGCACCGCGGTTCGCCATGCGCTCAAAGCTGAGAAAGTGGGTTGCGATGCGGTCTCTGTGGATGGCTTTGAATGTGGCGGTCACCCGGGTGAAGATGATATTCCCAATTTTATTTTGCTGCCCAGAGCGGCAGATGAGTTAACTATTCCCTTTGTGTCTTCCGGCGGTATGGCCGACGCCCGCAGTCTGGTAGCCTCTCTGGCCATGGGTGCTGATGGTATGAATATGGGAACCAGATTTATTGCTACCAAAGAAGCCCCGGTTCATGAAAATGTAAAGGCCGCTATCCTGGCTGCCAGTGAATTGGATACCCGTTTGGTGATGCGTCCACTGCGCAATACTGAGCGCGTACTCAACAACTCTGCGGTAGAGCGGTTGCTGGAAAAAGAAAAAGCGCTGGGTGCAGATATTAAAATCGACGATATTCTTCCTGAAGTGGCTGGCGTCTACCCGAAAATTATGAAAGAGGGTGATATGGATGCCGGTGCCTGGTCCTGTGGTATGGTGGCTGGACTAATCAATGATGTGCCCAGTGTACAGGAGCTGATGGATCGTATTATGTCTGAGGCCGATAGCCTGATTAAAGAGCGTTTAGCCGGCCTTTAATTACACAAAATAGCAAAAACAAAAAATAAGAAGGACTTATGTCTGCAGTAGATACATTAGATGAAGCTCTCCTGGCCAGCTATTTAGAGGCCAATATTGACGAGTTTAAAGGCCCCTTAACCGCCAGCAAATTTGCTGGCGGTCAGTCCAATCCCACCTTTAAAATTGATGCCGCCTCTGGCTCCTATGTGCTGCGGCGTCAGCCTCCGGGCAAGCTGCTTAAGTCTGCCCATGCAGTGGATCGCGAATATCGGGTTCTGGCGGCACTGGCGGACACTGATGTGCCAGTTGCCAAGGTATACCACCTGTGTGAAGACCCCCAGGTGATTGGCTCGATGTTTTATATTATGGAATTCTGCGAGGGCAATGTTTACTGGGAGTCATCGTTGGAGCAGATTTCCAGCAATCAGCAACGCACCAAAATGTATGATGAGATGTGCCGGGTGATGGCGGCCATTCACTCGGTGGATCTGGAAAAAGTTGGACTGAGCGATTACGGTCGTCCGGGTAATTATTTTCAGCGTCAGTACGACCGCTGGTCTGCCCAGTACAAAGCATCCGAGTTAAAACCGATCCCGGAGATGGATCAGGTGATCGAATGGCTAGGTAAAAATATCCCTGAGGACGATGGCAGGGTGTCGCTGGTTCATGGCGACTACCGCCTGGATAATCTGATGTTCAGCTCAGATAATGAGCGGGTAATTGCGGTGCTGGATTGGGAGTTATCTACATTGGGTCACCCCTTTGCGGATTTGGCCTACCAGTGCATGGGCATGCGCCTGCCTTCAGGCAATGGCCCCGGTGCTTCCTCCGGGTTGCTCGGTGTGGACGTACAGGCTGTGGGTATCCCCAGCGAGCAGGACTATATCGACAGTTATTGTCAGCGCATGGGTATCGACAAGCTGGATAATTGGAATTTCTATCTGGCGTTTAGTTTTTTCCGTTTAGCGGCTATTGCTCAGGGTGTAGCCAAGCGCGCGGCGGATGGCAATGCTTCCAGCAAGCAGGCTGGTGGTGTTGCCAACATGGTACAGCCGATTTCTGTGAATGCACTGGCAATTATCAACGAACACTAATAGTTGGCTTTATTACACAGAGTTTTGCTGGGAGCGCAGTGAGCAGGTACCGAAGGCTCTTTTTTTGTTGGCTGAGGGCTCTTTTCGGGTTGGCTGAAGGCTCTTTTTATTCGCTGAAGGCTCTTTTTATTGGCTGAAGGCTCTTTTTATTGGCTGAAGGCTCTTTTTTGTTAGCTGAAGGCTCTTTTTATCGGCTAAAGGCTCTTTTTTAATTAGCCGAAGGCGCCTGCATCTTTGGCGGCTTGGATGGCGGACGCCTCCATGCCTAGCTCTTCTAATACTTGCTTATTGTGCTGGCCCAGCAGAGCGCCAATGGACTCGTATTTGGGGGCTGATTTCGAGAACTTTATTGGGCTGCCAATTTGCTTTTGAACGCCACCCTCCCGGGTTTTTAAGTCGACAATCAGATCTCTGGCTGCGATATGTTCGCTGGCGCAGGCTTCTGCAAAGCTGAGAACGGGCTCGACGCAGCAGTCTTTGTCTTTAAATATCTCTACCCAGTCAGCCAGTGGCTTTTGCTCGATAATGGTATCTATTTTTTGCCGCAGTTTACTCTGGGCCTCTGCATCCATGGGATTGCCAAGCTCCAGTAATGAGCTGTCGCCGAGAGTGGCGCAGAGCTGCTGAAAAAACTGCGGTTCCAGGCTGCCAATACTCAGGTAGCGATTGTCAGCAGTGCGATAGTAGTCGTAGAAGCTACCGCCATTGAGATTGGTGCTCCCAGAAAAAGGTTCTGTATCAGCCGCTAGATAACCAGAGCCAAACAGACTATTCATGGCAAACATAGAGTCAGTCATACTGATATCCACATGCTGGCCTTCACCACTGATATGGCGCTGATTAACCGCCGCCAAAATACCTATAACCCCATGCAGTGAACCGCCAGCCAAATCGGCAATGGGCATACCCATAATAGGCGTTCGTTCGCCCTGACGGCCCGAGTATCCATTGAGGCCGGACAGCGAGAGATAGTTATTATCATGGCCGGCACGATCACGATAGGGGCCAGTTTGACCATAGCCAGTAATTGAGCAGTAGATAATACCCGGGTTAATTTCGCTAAGTTGCTCGTAGCCCAGACCAAAACGCTCCATAACTCCAGGGCGAAATTGCTCAATCACAATATCGTACTGCGCAACCAGCTGTTTGGCGATAGCCACCGCTTCAGGTTTCTTAAGGTCCAGCCCAATCGAGCGCTTATTGCGATTTAGCAGCCCATGGCCAGTGGAGGTGCCATCGGCATAGGGGCCCATGGCGCGCACCATATCAGGTCGAGTGGGTGATTCCACCCGCAGTACATCTGCTCCCATATCAGCCAGCATCATGGTGGCAAATGGACCGGGAACCAAAGTGGTGAAATCAAGTATTTTGAGGTTTTCTAGAGCGCGCATAATAGATTCGTTGTAATTATTTTAATTTTTTAAACAGCCAGAGTATAAGGTCTGCAGTGGATTTGAGATATACAAAATCACAAATAATCTCTATTATTACGCCACCTCTGAACTATTGGGTTATGCCTATGACGGATCAAAAAGCCACCAATGTGCACTGGCACCAGGGTGATGTAGCGCGCGAGGATCGCAACCAATTGCTCGGACAAAAAGGTGCAACCCTTTGGTTTACCGGTTTGTCTGGCAGCGGCAAGAGCACTGTTGCCGTTGCCTTGGAGAAGGCACTGTTTCAACGCGGCAAACTGACCTATCGTCTCGATGGGGATAATGTCCGTTTGGGGATTAATAAAAACCTTGGTTTTTCCGCGGAGGACCGTGCCGAAAATATTCGTCGCATTGGCGAGATTGCCAAATTATTTGTCGACTCTGGTGTGATTGCGCTTTCCAGCTTTATCAGCCCCTATCAGGCAGACCGAGAGCAAGTTCGTAAACTGCACGCTGAATCAGGCTTTGCCTTTATCGAAATTTTTGTCGACTGCTCTCTCGCCACCGCTGAGCAGCGCGATCCTAAGGGGCTGTACAAAAAAGCCCGCGCTGGAGAAATTAAAAACTTCACCGGTATAGATGATCCCTACGAAGCACCCCAGTCGCCAGAAATTCATCTGCACACAGACCAGATGAGTCTCGAAGAGGAAGTTGAGATTATTGTCGACTACCTTCTAGAGCAGGGCTTTATTACCGGCTCTTAGACCCTTGCTACAGCAGCCCCATACCTTTTTAACCTATACCCAATGGAGATATAGTTTTGATCAAGCCCCATGGCTCAGAAACCCTCAATAGTCTTTTAATCACCGATAGCGATCAGCTGCAACAGTTGCACAGCGAAGCAGAATCACTGCCCTCAATTATTCTTAACTCAGCGGCTGCAGCCAATGCGGTGATGATGGGTGCCGGGTATTTCAATCCGCTGACAGGCTATATGAATCTGGCCGACTCACTCAGTGTCGCCGAGAACCTGCATACTGAAGACGGGCTGTTTTGGCCTGTACCTGTGGTCAATCTGGTAAAGGATGCCTCGGGAATAGAGGGTGCCAGTCGCATTGCTCTGCGCGACCCCAACACTGAGGGTAATCCGGTGATGGCCATTATGGATGTAAGCGCCATTGAAACGGTTAGCGACGCACAGATTAAAATGATGGCCGAGCACATTTTTGCTACATTGGACCCAGAGCATCCGGGAGTCGCGACATTTACCGGGCTGGGTAATTATTTATTATCTGGAGATATTCAGGTATTGAGCCTGAGCTACTTCCAGGCAGATTTTCCGGATACCTTTAGAACCGCAGGCGAGATTCGCGATGAAATTGCCCAGCGCGGTTGGCACAAAGTAGTAGCTTTCCAAACGCGCAACCCAATGCACAGAGCCCATGAAGAGCTCTGCCATATGGCAATGGAGCGATTAGGTGCGGATGGTGTTGTGGTGCATATGTTATTGGGCAAACTAAAGCAGGGTGATATTCCCGCTTCGGTGCGCGATGACTGTATTCGCAAAATGGTTGAGCTGTATTTCCCCGCCAACTCGGTGATGGTGACCGGTTATGGTTTTGATATGCTCTACGCGGGCCCGCGAGAGGCTGTGCTGCATGCGGTGTTCCGCCAGAATATGGGTTGCACCCATCTGATTGTGGGTCGGGATCATGCCGGTGTGGGTGACTATTATGGTGCCTTTGATGCGCAGACTATTTTTGCTGAGAAAGTGCCGGCCGGTGCGCTGGAAATTGAGATATTCAATGCCGACCACACTGCGTTCTCTAAAAAATTAGGGCGCGTGGTGATGATGAATGAAGCAGAAGATCACACCAAGGATGACTTTATTTTGCTGTCTGGCACCAAGGTTCGGCAGATGCTGGGCGATGGCATTGCGCCGCCGCCAGAGTTTTCGCGGCCGGAAGTGGCGAAGATACTGATGGATTATTATCAGCTTGAGAATGCATGATAGTTAGAGATCCCTCGCCGCGCTCAGGATGACTCAGACCTGCCATATTGAGCTCCTTCGCGGCCCCAAGGATGCCAGGGGAATTACATAAGAGTGATTAATTTAGAGACACCATGACCAACTACGATATTTTTAACGGCGACGCCGATGGCATATGCGCTCTATTGCAGCTGCGTTTGGCCGAGCCCAGAGAAGCGCAGCTGGTCACCGGTGTAAAACGGGATATCAACCTGCTTAAGCGAGTTGAGGCCGAGTCAGGCGACCGTCTTACTGTGCTGGATATCTCCATGGATAAAAACCGTGATGACCTGCATCGGGTGCTAAATGCTGGCGCCGAAGTTTTTTATGTGGACCATCATTTTGCCGGCGAAGTACCAGTCTCCGCATTATTAAAATCGATGATTAACGAAGCACCAGATGTCTGTACCAGTCTGCTGATTAACCATTATCTCCGCGGCGCCTACCTGGCCTGGGGTCTGGTGGGCACCTTTGGCGATAACCTTAACAAAACTGCTCAGGGCATGGCCAAAAATCTGGATCTGTCTGCCGAGCAACTACTGCAGCTGGAAAACCTCGGTATCTATATTAACTACAATGGCTATGGCTCAGATATTGCCGACCTGCACTTTGCCCCCGCCGATCTGTATCGGCTGGCAGCAGAGTACGCTAATCCCCTGGATTTTATCGAGGATGGGTCAGAGTACTTTCAGCGCCTGGAGACTGGCTACCATCAGGATCTAAGCTCAGCTCGAGCAGTGCAGGCACTCGCCGCCGATAGTGCCATCGCCGTATATGAATTGCCTGATGCCCCCTGGGCGCGCCGTGTCAGCGGTGTGTACAGCAATGACCTGACTAACCAGAACCCGGACCGCGCCCATGCGGTATTGACCGCCAAGTCCAATGGTCACTATCTGGTCAGTGTGCGCGCTCCATTAAATAATAAGCAGGGTGCTTCGGCACTGTGCCGTCAGTTTCCCACCGGCGGTGGTCGCGAGGCGGCGGCTGGCATTAATGATCTGCCAGCTGATATGCTGGAATCGTTTATCAATGCACTAAGGCAGGCTTACCCATGAGTTCTTCCCCTACAGATCGCCCGTTCTCCGTCCTGGGTGTTCAGCAAATTGCCATTGGTGCTGCTGATAAGCAGCAGCTGCGCAGCTTTTGGGTGGATCTGCTAGGGCTTCCTGTTCGCGATACCTTTGTCAGTGAAAGTGAAAATGTCGATGAGGATATCTGCGAGATGGGCGCCGGTGATTTTGTGGTTGAGGTGGATCTGATGCAGCCACTGGACCGGGACAAAAAACCTCGAGTGGATACTCCGGCCCTCAACCATGTGGGCCTCTGGATCGACAATTTGGAGGCTGCGGTGGACTGGCTAACTGCTCAGGGTCTGCGTTTTACCCCGGGTGGTATTCGCAAAGGTGCGGCGGGTTACGATGTCTGTTTTGTACATCCCAAAGGTAATGATGAGTTTCCCCTAAGCTCGCAGGGAGTGCTGGTGGAGCTGGTGCAGGCACCAGATTCGGTTATTAATGCCTACAAAGTGCTTGCTGAAGCCTAAAATCTCTTAAATTCAATGGTTTAGGGTGCAATGTTCAGTACTTTTCTGTAAGCTGCCCGCCATTCTGGACCATCCCACGAATACCATTTATCTTTGCCACTCAGGTCCAAAGTCGGCATACCTCAATTAAAAGACGATTTTATGACCTTTGATGAACTGGGCCTAAGTGCTCCTATTCTTAAAGCTATTGCCGCACAGGGCTATAGCGAACCTTCACCAATTCAAGCCAAAGCCATTCCTGCTGTATTGGCGGGCCACGATGTGATGGCTGCCGCCCAGACTGGTACTGGCAAAACTGCTGGCTTTACGCTGCCAATTCTGGAGCGACTGTCCAAGGGCCGTCGCGCTGGTCCAAATCAGGCGCGCACTTTGATTCTGACTCCTACTCGGGAACTGGCGGCTCAGGTGGGCGAATCAGTGGCTCTGTATGGCAAGCACCTTAACTTAAGTTCCACTGTGGTATTTGGTGGTGTAAAAATTAACCCGCAAATGATAAAGCTGCGTCGTGGTGTCGATATCCTGGTGGCTACGCCAGGCCGGTTGATGGATCTGCACAGCCAGAATGCCGTTAAGTTTGACCATCTTGAAGTACTGGTACTCGATGAGGCTGACCGTATGCTGGATATGGGTTTTATCCATGATATCAAGCGTATTATTGGTCTGCTGCCGAGACGCCGCCAGAACCTGATGTTCTCAGCTACTTTTTCCGACGATATTCGCGGCCTGGCCAAAGGGCTGGTGCGCAACCCCATAGAGATTTCCGTTAGCCCCCGCAATGCGGCGGCGCCCTCGGTTGAGCAGTGGATTTGCCCGGTGGATAAAAAGCAAAAAGGCCCATTGCTGATCAAGCTGATTAAAGATGGCGGCTGGGACCAGGCGCTGGTCTTTACCAAAACTAAACATGGTGCCAACAAGCTGACTAAGCAGTTAGATGCAGCAGGTATTACTGCCGCCGCTATTCATGGCAACAAAAGCCAGGGTGCTCGCACCAGGGCGCTGGCTGACTTTAAAGCCAGTGAAATCCGCATACTGGTGGCTACCGATATCGCTGCTCGCGGTTTGGATATTGAGCAGTTGCCTCAGGTGGTTAACTTCGATCTACCTAATGTGTCCGAGGACTATGTGCACCGTATTGGCCGCACTGGTCGCGCGGGAGCGACGGGTCAGGCTATTTCGCTGGTGAGTGCTGATGAGGTAGATCTGCTCTCTGATATAGAGCGCCTGACCCAAAAGTTACTTGAGCGCAGAGAGATTGAGGATTTTGAGCCAGATCAGAGCCTGCCCGAGACTACTTTAAATAAGCCGGTGCGCAGCAAGAAGCCGCGCAAGCCGCTCAAGAGCGAAAATAATGTTGGCGATAATAGTCGCCACAATAATAAATCGAGCCGGTCAAAGAACCGCTCGGCCTATGGCCATGGCCCCAAGCCGGGCAGCAAGCTTAAGTCCGGCGGTCGCAATCAGACCAGCAAGCCGGGGCAGCGCTCTGAGAGTTCATCGCAGGCGCGTGGCGATTCCCGCGCTAACTCTCGCCCAAGCTCTGGCAATGTTACTGGCAACAGCGCAGCAGCAAAAAAGCCATCGGGAAATTCCCCCTACGGCGGCGGTGGTGGCAGAAATGCCAGTGGCCGCAACCGTCCTTCAGGCGGCAATTCCAACCGCAGTTCAGGCCGCAGATAGTTGCCGGTTTGAACCCTTAATAACAGCGCCATTGGGCTGTCATACTTTTCTGTTTTAAATCTCAGTAATGACCAAGAGAAAATCGATTCATGTTTGAGTTCCATTTCAATAAAGTTGCTACATTTAAAAGTGATGTCCTTTCTGGCCTGACTGTCGCCCTGGCGCTGGTGCCAGAAGCGGTGGCCTTTGCCTTTGTCGCTGGTGTAGACCCTCTGGTAGGGCTGTATGCTGCCTTTATGGTCGGTCTGATTACCGCCTGTATCGGTGGTCGCCCAGGCATGATCAGTGGCGCCACTGGCGCCCTGGCCGTGGTAATGGTGTCGCTGGTGGCCGACCATGGGGTCGAGTACCTGTTTATTACCGTGGTGTTAATGGGGCTGCTGCAAATTACCGCAGGGGTGCTCAAGCTCGGCAAGTTTATTCGTATGGTGCCTTACCCTGTGATGCTGGGCTTTGTAAATGGTTTGGCGATTGTCATTTTCCTCGCTCAGCTGGGGCAGTTTGGTGAAGCCGGCCAGCCTGGATGGCTGGAGGGCACCTTTATGCAGGGCAGTATTGTTGATGTGGCCTGGCTGCAGGGTGAACAGCTCTATATGCTGTTGAGCCTAGTGCTGGTAACCATGATTATTATTCATTCACTGCCGCGCTTTACCACTGCGATACCTTCATCTCTGGTGGCTATTGCTGTGGTGACTGGCCTGGTGCTGTGGCTGGATATCAATACTAAGGTGGTGGGAGATGTAGCCAGTATCAGTGGCGGCCTGCCAAGTTTCCATATGCCTCAGGTGCCGTTTAACCTTGAGACGCTGTGGATTATTTTACCCTACGCCATTATTTTGGCGGCTATCGGCCTGATTGAATCGCTGCTGACATTGCGGCTGATTGATGAGATTACCGAAACCCGCGGTCGTGGCAATCGCGAATGTATAGGGCAGGGTGTGGCCAATACATTTACTGGTTTCTTTGGTGGTATGGGCGGCTGTGCCATGATTGGGCAGAGCATGATCAATGTTAATTCTGGTGGTCGTGGCCGTATGTCAGGTATTAGTGCGGCGATATTTTTGCTGCTGTTTATTCTGGTAGCCTCGCCAATCATTGAACAGATTCCTCTGGCGGCGTTGATTGGCGTGATGTTTATTGTCGTGATCGGTACCTTCGAATGGTCGAGTTTTCGCATTGTCGGCAAGGTGCCGCGCAGTGATGCATTGATTCTGGTGACCGTATCTGCAGTGACCGTGGCGACAGATTTGGCGGTAGCTGTAGTGGTAGGTGTGATCATCTCAGCTCTGGTTTTTGCCTGGGAGCACGCCAAGCATATTCGGATTGAAGCCCGCGAAGATCACAAGGGCTCAACCGTATATGCAGTAACTGGCCCACTGTTCTTCGGCTCTGTCACTTCATTTCTAGAGCGCTTTGACCCCAGGCAGGACAATGATGATGTGGTCATAGACTTTGCTCGCTCCAGAGTGGCAGATCACTCTGGCCTGGATGCCATTGACACCTTGGCTGAGCGCTATGAGAATGCGGGTAAAACATTACACTTGGTACATCTGAGTGAAGAATGCCGCAAGCTACTCAAAAAAGCGGGCAACCTGGTCGAGGTCAATGTGATTGAAGATCCTAAATATTTTGTTGCAGAAGATAGCCTAGCCTGATGGATTTAAAACTGGCCATATTTAAACCTATGCTTAAGTTTGCCATGGAGCGCAATGGCCATGGTGAGGCCCTGGGTTTTGAAATAACCAAAATTGGCCGCGGCCAAGTTGAAATGACCTTTCCCTACAAGGAAGAAGTAGTGGGAAACCCGATTACCGGGGTTGTCCATGGCGGCGTGATTGTCAGCCTGCTGGATACCGCCTGTGGCACCGCCGCAATCACCACCTTAACCGGGCCCTCTATAACCCCAACTATGGATCTGCGACTTGACTATATGCACCCGGCTGAACCCCATCAGCCCATCTATGTGTCGGCCAAGGTCTATCGCAGTACCTCCAACGTAATTTTTTGCCGCGGATCGGCCTGGCAGGATGATCCGGAAAACCCCATTGCTCACTGTGTGGCGACCTTTATGACGGTAGACACGCCGAGTATTTCCCTGGGTAATATTATCCGCCGCCGCTTTAATCGTCTGGTGCGCGGCGATAAGGCTTATGAGCGGGAGGTGGACAAATGAGCGAGCAACTTCAAGTCCTACAAGCGAGTCTGCACCAAGCCAGAGAAGAGTCTAGCCCGCAGCAGATCCTTGATTTAATTCCCTACAGTAGTTTTATTGGCGCCGAGGCAAAGCTTGAAAATGATGCTGTGTTGTACTGGCTGGATAGACGTGCTTCAAATATAGGTAATCCCTCGTTGCCTGCTATCCATGGTGGTGTTATTGGTGGTTTTCTCGAGCTGTCTGCGGCCATAGAAATTCTCTACACCCTGGATGTTGACCTTATTCCCAAGGTGGTTGATTTCTCTCTGGATTATCTGCGCCCCGGGCGTTACAAAACCATCTATGCCAGCTGTACCGTGCTGCGTCAGGGTAAAAAGCTGGTCAATGTTACCGCCACTGCCTGGCAGGATAATCCAGACAGCCCAATAGCCACGGCCCGCTGCCATTTCCTTATCGCCAAGTAAAAACCCCTTTAAATAACCGCCAGAGCTTGAAATTCTGGCGCCAGTCCCCATCTCCTAAGACAAGCAACAATACTGTTTTATCAACCAGGAGAAATAACGGAAATGACTGCCAAAGCTAAATCAGGTGCCGAGACCCTAGGCTTTCAAACAGAGGCCAAACAGCTTCTACATTTAATGATCCATTCTTTGTATTCCAACAAGGAAATTTTTCTGCGTGAGCTGATTTCAAATGCCTCAGACGCCACGGACAAGTTGCGCGTTGAAGCGCTGGAAAATTCCAGTTTGTACGAAGACGATGGCGAATTGCGAATTCGTATCGCGGTCGATGAAGAAGCCAAAACTATTGAGATATCTGATAATGGTATTGGTATGTCCAGAGATGAGGTAATTACCAATCTGGGTACCATTGCCAAATCCGGCACCGCGGAATTCCTTAAAAATCTCACTGGAGATCAGAAACAGGACTCCCAGCTGATTGGTCAGTTTGGTGTGGGTTTTTACTCTTCATTTATAGTGGCTGACCGCGTGGTGGTCGAAACTCGTCGTGCCGGAGCGGCCGCCGATGAAGCTGTGCGCTGGAGCTGTGAAGGTGAAGCGGACTATCAGCTGGAAAATATTGAGCGCAGCGAGCGCGGCACCTCAATTACCCTTCACCTCAAGGGCGAAGAGCATGAATTTGCCAATGACTGGCGCCTGCGCAGTATTGTTAAAAAATACTCCGACCATATTGCTATTCCGGTGCAAATGCTCAAGCCAGAGACTCCAGCTGTGCCCGCTGCTGATGAGACGCCAGAAGAGCAGGAAGCAGAGGTGGTGCCAGAGTGGGAAGCGGTCAATGACGCCAAAGCACTGTGGACTAAATCCAGAAGTGAAGTCAGTGATGAGGAGTATCAGGAATTCTACCGCCATGTATCCCATGACTTTGCAGAGCCGCTGGCCTGGAGCCACAACCGTGTAGAGGGCAAGCAAGAGTACACCAGCCTGCTCTATATCCCCGGTATGGCACCTATGGACCTCTATCAGCGTGAAGCATCCCGCGGCATCAAGCTATATATCAAGCGCACCTTTATTATGGATGACGCAGAACAGTTTATGCCCATGTATCTGCGCTTTGTAAAAGGCGTATTGGACAGCGCCGATCTGCCACTGAATGTGTCTCGCGAGCTTCTGCAAAAGACTCCAATGGTCGATAGTATTCGCGCTGCGCTGACCAAGCGTGTGCTGGATATGCTGGCGAAAATGGCCACCAGCGAGCCGGAAAAATACGCCACATTCTGGAGTCAATTTGGTGCTGTGTTAAAAGAGGGCCCCAGCGAAGACCACAATAATCGTGAGAAGATTGCCAAGCTATTCCGCTATGCCAGCTCGACCAGTGAAGGGGCAGAGCCCACCGTGAGCTTGAGTGACTATATCGAGCGCATGAAAGAGGGTCAGGATAAAATTTACTATGTCACTGGTGAAAGCCATTCAGTGATTGCCAACAGTCCTTATCTGGAAGTGTTCCGCAAGCATGGCATTGAAGTGCTGCTGATGTCGGATCGCATCGACGAATGGATGATGGGATATCTGACAGAGTTCGATGGCAAGTCATTCCAGGATGTGGCTCGAGGCGAGCTGGATCTGAGCAAGATTACCGGTGAAGAAACCAAGCCTGACAAAGATGCAGAGTCTGATGAAAAGTCAGAGGATGCAGAGCATGGCGAATTACTCAAGCGCATCAAGTCGCTGCTGGAAGACAAGGTTGAAGAGGTGCGCAGCACCACAAGGCTGACCAGCTCGCCAGCCTGTCTGGTTGTAGGCGACAATGATATGGGCGAGCAGATGCGCAAGATTATGGCAGCTGCGGGTCAGGCCGTACCAGAGTCTAAGCCTATTCTGGAGATCAATATGGCTCATCCGCTGGTTGGCAAGCTGGAAGCTGAGGCGGGCGAGGAGGATGCAGCGCGTCTGGCGCGGGTACTATTTGATCAGGCGGCACTGTCTGCCGGCCGACCTCTGGAAAACCCTGCCGAGTTTGTGCAGGAGCTCAATCGATTGATGTTTGAATAAAATAGCTAAAATCAATGCAAATAGCGTCCTTATAGGGGCGCTATTTGCGTTTTCGCGGCTATAATGCAGACCTGAAGCGGTTCGTCTGATTGGAGCATAGCTCGGTGACAGATAATAAAAATCATAAAGTAGCAGTATTAGGTGGTGGCAGTTTTGGTACCGCCATAGCCAATATGATTGCGTCTAATGATTATCCCGTCACCCTGTGGTTGCGCAGCGAAACGCGCGCCCAGACTATCCGCGAGACTCATGAGAATCCGGACTATCTGCCGGGCTATGCGCTGCATTCCTCGTTAAAGGTTAGCACCGACCTGGAGCTGGCTCTGGCCGGTGCCCAGACGGTATTCTTTGCAGTACCCAGCAGCTCATTTCGTCAGCTGGCCAAGCAGGCATCTGCCTTTCTGAACAGAGACTGCATTGTCGTCAGCACGGCCAAAGGCATCGAAGCCAATAGCTTTAAGTTGCCAAGTGAAATTCTGGAAGAGGAAATTCCTCAGTGCTCGGTCGGTGTAATCAGTGGGCCCAATCTGGCTAAAGAAATTGCTCAGTTTGAGATTACCGCGACGGTGATTGCCAGTGAAGATAATGGGCTCTGCGAGCGAATTCAGGCGTTGCTGGGTTCCAAGTACTTCCGAGTTTATGCCAACTATGATCGCTACGGCGTCGAATTAGCCGGAGCATTAAAAAATATTTATGCCATTGTCTCAGGTATAGCCGAGGCTATGGATGCAGGCCAGAATACCAAGGCTGTGGTGCTGACCCGCAGTCTGGCCGAGATGAGTCGTTTTGCGGTCAAGCTCGGAGCTAACCCGTTGACCTTTTTGGGTCTCAGTGGTGTTGGTGATCTCTACGTGACCTGTACATCTCCCCTGAGCCGAAACTTTCGCGTGGGCCTGGCGCTGGGTCAGGGTAAAACACTGGAGCAAGCGATAGCTGATGTAGGTCAGGTCGCCGAGGGTGTAAATACGACTAAACTAGTTAAAGAGAAAGCCGATGTTTTAGGTATCTATATGCCATTGGCGTCGGCACTATACGCGACCCTTTTTGAGCAGCGGCCTATTATGGAGTCTCTGCAATCTATGATGCTCGCAGAACAAAATACTGATGTTGAATTTATGGTGAAAGCAAATGACTGATAATAAGGGAACATTAAGCAACAGCAATACCTGGGTTCGCCTAGCCTATATGTTTGTATTCACACTGCTACTGATGGCTGCTCGACTGGTCATTACTCTGGTGGTGATTGTGCAGTTTCTACTGGTGCTGTTAACTGGCAGTGACAACGAAAACCTGCGCAATCTTGGGCAGGGTCTTGGCAAATGGGTCTACCAGACAATAATGTTTTTGACCTTTAACACTGAGAGCAAACCTTTCCCATTTGATGAGTGGCCAGAGGTTGATCCTTCGGAAGGCTACTCAGTGCGCAGAGCAGAGGATATTGAAGAGGCAGAGTTTGTTGAGGTAGAGGATGATGTCCCTTCATTTACTGCTGATGAGGCACTCGCGGCCGATGAAGCGCCTGGGGCTGATAAAGCGCCTGCGGCGGACAAAGCGCCTGGGGCTGAAAAAAAGCCCTCAGCTGAAAAAAAGCCCTCAGCGGATAAAAAGCCCTCAGCTGATAAAAAGCCCAAAACTACAAAAAAGAAAATCAAATAGCAGCGCTCAATGAAGCTGCTGCTAATGCGCCACGGCGATGCTGAACCGGGACATCCTGATCGCCATCGTCCGCTCTCGGCTTATGGCCGGGATCAGATAACCAGGCAGGCACTGGCGCACCAGCAAGAGGCCAATAATGTACAGCAGCTTGCGTGCAGCCCCTACACTAGGGCCGCTCAGACTGCAGTGCTTTTTGCCCAGCTGACAAATATTAATAATATTGCAATCGATTGGTTAGATGATCTAACACCGCAGGGCAGCCCGCGGGCCATAGAGGGATTTTTACAGCAGACTCAAGCCGACAATCTGGTGATGGTGAGCCATTTGCCGCTGGTTGGGCTGTTGATCGATTATTTAACCGGAGAAACAGGTACCTCCATGGGTACCGCAAGCCTGGCTTCGCTCTCTATGGACTATCCCGCACAGGGAATGGCAACTTTAAACTGGATACATTATGTCGATTGAATTTATCAGAGAGCGTACCTTCGAAAACAAAGGCCTGGCATTTGCCGCCAAAGAATGGGGGCGCTCAGGTTACCCACCTGTTATAGCACTGCACGGCTGGCTGGATAACGCCAATACATTCGACCGCATGCTACCCCATATGGAAAACCTCCATGTAATCGCCATGGACCTCGCTGGCCATGGGCGCAGCGACTTTCGCTCTCAGGATTCCGGCTATGATATCTGGCACGATATCAGCGATGTTATCGCGGTTGCCGACCAGATGGGTTGGGAGACCTTTGGCTTGATTGGCCATTCCCGCGGCGCGATTATTTCTGGTTTGGTAGCAGGCACTTTCCCCGAGCGGGTAACCCAGGTGGCGATGATAGATGGTTATCTGCCTCTGCCCGAGGAGGCCCATAACACCGCCAAGCATATAGCGCGTGCGATCCATGAAAACAAGCGCTATGGTGCCGCCTCACCTACTGGTTTTGCGGACTATGAGCGTGCCGTACAGGCGCGAGTCAAAGGTTTTGTTCCCCTTGACCATGATGCCGCGAGTATTCTGGCCGATCGCGGAGTGACTGAGGTCGATGGTCTGTTCTTCTGGCGTAATGATCAGCGGCTTAAGGCCGCATCGATGATCAAGTTCTCCCAGGAGCACCTGCAGAGCTTTTTAACCGCGATTCGTGGAAGAGTCACTCTGGTGCAGGCAGAAAACAGCGCCTCTACCCCCAGTCCCGAGCAAACTGCGGCTTTCGACTGGATACCCCATATGGAAATTATCCGGATACCAGGCTCTCACCATCTTCACCTGGAAGGGCAGGCCGAGCAGGTAGCAACCAGTATTCAACCTTTATTCACCTGAGGGGTTGAGGTCAGGTCTTGACCAGGCTCAACTAAGCGGCTACTTTTAAAAAACATGCTCTGTGCTTGTTATAGTATTGATCGGTCAAGAGAATTAGCTTTTGTATTCTGTAAAGGAGAGTTTTTATGTCAATATCAATTGAACAGTTAACTGCCTTTCTCGGCTGGTGCACATTGATCAATATTGGTCTGCTGCTGTTCTCCACGCTGATGATTGCTGTGGTTAAAGACTTCGCAATTAATATACACAGCAAAATGTTTAATCTGGACCCGGAGACATTGCCCGCTATGTATTTTGAATATCTGGGTAGACTAAAGCTTTTGGTGATTGTTTTTAATCTGGTGCCCTATTTGGCGCTGAGAATAATACTGTAATCAGGCTAGAGCCAGGGATGGGATCAGCAGCCAATGCCAGCTGTTGAGGTAAATTTTAGACAGGAGTCTAAAGCTAATGAGTTATTTACTGGAAAGGAAGCCAGAACCTGAGTTATGCGCAGTCTGCTGCGGTAGCAAGGTACATCAGTGTAAGGCCTGTCAGGGTAGCGGCAATGTTACCTGTCCTGGTTGTGCTGGTGAACTGGGGCCTGAGTTCTGTCGCATCTGCGCGGGGTTAAGGCAGTTGCGCTGCCATCTCTGTAGTGGCGGGCAGATTAGCTGTGGAGTTTGCGGTGGCACTGGTCAGCGGTGGTAGAGCAACGAATACTGAGACATAAAAAAACCCGATACGGCTCAGGCCGTATCGGGTTTTTTTGTTACTGGTTATTTAGCAGAGCCAAAAACTCGGTCCGAGTAGCCTGGTCGGTGCGGAAGCTGCCCAGCATGGCAGAGGTTTTCATTGAGGAATTTTGCTTCTCTACACCGCGCATCATCATGCACATATGTTTGGCTTCGACAATCACACCCACGCCTCGGGCATTGGTCACTTCCTGAATAGTGGACGCAACCTGCTGCGCCAGTGCCTCTTGAATTTGCAGTCGGCGGGCAAACATATCCACCACACGCGCCACCTTTGACAGGCCTAAAACCTTGCCGTTGGGAATATAAGCAACATGACATTTGCCAATAAACGGCAGCAGATGGTGCTCGCAGAGCGAAAACAGTTCGATATCCTTCACTATCACCATTTCTTCTGAGTCAGAGGGAAACAGGGCGTCATTGATCACCTGATTTAAATCCATCGTGTAGCCGCTGGTAAGGTAGGTGAAAGCCTTGGCCGCACGATCAGGCGTATCCAGCAAACCAGCGCGAGTCACATCTTCGCCAGTGCTTTCGATAATTTTCTGATACTGATCTCTCATGATAGTCCCTGATTAAATTTTATATTTCTTGGAGGCAATCATTCTCCAACAAACTACAGACCATTGCTAGTTTCACAGGTAAAATAATACTCTTGCGGAGGCACAATGACAGAAATAACTATAACTCCTGATATATTAGCGCCAGTCACGGTTGCAACCATGCTAGAGCAGGGGCAGCAACAATTTGAAACGGCGCAAATCTATTTTGGTCATGGCACCACAAGCGCCTGGGATGAGGCTGTATACCTGCTGTCCCATGTGCTGGATTTACCGCCAGATGCAGATCGCTCACTGCTGTCTCAGGTGCTCACAGATCAACAGCAGGCGGATATTCAGGCCCTGTATCAGCGAAGAGTCAGTGAGCGTATTCCCGCCCCCTATCTCACCGGCACAGCCTGGTTCTGCGGTCTGCCTTTTAAGGTCGATAAGCGAGTGATTATTCCGCGCTCGCCATTGGCAGAGCTTGTCTACAATGGCTTTCAGCCCTGGTGTGAGACAGAGCCTGCCAAGGTGCTGGATCTCTGCACTGGCAGCGGCTGTATAGGGATTGCCTGTGCCTATGCTTTCGAGCAGGCCCATGTGGTGCTCAGCGATATCTCGGTTGATGCCCTAGCTGTTGCGGCTGTGAATATTGAGCAGCATGAAGTGGGTAACCGGGTTAGGGCTCTGCAGTCAGACCTTTTTGACGGGCTCAGTGGTCAGCGTTTTGATCTAATTGTGAGTAATCCGCCCTATGTGGACGCTGTTGATCTGGCAGATATGCCTGATGAGTATCAACATGAGCCAGAATTGGCATTGGCGTCTGGAGATGATGGCCTTGATTTCACCCGCCGTCTATTGATCGAAGCTGAGCAGTATTTAACAGAAGAGGGTGTTCTGGTGGTCGAGGTGGGCAATTCCTGGGTGGCCCTTGAGCGAGCCTTTGCCAAGGTGCCCTTTGTCTGGCTGGAGTTCGCGGAAGGGGATGCCGGAGTGTTTGTGTTGTCCCGCAATCAGTTGCTCGAACATCGGGAATCTTTTGTCTAATTTACGTATAATTGCGTCCAGCATCTAATCGACCATTTGATCCAGAGAAAACTATGTCGGGAAATTCCATCGGAAAACTATTTACTGTCACCAGCTTTGGCGAGAGCCATGGTCTGGCGATTGGCTGTATTGTCGACGGTTGCCCTCCCGGGTTAGAGATCAGTGCCTCGGATTTGCAGCCGGATCTGGACCGCCGCAAGCCCGGCCAGTCTCGCTATACCACTCAGCGCAAAGAGGATGATGAAGTTAAGATTCTGTCTGGTGTATTCGAGGGTAGAACCACTGGTGCCTCTATTGGAATGATGATTGAAAACAAAGATCAGAAATCCAAAGATTACAGTAAAATCAAAGACTTATTTAGACCTTCTCATGCAGATTATACATACCATCAGAAGTATGGTGAGCGGGATTATCGCGGTGGCGGGCGCAGTTCTGCCCGAGAAACGGCGATGCGGGTGGCGGCTGGTGGCATTGCTAAAAAGTATCTCAAAGAGCGGCTGGGCATAGAAATTTTTGGCTATGTTTCTCAGCTTGGCCCTGTGGTTGCAGAGAGCTTTGATCAGGCTGAGATTGAAAAGAATCCCTTCTTTTTCCCCGATGCCGGTAAGGTTGCAGAGCTGGAAACCTATATGCAGGCCCTTAGCAAAGAGGGTGATTCCATTGGTGCCAAGGTGACCGTGGTCGCCAAGAATATGCCCGTGGGACTGGGCGAGCCGATTTTTGATCGCCTTGATGCCGAGCTGGCCCATGGTCTGATGGGTATCAATGCGGTTAAAGGTGTGGAGCTGGGTGCGGGTTTTGACGTGGTGGCCCAGAAGGGCACAGAGCATCGCGATGAGCTTTCTCCCGAGGGCTTTCTGTCGAATAACTCTGGCGGCGTGCTGGGGGGTATTTCTTCAGGTCAGGATATTGTCGCTCATCTGGCCCTTAAGCCGACCTCCAGTATCCGTATTCCAGGGCAGTCGATTAATACTGCTGGTGAACCTGCTGAGGTGATTACCACTGGGCGCCATGATCCGTGCGTGGGCATCCGTGCGGTGCCGATTGCGGAGGCTATGCTGGCGATTACCTTGATGGATCATTATCTGCGCCATCGTGGCCAGAATGCAGATGTGGATTCCGGGTTAACGCCGATTTAATGGTATTTTGCTTGGCTTTTCCGCAACCGTTTTGTCATCCTGAACGGAGTGAAGGGTCTATTCTCCCCGAGCCGCCAACTTACAGCGAATATATTCATTGTGGCGAATATGCAGCAGATCAGCCACGCGCCGAATAATGCCTTCCTCATGCTTGTCCAGATAGCCATCTGCATAGGCGACGCGCCACATGGCGGTCAGCACATCCATCTTTTTATCCAGCTCAAAATGCTCGTTAATCTCACGAGTAAACTGATAGAGAGAGGTGGCTTCGGCTACTTCTTCCCGAGACAGTCGCAGCAGCTCATCTACCTGCCCGAGTTCAAGGCTTAAAATATCGCAGAGAGTCTGGCTGATAGACGCCAGTTCCTGCTCATCCAGGTTGCCATCGATTACCATCACCTCTACCAGCAGGGCAGCAGTAGCCAGCTGTTCGCTGGCTACTGTCTCTTCAGATTCGAGAACGTTTTTGGCAAAAAAGCTTTTAATACGATCGATCATTACTGAATATCTCGCAGCCAGGTTTCCAGTTTAATCTGGTCTGCGACAAAGGCTCGAATGCCCCCAGACAGTTTCTCGGTTGCCATGGGGTCGTCGTTGAGTTCGTAGCGGAATGCAGTTTCACCACCCAGCTGGTAGTGAATTTTTTCACCGCTATTTGTCGGGTCCAGCTTGCGTTCCAGAACGCCGTAATCCTCATCTAGCGCCTGTAGCAGCTGGGGGCTAATGGTCAGTCGGTCGCAGCCGGCCAGTTCGGTAATTTCGTCGGTGTTGCGGAAGCTGGCACCCATTACTACGGTGTTGTAACCCTGTTGCTTGTAGTAGTTATAGATGCGTGTAACTGACTGCACCCCGGGGTCATCGGCCGGTGCATAGTCGCTGAGATCAGTGTTGGCTTTGTACCAGTCAAGAATACGGCCCACAAAAGGCGAAATCAGATAGGCTCCTGCATCTGCAGCAGCTGCTGCCTGAGTAAAGTTAAACAGCAATGTGAGGTTGCAGTTAATACCTTCTTTTTCCAGTTGCTCTGCGGCCTTAATTCCCTCCCAGGTAGAGGCCATTTTGATAAGTACACGCTCTTTGCCAATGCCAGCTTGCTCGTAGAGATCGATAAGCTGACGCGCCTTGGCAATGGAGCTATCTCTGTCAAAGGAAAGTCTTGCGTCTACTTCAGTGGAAACGCGACCGGGTATAGTTCCAAGAATTTTTTCACCAAATCCTACAGCCAGTCTATCCATGCAGGCTGACAGCTGTTCGTCCGAAGACAGCTTGCCACTGGTAACAGACTGAACAATCCCATCAACAAGGCTGCGATAAGCCGGCATTTGCGCGGCTTTTAACAGCAGGGAAGGGTTGGTGGTAGCATCTTCGGGGGAGTACTGGGCAATGGCATCAAAATCGCCGGTATCGGCGACCACAGTGGTCATTTCTTTTAGTTGAGCGAGTTTGCTTTTATCAGTCATGAAAATCTTATTCCCTTTGTTTTAACTAAAACGCTGTTGTCTTAGCCAGCGCTGTTGTTTTTTCCAGAGCAGAGACCAGTACATCAATGGTTGCATCTGGTTTGAAGGCATTTTCACTGATATGCCGCCGGTACTGCCTGGCGCCGGGCATGCCATGAAACAGGCCTAGAATATGTCTGGTCATGGCCTGGAGTCTGGTGCCTTTGCCTAGCTCATTATCCACATATTGAAGAAACTCTTCAGCGATTTTTTGCCTGGATTTTACCGGCTCTTTAGAGCCATAAATCTGCTGATCTACAGTGGCCAGCAGATAGGGGTTGGTATAGGCCTCGCGACCCACCATAACGCCATCCAGTTGCTGTAAATGCTGCGCGGATTGCTGCAGATCTGTTACTCCACCATTGATAATAATCTCCAGCCGGGGGAAATCTTTTTTTAGCTGGTAGACGCGGTCATAGTTAAGCTCAGGAATCTCGCGATTCTGTTTTGGACTCAGGCCTTTCAGCCAGGCCTTGCGCGCATGTACCAGAAAAGTCTGACAGCCGGTTGCTGCCAGACTGTCTACAAAGTCACAGAGAAACTCATAGCTATCGAAGTCATCCACACCAATTCGGTGCTTGACGGTGATAGGCAGATCCACTGCGTCCTGCATGGCTTTAATACAGTCTGCAGTAATCTGGGCATTTTTCATCATCACAGCGCCAAACATACCATTCTGTACCCGGTCACTGGGGCAGCCGCAGTTGAGATTGATCTCGGCATAATCATACTGGCGGGCGAGCACACAGGCTCTGGCCAGATCTGTTGGGTCGCTGCCACCCAGCTGCAGCGCCACCGGGTGCTCTTCAGGATTCATAGCCAGATGGTAGTCGGTGTCCCCATGGAGAATGGCGCCAGTAGTAATCATCTCGGTATAGAGCACGGCGTGGTGGCTGATCAGACGCAGAAAATAGCGGCAGTGACGATCAGTCCAGTCGAGCATGGGCGCCACACAGAATTTTCTGTCAGGTGCACAGAGATTGGGAGTTATGGCTGCTGCTGGCTCGAGCATAAGATCAGGTCTAAAAAATTTACGCCCTAGTTTACACCCATCTGTCGGGCTTGGTTAGCCTTTGTGGGCCAAAACTGATCGATCATAAGATGGATTGCCATGGTCTGATTATTGGGTTAACTTAAGCCTATAAAACTGGTGATTTGCCGGTACTAATAAAAGTTGGGTTAACCTGATGGGCCTATTGTTCTGCATTAAAAATCAGCTGTATATCGCGCTATGAAGCTTATTACTGGCCAGCGAATACTCTGTACACTGGGTAATCTGGGGCCCGAATTCGCCAGGCGTCCCCTGGGCGAACTGCGCCGAATCTACGACACCTATGATCGGGTCTTTGGCAGTGGCTCAAGGTCAGATGTCAGCACTGAGGACAGGCAGATTCCCCTGGGCGAGCGTCAGATAGGGGTCAGAATTTATCGGCCAATCCATGCCAAGCCGGCGCTGACTATGGTTTATTTTCATGGTGGCGGCTATGTGATTGGCGGGCTAAAAAGTCACCATGGCTTTTGCAGTCTTTTGGCGGGCCAGGCTGGCATTAATTTGATAGCTGTGGACTACAGGCGTGCGCCAGAGAGTCCATTTCCCGGGCCTATTGAAGATGGGTTGGGCGCCTTTAACTGGGTGGTAGATCAGGCGGCTGAGCTGGGCATAGAAAATACAAAAATAGGAGTGGGCGGCGATAGTGCTGGGGGTAATTTGGCGGCTGTGCTGTCTATGCAAACCTTCGGTGGAGTTGTCGAAGGTCAGTTATCGGCGCCGCCAGCATTTCAGTTTTTACTCTATCCCTGGGTGGATATGGAGCACCAGTCTGAGTCTGTCAAGCGCTTTGGTAAGGGGTTGCTGTTAACCGAGAATACCATGACGTTCTTTCGCGATAACTATTTACTGGATGCCGATAATGCGGCAGTCAGGACCTCTAGCCTTCTAGCCTGGAAGCATCTAGAGGATACCCCAGATACCCTGATTGTGACTGCAGAATATGATGTGCTGCGAGATGAGGGTTTGGCCTTTGTGGATAAGCTTGTTCAGGCACAGGTTAATGTCAGCCATCAGCATTTGCCGGACTGTACCCATGGGTTTATCAGTATGGGCAGATTTAGCCCGGCCACCCGCAATAGGTTGCTACAAGTTAGCGCTATGCTGGCAGACTATGGAGCACAGGGGGCCGCAGGAGCGGCACAGGCCTGAACTGAGTTGCAAGCCATAGCGAATAGGTCTATGAATAATATGGTTGCTTTTGAAAGGATTCAGATGCTTATCTCTGTGAGTTTTCTTTTTATACCCGCTAAATTGGCATTAGAAAGGAACTCTGGATGGACTCATTTAAACCCTTTGACGAGATTATGTGTGTTGATAAACAGCACCTGTTCTTGCAAAAAATGGGCGGCAAGGAAATTGATCTTCCCTCCCATTATTCAATTCTCGCGGCCATTCAACTGCATTCCAATGTACCGCAGATTATTCGCGGTCAGTTCAATATTGCCAGAAATATGGCTCTATACTCCTACTTTTTTTATTCGCTGGGCTCCGAGGTGCAGCTCAAAGCCTGCAATGTGATCGAACATGCGCTGCGAATTAAAGCCAATAGGCCGGAGTTAATGTTGCGCCAGTTACTGACTCTGGCCAATGAGAAAAACTGGCTTTCGGACTCTGGCTTTAGGCATCTTGAGGGCACCGAACAGAAGAGAGGATACTGCAAGTCGCTGGAGCGCGTATTACCCCATTTGCGCAATGAGTCAGCCCATGGTGTGCCGCCTCTGGTGTGGGATTGCATAGGCCATATCGAGCGCTGCGCTGATCTGGTCAATCAGCTGTTTCCCCGACCGCCTAAATCCAGTCAGCGCTAAACTGTGCTCTGTTAAACTGTGCTCTGTTAAACGGTGCTTTGTTAAACGGTGCTCTGTTAGTCACCAGAGAAGGTTGATCACTTACGGCCAATAGTCAAATTTATGTCTGTGCAGGCATTTTTTTATAGTACAGCATGAATTTAATAGGTTAATCTGACGCCCTAAACGCAATCCAATAAGAGCTAAATATTATGGCCGCAGCGCATTTTAATCGTCGTCAACTGCTAAAAGGTTTTGGAGCCAGTTTGGGTGTGCTGGCTCTGCGTGGATTTGAAGTCTATGCCGACGAGCCATTTTATTTTACTCATGGTATTGCCAGTGGTGATCCGCTGGCAGATCAGGTTATCCTGTGGACTCGCTTGATTCCGGGCAATGGCCAGCACGCTGAGATTGATTGCCAGTGGCAGGTGGCAAAAGATGCTGATTTTAAACAGCTGGTTAGCTCTGGTTCAGCGTCTACCAGTGCTGCTCGAGACTACACAATCAAGGTAGATGCTGGGGGTCTGGAGCCCGGCAGCCAGTATTATTATCGTTTTCTGCGCGACAGAATCAGCAGCGCAGTGGGCACAACGCGCACCCTGCCCGAGGGTGATGTCAGCGAGTTTCGTCTCGGCGTCTGTTCCTGTTCCAACTATCCCCAGGGGTACTTCAATACCTATCGCCATATGGCCAATACAGAGTTGGATCTGGTGCTGCATCTGGGTGACTATATCTATGAATATGCCGAGGGCGTTTATGCCAACCCAGTGGCCACAGACAAGCTGGGACGTCAGGTAGAGCCCAGCACTGAAATTCTGAGCATCGAAGACTACCGCATGCGCTACGGCCTGTATCGCACTGATGCAGATTTGCAGGCAGTGCACGCTCGTCACCCGTTTGTCACTGTGTGGGATGACCATGAGCTTGCCAATGACTGCTGGACCGAAGGTGCAGAAAATCACAATGAGGAAGAGGGTGATTTTTTCGCCCGCGCCCGCGCAGCCCGACAGGCCTATCATGAATGGATGCCTATCCGTACCGCGGAAGCCGGTGACCAAGCGCCGATTTACCGGAGTTTTAAGATTGGCAATCTGGCTGACCTGATGATGCTTGACACCAGAATTCATGGTCGCGATAGGCCACTAAACTATGCTGTCGATCTACCTATGCGCTCAGGCCTTTACCATGTAGATGCCAGCGGTGCCCGATTGGTCACCGAGGAGCAGGCTGCTGTAATTGCTGCAGACCAGCTGCAGCGGATTAATCTGCCTTTTGATTTCTCCACCGGTAAGCCAGTCGCGATTAAGGACTACCAGCTGATCAAAGACTTAACCCCGGAGATATTGCCAGAGGCATGGTATTACTTGCCGGACTCGGAACGCTTTAAAACCCAGGCTCTGATTGATCCTGGGCGACAGATGCTAGGGGCAGATCAGGAGCAATGGTTAGATGCTGAGTTGCAGAGCAGCAAACAGCGAGCGGCTACCTGGCAGGTGCTGGGCCAGCAGGTGCTGATGGGTAAGCTGCGACTGCCGGCACTGACTGACGAAGAGCTTAGGCTGGACGAAACCCTGCCAGAATATCGGCCAATACTGCAGATGATGCAGACATTGGCGGCGGATAATCTACCCTTTAATCTAGATGCCTGGGATGGCTACTGGGCCTCTCGCAATAGAGTGTTTGCCAGTTTGCTTGATCATGGCGTTAATCCGGTGGTGCTCGCTGGAGATACGCACAATGCCTGGGCCTTTAATTTAGCCAACGACCAGGGCCAGGCCCTGGGTGTTGAGGTGGGAACCCCGGGAGTCAACAGTCCGGGGCTGGAAACCTATCTGGCCACAGAGCCGGATGTGCTTGCCCGGGCCATGCAAAATGCCAGCGCAGAACTTCATGCAGTGGATACAGCCCAGCGCGGCTGGTCTGAGCTAGTGCTGACTCCAGAGGCCGCGACTAATCAATGGCACTTTGTCAGCACGGTATTGGATAGGGATTTCACCGTGACCAGCGCCGATAAACAGCTGTGTATGGCGGGGGATAAGAGGTTCTCTTGATAGGCTAATGCGGTGTATGCCAAGACCGGCTACAATCCCGCCATGGCTTTTGATCACCAACCTTTTTTGCAATCCCTCACCGGCCGACCCGGCATCTACCAGATGTTTGACGGGGAGGGGGCCATCCTCTATGTGGGCAAGGCCAAAAATCTTAAAAAGCGAGTTGGCAGCTATTTTCGCAAGACTGGTCTGACCCCCAAAACTGCAGCGCTGGTCAAGCGCATTGCCAAGATTGATGTCACAGTGACCGAGACAGAAACCGAAGCGCTGATTCTCGAGCATAACCTGATCAAACAGTATCGTCCGCCCTACAATATTTTAATGCGCGACGATAAAAGCTATCCCTATATCTTTTTATCCGACCGTGATCAGTGGCCCCGTCTGGCCTTTCACCGCGGCCCCAAAAAAGCCAAAGGGACCTACTTTGGCCCGTTCCCATCGGTGCATGCGGTGCGCGACAGCATGAGCTTTTTGCAAAAGACCTTTAAGGTGCGCCAGTGCGAAGATGTGTTCTTTAAAAACCGCTCCAGGCCCTGCCTGCAGTACCAAATTAAGCGCTGTACTGCACCCTGTGTGGAGTTTGTCAGCTCCGAGGACTACAGCGCGGATGTAGAGCTGACCAGGCTCTATCTGGATGGCAAGGCCGATAAAATTCTCAAGCAGCTGGAGCGAGATATGGATGCTGCGTCCACTGATCTGCAGTTTGAGAAAGCTGCCGAGCACCGCGATCAGATCTCTGCGCTGCGCACAGTGCAGGCCCAGCAGATGATTGAAAAGGGCAGGGGCACCATCGATGTGGTCGCCGGGGCAGTGACCAATGGTCAGGCCTGTGTGCATATGCTGTATATTCGTCAGGGTCGTATTCTTGGCAGCCGCAGCTATTATCCCAAGGCACCACTGGCCGAGGAGGTTGCAGAGCTGCTCAGTGAATTCCTGCCCCATCTGTATCTGGATGGCGGTGGACGGCCAGATTTACCTAAAGAGATTCTGGTCAATGCAGCTATTGAGGGAACAGAGGCTCTCTGCGAAGCACTGCACACCAGAGTAGGGCGCAATATTGAAATTCGCGATTCAGTGCGTGGCTTTAGAGCCAAGTGGATTGAGCTGGCTCAGCGCACCGCAGAGCAAAATCTCACCGCCAGACTGGCGTCTAAAAAAACCATTGAGCAGCGCTTCGAGTCGTTGCGCGACACAGTTGGCCTGGAGCAGACACCCCAGCGCCTGGAGTGCTTTGATATCAGTCATAGCAGCGGCGAAGCAGTGGTTGCCTCCTGTGTGGTATTTGATGCCAATGGTGCGCTGAAGAGTGACTATCGACGCTTTAATATAGATGGCATCACCGACGGCGATGACTATGCGGCCATGGAGCAGGCGATTCGCCGCCGCTATACTAGGCTGATGAAAGGCGAAGGCAAGTTGCCGGATATTTTGCTGATTGATGGCGGTAAAGGGCAGATTGGTATAGCCAAAAATGTACTGGCCGATCTGGGTGTGGTGGGCGTGATGGTGCTGGGCGTAGCCAAGGGCACCACCAGAAAGCCGGGGCTGGAAACCTTAATTTTGGCAGACCAGAACAACAGGGTTATCGCCCGGCCTCAGCAGGCAGCTCTGCATCTGATACAGCAGATTCGCGACGAAGCGCACCGCTTTGCGATTACCGGCCACAAGGCCAGGCGAGATAAAAAACGCCGTATCTCGCCTCTGGAGGGTATTCCGGGAGTGGGGCCCAGCAGGCGCCGTAATCTGCTCAAACATTTTGGCGGTATCCTGGAGGTCAAAAAAGCCAGTGTTGCGGATTTGATGAAGGTTGATAATATAAACAAAAAGGTAGCTGAAGCTATTTACAGCGCCCTGTACAATGAGTAACTTGACGGCGCGCCGTCACCAATAATTATGGAAAATTAGAATCATCTATGTGGAATTTACCCAATATCCTGACTCTGCTGCGTATCGCCCTGATCCCAGTGTTTATTGTTGTCTATTACCTGCCCTGGGAATGGCATCACTTCGCATCAGCAGCTATTTTTGGCCTGGCCGCGCTGACTGATTGGGTAGATGGCTATCTGGCCCGCAAGCTTGATCAGGTGACGCCCTTTGGTGCCTTTCTCGATCCCGTAGCAGACAAACTTATAGTGGTGGCTGCACTGGTACTGCTATTGGAAGTGCATTCAACGCCTTGGTTTGCGCTGCCAGCCATAGTGATTATTGGTCGGGAAATTGTTATATCGGCGCTGCGGGAATGGATGTCAGAGCTGGGTTCCAGAGGCAGTGTTGCAGTCTCGATGATGGGTAAGATTAAAACCTGGGTGCAGATGATAGCTGTGGCGCTTCTGCTGCTGGCCAAGCCGGAGCAGGAGCTGCTTACCCAGGTTGGGTTTGTGGCTATTTATGCGGCTGCAATCATGACCCTTTGGTCCATGGTGCAGTACCTTATGCTCGCCTGGCCTCAATTGAGCGCCGATGCCGAGAAGTAGTTGCTTTATTGCTGGTAATCCCTAGAATAGCGGCCTCTCAGACAGCACCGGTTTCGGCGTTGTCCAGAGTCTGAAATGAAATGTCTTTTAAAGGCGCCGTAGCAAAGTGGTAATGCAGTGGACTGCAACTCCGCCATCGTCGGTTCGATTCCGACCGGCGCCTCCATTTCAAATATCTGTTTTCTCCTCGCCACGCCCCGGTCTTGCAAGCAAATCTTAATCGAATTAGGTAAACAGCCTTGAGCCAGGTAAACAGCCCTGAGCCAGGTAAACAGCCCTGAGCCAGGTAAACAGCCTTGAGCTGGATAAACAGCCTTGGAGCTAGATAAACAGCCCTAAGCCAGGTAAACAGCCTTGGAGCTAGATAAACAGCCTTGCAGCTAGGTCGGTAATTTGGGATAACTCTGCAGCGATGCTTTCGAGAGGAACTGCAAGCCCTGTTGATGCGACAACTAAGAGTACCGCAAGAACCAGCGCTAGCAGCATAAATATGCTGGTGATATAGGTGAAGTTAACAATCTTGTCTTTCATAATAATACTGCACCCAATTTTCTATAGTACCCGGCAGCGACTCATTTGTTGCAGGGGGCCACTCATACTAGCGATTGAACGATGGCTAACTCGGCACAGGGCGACAATATATTGACATTTGGCGACAAATATCTGTTATTCTACTCATATTTTCATTTTGCAGGTGTCTATTATGGCAAAGGTACGAGCCGCAGTTATAGCGGGCTTTGACAAACAAATGCGGCTGTTACAGGCTGACCCTGACAAAATTTTGCAGGCTAATGGTTTTTCACCTGGGTTTCCCGCGGTAGGCGACCTCGACGAATTAGTCTCCTATAATTGCATTGAAGGCTTGCTTCAGAACGCGGCTGATGCCACTGGCTGTTCGCATTTTGCCGCACTGTTGGGCATCAATCAGAATATAAACCTGCTGGGAGCGGTTGGCCAATTAATGCTGCAATCCAACGATGTGGGTACCGCCTTGCTAGCGCTGGTTGACCATTTGATGTTGCATATTAGTGGGCCGGTGAACGGTGCACTGAACAGCTTTGGTGACCAGGCCCATCTCAGCTACCACAATTCCGCGCAAACCGAGCTCCGCAAGCAGTCCGATGAACTGGCTATGGCCCAAAGTATTGTTATTATGCAGGCACTCTGTGGGCTGGATTGGAAACCTACCAGAGTTTGTTTTTGCCATGAGTCACCAGCCAGTTTAAAGCCCTACCAAAAGCTATTTAAAGCCCCAGTGCTCTTCGATCAACAGCGCACTGAGATAGTATTCCCCAAAATCTGGCTCAAGGCGCCCATACTTCAGGTAGACCCGGCCCTGAATATGATACTGCGTTCCCATATCAATCAGCTAGAGAAAGATGTACCCAGCGATCTCTGCGGCGATGTGGTCCGTCTGATTAGAGAGCTGTTGCCTCTGGGCCCCTGCGGTATCGAAACTGTTGCAGATCGACTTGCCGTGCACCCGCGCACCCTGCAGCGTATGCTCAAACAAGAGGGCAGTTCATTTTCTGACTTATTGGAGTCCGTTCGCCAGGCTATAGCCACCGAGCGCCTGCGCAATTCGGATATATCTATTATCCAGCTCTCAGACTATCTGGGTTATGCAGATAACACAGCATTTACCAGAGCCTTCAAGCGCTGGTTCGGCAGCACGCCCAGAGAGTGGAGAAAAAGTGTTAATAGCGACCTCTGAGGCGTTCCCAACTGGGATAATGATCATGTATACTGCCGCCCTTCAGCACTCCGCTGCTGATAAAAGCCCATCTTAGTCAGTTTTAGACGCCCGGGTGGCGAAATTGGTAGACGCAACGGACTTAAAATCCGTCGGTAGAAATACCGTGCCGGTTCAAGTCCGGCCCCGGGCACCATTTCAAATCAATGACATATCTAAATTTACCCCGCTATGCCTGTCTAGATTGCGTAATCTTCAATTACCAGAGTCTAAGGGGCTAAAGCCACTCATGCAGCCATCGGTGAGAACTGAGGTTTTGTTTTAGGTTTTTTGGTCAAGAAACGCCCTGGGGTACCATCATTTAAGCTAGCTTTTCTCTTAATGCTACTTAATTTGTCGAGACGATTTGCTCAAGTAGGTCTGCAAGCTCCACGGGATGTGATCTCTGGGCATTATGGTCACTTTCAAGGATATGGATTGGCCAGCCTCTATCTCTGGCGTTCTTCCATGACGGGTCAGTTTTCTCTCTGATGTCTTTTATTTTTGGATCGCTTACAAATGCTACATAGGTTGCAGGTAATTTTATTGCTTGATCATCATCAAAAGATACGGGTTCTGTCAGTGTGGCAAGTGACTGGGGGACATCATGAGGTGGTTTAGAGTTTTCTATCAGCCAAGGAAAATAGACAATCCCATCCCTTATTTTGAGAGCTCTGTTATCAGCCCAAAGATCTTTAATTGACATCCCATGATTTGGAACGGCCGCATCTAAAAACACTGCATGCTTAACTTTTTTGGGTATGCTATTCATTACACCGGTAACGACTATACCGCCATAGCTATGCCCCACCAAAATAATCTCATCGAGTTCATCATAGATAACAGTATTTACTACATCCGTAATATGTGTGGTTAGATTAATTTTTGGGCTAGAAAGGTGGGCTCTCTCACCCAGGCCGGTGAGCGTTATCCTGTGAACTTGATGGCCTCTTTCCACAAGGATATTCTCCATAGTTCTCCAATCCCAGCCGCCTCCAGTTGCACCGTGGACCAGAACAAAAGTTTCTTGAGGTCGGTCGTTATAGCTCGCACTTGTTGGTATCGCAGGTAATACGAGGAGACAAAGTAAAATAACAGACTTCAGATTGGTTATTGTGGATGACAAAATAGAGAGCCCCAGACAAATTAAAACATGATCGTAATATCTTGCCATATATTCGAAGATAAGAAAGCATTTAAACTGGCATTTTGTTTCAGAGTTTTCATGAAAATCAAAACCGCTTTTCAGTATTATTTCAGACACCAAAAACCGGTTGACTAAGTCACACAGGCAGTAAAGACTAGCGCGTCAAACAAAGGATTACCTCAATGATTAAAAGACTACTCGCATTTAGCCTATTAATGGCTGGTTGTTCTCAAGGCGAGCAGAGTGTCGGTACGCAAACGTCCTTGGACGATTCCGCTGGCAACTTTGTCGCCCCAGCGCCTCTCAAACTCTACACCTTTGATTGTGGCAATATTGAAGTGTCTGATTTCGACGCATTTTCCTCCAGCGGCAACTATGCTGGTCAGGTAGGTAGGCTGACGAACACATGCTATTTAATCCGCCACCCGGCAGGCGATTTGATATGGGACTTGGGGCTCCCCCATGGTTTGGTCGGTTCTGCTCCACAGGTTGATGGTATTTTTACCGTTTCTCTTGAAAGCTCGTTAACCGATCTGTTAGCGGAGATAGACCTGAGAGTAACCGATATTGACTTTATGTCAGTCTCTCATAGCCACTTTGATCATACGGGCCAGGCCTCGCTCTTTCCGGATGTTAAGTGGCTGGTGCACGAGAATGAGCTTGAGCATATGTTTAGTACTGAGGAGGGCAAGGTTCAGAATGCGGCTTTCGCTGGGCTCAATAAAACTACATTTAGTGAAAACTATGATGTTTTTGGCGATGGATCGGTTGTTATTTTGGAAACCCCAGGGCATACCCCGGGCCATACAGTGTTGCAGGTTAACTTGCCTGAAAGCGGACCTATCCTGCTTACCGGGGACCTCTATCACCGCACTGAAAGCCGTGAGTTGCAGCTTGTGCCGCGATTCAATACCGATGAGTCTGAAACAAGGGAGTCGATGACAGATTTTGAAAGGTTAGCCAAAGAATTAGGTGCTCGAGTGATTATTCAGCATGAGCCCACAGATGTTTCTGCACTGCCACAGCCTCCGGGTTTTTTACAGTAAGCAGCGGCGTCATGAACCAATGCTTTGTATAGTCGCGACCTTACAAAGTAATCTGTGGTTTTCCTGTTATTAGCCGTTCGACAGCATAGGATTGCTACTGGGGGCAAGGCCCTATATTCTTATCTATCAAATAAGACTCTGAGGTTTTCAGCTAAGCCATCAGGGCTAACAATAAGAATGATAAGGGTGGTTTCATGATTCAGGATATCTCAAGGTCTATGGAGGCCTGTGCAGCCTATTATGGCGACGATGCAGATGCAGTTCGGCAATATCTTGTTCAGGGCCAGCAGCGCGCTCTGGCGCTGCCTAATCGAGGCCCGCTGAGGTTCGATGAACAGGGCGCTGTTCATCGGGATATTCTCGAGGCCTATTCGGCCTACGGCTTCTATATTTTTGAAAATGCTTTGAGTGAGGAAGAGGTAAAGGATCTTGCAGATGATCTGGATCGTCTGCGGGAAAATTTCCCCACAACTATGGGAGCGGCAACAGATGCCAAAGGGCGCCCGGCTCTGGGTGCTGATAGTCAGGCTATGGCACTGCAGTGGGCCAAACCATTATCAGACCCCCTGGGTGGCAGTCAGATCGCCAATGGCCGCCATCAGGTAAAGCTATTTGAACCCAAACCTGATGACAGTGCGCCCGAGGCCACACCGGTTTACCTTGCGGGGTCACTGCAGTACTCACTGGCCTGTCTGCGCACCTATGGGCATCCCGGGTTATTAAGAGTGGCCGAGGCCATTAATGGCGAGGACTTTACCCCCTTCCATGAGGGGCTATTTATTAAATATGCCGGGCTGGGGGCCGCGGTGTCCTGGCATCAGGATGGCGACACCCACTGGGATAACCCTGATTTTGATGAAGATATTCACGGCTTTAACTTTATGGGTCAGGTCTATGGCAGCACTGCTGTCAATGGGGTCTGGGTGATACCAGGCAGCCATAAGCAGGGGCGGCTGAATATTGTCAAAATGGTCGAGGAGGCTGGTACTGAACGGCTGCCCGAGGCTCTGCCCATTGTCTGTAATCCCGGGGATGTGGTGATAAATAACCGGCAGCTATTGCATGGCTCTTTTGCCAATACAGGTTTTGAAACCCGTGTCTCGGTCAACTTTGGGTTTCATCGCCGCTCCTCCGTGCTCAATGTCCATGGTGCTGGTATCCATGCACAGGCAACTACCTTTGATGATGCCTTTATCAAGGAGCGCTCCAGACTAATCGGCCTGGCCATGTCAGCGAGACAGCAGCGTTTTCCCGACGAGCAGCCCTATCAGTACGCACCAGATATTAAAGCCGGGGAAATCCCGGTCTGGGATGATAGCCAGCTGGCTTTATTAAAGGACTATAACCTAATGGATCTGAGCATTTAATAGGTCTTCTGGAGACAGGTGATGACTAAAAAAGTACTGGGCATTAGCCTTGCTCTGATATTGCTTGTTGCGGGGTCTGTCTGGTTTGTTTTTGGCGATCGAATTGCCCGGGTGCAGGTTGTCAGCAGCCTGTTTACTGGCGCAGAGCAGATAGATAACTTTAATCGCATGCATATGATGTTTCCGGTGACAACTATGCCTGCTGCCGAGCAGCCATACAGCTTTCCGGTGGTGGAGACGGTGCCGCTGCCAACTGAGTTTATCTACAGGGGAGAGCAGGTAGAGACAGCGGAATTTCTAGCGCGCACGGATACTGGCGCAGTGCTGGTGATTAAAGATGGCGCTATTCAATTTGAGCAGTACTGGCGCAGCGGAGGGCAAACCCAGACCTGGCTGTCTATGTCGGTGGCCAAAAGTTTTATTTCAGCGTTAATTGGCATAGCGATTGAGCAGGGCCATATCCGCGATATTAATGACCCTATCACCGACTATGCGCCGGAGCTGGCAGGCTCGGCCTATGACAATGTTGCAATCAAGGATATTTTGCAGATGTCTTCTGGCGCCTCTTGGAATGAGGACTATGGCGACCCGGAGTCGGATATTAATCGCTTTGCCCGAGTTTTTGCTCTGGGTGGTTCGATGAATAAGTTTGCCACCACCCTGACCAGGGAGATGGCGCCCGGCACCTATAATCGCTACAACAGCACAGATACTCAGGCGCTGGGTATGCTGTTGACCGCAGCTACTGGCCGCAGCATTACAGAATACATGATTGAAAATTTGTGGCATCCCATGGGTGCAGACAATACAGGCTATTGGCTTACCGATGCCGATAACATGGAAATGGCCTTTGGAGGGCTCAATATTACTGCCCGTGACTACGCCAAGCTGGGTGAGTTATATCGCTTGGGTGGCGCCCTTAATGGCCACCAAATTGTGCCAGCAGACTGGGTGTCTGCCTCTATAGTTGCAGATGCCCCACATCTGGTGCCGGGCGATAATCCGGCCTCAGACTGGCCTCTGGGTTATGGCTACCAGTGGTGGATTCCCGAAGGCACCACTGGCGAGTTTATGGCCATAGGTGTTTACAATCAGTTTATCTATATAGCGCCAGAGGCTGATATGGTGGTTGTTAAACTATCGGCCAATAGCGCCTATGGTACGCCAGAGGATGAGGGTGCCTCCAGCGAATTTGAGTCCATAGAATTTTTCCGCGCTACTGTGAGTCAGCAGTAACCAATAACCTCAGCCTTGCCCCGTCTATTATTTGGCCCTGATAAAATCAGCCAATATTGCAGACAGCTTCTCGGCTTTAGACCACTGAAAAAAATGACCGCCGCCAATATTGCTATGAGGCTGCCCAATGGTGCCCGGGACCTTTTTTAACCAGGCCTTTTCAAAGCCATCCGAGACAGGGTCATTGCCGGCCCCCACGCAGAGAAATGGTTTTTTAAACTCGGCAAAAAACTCCCAGGCTTTTTTCTGTGCCTCCAGAGACTGATCTGGAATGGTGGGAACCTGGCTGGGCATGGCCCTGGGACCCATTTTATAGGCTGGGGTTGGGAAGGGGGCCTCGTAGGCTTTAGTTAGCTGGGTGCGGAAAGGGGAGATGTTTCGCAACCCTATATAGCCAGTAAACAGCTCGAGCATAACCCCTAGTTTATTGCGTTGCTCCATCATCGAGGAGGCAATAATGCCTGCTGGTACATCCGGGTTTTCCCAGGTGTATTTCTGCCAGTAGGCAAATAGGTCGACACCATTATCTTTGCCCAGGCCCTTCATTTTATTGAGCTGTTTCATCATTGAAAACAGATTGAGCTTTATGGGGCTGGCGCGAAATGCCTTAACCCTATCGATAACACTTTGGGGTGCATCAGGATTGTAGGGTAAGCCGGTATTACCAATGGCTACACGATCGAAGCGATCGCCATTATCCGCAACCATGCGCAGGCCAATCAGGCCGCCCCAGTCCTGGCCAAAAAAGGTTAGATTGGCAAAGTCATTTTGCACCAGCCACTGATTCATCCAGTCCACCTGACGCTGGTAACTAAAATCTTCTCTGGCTGCTGGTTTATCAGATTTTCCATAGCCCGGCAGATCCGGTGCTATCACTCTTATTCCCGCTTTTACTAGGTGAGGAATCATCCGCGCATAGAGGTAACTCCAGACGGGTTGCCCATGCATACACAGAATCACCGGCCCATCTTTAGGGCCCTCATCTATGTGGTGGATTCTGAGATCAGTACCATCATGAGTCTTCACCACTGTGTAATGGGGCTCAAAGGGGTATTCTTTGAGATTGGCAAAACGGCTATCTGGCGTTCTTAGAATTTTCATTGGGCTGCCTGTAGTGTTCAAAGGTTATTGCGCAGCATAATACCAGAATTGACAGTATTAATGCCAATAGATTTTCCTAGCTACTGGTTTTCAGGGGAAACCGGGCGTAAACCTCTCCAGCTTAGCTGGTAAATAGGGGCCCCCATGGCATTCATCACCGGGCGGATACGGTTGAAAAGTCGGCGATACCGATAAAACGGAACCCAGGGAAACAGGTGGTGCACAGCATGGTAGTTCTGATAGCCCCACATCAGAGTTGTCAGATGGGAAAGGGGGCCGGGAATCAGAATAATCGAGGTGTTCAGATATCGCTCAGTGACTCTGTGAGGTCGGTGAACAATATAGGCAAACAGATAGACCAGCATAAAGGTGCCAGCCAGGCCACTAGCGATCAGAGCAATCAAACCCTCAACCCAGCGCCCCTGGATGCTTGCATCGCCAAAGGCAGACAATAGAGCAAAGGGCAGTACGCGCAGTCCAATAGCCAGTGCAATTTCCAGCACCAAGACAATATTCTGTCTGGCGGGAGCCTGATCCCAGCGGTCGGCCATATAAGTGGTGTATTGTCCCGCAATCGCGGTCCAGCAAGACTTCAACATAGAGCCAACCGAGCTGACAATATGCGCTGCGTATTGATCCGGGTCTCTGCTGCCATTGTTGGCATTGCGATGATGTTTAAGATGCTCGTAGCGATGAGCAACCAGTCCGGTAAGGAGAATTGTGGCTGCCAGATAACCAATGCCATCATTGAGCCAGCGTAGAGACTTGATATTGCCGCTGATGCAATAGTGCACAGCCTCGTGCAGCACCGTGTAGGCGGCATAGATCAGTATGGCCATCAGGGGAATCGCCAGCAGCAGGGATAATTGCTTAAAGATCACCAGAAACAGCAGGGCCCAATAGCCTGTAAAAGCCACCAGGCCAAGAAATACAGTAGGCCAGGCTATGGCATACCTATACTCCCGGGCGCAGACCAAAGCCTGTTGATTTAATTCTGCCTTTTGCTGTGCATCTACATTTTCCATAACACCTATACTAGTGAGATTTTACTAGGGACACTTATCATGATACGACAGCAAGTTGACATTTTCTGACAGCGCCGGATTTTGCCGGCGTTATGGACTGTCTGGCCGACTCCGTTTGCACAGAGCGGTGGACTAGATGGGTGGTTTCTGGGATATTCGTGAACCCACAAAAACTATAATAAAGAGTCCCATTTATGTCTGACCGAATTCCAAGAGATAGCGCCAATGATTACACCGAAGAAATGGCTCAAAATCGCCGTGATTTTATCCGTGAGAAAACATCCACCTCACTGCATCATGTTGGTCATTACTCTGTTTATCCTGAAGCCACTGCCGGCAATATTGAAAATTTTATCGGTGTGGCGCAGGTGCCCATGGGCCTGGTCGGGCCACTGCTGGTCAATGGTGAGCATGCCTCTGGCGAATTTTATATGCCCATGGCCACCAGTGAGGGCACCCTTATCGCCAGTTACAATCGCGGGGCGCGACTGCTGCGCGAATCCGGTGGTGCCAAGGTCACTGTGGTTGACGATGCCATGCAAAGGGCCCCAGTGTTTGTCTTTGAAGATGCCCGTCAGGCTCGAGACTTTGGTGTCTGGGTAGACGAAAACTTCGACCAGATTGCCGCCCAGGCTGAAACCACGACCAGATCTGGCAAGCTGCGCAATATTCAGCAGTTTGCCGCCGCCCGCATGCGCTACCTGCGATTTAATTACACCACTGGCGATGCAGCGGGACAAAATATGGTGGGCAAGGCCACCTTTGTGGCCTGCGAATGGATTATGGCCAACTATCCAGACATCCAGCGTTATATGCTTTCCGGTGCCATGGATACAGACAAAAAGCACTCCCAGCTCAATACATTGCATACCAGAGGTAAACGGGTGATCGCCGAGGTGACCATCCCCGCTGAGCTGTTGCAAAAGACCATGAATATCTCTGCTGAGGCTCTGTACAAGGCCAGATCCATCAATCAGGTAGGTTCCTTTATGGCCGGTTCAAACAATACCGGCGCCCATTCTGCCAATGGTATTACCGCAGCGTTTATTGCTACCGGTCAGGATGTGGCCAATGTGGCTGAGTCCTCGGCGGCCGTGGTGTTTGCGGATATTGATGCAGAGGGCAACTACTATCTGTCTATTACAATTCCCTCTCTGATTATTGCGACTTTTGGCGGCGGTACAGGCCTGGCGACACAGCAGGAGTGCCTTAAGATGATTGGCTGCGACGGCCCGGGCAAGGTGCACAAGTTGGCGGAGATTATTGGTGCCACTGTTCTGGCCGGAGAGGTATCACTGATGAGTGCGGTGCTGGCCGGTGACTGGGTGACCAGCCATGACGCCCTAGGGCGCAACCGTTAATTAGTGCCATTTAATACAGTACCCTATAGTCAATAATTGTTTTATTGCCGAGAGTAAAAGGTTTTACTATGGGGCAATCTGCCAGAGAGCGGAATCCAATAATAATAGGAGTAAATATGTACAAGTCATTACATCTGCCATTGATTGCAACCCTGTCTGCCGCAGTTTTTCTCAGCGCTTGCAGCGGCCCGGATATGCCCGCTGAGAGTTCTGTGCAGAGCGCTGGGGCGACTGTTGCCTCTGCGGTCCCCTCGGGCAGCTGCGACCAGTACGATGAAAATGGCACCGCACTGTTCGGTGACCTCCATGTTCACACCAGTTTCTCCTTTGATGCCGCCGCTATCAGCACTGGCGCAACGCCACAGGATGCCCATAACTACGCCCGTGGTGGCGAGATTCCGTTTTTCCCCGTCAATGCTGAGAGTGAGGCTACAGGGCGGATTAAAATTGATCGTCCCCTGGATTTTCTGGCCGTAACCGATCATGGGGAGTTCCTCGGCGAGCGTGCCCTGTGCAGCACCGAGGGTTCGCCGGTCTACAATACGGAGTTCTGTGTTGGCTATCGCTCGGATCAGCGCACCGGCATGATGATGCTGGGTACAGTTATCACCACCGAAACCCCGGCTCGTATTCCTGAAATCTGTGGTGCAGATGGTTCATTGTGCCGGGACTTTGCCCAGTCTCCCTGGGAGACTATTCAGGCAACCTCCAATGCTAATAACCAGCCCTGTGAGTTCACCAGCTTTGTCGCCTACGAGTACACAGGCACGCCGGGCACCAGTAATTATCATCGCAATGTCATTTTTAGAAATGACTCAGTGCCCCCATTGCCGGTCAGCTATATAGATGCGCCCATCGACAGCAAGCTGTGGGCTGAGCTGGACGCAGTCTGTGACTCAGAGACTGGCTGTGACTATCTGACCATTCCCCATAACTCCAATCTGGCCAATGGCCGCATGGCCCCCTATATGCAGCTAGAAGATACAGATGCGGCCAAGGTTGCCTATGCCCAGTCGCGGCTTAAGCGCGAGCCAATTATGGAAATCTTCCAGCACAAAGGTAATTCAGAATGCATCAATGGTCTGAGCACTGTCTTTGGTGCGCCAGATGAGCTGTGCAATATTGAAGCCGTGCGCCGCATGGGTGAAAACAAAACCTATGCCACCCGGGATATGTCAGCGGAAGGGCTGGTGGTGGGGCAGGCCTCCGAAGTGACCGCCGAATGTGAGGACGGCGTCAATGGCAGCAATGGTATGCTCGGCGCCGGCTGTGTGCATGCTACAGATTTCCAGCGTTCAGCACTGTTGGTGGGGCTAAAGGAAGAACAGAAGATTGGCTTAAACCCGGTTAAGTTGGGGGTTATTGCGGCAACAGATACCCATTCTGCCAATCCCGGCGGCCTGGTTGAATCCGACTGGGACGGTGCAGTAACCGGTGAATCAACGCCCGAGGAGCGTCTGCGGCCCGGCCTTCTGACCAGTGGCATTGATGGCAACCCAGGTGGCATGGCTGGTGTCTGGGCTAAAGAAAATACCCGTGATGCTATTTTTGATGCGATGTTGCGCAAAGAAGTATTTGGCACCTCGGGGCCGAGAATTCGCCCGCGACTGTTTGCTGGCTGGAATCTGGATCAGGGGCTCTGTGACGCCCCTGATATGGTTGCACAGGCCTATGCCAGTGGCGTGCCCATGGGCGGTGATTTAACGGCCACAGAGACTGGGGCTAAACCCAGGCTTTTAGCCTATGCAGTCAAAGACCCTGAGGGCCTCAAACTGCAGGATTTGCATCTGATTAAGGGCTGGATTGATAACGATGGCAAAATGAATACTCAGGTATTGACTGTAGCCTCAGAGGAGAGTGGCGCCGATAGTCTCTGCGCGGTTTACACCGACAATAACTTTGACCCGGCGCAATCTGCCTACTACTACCTCAGAGCCGTCGAGCCAGAGACCGCGCGCTGGCACAGTTACGACTGTGCCGCCATTGCCGAAGCCGATCGCCCTGAAGTGTGCAGCAATGGCGCTTACCCGGAAACCATTCGCGAAATGGCCTGGACCTCACCTATTTGGTATCAGGGCCAGTAATCAGCCGGACTGATGGAGGCTTTTTATAGCCTCTATTGGCCAGCGTTCTCGGCAATAATAGCCATCATCTGATGGGCTGTCTCGTGACCGGAATTTTGATTCTGGCCCGTGACAAAGCGTCGCTCATCGTCCACCACCACATGGGTCGCAAAAAAATCAATCAGCTTGGTCTGGCTTTCAAACAATGCGCCGGCCTTGCGCAGCTCGGTCTCCGGGTGCTGAGGGGTAATTTCAATGCCCAGTTCCTTGATCTGCTTGTCGGTAACTCCGGTCATGCGTCGGCCAGCAATTAGCTTATTGCCATCTTTATCTAGCGCATTAATTAACCCCAGAGCGCCATGGCATACAGAGCCGATAATAGGGGTGTCTGCATAATAGGCTGCGGATATTTTCTCAGCCAATACCTCGGAGTAGCCCATATCATAAGCTGCGCCCCAGCCACCAGACAGAAAAATGGCGTCGTAAGCGGTAAAATCTACATCATCTATCAACAGTGAATTATTGACTTTGGCCTGGAATATGGGGTCAGCCATATAGCGATCATCTTCTGGTGTTCTGATCACTCGACCCAGAGTCTGGGGGTCAACGGGAATCTGACCGCTCTTGATACTGGCAACGTCTACCTGCATGCCCGCATCGATAAAGCCGTAGTAGGGGTGGGTCATTTCGGATGCCATAACACCTGTAGGCTTGCCGCCACTTTCGCCAGGCGCGCTCATTACAGAATTACTGGTAGTTATTACCAGCGCACGTTTGCCTGGTAACTGATAGGTCTCTCCATGATACTCAGGGTGAAGTCCCAGCCCATGCAAAATAGATGGCAGGCTGAGGGCCAAGATCACAGCAAATAACGCTGTCCATTTTAGGATTTTAGTGGCTGTGCTGTTCATAGAGCTTGCTCCGGCTGATTTGTTTAAACTTGGGGGAAGATATAATATGACAGTTATACTGTCAAATTATTAAGCAAACAATCTATCTGCAACACTTGGTCCGTATCACGTAGACTAATAATAGTGAAAAAAAGACTGGGTCCAAGCCCGGCAAATAATAGGTACTCCCCATGAAACATCTGCTCCTTGCACTATTGCTAATCTGTGCTTCTGCATCTCAGGCAGAATTTAGCCGTACCTATCTAGATTCTCATCCGCTGAAAGTCGCCAAGGTCAATGGCATTGAAATTGCCTACCGCATTGTGGGTCAGGGGCAGGAACAGGCCAGGCCAAAAATTGTGGTAATTATGGGCCTGGGGGGCTCCAATGTGGCCTGGGGTGACAATATGATCCGCGGGCTGGCCGACGCTGGCTACGAAATTTTGATGTTTGATAATCGCGATACTGGCGCCTCCACGCGCTTTGATCAATGGGGTCAGCCAACACTCTGGCTACAGCTGTTAAAACGCCAACTAAACTTGCCGATAAATGCCCCTTACTCTCTGAATGATATGGCGGCAGATGCGGTTGGCTTAATGGATGCGCTGGGTTACCAGGACGGACATATTATAGGCACCTCCATGGGTGGCATGATTGCCCAGATAGTAGCGGCCAAATACCCTCAGCGCACCCGCAGTCTGATCTCAATTATGTCCACCACCGGGGCGCGTCATTTGCCACCACCTACCAGCCTGGCCGAGACCCGGCTGAGAAATCTTGCCGAAGGTGAAGCCGAGGAAGAGCGCGAGGCGCGTATTCGCGAGCGAGGCTTCTACCCGGCGTCCATGCCTCGACATTTGATGGCAGTATTTAAGGTGGGTGATCGCTCTGCCGAGGTGGCGACCATTAGAGCTGAGACGCTGGTAATGCATGGAGTGGACGATGGACTTATTCCGCCCGCCCATGGTGAGCACACAGCTGAGCTAATTAAAGGCTCAAAATATGTGCTCCTACAAGGCATGGGCCATAACCTTCCGGCTGCGGTAATACCGGAGTTAATCTCCAATATGACTCGCCATATCAATAGCGTCGAGGCGGCCAGGGGCGCTGCTGGTTCTTAGTTGTCGACCAATAATGCCAGCGCTTTAATACAGCGCTCCACGGTTTGATGTTTGGCTTTTACCGCCTTGAGAATCTGTGGTTTCATGCTGCTGTAATCGTCTACTAGGCTGGCGAGCCGCCTTTCACTTTGCGCTGTACACTGAGCTGGCAACATGCTGCTGGCAAAGGACCGGGTTAAACCCAGATCAGTGCCTGCGTTTAGTACAGGTATCTGGGCCAGTATCTGGGCATTAAAAGGCTGCTTGAGGCTGGCCTGCTCGGCGGGAAAAAGCCCCGCCATAATATAGCGCAGCGTCGACAGTTTTAACTTATCTGGGTTATCTATCAGTACCGCAAACCACTGAGCTTTTACCTCTGGGTGCGGGCGCAACGCCTCTGAATAGATAGCGTACTTAACCCCCGTATCTGAATTATCGCGCAGCTTTTCAGCCTTGAGTCGGGATACATAGTCTCCGTGCTGATAGCGATTTAAAGCGGCCACAATCTCCCAGCGTTTATCCTGGTCAATGGTGAGGTCGCTAAAGGTCTTTTCGCCATCCAGAATTTTCTGCAGATTGTTGAGATGCACTGGGCTTTTACTTAAATCTACGTAGTTGCTGTACCAGTATTTCTGCATATCCGAACCCGCCTGGGCATTGCTGAGCAGCTGCCAATGCAGATTTTCGACCTGGGCATAGGTTGCGCTGTAATCCTTAACCTTTAAGCGGGTTGCCGTCGACAGATAATCCAGAGATTTAAGCAGTCCGCCGCCAATAGCTCGAGCCACATTAAGGTCAGTCTCGTCGCCAATATTGGCTAGGGCAAATTCCACAAAAGTCGCAGCACTCAGCTTGGCATCACTGACACTGTCAATCAGACTCTGCCATAGCATCAGGCGCATCATGCTGCTATCCACAGCATTGATCGACTGCTTGGCGACCGCCAGAGAGTTTTTGTCCAGATCTACTTTGACATAGCCCCAGTCCTCCTCGTTGGGATACACCAAATCTGGACAACTGATACCCACCACCTCAGGCACATCGGTAGTGGCGCCACTGTAGGTCACAGGCACGGCACTGGTTCTGGATAGCCCGCTCTCAGAGAGAGTATAAAAACCAATCTGCACTCGCTGCTCCCGCAAAGTGGGGAAACCTTCAGGCGCTGTCTGATGAATACGCAATTGGCTGAGCCTGTTATCCACACAGTGATAATCGACCCTGATAGTATTTAGGCCCGCCTGATAGAGCCAATCCTGAGTCCACTGGGTCAGGTCTATATCGGCTGCCTTGCCCAGCTCGCCAACAAAGTCATCCAGATCGGTATTTTTATAGGAGAATTTTTTTAGATAATTACTCACGCCAACACGAAAGTTTTCTTCTCCAAGATAGTAGGGTAGCTGTTTTAGAACCGAGGCTCCCTTGCCATAAGTTATGCCATCAAAGTTAGTCATGGCCTCGCCGGTGGAGGCGACGGCTAACTCTATGGGGTGAGTATTAACCGAGTCGTCAGTGCGATAGGCCCACTGTTTAGTGCGAGAGTAAAATACCTCCCAGACCTTATCAAAATCACTGGCCTTGGACAGTGCCAGATTAGCCATGTAGGTGGCAAAGCTCTCATTTAGCCACAGGCCATTCCACCAGCGCATGGTCACCAGATCACCAAACCACATATGGGCCATCTCATGGGCGATCACATTAGCCAGGCGCATTTTTGCCAATGTGGATTTCTCGCTTTTGGCAATATAGGCCTCGTTAAAAGTCACAGCGCCAACATTTTCCATAGCGCCGGCATTAAAGTCAGGAACAATAATCTGATCATACTTTCCGAACGGGTAGCGGATACCAAAGTAGTCGTTAAAAAAAGCAAAGCTCTGTTTGGTGGGGATAAACCATTCATCAGTTTTAACATACTGAGCCAGGCTTTGGCGGGCAAAAAGACGCAGGGGAATATCTTCGAATTGGTCTTCCCAGACAGCATAATTGCCCGCATGCAGTGAAAATATATAGGACGAGAAAACCGCTGATGTGGGAAAGGTCCAGTGATTTTTATCTCCCAGCTGCTCGATGCTGGTCTCACGGGTGGCGCTGATCACCTGCCAGTCTCCGGGTGCGCTTACCTTTAGGGTATAGCTGGCCTTTAGATCTGGCTGATCAAAGTGAGGAAACAGACGGTTGGCATCATAGGGTTCGAAGTCAGTAAAGAGATAGATATCGCCATTTTCCGGATCTATAAATCGGTGCAGTCCGGAGCCGTCAGTTGAATAGGGGTGGCTGTAGCTAATCACCAGCGTATTGCGACCCGCTGAAAGCTCAGTGGCGGGGATGCTGATAAACCACTGATCATAGCTAAAGACAACAGGCTTGCCGTTTTTGGTAATGGATTGAATGTCGCCCTGACTTAAATCTATGGTCAGATCATCCCGATTGCCCGCCGCTAAATCAAAACTGATCTCAGTAACTCCGGAAAAAGATTCAGACTGCTTATCCAGATTAAATTGCAAACCATAGCTGATATTGCTGAGTTGCTCAGCGCGCAGCTCGGCGGCATCTGCATATAAAAACTCACTGATTTGACGAGGCTCGCTGGCGGTTAATGGGCTGTTATCACAGCCAGTTAGAGCCAGACAGGCAATAATAGCGCCCAGCCATAGTCGAGATTGGGAGTATATGATCTTCATTCTGCACCTATGAGTTTTATTATTTAAGTTGGGCCACTGGCGCAGGCCAGGCAGGCCCTGAATTATATTTGTAAAGCTTATCCTTATCTATCGTCCGTGCTGGTCTTTTTTGCGTGCCTTTTTCTCCGCTCGCCGGCGCTCTGTATCTTGCACTGCCGCACTGCCTATATGTTCCTCCCCTCTGGCTTTAGCCAGTTTTACCTGTTTTTGGCGCTGGGCGAAGCGCTGTCTCTGTTCGTCAGTCACCTTGCCATGGCAGTGGTGGCAGGAGAGCCCCTCCTGATAGCTGTCTAATGTTTTCTCCTGTTCGGTAATCGGCATGCGACAGGCATGGCACTGGTCATAAGAGCCACGTTTAAGGTCATGATCCACAGCTACACGATTATCAAACACAAAGCATTCTCCCTGCCATAATGTCTGATCCTTGGGTACCTCTTCAAGATATTTAAGAATGCCGCCCTCAAGATGATACACCTCATCAAAGCCTTGCTCTTTCAAATAGGCGGTAGATTTTTCGCAGCGAATACCGCCGGTGCAAAACATGGCAATTTTCTTGGTCTTGGTGCGATCGATATTTTTATTGGCCCAGTCGGGAAATTCCCGAAAGCTGGTGGTCTTGGGATCTAGCGCATTCTTAAAGGTGCCAATCTCTACCTCATAGTCATTGCGAGTATCGACCACCAACACTTCCGGGTCAGAGATTAGATCATTCCAGTCCTTGGGTTTTACATAGGTACCCACCACCTGTTTTGGATCAATGCCTTCAACGCCCATGGTAACAATTTCTTTTTTCAGTTTGACCTTGGTGCGGTAGAAAGGGATTTCATTATCCAGGGATTCTTTGGTATCTATATTCTCAAGACCAGGCTGTTTATCAAGCCAATCAAGCACGGCATCTACGCCCGCCCTGGTGGACGAAATAGTACCGTTAATGCCCTCGGCAGCCAGCAGAAGGGTTCCGTAGACCTGATTGTCGGTCATCACTTTTAGCAGAGGGTGACGAATAGAGCCATAGTTGGGTAGCGCGACAAATTTATACAGCGCGCAGGTGACGTACTGAGTGGGCATAGTAAATCCTGGTGTTCGGCTAACCAAATCGTAAATTTGGCGCAGTTAAGTCCAGCAAGTAGTATAACAAATGCCTCAGGATATTAGCCACATGCCGGCCTTGAGAGAAATGCAGTGCTATAGATTTTTGGGTCTTAGTGCCGGAGTTATCTTACTAATTGGTTGATGCTGTAAGATAGGATGACCCAGGAGCCAGCATGCGGGAAGGTCACTACAAACTAAAATATTTAAGAAGAGCGGCGGTAATGGACAGCGACAAAAAGAAATATCTGCTGATAATGTTAATGCTGTTTATCAGCTCTTGTAACAGTGGCCAACAGAAACTACTGGTAATCTCCAAGACAGACTATGCCCAGCAGCTGCAGGGTTTTTGGCTGGGGCAGAATATAGCCAACTGGACTGGGCTGATTACCGAGATGGATAAAATCGGTACAGCAGAGACTATGCCATTTTATACAGACGCTGACTGGGGTGGGCCAGATCAGAAAGCCTACTGGGGCGAATATGTTCCCCATGCCAAAACCATTGATTTTTACTTTGAGCCTGAGAGTCAGCCCTGGGGTTCAGATGATGATACAGATATAGAGTATATGTACTCCTATCTTCATCATCAGCACAGTACCGGCAAGCTGAGTGCCGAGCAGATTCGCGATGGCTGGTTAAAACATATCTACTCGGAAACGGATGCGCCAATATTTAAAAAGTTTCCCGACTCTCCGGGACAGGTGGAAAACTTTCTCTGGGTCTCCAATGAGCGAGCCAGGCAATTAATGGAGCAGGGCATGCTGCCTCCCCAGACCAGCCTGCCGGCCAATAATCCAACATCATCTATGATCGACGCTCAGCTAACCACTGAGATATTTGGGTTATTCGCACCGGGCAGACCAGATATTGCCCTGCAAATTGCCGAGCTGCCCATTCGCACCACGGCTCACAATGAAGCTTATCTGGTAGCTCAGTTCTATGTGGTGATGCACAGCCTGGCATCAGCGGTAGACCCCGCTAAAAGTCTTCAGCAGCAGACTCAATGGCTGGCACAGCAGGCCAGCCTTATACTGCCAAAGGATTCTTCAGCTTATCGCATTTATCAGTTTGTTCTGGCCCAGTATCAGGCTCACCCCGATCATTGGGAGCAGACTAGAGATGCTATTTACCAGCGTTACCAACTTGAGAGAGCTGATGGCTATGTCTACGCTGAGCCCTTTGACGCACTGATTAATTTTGCAGCCAGTCTGGTCAGCCTGTTCCATGGTCAGGGCGATATAGTCAGAACCATACAGATAGGCAGCCTGGCGGGCTGGGACTCTGATAACCCCACGGCCACCTGGGGTGGGCTATTGGGTTTTATGCTGGGTATCGAGGGGGTTAAACAGGCCTTTGAGTTGCAGCAGGTTTCTACCAGCTACTGGATACATCGCACCAGACGCAATTTCCCCGACCATACAGAGCAACAGCCGGGGGAAGATAACTTTGCCAATATGGCGCAGCGCGATCTCGCAACCATTGACCTGATAGTGACCGAGCTAATGCTGGGGTCGGGCAGAGATTCAGATAATAGCTGGGTTATTCCAGTCAAGAAATAAGTCAAAAACGACATTTTTTTGTACAAAAATACCAGCCTGTCAAAAGGTTATTTTTGCGGTGCAAATTTTATGCTAATTTCGCCCAAATTTGATTGTTAAACCTTTTGCAGAGGGCCTGCTTGTGGAGGCTAAGTTAGATTCTGACGTTATTCAGGTAACCGCCGATTCGGTGAATATCCACCATCCGGATGGCACACAAACTATGCTGCCCCACCTGTGGCTGCGCGACAACTGTCCCTGCGATCAGTGTCGGGTGGTTGAGACTCAGGAAAAGCGGTTTATTCTCAGCACAGTGGACGCGGATATAGCACCCACAGAGGTCAGTCTGGATAGCCATCAACTGGGTATTATCTGGCCAGATAACCATAGAACTCAATTTCCCCTCAGTATTATTGATCAGCTGCTGATCCCCGAGCCAAAGCACTCGCAACCCTGGCCGCAGAATTTTATCCCGCACAGCTTTGACTGGTCGTTATTTTTAACCGACAACCAGACCACAGTGGCGGCGCTTACCCAGTTTATGCAGCAGGGCGTGATTGTACTCAGTGGGGCGCCGACCCAGAGTGAAAGTCTGGAGTTGCTGGCACCTGTGTTGGGGCCTATCCGCGAAGTTCTATTCGACCGTATTCACAATGTATCTGTCACCGGCCATGTCTACAATATCGCCCATACCTCTCTGGGCCTGCCGCCCCACAATGACTTTGCCAGCTATAGTTTTCCGCCCTCGGTGCAAGCACTGCATATGCTGCAGAATGAGACTCCCGGAGGAGAGTCTATTGTGGTTGATGGCTGGGCCATTCTGGAGCAGCTGAGACTGGATTATCCTGAGTACTTTGAGATTCTCTGCCAGTTTCCTGTGCCATTTCGAGAGTTTGATGAGGACAATGAAACCTATGCCGTAGAGCCCATGGTGCGCTGTGATACTGATGGCAATATCCAGAGTCTAAGGTTTTCCAATCAGCTGATGCAGATGATGAACCCTATGCAGCAGGGGATAAAACAATTCTATCGCGCTTACCGCGAGCTCTGTGTCAGAATCATGCACAGGCAGTCAGATGCCAGAGCCACATTCAGGCTCCAGGGAGGGCAGCTGCTGCTGGTAGCGGCGCACCGGGTGTTGCATGCCCGGGAGTCATTTCAGCCAGTGGGCGCCCGTCACTTGCAAGATGCCTATTTTGAGCTGGATAATATTGCCAATAAATTACGCCAGTTACAGGCTTTAGAGCGAGATGCGCAAAATGTCAGATAAGGTTAATTTTACCGCCATGGAATATGCCAGTCGCGAGGACTACGACCTGGTATTTGAGCACGAGCGGCAAGAGATGCAGGGGCAGGCCGACCGAGTTATCGACTGGTTAAAAATGATGGATGGAGATTCTCCCTACCAAATCAGCCGGCTGGATCACTGTTTACAGACAGCCACCAGAGCCCAGCGCGATGGCGCCGACGATGAAACAGTGGTCTGTGCGCTGCTGCATGATATTGGCGATGTAATAGCACCAGCCAATCACAGCCAGGTGGCCGCCGCCATGCTGCGTCCCTATATCAGTGACAAAAACTATTGGGTGATACTGCACCATGGCCTGTTTCAGGGCTATTACTGGATGCATTATTACGACCAGGACAAAAACGCCCGCGACCAGTTTCAGAGCCACCAGTACTATCAGGACTGTGTGGACTTCTGTGCCAACTGGGATCAGGCCTCTTTTGACCCTGACTACGATAGCCTGCCTCTGGAACACTTTGTCCCCCTGGTTGAGGCATTATTTGCCCGTGCACCAGAATCCTGCGTCTAAAGCCTGCGTTTTATCTAGCGTTTAGACTCTTATTCAAGCATTCGTTTAAAAGGCGCCAGCCCCTTGCATCTGGCTCCGCGCTGGGCATAATCCCCACCTGACTGACTAATTGCAATCAAAGAGGGAAGCCATGGGCGCTCAATGGAAGGTAAAGCACAGAGAAGTTGCGGCCAATCTAAAAGGCCGTGTATTTGGCAAAATGACCAAGGAAATTATGGTCGCTGCTCGCAATGGCGCTGATCCTGACACCAACTCCCGCCTGCGGCTGGCCATAGAGCAGGCAAAAAAAGCCTCTATGCCCAAAGACACATTGGAGCGGGCAATCAAGAAAGGCGCTGGCCTGCTAGATGGGGCAGTGCACTACGAAAAGCTTACCTACGAAGGTTTTACTCCTCACAATGTGGGCCTGATTGTTGAATGCCTTACCGACAACGTCAATCGCACCGTATCAGAGATTCGCGTGCTATTTCGCAGCGGACAGCTGGGAGCCGAGGGCTCTGTCGCCTGGGACTTTGATCATGTGGGTCTAATCGAAGCCCAGAGCAAAAACGCCGAGGCTGATATTGATGAGGCTGCCATAGAAGCCGGGGCCCAGGATGTTGAACCCGCCGGGGACGATGGCCTGACGCTATTTATAACCGACACCACAGATCTGGACAGCGTCTGTCGCGCGCTGCCCGATTATGGCTTCGCCGTAGAGACGGCCAAGATTGGTTACAGACCCAAAAATCCGCAGATCCTAAGTGGCACCGAATTAGAAGAGGTCGAAGCTTTTTTAGCGGCCATCCATGAGCACGACGATGTTCAGGAAGTCTATGTGGCACTAGAGGGTTAATGGTGACTGAGCATTCCGAGAGTCCCGATCAGGCCCTGGGCAAGCCTCCGGTACTGCTGTCCCTCGCCCAGTTTTTAAAACCCTATGGACTGCGCATAGGTATTTTCCTGTTGGCTCTGGTGTTTACCGCAGCGGTAACCCTGTCTATTGGTCAGGGCCTCAGACTGTTGATCGATCAGGGCTTTGCCCAGCAGTCCCAGCAGCATCTCAACACCGCCATCATATTTATTTTGCTGGCCTCAGGGTTGATGGCTGTGGGCACCTATATTCGCTTTTATTTAATTTCCTGGTTGGGCGAGCGAGTGAGTGCAGATATACGCACCGCCGTCTTTAACCATGTGGTCAGTCTGCACCCGGCATTTTTTGAGACCAACCGCAGTGGCGATATTATGTCGCGGCTGACATCAGACACCACCTTGCTGCAATCCATTATTGGCTCCTCGGTGTCCATAGCTCTGCGCAGTGTGATCAGCTTTACCGGCGCATTGATTATGCTACTAATCACCAATTTAAAACTGTCATTAATTATCTTGCTGGCGGTGCCGCTGGTGTTAATGCCGATTCTTATTTTTGGTCGCAAAGTACGTGCCCTATCGCGCGAGAGCCAGGATAGCATTGCCGATGTGGGTTCCTATGCCGGTGAGGTTATTCAGCATATTAAAACTGTGCAGAGTTTTACCCAGGAAGTGCAGGAGAAGACTGCCTTTTCCGCTGAAGTAGAGCGTGCCTTTGCGGTGGCCAAACGCCGGGTTAGTCAGCGGGCAATATTAATTGCTGTGGTTATTATGCTGGTGTTCAGCGCGCTCTCGGTAATGCTCTGGGTGGGCGGCTCCGATGTGATTAATGGCACCATGAGCGGCGGTGAATTGGGGGCATTTATTTTCTACGCCATCTTAATGGCTACAGGGGTTGCCTCATTGTCAGAGGTCTACGGAGAATTGCAGAGAGCCGCCGGCGCCACCGAGCGATTGATGGAATTGCTGCACGCCAAAAGTGATATTTTAATTGCTGATAATCCGGCTGCCAAAGCCATGGATTTAGCGCCGGTTTTAGAATTTAAAAATCTGACTTTCTGTTATCCCTCGCGGCCAGAACAGCCTGCATTAAAAGATTTTTCCCTGGGTATTGAAGAGGGCAAAATTGTTGCATTGGTGGGCCCGTCCGGCGCCGGTAAATCCACATTATTTGATTTAATTCAGCGCTTTTATGACCCACAAAAAGGCGGTATCTTTTTTGGCGGCTGTAATATTCAGGATCTGCATCCCACAGATCTGCGCCAGCAGATAGCCGTGGTTCAACAGCAGCCAACCCTGTTTACGGGCGATGTAATGTATAACATTCGCTATGGCAAGCCAGAGGCCAGTGACGAACAGGTAATAGCTGCAGCCAAAGCAGCCCATGCCGATGAATTTATTCGCCGTCTTCCCGGCGGCTATCAGAGTGATCTGGGAGAGCAGGGCGTGCGTCTTTCCGGCGGTCAACGCCAGCGCATTGCCATTGCCCGGGCATTGCTCAAAGACCCCCGTGTTCTGTTGCTGGATGAAGCCACCAGCGCCCTGGATGCAGAGAGTGAACAAAGGGTGCAACTGGCTTTGGATAAACTAATGAGAGGGCGTACCACAGTAATTATCGCCCATCGTCTGGCCACTATTCTGCACGCAGATTTAATTGTAGTGATGGATCAGGGTCAGCCTATAGCTGCGGGCAGTCATCAGGATTTATTGTCTTCAAGCGAACTCTACAGCCGGCTGGCCAAGCTGCAGTTTTCAACGGATAAACAACAATAGCTCTGCTCAACGCCGTTTTACCTGAAAATTAATTTTAACTATTTTCTTGCATAAGTGAATAATGCTTACTATTATTCAAATATGGATAGCTTAAAGGATTTAAGCCAAGGCCCAAGAAAAGGGCCAAACACTCAGGCAGAAACAGCGCCTTGGGCTTCTTTTGACCGTTTTATTCTTGTCGTTTTAACTTCTCTGCTAGCCGCCTGCGGCTCCTCGTCCGAGAGTCCGGATGCAGTCAACCATGGCAATCACGCGCCACAGATTGACACTGATAATAGAGTACAAACTCCCGAGCACTCAGGCTCAGTCAGTTCTGTTGTTGCAACAGACAGGGACGGCGATCAGCTGGCCTGGTCTATCGATGGCGGCCTGGATGCCGAGCTGTTTAGCATCAACGCCATCGGCGAGTTATCATTTGTTACAGCTCCAGATTTTGAAAACCCAATCGATACGAATGTAGATAATATTTATGAAGTATCAGTTAGCGCCTCAGATGGCCGCGCCAGCGACTCTGAACTGCTCAGTATTGAGGTGCTGGATCGCCTAGAGGGACGAGTGGGTGGCGATCCATTGGCAGGCGCCAGGGTATTTCTGGATATCAATGCTAATACCCAATTAGACCTCAACGAACCCCAGGCCATTACCGGCGAGTCTGGCTACTTTGTGTTTTTAGAAGAGCTGCCCTCAGATATCAGCGCCACACAGGTTATCTCTCTGGGTGGTGCCAATAAAAATACCGGTTTATCAATGTCTCATTTAGGTTTGGTTTCCGAGCTTCCACAGCAGGGGGGTATGGCTACTATGGTAACTCCGCTGACCACAGTGCTATCCCAGATCACCTTTGCTCCAGAGCGCGATGCTTTTTTGCAGATGATGGGCCTTAGCCATAACGCAGCACAAATTTACACTGTGGACGCCTGGGCAAGATCCCTGTCTGGCGACGGCGGGTCTCAGGATACCCAGCGGCTCAATGAACAGATTTCACTATTAATCATGTCGCTCGATAGTCTATTTGATTCAGAGGCGCCCATAGATCCGCTGTTATTCTCCCAGGTGTTTACTCAGCAGTTGATAGCCAATCTTGCCATCGGCAGAACATCGCTGGTTCAGGCGGCACCCATTAAAAAAATGCTCTACCAGAGCCATAACAGGTTGCTGTTAGAACGAGACTTTGGCGACCAGATAGATCCGCAGATATTTGAGGTGATAGCTCAGTCTGTAGCCGCTGTCAGTCAAATCTTTGCCAGCCCGGATATTAATCCAGCCAGTGATTTTTCTATCGCGCTCAAACGTGCTGCTCTTGCCGAACTACGCCGTTTAATTAGAGAGCTTATTAAAGGGCAGATCAGCATACAGAGTTTTGTGCAGCAGAGTTCTATCGACAGTTTATTTGCCAATATTCAGGCCGAGGGTTTTCCGGATACCGATGGCGATGGCCTGGTAGATATTCTCGATGACGACTCCGATAACGACGGTGTACTGGATACTTTTGATGCCTTTCCCACAGTCTTCAGCGAGAGTCTGGATACAGATACAGATGGCATAGGTGATAACGCCGATACCGATGATGATGGCGATGGTGTGCCAGATTCTCAGGATGCCTTTCCTTCCAATCCCGCCGAGTCACTGGATACAGATGGCGATGGCCTGGGCAATAATACGGATACAGATGATGATGGCGACGGCGTTGATGACCAGGCTGACCACTTTCCACTCAACGGCGATGAAACCATTGATACAGATAACGACGGCATAGGCAATAATGCAGATACCGATGACGATGGTGACGATGTAGCGGACACTGCAGATATATTCCCGCTGGATGCCAGCGAGGCTCTGGATACAGATCAAGATGGCATAGGCAACAATGCAGATACAGATGATGATGGCGACCAGATCGCAGATGCAGACGACAGGTTTCCCCTGGATGCCAGTGAATTTATAGATACTGATGCAGATGGTCTTGGCAACAACAGTGATCCCGATGACGATAATGATGGGGTTGCAGATGTCACCGACCAGTTTCCCCTGGATGCGACCGAGACCATTGATACTGATTATGATGGCATAGGTAATAACGCAGATACCGACGATGACGGCGATGGCATTGCCGACAGCAGCGATGCCTTCCCATTAAATAGCACAGAGTCGGTAGACACAGATGGCGACGGCATTGGCAACAGTGCAGACCTGGATGATGATGCTGATGGCACTGCAGATAGTCTCGACGCCTTCCCGCTGGATAATACTGAAGTTAGCGACACAGATAACGATGGTATAGGCAATAATGCAGATACCGATGATGATGGCGACGGCGCCACAGATAGCGCCGATGCCTTTCCCCTGGATGCCGATGAAACCCTGGATACAGATAGCGACGGTATTGGTAATAACACAGATACAGATGACGATGGTGACGGTGTTGCCGACAGCAATGATAGCTTCCCTCTGGATAGTTCAGAGTCCGGCGACAGCGATGGCGACGGCATAGGCAATAATACAGATGCCGACGACGATGGCGATGGTATTGCCGACAGCAGCGATGCCTTCCCATTAAATAGCACAGAGTCTGCAGATACAGATGGCGACGGCATCGGCAACAATGCAGACACAGACGATGACGGCGATGGGGTTACCGACGGCAATGATAGCTTCCCTCTGGATGCTTCAGAGTCCGAGGATAGCGATAACGATGGCATAGGCAATAACGCAGATACCGATGACGATGGCGACGGTGTTGCAGACAGCGCCGATGCCTTCCCCCTGGATGCCAGTGAAACCCTTGATACCGACGGCGACCAGCTGGGTAACAATGTGGATGCAGACGACGATGGTGATGGTATTGAAGACAGCCTTGATCTGTTTCCCACAGACGCTAGCGAATCTCTGGACACAGATAACGATGGCACAGGCAATAATGCCGACAGCGATGATGATGGCGATGGCGTTGCCGACAGCAGCGATGCCTTCCCCCTTGATGCCAGCGAAACATTAGATACTGATAACGACGGCATAGGCAATAATGCCGATAGCGATGATGATGGTGATGGCGCCATAGATAGCAGCGATGCCTTCCCGTTAAATAGCGCCGAGACAGTGGATACAGACGGCGATGGTATTGGCAATAATGCAGATACAGATGATGACAATGATCTGGTTCTGGACGCCGCCGATGCATTTCCCCTTGACCCCACAGAGACCTCGGATCTGGATGGCGATGGCGTAGGCGACAACAGAGATCAGGATGATGATGGTGACGGCGTAACAGATATCGCCGACCACTTCCCGCGAGATAGCACTGAGTCCCTGGACACCGATGGCGATGGTACCGGCAATAATACAGATACCGACGATGATGGCGATGGCACCCAGGACAGTGCCGATGCCTTCCCCCTGGACAGCAGCGAAACTCTAGACACTGACTCCGACGGAGTGGGTAATAATCGTGATCTGGACGATGATAACGATGGCTCTCTCGATCTCGAAGACGCCTTTCCCCTAGACCCAACGCTGTGCACAGACACCGACGGTGATGGCATAGGCAATATGGACGACAGCGACGACGATGGTGATGGCGTTGCCGATACCCTAGACGCATTCCCATTGGATACTAGTGAAACCATAGATACAGACGGCGATGGCATAGGTAACAACGCAGATACCGATGACGATGCCGATGGTCTGGTCGATAGCGCCGATGCCTTCCCCCTGGATGCCAGCGAGACTCTGGATACCGATGGCGACGGCGTTGGCAATAATCAGGACAGTGACGACGACGGTGATGGAGTGGCAGATGGCGAGGATAGCTATCCCTTAAACAGCACCGAATGGTTAGACACAGATGGCGATGGTGTTGGCAACAATAGCGACGGAGATGACGATGGCGATGCCGTAGTCGACAGTGACGATGCCTTCCCCCTGGATGCCTCGGAAACAGCAGATACAGATGGCGACGGCATAGGCAATAATGCCGATAGCGATGACGATGGTGATGGCACTGAAGACAGCGCCGATGCCTTCCCGCTGGATAGTTCAGAGACCCTCGACACCGACGCCGATGGCACAGGTAATAATAGCGATAGCGACGACGACAATGACGGCGTCGCCGACAGCACCGACGCCTTCCCCCTGGACGCCAGCGAAACTCTGGATACAGATGCCGATGGCACAGGCAATAATGCAGATACCGACGATGATGGCGATGGCACAGAGGACAGCGCAGATGACTTTCCCCTGGACGCCTCAGAGACAGTGGACACCGACACCGACAGCGATGGCATAGGCAATAATGCCGACAGCGACGATGATGGTGATGGTGTCGCCGACAGCACAGATGCCTTCCCGCTGGATAGTTCAGAGACACTGGACACCGATGCCGACGGCATAGGCAATAACACAGATACAGACGATGATGGCGACGGGGTAGCTGACAGTGAAGACGCCTATCCGCTGGACGCCAGCCGCAGCGCGGAAGACAAATTTGATACAGATTCATGGGCCAATACTGTTTGGGGGGCAGAGTCAGAGGAAGAGGTGAGTATTTGGAATACTGATCTATGGGGAGCAAAGGAATGGAAATAACCAATGTTACGCAAGGAGCAATACCATGTTAAAACTAATAATCGCCACAGCCCTGTTAACGCTGAGCTCAATAGTCGATGCTGGAGACCTGACAATTCCCAATAGTTTTTCTGCGGGAAATACCACCAGCGCCTCAGCTGTAAATCAAAACTTCACGGTGATTGAGACCGCCGTCAATGATAACGACGCCCGACTCGATGCCATTGAAGCCGGATCAACCAAGGTAGTTTTTCAGGGCTTTTCCGCCGACTCCGAGGCCGGTGACCAGGGCCTGCGCCGATTGCAGGCAGCCTGCGATGCGACATTCTCCGGCGCCAAAGTCTGCAGTTCTGAAGAGTACGCCAACTCTAGCTACAACGCAGCGGCAGCCAACCTCTCAGGCAGCGCCTGGCTACTGGCCAGCACCCTCAGTGCCAGCAACTCCAAGATTCGCGACAGCATCACCGGCCAGGCTTACGGCTCGGGCAAGCTAAGCTGCAACGGCTACAACGGCGGCTCTCAGGGCCTGGTAGTGAGTGCCGAGGGCGCCATGGGCACAGATAGCTGCGCAAATTCCAACCCGGTGGCATGCTGCATATAGCGGCTAGCGGACAACTTATTAGCAACAGCAGGTAGGGAGTGAAGTAGTAAGTAGTAGTAAGTAGTAAAAAGCAGTAAAGGGAGAGTAATCACTAGTTTGGGGTTGTTTCCTGGTTGATTGACTGGGTCGGGACATTGGCAACAAGCCATTGCCCGGCCTGGTTTATCAATTTTTATCGCTGATAATTTTGTGATCTTTTAGGTGCCTGTACTCGTAAACAGAGTAATATACCAAGCTGTAATGGCGTCGCCCAAAAACAATAAAAACAGCATAAAAAGAGCCAGTTATGAAACAGATAGTCAGCCTTCTCAGCCTCCTGCTTTGCACCGCTATTGTGTCTTCCTGCAGCCTGTTTGGCACCACAGATCCCGTGGTACAGCGGCTCTCAGAGCACAGACTCAGCACCTCAACAGGAATCACCCAGGGGCAATCGTTTAGCGCGCCGTCCGCAGTGGTGTCCTGGTTTGATATTCCCTATGCCCAGCCGCCAGTTGGCGACTTGCGCTGGAGAGCCCCCCGCGAGTTACAGGCCCCAGAGCAGATTATCGTCGAGCGCGACGACACCTCCTGCGTGCAAAAAGCCAGTCGTTACGCCGGCGTTAGCGGCGAAGGTATGGTCGGCAGTGAAGACTGCCTGTATCTGGATATCAAGGCCCCGGCCGACTTTGCCAGTCGCAACTACCCAGTCATGCTGTGGATTCACGGCGGCGGCAATACCTCCGGCCTCAAAGACTATTACCAATATGACAAACTGGTAGCCCGCAAAGATGTGGTGGTGGTGGCAGTTAACTATCGCCTGGGTGCCCTGGGCTGGTTTACCCACCCCGCCATTCAAGACCTGCAGCAGGGGCTGGATAAAACCAGCAACTTTGGTCTGTTGGACATTATCCAATCACTCACATGGGTACAGAAAAATATTGCCCGGTTTGGTGGCGACCCCGGCAATGTCACCATCTTTGGTGAGTCCGCCGGTGGCCACAATGTGCTGGCCCTGCTGGCCTCGCCACAGGCCCAGGGGCTTTTTCACAAAGCCATATCCCAGTCCGGCTACACTCAGGAAGTATCAGCCCGGGATGCCTATAACAAAAATGGCGCCAATAGCCTGATTGCCCGGGGCAGCTGGCAAATCACCAATAAACTGGTCGACAGACCCCAGTCGGAATACAGCCCTCAACAGTTGCGCAGTGTATTAAAAGGCATAGACGCCATTGAGTTTATGAGCCTCTATCAGACCGGTGATCTCGACTTCGATAGCATGCCCCTGGCCACTGTCGACGGTCTGGTAATCCCGGAAGAGGGCATACTGGGAGCCCTGGCCAATCCGCAATATGCCAAAAATATTCCGGTGGTGGCCGGCGCCACCAAAGACGAGGTTTCCTTGTGGCTGGCACTGCACCGCTACTTTATGGACACCAGCTATATTCTCAGCAAGTTTCTGCCGCCCCGGGTTACCGTAAAAGACCAGGATCTCTACGATCTCTGGGTGCGCACCAGATCCCATGCCTGGAAAATCAAAGGCGTGGACCAGCCACTGGCGGCCATGGAGTCCGCAGGCTACACAGACCTCTATGCCTATCAGTTCGACTGGGACCATCAAGAAAGCTCAATGCTAATCGACTTTCCCAATCTGTTTGGCGCTGCCCATGGCACAGATATCGCCTTTGTGACTGGCAACTTTACCTACGGCCCCATCTCGGCCTATGTGTACCCGGAAACCGAGGCCCGAGATCAAATGGAGAGCACAGTGATGGCCGCCTGGAGCAACCTCGCCAAGAGCGCCAGACCGGATATTGAAAAACCACTGCAGTGGCAAAAGTTCACCACCGCCAATCCCCAGTTTCTGCGCCTGGATAAAGACGATGCCCTGCGCATGGATCTCGAGCAGGACAACGTAGACTCCTTGCTAAACAAAATGGCTTCCAGCTCTGAGCCCTCTGATTTAGAGCGCTGCTATATCGCCTGGGAAACCTTTACCAACGTGGGCAATGCAGACCCAGAGGCCTACAGAAGCTGGAACAATGGCCTCTGTGCCAATGTGGATATGCCAGCAGAACAGCGGGCCATAGCAGTCAGGCTGTTGCAAGAGCATGGCTCAGTTGACGTGATGTAAAACCAGCTCTAATCCAAAAGTCCCCAATAAAATAACCTTAAATAAGAGCAGGGCTCAGACCTATGGCAGTTATCACAAATCTTTTTAATGCAATGCAACTGCCAGCTGGCTGGTGGAAAAAGCTTGTTCTATTCGGTCTGGCCGGGTTTTTTATCAATGTGGGTGTCGACCATTTTGTAAACCCAGATTTCTACCTCAATATTATGCCGCCCTCATTTCCCCTGCATGCAGAGGCGGTCTATATCAGCGGCGTTTTTGAAATTCTGGGTGGTGTCTGCGTCCTGATCCCCCAGCTGCGCAAAATTGCTGGCTGGGGTTTAGTGGCCTTATTAGTGGCGGTATATCCCGCCAATATCTATATGGCCATCAGTCCACAGGCGTTTCCAGATATTCCAGTAGCACTGCTCTATGTGCGTCTGGCCTTCCAGTTTGTGTTTTTCTACTGGGCCTACTCGGTCACCCGGCCATCCTATAATCCAGGCCCTCAGGCCAGCTAAAGCAACGCTGTGTCAAGGCCCTGGCTTTCCCTGGGGCCATAGACCAATTGGTCATTGTTATAGGTTTACAGTCTTGGCTGCAGGGGATTATTCTGCCCACCAAAGCCGACCACTGCGTCGTCTCTGATGACCGACTGAACCTGAGGAAAACACCCAATGTCTGTTTATAAAGCGCCGCAAAAAGAGTTCTCGTTTCTATTTCAAGAGCTGGTTAATTATGAAGAGCACTGCCAAATGCCCGGCTACCAGGATGTGGGTAGCGATATGGTTGAGGCCATTATTCCCGAAGCCGCCAAATTTTTTGAGCAGGAAGTGGCCCCCAGCAACTGGGAAGCAGACACCCAGCCAGCTCACCTAAAAGATGGCCAGGTCATTACCGCCCCCATGCTGGGCGGCGCCTATCAGCAGATGGTTGAGGCCGGCTGGTGTGGTATCAGCGGTAACCCAAAATATGATGGCGCAGGTTTTCCCGGCGTAGTAGATGTGGCTGTGCAAGAGATGCTGCAGTCCGCCAATATGGGCTTTAGCCTGTTGCCCATGCTAACCCGTGGGGTTATTCATGCATTAAACCTGTATGGCTCCGACCATCAAAAAGACACTTACCTGTCCAATCTAATTTCCGGTGTCTGGTCTGGCACCATGAACCTTACCGAGCCTCAGGCGGGTACAGATCTATCGGCGGTAAAAACCAAAGCCGTTCTCCAGGGCGACCACTTTTTAATTAGCGGCCAGAAAATTTATATCACCTGGGGCGACCACGACCTGGCCGAAAATATTATTCACCTGGTGCTGGCACGTACCCCGGATGCCCCGGCGGGCAATCAGGGCATCTCGCTATTTCTGGTACCCAAATATCTAATCAATGCCGACGGCAGCCCGGGCGAGCGCAACGATGTAAAACCTGTAGGTGTCGAGCACAAACTGGGTATTCACAGCAGCCCAACCTGCACCCTGCAGTTTGGTGACCAGGGCGGGGCAGTGGGTTACTTGGTAGGGCCAGAAAATCAGGGTCTGATGTGCATGTTCAGCATGATGAACAATGCCCGGCTATCTGTAGGTCACCAGGGTATTGGTATTGGCGAGCGCGCCTATCAGCAGGCTGTTGCCTATGCCTCGGAACGAGTGCAGGGCAAGGTTGCAGGTATTGAAGGCAAGGCGCCCATTATTCATCACCCAGATGTAAAGCGTATGCTAATGCAGATGCGCGCGCTAACCGAAGCAGGCCGTGCCTTATCGTTTCACGCTATCGCCAACGAAGACCGCAGTCATCACCACAGCGACGAGCAGGTGCGCGCCAAAAGCGCCAGAGCCGTTGAGTTACTAACCCCGCTGGTAAAAGGTTGGTGTACAGAATCTTCCATGGAGTCCACTTCGCTGGGTGTGCAGGTGCACGGCGGCATGGGCTTTATCGAAGAGACCGGCGCTGCCCAGCATATGCGCGATGCCAGAATTTTGCCGATTTATGAGGGTACCAATGGTATTCAGGCCCTCGACTTTATTGGTCGCAAATGTTTGCGCGACGGTGGTGAAGCAGTCGATGAGCTATTGGCAGAGATGGCCGCCACCCTCAGTGACTGCAAAACTGATTCACTGCAGATAGCTAGCCTAATTAAGTCGCTGGAGATGGCTCTTGAACAGTGCCGCACAGCACTAGCCTATGTTCTGGGTCATGCAGAGCAGTCACCGGCTGTGGCGTACAACTATATGATGCTATTTGGCAACTCAGTATCCTTCTGGCTGCTGACCAAGCTGGCCATTGCAGCGCAGCGAGAATTGGATGCCGGGGCTGATGATCGTTACTACATTCAAAAGATAGCCACAGCGAGATTTTTTGCCACGCAGATTCTGACGCGTAACAATGCTTATTTGGCTTCATTGCAACAGGGTGCAGAAACAATAGTTCAGCTGGGTGCGGAGGACTTTGCAACGCAGTGAAGGGTCTCCCCCAGCCACAACCCAACAGCTACCGAGTCACAAATCCCACTATCATGGCGATGGTCAGAATAAACAGCGCAGTAAAAACAAAGCCGCCAACAATAAACGCCAGCGGATTACCCTGAGCAAAATCCTTCTCACGGTTCTTATCCGTCTGCACACCAATAGCAGCAGCTAAAATACTTTTTACCAGCGAGCCCAGGCCAGGCTTTGCGGGTTTCTGTTCAGAGGTTTTATCGTTCATCAACCCTCGCTATTGATCAATCGTTAAGAATAGGGGTCAGCCAACGCTCCATATCAGGTAGTGAAAACCCTTTGCGTTGGGCCAACGATTCTACCTGATCCTTATCGATTTTACCTGTATTAAAATACCTGGCATCCGGGTGACCAAAGTACCAGCCACTCACCGCTGCAGCCGGGCTCATGGCATAGCTATCGGTCAGCTCAAGGCCAATATGGTTTTCCACATCCAGCAACTTAAACAGCGTGCCTTTCTCGGTGTGATCCGGGCAGGCCGGGTAGCCGGGCGCCGGGCGAATACCGCGGTACTTCTCTTTAATCAGCGCCTCATTATCCAGCGCCTCGTCGGCGGCATAGCCCCAGTACTCGCGGCGCACACGATGGTGCAGATGCTCGGCAAAGGCCTCGGCCAAACGGTCTGCCAGGGCCTTGACCATAATAGAGTTGTAGTCATCGTGCTTAGCTTCGTAGGCGTCAGCCAGCTTATCAGCACCTATACCAGTGGTGACCGCAAAGGCGCCAATATAATCACTGGTACCAAACTCTTTGGGGGCCACAAAGTCGGCCAGCGAGGCCAGCTCTTCACTGGCGCCGGGCTTTTGAATCTGCTGACGAATCTGGTGCAATGTGGCGGCGGTAGAGCCGTCCTCTGCATAGACTTCAATATCATCATGGTTAACCGTATTGGCGGGCCACAGGCCAAATACCGCGCGGGCAGTAAGACGCTTATTATCAATAATATCCTTGAGCAGCTTTTGGGCATCATCAAATAGATTCTGCGCCGCTTCGCCCACCACCTCATCATTAAGAATCTTCGGGTACTTGCCCACCAGATCCCAGGTAATAAAGAATGGCGTCCAGTCAATATAGGGCACCAGAGTTTCCAATGGGTAATCATCCAGCACAGTCACGCCCAGAGTATTGGGAATCTCTGGCTGATAGTCACGCCAGTTAAGCTGTGGCTTTTGTTTAACCGCATCAGAATAGGCAAACAGCGTTCCCCGCGGGGTTCTATTGGCCGTGCGCAGCCGCACTGCATCGTAGTCCTGCTGTATCTCGGCGATAAACCCATCGCGGCTCTCTTTGCTGATTAGCTTGCTGGCCACACCCACAGCACGAGAGGCATCAGACACATAGATGGCCTGATTATTCGTATAGCCCGGGGCAATTTTAACTGCAGTATGGGCCTTGGAGGTGGTGGCACCGCCAATCATTAGGGGCACGGTAAAGCCCTGGCGCTGCATCTCCTTGCCCAGAGTCACCATCTCATCCAGAGAGGGAGTAATCAGGCCAGACAGACCAATAATATCCACATTGTTCTCTATGGCAGCATCCAAAATCTTTTGCGCAGGCACCATCACGCCCAGGTCAATCACCTCGTAGTTATTGCACTGCAGCACCACGCCGACAATATTTTTGCCAATATCATGGACATCGCCCTTAACCGTGGCCATCAGGATTTTGCCATTGGTGCTGGCGGCCTCATCTTTTTCATCTTCAATAAAGGGCTGCAAATAGGCCACTGCCTGTTTCATAACCCGGGCAGATTTCACCACCTGAGGCAGAAACATTTTGCCCGAGCCAAATAGGTCGCCAACAATATTCATGCCGTCCATCAATGCACCTTCAATCACATGCAAGGGGCGGTCGGCCTGCTGGCGGGCTTCTTCGGTGTCTTCTTCGATAAAGGCAGTAATACCTTTAACCAGCGCATGCTCAAGGCGGCGGTTTACATTGCCCTCACGCCAGCTTAAGTCTTCAGTCTTGGCCTGAGTCGAGCCATCACCGCGGTATTTATCGGCAATGGCCAGCAGATTTTCTGTGCCCTCGGGCGTGCGGAATAACACCACATCTTCTACCACCTGGCGCAGCTCTTCCGGCAGCTCGTCATACACTGCCAACTGGCCGGCATTAACGATGCCCATGGTCAGGCCTTCGCGAATGGCATGGTAGAGAAACACCGAGTGAATCGCCTCGCGCACCGGATTATTGCCCCGGAACGAGAACGACACATTAGAGATACCGCCACTGATCAGCGCATGGGGCAGGTTGGTTTTAATCCAGCTGCAGGCCTCAATAAAGTCGAGACCATAGCGATTGTGCTCTTCAATGCCCGTGGCCACCGCAAATACATTGGGGTCAAAAATAATATCCTCAGCAGGGAAGCCAACCTGATTGACCAAAATATCGTAGCTGCGCTGGGAGATCTGCTTGCGGCGCTCAATATTATCCGCCTGGCCGTCTTCATCAAAGGCCATCACCACAATCGCCGCGCCATGCTTTTTGCACAGGCTGGCCTTTTCAATAAACTCGGCTTCGCCTTCTTTAAGGCTAATACTGTTAACCACCGACTTGCCCTGAATGCACTTAAGACCCGCTTCAATCACCTCCCATTTTGAGGAGTCGACCATAATCGGCACCCGGGAAATATCCGGTTCGCTGGCGATCAGATTTAAAAACTTAACCATGGCAGGCAATGACTCAAGCATGCCTTCGTCCATATTCACATCGATAATCTGCGCGCCATTAATCACCTGCTGGCGGGCAACCTCCAGAGCAGCATCGTAGTTTTCTTCAAGAATTAATCGCTTAAACACTGCCGAGCCGGTGACATTGCAGCGCTCGCCCACATTGATAAACAGCGAATCTTCTTTAATGGTAAAGGGCTCAAGGCCAGATAGACGGCAGGCCGGTGCAATCTCTGGCACCTGACGGGGCGCAATAGTCGCCAACGCATCGGCAATAGCGCGAATATGCTCGGGTGTAGTGCCACAGCAGCCGCCAACAATATTTAGCAGCCCAGCACTGGCAAACTCCGCCACTGTGTCGGCCATATTGGCCGCATCCAGATCATAGCCACCAAACTCATTGGGCAGCCCGGCATTAGGGTGGGCACTGACCATGGTGTTGGCCACATTAGAGATTTCCAGCAGGTGAGGGCGCAGCTCTTTGGGCCCCAGGGCACAGTTCAGACCAATGCTGACCGGCTTGCTGTGGCGTACCGAGTTCCAAAATGCCTCAGGCGTCTGACCCGACAGCGTGCGACCACTGGCATCGGTAATAGTGCCACTGATCATAATAGGTAGCTCAGAGCCCAGCTCTTCAAACACCAGCTGCACCGCAAATAGTGCCGCCTTGGCATTTAATGTATCAAAAATAGTCTCCACCATAATCAAATCCACACCGCCTTCAATCAGGGCATGGGTTGATTCGGTGTAGTTGTCCACCAGCTCATCAAAGGTGACATTGCGCGCGCCCGGGTCATTCACATCCGGCGAAAGGGAAGCAGTGCGGCTGGTGGGCCCCAGAATACCGGCGACAAAGCGCGGGCGCTCTGGGGTTGAGAACTCATCGGCAGCCGCGCGAGCCAGTTTGGCGGAGGCGACATTAATTTCCCGGGCGATAGACTCCATCTGGTAATCCGCCTGGGACACCTGGGTGGAGTTAAAGGTATTGGTCTCAATAATATCAGCACCCGCCTCAAGGTAGGCGCGGTGGATATCGCAGATAATATCCGGCTGAGTCAGGCTCAGCAGGTCATTGTTGCCCTTTAGGTCTGTATGCCAGTCAGCAAATCGCTCACCACGGAAATGGGCTTCCTCCAGGGTATGACGCTGGATCATAGTACCCATGGCGCCATCTAAAACCAGAATACGCTGCTGGGCCGCATGTGTAATTTTATCAACCATAATGCTTGTGTACGCCTTAATTTGTCTGCTGTATCAAAATATTTTGATGGATGAGCATCATACCAAATTTATTTTAAAAAGCGACCTTTAAAAACAAAAGAAGCTTTTGCCTATAACCCCGAATAACGTAAAATACTACCATCATTAGTTGCCAGTCATCCTGAGCTCGTCTCAGGATCTCTCTTACAGATAATTAAGGTTCAGGAACCCGCTATGCTTAATGTCACCATCACAGAATCTGCCCAGGGCTATCTAGCCGGTCTGCTGGAAAAACAAAACTGCGAAGGCATAGGCGTGCGCATGTTTGTCAGCGACCCGGGAACCCCCAAGGCAGAGACCTGCATAGCCTACAGCCGCCCCGGCGAGCACAACGAAGAAGACCTGGTGGTGGAATACGAGGCCTTTAACGCCTACTTTGAGCAGCGCAGCATTCCTTTTTTGGACGAAGCCAAGGTCGATTTTGCCGAAGATAAGTTTGGTGGCCAGCTAACCATTAGAGCCCCCAACTCAAGACTACCCAATGTCACCGACGATAGCCCCATCGAAGATAAGATTAACTATCTGCTGTATAACGATATCAATCCCGGTTTAGCCTCTCATGGTGGTGTGGTTTCACTCTCAGAAATGGCCGATGGTATAGCGGTACTTGAGTTTGGTGGCGGCTGTCAGGGTTGTTCCGCAGTTAGCCTTACCCTTAAAGAGGGCGTAGAAAAAACCCTGATGGAAAAGATCCCCGAGCTGAAAGGCGTTAGGGATATGACCGACCATACAGATACCAGTAACGCCTATATGTGACAGGCCCAAGGCCTGGCATCCTGCCTCTGGCGACACTAATACATCCATGTATGTCGTCCATGTAGGCTCTGCGACAGCATCCCTGCTGTCGACGGTCACAGCGGTTAGCCAGAAACTCAAGCATTCAGAGTTGGACAGAGCCTTTAAGGCTGTGATTAAGAGTATGTGCGATGAGGGCTGAAAGGCCTCGGCTATATGCAGTAATACCCAATATAATTAAAAGAGAAAATATTTATGCCCCACAAAGACGCAGAGCCCCTAACTGGGCGTTCTTTCAGTATGTCCAAAATTATTCT